>OIEX01000010.1_pt1 | contig 216307 bp, 175 predicted proteins | sample 1581911 | NCBI WGS metagenome assembly OIEX01 (sample SAMN07977761, study PRJEB24534) | human gut metagenome | reverse complement strand
CATACTGGACATACTTCTGGTGCTGTATCCCCTTCATGAACGTATCCACATACTGTACAAACAAATTTCTTCATAATCTAAACTCCTCCTCATTTATATCTAATTCAATAATTTATATTCTATAACTTTTATCAAATACTTTTGATGTTATTATTATATAATAATAATTATCCATTGTAAATAGCTAAATTCACTTTTATGAAAATCCAAAAATAAAATGTACAAATTAAACTTTTTACTATAAACCTTTATATTTAATTAACAATTTAATATATAAAACTTTATTTTATAAACAAAAAGGGAATTTAACACAAGTTAAATTCCCTTTTATTCCATTTATCTATTCTATTATTTTATTCCCACTGCAACTTCCATATCTGAAATTATAGCATCTACTGCCATTATTCCACTTCCACCAACATACCAGGCTTGTGGATTTACATATACTATATGTCCTTCTTCATAAGCTTTAGTTGTTTTTATTAATTCATTTTCTATAGCTTCTCTAACTGATGCTTGAGTTCCAGTTATAGCTCCTCTATCTAAAACAAATAAGTAATCTGGATTTTTTTCTTTTAAGTATTCAAATGAAATATTTTGTCCATGATTTGATACTTCTATTTCTGTATCTGCTGGAGTAAATCCGAACTTGCTATAAACCATATCATATCTTGATCCTATACCATAAACTGATAATGAACCTTCATTAAACATTGTCATTAAAGCTGTTGAGTTATTTTCTTTAACTTTTGCATTTACTGCTTCTAGTCTCTTATTTATACTTTCTAATTCAGCTGTAACGCCTTCTTCTTTATTAAATACTTGTCCTAAGATTTTAGCATTATTTTCCGCTGAAGCAAATACATCACTATTAACTGTACCTAAATATAATACTGGAGCAATTTTCTTTAAATCTTCATAATAAGACTCTTGTCTTCCTTCTATTATAATTAAATCTGGTTCTGCTGCATTAATTTTTTCTAAATCAAATTCTTTTAATGAACCTAAATCAACATATTTATCATCTTTGTATTTATTTAAATATGATGGTAGTGAGCCTTTTGGTAATGCTACTGGCTCAACCCCTAACTTACTCATTATATCTAATGAACCGTAATCTAAAACTACAACATTCTTTGGATTAACAGGAACTTCTACTTCACCTTTTTGATCTGTAATAACAACTGTTTTATTTTCTTCTTGTGCTGGCTCTTCAGCTGATTTATCACCTGAGGTACACCCTACTACTCCTACTAATAATAACATAACCATACTTAATATGATTGCAAGTCTTTTTTTCATTGAAAAATACCTCCATTTTTTGTTTTATATAAATTTTATTTTTTACTAACTAATCTTTTTAAAAATAAATGCATATTTTTTGATTGTTTACTTCTCTAATATTGAAATTCATATCATAAAGACAACTTAAACTATCTTCTGTTATCATTTCTTCTGTTATAGTATGATTAACTAATTTTCCATCTTTTAATGCAACAATAGTATCTGAATAACAAGATGCAAAATTTATATCATGTATAACAATTATTATAGTTTTTCCTAAATCATTAACCATTTGTCTAAGCATCCTCATCATTTCAGCTGAATGCTTCATATCTAAATTATTTAATGGCTCATCTAGAAGTATATAATCTGTATCTTGAGCAATTATCATTGCTATATATGCTCTTTGTCTTTGTCCACCACTTAACTCATCAATATACTTATCTTGAATGTCAGTAAGCTTCATATAATTTAGCGCATTATCAACAAGCTTTTCATCTTCTTTTTTTAATTTTCCTTCACAATATGGAAATCTTCCAAATGAAACAAGTTCTCTAATAGTTAATCTTATATTCAAATTGTTACTTTGCTTTAATATTGATAATTTTTTTGATAACTCCTTAGAGTCCCACTTTTTTATTTCCTTACCATCTATAATAACTTCTCCTGAATCAGAATCCATAAGTCTTGATATTATAGATAAAACAGTACTTTTCCCAGCACCATTTGGCCCTATAAACGAGGTTATTTTACCTTCCTCTATGTTAAAAGAAACATCATCTAAAACTTTCTTACTTCCATAACTCTTACTAATATTTCTTACTTCTATCATAGCTTACTCTCCCTTAATAATAGATTTATAAAGTAAATTCCTCCAATAAAGTTAATTATTATACTTATAGTTGTATTAAAGTTAAATATTCTTTCCACAAAGAATTGACCTCCAACTAAAGCAATTATACTTATAAGTGTACCAGCTATAAGAAGAACTGAATGCTTATAAGTTTTAGTTATTTCATAGGTTAAATTAACAACTATTATTCCTAAGAATGTAATAGGTCCAACTAACGCTGTTGATAATGAAACTAGTATAGCAACAAACATCAGTATTTTTTTGCTAAATTTATCGTAATCAACACCTAGGTTTATAGCTTGTTCTCTACCTAATGACATAACATCTAATTTATTAAAATCTTTATATAAGATAACTGCCATTATTGCTAATATTACAATAGAAATAAGTATTATCTTTGTATTAACTAAACTAAATGAGGCAAATAACTTTGTTTGAAGTGCATCAAATTCATTTGGATCTATTAAAACCTGCATGAAAGATGATAAACTCCTAAATAATGTTCCAACAACTGTTCCTACTAATAATAAGAAGAATATATTATTTCTTCCACTTTTAAGAACTACTTTAAATAGAATCATTGCTAAGACTACCATTAGGGTACCTGCTGCTAAAAAGTTAATTGTTTTATTAACCATGAATATTGATGTAGATCCAAATATAAAAACCACTATAGTTTGTACTAAATTGTATAAAGCATCTAAACCTATAATACTTGGCGTTATAATTCTATTATTAGTTATTGTCTGGAATAATAGCGATGCTACTGAAATTGTTCCTCCTGCTATTAATATACCTAATACTTTTGGAATTCTAAGAGACAAATTAAATCTATAATTCTTTGCATTTAATCCCCACACTACAAACAATGTTAGAAAGGTTATTGCAATTATTAGCATTATAATTATTTTTTTCTTATTATTTCTCATTATTTATTCCTCCTAAATATTAAATAAAGGAATATTACAGCTCCAATAACGCCAATTGTTAAATCTATAGGAACTTCATATGGTGCAATTATTAATCTACTTATAATATCACAAGCTAAAACAAAGCTTGCACCTAGTAAAGCCACTATAGGCATGTTATTTTTCAGATTGTCCCCTTTCCATATAGAAACTATATTGGGGATTATTAATCCTACAAAAGGTATACTCCCTACCGTTATTACAACCAATGATGAAATTAAAGCTACTATTATAACTCCTATGTTAGTAACTCTTTTATAATTCAATCCAAGACTTACCGACATTTCTTCTCCCATACCTGCTAAGGTAAACTTATGTACATATGCAAAAGCTATAATTACTAATGGTATGCTTAAATATAGTATTTCATAGTTTCCCTTTAATACTGTTGAAAAACTACCTTGTAAAAATGCTCCCATACTTTGAGTCAAATTGTACTTATATGCAAAAAAATCCGTTATCGATCCTATTACATTTCCTAGCATAATTCCTACAAGTGGAATGAAGATTACATTTTTTATTTTTATTTTCTTTAGTATTGTCATAAACATAAAAGTTCCTACTAAAGAAAATATAAAAGATAAAATCATCTTTTGAAATATATTAGCAGATGTAAATATTATTATAGAAAATAGAACTCCAAGCTTTGCAGAATCTACTGTTGCTGCTGTCGTTGGTGAAATAAATTTATTATTACTTATTTGTTGCATTATTACACCACTTATACTCATACCTACTCCAGCAACTAATATACTAATTAAACGTGGCAATCTACTTATCATCAGAACCTCTATTTCTGAAGTTCCCATATTAAATATATTTATATTTGATACTCCAACGAATATGGATATTACTGATAGAACAATAGTAATAGCCAATAAAGATTTTTTAGTCATATACTCACTCCCGTTATTTGATAATCTATATCAACTGATTATTATTATAGTTGATAAAGATTATCAATGTCAATGTATTTTAGGTAATTTATCTATATTTTTATAAATTAATTAATAATAGTCATATTTTTCATATGTGTTATATTAATTTATTTTTAATATAAAAAAATAAGAGTATGATTAATAAAAATCATACTCTTAGCTTAAATTCAATCTCTATATTTATTTACATCCCTTTTTATAGACACCAATAAATTGTTAAGTTCATATATTTCTCCATCCTCTATTAACTTGTTTAATGAACTTTCATATCTACTTGCTTCCGCAAATTTTCCTAGTGATATAAGAGTTAGTATATTATGCATAATACTTGAAATTATATCTGATTTTATTTCAAATAACTTTTGAGCATCCTTAATTTCATCTTTAATATCAAGCATTTGCTCATCTAATTCAAAGGCTGCATCAGCTGCTTTTTTCAGCTTTTCTCTTACATTATCCGGAAGCTGCTTCTTATATTTATAATTTAATGAGTGCTCTATTGTAGCCCAGAAATTCATTGCTAAAGTTCTTATTTGAAACTCAGCTAGTATCTCTTTTTGGCCTTCTGCCATATTTATTGGATATTTAATTATAACATGATAACTTCTATACCCACTTTCCTTTACTCCTCTAACATAATCCTTTTCGTAAAGAATTTGCATATCTTTTCTTGCTCTTAGTATTTCTACAACCCTATCTATATCATCTACAAATTGACACATTATTCTAATGCCAGCTATATCTTCAATTTCATATTGAAGCCTATCTAAAGGAATTTCAAATTTATTAGCTTTTTCTAGAAGACTAGAGATCTCTTTTACTCTTCCAGTAACAAATTCTATTGGAGAATATTCATTTTTCTTTCTATATTCCTTCCTAATGCTTCTAAGCTTTACCTTTAGTTCATCAACAGCCTGTTCATAAGGCATAAAAAAACTTTTCCAATCTTGAATCGCCATATCTTATCACCCTTTTCAAACTTCACCCTAAATATTATATCAAAAATATCAAATTGTGTAATTAAATTATTAAAGTATATACGATAAAATAAATATTTTATTGCATATAGATAAAAATGTAGCTAATTAATAACCTTTAATTACAGAATATTTCGCACCTAATTAATATATATTATTTCTCTTTTATTGTGTACTCAAATAATTATATTAAATATTTTATATCATAACACTATTAATTTTGTAGCTTATTATTTGAAAATGTATATTTTTAAGTTATATTTTCTGCTTTTGTAAATGTTTTAACTACAAATCTGCTATATTATGCTATAATTAGGTATATGTAGAATACAGAGGTGATAACTTATGATAAACTCATTAAAGGGTACGAACGCTAAAGATTCAATTAAAAAAGACGATAATGGTAATAAAGCAACTAAAAACTTATTTCTTAAAGGAGTAACTTGTCCAGTTTGTAAAAATTGCTTTAAAACGCCAACTGTAAAAGTTAATGCCCCTAGGATTACTTCTAGGGATTCTGACTTATTTATAAGATATTCAGTAGAAAATCCATATTTTTATGAAGTATGGTTATGTCCAAGCTGTGGTTACGCAGCTCTTAAAACAGACTTTAATAAAATTAGAGAATTTCAAATAAAACTTGTGAAGGACAAAATTACTCCTAAATGGGTTAATCGTGAATATGATATTCCCTTTACTGAAAAAATTGCAATTGAAAGATACAAATTAGCTTTAGTTAACTCACTCGTTATTGAAAGTAAAAATAGTACAAAAGCTATGATTTGTTTAAAAATTGCTTGGATGTATAGGTTGTTAATGGATGAAATTAATGAAAAAAATTATATAAATCAAGCATTAATAGCCTTTAATGATACATTTATAAATGAAAAACTACCAGTGTATGGATTGGATAGATTTTCTATTATGTTCCTAATAGGTGAATTACATAGAAGAGTTGGTGAAGATACATCGGCCTTAAGATGGTTTTCTGAAGTCATTACATCTATAGGCGCGCCACAAAAAGTAAAAGAAATGGCTCGAGATGGAAAAGATAAAATTAGGAGGTACTAATATGGGTTTATTTTCTAAATCAAAGAAAAAAAACGTAGCATTGAATGATGTTACTAAAGAAATTTCAGATGACTTTGTTTCCAATAATATTAATGAAAAAGAAAATACAAATGAGAATTTAAAAAATGAGATGGTTATGTTAAGTGATACTAGCTCTAGTATATCTAACGCAATTCAAGATGTTAATAATTCATTATCTAACCTAACAACTGCAACTCTTACTCAAGCAGAAGAAATTAATAATGTAAACAATATCTTAGCAAACTTTAATAATCATATGGAACAATTAGCTTATAACGTTACTAATGTTCAAATTGCTGTTTTAGATACTGATCAAGTTGCAGATGCAGGCTTAAATACATTTACTGATTTAGATGAATCATTAAAATCTCTACAACATGCTTTCACAATAGTTAGTTCAACAGTAAACTCTCTTGTATCAAAGCTAGAATCAGTAAATACTATAACAGATTCTATAAGCCAAATTGCTAGCCAAACAAATTTACTTTCTTTAAATGCTGCAATAGAAGCTGCAAGAGCAGGGGAAGCTGGTAGAGGATTCTCTGTAGTTGCTGGCGAAGTAAGAAAACTAGCCGAGAACTCAAAGCAATCAGTCGAAAGTATTACTAAAATATTGGATGATATAAAATCTGATATTCTTGATACTTCTAAAGCAATGCAAGCTGGTAATTCAGCAATTGATAATCAACAAAAAACTCTTCTTAGCACTAAGAGTAGCTTTACAGACATAAAATCATCAATAGGTGATTCAATTCAAGAAATAGATAGTTGCATAGAAAATCTAACTGTAGCTTCTTCTGAAAAAGATAATGTTTTATCTATAATAGAAAGAGTTTCTACGATTTCTCAAGAGCACTCTGCATTATGTGAAGAAATTGCTGCAAATATGGATCTTCAAACTACAAGTTTAGAAAAGCTTGATGACACTATTTCGTCATTAAATAATCAACTTTAGTAACTAAAACAATCTATATTTCAATAAATAAATGATTTAAAAGGGTCTCGCGTTTCGCGAGACCCTTTATAAAAATAATAAATTAACTTTTTTGAGAAAATAAAGCTTACTTGAAATTGAATAAATTTTATATTAAATATATTTCTGAGATTGCGCCTTTATTTATTCTAAAATATATTCTTTTCCTTATATAAACAAATTAACATTAGCATCATCTGCTTCACCAAGATAATATCCAACACCACCATAAGTTATTCCATCTATTAACTCTTCTTTTTTAATTCCCATAACATCCATCGACATTGTACATGCTACTATTTCTACTCCATTTTTTATAGCTGCATCCATTAAATCTTCTAATGATTGAATATTTTTATCTTTCATGACTCCTCTAATCATTTTAGCGCCCATTCCACCCATGTTCATTCTTGATAATCCAAGCTTTTTACTACCTCTTGGCATCATCATTCCAAATGCTTTTTCTATTATATTTTTAGGTGTTTTTATTTTTTCAGGCTTTCTAAGAACATTTAGTCCCCAGAATGTAAAGAACATAGTTACCTTTTTGCCCATTGTAGCTGCACCGTTAGCAATTATAAATGACGCAATTGCCTTGTCTAAATCACCACTAAACACAACCATAGTTTGACCATTTTTACTTGGAACTGTAGTACAAGTATTAGAAATTTCAGTTCCAGATAGAATTTGATCTGAGCACTTCATAATTGTTGCTTCTATAATTCCCTTATTTTTATCTAAATTCATAAGTCTATTATTAGTTTTCTTAGTCCATGCTTCTATATCTCTGCAAAACCCTTCATCTGATACCTTTACTTTTAAAACCTCTCCATCACTCATATCATCCATAGTTGCTTTTACTTGCATTAAAGGTCCTGGACAAGATAATCCTGTTGCATTTAATTCTCTTACTTTATCAGCTGCTACTTCTTTCATTACAGAATCCCCATTTTCATTGTTATTTATATTATTGTTCTTGCTTTCAAAAGCCTTTGCTTTATAGTTCCAGTTAACATATGATTTATATCCACCATTTAAGTTTCTAACTTTAAAGCCATTAGCCTTTAATATTCTTGCCGCTATATATCCTCTTATTCCTACTGCACAATAAACTAAAATTTCTTTATCTTTATCTAGCTTACCTAAATTACCTCTTAAGTCATTAACTGATATATTTATTGAATTTTCTATTTTTCCAAGTTCTACTTCTTGCTTATCTCTTGTATCTAATAAAATTTGCTTTGATTCATCAAATTTATCTAACTCTTCTATGTTTATAACATCGACTAATCCTCTGTTTTGGTTTTGAGCTATAAATCCTGCCATATTTGCTGGAGATTTTGCTGACAAGAATGGTGGTGCATATGCAAGTTCAAGTTCTGCTAAATCCTCCATTGTTCCACCAAATTTAATTGATGTTGCTATTACATCTATAAATTTATCTACACCTTCATATCCTAATGCTTGTGCTCCTAATATTTTCCCCTCCACATCATATATAACCTTTATTGTTAACGGGGTAGCATCTGGATAATATCCTGCATGACTCATTGGATGTAAATAAACTTTATTAAATTTAATTCCATATCTATTTAAAGTTCTTTCATTATTTCCTGTTGATGATGCAACCATATCGAATATTTTTATTATGGATGTTCCTAAAGTTCCTTTATATGCTGAATTTAATCCCACTATATTATCAGCTATTATTCTTCCTTGTTTGTTTGCAGGCCCTGCTAGTGGTATAAATGTTTCATTCCCATTTACATAGTCTTTTACAACTACTGCATCTCCTGCTGCATATACTCCATCTTGATTAGTTCTCATATGATCATCTACTATTATGTGGCCTCTTTCTCCAAGTTTTATACCACTATCTCTTATGAATGTAGTATCTGGAGTTACTCCAATTGCTGAAACAACCATATCAGCAACTATTTCTTTACCACTTTCTAACTTAACCTTTATTAAATTATCTACTTCTTCAAATCCATTAACCTTCTCATTTAACATGATACTTATATCATTAGAATTCAGCTCTTTTTCAATTAAACTTGAAAATTCTGAATCAAAAGGTGCCATAACATGTGGTGCTGCCTCTACTAAAGTTACTTCAATGTCTCTTTCTCTTAAGTTCTCTGCCATTTCTATTCCAATAAATCCACCGCCAATAACAACAGCTGATTTAGTATCTTTAGCATCTACAAAAGCTTTTACTTTATCTGTATCTGGGACATTTCTAACCGTAAATACTTTCTTACTATCTATTCCTGGCAAATTAGGTCTTATTGGTTTTGCTCCTGGTGATAATACTAAATAATCATAGCTTTCTTCATATTCTTCATCGTTAAGTGTTTTTACTTTTACCTTTTTATCCCCTGTATTAATTTGTATAACTTCACTATTAATTCTTACATCTATATTAAATCTATCTTTCATTTTTTCTGGTGTTTGAAGAAGTAATGCATCTCTTTCTTTTATTACTTCTCCAACATAATAAGGAAGTCCACAGTTTGCAAAAGATATATACTCACCTTTTTCAAACATTATTATATCTATATTTTCATCTAACCTTCTAAGTCTAGCTGCTGCAGATGCTCCACCGGCAACTCCTCCAACTATTAAAACTTTCTTATTCATTAAAAATCCTCCTAAATTTAGTGATATTCTTTCTTTATAAAAATCTTTGCATATATACTTAATATAATATTCATTTAATCAATTATTGTTATATTATAATATTACGATATTTATTTTAAATTTAAAGAACAGCTAATTTATAGCTGCTCCAAATTAACAACCTTTAAATATTAATAACTTTAAATATTAATAACTTTAAACTACTAATAATTTAAAACTAATACAATTTAAATTAAATATCTTTTTTATATAAGATCTTTTATAATTTTTTCTGCTCTTTCATCTACCACTTCATATACTATTTCAAGACCATTTCTTTCACCTTTAATTATTCCAACACTCTTTAACTTTTGTAGATGTTGAGAAATCGTAGATTGAGGCATACCTAAACAACTATGCATATTAGTTACATTACAAGAACCCTTTTCCAAAAGGTTTTTTACTATACAAAGTCTAACTGGATGAGCTAAAACTTTTAAAAATTCTGCTATATCCTCGTATTGTTTATAATTACTGTCCAAGATATCACCTCTTCTCATTTGCATATTAAATACACATATTATTGTTATTTATCTGTCAATAATATTACTATATTCAAATTTTAAGATATTGTTACCAAAATGTCAATACTAATTTAAAAAATCCAGTTTTTTATTTTTATTTTTCCTCTTCCAAGCTCTAATATTTCTCTTTTTTCTAATGATTTTAAACTTCTACTTACAACTTCTCTTGAAGAACCTATATCTGCTGCAATTTTTTCATGAGTTGTATAAATTATCTTTCCTCCATTATTATCATTCATTTTTTCTTTAAAATAATTTATAATTCTATTTTCTATACTATCAAAAGTAACTTTTTCCAAGCCTTCTACTACAGTTTCAAACTTATCGTATAAATTTTTAAATATATATTTTAAGAAGCTGCTATTATCTAATAAATGTCTCTTAAAAAAATCCATTGGCAATAAAGCAATTACTGCATTTTCTTCTACCTCTGAAAATGAAGTTTCTTCTGATTCAGTTAAAGCACATAATATTGTATTAAAACAATTATCACCCTTACCTAACCTATATAAAGTTATCTCTTTTCCATCATCACCAAGTTTATAAATTCTTATTCTACCATCTAATATAAAGGAAAATCCTATACAACTTTGTTTATTATTAAACATACTTTGTCCAATTTCATAATTGTTTACAATAACTCTTTTAAAAAACTCTTCTAATACCTCTTCACCTAAATCACTTAAAAATGGATAATTTTCTATGATTTCTTTTCTTAATTCCATACCTTTTACCTCATAAAATTCTTAAAAATAAAAAATCTTTATATGTAAACTAATTTACTCATAATTTTACTTGATTTAAACCTCACTAATTAAAATCCATTTGAAAATTCAAAGATGAAAGGCAAAAAAAGTAAAACTAATTTTATTTTAGCTTTACTTTTTTTCTTTATCAATGCTTTTGATAATTATTTTTTATTGTAATCCTAATAAAGTATCTATTCTATTCTTATCAAAACCAACAACTATTTTCCCATTTATATCTAAAACCGGAACTCCCATTTGTCCACTTTTATTTACCATTTCCATAGCAGCTACTCTATTTAATCCTACATTTACTTCTTCATAATTTACATTTTTACTTTTTAAATAATTTTTTACCTTTGTACACCATGGACAAGTATTTGTTGTATAAACTCTTATATTATTCATTTCTATTTCCTCCAATAATGTATTATTTATTCTATGATATAAGTATATTCTTATTTCTCAAATTTGACTGTAACAAAGTCACAAAACTAATTTTTTCTATAATAAAAAACATACTTTATAGATATAAAGTATGTTTTTACAAGTATGTCTCTTTCTCAGCTTAACCCTTCTATGCGTATATAGTTATACAAATACAATCCTTTTTAAACCTAAATATTTAAATCTATTTAGATTTTTATGCCAATAAACTAATTTTTATACTAAAAATTTAAGTAATATATTATTTAATGCTTATTAAGATTATTTAAAAATAGCTATGGATGTAAATAAGTAAGCGAAAAATCCTATTGTGCAAATAAGATGTACCTTCTTATATAGCTTAGGCTTTTTAGTTGAAAAGTATCCTGTTAATCCAATAGCAATCATTATTCCAGCAAAACCAATATATTTTATAAAGTCATCTTGTCCTATTTTTTGTATTAATGCAAGACACATTGCTAATACAGATATGCTACCAAGACAAATATGGACTTTTATAAAATTTATCTTTTTTATCTTAAATATCTTAGGCACATAATAAAATAATAGTGATAACATAAAAAATGATGATGATATTCTTTCCATGATTCCTCCAACTAATTTTCTTGTGTTAATTTTTTTATTGCTTTTTCTTCTGGTGCTATTGTTTTGATTCTAAAAATGAAATAATAAAATTTACATAATATAAGTACTACAATCACACCTTTCATAAATAAGCTATCTATTAATATTAACGGAAATGCTAACATGAAATCTGCAAAAGCTAAAATACATATTTTTTCTTTTAATGTCATAGATCTTTCTTTTACAAATGATTCTAAATGCTTTTTATATAACTTAGTTCCTATAAACCAAGTATTAAATCTATCTGATCCTTTTGCAAAGCAATATGATGCTAATAATAAAAATGGAGTTGTTGGAAGTATTGGAAATACTACCCCTATAGCTCCCAATACTACTGAAATTAGTCCTACTGTTATATAAATATATTTTTTTATCGACTTCATAATAATTTCTCCCCTCTAATTATTATTTAAGTTAATAAGTCATATGTCTAATTAACTCTATTGGATTATATATAATTAGTCTTGGTCCTGAAAACCTCATAACCTTTTTAATTTTTTCTTTCATATCCTTCTTATAACAATGTATTGGACATTTACCGCAAGTACTTTTTTCTTCACCAAATTTGCAATAAGTAAGTCTTTTTAAAGCATATTCAAGTAATTCACTGCACTCTGGACATAGTTCTTTTTCCTTATGCTTCTTTTGGCAATATATTTTTATCATAAGCTCTATTGTTCTTTTTTCTCTTTCAATCTTAGTCATACGTCCCCCATGAATTTAATAATCATTATCAATATATCCTTTAAATTAAGAGGACTTTTACATCCTCTTAAAATTTAACTTATCTTAATTTGCTTATTTTCTAATTTATATACCTTATCACAAATAGCTGTTGTGGATTTTCTATGAGAAATTAATATAATAGTTTTTTCTTTACAATTTTCATTTATAGCTTTTAATATTTCCCCTTCATTTAAAGCATCTAAATTACTTGTTGGTTCATCTAATATTAATACTTCACTGTCCTTCAGAAAAGCCCTTGCTAATCCAATTCTTTGTCTTTCTCCAGAAGATAAATTTCCTCCAAGCTCTGAAACCTTTGTATCATATCCTTTTGGAAGACTTAATATAAAATCATGAATTGAAGCTTTCTTTGATGCTTCTATTATGTCTGATTCAGAAGCATTTTCATTTCCTACTTTTATATTTTCTCTTATCGATTCATTAAATAAGTATGTTTCTTGGCTAACTAATGTTTGAGAATTTCTTAGTGATTCAGTATTAACATCTTTTATATCTATATTATCTAATTTTATATCCCCGCTATTGACATCCCAAAATCTCATTATTAATTTTATAAATGTACTTTTACCAATTCCACTTTCCCCTATTAATGCAATCTTTTCTCCCTTCCTTATATTTAAAGACATATTCTTAAATATACTTTCTTTTCTATTTGGATATGAGAAACTTACATTTCTATATTCAATGTCTTTTCCTTGTATATCATTTTTCCCTCTTACTTCTTCTACTTGAGGATTTTCATCTAAAAGAGCAAAAATTCTTTCTGCACAAGCAAAAGTTTGAAGTAATGTATTTGATAAATTACTTAAAGCAACAACTGGTCCAAAGGACGAAGCTATTATTACTATTGATACTATAGCAGTTGTAAAGCTAATGTTTCCTGATAAATATTCACTTGTCCCAAGTATTACAAAAGTTAATATAGCAATCATTATTGTAATATCTGTTGTTGCTCTAATGATTCCTTCATGCTCTTTTATTTTATCTAAGCTCTTATTAAGCTTAATTGAATTTTCATTTATCTTATTTAATCTTTCTTCCCCATTTTTAAATAGTAATACTTCTTTTAAACCTCTTAATGAATCTAAAACGTAATTATTACTTTCACCAAAGATATTTCTATAATTTACTCCTGCCTCTTTTGCAAAGCTTGATGATACATAAGGTATTACAAAGCCAACTATTAAAAAGAATATAACAGCTAGTACACCAAATATCGGTCTTATATTAAATAAAATTATTGATATAATTGAGTTTGTAATTATAGCAATTGAAATTGGTGCAATTGTATGAGCATAAAATACTTCTAGCAATTCTATATCAGAAGTTATTAATGCAATTAAATTCCCTTTTTCTTTTCCTTCTAGCTTTGCTGGTGCTAGTTTTCTTAATACAGTAAATATCTTATCTCTTAATATATACAGTATCTTAAAAGCAATATAATGACCTGATAGCTGTTCACCATATCTTAAGAAGCCTCTAAGAAGTGCAGAAATAGCCATTACTATAATTGCTCCTTTAAAGCTTATAAAAGTTATATCTCCTATATATGCTCCTAATGCTACTGCTCCAAAAGAAGCTATAGAAATAGCCGCTAGGAAACCTAATACCCCCATAAAAATAGTAATTACCATTATAGGAGCTAATGGTTTTAACTCAACTATTAACCTTTTCATTATTTGGAAGCCTGATCTTCTTTTCATATCTAACAAACCTCCCTAATATCTTCTAATTCATTTTGCTTTTCAACCATACTATGATAATATCCATTAAGCCCCATAAGATCTTTATGAGTTCCTTCTTCACATAATATTCCTTTATTCATAACATATATATTTTTAGCACCTCTTACATTTGCTAATCTATGTGATATTACTAATATTGTTTTTTCTGTTGAAAGGTCATATATTGATTCCCAAATGGCTTCTTCACTTTCCACATCTATATTAGAAGTTGCTTCATCAAATATTATCATTTTTCTATTTGCAAGTATTGCTCTTGCAAGTGCTAACCTTTGTTTTTGACCTCCAGATAAAGCATTTCCACCTTCGCCTACATTTGTATTTAATCCATCTTTTAAACTTTCTACAAAGCTATCTAATCTAGCAAGCTTTAATGCATTTTTTATTTCTTCATCGGTTGCATATTTCTTTCCTATAAGTAAATTATCTAAAATAGTTCCATTAAATATATAACTATTAGTTGATATTAAGGCTATATTTTCGTAAATAGTATCTAAATCAATATTTTCTATATCAACTGAATTTAGTAATACTTCACCTTGATTAACTTTATAGTTATTTAAAATTATAGATGCTATTGTACTTTTACCTGAACCACTTTCTCCTACAATTGCAACCATACCTTTTGGAGTTATCTCCATATTTATATCCTTAAGAACTTCTCTTTCTCCATCATAACTGAAGCTAACATTATTTAATTTAATTGTAATATCACCAGCTATTTCTTTAACATTATTATCTATGTTCTTTTCTCTTTCTTTTGCATCTAGTATTCCAAAAATTCTATCAGATGCCGCCATCCCATTCATTGCTATATGGAAGTATGAACCTAGAAGTCTTAACGGTATAAAAAACTCTGAAGATAATAAAATTATTATAAGTAGGCTTCCAGGAGCAATCTCCCCCCTACTAAATTGAATTAATGCAACTATTGTTCCTGCTGCTGCTCCGCCAAATGCCACTAAATCCATTATTGTAATAGAGTTTAACTGCATGCTTAAAACCTTCATTGTTATCTTTCTAAACTTCTCTGCTTCCGTATTCATTTTTTGATGTCTTTTTTCATCTATATTAAAAACTTTTAAAGTTGTTAATCCTTGAAGATTTTCTAAGAATGTTCCACCTAAATCTGAATAACTCTTCCAATAATCCTTCAATATTCTCTTTGCAATTTTCATTATTGCAATTATCGATATTGGGATAAGAGGTACACAAAGTATAAATACTAAAGCTGCTTTAAATGATATAAAACTCATAAAAACAAATAATGTTATTGGTACTAATAATGAATAGAAAAATTGTGATAAGTACTTACCAAAATAAATTTCTAATTGCTCTACCCCTTCTACCATAACTTGAACTATGGATGATGTACTTTCTACATTGCTATATTCATTTCCAAGTTTTAATAGTTTTTTATAAACAAGCTCTCTTAAAGTCATTCTTGCTTTTGATGATGCTAGATTTGAAAACTTAGCATATAAAATATTACAGATAAATCTTATACATAATAGTAAAATTATTATCGTCCCAGACATAAAAATAGATTTGTCTGCTATGCTAGTTATTTCACCAGAATAGATATTATTTATGAACTGTCCTATAAGTAGTATTATTATAATATTGCATATAATAGCAAGCCAATTCACAAATATCGTCAGTCCAATATACTTTTTAGAATCACTACAAAGGTTTATAAGCCTTTTATTGATCATCATATTATAACTCCCCCATTCATTGATATTAAATTTCATTTGATAATTACAGTACAAAGTATACTGTAAATGATACTCATTTTCAATAATGTAGCATATATTTTTTTGTTAATTTTTTATGAACATCGTTATAATATATTTTTTATAATTTCTTCTAAAGAATTGACAGTACTATTATGATTATTTATTATTCTTATATTTTTTCTTTCAGCTTCCTTTTTTGCTTTTCTAGCCATCTTATGTGAAACTATGTTTGTAAATAATATTATTACATCTGGACTTCCTATCTTATCATTTAACCCAGCTTTCATTTGAGTAAATATTTTAGCCTTACACTTATATTTTTTACAGACATCTAAATAATCCCTACTCATTCTATCATGACCACCAATTACAACTATACTCATTTAAGATACCCTCTTTCTTTTAAATTTTTTATAATACGAATAAAGGCTACAATAACTTATATTTCGCCACCTAAAATTATTGATTAAAGAATTACCTCATTAATGATATGTATTAAATTATACGAAAATCGGAAAGTTAATACATATCATTAAGATTAATTCTAAATTCATAAAATTTTGATTATATGCATAATTTAATATTATCGTAGTTGCTGAAAATTATATTATTTACTATTGAATCAATAGATTCTCCTTCTACAATTTTATCCATTGTCTTTTCTCGTACATCATCATATATACTGAATATTTCTAGAGCCTTTTCATAATTGCTATAAACTTTCCAATATCCACATCCTAGGCACTTTTTGTAACTACATTGCATAAAACTTTTCACATCATCAATGGGAATTCCTAAAAATATACCAAGTTCATGTGGACAGTTAAATTCCTCATATCTATCTTTTAAATATTCAACATAATAAGAAATATTATTATTATGTTCATATCCAAGTTTTCTTAAAAACTCTATATTCTCAGCTTTAAATATATGTGTTTTTAGAATATCATTATTATAAATTAATATTATTAAGGCATTGTCATCTTCTCTTAAATTAATAAAGCTTAAATTTATAGATTCTAAAAAATCTTTTCCGTATTCACCCCAACTTTTGTGTAAATCTTTCAACATTTTATTGATAGTTACAGTTGCTGAAGGCTTTACCCCTGCTATAACAAGTGAACTGTTGTATAATAAAAACTTTTTTATAGATTCTTTACCTTCAATGTTAAATAAGTCTTTATAAAATTCAATTCTATTCATGAATAACACCACCTATTCCAAATATTATCTTAACAATTAATATTGATATTCATTATCAGTTAGATATTATAATATTATATTATTTTTGTCAATATTTACTTTATATTATATTGTAATTCCTTATATAGTTTTAGGAATTTACATAGAAATTATGCATAAAAAAATAGGTTATACTTCCGTCTTTCGTATAACCTATTTAACTTCTCTCTTATTCTGCTAAATGCGCTGTTTTTCCTACTGTTTCTTTATTAAAATACTTAACTAGCATCATAATTCCTAAAGTTACTATTACTAAGAATATTAAAAATTGTATAGTATAGCTTAATGTTACTCCACCTGTTACTAAAGTGGCTACAAATTTGAATAAATATGCAACTATCCATGCTAATATAAATTGATATACTATTGATAATAACATCATCTTATTTCCATATTCTTTTCTCATAACCCCTATAACTGCAAAGCATGGTGTATATAATGAAACAAATATTAAAAATGTTAATGCTGTTATAGTAGTAAACATCATTGGCAAGATAACTGCTAAATCACCATATACTATTTCCATAGTACCTATTATAACCTCTTTAGCTGCAAGTCCAGTTAATATTGATACCCCAGCTTCCCATGTTCCAAACCCTAATGGTTTAAATATTGGTGATACAAATCCACCAAGAGTAGCAAAGAAACTTGTACTTATTTCATCTGTAAATCCATTCATATTGAAATAAGTTAAGAACCATACAACTATTGATACTGCAAAGATTAATGTACCAGCTCTAACTATAAATCCTTTTGATTTATCCCATGCATTTAATATAATGCTTTTTAAACTTGGAAGCTTATATTCAGGCAATTCTAATATAAATGGCTGCTCATCTTTCTTAAATAATGTGTTTTTAAATAATAATCCAACTAAAATTGCTACAACTATTCCTAAAAGGTAAATTCCCATTACAACTAACTCTTGATTACTACTAAAGAATATAGATGCAAATAGTGCATATACTGGTAACCTTGCTCCACAAGATACTAATGGGGCTAGTAATGCAGTCATTTTTCTATCTTTTTCACTTTCTAATGTTCTAGTTGCCATAATAGCTGGTGCCGAACATCCAAATCCCATTATTATTGGAATAAATGCTTTTCCTGATAAACCTATTTTTCTCATTATTTTATCCATAAGAAATGCAACTCTTGACATATACCCACTGTCTTCTAAAAATGATATTCCAAGGAAAAGTGCAAATACTATTGGAAAGAATACTATTACTCCACCAACTCCTGCTACAATACCATTAACTATTAATGATTGAAACCATACAGAAGAATTTTCAACTAATCCTTCTACAAAAGGTGTAAAAGTATCAGCAACAAAAGCATCTAATCCATCTGCTAAAGGTTGTCCAAACCAACTAAATGTAAATTTAAAAATTATAAATAGTGCTAATAAAAATATTGGATATGCAAGCACTGGATTAAGTACTAATTTATCGATTTTTTCTCCTATGTACTTTGAATTACCTTTTTCTTTTGAGCTTTTATTAATAATTTTATCTATATAAGTATAAGTTTCTTTTTCTGTTTTAAAATTTATATTATAACTTGGAATAATTTCTTTAGATTCGATTATTGTTTTTTCAATATTGTCTAGACCTTCTTTTGTCTTTGCAGATATAGGTAGTATAGTAACCCCTAATTCTTTAGCTAATTTATTATGATCAATGTTAATTCCCCTCTTTTTTGCTATATCAATCATATTTAGAAGAACTACTATAGGTTTATTGAATTGCATTAATTGAGTTGTGAGGTATAAGTTTCTTTCTAAGTTTGTTGAGTCTACTACGTTAATTATAACATCGACATCTTCATATTCTAAAAAAGCTCTTGCTATTTTTTCTTCATTCGAATAAGTATCCATAGCATATATACCTGGTAAATCAACTAACTTCATATCTTTATTTATAAATCCAAACTTTTTATCGATAGTTACTCCAGGCCAGTTACCTACATATTGTTTTGATCCTGTTAAAGCATTAAATACTGTAGTTTTTCCTGTGTTTGGATTACCTACTAATGCTACATTTATCATTTCCCCATCTCCTTAAACATTTAAATATATATTTTTCGCATCATTTTTTCTAATAGCTAAGTCAAATCCTCTAAAAGATATTAATATTGGATCTCCAAGTGGTGCAACTAATTTAATCTTTACTTGTGTCCCCTTTACACAACCTAAAGCTTTTAACCTTTTTGCTAGTCTTGGATCCCCTACTATATCCCTAACTGTACCAGTTTGACCTACTTTCATATTATAAATAGTCATGCAATCTCCCCCTTACATTATTTTCTATATTTATAATTATAATCAATTGATATTGATTGTCAATAACTCTTGACTAATTATATCAAAGATTTTTTTAATTTTGTTAGTTTTTAATATATAAATTTATTTATCTGAGTATTATTTGTAATATCTTCTATTAAGTAATAAGTTTTACAAGACTTATTACTTAATATTTATTTTTTAAATATTAATATATTTTTTAATAAAAAAATCTACACCTCAGTTATTACTAAGGTGTAGATAAGTTTATTCTTATAGTATTCTTTTTGGATCAAAATCTAAAAAATCACATGATGTCATTAAATATTCAATTCCTTCATGTTCTCCATTAAGCACATTTGCTAATGAAGGTCCATGTAGATGTCCATATATTACTTTTTTTACTCCATACTCTTTAAATAAATTAGTGAATGCTGAATTTTCTCTTTTTTCATTCATTGGTGGATAATGTATCATTACTACTATGTTTTCATATCCTGCTTCTTTAGCCTTATCCAAGGAAAGTTTTAATCTTATAATTTCTCTATCAAATATTTTTTTATCCTTTTCTGTGAATCTATCACTACCTTCTAAAATCCATCCTCGTGATCCACAAATAGCATAATCCTCATAGGTATAAAAATTATTTTGAAGAAATTTCGTATTTTCATACATCCTATTAAGCTTTGATATTCCACCCCACCAATAATCATGATTTCCTTTAGAAATTATCTTTTTTCCTGGTAACGCATCTATCCAATCTAAATCAACTTTGCTTTCATCTGATCTCATTGACCAGGATATATCTCCAGCTATAAGCACTGTATCTTCATCTGTGATTTTTTTTATCCAATTTTCTTTTATCTTTTCATCATGCTTAAGCCACTTTGCTCCAAATATGTCCATTGGTTTGTCTGTTGTAAAAGCAAGATGAAGATCTGAAATAGCATATAAAGCCATTTAATCTACCACCTTTCTGACATAAATTTCTTTACATTACACATTAAGTTATCTATAGAATATTAATTACTTAACTAATGTGAAAGCTCACATATCAAAACATATTAACTGTATTTACCTTTATAATTCTACAAACTATCTAAGTCTGTCACATATGCAATAATATGAGCTACTGCTTCATAAAGATCAGATGGTATATACTCACCTATATCTACATTACAAAGCAGATCTGTCAATTCCTTATTATACACTATAGGAACGTCATTTTCCTCTGCTTTTTCAAGTATTTTATCTGCAATATGTCCCATACCACTTGCAGTAACAGTTGGAGCTATTAAATTTTCCTCATATTTTAAAGCTGCTGCTTTTTTTCTATATTTCATTTCTCCTCCTAAGATGTTTAGCTTATACTCTTCTATCGAGTGATATTCCAGCATTTGAACTAAAAAAATCTCTACATGTTGTTAAGGAAACTTCATTTTCCTTCTTAGATACTTTCACATTAACTAAAAAACCCATGTTTTCTATATTATTAACTAATTTACTCTTTGTCATATCAATTATTTTAACAAATTTTTCTTCACATTTTAATTCTATATTTATTTTTTTATCTAATACTTGCATATATCCATCTACTGTACCTAAATTCTTAGTTTCTACTGTTACTACCATCTTAACATTTGTACTATCTATCTTTTTACCTTCTTTTCTATTATCCTTTACTATTATCTTGCACGGATATTCTATTTCCCTTATATTGACTGGAATATCTGCATAATAATATTCTGAGCTTATTTTATTAAATACTTTTATATCACTAATATTATTTTTTATAATATCTAAAATTTTCTCTGATATTAAAGATTCACTTTTTAAATTAGATATTAAATCTTTAATTATTTCCTTACTACCTTCTGCTCCTTTATTTAATGAAGCTTCTACCAATTCTTTTGTTGGAATACTTGTAGTTAGATTTTTATTTATTATATTATTTTCATTTATATTTACTTTATCAATATTATTACTATTAAGACCAATAATACTATCTTTAGTTAGTATATCCTTTGCTAAATCATTGCCTATCTGATCTTGTGGCACCTCATTATCTATAATTCCTTGATTCTTTAAATTAATAACATCTTTTAATTTTAAAAATTCCTCTTCTGTTAATGTTATACCTTTTCCCATAATACTTGAAAGCACTTTTTCTAATTGTCCTTTACTAAAATCTAAAGCCTCTCTTACCCCTAAAGTTTCATTATTAGTTTTATTCAAATAATCACTAAAATCATCTACTATATTTTTAGCACCAATTTCATTAAACTCAGATATAGTTTCTTTAAGCTTATTTATTAATTCCTCTGGTTTCATAGTATTTATTAAATTGAAAACTCTATCAAATTCGCTACTTGTGAAATCCATTCTTCTACTATTTAATATTTCTTTTAAAGATGTATTTAATAAATCTTCACTTTTCCCTGAAATAGACTTAAGAAGAGATAATATACTAACTTTAGAATTACCAGTATCGCTTTTTTGATAAACATCATTAGCTAATTTATTATTTACACTTGTCTCTTGCCCATTAATATATTGAGGTATTTTTGAAATTCTTTGCTCTTCTATATTTTGTCCATCTACATCTATAGATTTAGGACTTATAGTACTAGTATCTAATCCTTTAATACTTTGCTTTAAATTATTTTCTAGCATATTCTTCTTTGAAAAATCATTAAGTTCAGGTATTGAATTAGAAATGTTATCAAGTACTTTTATTAGATTTTCTTTCCCTTTAAATAAATTATTATATCCTTTTATATTTTCTTTATTAAACTCCATATCATTTTCAATGAACAATAAAATATCCTCATAAGATAAAGTTTTAAACTCTCCTAAAAACTCTTTTAATACATTATTAATTTTTATTCCTTCTTCGCTATTTTGAGGTATTCCCTTCCCCATTAAATACTTAGAAATGAATTCATCTATTTCCTTTGGATTTGCCTGTATTTTATCTAGAAATTGAATTAGCCCCTTAATTTCTCTTATATTTTCCTTAGTAAGAGGAATATCAAACTTTAACATTGATTTTAATAAAACAACATCCTCTTTACTTAGCCCTGAACTAGAAATTATATCATTAAACTCACCTTGAGCTAACTCATCACCTTTGATATTCTTAGCAATAACTTTTAACTTTAATTTTCCGTCAACAAAGCCTTCAACTTGAAATCTTTGTAATCCATTTTCTAATCCTTCTATATCTCCATCTATTTGTGCAGAAAATTCCCAGCCGTCTATTAGTTTTATCGTAACTTCATTTTTATCATCTTTTTTAATTATTTTGCCTGAAAACTTCTCACCAGAATCAAAAGTTAGCTTACTAGATATTCTTTTATTATTTGTATTATATGAATTACCTACATTAAAAACTCCTGGCATAACTCCACCTCATATACATCTATATTATTTATAATGTCGAATACTTTATCTAACACCTTAGCATATATAACTTTAGAAACTCTATCATTAAAATAACTTTCATTTGGAAATATTTTAGAAATAACTATATAATCTTTAGAAATTTTTACCTTATATGATATAAATATAGAATTTAACTGGAGGTTAAAAATGAATAAAAAACTTTTTTCAAAGATAATTATTATATCCATTATTACTGTATCATCAACATTTGTATCTTGCCAAAACACTTCTAAAAAAATAACTATCTCGGAAGATACTAAAAATGAAATTTCTTCTGAAGAAAATGAAATAAATGAAGCAATAAAAATTGGTGAAGAATATCTTGTCCAAAATAAATTTAATGAAGCTAAGGAATCTTTTAATAAAGCTATATCTTTAGACAAAAGTAATAAAGATGTTTATTTAAAAATTAAGGACATATATATGTCTTTCAATAGATTTGATGATTCCTATTTTATTATAAAAACAGCTTTAACTAATAATATAGATATTGAAAATATGAAATTAATTTTAAAGGATATTTCATCTAAATTTGAATCTATCAACATGAATTTATCTATCTATCAAGGTACTAGCTATACCTTACCAAATGAAGTAAAGGCCGTAATTTCAGGTGAATCTATATCAATTCCTGTAACTTGGGATAATCAAGTAGTTGACTCATCAACTGCAGGGGCATTTGTTTATGAAGGCTTTAATGAAGATTATGGTAGAAAAGTGAATATGGAAATTACAGTTATGGAGAATGTTTATGATAAGCAAATTGGGTCTATCAACAATATCTATACTGTTAATGGAAAAACTTATATCGATGTTGATTTAGTTGAATTATATGAAGATTTGAATGAATCTTTGACTGAAGCTAAAAAAGATAATATGGCATCATATGATGAAGAAAAAGGAGAATACTTTCTTCCATTTGGTTATTATATAAGAAATAATAATAGCACTATAACTACTTACGAAGTTTCAAAAGATTGTGTATTCCAGCTATATTTTATCGATTTATTTGCCTTAGGTTATGATAGTGAGTCGAACCTTCCTCAACTCAATACAGTTCCTTATGAAACCTTCAAAAATTATATTGATATGATGAATAAGATGTACCTAGATAATAAGCAAGAATCGGGTAACAAAATAGCAACTCATAGAACAACTTTGTGCTGGATTGAAATCAAAAATAACAATGTATACTCTATATCTAGAAAATATCTATAAATTCTAAAATAAAGGAGGCTTTACAGTGAATAAAAAATTTATAAAACTAACTATTATTCCACTTTTTTTAATACTAAGCACTTCTCTTTTTGCTTGTACTGACACAACTAAAAAAGTAACAGTTTCTAATGATACTCAAAGCGAAATTTTGGTAGAAGAAAATGAAGTTGATGAAGCCATTTCTAATGCAAAAAAACTTCTAACTGATAATAAATATGATGAGGCAAAAGCCTATTTTAATAAAGCAATTTCTTTAGATAAATCCAATAAGGATTTATACTTAGAAATAAAAGATATTTATATGAATTCTAATAAATATGATGATGCTTACTTGATAATTAAATCTGCTTTAGCTAATAATGTTGATACTGAAAATATGAAATCAATAGCTAAAGAAATTTCATCTAGATTTGAGGTAATCAAGCTTAAAGATTCTATTTATCAAGAATCAGATTATACCCTTCCTGGAAGTGTAACTACTGATATAAATGGAGAATCACTTTCACTTCCATTAACTTGGAATGTAGCAACTACTGATACTGCAAGCGCTGGTACCTTCACTTATTATGGCATGAATGAAGAATATGGGAGACAAGTGGAATTCACTTTAACAGTTTTAGAAAATGTTTATGACAAGCAAATTGGATGTATAAATGATATCTATACTATTGATGGGAAAACTTATATAGATGTTGATTTAGTTGAATTTTACTTTGGTAATGAAATTGCTTTAAGAGAAGCATTAAAAGATAATGAAAAAATTGCATATACAGAAAATGGAGAGCCTTATGTTCCTGATAGTTATTATATAAGAAATAATAATAGTAAATTAACTACCTATGAAATATCAAGTGATTGTAGTTTTAAATTATTAAATCATGATTTTCTAGCATTAGGCTACAATGTTCCTCCACCTGAAAACTCTTCTATAAATGAAGAAGCTTCATTTAATGATTTTATAAATTATATTGATTTAAGAAATCCTATGGATATAGGAAATTTAGATATAAGTGATGGAAAACCTATAACTCATAGAGAAACCCTATGTTGGATAGAACTAAAAAATGGATTTGCTTACTCAATCTACAGACAATATACACCTTAGTTATAAATTGCGAAGCAATTTATTAGTGAAAAGTTAGAAGTGAAAGAGTGAAAAGCTTAGGATATTTTGCTACGCAAAATTTAATCTATAAGTGCAAAGCACCTTTTATTAAAAAAATCCTGTAAGGATTTTCTCCTTAACTTTTTCCCTATTAACTATTTCACTCTTCACTATTTTGCTTCGCAAAATAATACTAATAGTTTTATACTTCTATTTATTATTTAAAATATATTTAATATAATTAAATTATAATATCCATATTAAGGAGAATATATAATGAATACTCAAGTACTTATTGTTGAAGATGATAAATCTATAAATGATATACTATTTCATACTTTAAAGGCTGAAGGCTATTTACCTCATAGTGTCTTTTCTTTAAAAGAAGCTAATAATTTTTTAAATACTACTTTACCTGACTTAATTTTATTAGACTTAAACTTACCTGATGGAAGTGGTTTTGACTTATGCAAAGATATAAATGCTAAATATACTATTCCTATTATAATTCTTACAGCCAAAAATGATGTATTTGATAAAGTTCTTGGTCTTGAACTTGGAGCTGATGATTATATTACTAAGCCATTCCATATAAAAGAAGTTACAAGCAGAATTAAAGCTGTATTTAGACGTATTGAAAAATCTTCTTCTAAAGATAATAAAAATTTCATTAAAATAAATTCAAATATAAAAATAAATTTTAATAACAGAACTGTTTTAAAAAATGATGAAGTTATTCAATTAAAGCCAAAGGAATATGAGCTTCTTGAATTCTTTGTTCAAAATAGAAATAAAGTTTTTTCTAGAGAACAACTTATAGATAATATTTGGGAGTTTTCTTATGATGGTGACATAAGAACTATAGATATTCATATAAGAAGAATTAGAAGTAAACTTGATACGAATGGACAACCATCAGTAATTGAAACAGTCTTTGGTGTTGGATATATGATGAGGTGAATATGAAAATTAAATTTAAATTCACTTTAATTATTACTCTGACAATTGTTTTATTAGGCATCTCTTTAAATATCTCTGTTAGAAAAATACTAAAAGATAATATGGAAAGTACAGTTACTTCATCACTTAAAGAAATAATGAAAAGTACTCGTGAATCTGTTAAATATACATTATCAGTAAGAAATTATCTCTATAAAGACAAAGCTTTATCTCAAGAAAGTAAATATTTAATAGAATATATTTCCATCAACTATGATAGCAAACTTCAAATATGCGATATAGATGGTAATGTACTTGCTTCTAATTTAGAAAAAGCTAATCCTGAATTTACTGAAAATATTCCTGAAATTAAATCTGGTAAAACTATTGTTGATATAAAATATAACAATAGTAATCTTATTGGAATGCTTTCTTATCCAATAATAATTAATGAATCTTATATTGGAATAATCAATTTAACTAAAGACTATACTTATCTTTATTCAGATTATATGAAAGCTACGAGTATATTAACTTTAATCGAAATATCACTTATTATTTTTACATTTACTATTTCTTATAGGTTAACAAATAAAATAGTTAATCCCATAGAAAAATTAACCTCTGCTTCAAAAAAATTAAGTGTAGGAAATTATGATATAAATATAGATATCAATGCAAAAGAAAATGATGAAATATCCATATTATCTAGAGAGTTTATTAATATGAAATCTAAAATTCAAGAGCAAATTTTAGATATTGAAAGAGAAAAAGAAAAGGTTGAAAAATTAGCTTTAAGCAGAAAAATATTTTTCGATACTGTTACTCATGAACTTAAAACTCCTTTAACTTCAATTATTGGATATTCAGAAATGATTTTAGAAAACGTTGTTGATGATGAAGAATTTAAATATCGTGCCATTGATAGAATTCACTCAGAAAGTGAAAGATTAAATACATTAGTACTTGAAATAATAAAGATTTCAAAAGGATTATCCTCTATAAAAGATACTTATGAAGATATAGAAATTTCTAAGATTATTAATCAAACAATTTCTGATTTAAGTATTAAAGCAGAAAAATACAACTTAAAAATAAACTCAAATATCTCAAAAGAAACAGTACACTTTAAACCAAATAAAATAAAAGAAGTTTTAATTAATGTATTAGATAATGCAATAAAATATTCTAGTAAGGATTCTATTATTACTATAACCGCTTATACTTCTGATGATAAATATACTATAGAAATTACTAACTTTGTTGAAAATCCTATACCTGAGGATGTTTATAATCATATTTTTGAACCATTTACGAAGTCAAATTTTTCTAATGATGAATATAGTACAGGCCTAGGTTTATACTTATGTAATGAAATTATTAAAGATCATAATGGTTCAATCAGCATAGTTAATGGTAATGAAATAAAAGTAAAAATAACTTTACCATTAGAAAATATTAATAATTTTCCATAAATAATATTTAAATATTCCTTATAGTGTAGTTATCTAAATTTAATTAAAAACACTATTTTTAATTAAATAACTTAAGGGAGTCGCGTCACGCGACTCCCTTAAGTTATTTATTCTACAACTATCTTATTGTAGTTTTTCTTTCCTCTTTTAAGTAATGCTGAACCATCTTCTAAATCTGATTCCTCTAAAGTTCTAGTAACTTCAGTTACTTTTTCTCCATTTAATGATAATCCACCTTGTTGAATTAATCTTCTTCCTTCTGCTTTAGATGGAACTATTTTATTTTCAGCCATTATATCTAAAATAGTTGATCCTAACTTTTCCCTACCTATAGTTACCGTAGGAACATTGCTCATATCTACTCCACCTGAGAATAAAGCTTCAGCTGCGCTTTTAGCCTTAGTTGCTTCTTCTTCTCCATGAACTAGCTTTGTAACTTCAAAAGCAAGACGCTTTTTAGCTTCATTTATAGCTGCTCCTTCTACAGAACATATTTTTCTAACTTCATCCATTGGAACAAATGTTAATAATGATAAACACTTTTCTACATCTGCATCATCTACATTTCTCCAGTATTGATAGAAGTCAAATGGTGAAGTTTTCTCTGGATCAAGCCATAAAGCTCCTCCTACTGTTTTTCCCATCTTTTGACCTTGGCTATTAGTTAATAAAGAACAAGTCATTGCCATAGCTTGACCTTGAGCCTTTCTTCTAACTAATTCAACACCAGCAATCATATTTGACCATTGGTCATCTCCACCTAATTGCATTTTACAGCCATACTTCTGATTTAATACGTAGAAGTCATATCCTTGCATTAACATATAATTAAATTCTAAGAAAGAAAGTCCTTTTTCTAATCTTTGTTTAAAACATTCAGCTGTAAGCATTCTATTTACAGAAAAATGAACTCCAACTTCTCTTAAAAAATCCACATAATTTAAGTTTAATAGCCAATCTGCATTATTAACTAATATTGCTTTATCATCAGAAAAGTCTATAAATCTCTCCATTTGCTTCTTTATTGAATCAACATTATGTTGAATTTGTTCTTTTGTAAGCATAGTTCTCATATCAGTTTTTCCTGATGGGTCTCCTACCATTGCTGTTCCACCACCAAGAAGTGCTATTGGTCTATGTCCTGCCTTTTGCATATGTGCCATAAACATTAACGCAATGAAATGTCCAACATGTAAACTATCTGCTGTTGGATCAAAGCCTATATAAAAAGTTATTTTCTCCTTTTCTAGCAATTCTCTAGTTTCATCCTCATGAGTAAATTGCTTTATGTATCCACGATCTAATAACTCGTCTAAAACATTAGCCATTCTACGTAACCTCCTATTTATTTTACTTATTATAGTATATCTTTTTATTAAAATATTATCAACAATAAAACAACTAATGATACTATTGTTATATTTTGAGAATATAAAAAAGGAGTAATTCAATATACTAGAATCACCCCTCATTACTAAATCTGCGACACTTAATTATTATTAATTCTGTTAATCCAAATTATAACTAAAATTCTCTTATTCATTATTCAAAATTTGAACTTAAAATACAAATTTAAATTTTAAATAATATTCATTCATACAGCTTTGTAATTCACATAATCCAGACTCCCAGACCCCTCTTTATCCATTTATACTTCTACTCTCTAAATTCTCAACCACTCAGAATTTCCGAACCATCCCCCATTATTCCCATTACTTCTCTTCTTCATTTCTCATTTTTAATAACTCAGCTTGCATGAGTTATTTGCATAATTCTTTAACTTTTCCCATTCCTCTAAGCCACATATTCCCTTATCAAATCTGGTAGTTCATCACTACATTCACAATTCAAATTTATATACAAATTTAAATTAAATTTTTGAGAGAATTCCTTTAACTTTCCAAACAGTTTAGCTGATTCAGACATATTTTTAGTAACTATACTTGATAAAGCATCTATATATATATTTTCAACATCATAATTTTGAGATATAACTCCACAAAGTAATCCGTAAAAGCTATCACAATCTATTACGCCAAGCTCATTAGTATTTATAAACCTTATCTTACCTTTAAGTTGCATCATACGTCTAGCATCATCATCAATATAAACTGAATCCCCTTTTGCTTTGCTTAAATGTTCATTTGCAAGTTCTATTAATCTTTTAGTTTTACCTGCCCCTCTCTTTGCGCAAAAAACTTGAATCATTGGAATCCACTCCTCTTATAGAATTTTTATTCTCTTAATTTATATATATTCTACAGCATTGAAATTATTTACAATATAATATAAAAAATAATAAAAGATAGAGAAAATACCTTAATCTCTATCTTTTATCTAAAAAAATGCGAACTCATAACTTTATTTTTTCCTGCGTGCTTTGCTTTATAAAGAAACCTATCTGCACAATTAATAACAGTTTCAAGTGTCTTCCCATCATTAGGATAAAAGCCTACTCCAAAACTTGCAGTAATACTTCTTTCATTCTTTTCATTTGAAACTAAATTACTTGATACTGAATTTCTTATTTTATCTATTCTTATATATATATCTTCATTATCACTATTGCAATCTATATATAGTATTATTTCTTCCCCACCATATCTTGCAATTATATCTTTCGGCTCTAACATACTCCTAATTAAATTTGCAGTTTCTATTAAAACTTTATCACCAAATTGATGTCCTAAAGTATCATTTACTTTTTTAAAGTTATCTAAATCAATCATTACTATTGCGTATTTATCTACGCCTCCATTAGATAACCTTTCTTCTATAATTTCATAAAAAGTCTTTCTATTATAGATACCTATTAATGCATCATACTTAGCTGCTCTTTCTATCTTTTTATATAGGATAGAATTTTCTAAAGCTATTGCAATTTGACTTGCTATTGAACTTAGGAATATTTCATGAAACTCTGATAAAAAATTATAATGGGTATGGTCAGCTACAATATATCCTATAAATTTTTCAGCAACTTTTATTGGTACCCCCATCCTTGAATGAATATATATATTATTTAATTCATCTTTTACAATTGGTTCTTTTGAATTTAAGATAAATGTCTTATTTTTACTTATGTAATTTTTACATTCTTCTGTAATAGCTATACTATCTTGTGTACCATTAGTAGCCTTGATAACAAACTTAGAGTCTTCTAACAAATATATTGTAGATTGAGTTACACCTATAATTCCTATTATCATATCATTTATCATAGGTATTATATTTTTACTACTTAAATTTGAGTTTATATAGTTACTAATTAATATTACATTTGAAAGCATATCAAGATTTTTCTCATGCTGAATATTAACAGAACTTAATTCTTGTATTTTTTCTTCAGTGATTTTCTGATATCCTTCGTACTCTAACTTAAGTTGGTGATACATTGCTTTATAATCGTCCATACTCCCTCCCCATCTCATCTTATATAGTATGAATCGAATTCAGATAATCTATAACTTAATATTACTTTATTTCCATTTTAATATCAATAACTTTTTGCCCTCTAAATCATTTTCATTGCAGTATTTATTATAGACTATCTTTTACTAATCCAGTTCCTTCAACTATTAAATTAACATTAACTTCCAAATTAGTATTTGCAATCGGATTATACACTGCTGCTTTAGGATAATATATATCTAAAAGTCTTTCAACCTCAAAAACATCTATTTGTTTTTCTTTATACTTATTAAATATATCTCTAAGATAGCTTTCTATTTCTTCTTCTTTAACATCTTTTATATATTTCAAAAGTTCATTATCAACTATAAGCCTACCTTGAATTTCTGCGACTGAAACCTTCATTTCTAAATTTTTAACTAAAGTAATATTTTCTCCATCATACTTAAGTTTACTTTCTGTACTATTATCTAAAATATCTAATGTAATAAATCCTTGCTGTGATTGTGGATTAGACATTTCAAGTGTTCCTCTTCTAATATTATTCATAAATAAATTATAGCTCATAGCATCTTTAGAATCTATTTTCTCAACTAATTTATTATCCTTGATTATTGCCCCACCACCAATTTCTATCTTTTTATCTAATGCATCTTCTCTTATTTCAATTGCACCAACAATATATGTATCACTAGCTGTTATGGAATTACTTAAATAGTCATTTATATTTGCTCTCATTGCTCTTGGATTTCTCTTATTCTTATGAACTAATTCTTCTAAATATAATCCTAAATATTCTTCATCACTAGAAGTAATTTTAAGCAATTCATCAACTTCTCCAAAATAAATGAACATATACGGCTTAATTTGAAATTCTTGATTATTATTGATTAAATCAACATATCTTTTTATTCCATTTCTTGTAGCCTTTTCAGTAAATATATATGCTCTATTTTGTGAATAATTTAATTCATAACTTGAAGCTAAATTTACATCTCTTAAAGCTTCCAATGCTGTCTTGCCTATTCCTTTATATATTATTCTTTTTCCTTTATCTGAACTTTCATTAGTACTTCTATAAGGTTTAACACAATCAACATAAACTATCGCTCTTCCAAAATCATCTGTGTCAAAAATTATACTAGTTGCAAAACTAACTTTATTTATATCTCTATAATTAAAGCAACCAACTAACAATAAAGGAATAAAAAATACTGCTAAAATCTTACTTAGTCTTTTTAATTTCATTTTTCATCCCCCTTTTTTATAAAATCCTTTGAGATCTTACCTAAACTACCTCTAAGTACCACATCTTTAAATCTATATTCGTTAATACTTCCAACTGGAAATAAAAATTGATATCCAATTGAATCTAATTCAGCTAACTGTATTAGTAGTAATAAAGCTCCGCATAAAAACCCTGGTATACCAAATGCAGCAGAAAATACAACTAGAACTATTGCCCAAAATGAAACCGCTCCATAAAGCTTTGGAATTAGGAAGTATGATAACGTACTTAAAGCTACAACTATTATTGTTATTCTTGATGCTATCCCTGCTCCAACTGCTGCATCTCCTAAAATTAAAGCTGAAACTATACTCATTGCCCCACCTATTGGTTGTGGAAGTCTAAGTCCTGCTTCTTTTATAAATTGAAATGCTAGCATCATTAATATTACCTCAAGAAAAGTAGGAAACGGAACTCCTGCCCTTGATACTGCAAGTCTAAACATAAATAATGATGGTATCATAGAAAAATGATATGTTATTATTGCTACATATAATCCTGGTACTAATGTTGCTATAAAAAATGCAAACCATCTTAATATGCGATTAAAATTTGTATAGTACTTATTTAAGTAATAATCATCTGGCATTTGAAAATTTTCTAAAAAGAAATATGGTACAGTAATAACAAATGGTGTTCCATCAACTATTACAGCTACTCTTCCTTCTAGTAGCTTTGCACTAACTTCATCTGGTTTTTCGGTATATCCTACTGTATCAAAAAAGCTTTTTTGATTTTTTAGGGCATCTTCAACGTAGTTAGTATCTAGAATAAATCTCAAATCTAAGCCATTTACCTTTTCTTTAACATTTTCAACTAGATCTTTTGGAGCTACACCCTCTAAATAACATACAGCAACTGCAGTTTGAGATTTTTCTCCAACAACTACAGCTTCAAATTTTAAATCTGGATTTTTAATTCTTCTTCTAATTAATGCAACATTATTAACTATTAATTCATTAAATCCTTCCCTTGGTCCCTTTAATACTGATTCTGTTTCTGGAGTCCCAACCCCTCTTACTGGAAATCCCTTAGTTTCTACGAATATGATTTCTTCATAATCTTCAAAAATCACAGCTGGATCTCCAGATAATATGTGCATTATTGCATCATCTACATCCTTTGCAATATCTGTTGCTCCTATATCTAAAACATTTTCTATTATTTCTTTTATAGAAGTAACACTTCCTACCTCTGGTTTTATCTTTCCAAAACCTCTTAAAGGTAAAAGTACATATTCACTTATCATATTTACATTACATAAATCATCGATAAATACTACTGTCGCTTTACCAATAACCGTTTGAACCGGTCTATACTTAACATCAAAAGAGTTTTTTAATTTCTCTTTTACATATTCTAAATTATTCATATACATCACCTGATTGTATTATTTGTTGAAAAACTGTTTAATATTCATTTTTTTGCTAATACTAAAAAGGAATGAGAAACAATTGGATAGTTGATAATGCATAATGGATAATTGAGATTTAAACTCTTGCAGAGTTTATTTTTATATTTTTCTAATTTAGCTAAGCTAAATTATTTCATTAATTGCCCATTATCAACTCTTCATTATCCATTAACATAAGAAGGGTGGTTAATAATGAATAAAATTTCTAGTAAACATTTTATATTATTTATAATTGGGGTGGCATTTATATCTGTTAAAACATATCCATCTATATTCATAGATATAGGGGGAAGAGATACTTGGCTTGCTTCTCTTATTGCATCAATTATATTTGTTATCTTTTTAATTTATATAATTAATATTTGTGTTTCCACTAAGACTTTTGATATAAATGATATTTTTGCTCGTTCTATGCCAAAAGCCATAAGCGTTATTTTAATGCTTATATTTACACTTACTTTATTTATAAATGCTATTGAGTCAGCTGCTGTTGAGGCTAATGTATTACATTCTACATTATTTCTTGAAACTCCAGTTTGGTATGCATTAATATTTTTTATACTTCCATCACTTTTTATTTTTAATAAAAGGTTGCGTACTATATTAATATTTGTTTTAGTAAGTGTTTTTGTAATTATAATAAATGGAATAGTATTTTTTGCATTAACTCAAAGTTATAAGGATATAAATAATTTATTACCTGTACTTGGAAACGGTATATCTTCAGGCTTTACTGTTTCTCTTTTCCTCATTTTAGGTGGATTTTCCTCATTTATGATTGCAATACCATTTTTAAAGTATATAAATGAATTTGAACATATAAGAAAACATACTCTTTATGCTGGAGTTATAACTTCTGCATTTGTTGTTATTTCAATAATTGGAGTAATTACAGCTTTTGGTCCACTAAGATCTGCAAATATTTTTTATCCAGAATTTATATTAGGGCAAAGAATTGAAGTAGCAGGATTTTTAGAGTTTGGGGAATTATTTTTCATAATCCAAACAGTTTTAGGCTTCTTTATAAAGTATGTATTAGCTACTTATAGTATCTTATTAATCCTAGGAAAATATATTAAAGATAAACGTCTTTTTATAGGGATATATACTTTTATAGTATTTGTTTTATCAAGCTTTTTAGGAATGAATAACTATGTGCTTTATGATGTATTAAAGTATTTACAAATAATTAATTTATTTAGTTTTATTTTAATACCTCTTATAGTATTTTCTACTTACTACTTTAAATTTAAGTCTAAAGAAAAATTATTAAAAGATTCTAAATAATCCAAATTTTCTTTATATAAGTATTGAATTTATTTATTTTTATGGTATAATTATTTTGAAAATTTAAATGATTAGGTTAATCTCGATAAATTCTCTCCTTAAAGTTCAATATACTTAAGCGAAGAAATATATCAAGTTTATCCCTATGAATTTTAAGGAGGATTTTAAAATGGAAGATAAGAAACTAACTTGTAAAGATTGTGGAAAGGAATTTATTTTCACTGTTGGAGAACAAGAATTCTACAAGGAAAAAGGATTTGATAATGATCCTGTAAGATGCCCTGAATGTAGAAAAGCTAGAAAAGCTCAAAATAACAGAAGATAATCTCTGTTTTAAAGACTAACCAATTAATTGGTTAGTCTTTGTTTTTTATAAGATTTATTTATATGATAAGATTTATTTATATGATAAGTATTTTTTTATTAATTTTGCATAAACTAATAATCTATACAATGATTTACTTAATAGGAGGGCATGTGTAATGAAATCATTAAAAATAATTTTTACAATATTAACTTTACTAGTTTTAGTATCTTTAATATTTAAATTTTCATTTTGGGCTATAGATGTAATATTAATTTCAGCAATTTTACTATTAATAGTAGATATTTTTTATGTTAAGGCTTAAAAGTGATTATATATTAACTTTACATTATATCTTTAATTAAAATATTTGTATCATTTACTTTTTTAATTTCTCCCTCTCTATACATCTATTCTTAACATAAGTCAAAATCTTCTTTTTTTGTAATTATTGCTGATTTCAAATGTAAAATCTTAAAACCCCTGTGCTACTTCAATTCTATCATATGTGTTTATTAATCCAAACTATCTCAGAATTCTTTATCATATCTTTTAAAACATTTTCTTAATATTTAAAATAACTACCATATACTATTCATAAAATTTATTAAGTCTAATATTAGCTCATTCTTTGTTGACACGACAATTTTCCAAATCTATAATTAATGATATAGTTAAACGTTATATATAACATGCACAAATGAAAGGAGTGCTTTAATTGGAAAATAATACAGAACAAAAGAAGGTTATTTTTAGTGGAATTCAACCTTCAGGACAATTAACTTTAGGAAATTATTTAGGGGCAATAAAAAATTGGGTTGCTCTTCAAGATGAATTTGATTGTTATTTTTGTGTAGTTGATCTACATGCAATAACTGTTAAACAAGAACCTAAGGATTTAAGACAAAGAACTCTTGAAGTCCTTGCAATATATATAGCTGCAGGTATAGTTCCTGAAAAGAATACTTTATTTATTCAGTCACATGTTCCTGCTCATAGTGAATGTGCATGGCTTTTAACATGTAACACTTATATGGGTGAACTTAGCAGAATGACTCAATATAAGGATAAGTCACAAAGATATGGTGATTCAATAGGGGCAGGGTTATTTACTTATCCAGTTTTAATGGCTGCTGATATTCTTTTATATAACACAGATTTAGTACCTGTTGGTCAAGATCAAAAACAACATTTAGAAATAGCTAGAGATATAGCTAACAGATTCAATAATACTTATAGCCCAACATTTAAGATTCCAGACCCTTATATTCCAAAGGTTGGCGCTAAAGTTATGAGTCTGCAAGAACCAACTAAAAAGATGTCTAAATCAGATGATAATCCAAATGCTTACATCTTAATAATGGATCCACCTGAAGTAATAAGAAAAAAAATATCTAGAGCTGTTACTGATAGCCTTGGAGTTATAAATTATTCTGATGAACAACCAGGTGTTAAAAACTTACTTGATCTTCTAATAGCAATCAATGGTTCAACAGCAGAAGAACTTGTAGAATACTATAAGGATAAAGGCTATGCTGATTTAAAGAAAGATGTAGCTGATGCTATAGTTAACGAATTAGAACCAATTCAAAATAAGGTTAAAGATATCCTTAAAGATAAAAAAGCATTAGAAGATATCTACAAACTAGGTGCTGAAAAAGCAAACTATGTTTCAATGAAGACACTTAGAAAAATGCAAAAGAAAATTGGATTTATTCCTAGGGGATAATGAAAAAAATAAATAGCGGCTCCTTAATAGGGGCTCTTTATTTATATATTTTAAGAAAATGAGGTTTTATATCTATGAAATTATATAAAAATGTTTTAAATATTTTAATAATATTATTTATAGTTCTATACCCAATTTTACCAAGCTATGGAGCTATAAATTCCGACTTAATTTTATATTCACTATTTCTAGTACAAATTCTTGGATTTATTGTTATAAAAAAAGAAAGACAAACTGTACTTAGGAATATATCTTTATTGTTGAAAGATAAAATTTTTATCTCCTTATCGTTATTAAATATAATTATGTATGCATCTACAATTATTGCTATGGATAAAAAGGTTACAATTGTAAATAGTATACGATTCTCTATGTATATATTTATATATTATTCAATTTCTTATAAATTAAATGGAAGAAATATCTTTCGTATACTACTAAATTCATTTTTAAGTATTGCTGTATTATCTAGTTTAGTGAGTATTTTTCAATTATTTAAACAAATATTCTCAAATATTTCATTGGATGAAGAACATAGAATTGCCTCTTTTTTAGAGAATTCAAATAATCTGGGAGCGTATACAATATTATCCTTCTTTATAGTTTTACTATTATTTTTAAATAGCAAGAAAAGATATGAGAAGGTATTTTTATTTATAATTTCAATTTTACTTATTTCAAATATAATATTATCTCAATCCCGTAATGCTTTATTAGCATTATTATTTGGATCAGTTTTAATATCAATAGTTTATGATAAACGCTTTATAATAGCATCACTAATTCTTCCTATAATATTATTTATAATTCCTCAAAGCCGAATTAGATTATTAGATATTTTCAATCTAGATCAAAATAGTACTAGATTTAAAATTTGGAAGTCTGCTGTACTCATGATCAAAGACAATCCATTATTTGGTCTTGGATATGAAAACTTTTCATCAGCATATCCTAACTATATTTATCATAATCAAGATTTAATGATTCATGGTAGTTACAAGGCATTACATCCACATAATATATTTTTAAAGATTCAAGTTGAACTAGGAATTTTAGGGAGCATATTCTTTATACTATTTCTAATCTTAACAGTATTATCACTTATATCTTATATAAAGAGTTGTAAGAATACCAAAAGTAAAGCTATATTGATTGGAGTAACAATTTCATTTATTAGCTTTCAATTTATGAATTTGTTAGATTGTTATTATAATTCATTAAAAGTAATTATTACTATGTTTATTATATTATCAATAGCGAGATGTTGTATAAATATTAATAATAAGTTATCTTAAATAAAAAAATCTATACAACTACAGAATTGTAGTTGTATAGATTTTTTTATTTATTCCAATCCCTATTAGTCAAATATTGAATAAATGGTTCTCTAAGTTCTTCTCTTTTTAAAGCATACTCAACAGTCGCTTGTAAGAATCCTAGTTTATCACCTACATCATATCTTCTTCCCTCAAAATTATAAGCATACATAGCTTCATTTCCTATTAAAGCTTGCAGAGCATCTGTAAGTTGAATTTCTCCACCTTTACCAGGCTTTGTATTTTGTAATATGTCAAATATTTGAGGAGTTATTATATATCTTCCTAATATAGCAACATTACTTGGTGCCTCATCTATAGCTGGTTTTTCAACTAACTTCTTAACTTTATAAACTCTATCTTCAATATGAATTCCATCTACTATCCCATATTTATTTACATCTTCATGTGCTACAGTTTGAACTCCTAATATAGATGTCTTATACTCCTTATAACAATCCATTAATTGCTTTAAGCAAGGTACTTCTGAGTCAACTACGTCATCACCTAATAATACTGCAAAAGGTTCATTTCCAACAAATGCTCTTGCACATAATATTGCATGACCTAATCCTTTTGGTTCTTTTTGTCTTATGTAATGAATATCAACCATATCTGATATTCCTCTTACAAGTTCCAAAAGGTCCTCTTTATGATTTTTTTCAAGTTCCATTTCAAGTTCTATTGATTTATCAAAGTGATCTTCTATACACTTTTTATTTCTTCCAGTAATTATAAGTATTTCTTCAATCCCTGAAGCTACAGCTTCTTCAATAATATATTGTATTGTTGGTTTATCAACTATTGGAAGCATTTCCTTAGGTTGAGCCTTAGTAGCTGGCAAAAATCTAGTTCCAAGACCAGCTGCTGGTATAATAGCTTTTCTTACCTTCATTTTTTATCCCTCTCATTCACATATCTTTACATAATATAAACAATTACAATTTTAACATATTAACATAAATAGTTCAATTTATGATTCACATTAATTGAACTATTTAGCAAATATAACTACTTATTCCAAATAATAAACTAAGTATCAAAATAAAATCATCCAATATAATTCTATGTTTTAATATATTTTTATATTTCTAAAAATTAATATATTACTATCTAATACTTCTAATAAAATCTATATATTTATTATGGTTGATTGCAAAATTTCCTGAAACTTTTTCTCCATCTTTCAAACTTTTAGTTACTACTGATCCTAAACTTACACTTACCTTATTTCCAAGAATTAAGCCATTTGAAATAATAGCTCCTAAGCCAACCCATGAATCATCTCCAATTATAGTTCTTCCTCCAAAGGTTGTTCTTGATGCTATAAGGCATCTATTTCCTATTTTAACTCCATGCTCAATATGAACTAAATTATCTAGCTTAGAATAACTTCCAATTATTGTATTGTCCCATGGATAAAGTGCTTTATCTATACATCCGTTATATTGTACTTCTACATTTTCGCCTATTATTACCCCACCACAATGATTAACATTCATTATTATTCCATCTACTCTTTTATATTCATATCCTTCCCCACCTAAAACTACTCCCGCTCTAATAATTGAATTATCTTCTATTACTGTATTTTCTCTAATTACAACAAATTCTTCTATTTTTACATTATTACCTATTCTAACATTACTCTTACTTATAGATGCTAAATTACTAATCTCGCATCCTTCTCCAATAATGGTCTCAAATTCTTTTCTCTTATATTCTTCAATACTAGAGAGTTTATTATGTAACTTAAAATAATCCATCCTAGGATTAGATGAAACTATAACTCCATATTTATTTTTAAGTTTTTCACCTATAGCTTTTGTTGTAATTAAACAAGTTATCCTATCACTTAAACTATCTATGTATTTTTCATTTTCAATAAAAGAAAGTAATTTTTCTTCGCATACTGAAACAGCTAGCCCTAAAGATGTAAATTCTCCATCTTTTAGAAGATCTAATCCTTCTTTAAACTGCACAACTTCACTTAATAACATTTAAATTCCTCCTAAGCTTTATTAATTTAATAATAGCTTCAACTACAATATTAAATATATTATACCATTTTTTCATTTACATTTTAATTTAATAATTCATTGAATATTTTGTCGTATTATGTTAATATAAAGCATAACTATTTAACGTTTATTCAAAAAAATAGTTATTTCCTTATTAATTTATTAACTTTTGTTATATTTTATGGAATTATTAATTAAATAAGGAATTAATGTTTTAATATTTATAAGAATTTGTTTAACAATTAAGTAATATTCTTTAAATTTGATATTAGCATTAAATAAATTTATTTATCATTTATAACATGATGACTTTAATTAAAATTATTAATTAGAACATATCTATTGAAATTAAACGGAGGAAGTTAAATGATGAAAAAAAGTACAAAAGATTCGATTGTTGTTGGTTTTGCTCTATTTTCGATGTTTTTTGGAGCAGGTAACTTAATATTTCCAGCTTTCCTGGGAAATAAAATAGGAAGTGAGTTTATTCTTGGAATCATTGGCTTTATATGTACAGGAGTAGGTCTACCACTTTTAGCAATATTAGCATGTTCTAAAGGAGATGGAACCTTTAAAACTCTTTCAAGCAAAATAGGAGTTAAATTTTCAGTAATTTTTACAGCTATACTTTTTATAGCAATAGGTCCTATGCTTGCTATTCCTAGAACAGCAGCTACAACATTTGAACTTACAATAAACCCATTTTTTCCTAGTATATCTCCATTCATAGCTATGGCAGTATACTTTATTATTAATTTATTTTTTGTTTTAAGCAGTACATCAATAATAGATGCAATTGGTAAATATTTAACTCCAGCATTAATGATACTTCTTGTATTCCTTATTGTAAAAGGATTTATAAGTCCTATAGGCTCTATAGTAGAAACTAATTCAATAAATGTATTTTCATCCTCATTATTAGAAGGATATCAGACTATGGATGCTATAGCCGCACTTTTATTTGCTGGGATTATAACTACTTCTTTAAAAGATAAAGGATATAACTCAAAAGAAATGCCAAGTATGATTTTAAAATCGAGTACTGTTGCTGTAATAGGCCTTGCTTTTATATATGGTGGCTTAACATACATAGGTGCCCAAACAGTTAACTTAGCACCAACTGATATTGGAAAAACAGGACTTTTAATATTAATATCAAAAAGCATTTTAGGTAATATTGGACCTGTAATAATTGGGCTTGCTATGGGACTTGCTTGCTTAACAACTTCTATTGGTTTGTTAACTGCAGGAGCTAATTTCTTTGAAAAAATATCAAATGGAAAATTACCATTTAAAGTTAATGCAATAGTTTTATCTATTGTTAGTTTAGGACTTGCTACTTTAGGTGTTGATAATATAGTAGTTTTATCTGTACCAATTCTTAATGTTTTATATCCAGTTTCAATTACATTAATTGCAACTACTCTTTTATCTAAAGTATTAAAAAATTTAAATGCTATAAAACTTGGTGTTTATACTTCATTAGTTTTTGGAATTCTATTTGCAATACCTGGATTAAATTTAAGCTTTATTCCTTTAGCAAGTATTGGGTTTGGTTGGGTTATTCCAACAATAATTTCAATTATAGTAGGATACATTATCTTCAATCCTAAAAATAGTAAGGTTCCTCAATTAGATTAATAAATTAACATGAAACTATAATTTTAAAGCATATAATATTCTTTGAAATATTTAATAATAGTAATTTAATTATAAAAAAGTGGCTGTATCAAAATAAATTTTGATATCAGCCTATAAAAAGGGAAGTTCTAATTCGAGCTTCTCTTTTTGCTCATATATAAATAATAAATAAAAATTTCTATTTAAGCTTAAAAACGTCTTTAATTAAGTAAAATCAATGGCTTAAAAGGGCCTCGCTTTTCACGAGCCCCTTTATAAAAATAAGATATTAACTTTTTTAAGGAAATAAATCTTACTTGAAATTGAATAAATTTTATATTAAATGGATTTCTGAAACTGCGCCTTTTTATATTTAATTTAAAAATAATACTTATCTTTTTTTAACTTTTGAAATTTCTTTAATGCTAAATTACTAAAGAACGTAATTATAATCACAATTACTAATCTTATAAAAATCAAATATAAATTACTAAGTGTATAATTAAAATAAAATTCATCAATTAAACTACTTAATATAGGTGCTAATATAATTCCAGGGAAAGTTATTAACATAAACTTAGCAATTCTTCTAGGAAACTCAAAAATTATGCCTTCATTCATATATTCTACTAACATTTTATTAGTTAGCTTTTTAGCTATAACGATTAATACTATTCCTGTTATTATAAAAAATACCGATATACATGCAATTTGTAAATTACTTATTTCATTTCCAATAGAATATCCCCATAAATATTCCATTATTCCATTATATAAATATCTAAGCCCTCTATCACCATTGTATAAATAAATATAACGACTTACTTCGAAGTTTATTAATAAAGAAATCATATATATTATAATAAATATTAATGATCCAAATAAATAATACATATTAGAAAAAATAGAATCTAGCAAAGCTAATCCACCTATAGTAATTGTAGATATACTAATTATTCTAATTACATCAATAATTACAATTTTCCCAAAATTCCCCATATAACTTATTATTTCAATATTTTGAACAGTTTCTTGTCCAACTATAACTAAATAACACAATAGATAAAAAATAGCAGACATAACTACTATTATAAATTCTCTAGTTCTTATATCCATTCTTGAAAAAGGACCAGCTAATAAGGTAGACCACTTTTTTCTTTTAAAAATTCCTACTGATATTATATATACTATTATTAAATATAATAGTAATATCACAACACCATCAAAAGAAAAAATAAATGAATCTTGATAATAACCATATAACCTTTGTTTTATTTGCCAATCAAAATACTGACTTAAACTAATTTTACTAAATAGAATTACACCTATATAAGCTATAGCCAATGGAAGTATTATTTTTGCATCTCCTTGATAAAATAAGCTTTTATTCAAATATTTCTTCATAATCACACTCCCCTTCTAGCCTATGTATAAATACCTCTTCAAGACTTAAATCTATTTCTTCTATAAACAAGGGGTTAAACTTATTCAACTTTTCTTTTAAAGCATCATCATAGCTTTCTGTTATAATAGTAAATACTCTTCCAACTTGAGAAATACTAAATATACCGTCTATATTTAAATCCTCTTCATATACCGGCATATCAAATGCAACTTGTATCTTTTTTATATTGCGTTTTATATTTTCTAAAGAATTATGATATTCTATTTTCCCCTCATTAAGTATAAGTATTTCATCACATATTCTTTCAAGTTCTCCTAAATTATGTGAACTTATTATAACTGACTTTTCCTTACTGTATACTTCATTCATTATTATCTTTAGAACTTTTTCTTTTAGTATTGGATCTAATCCTGATGTAGGTTCATCTAATACTAATAGCTCACAATTTAATGAAAAAGCAATCATTAAATTTACTCTCATTTTCATTCCTTTAGATAATTGTAAAAATCTTTTATTTAGAGGAATCTTAAAAATTTTATTAATCTTATAAAACTTATCTTCATCAAAATTTGAATATATGCTTTTATAGTAATTTAATATTTCTTTTAAGGTTATTAAATAAAAGCTACTATGCTCGTCTGGAACAAATGCTATTTTTCTCTTTACTTCTGGATTGTCATAAACATCTTCTCCATCGAAAATTAAGCTCCCAGATGTACCTTTATAAATACCCACTATTCCTCTAATTAGAGAAGTTTTTCCTACTCCACTTGGTCCAACAATACCTAATATCTTTCCCCTATCTAAGGAAAAACTTATATTATCTAATATCTTACTATCTCCATAATTTAAGGAATAGTTCTTTAATTCTATCATTTCATATTCCTCCTCTTATTTCCTTAAAACCTTCATCTAATAATAAAATTAAATCATTTTCCTCAAGTCCTAAATAATTTGCTTCTAATATTAATCTTTTAAAATCTAAAATTAATTTACTTAGCTTTTCTTCTGACACCGGTTTTCTGTAGTTACTAGTTATAAAGGTTCCCTTTCCCTTTATGCTTTCTACAATATTTTGTTTTTCAAGTTCCATATAAGCCTTACTTACTGTATTAGGATTTATAGTTAAAATAGTAGATAATTCCCTTACAGAAGGTAATTTATCACCAGATTTTATTACATTTTTCAATATAAGTTCCTTAATTCCAATTATAATTTGTTCATAAATAGGTGTACTACTTCTTGAATCAATTATTATCATAAGCTCACCTCTTCTAAAAGATTATTTATATATTATATTGTAATAATCAACAACATATCCTTCCCCTTCATCAACTACCACTAAATATATTTCCACTGGAGTTTCTTCAGTATCATTAACTTTATCTACAGTTCCATCTTTTTTTACATAATTTTTATCAACACTAAAATTGTATGAAGCTAAAGCATTTAACTTATATACTCTAACTTCACTATGACTTTTATAATTCATCATCCCTTTAAAAGAATCTTCATAATTTACTTTTAAATTTATTAAATCATTTAAACTTACTTCTTCTAACTTATAACTATGAACTACAGGCACTTGCTCATTTATATACCTATTACCATTACCTTCTCCCAAATATAATCTATATCTCTTAGATATACTCTCAAAAAATTCATTTGGAGTTACATGATAATAAGTATTTTTTGATTTTACTTCTTCATAACTATTAATATAACCAATAAAATTTACTATTGCTTCCTCTGGAGTATTATATCTTTCTTGCTTTTCATATACCTTAGTTCTATTACCTAATGATACAACTATAAAAAAAATAATAATAAGCCCACTAAAGGCTAAAAGCGTAGATTTTTTCATATAAAATCCCCCTGTTTTTATCAATAAATCATATATGTAGTTACTTCATATATAAATGAAGTAACTACTAATTTTACTAAAATAAAAAATACTAAGTGTATTACTTTACATAGTACACTTAGTATTATATGGAATATGATATATTTAAACAATTAATATTTTCTTAATATGTAAAGATTAATCTTAAAATTTTCTTAATAATATCCTTTTATATTCAATTCATCACATTAACTCATCAAAGACATCCGAAAGCCTTTTGGTTAAATTTATTCTGTCAAATTCATTACATATACTAATTGCTGAAGTATTTAAATCTGTACCATTCTTCCATGATACATAAGTCTCTTCAATAAAATTTCTTATTGCATCTAAATCATTATATTCAACTGCAATACCTATTTTTTTAGAATTTATTAACTCTGATGCTACACCACCTAATGGCATTATTCCTAATATTGGCTTTTCACTTAATATATAATCAAAAATTTTACCACTATATATTCCTTTACTTTCCTCAGTATCTGGCAATATAAGAAGATTTATAGATGATTCTTTCATTTCTTTAAGTACAATATCGTGTGGCTTATAACCATTGATCTTTATATTATCCTTAATATTCTCATTTTCAAATAAATATGTGTATTTATCTATTATTGAACCCGTAAAATTAACTAATAAATCCTCCTTAAAATTAGAATTTGTTAGTATTAATTCCTCTACTGCTTTTAAGAATATTTCCGGACTTTGTCCATCAACCACTATTCCTGAATAGTTTATTATAAACTTTTTACTTTTAATATTTTCTTCTACTCTATCTGATATATCAAATCCATTAGTAATTGTAATAAACTTTTCCTTATATTCTGGGTATCTTTCTATATACATATTAGTTATATCTTCTGTTACATTAATAACCTTGTCTGCATATTTAATAACTTCTGCTTCTAATTCTATTTCTTTTGCTTTTCTTTTTTCATCATATCTATCATATATAAATTTATTTCCTACCCATGGATCTCTTAAATCTACAACCCAGGGCTTATTAGTTTTCTTCTTTATTTCAAGAGCTATAAGATGATCTGTATAAGGAGCTGATGTAGAAAATATTAAATCTATTTCTTCATTTTTTAAAACTCTTCTAAAAACATCTTTCACAGCATTTTTATACCATCTAACTTTAGTATCTGGAATATAATAATTATATTCTAAGTATTTAAAAATCTTATCTTTTATTGTGATATTACTTGTTAAATCTTTTTCTTTCTTATTATTATTTTTTTCAATAATTATTTCATTTTTATTTTTTAAATTGCGTCTTTTTTTTATTGATAATATAACTTTATTAGCATTCTCTATTTGCTTTCTTAGCCACAGATTCTCTCCAGAATTTGAACGATATACTTTTACTGAGTCTGGAACCTCTTTTATTAGCTCTTCATCATATGCAAAGTTATGTCCCTCTTTAACTGTTACAACTACAGGGTACTTATTATACATAGGTAAGTACTTAATAAATTTTAATGTTCTTTGAACCCCGCTGCCAGCTAGAGGCGGAAAATAATAAGCTATATATAATATATTTTTTCTCATATCTACTCTTTCTCCTATAAATTATTTAGCTAGTTTTGTGATAACTTTTTTTAAGTATATAATAATAGTTTTTATCTTGATAAATCTGAATTTTTCTTAATAATTTTATTACTCTTAAAAAAATAAAAGTTTAATATACCAAATAAAAAACCTATGCCATAAGAAAGATGTAATATAGGGAAACATACTGAAATATATCCTAGGTATTTTAATTTACTTTTACATGAAAGTTTCATAGAAAATAATAAATCTAGAAAAACATATAAAGCTAAAATTGAAAGAAAAATCCACCTTATGCTTTTAGAAAATACGCTTATCGTTCCTCCAACTAATAGATATAGCGTGAATAACATTGGTATCAAATGCCTTATAGAAGCAGGCCTATTATGTTTTTGAATAACTCTAACTTTCCAAAATCCATATTGATAATATTGTTTCCACAGCTTTGCAAACGAAGCTCTTCCATAATAAGTAGATTTTATCTTTGGCGATAATAATATTTTATATCCATTTTTTATTACTCTAAAGTTAAGTTCATCATCCTGATTTCTTACTAATTCATCATCAAAAATTCCAACCTTATCAAGAACTTCTCTTTTATACGCTCCAAAAGCAACTGTATCTACGTAACATTCTTTTTCTGCATATCTAAAAGTAGCATTTCCAACACCAAAAGGACACATCATAGCCTGCGCTATTGCCTCACCTTTAACTGTGCTATTTATAGTTTTAAGAACTCCACCTACACATCCAACATCATTATTCTCTAATGCTTTAACATTTTCTAAAACAAAATCTTTATCCGCATAAGCATGAGCACCAAATATAATTATTATATCTGTATCAGTTGCTTTTATTCCTTTATTCATTCCTTTAGGAGCTGTTAATCCTTCATTATCTATCATTATTACATTTTCATTATTTTTCATATAGTCTTTAATAATATTTCTAGTATTATCATTTGAAAAACCATCTGAAATAACTATCTTAAGCAATTCCATTGGATAGCTTTGCTTTAAAAAGGATTCTATACATTTTGCAATATAGCCCTCTTCATTTCTACAAGGTATAATCACAGCAACACTTTTATTCATTAACTCACCTCAAAATATATACTTTAATAAGCGTTATAATAATCAACTATACACAAATTGGGGAAGTTTCAAATGCCTTTATAAGCTTCAATCCTTCCCCATCTATTAAGCTAAATTATTATTTATTTATCATATCTAAAGTTGAAAAACCTGTAAAAGGAAATTTAACTGGTAAACCTGTTTTCTTAGATTTATATGCAGCTAATATTATTGATAAAGGTACAATCGCGTCCTCGCCACTTACATATGGCTTTCTATCTTCTTTTATAGATTCTATTACATCTTTAAATAAAGGAGTATGTCCTTTTCCATAAACACTATCTATTTGAATTTGTAAATCCTTCTTTATAGCTTCCTCATCTTCATCTTTAAATCTCCATGTTTTTAATTCATTAACAGCTAATCCACCAATAACTACCGTACCTTCTGTTCCAAAAATGCTAAGTGTTTCTTCCAAGTTTTTTGGATACACTACTGCGCTTCCTTCTATAATACCAATAGCCCCATTTTTGAATCTTACTACTATAGCTCCAAAGTCTTCTGCTTCTATAGGATTTCTAAAAGTTTCTGTTTCAGCATAAACTCTTTCTACTTCTGAGCCTATCATCCATTGAAGTAAATCTATATTATGAATACATTGATTCATAAGAGTACCACCATCTAATTCATATGTGCCTCTCCAAGGTGCTTGTTTATAATAATTATCATCTCTTCTCCAAAGAATTCTTGCAGTACCATTCATTATTCTTCCTAATTTATTATCTTCAACTGCGTCTCTAAGCTTTTGAATAGGTTTATTAAATCTATTTTGATGCGCTACTGATAATTTTACATTATTTCTTTTAGCAACTTTTATCATTTCATTAGCATCATCAATGGACATAGCCATAGGCTTTTCAACAATTACATGTTTCCCCTTATTCATACAATAAATAGCTATTTCAGCATGATAGCCACTCTCTGTTGCAATTGTTACTATATCTATATCTTCATTCTCTAGCATTTCTTTATAATCTTCATATACTGCAACATTAATTTCTTTATTATTCAGCTTTTCACTATATTCATTCTTCTTTTCTATTGCTAAGTCTAATTTCACATCACAAGTTGCTACTAATTCTGATGTATCAGAATTTTCAATTATAGCTTCAACATGTTTATATGATATTCTTCCACAACCTATTATGGCAAATTTCATTTTTTTCATAACTTATACCACCTTACTTAAATACATTTTGCTATTGTTTTTAAAATAATTACAATATCATAAAATACATTACCTTTATCAATGTACTCTAAATTCAAATTTAACTTATCCTTCATAATTATATTTATGTAATATTCCTCTGGGTTCTTTACCGTTCCTAAAAGGTCATTTTCATCACTATATCTTAATGATGCTAAGTCTGTAATTCCTGGTCTAACTTCTAAAACTTTACGTTGTTCCTTAGAATATAATTTTACATATCTAGGAACCTCTGGTCTTGGTCCTACTAGACTCATATCTCCTTTTAAAACATTTATTAATTGTGGTAACTCATCTAATTTATATTTTCTTAAAAATTTACCTACTGAAGTTATTCTATCATCTTTGCCAACAGTGATTTGCTTGCCATATTTTTCCGCATCAACAATCATTGTTCTAAATTTTAATATAAGAAAGTGTTTTCCTTTAAACCCTACTCGCTCTTGCTTAAAAAATATTGGTCCATTTGAACCTAATTTAATGCAAATAGCTATAATTAGTAGAAATGGACTTATTAATATTATGCCTATAAAAGATGCTATTATATCAAACAGTCTCTTAAAAATTTTATTTAAACTTTTCATATATTTTTCCTCTAAATCATATTTATGAATTATAAAATACTATAATATTATAGCATTCCATAAATACATTTGTCTATTAACATTTAAGTCTATCTATATTGTAGTATTCGCTTTATTTTTCCTTATAACCTATTTACTATTTAAAAGATTTATATAATGTTCTCTTACAAATGTCATATTATCATCCCATATAGCTCTTTCATTTATAATTTTTTCATTTATAGATTTTGCTTCTTTTTTAATATACGTATTTCCTAAAGAGTCAATCATTAGTTCTGCAAGACTTTTCTCATTAGTAGTATTTAAGATATAACCATTTTTATTATGAATTATCCATTCTCTATTAGCTGGTAAATCTGAAACAATTGAGAAAATTCCACTTGCCATAGCTTCTAATAAAGTAACTGAAGTTGAATCTGAAGTAGGAATAGATATATATACAGTTGAGCTTTTTAAAAGTTTTATAACTGTTTCTCTGTCTACAAACCCCAAGTATTCCACATTATATTCTAAATTCAATTCCTTTATTAAATTTAGAATATAATCTTTTTTCTCTCCAGAATTTGTAATAATTAATTTTGCATCCTTATATTTCGATAAAACTATTTTAAATGCTCTCAATATACAATCAACGTTTGAATTATCGCATAATGTTCTCATACTTAAAAAAGTCTTCTCTTCTCGATTTTCATCTTTATTATTAAATTCAACATTATTTATTCCCATTGGAACTGTTACAACTTTTTCAATTTTTCCACCCAATGAAATTATTTCCTTTGACATGAAGTTTGAATCTGATGTAATCAATGCTGCCTTACTTATTACAAATCTAGTTAAGGCATTGTATACTATATTTTTTTTAGGAGTTACAAGAATATCGCTTCCCCAGGTTGATACAATAAAAGGCTTGCAATTCATTAATGTCCCTATAAGCCCATAACTAGTTAAATAATGTGCATTTACTATATCCGGTTTCACTTTTTTCAATAGTATCTTAATTACTCTTACTTTTTTTAAATAAGCTATATTTCCACCATCACCATTTATATCAAGATTATCACCAACAAAATAAACTTTTACTCCTGGTATTTCGGCATTATTAAAAGATATGATACTAACATCATCACCCTTATCTCTAAAAAATTCACACCATCTTCTTATATGGATACTTGCCGCATCTCCTAGAAAACAAATTTTCATTTAAACACCTCTTATTAAACTAAAATTCATTAATGTAATCTCTATAAAATAGCATAAATATAATAATAAATGTTGGAGTAAAACTATAAATTTCATTAGTTGTTTGAAAAGAAATACCAGTCAAATTCCCATATAGCAGTATGACTACTATAACTGCCATAATTGCTATATTATTTTTCTTAATATCAACTTTATCTCTATTAAAGTAGTTAACTAATGCTCTAAAGCCTATTATTAATATAAGTAAACCCGAAATTACCATAAATGGAGTTCCAATTTCCGAGCTCATATTTAATAAAATATTATGCGCATCTGAATATGGTCTGTTGCTTCCTGAATACTCTTGATAGAAATTCTTATAATTACCTATACCTACTCCTGTATATGGATAATCCATAGATATTCTTATTCCTGTTTCCCATAAAATTTGTCTAGTTTTACTTTGACTTTTAATAATCTTTACTATTAAATCTCCAGTACTTCCAATATTCATATCAAGCTCTTGATCCTTATTACCAGAAATAATTTCATGTGCCTCTTGTATAGTTGTATCTTGAGCCACATCAGCTCTGCCCATAACGTTATAAGTCAAAATAGTGCCAAATATAAGAATTATAGGTATAATCCTCTTATAACTTTTAATATCGAATATAAAGAAAATAAGTAATATTGCAAAGAAGCTAATTAATGCTCCTCTTGAAAGCTGCATTGAAATAATTAAACTCATAGCTACGACTAAAATAGTCCAAATATTCTTTAAATTTCTTTCTTTCAGCCACTTAGCAAGTAACACTGAATATATTATTAAATCATATATAAGTATAAAATTCGATCCTAACGGTCCATAAATTCTTGAAGCCTTATTTCCAGAAACCCAAAGAAGTATGAAGTATAAAATGTCAGGTATTGATGAAACTATACACCCTAATGCAACTGATAAAAATACATTATTTAATAATTTCTTTTTATTTTCTATATATAAGGCTTTAATCAATATAAAAAATATTGAAAAAGGTACAAAAGATAACAATACAATCATAAAGCTTAACTGCTTATCATATGCGAAACAACTACTTACTATAAGTAATATAAATAAAGTTATCCTTAAGATTTTATTTTTAATTATAAGATTTTTAAAATTAATTGATTTATGTACTTTGTTTTTTATTAATGCTATTAATGAAATTATATAAAATACTGTATAAAAAATCCATTGATAATCTAATAAACCTATTCTTAATAAAACATATCCACTCAGTGGTAATAAAGGAATGGAAAATGCAATTGCCATAATACATTTTTCAAGTGATGAAAACATTAAAAACACCAATAATTCTGCAAATGGAATAGATAACATTCCTAGCATTAGAGTTAATTTTGCTTCGCTTCCCCATAATAAACTTATAAGAATTCCTTCTAATAAAACTAATGTAATTAAATAAATTATTACTTGTTTTTTATCTATTCTATTAAACATGCATACTTTCTCCTTCTAAAATTCTATCTATTGCTCTTATGTATACTTGACCATCTATCTTATAAAAATTATCTTTTATAAATGGTTCATAATTTATTTTCTTTAACACTTCACTATCACTTAATAACTTACACAGTTCATTTGATGAACTAGCCCCCATTGATAAACCACTTTTCACAAAATTCCCCTCATCATTATACTTAGGTAGTAGTATACAAATCGATGGCTTATTTAATATTGCACCCTCCAAAACTACTGTCGAATGAACACTAATTATTAAATCACACCAAATCAAAGCATCGTAAATATCTAGTTCTTTTGTAATTTCATAATTTGTAATCCCATTTTTAATACAACATGCTTCATACATTTTATGTAATTTATCAGCTGGATGTAATTTTATAATTAATTTGTAGTTCTCTAAATTTGCTAAAGATTCGCAAAGCATATTAATGGCTCCTTGTGCCAAATCTTCTATTGGTTGTGTTACAAAAAGAATCTTCTTTTTGTTATCTTTATCAAATTGCTTGTCTTTTATTTTTTTATGTAAATAATCCGTTCTTGGCTGACCAATAATTTGTACATTTTTATCTTTGTATACATTTGTATTTTTTATTAGTAACTCCTTAAAACTATTTCCCCATAAAAATGTTGTACTTGGTATAAGTATCTCATCTTTACTTGGTATTAAATATGCTGATGATGTTTCATTAATTAATCCATGTTGAATAGCAAAGGATTTTAAATTCAATCTATTTGCTGCAACTATTAAGCATCGAGGTCTATCTGCTTCATCTACAGTTATAACTTTCTTTATTTTTAAGAACTTAAGAAGTCTTTCCCACACCTTAATCTCTAAAATATAACTATTATAGGTATCTGGTAATACATTTATTAACTTTTCTTTTATTATATTATTTAAATTATAATTTTTATAAACATAATCAAATTCATCTATATATCTTAATTCATTTTTTATTGTCAATTTACTAATTCTTTGCTCAATTTTCTTGAAAATTTGAATTATTTCAAAAGGAATGAAATTAGATCCTAACAATTCAGATTTACTTATCATATTCCTACTATTTAAAAATTGTACTTCACACAAATTTGATTTTTCAATTAGCTGATCTCTTATTATTCCATATAAAGAGTCATACTGAATATTATCTTCTCCTATTTTCAAAGAATTTATTGATCCAACTTGCGTAAAAATTAGCACATTATCTTTTTTAGATTTTGCTAGTTTATATTTAAACAACTTACATATACCCTTTATTAAACGTATAGCGATTTTATCATAATTTGATTTACAAGAATCTGTTATTTGTTTTATATTCTCTACATACTCTACATTTTTTATTTTTAATACATTTCGAAATATATCTACTATAAGTGAAGAATCTGTTTTTACTAAGAACTCTTTTTCCTCTAACTCTTTTAAAATACTTTCCCCTAATATAACATTTCCTATTATATCTTTAAGAGTATCTGCATATGAAGCTCTAAAAAAATTATAAATCTCTATATTTTCCCATAGATACATATCTTTAATTTTCATATTATTGACTTTTTGATTTTCTATATATTTTAGAAACTTTTTGCATTCAAAATCAATATCTATATTTGTAATTATACTATCTATCTCTACTTCATTACCATTCTCATAAATAATTTTTCTCATATCCGTTAATAAGAAAACATCAATCATAGTCTTTCACCCTCTATTTTAAAATAACTGCTAACATTTAACTGTTAACAGTTATTAAAATTATATCTTTATTTAAAAAACTTACTCAACCGCTACTTCATCTTGAACTGGTCTTTTATAAGTTGGTACAATTTCTGCCATTTTATTTTTGATTACATCATTATCATTTTCTTCTAACAAACTTTCTAATTGCTCAAGCTTATCTTTCAACTTATTATAACTAGTAAATGTAGGTTTACCTATATAAATTTTATTATGAGTAGTATCTGTTAATCCTTCTTCACTCATAAGTAATTCTTCATATAATTTTTCTCCTGGTCTTAAGCCAGTAACTTCAATTTTAATGTCTTTATTAGGTTCTAAACCTGATAATCTTATTAAATCACAAGCTAAGTCATATATTTTTACTGGTTTCCCCATATCTAAAACAAATACTTCTCCACCTTTTGCAAGAGCACCAGCTTCCAATACAAGCTGTGCTGCTTCAGGTATAAGCATAAAAAATCTTGTAATATTTTTATGAGTAACAGTTACTGGCCCACCATTAGCTATTTGCTTTTTAAACAATGGTATAACTGAACCATTACTTCCTAATACATTACCAAATCTTACAGCAACAAAATCTGTTTCACTCTCATTATTCATTGCTTGAATAATCATTTCACATAATCTCTTAGTTGCCCCCATTATATTAGTTGGATTTACAGCCTTATCAGTTGATATTAATACAAACTTTTTAACATTGTATTTATCAGCTACTTTAGATAATTTATATGTTCCAAATACATTATTTTTTATTGCTTCTTTTGGACTATCCTCCATTAATGGCACATGTTTATGCGCTGCAGCATGAAATACTACATCTATATCGTATTTACTAAAGACTTCTTCCAATCTTTTCTCATCTCTAATGCTTCCTATAAGAGTTTCTATATGAAGCTTTGGATATTTATATTTTAATTCATTTTGAATATCATATGCATTATTTTCGTAGATATCAAAAATAATTAGACTCTTAGGATTATATATTGCAATTTGCCTACATAATTCTGATCCAATTGATCCTCCGCCACCAGTAACAATAATATTATTGTTGTTTATATAATTCTTAATACATTCACCATCAAGGCTAACCTGTTCTCTCCCTAAAAGATCCTCAAGTTCTACATCCTTGATTCTACTAACAGAAGCTTCACCAGTTAATATTTCATAAATTCCTGGTATAATTTGTATCTTGCAACGTGCCTTCGTACAAATTTCAATAATTTCATTCTTATTCTTAGTATCCAACGTTGGAATTGCTATTACTATTAGATCAATCTCCTTTTCCTTAGCTATATGTGGTATATCATATCTATTACCTTCAATTTTTACACCAGATATTCTCTTCCCTCTTTTATATCTATCATCATCAATTAATACAACAGGATTATATTTTAGTTCTCTTTTTGAAAACATTTCATTTATTATCATAGTCCCTGCTGATCCTGCACCAACAATCATTACTCTTCTTTGATCTGCCGAATATTTATATGGCATATAAAGTAATGCTCTTCTATATACTCTATATAATATTCTTAGCCCTAGTACAAATACTATACTAAGCACTGTTCCTAAAACACAAACATTTATAGGAATAGTAGCTCCAATAAACCTAGTATATATAACTACAACAATACCTGCTACAGTCCCTCCTGATACACCAAGTAAAAATTCGTCTGTACCTGTTTGATCCCATAATGAATGATACATTTTAGCAGCAAAAAAGGCTATAATATATACTAAGCTAACAACTATGAAATCATGTTGATATATAGTAGTTATATGAGTAAATTTGTCTGGAAATGTAATATTTATAGCTAATAAATGCGCCATATTTACTAAAAATATATCTGCAATTATTAATAAAACTGTTCTTATTCGCCTCATATTAGTCCTCCAATTTAGAAATTTCTAAAGCACTATAATCTACAGTTGATTATACTACTTTCCACTTAAGCTGTCTATATACCTAACTTTTTTTGATATTTTTCACATTTTTAATAATACTTAATATTTCATCTTTATATCTTAAGAATATCAAAATAAATACTACTAAAACTATAATACATTTAATTATCACATTAAAAATAAATGAATTTCCTTGTAAAACAAATGATAATAATCCTACCCCTAAAAAGAAAAATGAAATAGAAAATATCTTTATTATATTAAACTTTATAGGTTCTATTTTTTGTGATATAAAGTATATTAAAATACAAGCCACTATCATAGATAGCATACTTGCTAATCCAGCACCTACTATACTATACTTAGGAATAAAATACATATTTAAAATAGAATTAAGTATTGCTGATGTAAAAGTCCCAATAGCTATATACTTAACTCCCTTTTTATTATAAAAAAGTGGATTAACAAAGAAATAGTATATTCCATTAAATACAAATGCAAAACTCAATAATGGTATGGCCTTCCAAGCCTCATCATATCCATTTTTAGGTAATATCCTTATAACTTCTGGTCCAAAAAGCGACATTCCCATTGCTAAGATACAATAGAAAATAGTTATAACTTCTGACATTTTAACTATTTCAGCTTCATTTTTTTCTTTATCTTTCATTCTTTCGAAAAACCAAGGAACATATGCTTGATTAACAGCAGCTGCAAGAACATTAATAATATTTGCAAACTGAGACCCTAGTCCATAAACTCCTGCTACATCTGTTCCAACTTGATTATTTAAAAATAGCCTATCTATCATAGAAATTGCCCATCCAGATAAACTATGTGGAAGTAATGGCAATGAATATTTTAACGCCTTTTTTAAATAGTATTTTTTTATAGTGACCTTAATTGTAGGTATAAATTTATAAATTGTATAAATAAAAAATATAAAATCAGTTAATGCTAAAGCTGATATTATGCCTAATGCACCAAATCTGAATACAACTACAAAAAGTATTGTTAAGGTCAAATTAGTTAAAAAATATGTAAAATTGTTAGCTCCATATCTTTTACTTTCTTCTTTTGCCTGTAGAGTGCTTTGAAATACAGTGTATATTGGATTTAAAGCAATGGAAACCATTCCTATTGCCATATATGGGAAAAATGATATTCCCTTAAGAATAGGAACTAATAATACATTCCTTAAAAGAAAAAAGATTATTGTTAGCGCTAAGCTATTTAATATTATAAAAGTAATACACGTCCCCCAAAACTCTTTAAGTTTATCTTCATCCCCTTTATAATCTATATAAAATCTAACAATAGCTGAATTTAAAGATAGTGTATATAGTATTCCAAGGAAAGATACTACTGCTGTAACTGAAGTAACTATTCCGTTTTCAGTAGGAGTTAGTACAGTCATGTAAACTGGTATTAATATAAATCCTATACATTTTTGTAGTACTTGAACTATTGCATAAATACCTGAGTTTTTTAAAAGCCTCTTACTACTTGACATATTATTACCTTTATTGAGATACTCTCAAATCTTTCTCTTTTATTATCTTTATACCGTTATATTTCATCATAATAATTCCTTCTTCGTAATTACCTACGCATTCCTCGCAGCTATTACCCTTTATATTCTCAATTATCATTTTTATAAAATTAACTCCAGAATTATAAGCATGAGGATAGCCTCCACCAAACCTAGGATTAATTTCATTTATATATAATTTACCATTTTTATCTTCAAAAATATCTACATCTATAGGACCTTTAAACTTTAATTCTTGAAGTTTAAATATTAAATTTACAATGTCTTCTCTGTAAACTGATACTGATTTATCTGTTTCTCCAGCTCTCATATTAAGCTTTTCTTTAATAAATAAAGATTTAATTTTACCGTCTATAAAATCAAAATAAACGTCAACTCCAAATTCTCTTTCTTTAACATAAGGTTGGAATATATAATTCTCTTTCTCTTTATAAGTTAATAAATCTTCATAATTAGATATACTTCCTATACCTACACTGCCACTTCCTTCTCTTTCCTTTGCAAATACAGGGAAATTCACATTATCATTGTCCAAAGCTAGCTTAATATCATTATATCCATTGTAAGTTTTTATTACAGGAAGCCTTTCTCTTAGTGTTTCAGAAAAATTATATTTATCGAAAGTAAATATAATTTCTTCATAATTTGAAAGTATTGGTAATATACCATTTTTAATAAATTTATCTTTATTCTTTGCAAGTAAAACTAACTCTGGGTCAATTAAAGTTATTATTGCCTCTATTAAATTATCTTTACATATTTCTATTACTGAATCAATATATTTATCCAAATCATTGAAATCTTTTTTTACAACAAAAGATTCATCACCTTCATATAAACCTGGTGCATAAGGACTCATATCTACTGTAAATACTTTTCCGCCTTCCTTATGTATCTCAGCTTTAAAATACTGTACAATATCAACCCTTCTCCCAGGACTTAATATCATTATATTCATTAACAACACCTCATAAATACTATTCTAATATTGAATTTGCAATGTATTCATCTACACTCCAAGGTTTTCTTGCTATTATTATTTCATCTTCACGCTCTACATAAATGGCAGGATAATATTGTATAAATAAAGGACTAAGTGCCATGGAATAAGCGCCTGTATTATAGAACATTACATAATCTCCAATGTTTAACTCTTTGCCATTTTCACAAAATGCCATTCTATCCTTCTCAATGCAAGTAAATCCAGAAACTATTTGATTCGAAATTATTCTATTACTTAAAGAATTGGTTTCATAATAAAAATTTATGCCATGCATTTGAGGATCTATATGTATTAAACTTCCATCAGTAGAAACTATTCTTTTCTCTGCTACATCTTTTTTATCAATAACTTTACATAAATACTTAAATGGAGATGCTACTAATGCTGCTCCTGGCTCTAAAATTAATGATACTTTATTTTTATCAAAAACTTTCTCAAGATTTCTACAAATAGCCTCTGCATATTCTTCAAAGGTAGGAGCCCCAGGCTTATCTCCAAAAATACATCCACCAATATCAATATATTTTATATCATTTGATATCCCTCTTGATATATTTACTATTTCTTCAGTTATTGCCTTAAATATGTTTAAACTCTTAGTTTTAGTACTATGATGTCCATGAATTCCAACAACCTTTACATAGTCTAATTCATCTAAAATATCTAAGGCCTTCTTAAAGGATCCATTTTCAATATTAAATCCAAATCTTCCTGGTTCTTTTCCCATAATAGTTTCATTAGGACACTTTTCTTCTAAATCAAAGTTTATTCTAATTCCAACTTCCCAATTTTTTTTCATTTTAGGTTTATTTTCTTTAAGCCATTCTATTTCATGGAAAGAATCAAGATTTACAATCCCTCCATCTTCTAGAATTTCTCTTATTGCCTCGTAACCTTTATAAGGCCCATTAATTATAACCTCAGATGGTTTGTAACCTAATCTTAGTGCTAACCTATATTCAGTCTCAGAAACTACTTCTGCATAAGCCCCTTTTTTCTTCATAAAATTTAATATCCATGGTAAGGAATTAGTTTTATAAGAATAGCCTACCTTAAAATTTCCCCACCTTCTCTTAAATGCTTTTTCTAAACTATCATAATTATTACATAACTTACTTTCATCTAAAATATAGCAAGGGGTATCTAATTGCTTATAACCTTCTTTTAAATATAGTTCTCTCATGCTATACTAAATCCTCCCAAAGAACAAGTTCATCTTTTCTTAAATCTCTCTTTAATTTTCTTCCTACTATGGCATCAGAGAGTTCAGGTTTTATTCCATATCCCGGTCTTTTGTACATAAGCATATCTTTTGAAATAACTGTCCCTTTCTTTAGCCCTTCTTTTGCCACTATGCTACGTCTAACATCCTTCATTATTAGCACTTCTCTTTTCGTAGGCTTTTTAATACCATCACCTAATAACTTTTCTGTATCCCTTATAGCCTTCACGTATGATTTAAATTCCACTGGCGACATAGAAGCTTTATGATCTGGTCCTTCCATATCCTTATCTAATGTTATATGCTTTTCAATAAATTCAGCACCTAAAGCTACTGCTGCTACTGCTGCTTCATTTCCTAATGTATGATCTGAAAGACCAGTAGGAACTTTAAAAGCTTCTCTCATAGTTACCATAGCTCTTAAATTCACATCTTCTACTGCAGTTGGATAATCCGTTGTACATTGCATAATCTTAATCTTTTTATTTCCTGTTTCCATTAATACATTTACAGCTTTCTCAACCTCACCTAATGTGCTCATTCCGGTAGATATTATTATCTCTTTTCCAGTATTACCTATCTCTTTTAGATATTCTATATTTGATACTTCTGTTGAACCAATTTTAATTAAAGGTACATTTAGACTTACTAAAAAATTAAGACTTTCTGTTCCATCAGGCGTAGAAATAAAATCTATATTTTTTTCTCTGCAATAGGATTGCAAAACTCTAAATTCTTCAAAAGGAAGTTCTAACTTTCTAATCATATCTAACTGCGACTCTTGAACTGGCATATTTTCCATTTGATACTTTGCCTTTTCAGCATAAGCTCCTGTGCTTTCTTCTGCTTTAAAAGTCTGAAACTTTATAGCATCAGCGCCACAGTCTGCTGCCATATCAACTAATTTTTTTGCAAGTTCTAAACTTCCATTATGATTTACTCCTGCCTCAGCTATTATATATACTGCCATACTAATCACTCCATACTAATTTTTTCTTTAATAATTTTTCGCCTAGTTCGATTGTTTTTAAAATTTCCACAATTTCTTCACTAGTATTTCCTTCACCATATAGGCTTTCAACATTCTTAACTTTTTCCTTAAAATCTTTTGATAAAGCTCTTTTTATGGCATTATATATATTTTCCCTACTATAGTCTGTTGAAATAATATTTTCAGCCATTAATCTTCCTTTTTGCCTATTTCCAATATTAACAACAGGCTTTTTTAAAAAAGGTGCCTCAATTAAAGCACTTGAAGAATTTCCAACTATAGCTCCACATAACTTCATAGTACTTAAGTATCTTAGGCTTCCTAAACTTTGAAATAAATGAACATTTTTATTCTTATTTGCAAAGTCATCTAAAGCTTTTATAATCTTATCTCCACCATTATCTGAATTTGGATAAGTTATTATCATAGTTTTATCTATTTTATCTAAAGCTTCTATTAAATTTTTAATTTGCTTCTCAACATCATCTATTTCTAAAGTAACAGGATGATATGTAACTAAAAGCGTATTTTCGTCAACAATTATTCCTAAACTTTCACTCAATTCTTCAGAGCCCATTAATTTAGTAAGTTTTATATTTTCTATTCCAGAATCTCCAACATTAAAGACTCTCCATGGTTCTTCGCCCATTTTTCTAATATTTTCAGCATAGCACTCAACGCCTGGAAAATGAATATGTGCCATCTTTGTTATTGCATGCCTTATCTGCTCATCCATGGCACCTTCTGTAATTTCACCACCTGAAATATGAGCTATTGGTATATTCATAGCCATAGCTGCAGTAGCTGCAGCGAAAGCTTCATATCTATCGCCTAGTACCATAACTATATCTGGTTTAAGTCTATTAAATGCACCTACGAATTCAGAAATAGCACCAGATATTTCTCTTGCATTCTTATCTCTACCAGAATAATCTAATAATATAGGACATTCCTCATCTATTTTAAATCCATCTTTTTCAATATCCTCTTTAGTCATCCCAAACTTTGGAGACAGATGCATTCCTGTAACTACTATTTGAAGACACAACTCTTCTTCATTATTTATTGCCCTCATAATATTCTTAAGTAGCCCATACTCAGCCCTTGTTCCTGTTACTACAGCTATTTTTCTCATTTTACTACACCTCTTTTAAAAATATGATGCTAAAATATAAACCTAAAATAAAAACTAAGTATTAAAAATGTTGAGAGTAATAACCACTCAAAATTATATTAATATATTTTCAATATTATATTTAACTTCAGCTAGTTCATTATCTTTTTCAAAAAAGTACTTTGCAATAACTTGCATAATTTCAAAGTCCTTTTCTGAATCTATATCTAAAACACCAGTATCATTCATTTCAATAATTCCACATGGACCATCAAATATTTTTTCAGTTTCTCCATCTACTAAGCAAGCTCTTTCGTAAGCATATATTGATGCATTCATATCATATACTGATGGAGCCTCTTGTCTAGTTACATAAGTAGATTCTATAACCAGTTTGTAGTTGTTATTATCGTTAATAACCATATTGAAATATGGATTTCTTCTAGCTTCTACTACAGAAAAAACCACCTTATTTTCTCTATTACTAATTTTATTTTTTATAGCAGCCTCTATATCTGAAACTTTTCTTAGTGGAGAAGTTATATCTAAATCAACTACTATATCATAATTTATTTTATTATTATTTTCACATATTTCAGTCGATGATTTTATAACATCAGTTTTAGGTGTATTATCACCAGCTAACTCTATATTTCTTTTAATAATATTTAAGTTTAGGTTGCTTTTTTTTGCTAGATCTAATAATTCATCACTATCACTATTTATACATATATCAATATTATTATAATTGTTTTTATTTCTCCTTATAAATAAATCTATTGAAGATAATGTATAATACATTAAAGAGTTACCTAAAAACTCTTTAATATTTTTATTTTTACACCCCTTAGAACCAGCTCTCCCACATACAGTAAATAAAATATTCATTTTAACGTTCTCCTTTTGCAATTTCTAAAACTTTATATGCATGTTCTAAATCATTAGTATTTTTCTTTTTTAACTGAATCATATCAAAAAACGCTTGTAACTCCCTAATGTAAATTTCATCATCATCATTTTCAAACTGAATCTTTTCTTTATAAGTAAATCTTATTTCATTCTTTATAAAATCTGCTGTTATTAATCCTTTATCTGTAAACAATTCAATTTCTCTTCTAGATTCTCTTCCAATATAGTCAAGATGTAACTCTACTAATTTATCTTTATATCTTGCAATATATATAGATATATCATCGCTATTTATTTCTAAATCAGAATATTTACCTTGAATATTTATTACTTCATTTGGGAATCCAAATAGGTAAACTAAATAATCCCACTCATGTATACAATCAAGACTTATTCCGCCACCAAGCTCTTTTTTAGCACTATAAACCTCTCTATAATCTACGCCTTTTCTCCATTCTGGCAAATATGTTGAACATATATTTCTAACAGAGTATATTTTTTCATTTTTGATTATGTTTTTTAATTCCATAATAATATTAGTATATCTCATAGGAGCAGCAATATAGTAAACGCCTTCTTTGTTTAAGTTTAAATTATCTAATTTACAATCTGTACTATGAAATAACGGTTTCTCAATAAACATATTTTTTGACTTATCTTTAAACTCTTCAATAGTTTTATAATGTAAAGATGTAGGATTTGTTATAAAAGTAATATCATAATCATTATCCAAATCATTAATGCTAGTTGCTGATTTTGAAATAATGGAACTTATATCATCCTCTAGTTTTCTACTCGTATTTCTTAATGCATGAACTTCTAAATCAACACTATTCTTTTCACATATAAATTTTAAATTTCTAATATGTCTCTTTCCTATTGAGCCTAATCCTACAAAACATACTTTCATTAAACTTCCTCCTCAATTTTATCAACTATACTTAAAGTATATAAATCATCTTCAAATGTATATCTAACATTATTAATTCCATTTATTTTATTTATGTAAGTCTTTAATTCTTCTAAATAAGGATTCTCTATAATATTTTCAGCATATTTATCATCCTTCTTTACGTCATTATAAGTATTGATGTTTTCAATCATTTTAGATTCTAAATTCATTACCTTTAATGAATCAGGAGTTCCTTCCCAAGTTAAGTAAATTTCCTCTCCATACACTTCAAGGTTACTTATAGCTTTTCTTGATACAACATCAATACAAACTATACCCTTATTACCATTTTCATGTTCTAAAATGCATAAATAAGAATCATTATAGTCTAGATCTAACTTTGATATTTTATCTTTCTTAACTGTTATATCCTTCAACTTCCCAAATATTTTAAATATCCATGGTAATTCTATTGCAAATAACTCCCTACAGCCATTTGTTCTCTTATCACTTACAAAAAAATCCTTATAACTTTCCCAAGGATGCCAATCAGGTAGATATTGACCTATATGGTATATATAGTTAACTCTTTGAGTACAAGCAGAAAGCCTACTTTCTATTTCTTTAATTTCTTCTCTATATAATTGAGTTGATGATAAGAATATTTCTAATTTCTTTTCTTTTGCTTTATTAATTATTTCTTCATATTTATCTTTAACTAAATTAATTTCAGTAAAAACGTGTAATCCTAAATCAAGACACTTCAAAATGATATTACTATGAGATAGTGGTGATGTACTTATAACTGCTGCATCAGGTCTTTCTTCATTTACTGCTAATTCTAAGCTATCATATGTATTAATTCCAAAATTTTCTTCAACAGACTCCCTTCTTTTACTATCTAAATCTACCCCTATTATATCAATATCTTTATACTCACCTTTTAATAATTTAAGCCTTCTTTTTCCCATTGATCCAAGTCCAATTACTACAATTTTCATATCTCGCACCTCATAAAATGATATTCTTTTTTTATTTTATATCATTATATCATAAATATCAAATAATCTACTATACGAAAAAGTGGAGCTGATCTTTAATCAGCTCCACTTTTTCTATCCTTACTAATTCAATATAGAATCTATTGAATTAGCTAATTGAGTTGCTATTACTTTTTGAGTTTCTGGTTTAGAAATTTTATTTATTTCTTCAGGATTAGTAATAAACCCTGTTTCAACTAATACAGAAGGCATAAATGTATTCTTTACTACATAAAAAGAATCATTTTTGGACCCTCTGTTAGTTTGACCAACAGTTTTTGATAAATTATTAACCATAACTTCAGAAAGCTTTTTACTTACTGAAACCTTGTTTGAGTTTGCTGTTCCTGACTCTGGTTTTTCATCTGAATAGTAAACCTCAACACCATTTGCCCTTGAGTCACCTGAAGTATTATGATGAATACTTACAAATAAATCTGCCTTTAATGAATTTGCTAAGTTTACCCTCTTTTGTAAGCTAGGTCTTAACTCATCATATAGCTTATCCCCAACTTCCCTCGTCATAACAACGTTATATCCTCTACTAACAAGTTCTTTTCTAAGTAATTCAGCTACTTGCATATTTAGTTCTGTTTCCTCATACTTTTTGCCATTAATATTAGACACAGCTCCATAATCTCCACCATGATTATGACCTGGATCTACGACTATAGTAATTTTATCTTTTACAAATATATCCTTAGATAAATAATCATCTTCATTTATATTAGCACTATTTTTATGTTTAACATGAACCGTAAATGTATAGTTACCTTCATCTGGTATCTTGTATGTGGCTGTTCTTTTAGAGCTCCAGTCACTTAACACTGTCCACACTCCTGTTTGTCTATCACATACCCATAACTTATATAGAGTATCTGCTTCTGGTGCTGCTGTAGCACTAACTGTAAGTGTATTGCCTTTTTTAACTTCTCCAGTTATATTTAGATCAATAACCATAGATTCATTCTTTTTGGTAACATAAAAATCTACAGATTTATAGTCATCTTCTACGTTTCCAGTATTAGATTTATGTTTTACATGTACAGTAAATGTATACTTACCAGTTTTATTAGGAGTATAATTAATAGCCTTTGTTGTACTCCAATCGCTTAGAACAGTCCAAGTATTTGTGCTTCTATCACATATCCATAGCTTGTACAATGTACTATCAGATGGATTAGCTTCTGCTTTAAGCTTAAGTGTACTTCCTAAGAACATATTTCCTTCTACATTAATATCAGCTACAGAAGATTTACCTGTATCAACTTTTACATCTACTGATCTATAGTCATCTTCAACATTGCTATTACTATTCTTATGTTTTACATGCACTGTAAATGTATAATTTCCAGGCTTACTTGGAGTGTAATCTATTGTTTTCTTAGTACTCCAATCACTTAACACTGTCCATGTTCCAGTTTGTCTATCACCTACCCATAGTTTATATAATGTATCTGCTTCAGGTGTTGCATTTGCTGACATTGTTAACTTGCTACCTGCAACTTTGTTTCCTGTTACTGTAAGTGATGAAACCTTAGATATAGGTTTTATTACATCTACATCTACTGATTTATAGTCATCTTCTACATTACTAGTACTACTCTTATGTTTTACATGAACTGTAAATGTATATCTTCCAGCTTTACTTGGAGTATAGTTTACTGCATTTTTAGTACTCCAATCACTTAGTACTGTCCAAGTATTTGTGCTTCTATCACATACCCAAAGTTTATACAACGTACTATCTGATGGATCTGCACTAGCCGTCATAGTAATAGGTGATCCAATCACTCTATTTCCTGATATATTTAATGCTGTTACTTTTGATTTAGTAGATATTACATTCAAATCTATTGTTTTATAATCATCTACTGTAGAGTCAACACTTCTAATACTAACTTTAAATTTATGATTGCCGGTTTTTCCCGGAATATATTCTAAATTATTTTTAGAAGACCAATCACCTATAGTTTTCCATGTATCGGAACCACTCTCAAGAACTTCGAATTTATAAGAAATTCCACTAGATTGATTAGCTGTTGCTGTAAGAGTCACCTTTTCTCCAAGTTTAGCTTGTCCACTATTGCTAAATTGGGTTAGATAAGAATATCTTAATGATGAAGATTCATTTCTAACATTATCTGTCATAGATAATAATCTATATCCATACTCTTTTGCAGTGGCCCATCCCTTATAATTTGGATTTTCTTTTATTCCTAAGTGCTCAACAAAAATAGCACTCTCTCTTTGTACGTAATTAAATCTAGGATCAACTACTCCCATCTTTAATGGTTCCGCAGAAGCATACGCTTTTAAATGTTGTACAACTGCTCTTATTCCAATTTGAATGCTTGGAAAGGAGTTACCTGGATTCCCATTGCCAGTAGCACCTATACCAGCAAAATTATTTTGTTCCTCTTTTACATCACCAGTGAATTTTAAGAAAGCAGTTTCATTCATTATTTGAGAGAATAAAACATCATGATTCACACCCTCTAAAGCAGCCTCACTTATTACTAAATCAACAAAATTCAAAATATAACTCATAGGTTTACTAGGATTATTTCTATGAAGGAAATTCGCCATTTGCTCCTTCTTTAGAGTTCCCATTCCCATGATGCTATTTTTACTATTGTTAATAGTAATACTAGCAGTAGACTCCTTCTTTATACCCTCACTATTTGTTGCAATTACCTTTAATTCATGGCTACCATTAGAGACACCTCTTACTGGGAATTCAAACCCACTATTAGCGGAGTTAGGATATTTATATTTATCCCCTATATCTTGTCTTGCTAATCCATATTTAGCATCTCCAATTTTTTTACCATCAATAAATACTTCAACTTTAGTAATTGTGTTTGTAGATACAAAATATCCCTTCACAAAGAAATCTGCTGTTAGCTTATGTGGCGAAGTGATATTTTCTATTGTTCCTTCAATTACACTTGCACTTCTTTGTTGTGAAACACTTACATTAGAATTTTGATCTTCATCTTTAACTTCACCTACATCAAAACTTTGAGCTTCATCTTGTAAAGCCCTTACATCAGAATCTAGAACTTGTTCTTGTAAATCACTTGAATCAGGATCTTGACCTTCATCCTTTAAAGAACTTACATCAGAATTTTGAACTTCATTACTAGGCTTTAGATTATTATCTTTATCTAAATTATTATCGATGTTCTCATTTTCTAAAGTTGTTGCATCAATAACCGATGAGCCATTTATATTTTCCCCATCATTTTCAAGGTTATTAAAAGAAACGGTATTTTCATTTTTAGTATTATTTGTTACAATTGCCATTGCTTTTATAGACGGCACTATTAGCTCTATACTCATGGCTATTAGCAATATGTAAGCATACCTCTTTAACTTTGACATAATTTACCTCCAATATTTCTTATTAGAAGCTATGTCAACTTATCAAATTTTGCGGTCACATAAAATTATACCTTTATATTACAATATTTTCAATTACTTTTAACACAATTATGATTTTTTTGCTATTATTCCACAAATCTTTCTCACTTCTTCTTCTGTTAGTGATACAGAACTTGGAAGATTTATTCCCCTATTACTAACATCAATTGTAACTTTCATATCCCCACATTTACTATTAGCATAAGGTTTCATATCATGTACTGGTAAAAAGAATGGTCTTGCTTGAATGCCATTTTCTTTTAATAACTCTATTAATTCATCTCTAGACATTCTAAAATTATCTTCAATTAAAATTGAATAAAGCCAGTAGCAATTATCAACATAGTCTACTTCCTTAGTTAAGGTAATTCCTTCTACATCTTTAAGCAATTCATTATACAATTTTGCATTTCTTCTTTTTACTTCTAAGTATTCATCAACCTTTTCTAACTGAGCTACTCCCATAGCTGCAAGTATATTAGGCATTCTAAAGTTATATCCTACTTCTTCATGATACATTGCACCATTTTCTGTTATTGTTTTTGTTTGATTTGACAAATACTTTGCTTTTTTAGCTAATTCTTCATTATTTGTAATTAACATTCCACCAGCACCAGTTGTAATTAGCTTGTTACCATTAAAACTAAAGCATCCAATATCACCTAAAGTACCTGCTAATTTCCCTTTATATTTAGTTCCTAATGCTTCAGTTGCATCCTCTACTACAACCAAATTATATTTTTTTGCAATTGCATTAATCTCATCCATTTCAACTGGATATCCATAAATATGTACCGGCATAATAGCTTTAGTCTTTTCAGTTATTAACTCTTCTACTTTATTAGCATCCATTACAAATGTTTCTCTATCAATGTCTACAAATACAGGAATTGCTCCTACATATTTTATTGCATTAACTGAAGATATAAATGTCATTGAAGGAACTATAACTTCATCACCTTCGCCAATACCTAATGTTACTAATGCAAGTTGAAGCGCTGCAGTACCATTCATAGTTACTACTGCCGCGTTTACTTCATTATATTCTGCAAACTCTACTTCAAATCTATCAACGAATTTTCCAACTGATGAAACCCAATTCGTATCTAAGCATTCTTTTATATATTTCCACTCATTTCCTCTAACTTCTGGTACACATAATGGTATCATTCTTATCCCACCTTCTATAAATTAATTTAGAGATTGTCTTTTATAAAAGATAATCTCTATTAAAAATATTTTATTAAACATTATAAATATCCGGTTTATAATGCTTCATATTTTCTTTTATCCAATCCACAGTCTCTGTAAGCCCCTCATCTATTGAATATTTTGGAGCCCAATCAGTTAACTCTTTTATCTTAGTATTATCTGCCCATAATCTGTTAACTTCACTCTTCTCTGGTCTTATTCTTTCTTCATCACAAAGTATCTTAACGTCTTCTCCAATTATATCTATTATTTTCTTTACAGTATCTCCTATTGATATTTCATAATTAGAACCAGCATTTATTACTTCACCTATAGTTTTATCTGATTCAGCTACTTTTACGAAAGCTTCTGCAGTATCCTTAACAAAATTGAAATCTCTAGTTGGAGTTAAACTTCCAAGTTTTATTTCTTTTTTTCCAGCTAATATTTGAGATATTATTGTTGGAATAACAGCTCTTGCTGATTGTCTTGGTCCATATGTATTAAATGGTCTTAAAGTAGCTATTGGCATATTAAATGATCTATAAAAACTTTCTGCCATTTTATCTGCTCCTATTTTGGATGCTGAATAAGGTGATTGCCCTTGCATTGGATGTTTCTCATCTATCGGCACATATAAAGCTGTTCCATATGTTTCTGAAGTTGAAGTATGAATAATTTTTTTCACATCATGATTTCTACATGCTTCTAATACATTTACAGTTCCTTCCACATTCGTTCTTACATAAGCCATCGGTGAAAGATATGAATACGGTATTGCTATCAAAGCAGCAAGGTGAAATACAACTTCTTGACCTTTAATTATTCTATTCATACCATCTAATTCCCTAATATCGCCTGTTTCCACTTTTATACTATCTAATACATTCTTATCAAAAGTATCTATCCAACCCCAATTATTAAAGGAATTATATTGTACTAAAGCTGTAACATCGGCTCCTAATTCAACCAATCTTTCTGTTAAGTGACTACCTATAAATCCTTCTGCTCCTGTAACTAAAACTCTTTTTCCTTTTAAATCCATTTAATTCACTCCTATTTCTGATTTCTAAAATTCTTCTTTATCTGATAATCTATTTATCATATCTTTCATTTCACTTATTTGCCCCATATCCATCCAAGATAACTCACTTATAGGATAAACACCAACCTTTACCCCTGTTTTCATATACTTTTCTAATACATCAGGAAGGTTATAGAATTCATCTTTTGGTATATCATCTAAAACCTCTGGTTCTAAAATATACATACCTGTATTAATTAAAAAACTATATTCTGGTTTTTCTCTAATTTCTTCTATATTACCATGATTATTAAGATTAAATACTCCATAAGGTATTGTAAAGTTTTTCACAGATGCTACAACAGTTATTTTATTTCCACTTCTCTTATGATGATTATATACGCTTTCATAATCACAATCTATTAAGATATCACAATTAGAAACAAAAAATGTTTCGCTTATCCTATCCTTTAGTAAATACAGGCTCCCTCCAGTACCTAATGGTTTATCTTCCTCAATATACTCAATATTATAATCTTTCTCTAACTCATTAAAATAAGATTTTATCATATTCTTCTTATAATTTACTGTTAAATAAAATTTATTCACTCCAAATAAAGCAAACTTATCTATTATTCTCTCAACAATTGGTGTATCACCGATTGGTATAAGTGGTTTAGGTAAAATCTTAGTATAAGGGTACAATCTAGTCCCTAATCCCCCAGCCATAATTACAACTGGAATTTCTTTAAGACTATTCTTTTTACATTCATTAACTAAAACATCCTCACTAAAAAGTATGTCTACTATTTCACCATTTTTCTCTATAATGGGTATAGCCTTTATTGAATATTTTTGCATGACCTTTTGAAAATTATGTTCTTCACCAATCAATAAACTTACTGGCTTTGAATTCATAACCTTTGTTACCTCTTCATCTAAGCTTCCATTTTTTAATATCCATCTTCTAATATCACCATCAGTTATTGTTCCAATAAATTTATTTTTTTCATCTACTACAGCTAAAAAACCCTTTGCTTCCTTATCTAATTGCTTTAAAGCTAACCTAACAGTAGAATTTTTATCAATTATTAAATTAATAATATTTTTATTCATATCATCAAACCTTTTTTATATATTTTTATATATTAATTCTAACTCTTCAATAAGTTTTTATTACCCTTATAAAATTTATCTAACAAAAATCTTATTTAAAGTTTTATAGTCATTATTTTATATTAATCGTTATAGCAACCCACTAATAACAACTAATATAATTTGCATTTCTATTATATACTATCGCTATAAAATATTTAATACTTTCTTCAATGCAAGTATCTTCATTCCTGGCTAAATAAATCTCTCCATCTATATTTATTAGAAAGCTTATCTACAACCTCCTTATATTAATCTTTAGTATAATTAACTATTATGCTGATCTTAAAAATAATTTAATATGCAATCTGATTTTATATTTCTTATAAAATCAATCACTTTAACGCTAATAATAAATATAGCTTTATATTAATACAATTATTAAAGACTTCTATTTTACATTATATCATTTTATATCTTTTCTTTCTATAAATTATCCTGTTTAAAATTATAAATTTATATCTAGCAAATCATTATCTCTTTTCTTTCTAAAATTTATACTTAGGTTAATTTAATATATAATATATTATTTAACACAATTCCATAGTACATATATAAAATTATTCTAAAAGATAATTAAGTAATATTAACCATCTTAAGCATTTACTTAAAATTATTAAACATTTATAAATATATTATAAAATAAGCAGTTAATATATATCAATAAACTTGACTATCAACTGCTTACAATTAATTAAACAAAAAATCCACTTTATTTTTAAAAACTTTTTATTTCTATATTTTCTAGAAAAGCCACTAAATTATTTACTGTTGCCATATCTCTTCTTTCTAAATCCGTTGGTTGAAGCTTTATTCCAAATACATCCTCAATTTTTAATAATACTTCTATTATTCCAAGTGAATCTAATAATCCTGCTTCAAATAAATCCAGATCTAAATCCTCTCTTATTTCATCTGTTCCTGTTACATCCTCAAAAATATCTAAAACTTTATCTTCCATTTCTAAATCCTCCTAAATATATTTATCTAAAAAGCCATCCTGAAAATAGGAATAGCCCAAAACATGCTACATTAAAATTAATTACAATCTGTGTATATTGAAACCACTTCTCTTTTTTATGTTTTTTATAAAACTTCCATTTTCTTTGAATTATATCTGTAACTACAAGTACTCCACCTTGATATAAGCCATATATGATATAGAATAAGCTTAACCCATGCCAAATTCCCATAACAAACATTGTTATCATTTGTGCTACATGTGATGCAGTAAATCTACTTTTGAATCTCTTCTTTCTCATAGAATTTAATACAATTCTAGAATATAAATAATCTCCAAACCATTTTGATAAAGATATATGCCATCTTGTCCAGAATTCCTTCATATCTTTACTTAAAAATGGCTTGTTAAAGTTATCTGGTGTTTTTATTCCTAATATATAACTTGTCCCAACAGCAAATGAGCTGTATCCTGCAAAATCAAAAAATAAGTATAAACTATAGGCATACATATAATTTAATCCATTTATAAATGTTATATCTGCTGGTATTTTACTCATCCACATAGTGTTAATTATGTATGCTATAACAAATTTATATCCAAGCCCTATTATTATTTTTCTAAGCCCAATATATAAATAATCATCTAAGTATTCATTTTTATCTATTTTCTTATTTAAATCTTCTTCAAACCTTCTAAATCTATCTATAGGCCCTGAACTTAATGTTGGAAAGAATAATAAGAAATAAACTAATGTTGGAAACTTCACCTCTTTTATTGCTCCATCATATATTTCAATTATCATCTGTATAGCTTTAAAATTAAGATATGATAATCCAATGAATCCTATTGGTCCAAAACTAACAAATACAGATGTTTTTGTTATTATAACTGGTAGCATTGATGAAAATAAAGCTACATAATAAATTATTTTATTATCTGTTTTCTTCCTTATAAATAAATATCCATATATCACTATAAATTCACCTATAATAAACATTATGAATAATGTTAAATTATATTTACTAGTTCCAATTATTAATCCAACCATTAGTATAGATATAAGTACCCCGTATGGTTTAATATTTTTTTCTTTTACTCCTAAAATTATTGCAGGTATAAATGATAATAATAATATATATAAGTATAAGTAGTCTCCATATTGTGCTAATTTCATTACTTAATTTCCTCCATAAGTTTCTTTCTATCGATCTTTCCATTTGTGTTTATTGGAAATTCTTTTAATACTTTTATATTCCTTGGAATCATATATGAAGGTATATATCTTTTTAATTCATCCTTTATTAATATAGAATTTTTTAAACTACTTAATTCATTTTCTTCTTTTAACGTAACAAACGAAGCAAGATGAGATATCTTTTCTTCTTTATATACAGGAAATACAACACAATTGTTTACATTAGATACTTTTCTCAGATTATTTTCAATATCTTCAAGCTCTATTCTAAAGCCATTTAGTTTTATTTGAAAATCCTTCCTACCGCAATAATATATAATTCCATTTTCATAATATGCTAAGTCTCCAGTCCTATATCCCCTTATAATTTTGCCGTTAACTTCTCCATAAAAGAATACTTTATTTGTCATTTCTTCATTATTAAAATATCCCTTACTTATGCTTTTACCTAATGCTATTAATTCACCCTTTTGTCCATCTTTTAAGGTATTTCCTTTATCATCTACAATTTTTAATATTCCACCCTCCATAGGATATCCTATAGGAATAGACCTTTCATCCTCTAGCATTTTTTCTGTAACATCTATAGCAGATAATAATACAGTTCCTTCTGTTGGACCATATCCATTTATTATCCTTACTCCTTTAAATCGTTCCATCAATTCTTTAACTAACTTTTTAGAAAGTACTTCTCCCGCAAAGAAGAATGTTCTTAAATTGGGCATAAGGCTACTATTGAAGTTTGAATCTTTAATACACATCTCTGCCAGTGCTGGAGTTGAAACCCACTCTTTTATATTAGATTCTTTTAAATTAGTAAATAGAAGCTTAAAATCTTCTAATGTTTTCTTAGATAAACTATTTAGTGTTTTCCCATGAATCAAACCTAAATATATAGGTATAACTGATACATCAAAAGAGTATGATACTTGATTCATCATTACATCATTACTATCATCTAGTTTCATGTATCTTCCAAACCAATTATTGAATGAATCTAAATTATTTTTACTAATTTGAACACCTTTAGGCTTCCCTGTACTTCCTGAAGTAAATAATATATATGCATTTTCATCATCTTTAACCCAATTTTCTTCAGAAACAACTTGTCCCATTAAGTCAGATATTATATTTTCTATAGATTCTTTATTATAAACTTTATCTATATCTAAATCTTCTTCTGTAAAATTTATTACTATCTTAGCCTTAACTTCATCAATTACTTGCTTTACCCTTTCCACTGGGAAAGTTACATCTAATGGTATATATGCCCTACCTGATTTTAGTGCTCCAAGCATTAAAACTAATATTAAATTTTCTTTATTACCATGTATTACTATAGGAGATTTATCTTCCTTATACTCCTTTATAAAATAAGTTGCTATTGCATCTGACATCTTATCTAACTCACTATACGTTAGCTGTTCTCCATCACAAATTACTGCCACACGTCCTTTATTTGCATACTTTCTTACCCTATGCAATATATCCATACATGCCTCTCCTTACATTTTATAATATTAAATTTTACATTAACTATTTTTAAATTAAATGAGATATATATAAATATAAACTACTTTATCACAAATATATATCTCATTTAATTTTCATTAAAGTATTTATACATTTCTTCAGTAACATTTAGCCAACCTTTCCATCCTAAATGCATCACATCTGATAAATAATATTTTTCATATTCCTTATTGTTTAAATTTAAAACATCAAACCCATTATCCTTAGCTATTTTTTCAAGTTTTGAATAAAATTCTCTTCTCTCTTCTACACCTATTCCAGTATAATCATAATACCAACCATTTACATTCATTAAGATTATATACGGTTTAATATTTAAATCCTTACAAACTGATAGCAAGAATTCAAAATCTTCAAACTCTCTTGAATTTAGTATATTATCATTAATATATTTATTTTCCAAATCCCCCTCTATATCTTTAAGATATTTATCATAATATCCATCTTCTGCAAAAAAACTATTATTAGTAACTAATTTTGCACCTTGTTCCTCTGCTTTTTTATATTCTTCATCGAAATTAATCTTCTTTATATCACTTATTTCATTTTTTTCTTCCTGCTTTTTCAATTCCTTATATACTAATATTTTATCTCTAGTCTCAAGTAATTCTTCTTTAAGCAAGTAATAAGGTTTTATAATAAAATTCAATCCTCTTTCAATTACATCATCTGAAATATATGTTTTTGCATAAAAGACTTCTTCAACTTGAATATTTTTACTTTCAAGTAATTCTAGTATTCTTTTGCAAAAATATCGCTTATTCTCTACACTTATTTTTCTATTATTCATAAACTGATAGAACTGCACTTCCGAAAACGCTGATAAGAATTCATCAGCACTTATTCCATTATCTTCTTGAAACCATTGTAAGGATTGTACAATGGCTATTTTAGAATTATCTTTATAAGAATCTATGCCACCTAGCATTGTAGCATGTTGTAAGTTTTGAACATGAGCAACTCCATATATACTTATATCATAATTTGCATCATTAAATGGGTATAGGTTTACTGGATTCTGCGGAACCTTACTTCCTAACTCAGATGATCCATAAAGTTGTAAGTCTCCTTGTTGATTAAAATAATCTCTTAAAAATGCTCCCTTATTTCTTACTGGAATATCTTGTTTATGCCTTAATTCATTTAAACTTTTAGTATTTACTAAACTACTTATTTCTTTATCTAACAAAGTATTAAACAACAATATATATATAATTGTTGTTATAATTGCTATCAGCATATATTTATTCTTTCTCATTTCTATCTCCTTTTAAAATTGATTATATATAAAAGGTATTTCTTTTATAGCTTGAAGTACATAAGACATATATGCCATCAATAAGAATGTAGTTAATACTATAGTCCATATTATTTCCTTTTTATCTCTTTTTAAAATATTTATCAACTTTCCCAATCTATGAGTCTCCCTTTTATTAATACTTTACACCATTATAAATAAAACATATAATATATTTCTAATACCTTACAAAAAATAGTAGCACTAATAAAAAATTATTTATATGATGCTACTATTTCTATTATTTAATTATAATTTATAAATCTTTTCTCTATTATTAACAACTTCTTTAGTTGCATTTCTTGTATCGTAAACAACTTTAGCTCTATCAACTATTTGTTCATAGTCATAAACACTATGACCTGTTGTTATAACTACCATATCCGCTTCATCAATAACTTCTTTCCAATCTACTGAATAATAAGTTTTTCCTTTGTATTTAGCAGTATCACAGAAAGGATCATTAACTATAACTTCTGCACCATTCTTTTCTAATAATTCTATAACTTTAAATGATGGTGATTCTCTATAATCATCGATATCATTCTTATATGCTAATCCCATAACCAATACTTTTGATCCATTTAAAGCTTTTTTATGTTTATTTAATATCTTCATGATATTTTCTAAAACAAAATCTGGCATAGAATCGTTGATGATTCCTGATGTTTCAATAAGCTTAGTATGATAATCGTATTCCTTAGCTTTCCATTCTAAGTAGAAAGGATCTAATGGAATACAGTGTCCGCCTAGCCCTGGACCTGGATAAAATGGCATAAATCCATATGGCTTAGTTTTAGCAGCATCTATAACTTCCCATACATCTATCCCCATTCTGTTACATAAAATAGCCATTTCATTTGCTAACCCTATGTTTATGTTTCTAAATGTATTTTCTAATATCTTTTCCATTTCAGCTACTGCTGGTGAAGAAACTTTATGAATTTCTCCTTCTAACACATTTTCATATAACGCAGCTGCTATTTCTGTACACTCTGCTGTGCATCCACCAACTACTTTTGGAGTATTTTTAGTATTGTAGCTCTTGTTACCTGGGTCTACTCTTTCTGGAGAGAATGCTAAGAAGAAATCTTCTCCACATTTTAATCCACTTTCTTCTAATATTGGCTTAAGTACTTCTTCAGTAGTTCCTGGATAAGTAGTACTTTCTAATATTACTATCATACCTTTATGTAAATACTTTGCAACATCTTTTGTTGAGTTTACAACGTATGATAAATCTGGCTGCTTATATAAATCAAGTGGAGTTGGTACACAAATACAAACTGTATCTACATCTCTTATAAAGCTAAAATCTGTAGTTGCTCTTAAAAGACCTTTTTCTGTTAGTTCTTTTAATTCAGCGTCTACAACATCTCCAATGTAGTTTTGCCCTTTATTAACCATTTCTACCTTTTGATCTTGAACATCAAATCCTATTGTTTGATATCCTGCATTTGCTTTTTCAACTGCTAAAGGTAATCCAACATAACCTAGACCTACTACACCAACTTTTGCAGTTTTATTATTTATTTTTTGTAATAATTCATCTTTTAAAACTGACATTATTTTTCCTCCTAATCAATTAAAAACTTGATAATTGATATTATAAAATTGTTATATTTTTATTTTTAGATTATATAAGTTTCTATATTTTAATTAATTATTATATTTTACTACATTTTTCAATTAATTATTGCTTATTTAATTATTATGTTGTACTAAATATTTTAATTAATTATTATTATATTTGGTCATATATTTTTAATTAATCATTTTATAATTAATTACTATTTAATTATTATGTTCTTCTATATTTTTAATTAATTATTTTTATTTCAACTTACATATTATTTAATTTTGCTAATTATATAATCAATTTGTTCTTTTGTTAACTCTGGATATACAGGTATAGCAAAAGTTCTATGTGATAGGTATTCAGATACAGGCATATCTCCTTCTTTGTATCCTAAATTCTTATAAACTTTTTGAAGGTGTAATGGTACTGGATAGTATACTCCTGTTGCAATTCCAGCTTCTTTTAACTTAGTTAAAACTTCTTCTCTGTTTTCAGATTGTAAGATATACATATGATATACATGATCATTGTAATCTCTTGCTACTGGAGTTACTAAATCACTATTCTGTAAAGCTTCATTATAAAGCTCAACTATTTCTCTTCTTTTTGCATTCCAGCTATCTATTTCTTTTAATTTTACACTTAATATCGCTGCTTGAATTGCATCTAATCTTGTATTATACCCTATTAAATAGTTATAGTATTTAAGTGGATTATAAACTGTATCGTTTGCTCCTTCAGCAGTTTTAATTTCTTCTTCTATATTATTCAAAAGATTATATGCCTTTTGACCATTTTCCCCACTTCCATGAGTTCTTAATGCTCTTGCGATAATAGCTATTTCATCATTATCTGTTACTATCATTCCACCATCACCAGCACAACCTAAGTTCTTTGTTGGGAAGAATGAGAAGCAAGCAACATCCCCTAATGTTCCTATCTTTCTTCCTTTATATTTTCCACCTACAGCTTGGCAAGCATCTTCTATTACATATAAATTATGCTTTTTAGCAATTTCATTTATTTCATCCATATCGGCAGATTGGCCAAATATATGTACAGGCATTATTGCTTTTGTTTTTGAAGTTATTTTTTCTTCTATTTTTGTTATATCTATGTTAAAAGTTTCTTTATCTACATCTACAAATACTGGAGTTGCTCCTACTGCTGAAATAGTCTCTGCTGTTGCAAAGAAAGTGAATGGAGTTGTTATTACTTCATCGCCTTCTCCTATTCCCATTGATTTAAGAGCTAATACTAAAGCATCTGTTCCATTTCCTACCGATATTGCATGTTTAACTCCTATGAAGTCTGCAAATTCTTTTTCAAAATCTGTTACTGTTTTTCCCATTATGTAATTAGCTGAAGATAATACGCCTAAGGCAGCCTTATCTAAATTTTCTGCTAATGATTCATATTGAGCTTTTAAATCTATTAAAGGTATATTCATTGTTATACGCTCCTTTATACTCTAATTTAATAGAAAACTAACATTAATATTTTATCACAATTTTAAATATATATAAACTTTTTAACTTAATTTTATTACAGTATTCAGAATTATGATAGATTGTCATTAAATTCTTAATATATATTTAATAAAAATTTATTTATATACTAAAATGATATAGATTAACGTAATAATAAGCTAATCTATATCATCAAGTTAATTTATTTCATTAATAACTTTTTAACTTCTTCTATTAACTCAATTGCAATATATTCTACATCACTTAATTCTAATGTGCTATAAACAGGTAGAGAAATTTCATTTGCATATTGAGCATATGCATTTGGATAATCTTCTATTTTATAGCCTAGATTTTTATAAAGTGTAAACATTGGTAGTGGCTTAAAGTGAACGTTTGTTGAAATTCCCTTTTCTGCTAATCTTTGAATAAGTATATTTCTCTTTTCTTCATTAAATCCTTTTATTCTTAATGGATATAGGTGATATGAACTTTCTGTACCTTCACCATATTCAGTAACTGGAATTATCGAAAAATCTTCTTTTTCTAAGATTCTTGTATAAGTATTAAAAATTTCTTTTCTATATTTTAACATATCCTCATATCTTGTTAATTGAACTCTACCAATAGCTGCATTTATATCTGTCATATTGCATTTAAAACCATCTGTAATTATATCATACTCCCAAGCTCCAGCCTTCATCTTAGATAATGCATCTTTTGATTGTCCATGTAATGAAGTGAATTTAAAGTCTTGAAATAAGTTTTCCCTTCCTTTGAAGTTATTATCATTATATGTTATTGCTCCACCTTCAGCAGTTGTAAAGTTTTTAACTGCATGGAAAGAGAAAGTATGAAAATCACATTGTGCTCCAACTCTTTGACCTTTATATTTTGCTCCAAAGGCATGAGCTGAATCTACAATTATAATTATATCTTCTCTATTTTTTTCTTTTAAAACTTCTTTTATTCTATCGTAATCACAAGGTACTCCTGCATAATCTACAGGCATTATAACCTTTGTTTTTTCTGTTATTAAATCTCCTATTTTATCATAGTCAATAAAGAATGAATCTTTTGCTACATCGCAAAATATAGGTTTTATACCTCTATGAACTGCTACACTGGCTGTTGCTGTATATGTGTATGGAGTTGTTATTATCTCGTCTCCTTCTTTTATATCAAAAACCTTTAATATAAGCTCCATTGCTGCTGTTGCACTATTTAACGCTACAGCTTTATTTGCTTCACAATACTGTGCTAATTCTTCTTCAAATTTTGCAAGTGTTGGTCCTGACGTTATCCATCCTGATCTTAAAACTTCTACTACCGCATTAATTTCTGCTTCAGTTATATCTGGAGGAGAAAATGGTATCTTCTTCATCTTTATCATCCTTTCACTTATATGCTTTTATATATTTAGATAAAAGTTGCTATATTTAATGTAATTACCTTATCTATTATATAACTCAATTATATTAAATACAAATTTTATATTATATAATTATTTATTACTTTTATATTACTTCATTGAAAAAAAACTAGATCATGTGATAAACTTATTTAGAAAGGAAGTGTATATATGGCACAAAATGAGTATAGAAAATCTAATAAAAAAAAGAAGAAAAAATCATTAGGTTTTAAAATTTTTATAGGCTTTTTATGTTTTATACTTACAATTGCTATAGTTGGCGGTGGCTATTTCATTGGTTTACTAAATAAAATGGATAATGTCGAATTAAACAAAGATAATTTAGGAATTGTAGAAGATGAATTCAAAGAATATGACAATGTAAATAAAATTAAAAACATAGCTCTATTCGGCGTGGATGCAACAGACGGGGAATCCGGCCGTTCAGATTCAATCATAATTGCAACTGTTGATCCTGTTCATAACAAAATAAAACTTACTTCTATTATGCGTGACTCCTACGTCTCTATAGATGGCCATGGTGATGATAAAATAAACCACGCTTATGCATATGGTGGTCCTGAGCTAGCAATTAAAACTATCAATGAAAACTTTGGTATGAATATAGAAGACTTTGTATCAGTAAACTTCTCGTCACTACCTATTATAATAAATATATTAGGTGGAGTTGATCTAGAAATAACGCAAGATGAATTAGAATATATAAATAGTTATATTAATGATATAAATGCCAAAGATGGCACAAACTCTCCTCACATAACTTTTGCTGGTGTGCAACACCTAGATGGAACACAAGCACTTGCTTATTCTAGAATAAGATACACAGATGGTGGTGACTATAAAAGAACTGAAAGACAAAGAACTGTCCTTGCTGCTTTATTTAGCAAATTAACATCAGCATCAATGGGTTCTTATAATTCACTATTAAATGAGGTTTTACCTTATGTTCAAACTAATTTGACTTCTACTGAAATACTATCACTTGGAACAAAAGTACTTGGAATAGGTAATAATCTAGAACAAGATAGATTCCCTAGAGATGGCTATGGGGAAGGGGCTATGATTAATGGAGTTTATTATTTAACTTTCGATAGAGAAACTATTAAAAGTCAAATGAGAGATTATATATTTAATGATGTAAAATAAACTAAAAGAGGATAGTTTTTTAATCTATCCTCTTTTAGTTTATTTTTTACTTATTACACTTTGATTATAAATAACCATATTAAGTCTATCTATAAGAAAAGTTTATTAATTACTTTTGCCCATAATAAGCATTTTTACCATGTTTTCTTAAGAAATGTTTATCTAATAAAGCCTGATCCATACTTTTCAACCTATTATTTATTAATTTACTGTTTAATGCCATTTTTGCAACTTCTTCAAGTACTACTGAATTTTCAACGGCTTTCAATGGACTTTCCCCCCAAGTAAAAGGTCCATGACAATTAACTAAAACAGCTTTCATATTGTTAGGATCAATATCTTCAAACCTTTCAACAATGATTTTCCCTGTTTCTTTTTCATAACTACTCTCAATTTCTTCTTTATTCATTTTTCTAGTACATGGAATATCACCATAAAAATAATCTGCATGTGTAGTTCCTAAAGCAGGAATATTCATCCCCGCTTGTGCCCAAATAGTTGCATAAGTAGAGTGTGTATGAACTATACCTTTTATATCCTTAAAATTCTTATACAATTCAATATGTGTCAAAGTATCAGATGATGGCTTGAGCTTACCTTCTACTACATTACCATTAAAATCTACAACTACTATATCTTCTTTAGTCATCTTATCATACTCTACACCTGATGGCTTTATTGCAACCAAATTATTTTCTCTATCAATCCCAGATACATTTCCCCATGTAAATGTAATAAGTTTATACTTAGGTAAAAGCATATTTGCGTTAAAAACTTCTTCTTTTAATTTTTCTAGCATATTCTTTTACTCCTTTTTATACACTTTTTTATATCTAAGATTTTAGATATACCATCATTAGGTAATACTTTTGCTTTCCAACCTAATCTTTCTAATTTAGATGAATCTAATATAGACCTATTTATTTTAGTAAACACGCTCTTTTCGTTATTATTTGGCAGATCAAAAATAACTTTTTTATTTTCTGCCTTTGCTATACACTCCGCCATATCTCTAATGGAAATATTAGAGTTTTTGTTTGAGATATTGTATGCATTTCCTGATTTACCTAATATTAATATATATAATAAAGCCATTACACAATCTGAAACATAGCAATAAGATCTTACTTGGCTACCTTCACTCTTCATTACAATGTCCTCATTATTTAAGACATTGTTCATGAATTGACATAATGCTCTATTATCCTTTTCATTATAAGTTGGCCCATAAATATGCCCTGGTCTAGCAACACAATATTCTACATTATACTGTTTTAAGTAACTCGCACACATAGTTTCAGCAGCTCGTTTACTTGATGGATAACATGCTCTCGCATCTAATGTGTTTATAAATCCACTATCTTCTTCATTAAATATATCTTTTGATAAGTCATCTCCATAAACTTCAGATGAAGATATATATACTAGTTTTTTTATATTATTATCCTTGGAATATTCTAACAAATTATATATTCCAAAAATATTTCCTTTCATAGTTCCCACAGGATCCTTTAAGAATTCTGCTGGAACTGCGTTACTTGCTCCATGAATAATATAGTCTACTTTCTCAGATATATCTAACTTTTCAGATATATCTTGTTTTATAAATATAAAATCTTCTCTACCAAAAAAGCTTTTAAATCTACTTCTACAGCGTTCTTCATTTCTTCCTAATGCATATATTTTTATATTACTATTAAACATAATATTTCTATACATTAATAAATCAATTAGATATGAACAAATTAAACCATTTGCTCCTGTTATTAAAATTTTACTATTATCAAGCTTCTCCCAAGGAAATTTAATATTGCATAAATCCTCTAGTTCTTTACTATATAAATCTAGATTTATATACATACTTCCTCCTATTTAAACCAATCAGCATTTTTTGCAGTTAATAAAGCTCTAAATATTTCAAAATCCTCTGCTGTTGTTAATTTTATGTTTTTTTCAGATCCCTTTGAAAAATATACTTTTTCACCTAGTTCTATCATTAATGTACAGCTGGCTACTGAATTTGTTATGCCTTTCTTCAAAGCTTCCTCATGAGCCGATTTTAATTTTCCTACAGTAAAAGCTTGAGGCGTTTGAGTTCTTAAAAGCTCATCTCTAGAAATAATTTTATCTGACTTTAGCTTATCAGTAGAATATAGCATTGCTTCAGCACAAGGAATTGATGTTATTGCTGATCCATATTCCTTACAAGTTTTAATACAATCTGAAATTATTTCTTCTGAAACCATAGGTCTTATTGCATCATGAACTAAAATCATATCATCTTGTGAATACTTTTCACTTATACTATAAACTCCATTTCTAATTGATGATTGTCCATTGTCTCCACCGGATACTATTTTTTGGAGTTTAGTGATATTAAATTGCTTTGCGTATGCTGACAATATATCATGCCATCCCTCTAAACACACTACCTCAATTGCATCAATTTCTTCATGCTTTTGAAAAGCCTCTAATGTATATATTATTACTGGCTTATCATTAACATTTATAAATTGTTTGGGTATATCTTGATTTGTTCGCTGTCCTACCCCACCCGCTATAATAAGTGCTATATTCATAAAATCTCCTCTTTCTAATTTATATTCTTAGTTATTTTATTATAAAATATCATTAAGTAATCTTTAAATATATATAATGTTGTAATTAAAACTATAATTACTGATATCATATTTAAAGCTATCCCACCCTTTATATAAGTTAAATAGACATAAATAAACAATATGCATGACATTATAATAAACTTATAATCAATCTTAATCATCAACTTTTTCTTTAAAATAAATATTCTTAATATTATATTTATTACAAATCCAATAAATAAGGAAATACTTGCAGCATTAATTCCAATTTTATTTATTAATAAATTAATAATTATTACGTTAACTAAACTTGATGCTACCATAGTAATAAAAATACTTTTAGTATGCTTAATAGCACCAAAAATATTACCAATAAAAGAGCTTAAACAAGATGCTAACGTTGCTAATAAATATAATGGAATAATATTTTTCGCCTCACCATATTGCGAATCTACCATAAATGGGAATATTAAATAAACTACAGATATTAGGCCTAATATACCTAAAGTTAAAAATTTTATATATAAATTTATAGCCTCAGAATAGAAATTTTTATTATTTTCATCCATTCCTTTAGAATAAGAAATTTCTTGCCATGCCATTTGAAAACATGATGTTAATAATGTAATTGCAACTGAAAATTTCGCTGCTACACTATATAGTCCATTGTCATATCTTGATAGGTTATTAGTTATAACAACTTTATTATAACTAGTTAAAAACCAATAAGCTGTAGAGTTTAAGCATAGAGGAAGTGAAAATTTTAAAAGATTAAAAAATACATCCTTATTAAAGTATTTATAAAAATCCTTTCTAAAGTAATTGACACTTTTTAAGTTAATTATACTACTTATAAAAAATCCTAAACATGAAGATATATACAATGAACTATAGTCCCATTTTAAATAGACTAAAAATACAATATTACAAGTTAATGTTACAACAGTACTAATCATACCTGATACAACATATATAACATTTTTGCCCAAGCCTCTAACTATAAATGATGATAAATTTTGTAAATTCATTAATAATCCATATAAATATATATAAATAATATAGTCAACTTTTATGAATCTACTAAAAATAAAGATTGCTAGTGAATATAATACTGTAGAAATAATAAAAATTGAACTTCCAGTAAATATAGATTTATATTTATCTTCTTCTTTATCATAGTCAAACATAAATCTCATAATTCCACTCCAAATATCTAAAAAGAGTACAGAAGTAAAAAATGTTATATATGCTATCATTAAATCATATGTACCATAATCCGTAGGATTAATAAATTTTGTGTAAATAGGTAATAATAAAAAAGAAATTAATTTTGTTAATATATTTCCTAAGAAGTATATTCCAGATGATTTTATGAATTTAATAAAATCCTTCATTTCTACCTCCAATAAGCTCTAAAATCGTGATGTGTAACTTGTTTATCTACTGGTGGTAATTTCATATAATCTCCATATAAATTAGTTAAATATTCATCATATCCAATCGCAGCGCTAAAATAATCATCTTCAAATTTGACATCAATAGTTTCAGAATATACTTGTTTTCTTGTTATTTCTCTTTCTATATTATAAATTGTAAAATAAAAGGCAACAAAATTACTTTCATCAAAATCATATTTTTCCATCATTTTTAATATTATATCTTTTATGTTATTACTTTTATTTAATAGATAATAAGGATATTTTATTATGGTTTTAGCTATTCTTTTATATCTATGTTTTGAATAATTCCATAGTAATTTATCAGTTTTAGTAAATTTATCGTAACTTTCTTTTAAAGATTCTATAAATATATCTCTTTCTTCTTTTTCATTAGGCAATCCACAGATTGGAAAAATATCAATATTAACACCTAGATTTTCTATCTTAGGACTGTTATTTTCTATTAATATAGTTCTTCTATCAGCTAATTTAGAGAAAAGATATTGGTATCTTTTAGTATTATATGGATCAAATAATATATAATTTTCACAATCTATTTTGTTTGTATGGAATAATTCTATAAATTTCTTATAATCATCTATAGGCATAAAAATATCTATATCATCATCCCAAGGAATAAAACCTTTATGTCTTATAGCTCCTAAAAGAGTTCCCCCACACAAATAATATCTAAGTCCGTTTTCATTGCAGATCTTTTTTACATATTTTAATATATTAATTTGTATATTTTTTAATTCTTCCAGTTCAATATATTTCATTTTTCCTCCTATTATTCTTCATATGCTACTATAACAACTAATAAGCATATTACTAAATCTTCATATACTTTCCAAAGTAAATATAAACTTAACCATAATAATATTCATTGTCCTAATTAATGATTATTGTTAAATAACAAAAAAATATTTACTATTTCTAAATATACTCACAATAAATAATGCAAAAAACATTTTATCTTGTAATTAAACGAACTTACAGTTAATTTAACATTTTAATTCTTATAGTATTGTATATATCCATAGCCTTGTCCTTCGACAAAAACATAGACTTAAGTAATTCTATAAACCCTATAAAATATTTATGATTTCTAATATCATGTATTGCTTTAGTATGTAATTTACATGCTTTGGAATACAATTCAATATCTCTGTCTTTGACAGTATATATATTTTCTAATATTTTATCACTAGAATATTCCTTATTTTGGGTTATGGAGCATTTATAAGAATTCATAATAGTTCTTGCTACTCGTACTTGTTGTAATAAACCCGAAGAAGATATACCATTCTCTCTTACTCTATATTTAATTAAATAATGCGGTATATTAATTATTTTATAACCACTAATAACTGTTCTACATAAAAAATCTAAATCTTCTGTCCTAGGTAGATTATTATAGCCTTTTACTTTTTCTAAAATACTTCTTCTAAACATCCAAGAAGGGTGAAAAAAAGTATTTCTGTAAAACAAACTTCTTTTTGCTGAATCTGGAGTATTAGCAAAATCATTTGTCTTATATAGTTCTTCACCATTTTCATTAATAATTATAGCCTTACTTGAAATCAATGAAATTTCAGGGTTGTTTTCTAAATATTCATATTGAATCTCTAGACGGTCCTTCATACTAATATCATCAGAATCCATTCTTGCTATGTATTCTCCAGTAGAATATTCTATTGCTTTATTCAATGAACTTACCAAACCTTCATTCTTGTCATTAATTATTAATTTAATTCTATCATCAATTTTCTTAATTTCTTCTAGATAATCTCTTAATAATTTATTATTAGGATTATCTAAAACTATAATGTATTCAAAATCATCAAAGCTTTGGCCTAATATAGAGTTTATGCTTTCTCTTACCCACTCTTTTTCTTCATTATAACAGGCCATAATAACAGAAACCTTATGTTTCATTTATCCTCCTATTCCATAAAAATGCTATCTATATATTCACCAAATTTATTTATAAATAACTTTTGATTACTACTATAACTACCATTTTCATATCCCTGATAATTTAAAATTTTATCTTTTAAATCCCCAATATCCAATACTAAATCAACCCTATCATTATTAAACATTCGTTTAGCAAACAATATTTGATGATTATCCACATGTTCATCAAATTTAGGATTTCTAGGAACTACTATAGGTTTTTTCATATATTGTATCGGTAAAAATATACTTCCCGGACCTCCATGAGTAATTACTATTCTAGCTGCCTTTGTTAATTTTTCCATTTCATCATAAGAAATTACTGCTTCGTACTTACAATATTTAGGTACATAATTACTATATCCTGTTTGAATAAAAACTTCTTCTTTTATTACATTTTCTTTTACTAAATTATCAACTTCTTTTACTAATCTATCGAAATTTTGTTCATGAGTACCAACTGTAACAAAAATCAAGTTATCCCCTCTTTTCAATTAATATCTGTTAATTTTTTAAAACTAAATATTATAGATATATTTAAGAAAAATAAAAATGCTACTATCTGTGGCCAATCAATATCTTCTGTAATCATCCAAATTATATTTGATAAAAATAAAAAGGTCGTGCTTATCCATATTTTTTTCGAAAAATTGTTATTAATATATTTTTTATTATCAAATATTTTTACAATAACAGTCATCAAAAAACCTATTATACCAATTAGACCAACTACTCCAGCTTTCACTAATGTACCTATTATAGTAGAATGTGAGCCAATTAAAACAAATATTCCCTCCGCCTTAAATTTATCACCTATTCCAAAAAAGGGATTTTCTTTTATTACTTGAAATGCATATTTATATGAATTTAATCTTTCTGAACTACTACCTGCTCTTGATAATAATATCTTATCAATAATATCTGTTTTTAAAAGTATTATTACTCCAATCATAATTGTAACTATCACTATTCCAATTATATATTTAGCATTATTTTTATTAAAATAATATAAAATCACTGTAGAAAATAAAGCTATTGGAATTAATAAAAATACTGCTCTACTTCTAGAATAATAAATACACAATACCAGTATAAATATCAAAGCATATTTAATAATACTGACAAAAATCTTCCTATACTTTTCCGTAGAGCTACAATCAAACAAGTAAGTATACACTAATAAATACAGACTTCCTAAAGCTGTAGCTACTGGATAAGTATAAAAACCATTGAATCTATATGCTACCCCTGTAGATAAATAGTCTTTAACAGTAATATTTATTGTCATTACTGATTTAAAAAAATTATTCTCTTTTAAAGCATTAGGTAAGTAATTGTATAAAATAGCCATAGACGAAATACTTCCACTACCTTCATTCCATTTAGCTATAGACATAATAAATACTATAATTTGAACAATTGCCAATATACATATTCCTTTAATAATAATATTTATATTTTTATCATTAGAATTTACTATAGAACATATTATTAATATTCCGCTGGTCCAATAAGAACATCCATATATTGATCCAACAAAATCGCTAAGGGCAAAATTCATTGGATTATTTATTATTGCTATTATATTTGAAATTGCATAAATCAATATAAATCCAAATGAAATCTTTAGTAACTTATCGCTTTTCTTTATTTCTTTTATATTCAAAGCTAATAAAATAAACGCTAACAATTGTAAAAATAAAAATTTTAAACCTATCACCCAAAAAAAGGGGATTAATATTATGAAGACACTAATAATAAAATTAGTACTAATATTATTTAATTTAGTCATTTTTATCTCCTATTTAATTAAAATAATCCTCCAAAGTTTTCTGCATTTTTATAATAATTTAATTGTTCATCCCATTGAACAATAAATTTATCACATAATGGATAAACAAGTTTTCCAGTAACTGTTGGGCTATCTATTCTATCATAAACTTCAATATAAACTAATTTACATCCTATAAATTTGCCTAAATAATAATAAGGAATTGCTGGTGCAGCTCCTGATGATACTACTAAGTCTGGTTTTTCTATAGCTAGAATCCTTATTGCTAACAGAGTGTTTCTAAATAAGTTTTTTATATTTCTATTGGTAGGATAATAACACCAATATGTCTTTTCATCTGTAAGTTGAGAAATTGCATCTGCCTTATTAAATGTTACCCAAAATCTTTTTTTATCTTTCCACCATGGCTTTAATTGCATTAAATGAGTTAAATGGCCTCCGCTAGACCCAACGAAACAAATATTTATCTTACTATAATCATTTTTTTTACATTCTAATCTTAACTTATCAAGTCCGTTAATTATAGATGCATTTATAAAAAATAATAAACATGCTATTTGAGGAGCATCTATATCCTCTGTTATAAACCAAATGCTATACAAGAGCATTGTGATTCCAGTACAAATATGTAATAACTTTAACTCAGTATTTTTTTCATTTTTAAATACTTTAATTTCATCAATCCACACTTTCCCTAACATCACTATAAACAATACAAACATTGTAAAGCCTATTAATCCAGTTTTCATTAGTACACTTAAATAAGTTGAATGAGAACCAATAGGAACATCTAAATTTGGTAAATATATTTTATATCCACTACCTATAAATTTATTTTGCAAAAATATATTTATCGTTTCCTTATATATTTGCATCCTTGCATTATTACTGCCTTCTCTTCCAAAAATAAATTTATCTATTATTCCATACCTAAAAACAATAGTGAATAATCCTATTACAAAAAGCATAAAAATAGCTAATGCAATTTTTTTATTTTTTATAATTAATTGTTTTACATCATTAAAGTAGAAAATTGCTAATATTATAATTATTGATAATGGCAGTGCTACAATTACTGTTCTACTTCTGGTTGCTAAAACTAATATATATGATGCACAAATAATAAAAACTCTAAATTTATTAATCTTTATATTAATACAACTATATACCATCATAACACCTACTATTAATGCACAAGCTGTTGGATAAATAGAAACTCCTATGAATCTTAAAACTTCCTTTCCAGAATCCCATTGACTTATATAAAACTTTGTAGATATAGAATCTTGTAGTAAATCTATGTTACTATTTAAGAATGCTCCAATTAAGCTACTAATTTGAAGATTTTTAATTCCAAATATCCATAAACACACGCCCACTATTAATAATAAAATTTGAAATAATAATACTAGTTTAATACTATTAGAAATAAAATTTATATCCTTAATCTTTATATCTATATTATAAAAAGATATCATAATTAATAATCCCATTATCCAATAAGACAAATTATATACAGAAGCAATAATTCTCTTTATATCTTCCATATTAAAATTTAATATAATAGATAAACTATATGATAAAATAAAAAACAATAATATATAATGTAATTTATTATATTTAACTTTTAAGTTATTTCTCTTCTTATTAATAATCACATTTACAAATAAAACTAATGAAGCTAAATGAAATATAAAAAATTTAATACCTAAAATCCAAAATAAAGGTATCAATGCTATTGTCAAAATAAAGCCATCAAAAGATCTAATATCATTACTTTTTGTATTCATTCTTCTCTCCTTTGAATAGCAACCTACCTACTGCAAAATACCAACCAGCTTTTACAATATTACAGTTGATGTTACTTAACACACTCATATAATTATTTCCTAACTTTGAACTTAAATATCCATCCGAGTCATTAATAACAAATCTATTCTCTTTCCAACTCTTAAAATTATTTTCAACAAAACTTATTTGTTCTTGTATCTCTTCACAAATTCCAATTAAATTTCTATTATTTTTTATAATCTTCATAGTATTTCTTATAATAATATTCTTTATAAATATGTATTCAATTCCACTATAATTTTTTTCTAATAAGTTATAACTTTGTGCAAAATCGTATACAAATATACAAGCATCATTAACTTCTTTATATTTATCTTTTATTTTTGAGGTCATAGCCGAGCCCTCTCTACTTTTTCTATAGTAATATATGCCTCTAGGAATATGTTTATAATTTTCAATTGCACATATATAAGAAAAAGTAAATGCTAAATCCTCGCCTATTGTGATACCTACAGGGAATTTTATCTTATATCTATCTATTAAATTTCTTTTAAATACTTTTCCACACGCATGGTTTTCTGTATTAAATATAGTATCTGATACCTTCTCTTGATGATAAATTTCTTTCCCATCAACATATAGCATATCAAAAACACATAAATCGTAGTTCTCCTCTTTTATTCCCTTTAAAGCAAATTCTATAAAATCTTCTCCCACCCAATCATCTGAATCGACAAAAGTAATATATTCACCTACTGAATTTTCTATCCCTATATTTCGAGCATTGGAAACCCCAAAATTTTCTGTAACTATAACTTTAATAATATTACTATATTTTTTTTCATAAATATCCAATATTTCTTGTGAACCATCTGTACTTCCATCATTAATACATATTACTTCATATGAATATATACTATTTTTTTGATTCATCAATGTTGATAAACATTTTTCTAAATAGATTTCCATATTATATATCGGAACGATGATGCTTAAATCCATAATATTACCACTCTTCTTATATTATAATTATTTATTTTATATATACTTTAGTAAAGTTCTATACATCTATAACACTTTCCACCTATGACACTTTGCAATGTTAATGCTACAATTGATTGAAATAACTTTTTCACAACTCTTTAAATCAAATAGATGTATTAAAAGGTTTCTTATAACAAAATTAATTTCTCTTTATCTATATTATTATGCAATTTATATTAATCTAGTATAAAATATTTAGTAATTACTTGAAGTTTTATACACTATTTTGCATTTTCGTCTCCAAACAAAACAAAAAAGGTTTTTAAGATAAGTTTTAAATCTAACCAAAAATTCCTTTCATTTACATATTTCACATCAAGTTTCATCCATTCTTCAAAATCAATACTATTTCTCCCCATAACTTGCCAATAACATGTTAGACCTGGTTTCACATCAAGCCTTTTTAGCATCCAAGGCTCAAACTCTTTAACTTCATTAGGCAGACTAGGTCTAGGTCCAACTAAACTCATATCCCCCTTTAGTACATTAACTAATTGTGGCAATTCATCTATGCTTGTCTTTCTTATAAACTTACCAATCTTAGTTATTCTAGGGTCATACTTCATCTTAAACATAGGTCCTGACATTTCGTTTTGCTCTTTTAATTTTTCTTTTATTTCCTCTGCATTTACTACCATTGATCTAAGCTTGTGCATATTAAACTCTTTTCCATCTTTGCCAATTCTCTTTTGAGTAAATACAATTGGGCCTTTGGATTCTAATTTTATTAATATCCCAACAATTACCAATATAGGACTTAATAATATTAACCCAATAACCGACCCTATAATATCAACTATCCTTTTTGATAAATTATATATTAATCTGCTTTCTTTTTTCCCTACTCCTACATTAAACTCTAAATTAATATTACTCAAAGCACATCCCCCTAACTCTATAACTCACAATTTTTTACATACCCATGTATAATGCTCGAATAAAGTTCGCATTTTAGCATAAACAATTATATCATATATATTCATTAAAAGAAATAGAAGTACATATGTAATAATTTCGTATAACTTCAAATTTTCTCAGTTGCTTTTTATTATTTTTAAATTTAAATTATTTTCATTTTAAAGCACTAATATTTTATTAAAATCTATAATTTCCAACTTTTCATCTACATCTAAATTTTACTCACATAACACTTTCTCCAGCAATTATAGCCTTCTTTGCACCAAGTTTTTTCATTTCATATATTACTTGGCTTTAAATATTATTATTTTCCACTAGTACTATTGATGATTTTAAGCATTTAGCTAAAATAGTAACTGCTAATCCATCCTCACCTGTAAATCTGATAAGACAACTATATTGTTAATTAGTTTAACCGAGCCATTCAAAATTAGTGATTCATTAGTAATATCTAGATCATCATTAATATTATCAATACTAAAACTTGCACCATTTTTAATCATATAGTTATATATTTTTTTCATCTCCAACATTGCTATATGTTAAAGGTTTTATTGATAGTAATCCCAGCTCTTTCTTTTTTACATTCTATATCGATTATATATTTATATTTTCAATATTATTCTTATTCTGCTATAATATAACTATATATTTAAATTTGGAGGCTTATTATGAGAAAATTGTCAAAGAAGAAAATAACGATTATTTCACTACTTATATTTATTTTGATAATTATTGGTTCAATAGCATCTTACACATATTATCTTTCTAGCAAGGTCGAAAGAATTGATATTGATAGAAAAGAAGTAACCGATACAGGAAAGGAAGCCCCTAAAGAAACTGAAGATGTAATTACTATTGCTTTATTGGGAAGTGACTTTTCTGAATTATACGATGTAAGTGCTGCTGATGCTACGATGATCTTATCTATTGATTCAAAAAATAATAATATAAAACTTTGCTCTTTAATGAGAGATATCTATCTTAATTTACCTCAAGGTGGAAAGATGAATTTGAATTATACAATATTAGATGGCGGACCAAGTTCCATATTAAAAACTATAAACTATAACTTCAATTTGAAGATAGACAAATTTGTACAAGTTGATTTAAAAAGACTTCCTAAAATAATAGATGCTCTTGGTGGAGTAGAAATTGAAATAACTACTGAGGAATTACAATATATTAATAAATACATAGATAATATTGATAAACATAACGAAACAACTACAGAACATATTTATAATCCTGGCAAGCAACTTTTAAATGGTACACAAGCCTCTGCTTATTGCCGCATTAGATATACAGCCGGAAGAGACTTTAAAAGAACAGAACGTCAAAGAGATGTATTAAATGCATTATTTGTTAAATTTAAAGATGTTAACTTAACTGAAGTTCCAGCACTTATAAATGATATATTGCCACTTGTAACAACTAATCTTTCAAACTCTGAAATTATATCAATTTCAACTAAAGCTTTAAATATGGGGTTAAATAATATAGAACAAGGAAGGTTTCCTTCAGATGCAAATATTATAAGTGCAGGTTTTACTGATATGTATCATACTAATATAGATATAGAAGGAACAACTAAAGAACTTCATAAATTTATATTTTCAATAGAAGAATAAATTAGAAAAGATTGGGTTCAAAGATTAATTCTGAATTCCCAATCTTTTTTCAATTAATTTTTATCCAATTAACTTCTAATCTAATCTAAAGCTTATTTTCTGATATCTTTCTTCATTCTTGGAAATAAAGTATAAATCCAAACTATTTATATCTTTTATTTCAGAAGTCATTATAGAAAACTCAACGTACTTTTGATTATCTATTTCTTTTATCTTACAATCTAATATTCTATCATTTATATAGGCATAAGCAAATAAAACATCATCATTATATATTGGAATAGAAAAATTACTTAATTTACTATCTGACTTAATCAAATTGCTCTCTTCTATATCTACAAAACTACTTTGTATTAAACTGCTATAACTTTTTAAATCCTTATTATAAATTTTATTTCTCATTTCATTAATAGGAAAATAATAATTCATATGAGTATATTCTGTTGATTCAAATAATACTATATCAGGATTATAAATATTTATATAATATTCATAATTGATAACATTTCTATAATTATGTATCTGCATAATCTCTGAAAAGTTGTTTATCATAAACTTTTCCTTATCATTAAAATAACTTCCTGCGAATATTAAAATTCTCGGCCCTTCTTTATTTGAAGCATTTTTATAGTGAGTAAAATTCCTGAATTTTTCATCTAGCTTTATTTCATTTTCAAAATCACTGATATACTCTAAATTATCCTCAATTAATTTATAATGAATAGTTTTTTCTTCTATATAAAATTTAGAAACCGGAAGAGTTCTATTGATATACTGTTCCTGCTCAAATTCACTTATATCAAAATTCCCCACTCTACTATCCAATATATTAAGTCTATCTAATATTGCTGAAATTCCAATAATAGCTCCTGTTTCATTCCAATGTCGTGCATCATACTTTTTATCAAAAAGTAATGCTTTATCTTTATTATTTACTAAAGTTTCTACATTATTTAAAAAATTTATATTATTCTCTTCAAGAATAGTCAAAAAGTACTCTAAATCTTTATTTTCATAATTAAATCCCTCAACTATATATTCGGGATAAACCTCTTCTTTTCTTGGCTCAACAGTATATAAAAACTTAATTCCCCTATCATCACAATAGTTTTGAAATCCCTTTATAAAATTTGCATATACTTGTTGAAAATCAGTATTTGGTTCACTTTTCTCTGATTTAGAAAATATATATCCATCTTTTCCATACTCATAACTTGGATGTACAAGTTCTTGAAATAATTTATCAATGCTATTATTATAGATATTAACCATATTGCTTCTAAATCCTATACGATCATCTAAAAAACCCTCTATATTATTTGATATATCCCCCTCAGAAAATATATCTTCTAAATTCATTAACATTCTATTATCTATTTCTGATACCTGATCTTGCTTTAGATTTATATTTAATATTGGAACTAAAATAATTCCAAAAAACACTATAATCTTAATAATATTTATTCTTTTCATATCTTTATATTCTATATGCTTAAAATCATTATTATTGTTTTCTTGCTCATTTTTCATATCCTACACCTCCCTTAAAATTGAAAATAAATAAAAGGACTATATGTAGAATTTATCATGAATATTATAGAAATAATAAATAGAGCGGCAATAATTATTATACTTATTATTTCAAGTATCTTATTATTTTTATAATCCTTAATTATATTTGAAAGTAGGGGCATTGATCCTAAAACTGATATAAGTAACCAAAATATAAGTTTTCTATTAATAAAATAATTAAATGTAAATGTAGTATTTATAAATTTACTTACACCAAACATTATTGATAGATATCTCAATCCTTCACTAATATTATTTGCCCTAAACATGACCCAACCTACGATAACAATTAACATAGTTATTGTTACCTTTATAAATGAAGGTATTTTTTTATACCACTCTTTATCACGTATAAATCTCTCAATAATCATAAATAACCCGTGCCACAATCCCCAAACTATAAAGTTCCAAGAAGCTCCATGCCATAATCCAGTGACTAAAAATACAACAAATAAATTAAAATACACATTACCTTTTCTATTTCCTCCTAATGGTATATAAAGGTATTCTTTAAACCAAGTTGATAAAGATATGTGCCATCTTCTCCAAAATTCAGTTATAGATTTTGAAATATATGGATAGTTAAAGTTTTCCGGAAATCTAAATCCAAATAAATATCCAAGCCCTATAGCCATGTCAGAGTATCCTGAGAAATCAAAGTATATTTGAAAAGTATAGCAAATTGCTCCTATCCATGCTGTCGGCATATCAATTCCTGAAATTGAAAGATTAAATATATTATCTGATATGGCACCTAAAACATCTGCAATTATAACTTTTTTCGCTAATCCTATTACAAATCTATTTATTCCATAACTAAAAAATTCTATAGATTCCTTTCTTACTCTTATCTGCTCATCTACAGTTTTATATTTTACAATAGGTCCTGCAACTAATTGAGGAAAAAAAGAAATATATAAAGCAACTGAAAATATATTTTTGTTAACCTTTCCATCATTTCTATAAATATCTATTATATATGACATTCCTTGAAACGTGAAAAATGAAATTCCTATTGGTAATATTATCATTTTTAATTCTATATTAGTATTAAAAAAAGTATTAACATTTCCTATAAAAAAATCATAATACTTATAATAAAATAATAAAGATAAGTTTAAAAATATTCCTAATACTAAAAAGATTTTTCTCAACTTAATTTTATTAACCGCTCTATCTATTAATATCCCAAAGACATAATTTATAGCGATAGATACAACTAATATCTTTAAGTAGTTCATCCCCCCCCATGCATAAAAAAATAAGCTTGAAAGAAGTAAAATGTAATTTCTTAATTTTTTACCACAAACATAATATAAAAATAATATTAGAGGTAAAAATATAAAAATAAATACTGATGAACTAAATACCATAATATTCTCCTTCTTAATGTTTACTTTAGTATTTTCAATTTTAACTTTTGTTTCCAAAGTTAAAAATCCTTATATCTCCTAAGCAATATGTTATTTTAGTATTATATTATATTAACTGAATATATTGTACTAATATATTACATCATTCCATGGCACTATCCTTATTTACCTTGACCAGACAACAATTTTTCTTCATTTTCTTAACTTTTCCTTAATTTTAACTTAAATTTTTCTTAACTTAGAATAAAAAGTTTTTTATTCATTCTAAACACGTTATTTATAAATCTATATATAGTTAATTTTAATTATTAATAACTACATACCTTTTACTTTAATAATAAAAATAAAGGTGTAGTTTGATATCACACCTTTATTTTTATCCTATATGAAATTACTATTTAAACTTTCTAGACATCAATAGTATTAATACTATATCCTAGTCTTTTTCTAATTCGTTTATCTAATTTCTCTACCCCAACCCAAAGTTTACTTTCTTATATCTTTCTTCATCCATAGAAATAAAATATAAATCAAATTCATTTAAATCTTTTATTTCAGAAGTCATAATAGAAAATTCAACATATTTTTGATTATCTATTTCATTTATTTTGCAATCTAGTATTCTATTATTTATATAAGCATAGGCAAATAAAATATCTTCACTATCTATTTTAATAGAAAAGTTTGTTATATTATTATAATTAATGTGGTTACTTATGTTATTTGACTCGGTAACTACAAAATTATCCTCTTTTAAGTTCTTGTAATTTTTTAAGTTTTTTATATGAACCTTATCTTCCATCTCATCATCAGGAAAGTAAAAATCAAAATGTGTATATTCTGTTGATTCAAATAGCACTATATCTGGATTAAATATATTTATATAGTATTCATAATCTAAAACATTTCTGTAGTTATGAATTTTCATAAGTTCTGAAAAGCTTTCTGTCAGAAACTTTTCCTTGTCATCAAAATAACTACCTGCAAATATTAATATTCTAGGAGCATCTGGATTTGCCTCATTTTTATAATGTGTAAAGTTTCTAAAGCTTTCATTCCTTTTTATTTCATTTTCTAAATCTTCTATATAAATTGAATTATCTTCTATTAAATTATAATGAGTTGTTTTTTCATTTATTTCAAAATTTGATGCAACAAGAGTATCATTTATATAATCTTTTGCCTCATATTTACTTATATCAAAGGTTCCAACTTTACTATCTAATAAATTAAGTCTATCTAAAATTGCAGATATTCCAATTATTGCCCCAGTTTCATTCCAGTGCCTTGCATCATATTCCTTATCATAAAGTAATCCTCTACTATCTACAATTTCATCTTTTGAGTCTTCAGCTGATTGATTATTTAAATGCATATTAGGCTTACCAAATTCAACTATTTCATCTGACTCACCTACATCTTCAGCTTTTTTTAATTCAATTAAGTCATCTGAGCTATAAATCATACCTTCATTTTCAAATAACTCTAACATTTCTATATCTCCAGAATTAAAATAACCTGGCTTTAATATATCTAAAGCTACTCCTTTTTCCTTAGCTTCTCTTAATGTTTCTATATTATTTAGATAGTTAATATTTTTTTCCTCCAGAAGCTCAAGAAAGTATTCTATATCCTTATTTTCATAATTATATCCCTTCTTTATATACTCTGGATATATAAGTTCCTTTCTTGGTTCTACTGCATATAAAAATTTTATATCTCTATCATTACAATATTTTTGAAATTCCTTTATAAAATCTGAATATATCTCCATAAACTCTGGATCAAATTCATTTTCTTCTGCCTTAGACATTATAAATCCATCTTTTCCATATTCATATCTAGGATGTGTTATTTCATTAAAGGCTTTATCCATAACCTTTGCATATATATCCACTATTTCTGTTCTAAATCCAATTCTATCATCCACATAACTTTTTATATTATTAAATACATCTTTATTTGAAAATATATCTTCAAAGTTCATTAAGCTCCTATTATCAATATAGGAAACTTGATCACTTTTTAAATTCATAAATAATACGGGAATTATGATTATTAGCAAGAAAGCTCCCAATTTAATTAAATTATTTATTTTTATGAATTTTGAATTTTTATTGTTTAAATCTTTTGATTTTATATCTCTATTGTATATTTCTTTATGATTAATATCAAAAGCATCACTACTTGAATCATTTCTATCTATATCAGTATTTAAATTACTGCTATTTTCTATATCTTTATTATTTATCTTTTTTCTTATGTCTTTAATAAAAAAGTACATATTTATTACCTCATTTCTAACTAGTCACTTTAAAATTGGAAGTAAATAAAAGGACTATATGTTGAATTAACCATAAATATTATTGATATAATAAACAACAAGATTATTAAAAGTGTTTTAATTAATTCAAACACTTTTATGTCTCTATATCTATTGAAGATATTTTTAAATATTGGTGTTGAGGCTATTATTCCAATAATAATTAATATTATAAGTTTTCTACTTATAAAGTAAGTATAATCAAATGTTATATTACTAAAACTAGATAATCCAAACATTATGGATAAGTATTTTAATCCTTCTTCTAAAGTAGTTGCCTTAAATAAAACCCAACCTATTATTACAATAAATAATGTAATAATTATTTTTATAAATGAAGGAATCTTTTTATACCAATTTTCATTTCTTATAACTCTCTCTATTATCATAAACATACCATGCCATAAGCCCCAAATCACAAAATTCCATGAAGCTCCATGCCATAAGCCTGTTACCAAGAATACAACAAATAAATTAAAATATACATTTCCTCTTCTGTTTCCACCTAGTGGTATATAAAGATATTCCTTAAACCACGTTGATAAAGATATATGCCATCTTCTCCAAAATTCTGTAATTGACCTTGATATATATGGATAATTGAAGTTTTCTGAAAACTTAAATCCAAATAAGTGACCAAGTCCAATTGCCATATCTGAATATCCTGAAAAATCAAAGTATATTTGAAGTGTATAACAAATTGCTCCTATCCAAGCTGTTATCATATCAATTCCTGATGAATTAGCTAAAAGAAAAATATTATCAGATATAGCTCCAAGCATATCTGAAATTATAATCTTCTTTCCAAGTCCTATTACAAACCTATTTATTCCATAACTAAAATAATCAATAGATTCTTTTCTTACTCTTATCTGCTCATCTATTGTCTTGTATTTGATAATAGGTCCTGCAACTAATTGAGGGAAAAATGATATATATAAAGCAACTGAAAAAATATTCTTATTAACCTTTCCATCATTTCTATAAATATCAATTATATAAGACATTCCTTGGAAGGTAAAAAATGATATCCCTATAGGTAATACTATTCTTTTTAATTCCAAATTCATATTAAGTATATTATTAATATTCTCTATAAAAAAATCGTAATATTTATAATAAAATAGCAAAGCTAAATTTAAAATTATTCCTAATATTAAAATGAACTTTCTTAAGTGACTCCTATCAACTGTCTTATCTATTAATAAACCAAAGATATAGTTAATTAAAATAGAAACCATTAATATCTTTAAGTAGTTCACGCCTCCCCATGCATAAAAAATCAAGCTTGCAAGAAGTAAAATGTAATTTCTTATTTTCTTACCAGAGATATAATATAAAAATAATACTAATGGTAAAAATATAAAAATAAATACTGATGAACTAAATAGCATATTCTCTCCTTCTCATTAATTTAATATTTTCTTTATCTTACTTATAAAGTCAAAATAGTATATACCAATATACCATTTTAGTATTATATTATATTAATTAAATATATTGTACTAATATAATGCACCAAACTATAGGACTAGGCTTATTTAACTTTACTAGAGTATATTTTTTCTCTTTTTTCTTAACTTAACCTTAACTTTATCTTAACTTTATCTTAATTATGTATATATTTATTTTTTCAAAAATTTATAAGCCCCAGGGCAATTCCCCTGAGGCCTATTTTTTACTATAATTCTATAGGTTCCACAAACTTTTTTCTATCAATAAAATATCTATCAAATATTTCATTTTTTTCTATACTTTCCTCTATAACTTTTCCAAGAGTAAAAGCATTAACTAATCCCTGAATGCCTTCTTTTGCACAAATTACAAACCCACTAGCAAGCTTTTCTCCTGGAATTGTAATTCCAGTACATTTACACATATTTATTGCTTTAACCATTCCCTTTCCTCCATTTGATGTAATTTCTTTTTCAGCTTTTCCTTTAAAGCTTCTTTGGATAGTTTCATCATAACCATATACATCTATTGGACCTTCATAAGTTAAAATAATATCTGCGATATCATTATCAAATATATTCTTTATTTCCTTTATAGCAATATTTCTTTCATATATATTATCAAAAGAGTATTCTATAAATTCAAATTTTGACTTAATTTCGTCGCTACTTATTTTTTCCTCATAAAGCTTGCACTCATCACTTGTTATTTTCTCATCAAATATCTTATGCCCCTTATTGCCTCTTATTCTCTCATCAAGTAGCTTTTCCTCAGCTCTATTTACCTTAAATATACTATTCTTAATAGCATTATCTTGATTATTATTTTTTACATCATTATTTTCATTTATACACTGAATTACTTTGTCTATTTCTAACCTCATATCTATTCCATCAGGTAAGATAATTGAATTATTCTTAGGTATCAATACTCTTATTCTATCTTCACTATATTTTATTTTCTTTTCCAATATATCTTCAACTACATCTTTTAATATGAAAAAACTTTTGGAGATTACACCAACTCCTCCTGTAAAAGATATACTATCTGTGGATAAGCTTTCCTTTCCTGTAACTAACCCTACCCCTGATCCTATAAATGAATATAAGTTAGTACTAAGTGCTGGAGCTAATACTGATCCTCCTCCGTCTGTTCCTAATCCAAAGTCATTAATTCCTTTAAGTATATTAACAGCTGTTCCACTACTTGATCCTGTCATACATCTATATGTTATAGGATTAATTAAATCTGTATCTATACTCCTACCAATATGGGACATCTTATCTATAGTTGCAAATAAATATTTAGAATTTTTTCTCAACTTATCCACCAAACTTATAGGAATATCCACAGTATTCTTAACTCCAAAAGTTAAATAATCCTTTTCTTTATTTTCTGCCTCTTCCTCTAAATTCTTATTTATAGAAATAACAGATCTATATAAATTTTGTTCTGCTAGAATTTTAGTCTTATGTAACTTTGTTTTATTTTCTATCATTGAATTAACCTCCTTATAATAAATAGTAGAAACTCTTTCATTATCAAAATTTAATTATAGTTAATTTATAATTACTACTAATGACTCTATATTTACACTAAATAAAAAAGAGAAATTAAAACAAACCAAAAATATTAAACTTTATTTAACATTAAATTTCATTATTTTAATTTCCCTATTATATTAAGTTGTTTAATTTTTATTTCTTATTTATATTTTATAACAGTTTACTTAAGAAGCTTTCTCCATTTTCAGGCGCCTTTACTTTAAAATAATCTGCAACTGTTGCTCCCACATCTGAAAGAGTTTCTCTTATTCCTACAAATCCCTCTTTGACATTTTCACCATAAATCATAAGTGGAACCATTTCTCTTGTGTGCTTGCTATGCCCTATTGTTGGATCATTTCCGTGATCTGCCATTACTAGCAATATATCATCCTCTTTTATTGTTTTAGTAAGCTCACCTATAAGCTTATCTGCAATTTGAAGCTTTTCTGCATATCTATCAACATTTTCAGCATGTCCTGATAAATCTGTTTCTTGTACATTACAGCATATAAATCCTTCTTTTACTTCTTTAGATATTTCTATTGTCCTTTTCAATACCTTATCTGTATCTACCATAGGTATGCTTGTACCTTTTTCGTTTATAACTACATCTGCTACTTTTCCTAATAAGTAAACCGGAACATTTTCTCCTGATAATATTGTTGATACTTGAGTATTTGGATTAACTCCATATCCAAGGTGTATGCACTCATATCCAGTATCATAAACTCCTGATTTTGGTGCATTTATCCCTATATATCCGCCATCTTTTTCTTCTTCTGCATTTAATATATCCTCTAAAGTAATTCCTTTACCTCCAAAAGTTATAACTCTAGGAACTGTTGCAATAGATCTAACTATACGCCCAATTTCTAATACCTTACTAAACGGTATTAAATCTAAAGCTGATGTAATGTTAAACGCTTGGCCTAAATCACATTCTATATTATCTGCAACAGTAAGTGCATCTTCAACTACTAAATATTTTTCTTTCTTACCTTCTTTATAATAAACTTTATATCCTGCTTCTTTAATTGCATTATATATAGCTTCTATTTTATTTTTTATAGGTTCTCTAAATGGCATCTTTGGCTTTGTTCCCATTATTTCTTGATGGCCAAAGAAAGTATCTGCACCAAAATGAGTTAGCTTTCCTTTTCCAAAAGTCGCATGAGGATTTTCCTTCATTCCATTTATTTCTGTTCCTAATATATTTATAAGCCCTAACTTTTCAAGATTAGGTAAAGTAACATCTTTTCTTCTTTCTAATATATGAAGACATGTATTTGAATTTATATCCTGTGGTCTTGTTTCTTTAACGTCATCCATTTCTCCAATGCCAAAACCATCAAGGACAATCACTACGAATTTTCCCATATTAATTCCTCCTTTTAATATAAAGGCTACGATAACTAGATATGCTCCATAAGCTAAATAGCTGTGCAGGCATTGAATACTTAGTGAAGCTAGCTGAACTTAGTATGAAAGCCAATCTACTGAAGCTTGTCTGAAGTAGATGTTCCTATTAAATTTTCGAAAAAACTACTATGCCAAGAGTTTTGGTTAACTCGCTATGCTCAGACAAACCAACAACGCTAAGGCCTAGTAGTTCTTCCTTCACCAAGTACTTCTAATTGCTCGCTATATGCTTACTCCGCATATTCCATTTATCTTTGCCAACTTATATTTCTAATTTATAATAATTGTGAAAGAGTGAAAAATACCTCACCCATTTCGCTAATAACTTTTTACCTTTTTTGGCTTATAATTAAAAGAAACTTCAGCACAAGGTTGTGGTATTATCCCATCCTCATCATCCATTTCTTTCTCTCTAATTATTTATTAAGTTTTATAATCAATAATTATAAATTGCGAATATAAAGGCCAATATAACTAGGTATGTTTCATTTATCTTCGCCAACTTATATTTCTCACTTAAAATTATTAATTGAAGAATTAGCCTCATTAATGATATGTATTAAATTGGAGATTTTATTATAATGAGAAACTACAATTCTTATTTAAGATATATAAGATGGCGTTAAGAATTTTTATTGTTTGAGCGCAGCGAGTTATAAAAATTTAGTCATCTTAGATATCTTAAATTTAGAATTGTATTCGAAATTATATAAAGATCGAAAAGTTAATACATATCATTAATGTTAATTTTCAATTATCCATTGATTCTTCTTCCTTGTGAATCGTAAATTCCGACTATTTCTGGTTTACCAATCTTTATTCCTTTTACTAAAGCCACATTGCTTCTTGTAACGAATATTTGAGTTCTAAATGCCATGATTACTGTATCCGATACATTACAGTTTTCTGATAGCTCAAAGTGATAATCTATACTTTCATCTGTTGGTGGAATAACTTTAATCATTTTTGAATTATCTACATTTGTTCCAACTAAAGCATTTTCCATGTGAGATCTTCTATAATGACCTCCACCATAACAATAAGCTCTATCTAATAAATTGTGTGATACTTCACTTACATAAACCATTGCTGGAAGTTCATCTCCATCATTAAATTTATGATATGGAGTACTTCCTGTTAGTCCATGTCCTGGTTCCCCGTGAGTTCCACCTTCTTCATATATTTTCTTTATAGAATTAACACAAGTTGCTGATGGCATATTTAATTGTTCTATTTTTATATTGAATTCTTTTTCTAATATTTCTTTTGCTTCTTTAATTGTATCTATATTATTTGTTCTTTTAATTTCATTACTTTCTTCATCAAACAAGAAACATGGAAATGAAGTTACACCTGCCAAGTTTAGATTTTTAAGATTAACTAATTCTGATCCAATACTCTTAAGTTCATTTAATTTAAATCCACCATATTGTCCTGAATATAAATTATCATTTTCTCCTAAGACTCTAAGCATTATATTTTGTTTTATATTAAGCCTCTCACAAACTTCATTAATTTCCTTTGCTTTTTCAATTGAATAAACTGTAATATAATCTGGTCTAGATTTAACTACTTTTTCAATTAAAGCTTTAGGAATTTGAACTAAATGTCCAACATGACCTATCTTTATTCCATTATCTATCATAACTTCAGCTTCTTTGAAGTCTACTACTACTGCTCCGTCATATCCAAGCTTCATAAATTCTTTGCAAATAAGAGGATTTCTACCTATTTGTTTTGTCATAAAATAAAGCTTTATACCATACTTATCTGCTTCATCTTTAAGCTTTTTTGCATTTTCTATTAAAGTATCTAAATCAATAACATAAGTATCTGGTATTATTACTCCTTCTTTATGGAGCTTAAATGCAGCTTGAACTAACTCCCTATTTCTTTCTATGGTCTTTTCAAGAAACATCTTTACTCCCCCTTACTTAATTTCTTTTTTAACATCCTCAATTGCACTTTTTAAAATTCTAATTATTGTATCTGCGCCACTTCTCATTGGATTTACTCTTATCATTCTTTTCTCTAGGGTTGGATCAGCAGCTCTAAATGTTCCTGAAACTCTATACATCATTGGAACAAATTCATATTTTGATTCTGATCCTACTGGATGTGATGCAGCTCCATACTTTGTAGTTAGCTCTAAAACATCTTCTGCTATATTTTCATCTAATTCAACTAATAAAACCTTAGATTGAGCATTTGCAAGGAATGCATCTTTTACGCCTTCAACTTCACCACTTCTTAGTCTATTTACAAGTTCTTCATTAACCTCTGATTGAATTGCTAATGAAACTGGAGCATATACAAGACCTCTTAATGCTTCCATAGCCTCATGACCTTGAACTTGGCTTCCTCCTGAGTAATTTAGTGAATAAACTTTATCTACAAGTTCCTTATTTCCTATTAATACTCCAACACCTTCTGGGCCTAATATCTTAAAACAAGAAAAACTTCCAAGATCAGCTCCACATTGATTTCCTATTTTCTTTACTTTTAAAGCTGCATAATTATCATCAGTAATTATTTTTATATTAGAATTTGATTCTTTTATTGCAGTTATAACTTCTTCTAAATCATAAGAATCATCAATTTTTTGTCTTGTATTTTGTACTAATGCCCCTTTTATATGTGGATTTTTCAATACTACATCTTTTACATCATTTAAATTATTAAAATTAGCTTTTATAATCTTAAGTCCCATAGTTTCAATAGTAACTTTTGAAGTTGGATATATTGGAGCATCATGAACCAATATTGTATCTCCACTTTCCATAAAGCTAATCAATCCCCATCTTATAGCACCTGTTCCTGCACCTCTTACTAATATTGCAGCTTCTGCATCAAAAACTTCTGCAAAAACATTTTCTACTTTCTTAGTATAAGTAGGTTTATTCAATCCTTTAACAACACCTAAGTCACCTAGAGATAGAACTTCTCTTCCATCAAAATGCTTTGTTATTGTATCTATTATTTTAAATTGTAGTTTTTTTGCTTCATCTAAACTTATTGAGTGTAATGGGTATGTTCTCATACATCTTCCTCCTACTTAAGGTTATAAATATTTTTTATATTATTAACTAACATATTTTCTATATGCTTGCTAGAAATTTCATTTTCATATAATCTTGGTAAAAAGCTATCTATTAAATAACTATAACCAATTCCACCATTTTCTCTAAAGTGAGATTTTCTTGTAATATCCATAGACATAACTATTTGATTGCTATATCCTCTTTCACAAAGAGCCTTTAACCATTCTGCTCTTTTTTCATCTGGCTGATAATTATTTTTCCCAATTGTATCAAATGCTATATTTACGCCAGTATCTAATAATCTAAACATATATTCTAAGTCTCCACTTAAATCTATATGACTTAATGTAACCTTAGATAAATCTACATTGAAGTTTTTAAATATCTCAATTTGTTCAAGTCCTAATTTTCCAAGTGTTGTATGTGTTATTATTGGAACTCCAGTTTCAAGATGTGCCATACATGAAGCTTCAAAAACCTTCTTTTCCATTTCTTCTATTTTATTTAAACTAGTTCCTATTTCTCCTATTACAGAAGCCTTTACTGATGTTTCATCTATACCATTTATTATTTCATCTACTAAAATATTTGCCATCTTCTTCTCATTTATTTTATAAACCTCTTCTGGAAGAAATGGTTCTTTATAATATCCAGTTGATTGAAGAATATTTAAACCAGTTTCATTAATAACTTCAGCTACATATTCAGTACTTCTACCCATTCCTCTATTTGTAACATCTATAATAGTAGAAACACCTTTAGCTTTTAACTCCTTAAATTCTTCAATAGTTTGCTTCTTATTATTTAAAAAACAATCAGCATCCTTTTTTATACCTGATAAATCTATAGTAATGTGCTCATGCGCATAAATTATTTCCTTATTCATATAAATACCACCTTAAATTTAATGGGAAGAATGAAAGAGTGAATTCAGCCAGTCCGAGTTATTTCTCCAATTCTTTCATTCTTCCATAACTCAACTTGTCTGAGTTATTTCCAAAACTCTTTCACTTTTTCATTCTTACATTTTTCAAATTCCTACTTAGGAACTACATATAATCCAACTAAGTATAGTATGTTAATTAAAATTCCAACTCCAATTGCTCCAACTGGACCAACTGCCATATCTACTATTGGTTTCTTTGAAGTTTTGTTTAAAACGTATAAACCAACTACTACGAATAATCCTAGCCCTGGTGCCATAGCTTGTGCAGCCATCATACCACCTATTAATAAAGCTACTTCTAACACTCTACTCATAGCTGTTCTTATGTTATCTCCACATTTTCTAACTCCTGGGAACTTATCCATTAATTTAGCTAATCCATCTAAGAAATAGATTTCTAAAGCCATAACTGCAGCTCCTGCAACAAATGCTAATATTGGGTTTCCAATTAAGAATCCAACTACGAATACAAATGTCATACCTGCTGGTGCATATACCCCTGTTGAAATTGCTGTAGTTGCAACTAGCGGTATAAATCCTATACCTCTTGCAAATGCTGTCATTGCAGCTTCAGTTGTTTTTCCTTCAGCTAAAAGATTTAAGCTTATTGGATCTCCAGCTACTAAAGTAAGACTAGTTGCAGCTGATATTAATCCACCCATTAATGCTAATACAGGTAAATTCTTTTTAATTTTTTTAACTCTTTCTGCAAAAATTGCTGCTAAGTCAATCTTTGGTGCATTTGGATCTGGTTTTTCTTGCATTGCAAAAGCTATCATTATTATCATACCTGCAAGTAATGCCATACCTTCTTGATCTAACTTAATGTTAGCTCCATTTACAACGAAAGTTCCATAAATTGCAGTAATTTGTCTTACTAATAAAGCAACTATTCCTGTTAGGAATCCTTTTTTAATTCCAAATTGATAAGCAACAACAAGTGCTGGGAATACTGCAAAAGCAACTGTTATTGGAGTTCCAACTTGTCCTAATGCACCTAAGAAGTTAACTGGTAACATTGCAAATAAATCAACTACAAATTGTAATCCATAAACTATCCCTACTCCATAAAGAGCTCCTACTACTCCTGATATAACTAATCCCTTTTTGCCGCTTGGACAAAAAGATCCAATGATATCAGTACCTAATAATATACTGTGAATTAAGATAATGGATGCAGCTATTGATACTGGAATACCAAAACCTATAACTAATCCAAAGCTAATTGCAAAAGATGTTGCTGCTAAAGCCTTTTTGTCCATTCTTCCTTCTAAGTATTCTGGAACTATGGCTCTAAACCCATCATTGAAAACAGCTATACCAGCATTTGATAATATTGCTGCTAATGCACCTAAAAGTGCTACAACTAAATATTGCATAAATAATACCTCCTAAAATTTTATAATATGATATTTATTGAATAACTAAATTTATATATGCTCTCAATTCTGCTATTTCCTAAAACAAGCATACTATCATTTCATATGCTAATAGTTCTTATAGCATATATTAACAATATACAAATTACTAAATATATAGATTAATAGATATATATATTATTAATTAAAGCATATAGTTATAAGTTGTTAAAATATCTTTACTTAAATCACATAAAACCTAATAAATCTTAGTGATTTAAGTAAAGGTTATTTTTCAAATTATATTGATTTTTTATAGTAGATATTTAAGAATTACTGGTATAACTTCTTCTGCGTGTTGTGCTGTAAATCCATATGCTTTTTTTCCTGCTTCTACTTCTGCTTTTATTTCTGCTTCACTCTTAATATTTCCTGGCATTGATACTGTTGCGCATTGTCCCATTCCAAGTAGTGCTATTGCCATTGCAAGTGCTCCACCACCACCAGTGTTACATGCTCCTAAATAAAAATCTGCTGCTCCTGTTTTTATTGCCATTGCTGCTTCTATATCACTTTTAATTTCTATACTTGCTCTATCTCCTGCTATTTTTGCTGTTATATCTGCTACTCTTTGCTTATCTATTTGTCCACCTATTACTATTCTTTTCATTTTTTATTCCTCCCCTAAAGATTAATTTTATAATATTGATATAATTTTCGTTTTAATAATTTAATTTCTAATTTTTATAAGTTTCTCTAATTCTTATCTTTGGTACTCAAATCTCATTTTCAGATTTAGTATCAAATTTATTTTTAATTTTATTTAATATTTTCAGTTTGTTTGTCCATACTATTTCTCATATGTTATCTACAAACTATATTTATTTTCTCACATAATATCTATTGTTTATTCCTATACAAATTGCTTATATTAATGCTTCATTATAAATATATCTTATATACCTACTTTTAAATCGTATACAAATCAGTTATATTTATTTATCACAATCTGTCTAATACACTTTAGTTTTTCGATTACCCTAATTACACTAATGTACAAACATGCATCACTATAAAATCAAGTTCTGAATCTGGAATTTCACCTAAGATAGCTTCTAAATCCTTTGCTACTTTAAGTGCTTCATCATAGTTTTCATTTTCTTTTAGAGATTGTGCTACAACATCATCTAATTTATTAACTAAGCTATTTTCTTCAATTCTTCCTAAAGCAGAACATAAATGAGTTATAAACATTGATGCATTATCTTCTAAAAGTTTTAATCCTCTTTTTTCTTCAAAGTAATTTATAACTTGTATTATCTTATTGTAATTTTCTTTTGATAATTGTCCTGAATCTCTTAATATATCTAATCTTAATGTTAATTCCATCTCAAAGCCTCCAACGTACATTTTTTTGTATTTTGATTTTAACAATACCTCTAATATTGAGGCATTATCTTCTTTTCCATAACTAATCTTTGATATTCCTTCACATCTTCCACATTTAATATTCTGGAAAATAATGCTGGAACAATAGAATTCTTCTTATTCGCAATTATCACTGCTTCTGTATCTTTAATATTTTTACTTTCTCTATTCATAGGAATAAATTTCATATCATCTTTTCTATCTTCAATATCATCTAAATTCCATATTGCAGCATCTATTTTATTTTCTCTTATAGCTGTGATGAATTGACTATAGTTTAATGGAACATATTCAACTTCTATATCCTCAAAATATATTTTACTTAACATAAATTGGTCTATAGATGAGTTATCTATTCCTACTCTTGTCCCTTTTTTAAATTCACCGTTAAACTCCTTGGAAACAACTATAATGTGTTCATTAACATAACTAAAATCTCCAAAGGTTTTAACTATTTGAATTTGTTTGTTGTTTTCTAAATAAAAATCAGCAGTTAATCTTGAAGTCACTGCAAAATCGTATCTACCATCTTCTAAGGCCTTTAATCTATGATTAGAACCTCTCATAAAAGCAAGGTTTGTATTAACTCCGCTATCATTTAAGCATTTGCAAAGCCCTGTTGCTAAACCTTCATACCTTTTAGAATAAGGTAATGGCATAACCCCTACTAAGGATTTTATTCCTGTCAGTTCTAAAAGTCTTATGTAATCTATATCTTTAACAAATGTTCCTAAGTGACCTCTAGATTCTAAGGTTATTGCATTATGTTCTTTTAAAAACTTTAAAGCAGATTGTATTGTTCCTCTAGCACTTTCGTAACTTTCAGCAAGCTCTGCTACAGTTTTTATTCTATCCCCTTCATTCAAAGATAAGAATTCAACTGCTAAAGAAGTAATTGCTATTCCAAGTTTTTGCATAAGCTTACTTTGAACGTCCAATTTATCACTCCCTTATATAATGTACAATATTTTGTATATTTATAATATAGCATCTTTTGATTACCTTTACAAGTATATTTTAAAATTTTTTGAAAACATTTTATATTTGTAAATTTCTTAGTCCCAAAAGAATTTGCCTATTTCTCTAAAAAAGATTGAAGATTGCTCCATATCTATTTAATAAAACTACAGCAATTTTATTAAAATAAAAATTACTAAAGATGGATTATAAAAGATCACATTAAATTTAACTCTTAATGTGATCCTTTTATAATTAATATTGATAATGTATTACATCTCTATATTCTTCAAATATTTTTTTGTTTAATTCATCTCCGCCATCTATATTAGCGCTGTAGAATATAGGTGGCTTATCCATTCCATTTTTAACTAATAATTCTGTTGCTTCTGCAATTATAGAATTCATTATTGTAACTGCAGCCACAGTTGATGTAGGACTAACTTTTTGATTTAACCCACTTATTTCTACACATGCATCGCCTTTTTCACCATGATTATCTATTACTATATCACTTACTTGATATAAATTTTTACCTGATGAATGTCTAGACGATACATCTTTAGAATAACTCAAATTAGTAATACAAATTACTGTTGCACCTTTTTTCTTAGACTCAATTGCCATTTCTATACTTACTGGATTACGTCCTGAAACTGAATGTACTATAACTACATCACCTTCAGAGATATTAGTTTTATTAGCTACAGTAGTTCCATAACCCTCTAATCTTTCCATTTCACTAGTCATAGTAATTGGAGAAGTATCTAACATAAGATTTCTTGCAAATATAGGGTTAATAACTACAAGACCTCCAGCTCTATAATAAAGTTCTTCTGTTAGTATTCCTGCATGAGAAGCTCCAAAAGAAAATATAGCTTTTTTGTTTAATATAGCTTTAACAATTATTTCTGTAGCTTTTTCCATATTTTCTTTTTCTTCTTTTTCAATTACATCTATTAAATCTTTTATTTTATCAATATACTTAAAAGCCATATCTTATTAAAAACCTCCAAGAAATGATGAAATTAACTTTCCTAATATTCCAAATAATGATAAGTCATTACCACCAAATATTAATATCCAATTTTGGATTGTTCCTGAATATACAACAGCTGAGATACCTACTAAAATAACCATTACTATTGCTGCAACCATTGTACCAATTATAGCTCCTCTAAGACCACCTTGTCCTTCTCCTATAACCGCTGCTGCTCCACATTCAAAGAAAGAAGTTATAACTAATGGTATTATTAAAATATTAAATACATTGAAGTAATTACAAATTAATATTACTATTGTTGAAGTTATCATAGCTGTAATAAATCCAATTAATACAGCATTTGGTTTATAGTTGAATAATATAGGACAATCAAATGCTGGTAATGCATTAGGAACAACTTTTTCAGATATTCCTTTAAATGCAGGAACTATTTGATTAATTAACATTCTTACGCCTTGTAACATTACTATTAATCCAGCACCAAATGTAAATCCTTGTTTAATTGCATAAATAAATATGTTTTCTTGTATATCACCAAGACCTTCTGGTATAGCAAGTCCAACTACTATGAACATAATAAATATTACTATTCCACCTGTAATTGAAATTTCTCTGAAGAAAGAAAGTCCTGCTGGTAACTTTAAGTCTTCACATGATTTTTCCTTATTTCCCACTTTACTAGCAATAAATCCAGATATTAAAGCTAACATTCCACTTGGATGTCCAAGTGTGAAAGATTCATCACCAGTTACATCCTTGACATACTTTCTTAATAACCAAGGCATAATTGACCAATATAAAGCTGAAGCAATTGCAGCAAAAGCTATAAGAATCCAACCATCTAATCCACCTTCAACACCAGCTGCTACAAATATAAATGGGAACCACCATAACATATGCCCTGTTAAGAATATTGTTTTTATTGGAGTAAATCTAGCTATTAATAAATGTAGTACAAGTCCAATAAACATTGCTAATCCTACTGTACCACCATAACTTGCTGTAAATGTAGCATCATTTAATCCTTCAGCTACTGCCCCTGCTCCACTTAGAGCTTGGAATGCATTATTTATAGGGGATATAGCACTTACTAGCATTGATGTTCCTTGATCTAGTATTACCATTCCAAATGCAGCTAATAATGATCCTTTAACAACATCAGCAAATTTTTTCTTTTGCAATATTAATCCTAAAGCAGCTATTAATCCTAATAAAAGTGGTGGATTACGTAGCACATTATTGATTAAAAAGTCCATATAAATCTCCTCCTAACGTTCACTTAAGAATTTCTCTAATACTTCTCTTACTTCTACTAAGTCCATATATTTTTTTACTGGATAAACAGGAACATTACATGTACCTTCTAATTCTCTATGAAGCTCTGCGCTAGTTAATATAACATCACAATCTGCTCCTCTTGCATCATTTATGTCAGTATTATTTACCTCAGCACTTATATTCATTTCCTTTAACACTTTTTCTATTGACATCTTTAATATCATTGAAGAACCTACTCCAAACCCACAAACAGCTAAAATTTTCATAATATAATACCTCCTAATTTTGATCATTTATAATTTTTAATATTTTTTTTGAATCACCATCTCTAAAAATCTTTAAGTTTTCTTCATCATATAAAAGTTCTGATAATGAAGCTAAAGCCTTTATATGACTATTATTATCAACTGTTGCAAGAACCATAAATATATTTACTGGCTTACCTAAAAGATCTACTTCTTCTTCTACAGTTAATAAGGACATCGATAATCTATTAACTCCTTCTTTTGCATTTGCATGAGGTAAAGCAAACCTATCAGCTAGTACTATATATGGACCATGTTTTTTTATACTTTCTATCATAGCTTCCACATATTCTTCTTTTATAGATCCATCTTCTAATAATGGTCTTGCTGCAACTTTGATAGCCTCCTCCCAATCTTTAACTTTAGATACTTTTCTTACTCTTTGCTCATTAATTAATTCTTTTAACATTGGTTGGTATGCCTCCTTTTCGTCCATTTGATATATTATTTTTATTAAGTCATTTTTCAAATTATCGTAATTTATTATATTTGCATTCCTTTTTATTGCTTGCATTATTAGCTCAATATTAAATTGTAAATTACTTTGGTTAAATGTTACTAATTTATCCATCAATAATTTAATATCTAACTTAGTTAACATTGGATTTACTACTATAACATTTTCTTTATTGGGGATTTCTACTGTTGAAACTATATAGTCATAATCTATATCAGAACATTGCATATCTTTTATTGACATAACTCCTATAATATCTATAGCAGGAATGTACTTATATAATTGAATTTCAATATTTTTTGATATTAATAATCCATTAGGACATACAACTAACACTTTTTTGCGTATATCTACCTCTGTTTCAGTACCTCTTAAATATCCTCCAAAGTATGCTGCAATAAAACCTATTTCTTCTTCCCTTATCCCTATAAAATCTGGGAAGTCATTTTTATCCTCTAAAATAGATTTAATTATTTTATATAAGGAATCATGTTTTCTTTTTATTTCTTCTAATGAAGGATTACTTATTGGGAATCTAAATCTTATTCTGTAATATGAAGACAATAAATGTCTTTTAATATTTTTCTTAAATACATTTTTATTTTCTAATTGAATAGCTGTATTAACTTCAAATCTTCTTATTAATTTATCAACATATTTTTCAATTATATCCTCAGAAACATTATTATTTAGACTTGGAAGTGTACTTATATATGCACATAAATATGATATTTCTTCTTCATTAGCATCTTCACTCAAAAGAGTTTTAGTCAAATTATAATACTCGAAGCCTTTTACATCAGATTTAAATTTATAAGAATTTATTGTATATCCATTTTTTATTCTTCTATTTATAAACTCTGCAAACTTTGAAAGATTAGTTAAAGAATAATCGGTAAGTTTAAGAAAACACTTACTATCAAAATCTAGTATTTTTTTATTATAATCTTTTAATAACTCCCTATCTTCTTCCATCAATAGTATGTAAATGTCCCTTATTTTTGTTTCATCACCAACTATTTTATAACCTCTCTTATAAACTAATGTTAACCCCATATTTCTAAGATCATTCTTTAAATATTCAAAGGTTTGAACTATAGTATTTTTAGAAAGTATCATTTCGTTAGATAAAACTTCTATTGTGACTTTTTCTTCATTAAGTATTTTATATAGAATATAATTTTTTCTATTTTCTATATTTATAAAATCATCTTCTTCTATATAAAGCTTTTTATGTAGCAAGTTGTAATCTCCTATAAATGAAAATGCATGATTTATATTTCTTACTTCGCCACAGTCTTTTATAAAATAGTTTATATCTTCAATATCATAATAAAGAGTTCTTTTTGATATATTGAATTCTTCAATTAAAGTTTTAGATTTTATACTTCCCTTTTCTAAGATTGATTCTAATATACTTCTTGCTCTTTCTTTCATCTTCATCCCTCGTTTTCATTATCACTTTTTTGCTTATTATTAACAATACCAAATCATTGCACAATACTATAAGGTTTTCATTTAGATTTGCAAATTATAATAAACTTTATATATAAAGATTAATAAAGATAAGTTTTCTTACGTTAATAAGAAAACTTATACAAATTTCTATATAAACATTTCAATTAACTTGAAAATTTATACCTTTTATTTCTCAATTAAATAATATTTTCTTATATATTATAGCGTCTAAAAATACGTTATAATATATATATATGAAAGGTTGATTTTATAATTAAATATTGTTCGTACTGTGGATCTCCTGTAGATTCAATACTTAATGATAAATGTGATCATTGTGGTGAAGATTTAGTTATTTTTCACTTCATTTTTTGAAAGCATAAATGAAACTAGTAAATCTTCTGCCTGGATTAAAAGTAAATATATAGCAGCTTTTCTTGCAGTTTTTTTGGAATGTTTGGTATTCAGAAATTTTACTTAAGGAAATATAAGATTGGAATAATATATTTAATATTAAGTTTTACAGGTATTATAGAGATTATTAAATTAATAAGTTTCTTGGAAGGGCTTATCTATTTATTTACACCAGAAGAAGAATTTATTGAAAAATATTTATAAATAAAAACATTTAGCCTCAGGGGCAATACCCCTGAGGCCTTTTATTATTTCTAAAAACTTATAACAGCTTTTCTAAGTTCTCTACTAACTCTCCAATAGCATCAACATATTTATTAACTATTCTATCTGCTATTTCATTAGACATATTTTCATTATAAATATGTGGCATAGAATTCCTATCTTCTAATAAATTTATCCATACTTTATCATCTGAAATCAAATTATTCACATATGCCTTCTTAAAAATAGTACATGGAAATGAGTTTTCTAGGGTACCTCCTAAATACTTCATTTAACTTATTCAATAAACAGCTCATCCTTTATTGAATTCATATAAGAACTAAATAATATATTATTATATTTTCATATCAATATAACAAATATAACAAATATAATCTCTACTTCTTCATAGGTAACAAAATAGTTACTGTTGTTCCTTTATTCAACTTACTTTTTATTTCTATTCCATATTCATTTCCATAAATAAGTTTAATTCTACTATCAACATTATTTACACCTATTCCACTAAAGTGATCATTTTTTGTTTCTTTTTTTTCTTTTACTTTTTCTAAGGTTTCTTCTTCTATTCCCACACCATTATCATATATTTCTATTTTTATATTTTCACCTTGCTCCTTTATGAAAACTTGTATCTTTCCTTCCTCATCTGATGGAAAACCATGAAAGAATGAGTTTTCAATAAATGGTTGTAATATTAGCTTAGGAACTAAGTAATCATTACAATCAGGCATTATAAAATATTCAACTTTTATTCTATCACCGTATCTAATATTATTAATAAATACGTAGTTCTTTATATTTTCTATTTCATCTTCTATAGTAATAAATTCATCTGTCTTACTAATTGTATTTCTTAGTAAATTTATAAATGAATCTAAGGCACTTATTGATTTATCATTATTTCCTTGCCATATGAGCCATTTAATACTTGATAAAGTATTAAAAATATAATGTGGATTTATTTGCATCTGTAAAGCATGTATTTCTGCTGCTCTCTTTTCTTTTTGTACCTTAACTAGCTCATGTATATATTTATTTAAATCCTTTATCATATAATTAAATGTAGCTGATAATTCTTTTACTTCCTCTGGACCACTTACCTCTATACATTCATCAAATTTTCCATCTCTTACATTAGACATCTTTTCAGTAAGTAAGTATAAAGGCTTTGTCATTTGTCTAACTATTAAAAATATACCTATCAAAATACACAATGTTATCACGAAGCAAATTAGCATTATATTGCCAATATCATACATTTTACCTAATGCCTTATGATTATCAACAGTACCACAGATAGTTAAATTACAATAAGGAAGCCTTTGAATCAAGATAGTATTTTTATTGCTATTATAAATTTTACTTAACTCTTCTTTTGAAACAAGCTCTTCTATACTTTCTTTAAATTCCTCCTGTACATCTCCGATGTTTTCCTTTTTATTTGAAGATAAAACAACATTATTTTCATTTAACAAAACTACATCATTTATTTCTAAAGTAAAATAATCATAGAACTTCTCAAAATCTTTTTCTTTTATAGTAAAATAAATAATTCCATATGGTTCGCCATCCTTTAAATTCAAAGTTTTGGTTATAACTATTACAGGTTCATCCTTTGTAGAAGATGTAAAACCATTTTCTAAATACTGATATAGTATAGTATCGCTTTTGCCTAATGAATTTTGGGATATATCCATACTCAATATTTCATTTGGCCTAATAGTTAAAAGCTCTGATCTATTTAAAAATGATGAACCATTCAACCCTAATATTAATACACTTATGTCATATGTATTAGTAGCTAATGCAGATTTCATTTGTCTTTTTAGATCAAATATAGTTTGAGACATTTCCTCTACTTCTAGGTTTTCTTCAGTAAAATATGTTTTAAAAGCTCTATGTGAATTTACAGAGTTTATAACTTTAACTAGTTCACCATGAAAATCATATATTTTATCATTTACTTGTCCAAATATTTTTTTCTGAGAATCACTATAGGTATCAGTAAAAATCCCTTTTGAAATATTTATTATAATATAACTAATTGAAACTGATACACAAATAACTCCAGCAACAACAACGCATAATATTTTAAAAAACAGGCTATTTGTTTTCAGATTCTTTTTCATTAATTAAAACTCCTTTAATCTGATTTAACCTTCTATAGTTGCTTGGAGTATATCCTACTATTTTCTTAAAAACTCTACAAAAATAACTGTGATCAGAATATCCAACTATACTACTTATTTCTGATACATATGCCTTATTTTCTTTCAATAACTCACAAGCTTTTTCAACTCTAATTCTGTTTAAATATTCTGAAAATCCTTCTTTACAGTGATTGTTAAAGTAAAATGAAAGATAGTAATAATTAAAATTAAACGCTTTTGCTATATCGCTAAGCTCTAAAGGCTTATCATAATGCTCATTAATATATTCTAAAATCTCTTTTATTCTTTGTTCTTCCATATTTACATTCTTAGAAATAATATCTTTGAGTTCTAAAATTATGTGATTTATTTCTTCAGCAAAATCTTGTGAATATGCTGCATTGTCTATTTTCTTAAAGTATAATTGCCTAAGTTCATCCGTTTCTATATCATAAGACTCCAAGCTTACTACTACATTGTATAATAAGTTCTTAACTAGATTTTTAAGCTTGTACTCATCCATCATTGAATTTATTGCATAATCCACATATTCCTTTATCATATTAATTGCTGAATTAAATTCTTTTGATTTTATATAATTTGAATATTTATTTGAATCAAATTTTTCTATCTTACTTCTAATTTCTATACGTTCTGTATTTAATAAGAAATCACTTTTATAGTAAAATTTTTGAGCTAGATATGGAATGAATTTTTTATTATAAATATCTTTAACTTTGCAAATGTTATCAAATTTAGGTGTAATTATAAATAATATATTTTCTTGAGGAAAGATATTTCTTTCGATATGAGTTTTAATTTTATCTACTATTTCTTTATCATTACTTACTTTATAATTAATTATATATAGAAGTATTTCATCATTAATAATCAGCTTTAGATAAGAATAGTTTTTATTCAAAATAAAAAATTCTTCTACTTTTCTTTTAATTCTCTTTATACTTTCCTTATTCTTTCCAAATGATTGTTTTAAATTTATCCCCAAAATTCTAAAACAAGTATCAGGAAATAAATTTAAATATTTATTAACATCTAGCTTAGAATCAAATCCAAGTAAATATCTTTCAATTAAATTATTATAATATATATCTTCATTTTTAACTAATTCTAGTCCTGGTATCCTATCAACTGCCTTCTTTAAGGTTACTAATAATTGTTCTGGGTTTAAAGTTGGCTTTAATATATAATCTACAGCTCCACTTAGAAGAGTATCTTTAACATATTCAAAATTATCATAACTACTTAAAATTATAATTTGCAAATCAGGATATCTCTTTTGCACAACTTTAGAAAAATCAACTCCATTTAATATGGGCATAACTATATCTGAAATTATTATGTTAGGCTTTAGTTTCTCTATTAAATCTAGAGCTTCTTGCCCATTTGTTGCCTCCCCAACTATTGTAAAGCCTTCTTTTTCCCATTCAAGCATATGCTTCATTCCCTGCCTCATAATAAATTCATCTTCTACTATTAAAACTTTACAATAATTTTTACTCATAATAACACCCTCTCATTTTGTAAAAAATTAATCCCCAGGAGCAATGCCCCTGGGGCCAAATCTTCTGGAAATCCAAGGACATTAGATACTACGCCTTACATATAATAAATTTTAAATTTATATCTTCATTAGATGGTATTGTATATTCATCATGCACTAAAGCACCCCAGCTATCATCTCCACCTATTCCCATTTGTTTTGCTATTATACGCACCCAAGTATAATTAATTTGTGGAAGTTCTTCTATATGCATAGCATTTTCAAGTTCATATGCACTATATGGCAATACACTTAATTCAAATGGCATATCTACATATTTAAAGCATAGGCCTTCATTTTTGTTATTTGTTACATTTGCCCATCTTACACCTGTTCTATTACCACATTCTTGTGGAATTAAATATCTTGAAAGATTATTTATACAGCTATTTTTATATCTTCCAAGTCTTGCTCCATTATTACGATCTATATAATTTTCATCTGGACCATACCCATAATATTCAAAATTGCTTAATTCTTTTTTAAGCTTAAAATCTATAGCAAATATAGGCAACTCTGATAACCCTTGTACACCTTTATAGTGTATATTTACTTCTATATTTCCATCTGGAGTTACTGTATATTTAACTACATTGTTAGTCTTAACACTTGTTGGCATTTCAAAAGTATAGGTTAATATTATTTTATCATTTTCTTCTATACATTCAAACCTTTCTAACCTTTGATGCATACCTGCAATTTGCCATTGTGATGTTCTAAAATTATGGCCATTACCTCTATCATTATCTGTAGTTGCTCTAAAAAATGAAGTTCTTGGAACTCTTGTTATATATTCAATTCCTTCATAGCAAAGAGAAATTAATCCTGCTTCTTGCTTAGAAAACATCATTCTAAAGTTTTTTCCAACTACTCCTATATTCACATCTCCATGAATTATTCTAAATGTTGACCTAGAGCATAAATCTAAAACCTTGCTATGGCTAGAGTTAAAACTTAAATCTAAGTTTTGATATATTATGTTGTTTTCTTCATTATTTACCACATTATTTTCATTTTCTTTATTAGCTTTATTGGCTTCATCATTGCTATTACTAAAGTTAATTAGTTTATCAACTTTTTTATATCCATTAGCATCAATAATATAAACTGATTGACCAAAAGATATTTCAAATCCCTTACTTGCCCATAACGAATCTTCACTTAATCTCATAGATATATTATAAGTATATTCACCAAAATCTTCAATATTTGGATATTCTATATAAATATACTTCTCTGTCCCCGGTGCAACATCAACTTTAATACCTGTTTCAAATACTCTGCTACCTTCTTTTTCTATATAAGCAATAAAATCATACTTATCTGTTCCAATAAATAAGTTATTATTTTTTATAGTAACCCCTTTATTATCTGAAATAAGGTTTACATTTGAGTAAAGTTCTTTAACCTCTTGAACTTTTGGAGATATAGTTCTATCTGCATAAATAATTCCATCTGTACAGAAACAATAGTCAGTTGCCCTATCATCAAAATCTCCACCATATGCAAATACCTTTTTGCCATCCTGATTAATTACTTCTATTGCTTGATCTATATAATCCCATATAAATCCACCTTGATACATTTGATATTTATCTTCAAGATCAGTATATAACTTCATTCCTCCACAGGAATTTCCCATTGCATGCATATATTCACAACTTATATATGGCTTTTTAGGATTATTATTTAAATATTTTTCTATATCTAATGGCTTTGCATACATCCTGCTTTCCATATCACTTATTTCATCAAGTTCTCTATTCCAAAATACTCCTTCATAATGAACTAATCTACTATCATCATTTTTATGAAAATACTTTGTCATTTCTAAAATATTACTTCCAGCATAAGATTCATTACCACATGACCATATTAAAATTGATGGATGATTTTTATCTCTTTGTAGCATTGACTCTGCTCTATCTACTACAACATCTTTCCACTCTGGAATTGAGCCTGGCACATTCCATTCTGGATCACAATCCCCCATCTTTTGCCATGATCCATGACTTTCTAGGTTAGCTTCATCTATTAAATAAATTCCATATTCATCACAAAGATCATACCAAAAACTTTGATTAGGATAATGTGATGTCCTTACAGCATTTATGTTATTTTGCTTTAAGAAATTTATATCCCATAACATATCTTCTTTTGTTATTGCACGTCCATTTTTAGAACTAAATTCATGTCTATTTACACCTTTAAAAACTATTCTTTTTCCATTTAAACACATAATATTATTAATTAATTCAAAGCGTCTAAATCCAACTTTTTGAGGTACTATTTCTATTAAATTTCCTTCAGAATCTAAGATTTCAATATATAAAGTATATAAATTTGGTTCTTCAGCGCTCCAAAGCTTAACTTCATTTATTGTTGTATTAATTCTTACTTTTGTATAAGTATCATTTGTTCTAGCAATATTATCCTCATATAAAGCTAATTTATTATTAAAAATAATATCATCATTAATATCTTTACTATTATTTATATCGTTAATCTCACTATTATCATCGCTTGTGCAATCATTGAAATTATTGCTTCTATTATTAATAGTTCTACTACTATCAATAATAAATTCATTTTCTTTAAAATTATGAACTAACTTTCCATTGCTATTTTTCAAATAAGCTTGCACCTGAAAATCTCCACATTCAAGTAGCCCTGTTAATTTCATTTTTATATTTAATTTCCCATTAGTATAGGTATCATCTAATCCAGCCTTTACAAATAAATCTTGCACATGGTACTTTGGAATTGCATATAAATAAACGTCTCTAAATATTCCTGAGAATCGCCAAAAGTCTTGATCTTCTATCCAACTTGCACTGCTTCTTTTATAAACCTCAACTGCTAATTTATTTTCTCCGTTGTTTAAATAATTCGTTATTTCAAATTCTGATGGTGTGAAAGTATCTTCACTGTATCCTATAAATTCTCCATTTATCCATACATAAAATGCTGTTTCAACTCCTTGGAATGAAATATAAACATTTTTATCTTTTAACTCTTCATTTAATTCAAAATACTTAACATAACTTCCAACTGGATTATAATCCTTTGAAATATGGGGCGGTCTTAATTCTTCTACTCCATCCCACGGATACATTGTATTTATATATTGACACTTATCATATCCTTGCATTTGAATATGTCCTGGAACATTTATATAATCAAAACTACTACAGTCAAAATCTTCTTTATAGAAATCCTTAATTCTATTACTTGGATTAACAGCATAAGAAAATTTCCATTTACCATTTAAACTTTGCTTAAGTGGCATATTATACCCTAACTTTAAATCTTCCCTCTTCTCATAAAACAAATGATCTGAGTGAGCATCTATTCTATTAATTCTAAAAATTTCTGGATCTTCCAACCAATCTAAACTTGGGCTTAAGTTTTGTTTTAAGTCTAATTTTCTTGACTGTATGTTACCTTTTATTTTTTCATGCAAATCTATTTTTTTATCCAATATAATTCTCTCCAATCCCTTATATTTTTCTACATTTATTACTAAGAAAGAAAATGAACCTCCGAAGTAATCCCAATTACATTTCCCCAGTTGCCCACTTTCTTTTCTATTTCCTTTTGAAACTTTTACTTTTAATTATCTTTTAACTACCCCTTAATTGATCCTGTCATACCTGCAACAAAGTGCTTTTGCATTAAGAAGAATATTAAAGCTGTAGGTAATGTTGCTATTACAACAGCAGTCATTATCATTCCATAATCTGGTGTATATGATGAACCTAAAGCTGATATTACAAGTGGTAAGGTTCTTTTATCAGGTGATTGTAATGCGATAAGTGGCCATAAATAACTATTCCAACTAGCCATAAATGTAACTATTGTAGCTGCTGCATAAGTTGATTTCATAGTTGGCATATAGATTCTAAAGAATATAGCTAATTCTCCAAGTCCATCTATCCTTGCTGCTTCCATTAAATCCTTTGGAAAAGTCTTTGTATTTTGTCTAAAGAAGAAAATTAAAAATGCTGTTGCAACTGAAATAATTATTACTGCACCATGAGTATTTAATGATATTCCTTTTAATCCAGGAATATTATTCATCTTACTAAATAATCTAAACAAAGGAACTATTAATGCTGCAAATGGTACCATCATAGATAATAATATAAAATTAAATATCTTATCTCTGGTTTTTGTTTTATATATTTCAAATGCATAACCTGCCAATGAAGAAACTAACATAGCTAATGCTGTTGTGATAACTGCAATTATCAAAGAATTTTTGAAGGCTACCGTATATTTAAGATCTGATGCTAAAAGATTTTTTAAGTTATCAAAAAAATAGCTTCCTGGTATCAAAGTACCTCTTGTAACATCAACAGACTTATTAGTTGTAGCTATTATCATCCAAATAAATGGGAAAATTGATACAAAAGATAAAATAATCAAAAATGTATATTTTATAAAACTTACTAGCTTAATTACACCCTTACTATTTTTCCTACTCATCCTTATCCCCTCCTGCTTTTAATTGAATAAATGATAGTATTACTATTATAAGAACTATTACATACGAAATTGCTGCTGCATATCCAAAGTTTGGTGAATATTTAAATAATAAATTATAAATATATTGTGAAATAGTAATTGTCGCGTTTGCTGGCCCTCCATTTGTTATATTCACAGTTTCATCGAATAATTGTAATGTTCCTATTGTAGAATTTATTGTTGTAAATAAAATTATAGGCTTTAATAATGGAAGTGTTATAGATTTAAATCTCATAAAAGCACTTGCTCCATCAATTTCAGCTGCTTCATATATTGAATCATCAATTGATTGCATTCCTGCTAAATAGAAAACCATATTATATCCTGTCCATCTCCATGTTATTGCTATTATAATTAATATTCTAGCCCATATTGGATGAGTAATCCATGCTATTGGTTCTGATATAACATTTATATTCATTAAAAATGCATTAACAAACCCATCTGTTGCAAATAAACTTTTAAATATAATTGAATATGCTACAAGAGATGTAACACATGGTAAGAATATTGCTGTTCTAAAAAATCCCCTAGCTTTTAATTTCTTATCATTTAGTATAGCCGATATAACAAGTGCTAATATAATCATAATTGGCACTTGAATTATTAAATATAATACCGTATTAAATAATGCTTTTTTAAATGTTGAATCTGTAAGTAATCTCTTATAGTTATCAATTCCAACAAAGCTTAAATTATTGCCCATTCCACTTTGTAATGATGTTATAAAGGCTTGTATCATTGGATAAAACACAAATACAGTTACTAGTATGATACTTGGTATAACAAATAACCAAGCTTTTCTATCTAATTTATAATTTAGACTTCTATTTTTATTACTCCTTTTCAAATGTACTCCCCCTATACAAGAAATAGCCATTTACTAATTTTATTTTAATAAATGGCTACTCTCCTTATGATAATTCTTTTCTATTTATTATTGTGCTACTGCTGATTCTATTTGACTTTGGAAGGATTTTAATGTTGAATCAACATCAGCTCCATTAACTATAGCTTGAACAGCTTCAGTCATAATATCTTCTATTGCATAAGTGTGTAAACCATAATTTACTGAAGGTACTTTACTTGTCCAATCTGCAAAATCTTTAAATATTTCTTGTCCACTGAAAAATTCACTTGGCTTTGAATAATTTGGAGCTTCAGCAGCTTTATTTAAAGTACTAACTAAAGTTATAGAATCTGCTAAATCATTCATTAAATCTGTATTTGAAGCAAATGTTTTTCCAAGGAAATCTACTGCCATATCTGTATTTCCAACATTCTTAAGAACATACCAACCTGCTCCACCTATTGAAGATGCATTAACTGATTTAGAATTACTTGCCATCTTAGGGAAGGATGCTATTGCCCATTTTCCACTTTGATCTTCAGCTTTTTTAATTGAAGGTCCAATCCAGCAACCAGTAACTACTGATGCAACTTCACCATTATTAAATGCACCTACAAATTGATCCCAATCTGCTACTTGTTTTGTAATTCCTGATTTCACTAAATCATTATATATCTTTATAGAATCCTTTAATGCTTGATTATCTGCTATAGAAACTTTTCCATCAGCATCTGTATACCATGCTCCTGCACTTTGTAACATCATTCTGATTTGTCCTATATCACTAGGATCTAATGTACACATTGCAACTCCTGTTTTTTCTTTTACTGCTTTACCTATTTCAATATATTTTTCCCAAGTTAAGTTTTGCATATCTTCCTTAGTGTATCCAGCTTGCTCTATTAAATCTGTTCTATAGAATGTTGCTGCTACTCCACTATCGAAAGGTATTCCATATAATTTACCATCAACATAATTAACACCTGTCTTATAATCTGCAAAGTCTTCTCGCTTAGCTGCTGAAGATAAATCTGCAAATTCATCTTGATATGCTGTTAAATATCCTTGAATTTTATAATCTTCAATTAATACAACATTTGGAAGACCTTCATAAGATCCAGAAGATAAGCTTGTATTTAATTTAGCCACTATATCATCCTGAGCCATTGTTACAACTTCAATTTCTGCATCTGGATTTTCCTTTTGATATATTTCTTTAGCTTTATTTGCCGCTACTATATTGAAAGCTTCATCCCATGCCCATATTGTTATCTTATTATCTTTACTATCTCCTGTAGTATTGCCTGTGTTATCACTCTTTCCTCCACATGCTACTAACCCTAAAGTTAGTGTTGCTGCTAACAAAATTGATGTTAGTTTTTTAATTCTCATTTAAACCCCTCCATATTAAATTACATATATAATATTTTATTGGTCTTTACCTTTGATGAAAACCGCAATTTTTTGTAATGCTTTACATCTTATGTATTTATAATATCACACCTTATTTAATTTAATTTAGAATATTCTTTATTTAAACTTTTAATATTTTTAGATTTTATTTCCTTCATTACATAAGAAATGGATTATTTTTAGATACTTGGATTATTTTTAGAGTTTCTATTTTTCTAGTCCTAAGTGACAATCCCTATGACACATTTACCTCCAATTTAATTTACTTTCTCTTTACAACAAAATTACTAAAATCTCAAGGGTATAACGTCCCGTTATACCCTTGAGATTTTCTATTTTACAATTTATTAATCTTTTTAATTCCATTATTTATTATTAAAAATATATAAATAATAAATATCAACACTATAAATATACCCACTGTTTCTGCTAATCCGTTATATGTGAATGGAATTATAAATATGGCAGTAAAATTAATAGCTAATAAAATATTTTTACTTCTTATAAAGTTTTGTACTGGGTAAATAAATGAAACAATTAGTAACATTATTGCAGTTATAATTCCATAATCAAAAGAAAACATAATTATTGGGTTTTCAAAATTTACAACTTCAAATAAGTATTGGCTTATATAATTGGAATACCCTACACCTTTTCCAGTAAAAAACTTAGGATATACATTAAAAAATTTCATTTCTCTTATTCCAAGTAACCTTCCGTTAGTTATATCTCCCCAAGAAGCTGTAGCCCTGAATTTTTCCCATATGTATTTATCAACTATTGAAGTCGATAAAAATACTATGAGTATTATCGGTAAAATAACATATGGAATTACTTTATTTCTACAACAACTAATTGCATATAGTAAACTTAATATAAGCACTATTATAAGTGAAATTCTTCCTGATGCTAAAACAGTTCCTATTAAAGCAATTAGTATATCCTTAATTATAAAAAAATCTTTCTTACTATTAAAATATTTATAATAAATATAATTTAAACTTATGAATATCCCATAATACCATCCTGAAGTTAAAGGATGTCCTACTATCCCACCAGTTCTTCCATACTTTATGCTCATAATTATTTGAATCAAAAAAGTAATACTAATAAATATATTAAAAGTCTTTACTATTTTAGGTAAAAGATAATTTGTGTCTACATCCTTATAATTAATTAATAACATTAGTAATGGAAGTATAAATCCAATTGTAGTTCTTATAAGCTGAGATATACTATATCTATTAGCTATAAATCCTATTCCTATAAAACCAATTATTGAAAATATTAAAATAAAATTTTTCTTGCTTACTTTATTACTTCTTTTAATGAACATTAATATAATTAGTATTATTGGAATTAAATGATAGTTGAATATACTTGTATTTGTTATACTATTTAATCTTCCTCTTATACCTTGACTCATTATTACTATCATAAAAAATAAACTAAATATTCCTTTTTCTTTTTTATGTGCTATTGGTTTATACAGCAACATACTTATCTCCTTATTTATTTCGCATATAATACTTCATTATATAAAACTATATGTTCTGCTATATATCTATCTACGTCAAACTTTTCCTTAAATATTTTATATGCATTTTCTTTTAATGAATTATACAAGTCCTCATTATTAAAGATTTCATTTATCTTTTCAGTAAATTTTTCTATGTTTTTTTCTTCAACTAAAAATCCATTTTCTCCATCTACTATTTCTTCCTTTGTACCTTCTATATTTGTAGCAATAACAGGTAATTGCTGTGAAAATGCTTCTAATGGTACTAATGGTAACCCCTCTATATAAGAACATAATAAAATTAAATCTATATATTTTAAATGTTCAATAACATTGTCCTTGCTTCCTAACATATATACATACTCTTCTAAATTACCTTGCTTTATATATTTATTTAAATTTTCACTTTCTTCTCCTTCTCCAATTAACAGAAATCTTATATCCTTATTAATTTTAACAGTACTTCTTGCTACATCTACAAAATCGTACACTCCTTTGTAATCAATAATCCTACTTATTTGAGCTACTAAAAAAAATCCTTTTTCTTTTAATTCTAATAATTTGGGATCTATTTCTTTATTTTTGCATTCTACTTCTATGCTGTTATATATAGTTGTTATATTTTTTTCATTTAACTTACATTTTCTTTTTAAAATTTTCTTAGCTCCTTGGCTCACAGTTATTGTCTTTATATTTTTTAGCGAAAGCCTAGTTAAATAAAATTTATTTTCAATGCATAAATGCTGAGTATGAACTACTTTTACTTTTATAAATTTTGATGCTATCTTTGACATTAACGTAGTCATTCTATGATGACTATGTATAATATCTATACTTTCTTTTTTTACTATTTTAATAATCAGTATAATATTAAAAATTATACTGAAAATATTTATACTACTTACAGGCTTTATTTTGTAATGTTTAATCCCCATTTTTTGAAATTCAATTTCTAAGCTGCCACCGTTACTTCCCACTATAATCTTATTACTACGCTTAAGCTCCTTGGAAAGCTTTATAATGCACTTAGTGTCTCCCCCTAAATGTACAGAGTTATTTAAATATAATATATTCAAATCAATAAACTCTCCTCTTTTTATATAGATAGTTTTACTCTTAGTATCTTTAGCTTTATATTTTCCTTATAAATACTTCTATTTCTTTTATAATGTTATCTGTATTTGAAATATATTCTTTTAATTCTAACTTATCTATATTAGCAATAGTATTACCTAGCATTTCAACACTTTGAGCAGCTTCTATAAATCCAATACTTTCAAACTCTGAAACTATTTGAATTTGATGATCATCTACATGCTCACCAAATTCCTTTAACCTTGGAACTGCAACTACTTTTTTTCTTTGTTTTACTGCCCCAATAATAGATCCTGTCCCTCCATGAGTTATTATAATTTTGCATTTTTTTATTATATCTTCAAATTCATCCCTATCTATAAAGTCTTTATAATTATAGTTTTTAGGTTTATAACCACTATATCCAATTTGAGCAAATACCTCTTCTGTAATTTTCTCTTCTTCTATTAATCTATCAATTTCTTTAAGCAATCTATTAAATTGGAATTTTTGAGTTCCAACTGTTATAAATATCACCATAGTCCCCCTTCTATAAAATGCTACTTTATACCCTTAATAAAATATTTTTTTCTATCTTTTCTTTTGCTTTTTATTAAATTTAGAAGATATGCCTTAATTGGATTGTTAAATATCAACATTAATGCCCCATAAACTAAAAAACATAATCCACATATAAATAATAAAGATATACAATTAGTTCTAACAATAAAACTACTTAAATAAACAATAATAAAATTAACACTTCCAAATAATAAATAAATATATGTGCCTTTAAATAATTCCTTCATATTTAAATACTTTCTTATTAAGACTATTTTCAAAATAGTGGATGTTAATTCAGTTAATATAATTGTTATTACTGCTCCTGTTGCTCCTATAATAGGTATTAAAATTAAGTTAGAAATTATACTTACTATAGAGGCTAAAACTATTGGAATTACATATTCTCTATTTTTACTAGTTGGTATAGTAAATTGATTTGTAAAAACTAATCCTATAGGTATGATTATTGCTATCAAACTATTTACCATCATGTATGGAATTATTATATTAAAATCCTCTCCAAAAAAGATAGGTACAAATTTATTAGCTACTGCTGCCATAGAGCTTGCCCCAAATATACCAATACAAATTGTTATTTGTAATGAACTTTTTAAATACTTCTCTATATTTTTTATATCTTCTTTTTCATATAGATTGGCTATTGCTGGCATAAGTACCATACTTAAAGATGTAATAAAGGCTAATGACATTTTAGGAATCTTTAAGCTTTGTGAATAGTATCCAACATCTGTAACACTTGATAATGTTCCTACAATAATTTGATCTACAACTGTGTAAAATTGTATACATATTTGTGGAATAAGATATATAAATGATTCTCTTAAATATGGTTTTATATTTATATTAGAAACTTTAAGTTTATTTACATATTTAAATATAGAATTCCAAAATGTAATACATCCTAGTAAAGCTGATAAAGAATTAATAAGAATATATTTGTTTAAATCACTATAGCTTTTAACTAAAGTAAATATTAATATTACACTTATAATCTTTATAAATGTATTTCTAACTACTATTTTCTTAAAATTTTCTAACCCTATATAAAACCAACTTATATCTATTAACGACGATATCACAACTGGTAATTGTAATATGAATAAAAGTTTTAATGAATTTCCTTGAATTGTAGAAAATATAATATAAGCAACAATTGATATAAGACTACTTATAACCTGCAGCAACCATATATTCCAAAAGGCTTTACTTCTTTTTCCCTTATTATCCCTAGTATAAGCTATATGCTTACTTCCATATCTATCTATGCCGAATTTCCCAAACACTGAAAATACAATTGCAAAAGAACTAGTATAATTACTGATGCCAATACCATCTGCCCCTAAAACCCTTGCAATATATGGTGCTGTTATTATTGGTAAAATTAATATTAAAACTTCATACCCCATATTGTATAAATAATTTTTTACTACTCTTTTACTTCTCATAATTCTCCTTAACGATTAAGCAATCCACATCATACATATTCCATAAAATTTATATTTTCATGAATCCATAACTGTCTTTTCACTTTAATTATTTTTTTATCTAAATCTGTAATTGTCTTTTTGCTTTCACGATTTTTCTATCTGAATCAATAATTGTCTTTTTGCTTTCATGATTTTTCTATCTAAATCAATAACTGTCTTTTTGTTTTCATGACTTTTCTTCAATGTCTATAAAAAAATTTTCTTATATTTTATTTTTTAGCTTCTTTATTAAATTAAATATCCTAAGTTTCCATAAGAGTAATCTTAATTTATCTATTTTATTTAAACTTTTTAAAAATATAAAATCTTTGAATTTAACATCTAAATCTGCATATTTAGATTTTTTAAAATCTCTATAGCTACTCTTAACATCTGTGTTAGTATAATGATAAATAAAATATGATAAGATACTTGCTCTAAATACCTTAAAGCTATTGGAATTTACTTGAAGATTATTCTTAATAATATATTGAATTATACTAGTCATTGCATGATAATAATCTTCTGCTAACTTAGTATTTTTTTTATGAATAGTTGAAGTTTCTCTTTGCCTATAATAATATAAATACTCATTTATAAATGCTATTTTATTACTATTATTAATCACTTTAAAAACTGGAAATATATCTTGAACATACCTCCCGCTTTCAAATTCAAAGTTATTTTCTAAAAGCAAACTTCTCTTAAATAGCTTGTTCCATAGCTGACCTTGAATATTAAAATTTAAAATCATATCTATAACTTCACTTGAGGAATATATCTTGTCCTCCAAAACATTATAGCTAACTACTCTATTATTTTTATTATTAACTCCATAGTAAAGATTGTAATTACACATGACTATATCTGCTTTAGTTTTATTAGCCTCATTAACCATTAGTTCTAACATATTAAATTTCAAAAAATCATCTGAATCTATATATAAGACATATTCTCCTTTAGCATGTTTTAAAGCCAAATTTCTTGCCTCTGAAACTCCTTTATTTCTTTGAGATAATATTTTTACTCTCTTAAATTTCTTTTCATATTCTCTAATTATCTCCATACTTTTATCAGTAGATCCATCATCAACAAGTATTACTTCATAATTACTAAAGCTTTGTTTTATAATGCTTTCTAAGCACTGCCTTAAATATTCTTCTACATTAAAAACTGGTATAATTAAGCTAATCATAAATTCACCTCTTTACCGAAAATATCTAATAGCATTCATTAATAGCTCCTTAGTTTTTGATCTTAATATTTGATGTGGCTTTCTCCAAGTTCCTTCATAATGATGAATTGTATATGTGTTTTTTGTTATTTTCGATTCTTCCCAGGCATGTCTTTTAGGATAAAAATAATCCTTAGGATATACAGCCACATCATCTCCATAATAAGAAATACTATCTTGATTCTTTATATACCCTAATTTTTTTGCCATATTTGTAATGTGTATTGGAATTGCTAATCCTTGTAAGTTCCCCTTGTATTCTGAGTAATTTATCAAATTATAATATTCTAGAATTTCTCCTAAAAACTTATCTTGCCTTCTACATCCCCATATGCCAAAGGCTATTTGATCTTCCTCTTCAACTCCTGTAAATGACTTATTATATAATAAATCATCTAATGGCTTTAAGATTTCAATATCAGTATCTAAATATATTCCCCCATAATTGTATAGAACCCAAAGTCTGCAATAATCTGATACAAATGCCCACTTTTTATCTTCATATGCTTCCTTAGTAAAACCACAAATATCTATATTAAAGTTTTCTTCATTCCACTCCATTATTTCGTAATCCTTAAGATACCTTTTCCATGTTTCCATACATTTATTTATTAACTTAGGTTTTTCATTTCCCCCAAACCAACAGTAGTGTATAACTTTAGGTATTTTATCCATAAACTTCACCACCTTTTAAATCTATTAAAGCCCCCAATTTTTTTACAGCTCCCCAATAATTCTTAAATTATTTAATTTCTATTTTTATTTATTAACCTCAACGGTCACTGCTCCCCCCCTAATTTTTTACCTATCAATTTCTATTTTTCACTGCTTAATTTCTATTTTTTATTTATTAAATCCAACTTTTACTGCTCAATCCCCATTTTTTCCTTATCAACTTCTATTCTTTTTACTTACTTAATACTTACTGAGATCTATCATTTCAGCTATTTCTAAATCATATTCAATAGGATAAAATCCCTCTGTCCCACTAGATGGAGTAAAGGTAAGCTCTCCAAAATATAATTTATTATCTACAGCATTGAAATCAACTCTTACATAAGTAAAATCACTTGCTAATATTTCTGAAAGCTCAATTAATTTTTCTAGATTTTTGGGTTTGTCTATACACTTGGCACGATTTTTTGACTTTCCTCTAAACTTAGCTTCTGACCAATCAGGATAATAATAATTTTCCTTATATACATTGAACCTATCTGTATGAACCTCAACAAATTCAACTTTTCCATTAAAACAATGCAGGCTATACTCTATTAAACCTCCGCTATTATCTTCTAAGTATTCTTCGCATAATATCATTGTTTTTATATTTTTATATTGAAGTTCTTTTGTATATTTATAGTACTTTTCCTTCATTAACCTTATAAGCTTTTCATTAGTTGTCTCTTTATCCAGTAATGACTTATTTCTACATATGATATTTCCACCAGATCCATTATTCAGCTTCAAAACAAATTTTTCTGGTAATTCATCATAATTTATTTCATAAACACTTTCATATATCCTATATAACTCTGGTAAATATACACTTCCTATTTTTTCTTCAACATAACTCCTAACTTGATATTTATCTACTAATGAAGTAAATTTTTCAACTTGTCCATATATTTTTATCCATTGTATTTTTTCTCCATAATACTTTGGGTCATTTAAATTTAATACCTTCCCATAAGCTCTAAAATTATCTATATATAAAACAAGTTTAGTTGGCAAAAAAGCACATATCTTTCTCAACTTTTTCAATATATCCCCCCCTTATAAATGGCCTTAGGATATATCTTAAGCATATCTTTCCATTGAACATAAAACTGATCTGCAAATTTATATAAAAGTTTCCCTGTTAATGTAGGACTATTAATTTTTGCAAATGATTCAATAAATATAAGCTTTTTTCTAAATATCTTCGCTATTATGCAAATTGGTATAGTAACTAGAGCCCCTGTTGATATAACTACATCTGGCTTTTCCCTTAAAAATATTTTTAAAGTATTTATAATATTTACTAACATTTTTAATATAAATATCTTTTCATGCCTATTTACTTGTTTTAAATAATAAATTTTTCTATTGTCTTTTATAGCTTGATAAGATGTTTTTTCAGTTATAATAAAACTATCATACTTATCCATAATTGGCTTAAGCATCATTAGTTGATCAAAATGTCCTCCCGTGGAAGCTATAAAACAAATCTTTTTCATTTCACTCTACCATTTCACCTCCATATTTTCATATAATATACATATTTTATTGTTCAATTTTAAAATTAAGAATTTCTCTTCTTCCTATTGAGTAATAATCTATTTTAGTCTCTTTAACTTCTTCTAATCTAAAGCAATTTCTGCCATCAAATATTATTGGTGTTTTCATTAATTCCATATATTTTTTTATTTCTATTGCTTTTATTTCCTTCCATTCGGTAAATATAAATACCATATCTGAATCTTTTAATGCGTCTTCTGGATTAGATACATAACTTATTTCTGTAGGATATTTTTTCTTGAAATTCTCTATTCCTACTGGGTCGAAGGCTACTATTTCAGCTCCTTCATCCAATAATCTTTTTATATTAGAAATTGATGGAGCTTCCCTTAAATCATCTGTTTCAGGTTTAAATGTCAATCCAAGTACCGCAACTCTTTTTCCTTTTAAACTTCCAAATCTTTGCTTTGCTTTTCTAAATAACTTAAGCTTTTGATTTTCATTTACTTCTATAACTGCTTTTATAGTTTTTATCTCATATCCATGGTCATTTGCTAGCCAATGAAGTGCCTTAGTATCTTTAGGAAAGCATGATCCTCCGTAACCTAGCCCTGCATTTAAAAACTTGTCCCCGATTCTTTTATCATAGCTCATTCCTTTTACTACATCTTCTACATCTGCATTTATAATTTCACAGACATTAGCTATTTCATTAATAAAACTTATCTTTAATGCTAAAAAATCATTTGAAGCATATTTTATCATCTCAGCACTTCTTCTATCAGTGCAAACTATAGGCTGATTAAATTTACAATATATTTCTATTAATATATTTTCCGCTCTTTTTGATTCTACTCCAATGACTATTCTGCTTGCTTGCATCGTATCTACTATAGCTGTTCCCTGTGATAAAAATTCTGGATTAGATGCTACCTCAATATTTATGTTTTTAACTGTATTTTCTTTCATGAATTCTTCAATTCTTTCATTAGTTCCTATTGGCACAGTAGATTTAACTACAACTAAACAATCATTTTCTACGTTTTCAGCAATTTGTTTACATACATCAAAGATATAATCTAAATTAGCTGAACCATCTTCTCTCTCTGGAGTTCCAACTCCAATAAATACAACAGTTGCATTTTTATATACATTTTTATAATCAGTAGTAAAATCTAATCTACCAGCATCAAAATTCCTTTTAATTATTTCATCTAATCCCGGCTCATATATTGGAGCTTTTCCACTCTTCATTACTTCAACTTTCTTCTCATCAATATCTACGCATAATACATTGTGTCCAATTTCTGAAAGACATGCCCCTGTAACTAATCCAACATAGCCAGTTCCAGCCATTACTATATTCATTCACTTCCTCCAATCAATATGCATTCTTATCTCCAAATAGCAGAATAATTGTTTTAAATATTAACTTTATATCTAATCGTATATTTCTATAATTCACATAATTGATATCTAGCTTCATCCAATCTTCAAAGCCAATATTATTTCTTCCAGATACCTGCCAGTAGCAAGTAAGACCTGGCTTTACTTCCAGTCTCTTTAGCATCCAAGGTTCAAATTTTTCAACTTCACTTGGAAGGCTTGGCCTTGGTCCAACCAAACTCATTTCACCCTTTAAAACATTTATTAACTGCGGTAATTCATCTATACTTGTTTTTCTTATAAACCTTCCTATTTTCGTAATCCTAGGATCGTCCCTCACTTTAAACATAGGCCCCGACATTTCATTTTTATGCTCTATGCTTTTTCTAAGAGCTTCTGCTCCATCTACCATTGACCTAAATTTATAAATTTTAAATTCCTTTCCATGTAAACCAACCCTGGTTTGAGAAAAAAATATCCGTCCTTTGGATTCTAATTTTATTAAAACTGCTGTTACTAATAATACTGGGCTTACTAAAACAATACCTATAATCGATCCAATAATATCTATTATTCTTTTAAGGATTAAGTAACTAATATCTTCCATACTTCCTCCTACTTTTATTAATAATGCTTAATCCATTATCTTACCTTTATTGATAAATACTTAATTCATTACCTTACTTTTGTTAATACTGATTACTTCATCATTTTTCTTTTATTAATAATACTTGATTAATCATCTTATTCTTATTAATAGAATTGATTTATTGACTTACTATTCCTACACCTTACTAGTAATAGTATTTATTTCCATTATTATCTACCCTATTTAAAATAGAGGAGTATCTAAAATGATATAATCAAACCTTTGTCTTACGGAGAAATTCCAGTAAAAATGACAATGCAACACTTACTATTAATCCTAATAAAAAGGCTATTGAAATATTAATTATTTTATTAGGACTTACTGGTTTCTCTGGAAGGCTTACTTGTTGTAACACTTTTACATTCCCATTTGGAAATAATTCTTTTGATATTTTTATAAATTCCTTTGTAATTTCTTCAATTAAATCCCTTGCCTCTTTTGCATTTTCACTTTTAAAACTAACTTCTAAAATTTGTGTATCAGCAATTGTAATTACACTTAGGTTTTCTAAAACTTCTTCTGCATTTAAATCAATATTAGCTTCTTTTGCTGCTTTTAAAATAAGGTCATTTGTTTTTATTACTTCGCAATAAGTTTTCATTAATGTCTGATACATTATTACATCACTTTGACTATAACTTTGATTTGCTTCTGTAGTTTCTTTTCCTATAAAAAGCTTTGTACTTGCTTCATATTTAGGCTCAATTATAAAAAAACTTAATACTACTGAAGCCAATGTAGATAATAATGTTATTATGACTATTATTTTTCTCCTTTTCTTCAGTATTTTCATAATTTCTTCAATACTTATTAGCTGATCTTCCAAATTACCTCCTCCATTCAGGCTCATAAGTTATTTTTTAATATCTACATAATAAAACTTATTCTTTTTCACGAATTTTCTATTAATAATGTCAAAAATTCTATTTATGTACTTTTTTTCTAAAATAATTTTTTATAAAAACTTACTATTTAACTTAATTAATATCATTCTTTTTCAATTTATTTAATTATATGATTACAGTAAATATTTGTTACACATATATTGGATAATATAAATTTATTTTTAAAGAAGCAATATACAAATCTATTTTATTTTCCTTATGTAAAAAAATACCCCAAGGGAAATTCCCCTGGGGTATAGAAAAGTATAAATTATTTCAATTCATATTTTCTTTTTCTTAATATAACTGTTCCTACGCCTACTAGTACTAAGGCTAATACAAGTATTTGAGTACTTGATACCACTGAACCAGTTGAAGGCAATTTAGCATCACTATCTCCTGTCGAATTGCTTGAGTCATTTGTATTTCCTTGATCATTTGAACCACCTTGATCCCCTGGATTACTTGGATCTACAGGCTTACTTGGCTCTATTGGTTTTTCTGGATTATTAGGATTTTCTGGGTTTGTTGGTTCTTCTGGATCTGTTGGATCACTTGGATCTACAACTTCAGGAATTTTTTCAAATTTAGCATTTAATACTACATCAGAATCAATTATAAATCTATAAGTTGCATCTTTGCTAACTTCTTTTCCTTCTGCATCAAACCAACCTATGAACTTGTATCCTTCATTTGCTGTTGCAACTAAAGTAGCTTCTTCACCTTCTATATATTTTCCTGAACCTGCAACTGAACCACCCTCTGTTTTATTTACTGTAACTGTATATTCTTTTGGTACTGGTAATACATAATTTACAGTATAAACATTTTTAGATCCATCTTCTGCGCGTACAACTATTGTTGATTTATTATTATGAATTGGTAATATAGTTATTGCTGCATTTTCTTCTGATGTTGCTTCAACTAACTCTGGTAATTTTTCTAAATTAATTGAGTATTCATTTGTAGATGGATTAAAGTTATCTAAAACTTTTCCATCTATTTTTATTTCTGTTAAAGTGTTTGTAGTTTTAGCATTTTCTTGCATTACATATTCATAAACTTTTACTTCTGTTAATCCAATACAATTTCCAACTTGTGGTTGTTGCATATAAATTCTAATACTATCAGTGTTTATAACTTCATCTAAGAAGTAAGTTGTTTCACCAGCTGTATGTGATACTTCTGTTGTATTTGTATGTGGCGCAATAACGTATTCTCCATTTTCATTTTTATAGCTAATTTCAACTTTTTTTGGAATTCTTGCACTTAAGTTATCTGTAAACAACCATAAGTCTAAACGATCTATATCGTATTTGTTATTCCAGTCAAATTGAACATATGCACCCTTAGGTTCACCATTTTCTCCAGTTAAATTACGCTCATTCCAGTTTGTCCAACGCTCATTAACATTTTCTCCACCATTTGTAATTCCATTGTTGATTGAATTTAAGTTATCTGCTGTTACTTTACAACTTTGAGATAATGTTGGAACATCATCATTTTCACTTGATTTATTTATTGCAAGATTTTTAGCTGCTTTTAAAGCTGGAACTACACGTACATTTGCTGTAACATTATAAATTTCACCTAATAACTCTACAGTACCAGGAACAGAAACATTTGTATTTTCTATAGAAAAATCTAAACCATCCAAATTCCAGTTAACCACAAATTCTTCTGATTCAATACCATTTGCTAAATATCCTTTTACTGTCTTAGGAAGTGTAGGTATATTTCCTGCATATGTGAAAGTTGATAAATTTTCCATTAAAACTACATCACCAACTACATGTACATTAACAATTACTGCAATATCTGTACCTGATAATTTACCAGTAACTTTAAATATTTGTGGAGTACTTAATTGTGCTTCATCATATTCATTCCAATCAATTTTTACAGTTTCAGTAGTGCCATCACTATATCTAGCTGTAACTTCTTTTGGTAATAATGGCTTTTCTTCTAATGATACATAATAATCTTTAACTATATCATAAGATTCTATATACTTGTTATCACCTGCAGTATTTACAGTATTAATAGTTATAGATTTAGATTCTAATCCTTTACCTGAAACAGTTAAAGTCATTTCTCCTGCATCTTTAGTTGATTGTACTATAACCAAAGCTTTACCACTAAATGCACTTCTAGTTCCTGATTTATCAGTTGCTGGTTTATACCTATCTGTATCCGCTGCGTTACCATTATCTAAACCAACTATTTTACCATTTCCCTCAAGAGTGTAAGTTAATTTATTATTTGCACCTGAAGCTATATTCCCATCTGCATCTACTAAATCAACAGTAATATAAGATAAGTCATATCCATCTGCATTTATAGTAGTTTTATCAGCGCTTAAATCTACAGTAGATACTTCTCCATAAGTTGTAACTGAAGATCTTCCTTCTGTATTAGTTAATAAATTACCTTCCTTATCATATCCTTTTGCTTCTATTGTACCTGCCTCATATGGAACAGTGAAGCTTGGATATAATGAATCATTTTCAAAAGTATAGTACTTGTATCCTGCATCTGTTATATGCTCTGTAGATATTTTAGTATCAATTAATCTTCCATTTAAATATAATTCAACTTTATAAGCATCTGTAAACACGTCAACTTGCACATTTCCATTTTGAACTGAGATATCTTCTTCATTCCATGTTGGTAATACATGTAATGTGTTTACATCATCATTCCATTGACTTTGATATAAATAATAAACATCCTTTTCAAATCCCGCTGTATCAACTATACCAAAGTAACTTGATTTTGGTGCTGGATTTCCCCCCGAAACACTTCCTGGGCCTGTTCCATTCCAAGGTGTAGGTTCTCCAATGTAATCAAAGCCTGTCCATACAAATTCTCCTGCATTATAATCATGCTTTATTGTGTATTTCCATGCATCACTTGCCGAATGTCCCCACCCTACTTTATTTGAATTATTATCAAATTCAGGTAATTGAAGATCCTTTCTACTTTGATCGTTATGGTTTCTAACCTTATAGTATCCTCTACTATGAACTGCACTACTAGTTTCTGATCCATAAAGTATCCAATTAGCTTTACTATTTCTTAAACTGTCAAATTGATTTTCATTAGCATAGTTAAATCCTACTATACCACCATTATTAGCAACGACATCTGAAATGGCTACAGCATTAGTATTGCCAAGTCCACCCTTACTCTTGTTATCCCCAATAGTAACAGGCCTTGTTGTATCTTCATCTTGAATCCAATCAACAATATTTTGTGCAATTGTAGCATAGTTAGAAGAGTTTCCACCTATCCCCTCTAAAACTTCGTTTCCTATTGACCACATAATTACTGATGGACTATTTATTGAAGTTTTAACCATCGCTCTAGCTTCAAATTCTCCCCAAGACATTCCTGATTCTCCATTAATTATTTGATTACCTTCTTCTATAGGAGTATTGAAGAATTTAGAAAAGTCATTTACATTACCATTCTTAGAGTTTGTCCAAGTATCAAATGCTTCGTTTATAACTAAAAGTCCTAATCTATCACAAATTTCTAATAACATTTCACTTGCAGGATTATGAGTAACACGAATTGCATTTACACCCATTTCCTTCATTATCTTCATTTGACGTTCAACAGCTCTATAATAAGAAGCTGCTCCTAAAGCTCCTTGGTCATGGTGCATACAAACACCCTTAAGCTTCATATTTTCTCCATTTAATGAGAAACCTATATCTCTATCAAAATTGAAATATCTAAATCCAAAGTCTGAATAATAAGTATCAACTACTTCATCATTTACTATAACTTCATTTTTTACTTTATACATATTTGGGTTATCAACTGACCATAAATCTGGATTATTTACTACTGCAGTTTGCTTAAAATCAAAACTTTTATTAGAAGCTATATTTTCAGTTGTTTCTACTGGACTACTGACTTCTTCTCCATTTGAATTTATAACAGTAGTTTTAAGCTTAATATCACTAGCATTATCTGATTCATTTTCTACAACCGTTTCAACTACTACATCAACATTTCCGCCTTTTTGTGATTCAACTTCTGGTGTAGTAACAGTTGTTCCTAAATGTGAAACATGAATAGAATCTGTAACTGTTAAAGTAACATCTCTATATATGCCACTTCCTGAATACCATCTACTACTTGGAGTTGGATTCTTTACTTTAACTGCTATTATATTTTCACTTTCTCCATCACATATTAATTCATCAGTAATATCAAAAGCAAATGCTGTATAACCGTAGTTATGTTCACCTACTAGCTTGCCATTTACATAAACTTCAGCATTCATATAAACACCATCAAAGTTTATAGTAAATTCTTTGTCTTCATATTTTTGTGGAATAACAAAATGTTTACGATACCATCCAGTACCTCCTAATAAAAACCCACTTTCAGCTTCACCTTCAACAGTAAAATCTCCTTCAATACTCCAGTCATGTGGTAAGCTTAAAGAACGCCAAGATGAATCATTAAAATCAAGAGCTTCTGCACCTGCTTGATCACCTTTGTAAAAGCGCCAATCTTGGTTAAATAACGTAGATCTTTCTCCATCCTTAATAAAACCTACATACACTGTTTCAGCATTTTGTTTTTGCTTAGCCTCAGCATTTAAAGGTATTGCAGATGTTCTAGTTGTTGGTACTAAGCTAGTCATTACAGACATCCCTACCAATAAAGCACAACATTTTTTTTGAAATGGTCTCATCTTAAATCCTCCCCTTATAAAATATCTTTTATATTTATTTGAATAATATTATTAAAACTATTTAAATTTAATAATATTAAACAATACCCTATAAGTGTATTTAAATAAAATATGAATGAATAAATAAATTGATTATTATATATTTACAAGCTTACTTACTATTCTTTATTTTTCTACCGTTTCATCCAAAATAATATACATTATATACTTTAAAATCTTTTCACTCCATTTTATTTATACAATAATTTAAAAATAATTAATCAAATATAAATCTTATTTATTTAATATTCCTAATATTTTTCAATCCATTTTATTACATATTTCAAATTATATCATTATTTTTTCGCCTCATGTAATTGTTTACTAAACCTGTTAGAAATTTATAGATTTATCTAAGAATTTTCATAATTTCAATTTATAAATAATTGAGCCCCAGAGGAAAATCCTCCTGGGGCTCAGAAAAATTTAAATTACTTTCTTCTTCTTAGTACAGTTCCAGCACCAATAAGTGTTACTGCAATTCCTACTAATGCAAGTGATGAAGTTCCTCCTGTTAGAGGTAAATTACCACTACCATTATTAGAAGATCCACTGTTTCCAGAGCCTCCATTATTAGAATTGTTATTACCATTGTTACTGTTGTTATTGCTACCATTATTATTGTTTTTTACTACTAACTGATCTATTGCTTTTTGTAATTCAATCTCTGCTTTTAATATATCAGCTTCCGTAGCATTTTTATCTTTTAATATTTTTTTAGCTGCTTTTAACTTTTCGCTAAGGACTTCAAAACTTTCTTTTGTATAATCCTTCTTCTTATAACCTTCTGCTTTATTGATTAAAGCTTCAAGCCTTTCTTTGCTTGGTTTTACTTTTAATTCAGAGAAAGCTTTAAATAATTCATCATAAGCTTTTGAAACTTCTTCTTCAGTTGCATTCTCATTTAAAAGAACTTCCTTTGCAATTTCTAATTTATCTTTTAAAGCATTCCATGATTCTTCTGTATAATTTTCACTATTTAAGTTCATTATATCTTCTATTAAATCAGTTAAAGCTCCTTTATCTGTATTTTCAAAAGATAAAGATTCTATTGCCTTAGTTAATCTATCTACTGATGCATCTATAACTTCTTGTGTTGCTTCTTCATCTGCTAATATAGCCTTAGCTTCATCTAAAGCTTCTTTAAATTCAGCAACTAATGATTCATCTTCAACTTTTGAAAGATCTTCTTCTGATATTGAACTTGCTTTATCAACTAAAGCTTGTAATTGTTCTTTATTTGCAGGTTTATTTTCAACTACAACTAAAGAATCGATAGCTTTATTAACGTTATCTATAGATTCTGTCACCATATCTTTTGTTGCATCAGCATTATTTAAAACAGTATTTGCAGCTTCTAAAGCTTCTTTAAGAGCATTGAATGTTGCTTCTGTATATTCTGCATTACTATCTATGATAGCATTTGCTTTATTAATAACAGCTTTTAAATCTTGAATATCAACTAATCCAGTTATTGCATTTACTAAATCTTCTTTAGCTTTATCAATATCAGATTGACTTGCATTTACTAAATTATCTAATGTAGATTTTGCAGTTTCTAAAGCTTCAGTAAATATAGCAAAACTTCCTGCTGTGTAGTTTTCTGCTATATACTCCTCAGAAGATACTATTAATTCTTCTAAATCAGTTATATTTGGTATATCATAATTATTGATTGTAACTATTTCATATATAGTAGGAGCTACCCCTTCCCAATCAATTCTTATTTCATAGATGTTATCATACTTAGTATTTAGAATTTCATTTAAACTCTTATCTAGTGTTCCAAGTTCATTCCAAAGTTCTTGTCCATCTTCATCATATCCAGTTCTAACCATAACTTTAGCATTCGAAATACCATTGCCACTTTGAACAATATTTATCTTCTTAACATCTGTATTTTCAGATAAACGATATGTTAAGCTTCCTGATTTTACTTGTCCATTATTAGTATTTGGTTTATATGCTGTAGTTAAATCGCCATCCTTAATATTTTGTGGGCCAAATCCTTCTACCTCTATTGGATTAGAAACAAAAGTTGGATCATTTACAGCTGGAACATATTCACCATCGTTAATTAAGATTTCGCTTATTTTAACCCATCTATGCATATAATTTGCAGTAAATAGTATTCTTAAATATCTTGCTTCTTTAGCTGAATCTAATTCACCTTTTACAAAAGCATGAGAAATTGGAACTATAGTAGTACTATCTCCATGATCATATCCAGCATCAACTGGCTTAGAATTAATATCACTATCATCATTTTCTATACCATCACCAATAGTTATTACATCTGTCCATTCTTTTCCATCTAAAGATATTTGGAATTTAGCATCTCTTAGATAATTTATTTCTGTATCTAGAACAGCATAAGTAATATTACTTATATTCATAGTTTGTCCTAAATCAAATACTATACCACTATCTTTTCTTGGATAAGAATCAAATGATGCTGATGAATTAAAGTTTTTATCAAATATGCTTTCTACTTTACCATTAATTTTTACAAATGATTCTACTATAGATGGAGCATAAATTTCATTAGATTTAACTTCAAATTTATTTAAATTGAAAGTAACATCTTTATTAGCTATTAATCTAACATATCTAGCATCTTGTAAATTACTTCTTGACTCTAAATTAACATTAGTCCACTCTAATCCATTCATAGATGTTTGTAATGTTAATCCATCTATATTCGATACTTCTAAATTTATTTCACTTAAGTCTTTAATTCTATCTAATTTAATTCCTATATATTCATTAGCATGTAAAGTTATATTTTCTTTTGGTACTAATTTTGTTAACTCCTCATTTTCAAAAATTGATGCAAGTTCTAAATCGGTATTTGTATAAACATTCTTTGTTGATACATCTGAACCTTGCTTTTTCACACTAATTTCTGAGAATATTACCCATTTATGTGCATCTTCCTTGTTAGTTAATCTAACATATCTAGCTTCTTTTCCCTCAAGATTTTCTTCAATTATATCTTGTCCACTGTCTTTTCCTGTATATTCTTTAAATGTTGTCCAATCTTGATTGTTTGTTGAATATTCTAATTTGTAACTAGTCCACTTATCTCCCGAACCATTTCTTCCAACAACAAATCTAACATCTCCTACTGGAATTACTGAACCTAAATCTAATCCAATATAATCTCCTGCATAACTCATATCTCCTGTATGAGTTTTATACCAAACATCTGTAGAATCATTTCCATCTAATAAGTTAGCTTCAGATCCTGCATATATTCCTTGCCATCCTGGAGTTCTTATTATAGTTGCATTTATTCCAGGTTCTTCTTCTACAATATCATCTTTATTAATTATTATGTCTTTAACACCAAACCATGTATTTGATCTATCTTTAGTTGCAATCACACGAACTCCCATTGCATCAAGATTTAAACCATCAACAGTAATTTTACTTGGCATAGTATAAACTTCTTCATTTAAATCTATCCATTCTCTACCATCCACTGTATATTGAAGCTTAGCCTCTTGCATTGTGTCATTTGGATTAGAAATAGCACCTAATGAAAATTCTATGTCTTTAATATTAATTACTTTATTGTATTTAACACCAATATAAGTTCCTGCTACTATAGTATTCGGATTCTTATAAACAACTTCAGTTGAAGGATTGTTATCTAAAACATTTGATAAATTTCCAGCTGGAACATCTGATCTATTAGTTATAACAGATGCAACTACCTTAGATGGATCTACTATACCAGAAACTATTGGAGCTAAAGCTTGTTCCATAGTTTTTATGAATGGAACAATATGTTGAACACCGACTTCTGCATATTCAGTATGATCTACATAGTGAAATCCATAAGTCTTTGACTTTTCAAATGAAGCTTGTGCTTCTGAATAGTTTGTCCAAACATCATTATTATTTCCTTCTTCATTTGCAATAATAGCTTTTAAGTATCCAATTGCTGCTGTTGTTGTATCTTCCCAGCAATTTAACCAGTAAATTATTTGATCTCTTGTCTTTGAATTTCCTGGGTTATTTTTATAATAATCTGCTGCCTCTTTAAGTTTTGTAAATTCTTCAATTAATGCTAATGCATCTTCTTTAACAAGTGCACCAGAATCATATTTTTCTTTAAATGCTGTTAATTTTGGAGCTAATTCGATAGATTCTTGTAATGCAGTAACACGGCTATCCATGTTTTGATTTATCATGTGCTTACTAATTTCACGTAAAGCAGCTGAAGCTTCTGTTTCTATAGCTGTATTATGATCCATATATTTAAATGAATCATTCCAGTTTTGATCTGCCTCTGCTTTAGTTTCCCAAATATTCCAAGAGTAATCTGCAACTGCAAATAGCGCTGATTTGTTAGCTTCTGATTGTTGCATTGGATTTAACATTATTCCTTCAATTAGTGTTGGATCTACTCCTGGATGTAAGAATGTATCATTTCCCCCCATTATTAAATGTTTCTTAGAGTTATCTGAACATGGCCAGTTAATCCAATAATATGGTGCTCTACCTGTATTATTCTTAAATGTTTGTGAGAAGTTTTGAGTTACTTCTCCCCAAATTCTTCCACCAGTCATAACAAGTTGTACATTTTCTGGAGCTTGTTTTAAAGAAGTGAACTCATTACTTGATCCATTTCCCATATAATCAAAAGGAATGTATGGTAATGTAGTTTTCATATCTGGATATTGTGACTTTACTTCAGTTTCTAACCAAGTAGTTATGTCGTTTACTAATCTAAGCCCAAGTTCTCCACCTGGATTAGCAAAGTCATCTGCAAGTATAGCAACTTGTCTAACACCTTGATCTATAACTTGTTTAAGCTTAGCTTTTAAATCAGTTAAATCCTTTTGATATCCATCTTCATTTTTATTAATTCCAAAAGGATCATTTCCTGGGAATGGATGAATTCCATATACAAATCTACACTTAGAAGCATTACCTGCATCAGCTAACTGTTTAATCCATGTAAGTTCATCTTCAGTGTAAAGAGAACGCCACTGAACTCTATGCTTTGGATCATCTTTAGGAGCATAAAAGTAAGCATTTAACTTATAATATCCACCATAAGTCATAAGATCACTTCTGTCTTCTACTGACCATGGATTTCCGTAGTACCCTTCTATAAATCCTCTAGTAACTACATTCGCATAGTCTTCAATTTTAAAATTCCTTATTGTATTATTATTTATTTGATTTACTACATGATATAAAGTTGTTAACCCATAAAAAGCTGCATCTGTATCTTTTCCAAGAACAGTAATAATGTTATTGTCAGCGGCTAAGAAATAAGAATCAATTTTACTAAAAAGATTTTCTGTTGATAAAGTGTATTTCTCTGCATACTTATCAACAAATTCACCAGAGCCTTCAATACCTACTAAAATATTAGTTTTTCCATCAATAACTGCATTAGATGATGAAACTTCATATCCAATATTATTAGCTTTTAAAATTTCATTTTCAAGACGAGCTTTAGTATAGATATCTATACCAGATTCATAAACAACGTTTACACCATTGTCAAAACTAAAACTTCCTCCCTCATACTCTATACTTTGTGGTGATGGATAAATTTCATACTCAGTATTTTCTAATGTAGTAACTTCAACAGTTTGCACTCCATTAGATAGAGTTTCAGCCGATACACTAATTGTGCCTGACATATTTGATAATAATATGGCACCTGTAAGCATTGCTGATAAATATCTTTTCGATTTCTTTATCATTACCTCTTTCCTCCTTAAATTTTTCTTGTCATGTATTTGCTCTTGCAAAATGGACATATCTAAGTTTGATTTTTCTATAATTGTGCTTCGACTTGGCTTCTTTCATAATTTGACTATTTTTTATAACATTATTGCATAAAAAAAGCTGAAAAGGATAATAAATCCTTTTCAGCTAATGCTCAAACTTAATTGATTACACGCTAACTTAAAACAAACACATTACATTATTTTCATATATATTATACTAATTTTTTCCTTAATTCGCAATACATTTTTTGTTTTTTCTGAATATTTATATTTTTTTATCTTTTTGAAAATATAAGCTTTTTGAGAATCATCACTATTAATAAGAATCTCTATAAAGCTTTCATCTTCAATTAACTTTATTATTTGTGTTATCAATTCAATGTGATTTTCACTATTACTACTAGCAATAGTTATAGGTATTCTGACATTCTTATGACTAGCAAATATTAAACTATGGTTTTAAAAGTACTTATTTCTACTTCAATTAATCATACCTATGTAATATAAAAAATAATAAATAATACACATTAAATATTGATTATTCATTTGATAATTAATAATCCACAAGGGGCTCACGAAACGCGACCCCCTTGTGGTAATTATACTACTCTTTTCTCAATATCTAGATGAAAGTTTCAAATCTCCTCAGTCTACTATTACATTATTATTATAAAACTTCGCCGTTAGATTCTATTACTTTTTTATACCAGCCAAAAGATTTCTTTTTGTATCTTTTAAGTGAACCACTACCATCATTATTTCTATCCACGTAAATAAAACCATATCTCTTTTTCATTTCTCCAGTTGTAAATGATATTGGATCAATGCATCCCCAAGTTGTATAACCAATAACTTCAACACCATCAATTTCTATAGCCTTTTTCATTTCAACTATATGATTAGATAAGTATTCTATTCTGTTATCATCATCAACTGTTAAATCATCTTTAAGAATATCTACTGCTCCAAAACCATTTTCAACTATAAAAATTGGAATTTCATATTTATCGTATAGTTGATTTAGATAAAATCTTAATCCTACTGGATCAATAGTCCATCCCCATTCAGATGTTTTTAAATATGGATTTTCTACAACGTCAGCTTTACCTGCTGAATCATTTCCTGTTCTCTCCATTTCATTATTTGATGTTACTACTGTTGTTAAATAATAGCTACATCCAATAAAATCAACTGTTCCTTCTTGTAAAATTTCCTCATCTTCTTTAGTTATGTCTAATTTATAATTTTTTCTTTCCCATAACTTTAAAGTATGCTTTGGATATCTTCCACGAACATGAACATCTGTAAACATAAGTTGCTCTCTGTTTGCTTCTTCAGCCTTCATTATATCATCTGGATTACATGAATAAGGATAACTCGGCATAGCTGCAACCATACAGCCAATCATAAAGTTTGGATTAATTTCATGACCTATCTTAACAACTTTTGCACTTGATACAAACTCATAATGAGCAGCTTGGTACATAACTTCTTCTTTATTTTCATCTTCTCTATAAATTATTCCAGAGTTAGTAAATGCATAAATTGGATTAGTAGTTATAGTTTGATTATTTATTTCATTAAAAGTCATCCAATACTTAACTTTATTCTTATATCTCTTCATCACAACTTCACAAAATCTTACAAAGAAATCAATTAATTTACGATTACGCCATCCACCATAATTCTTCACTAAATTATATGGCATCTCAAAATGACTTAATGTTATTACAGGCTCTATATTATATTTCAATAATTCATCAAATAAATTATCATAAAACTTTAGTCCTTCTTCATTTGGATCTAGCTCATCACCATTTGGAAATATTCTAGTCCAAGCTATACTAGTTCTAAAACACTTAAATCCCATTTCTGCAAATAATTTTATATCCTCTTTATAATTATCATAAAAATTAATACCATCATGATTTGGATAATAATTTCCTTCAATAATACCATCAGTTATCTTTCTAGGAATGGTATGAGTTCCTGCCGTCATAACATCTGCAATACTTAGCCCTTTTCCACCTTTATTATAACCACCTTCAACTTGATGGGCTGCTACAGCCCCACCCCATAGAAAGTCTTTTGATAATCCCATATTTTAAATACCTCCGTAAGCTTTAGTGAACAACTTTTATAATAGAATCATTTTCTTCAATTTCTTTATTTTCAATTACAATTACATCTGCTAAATCACTTGCATTAGTAACTAATACTGGAGTAACGGTGCTATATCCTTCTTTTTTAATTGCATCGATATCAAAAGAAAGAAGCTTTTGTCCTTTTTTAACCTTGTCTCCAGCATTAACATTTACATCGTAATACTTTCCATCTAATGCTACAGTGTTTAATCCAACATGAATTAATATTTCTGTTCCATTATCTGATACTATTCCTATAGCATGTTTTGTTGGGAATATAGTTGAAACAACTCCATTTATAGGTGCTACAACTTCTCCTTTTGATGGAACAATTGCCATTCCTACCCCTACAGCACCTGATGCAAAAACTTCATCTTCAACTTCTGATAAATTAATTTGTTTTCCCTTAATTGGTGCTACTAACTCTTCAATTTTATTATCATCTTCTTTAATATCTGATACCTTTTCTGCTTCCATTTCTTTAATTTCTTCTTCTTTTAATCCAAACATATATGCTAGTACTGTACCAAGGATTAATGCTGTTCCAACACCAAGTACATATCCTATAAATGGAGTATAAACTGGAGCTGAGAAAATATTATGGAATACATAAGCATTACAAGTAACTCCAAAGGCACCACAAATAGCACCACCAACACCACCTGCAATAGCTAAAATTGAAATAGTTCTTCTGTATCTTAAAATAACACCATAAATAATTGGCTCAGTTACACCTGCTAATATTCCTGTTAAAGCAGTTGAACCTGTTAATGATTTTAATTGAGTATGTTTCTTTGCTCTTAAGAATAAACCTAAAGCTATACCAACTTGTGCAAATACTGCTGCAACTGCTGCTCCTTCAATAGGATCTCCACCAGTTGTTGCAAGGTTTTGTAATGTAATAGGAGTGAATCCCCAGTGAAGTCCAAATACGGCTAAGAAAGGCATTCCTGCACCTAAAACTATACCTGCTAATATATGACTCTTATCAATTAACCACATTACAGCATTAGAAATAACATCACCAACAGTTGTTCCAAATGGTCCAAATAAAATAACTGTTAAAGGAACCATGATTAATAATGAAAACATTGGTACTAAAAATAATTGTAAATCTTTTAAAATTATCTTCTTTAATAATTTATCAACCCAATAGTAAATAAAGATTGCTACAAATATAGGAAATACACTTGATGCATAATCAATAGGTGTTACATGTAGCCCTAAGAAATCTACAATTCCTTCTGATCCAATTAACCCTGTATAGCTTGGATCTAAAAGTGCTGCACCAATAGCTCCACCAACAAACATATTACCACCTAGCTTCTTAGCTAAAGTTATTCCTAAAAATACAGGTAATAAGTAGAATACTCCATTTCCAGCTGCTGATAATATAGCATAAGTAGTTGTTGAATCAGACATCCAACCAAATGATGTTAATACAGTTAATAATGCCTTGACCATACCTGCTCCTGCTAAAGCTGGTATTAATGGTGAAAAAGCACCTGATATAGTTTCAAAAATCATAGAAACTATTGATACCTTTTCTCCTTTTTCATTAGACGAATTATCTTTTAATCCTAACTTCTTCATAATAGTGTCATAATAATCAGTAACTTTATTACCAATTACTACTTGATACTGTCCTCCACTATTTACAACAGATAATACATCTTTCATTTTTTCTAATTCTGCTTTTTTAGCAATAGAAGTGCTCTTAAGCTTAAAACGTAATCTTGTGGCACAATGTACCAAACTGATTACATTATCTTTTCCTCCAACTAATTTGATTATTTCTTCGGCTTCTCTTTCAAACTTCATTTTAAATCTCCTCTCCAAAATTTATATATAAAAAAAGACCTAAGTTTTTAGAGATATCAATAAATATAAATCAGATATACAAAAATACAATTAGTATAATTTCACAATAAAATAACTAACGTATATCTAATTTAATAATATACTCTCTTAAACTTAGGTCACGCCTGCTAACCAGTAACGATCCTACAAATATTTATTTTTTCTTACTAATACTAGACAATCTATTTAAATGTAAAGTTAAATACAGTAATTCATTTTCACTTATATTCCATTTATAAGTTACTTCAAGAAACATTTTAATCTTTTTAGCACATTTAAAATCTTCTGGATATTTAATTTTCACAATTTCCAACAATGATGTATCAACATTAACACTTTCATTTTTAAGTTGTCTACTTATAAAGCAACGTAAATGTGATATAAATCTTGTATAATCAAAGGAATATTCATTCATTTCTATTCCATAGTTATATTTAATAATATCTAATATACTATCTATTATTTTAGTTAATAATAAAGTTTCCTCCATATTATCTGTTTCTAAATGAGCATTTGCAAAATGTAATGTTATAAATGCTGCTTCTGAGTCCGGGATATCCTTACCTGTTTTTACTTTTAGATAATCAACAGCCCTTTTAGAAAATTCATATTCTTCCGGATATATTTGCTTTATCTCCCATTGAAGTGGATTTCTAAATACTAATCCTTCATCTATTCTTTTTAACATATAGCTAATATGATCAGATAAAGTAATTAAAATCGTATCATTTAATTCATATCCAAGAGTCCCTTTTCCCATTTCAATTATTTCACTAGCAAGCTCTACATCAATTAAAGGTATTCTTCCTAATAATGTATAAAGATCATTTAAGGACTCTTTATCATTAAATATAAATCTTTTTTCTATTTTATTAGTATCTATTAAATCCTTAGGAAACTTTTGAAATCCTACACCTTTTCCCATAACGATTTGCTCTTTTCCAAGGTCATCTATAACAAGTACAACATTATTATTAAATACCTTCTTAATACGCATATTTACCTCCAAAATAATAAAAAAAGACCCAAAATACTGATATACATAAACTAAGTATATCGTTATTCCCGGTCACGCCTGATCAAAATTCGTCAGTAACGATCCATATTCAAACTATAATCAAAGTATAAATGAAAACTTATTCATTGTCAATGACAATTTTTCCTTTTATTTTTTTATCTAATACATATTTGTAATAAATTTATATATAATATATAATTATTTTTAAAATTTTCAAAAAATAATTAATATTTTTTACAAATACTATTGCATTATATTTATATCCATGTTATTATAAATGAGTAGCAAGTTGCTAACAAAACAAAAAAGTTTCATTTCGATAATTAGTTTCTCATAAATTAGAGATTATTATCAAATTAGAATCTTTAATTTTAGGAGGACTATATATGTCAGATAAAACAATAACATGCAGAGATTGCGGAAGCGAATTCATTTTTTCAGTAGGAGAACAAGAATTCTATAAAGAAAAAGGATTCGATAACGAACCAACAAGATGTATTTCTTGTAGAAGAGCAAAAAAAGAACAAAATAGAAGATAATTTTAGATTGTTATAAGCTATAGTGAAAACTATAGCTTTTTTATTTTTTATTATATTCTTCACTACTTATAAATATATATATTTATATATATTTATTAAAAGTTATTTAAAGTAACTTATATATAATACAAAAAGTGCCCAATTACTTAGGCACTTTTTAATCTATTTTTCCTTTGCAATGTTAACATTTAATTTTCATCTATTTTATTTATTAATTATTATATAATTAATATTGATCAATAAAACAATTTAAATTTCCTCTATCCATCCCCATGCTTCTATTTGGGTTAACGCAGGAAATTCTGACTCATCTTCATTTTTTATTAGATCTGACAACCTTATCCATTCAACTTTAGATAATGGAATGTCAAAATACTGACACTCTGAACTATTAGTTGTTTTTAATATCATTTCTTTACCAGTTGATAATGATAATTTAACGCTTGTCCAATAACTGTCATGTGGATAATCAGCTCTTAAGAATAAACCTATTTTATTTATTAAAACTTCTTTTCCAAATTCAACAGTTATCTCTGCATCCTTTTGTTTATTTATTCCCCAAGATTGATATGGCCATCTTCCATGTCCATCAGTTACACAAATCCCATCTATTGCATTACTTGCAAAGAATACTGATTCATTTCTAGTTTCGACATTTGCTATTGCATGAGGATAAACACCTGTTCCGTTCTTTTGATCTGCAGGATTCAATGCTACATTTCTATACTTCATTAATTCCTCTTTAGTAGGTCTTTCAACTGAAAAATAATGCCTATCGCCTTCAAATGCTCCAACTGGATAAGCTACCTTAGCTTCTTCAGTAAAAGGAAATACATACTGCATCTCAGTGCCTTTAAAATAAACTAATGATTTGTCAATACACTTGTTTATCTTAACCCATAAATATTCTCCTGGATTAGAGTTAATAATTTTTACTGACGCTCCATCATCTAGAGTTCCCTTATAACCTAAATATACACGGTCTTCACTAAATGCTTCTTTAATAACTTCTCCATTTCCTGAAATCAATTGAACCTTTAACATTTTATTATTCTCCTTTTTACTATGAATTAAAGCTACTTTTATAAAAGTTTAATTCTTTTATTATCCTTATCAAAAATAGTTAACTTACCGAAGATTCCTTGACCCTTTTCGCTGTAATAGATTTTATTTCCTTTGAAGGTATCAAATCCACAATAGAATATTGAAAACTCTTCATCATCCTTTAAACTCTTTACTTCAAATCCAATCATCTTATCCTTTTCAGCTTGTTCAGATTTACCATTTTGATGAACATATAAAGGTCTTATATTAATAGTATTCTTTTCATAAAAAGCTTCTACCTTAACCCCTCTATCTATAAATGAAGAACTAGATACTAATTTATCATTATTACATAGATGATTGTATTTATTAGAGAAAATACTCTTTGTCTTTACAAAAGGTTCTCCTTCTAAAACATCTACTATAAAGCTCATATTTTCAGATTGAACCACCATTTTTTCTTCTTCATAAATACATCTTGCTGTTGGTTCAATATTATAAATTGAACGCCATTTATGTTCACCAGGATAATCAATTTCCGTAAATACTAATACGACATTCATTTTATTTTCTAAAAAAACTGTTCTTCTTATTGTGTATAAGTTTTTCTTTGAATTTTCAATCTTTTCTTTTTCTGTCATATCAGCCTTTCCTGACCATATTCCCTCTAAGGCTATATAATTTCCTTTTTGATTATAGATACTTCCTATTGGATCTTGAACTTCGTCATATGAAGAATCTCCACTAATCTTAAAATCTTCCTTATCATCAACATCAACAGTATTATGCATCCATTGTTTTTTTAAACCTGTTCTTAGTGGGGAGTCATTTCTATAAGTAAACCTTCCCGGATCTCCTACTATATCAGCCTTATTTAAAGTAATAGTCATACTTCCAAGAGATGCATGTCCATGAGCACTTCCATGTCTACCATTAAATAATGTTATTAAATGATTATTATCCTTATATGCCAAGAATCCACTATCTATTTGTTTAAAACATCCGTTAACCGAAACATTCATAGAGTCTATATACTTATTCTCATACATACTTCCAACAAACAAAATTCCCTTCTCATTTTTAGAAGGAGCCTCAGATGATAATCCAAGGCATCTATATATACTATACACATATGAAAAATCAACATTATCACTATCGTTTAAAGAAAGTAATTTTTCATTATGTTTTATATAAAATTGAGATGCAGCAACTAAAGGCTTTAATTTTTCTCTAAGATTTAACGGTATATGTTGCTTTGTATATTCAGCATGCATCATTACATATGTTGTACTTAATACAACTTCATGGTGATACATAGGACTTTGTTCCCACTGTATTCCATCTTGATAAAATTGTATATTAAGCTGATCTTCTAACAAGTCCCATGCCCATTTCCTATGTTCTTCATCTACTAGATCAGGGAATAAAATAGATACTGAAAGTACACCTGTAATAAGTAATACGCCCCAATTACTTAACAATTCTTTTGGTTTGTAAGCTTCATATAAAAATTCTAAGTGTATTTTTAACGACTCTTCAAATTTTTCTAACTCTTCATTTGATAACTCTAAATCATTTCCTAAATATATCAGGCTTCTCATCCAATTAGATAATCTTATTCCTGTATCTAGAGTACGCCAGGTATCTTTATTATAATCTGAAGGAATTCCATTATACTTTATAAAACTAAAAAGATATTCCTTCCATTTTTCTAAATACTTTTTATCTTCAGTAAGCCTATATGAAATTGCTAAATCTACCATAAATCCGTTACGACTTAGCATAAATGTCCATTCTGGGTCCAAATTAGCGGTTTTGTTCCAATCCACTCCATCAAATACATAAGGAACAGATGTTGCTTCCATATCCATAGGATCATTATAAATTATTACGTTACGACAAAGTAAATCGCCTTGAAACTTTGCTCTTTTTATTTCTTTCTTACAATTTTCCCTAATAATCCTTTTCCAATTATCCCCTAAAAAATCATTACTATATTTATTAACTAAATCAAAAGCTATCATAATTTAATATCCTCAACTTCTTCCTATAATACTAGATGGTAGAACTTTTATTATAATACCTTTACTTATTTCAACGGAGTAGCCCCCTTCATTCTTTTCCCTTAATGTTCCAAAAATACCAGAACTCAAAACTACTTTATCTCCGATAATAAGTTCATCAAGAAATTTAGAATGCTTCTCATTATTCTCTCTAATTCCCTTATATTTAAGCATTGATGAGATAATATAATAAACGAAGAATATTATAATAATTAATACTATAAAAATTATTTTTTCGGTACTCATTTTTACATCATCCTATTAGATATTAATACTGTTGTATCTTTACTTTCATTAATGGAGTTTGATAATTCAGATTGAATATCTTCATCTTCTACTTCTCCTAAACAACATTTCATTGCTAAATCTACAACTAAAGCAAGATTAATTCCTGAAATAATATATTGATTTAACTTTGAAGATTCTAAAATTAAACGAGCTGCTATTTGATGAGGTGCTCCACCGGTTAAATCAGCAAGAACTATAACCTTATCATTGTTATCTAATATTTCTTTTAATTTTTTTTCAAAACCTTCATGAGTTTCATTTGCATCTAAATCAAGTCCAATAATATTTTCATTTTCTCCCACTAATAAAGATACTGATGATAAAACTCCACTTGGAAAATTACCATGTCCTACAACCACTAATTTATACATTTAAAGTCCCCCTATACTAGAATTCCGAAATATGAAAGTCCTATACCTAATACAAATAGTAAAGCTAATAATTTATATGTTGACCATTTATATTTCTTTACTAATGTAAACACAGCAATAGTAATAACTGCAGGTAACATATTTGGAAGTATTTTATCTAAAATTGTTTGAATAGAAACTATTTGTTCCTCTCCTGAAGCAAGAGTAGTAGCATATTGAATACCTATCTTTGCTTTTACAAATGTAACTGCTAAAGCTGAAATTACAGTAACACCTACTATATTTGCTGCATTAGAAATTTGACCAATCTTTTCACTTAAAGTAGCAATTACATTAGTTCCAAGTTTATATCCTAAATGACCCATTAATAACTTAATTGCTAGTAATGAAACAATCATAGTTATCCAGAAAGCCATTGGAGCAAAAGATAAACCATCCATAGCTAAACCAGCAAAAATAGTTGAGAATAATGGTGCTAAACCAAATTGTGCTATTGAATCCCCTATTCCCGCTAAAGGTCCCATCAAAGCCATCTTTATGCTACGAGTATCTTCAATCTCTTCACCATGGTCACACATTGCTAAATGCATACTAGTTATAAATGGTAACATATGAGGATTAGTATTATAGAATTCAATATTTTCCATTGAAACTTCTTTTAGTTTTTCTGGATCATTTTTATAAATTTTCTTTAATGCTGGAAAAATTACAAATAAATATCCTGTTCCTTGATATGAGTTATAGTTAAATCCATTTTGTAAATAATAAGATCTTAAAGTAACGTTTAAATAATCCTTTGCTGTTAATACTGGCTTTTTAGATTCCATTTGAAAAATCCTCCTCTTCTACAACCACATTTGAAGCACTAGATGCTTGAGCCTCTACATTCTTTGTGTTTAAGTTATACATTATTATTGCAAATACTGCTCCAACTAATGCAGTAGCCATAGTTGGTAATGCTAAATATGAAACACAAATATAACCTAATAAAACATATGGAATATATTCCTTCTTAAGCATAACTGACATTATCATAGCAAATCCTATTGCAGGGATAAGACCACCGGCAACTGAGAATCCTGTAATTAACCATTGTGGTAATACATCTACAAATGCTTGTAATGCTGGTAAACTTACAGCTGAAGCAAAACCTACAATAAATCCAACAACTAAGAAACCTATAAATGTAGCATTAGCAACTAACTTATACTTTTCATATTTGCCTTCAGCTATTAATTTCTTAGAAGTTTCTGTTGTTCCAGAGAAAGCAGTATATAAAGCAGTAGTAAGTAATTGGAATAATACAGCAAATGGGAATGATAAAGATAATGCTGATTCAGGAGTAACTCCTTGATTCTTTAAAGTAATAGCCATTATTGTTCCAACGATTCCAGGTCCTAATTGGTTTGGAGGAACTGTACCACCAGCACCAACTCCAAATCCCATAAATGCTAATTCAGCTAATGCACCAAATGTTAGTGCTGTAGGAATATCCCCTAATACAAGTCCAACTAAAAATGACATAACAATTGAACGATTTGTATAAATACCTAATAATTGCCCTGCATAACAAAATGCAGTAATTAAGCCTATTAAAATTGCCTGAGTTAATGATATATCCATTTTTATTCCTCCCTTTTTATTCTAATACCTTATTTAATGCTTCTATTGTTTGAACACCATCATTCGATACAGGTGATGTCTTAGTATTGAATTCAACATTATATTTATCTCTTAATTTACGTAAAGCTTCTTTGTCTTCTTCACCTAAGTAAATGAATTGAGAAACCTTTTCTTTACCTGCAGTAGCATGTATATTACCTACATTTAATTTTTCAATAGGAAACCCACCTTCTGCTAATCTTAATGCATCCTTACAATCCTTTACAACAACGAATATATTTTGATGCGGAGCAGCTTTCCAAATTACTTCGTTAGTTCTATCTATTGTCCAAAAACGTACACCAACTTCTTTAGGAATAACTGTTTTCATTAATGTTTGTTGTATTGCATCTGTCGATACTTTATCATTTGCAACAATAACTAAATTCACTCCTAAACTTTTAATCCATAATTGGCCTTGTCCATGTATTAATCTTTCATCAATACGAACCATTTTTATATTTGGTTTATTTTCCATAATAAATTCCCCCATTTAATAAATTATTATATTATTTTTTTACCAATACATTTTCCAATCCTTATAGAATCTAATTAAGGCTTCCATATAAAAATAGTCCCCCCAGATATTACCTTCATTTACACCTTTACCTGAATGCCAAGAATAAACCCCATGATTTATTAATGCTGTAGCTCCATCAGTTAAATCATCAGTGTAATTTTTTATTAAGCTACCTAATATTGAATGTTGTATGTATCTATAAACATTTTTCATTTCATTAGTTTCTGATAAAAACTTATCCATTAAATTAAATCCACAAACTGCTATAGCTGCCGAAGATGAATCTCTTGATTGTCCAGAACCATCATTAAAAATTAAATCCCAATAGCATACATAATCTTCCGGCAATCTATTTATAAAATAATTTGATACTGCTTCAAAAATATCTATATTTTCTTCATTAATATCATAGGAATAATTTAATGCTATTCCATATATTAACCAAGCCTGACCTCTCGCCCAACTAGAATCATCTGAATACCCTTGTCTAGTCTTACCTCCAACAGGATCTCCAGTGACTGGGTCAAAGTAAAATGTGTGGAATGCAGAAGCATTATCCCTTACTGCATTTGCAATAGTTGTTTTAAAATGCTTCTTAGCAATTTTACTGTAATTTTCTTCTCCAGTTACCTCTGTAGCCCAATATAATAAAGGTATATTTAAAAGACAATCCACAATTAATCTATAATTGTCGCGAGCTCCTAATTCACCCCAAGCTTGAATAAATTCTCCCTTTTCTTGATAACGTTTAATCAAGGTATCTGCAGCCATAATAGCCGCATCATATGCTATCTTGTTGCCTGTTAATTTATAAGCACTAACACATGATGGTATATAAAGAAATCCTAGGTCATGATGACCGACTTCAATATTATTTGCAATTCTGTTATAAAATGATTCAACATTTTTTTCTGCTAATTCTCTGTATTTATTATCTTTTGTATATTCATATGCTAACCATAAAATTCCTGTCCAGAATCCATTGGTCCATTCAGTATTATCCATAATACCATACGCATTATCTTTAGTCGCTGGTGTTGGAAAGTTTTCTCCAAATATTTCTATATTTCTATCTATTTTTTTAATACATTTATCTAATGCTTCTTCAATAGTTTCTTTCGATAAAAAACCACAATTAAAATAACGTTCGCTACGAATCAACGGTTCTTTTATAATACTTCGCATATTTTAAAACTCCTTAATGTCTACTTTTTACTTAGACATTATCTTCAGTTTGAATTTCTATAGAGTAAAATTTATAATGTAAATAGGTTCTTACAAATTCAAATGGTATTTGTGCAGGATAATAAGTAATTCTTTCTGATTTATAAACTGGTATATTTTCATCAATAGCTAAAGCTTCGCATACACTCTTTTCCTTAATTGGAAATTCAACTTTTATTTTTTGCTTCATTGGTAAAGTCATCAAATTTATTCCTAATGATTTATTTAACTCATCAGACAGCCTATCTTTTTCACTTAGACCTTTGTAGTTAAAATTCTTTAAATATTTCTTTGGAATATAGCTATTTTGAAATTGCCACGGAGTATCATTAATAAAACTTACACGACAAAAATGAACTAAAATTTCATTTGACTTAACATTTAATCTTGCCGCAATTTCTTTATCTTCTAATTCTCTAACCAACAACATTTTTTTACTTTCTACGATACTTTGCTCAGAATACTTATTCTTAACCTCTTCAATTATTGGGCTACCTTCATCGAAGAAAGCACGTCTATGCTTAAAGTTTTTCCTTACATATGTGCCTTCTCCTTGTTTTCTAATAAGGTATCCACTCAAAACCAAATCTTGAAGAGCTCTAACAACTGTTGTACTACTTACGTTGTATAGTTTTTTTAACTCTCCTTCAGAATAAATTTTATCTCCTGGTTTAAACTTCTTCTCTTCAATCATCTGAATAATGTCTTGTTTTATAATTTCATATTTTGCAATCATAACTCTTAACTCCTTAATAATATAACATGTTAATATAATATATCATATTATATCGGCATTCAAGTTTACATAATTATAATTTCTGTTTTCTTTATGCTTCTGGTTGCTTTCCTATAGAAGCAAGTATTCCTCCATCTACATATAGGATATGTCCATTTACAAAGTTAGAAGCATCCGATGCTAGGAATACTGTAGGTCCAATTAAATCATCTGTATTTCCCCAACGAGCCGCTGGTGTTTTAGAAATAATGAAATCATTAAATGGATTTCCTTCAACTCTTAGCGGTGCTGTTTGTGGTGTTTCAATATATCCAGGTCCTATACCATTACATTGAATGTTATTTTCACCATATTCTGCACATATATTTCTTGTTAGCATTTTTAATCCACCTTTTGCTGATGCATATGCACTAACAGTTTCACGACCTAACTCACTCATCATGGAGCATATATTAATTATCTTTCCATGACCTTTTTTAATCATAGATGGTATTACTGCTTTAGAAACAATAAATGGTGCATTTAAATCTACATCTATAACTTTTCTAAAATCAGCTGCTGACATTTCAATCATTGGAATTCTTTTGATTATTCCAGCATTATTAACTAAGATATCAATAACTCCAACTTCTTCTTCTATTCTTTTAACTAAAGCTTGTACAGCATCTTCATCAGTTACATCGCATACATATCCTTTTGCTTCTATTCCATCTGCCTTATATGCTGCTAATCCTTTATCAACTAGTTCTTGATTTATATCATTAAAAACTATTTTAGCACCTGCTTTTGATAAACCTGATGCAATTGCATATCCTATTCCATAAGATGCTCCAGTTACTAAAGCTATCTTTCCTTTTAATGAGAAATTATCTAACTTAAAATCATTCATTAAACTTAATCCTCCTCGTTTTATTTTAAATCATTCATAGAAACCATATCCATATCATCATATGTTATGTTTTCTCCACACATTGCCCATATGAATGTGTAATTGCTTGTACCTACTCCTGAATGTATTGACCAACTTGGGGAGATAACAGCTTCTTCATTTCCGACTACAATATGTTTAGTTTCATCTGGTTTTCCCATTAGGTGGAAAACTTTTGTGTCTTCATTCATATCGAAATATAAATATGTTTCCATACGTCTTTCATGAGTATGACATGGCATTGTGTTCCATGCGCTACCTTCTTCAAGAATTGTATATCCCATTTGTAATTGACAACTTTCACATATATTTGGATGAATGTATTGGAATATTTTTCTCTTATTTAATGTTTTACCTTCACCAACAACCCTTGGTGTGATGTTATCTATAGCTATTTTCACATTTGGATATTTATGATGTGCAGGTGTTGATACAACATAAAACTTTGCTAAATTATTTAAATCATTAGATTTAAATATTACTTGCTTTGTTTCCTTTCCAATATAATATCCATCTTGTTTTTTCATTTCTTCTTCTTTTCCATCAATGATAATTGTTCCAGGACCACCTATATTAATAATCCCAAGTTCACGACGTTCTAAGAAATAATCTACTCCAAGCTCTTTTGAAAGAACTATTTCCAAAGGCTTGTCCTCAGGTGTTACGCCTCCAAATATTTGACGATCGTAATGTAAATAAGTTAAACAAACTTTACCAGGCACAAATATTCTTTGTTGTAAAAATTCACTACGTAATTCCTCTGTTGAATAATGCTCTATATCCTTAGGGCTATGTGCATATCTAGTTTCCATCTAAAACACTCCTTTCTTCGTGTTAACCAGTTAACACATTAAGATGTTAATATTATATTACTACCATTTGTAACCGTAGTCAATAAGTTTCAGAAAATTTTCTCAAAGAAAAAAAGGAGATATCAAATCTCCCCTTTTTTTCATTCATTTACATTCTTTCTTCTATAAATTTTTTCAACTCGTCCTGTGTAGGTAAACCCTCATTATCACTAGAGTATGTAACTTGAATCGCACCAATTGCATTCCCTCTTATTGCACACTCTCTAATTGATAATCCTTCTAATTTTCCACTTAACACTCCTGCCGCAAAGCCATCTCCTGCCCCTACGGTATCTACTACTTTTTCGACTTTAAATCCAGGTTGTTCAAAGCTCTCATTTTCACTTCTAATATAAGCTCCCTTGCTACCATTTTTAATAATAACTTCCTTGATTCCAAGATTTTGATAAAAATCAGCTATTTTTTCTACATCTCCACTTCCAGTTAACACCAAACCTTCTGCTACACCTGGCAATATTAAATCACATTTTTTTGCTAAATCATTTATAACACTAACCATAACTTCTTCACTTTCCCATAAAGCTGGCCTTAAATTCGGATCAAAGGTTATATAAACCCCTTTTTCTTTTGCTCTTTCCATCAAACGATATGTAGCTTCCCTGCAACTTAATGATAATGCAGGGGGGATTCCAGTTACATGAAGAAGTTCAACTCCATCAAAACTTACTTTATCAATATCTTCTGAAGTAATATTTGAAAATGCCGATCCTTTTCTGTAATATGCTGTTACAGGATCTCCATTTGAAACTTTACTTTTAAACATCAGTCCTGTTTTATTTAAGGTGTCAAAAGTTATAAACTCTGTCCCTATTTTCTCTTTATTAATAAACTTTTTAATATATAAACCTAATGGATCATCTCCCAATCTTGTGATATATGAAGCTGTATGCCCTAACCTTACAAGGCCTGTACAAACATTAAGTTCTGCACCTGCTACTGATTTTTCAAATAAATTTACACTCTCTAAGTCTCCTTCTACTTTAGCTGTAAAAAGCGCCATTGGTTCTCCAAATAATAGTACTTTACTCATATTATAATTTTCTCCCTAATCTCCTTAATAATATAAAATATATTATTAATTTTTTCTCTTAAATTTTTATTTAGTAGCTTGTATTAACTTTTCGCAACGTTCTTTTAATATATCAAGATTAGATGCATTTATTCCTTTAGTTAAATATCCACCAAATCCTGTAGCATATGCACCATTTTTAAACCACTCTTTTACGTTCATATCATCAACTCCACCAGTTGGCATCATTTCAATGAATGGCATTGGTGCTTTAATTCCCTTAATCATTTTCATTGAAATACAATCTCCTGGAAATAATTTGACAACATCACTACCAGCTAAATATGAATTATAAACTTCTGTAGGCGTTGCAGCTCCCATTGAACAAAATATATCTTTTTCTCTACAATACGCTCCTACTTCTTCTACAATACAAGGAGATACTATAAAGTCTGCTCCATTATCTATTGCAAGTTTTGCTTGTTCCTTAGATAATACTGTTCCTGCTCCTACAAGTGCATTTGAAAATTCTTTTTTTAAATCACATATTAATTTTTCTGCCTTTGGAAGACTAAATGTAATTTCTAACGATGTAATTCCAGATTCTACAAGAGTTTTACAAATAAGCTTTGCTTCATCTATATCATTACCCCTAATTACTGCAATTAATTGTCCCTTCATTAATTCTTTTACTTCTTTCTTATTCATATATTCATATCCTCCATTTATATTTTTTATAAAATCCAAAATATATCTATTAGTATTATTTTGTATTTTTCACATTTTTAAATTTATTTTTTTCTTTTTTTAAACATTGATGCTCCTAATAATGTTAGTACTCCACCTATTCCTACTAAGGTAGTTCCACCTATAATGGCTCCAGTATTAGGTAAATTTATTGAATTATTTTCGTCATTTGAATTACTTGAACCTTCTTTTTTCTCATCTACTGTTACAGTAAATTCCTTTTCGGCTTTAGCACCCTTACTATCAGTAACTTCAAATACTACTTTATACTCTCCCTTTTCAATAACTTTAAAGCTATCATCTAACTTAATATTATTTTCTTTAATCTTAATAGCTTCACTTAAATCCCCATCTTCTTTATCTGATGCCATTATTTTGTGAAGACTTTTATCCCATGTATCTCCAATATATAGTTTTACATCTTCTCCATAAATTATAGGAGCTTCATTTATAACTTCTGCCTCTGTTTCATCCTCATTTAAGGGTTCCCCTAACTCTACTGTTAATTCAAAGCTTGCACCCATCGCACCAGAAGTATTTACATCAAAAGCTATCTTTTTATCGTTTAAACTTACATTCGAAATTTGGCTATCTGATTTTACTAATTTAGTTGCTGATTTTGCAATTTCTATTGATAGTCTTTCTCCTTCAAATGTTGGATCAGAAACTGATATTGTCAATGTATTATCATCATTTTCTTTTATCATAACTGATGCTTTTCCTGATGATGTTATAGATCCTGATGTATTTTTACCATCTATCCAAAAGTTTGCACCTTCCATCTTTAATTTCGTATGCTTAACTCCTTGAGCAATCTCATCATTTCTTACTATTTCAATATTTGAATTATTAGCATAGTCCTTTACTTCTTCTGATGATTTATTAGGCAATAATATATAACTATATCCTTTATTTTCTATATTAGCACCATGGTCTATATACATAGTTAAATAGTTGTTTGTAACTGTTTTATCTGCTGCTGAATTGGAAGCATTTATATTAAACCAATTGCCTTCTCTATTATCTCTTAATAAATTTATATCAGCTCCATTTGGGAAGTAATACCCAATACCTGTCCCCTCTACATTTCCTTCTAAAAATGCCCATTCTGCATTTTTAACATTATCATTATCTCCTAGGGATTGTACCTTTTCTTCTCCATCAACAATAAGTTTATTACTTCCATCTTTTCTTATTTTTCTATTTTCAACTATTGTTTCTGTATTGAATTCTTCCGGATTAGTTATTCCTGAACCTAATGCAACAATCTCATCATCAAACATAAACCAAGATTTATTTGCTTTTAAAGAGTCATACTTATTATCTATTTGCATACCTGATACACCATAGTTACCTAGTTTAGTTCCACCAGACCAACTACTATTTCCTAGTTCATAATAAACTTCATCTTGTAGTGGTGAACCTGCATCTATATCTGGAAGAATCTCTTTATCTGCTCTCTTTCTCGTATCTATTGTTGTTCCTGGCATTCTATATGGATCTATTGTTGACCAAAAGTCATCTGAGAATTGAGTTAAATCATCATTATAAAGATAAGTCATCCCATCTCCTTGAAACCAAGGTTTTAAATTTTCCTTGTTCATAAATTCATATTTACTTATTCTGCTTGAGCTTCTTGAAATAGCTAATGCATACCCCTCTCTTTCATGAACAGTCTTATCCATCATATTTAGGGAATAATGAGCTGCACCTTGTAATGATTGAGTAATAACTTCATTATTCATCATTTCATAATATTTATCTATTACATTTATTGATTTAAACTTCTCTCCAAAATCTATTACATCATCTGCTTCAATAGCCCATTGTTTTACTAATGCTTGTATTTTGTTTGCCATATCTTCATCTGAAATCATTGATATTTTAATCATGCCTTCAATAATTCCAGCTGCTTGGATATATCCATTTCCGTTATATCTAGATATAGACCTTCCTCTAACCATATCCATAACATAGCCTTTATATATAATCGGATCAAAACTTTCAAATATCCAATTATATATATTATTTTTACTTTCCGCCTCAATTTTCCATGGAGTCCCCTCTAGTAAAAACATTACATTTGATATTTTATCTATAAGAACGTTTCCATATGACCCAGTATAGGCAACTATTCCATGTTGAACATAAGAACCATCTGGATAAAATCCATCTCCACTAGTTACATAGTCAAAAACACCTGATATATCTTCTGAAGCTTCTTTTATTTTTTCTGGATCCCTTTCATTAACACCTTGAAGTAATTTATTTAAACATACATCTGCTAAATTAGCTCCAGTATGATATTTGCTTCCTGGTTCAATACTTGGTAAAAATTTTTGTATTGCATCCATATATCTAGTTATTTGATCTTCAGTTAAGTCATCATACATCAACACAACAACATTATTTAATCTAGCAGGTACTCCTATCATCCATTCCCACCAGTTTCCGTATTGTTCTATTTCACTATTATAAGCATTTTTATTTATCCATTCTAATGCATAAATTATATTATCTTTCAACTTCTCATTTTTATAATAAGTATCATTAGGTAAACTATAAGCCATAGCCATTGACACAATATTATTAAACATTGATGTTATTCTAGCTGGATTATCTTTGTAATCTTTTAAATTTTCCCATAAGTAATCATTATTTTCATCTAAATTCATGGATTCTAAATATGTTTTTGTTTGTTTTACATATCCTGATATCTTCTTAGCTATAGTTTCATTATTTACATCAATTAATTCACCACCAATTAAATCTTCCTTGCATTTTAGCCTAATAGATTCAATTATGCCCTCTACATCTCCATTTTCCATATTAACTATACTGCTTGTACTAATTTTAGTTGTTTCTGCATTTACGACATTAGTTAATGCAGTGCTAACAATTACGGTTCCTGCTAATGTTGATGCAATTATTTTTTTTGTTGTTTCCTTACTTTTTCTCATAAAATACATCCCCCTCATAATATTTAACTAAACGCTAAACTTAATAAATTATCTCTAATTAATAGGTTAACATATTAACATTATACGTTTGCTTGGTATTTATTGTCAATGCCTTATTGTTACTTATACATAAAATTAACCCTTAGCAGAATAATATTAAATATTCTACTAAGGGCTTTTATATTTTTAAAGCTTAATTTATCTATTACTATATCCTGTTTCTATCGTCCTTGAATGTATTTTTTATTCTTTACTTATTTAATCAACCTTAAGTAATATCCTTTTGCCCGAAAGTTTCTATTAGCAAATTTATATTTTAAATTTTAATACCCTCCTTCTGATATGTACCAAAGCTATAATCTCTTTTGAATCCCACATCTAACACTGAGTATTCTAAATACAAAAATATGGAATAGTAACTTCTTAACTATTCCATATTTATAATTTTCATAATTATAATTCTATAAGATTAACAATTAATATTATTATCTAAATAAATATTACAATTGAAGATATTTTTATTATTTTCTATATCCTAATACCTTTTTCTTTGCTAAGGCAAATCCACCTACAATTAATGATAATGCTAGTACAGCAAGAGAAATTGCAGATTCATTTCCTGTTTGTGGTAAGCTAGAATCATTTTGTTCTATATTATCATTTTCTATGGTATCTTCACTTACATAATCATTATTATCGTTACTATTGTTGCTTCCGTTATTGCTATTATTATTGCTGTTATTATCTTGATCTACTATATCATTATCATCTTCAGTAGTAGAACTTCCTATTTTCTTTACTGTTATAACTCTTGATACTGTTTCTGTATTACCAGAATTATCAGCTACTGTATATGTTATTGTATAATCTCCTTCTTTATCTATATCAACAGTACCTGATACAACTACTTTAGAAGTTAAATCACCATCCCTATCATCTTTTGCAATAACTCCATCCATAGGATTAAATTCAGTTCCTAATGCAACTATATTATTTTCCGGCAATGTTATAACAGGTTTTACAATATCCTTGTCTACAGTAAAGTAATTTACATTTGTTCTTGAACGTCCACCAAATTCATCTGTAACTTCTGCATACCATCCATACATACCATTTTCTGCATTTTCTAATGTATAAGAAATTTCAGTATCATTTGTTACATTATTCACTGTACCAATAACTTCATCAGTATATACATTTACATCCAGGTCAGTTGTTTCGATGGTCTTTTGTTTTGGCTCAATTCCTAAATCTTCAAAGGAAATTTCAAAATCTTCTTCTCCTAAAATAGTATCTCCACCTGCAACTGTATCCTTTGCATTATAATCATCTAGTGAAGGAGAATAAGTTTTAAATAAAACCTTCTTACTATCTAAATCAAAATGCATCAATCTTAAATAACCCATACCACCTTCTGGTAATCCTTGATAGTCAAATAACATTTGATAAACTTTTCTATCATTTACTCCATCGCCATCATCATCAAATTCATTTATTACAGTTTGAGCATTATGATAATGACCTGATAAAACCATGCATACATTAGAATTTTTAGAAACTACTTCATTAAGTACTCTTTGTGGTTCTTCACCAAATCCTCCACTTGCAAGTAGATATTCATGGAAGTTTAAAATAGCTTTTCTTTCTGGATATTTCTTTAATATATTATTCATCCACTCTATTTCTTCATCACCAATTCCCCAACCTACATACATCATTATAAAATCAATTCCACCTACTGATATTAAATCATAGTGAGCTCTATTATTTTTATAGCTTTCTCCATACCATTGATTATTTATAAATCTATCTTCCCCGAAGTAAGTGCTATAATTAGTATAATCTCCAGCTAAATGACCAACATCATGATTACCAGCTAGAACCCCATAAGGCAGTCCTGCTTCATCTAGCTTTTTATAAGCTGCATCTGCATTTTCCCATTGAGAAATCATATCTACATCATCAACAATATCACCATCATGGAATAAATATTGAATATTCATTCTTGAACGATTTGCAAGTAACCAATCATGAATATTTAATTGATGCTCATACTTACCAACAATATTTGTATTATCCGATGTATCTTCATTATAATATTGTGTATCACTTTCAATTGCAAAAGTAAAATCATAAGAATTTCTATCTACATCATTTTCATTACTTGTTGTAATATTAGTATTTTCTGAAGGAACAGCTGGAGTACCTGCTTCATATTGTGTTGGAGTATATCCTTCTCCATTTTGAACCATAACTTTTACTTTGTTATCTTTCAAATGATCCTTTAATGAAACTGTACCTGTTAATTTTACTTCTTCTCCATTTTGATTTATTTCAGCTTCAACTATATCAAAAGCGCTTATTGTATAATTATATACATACATATTTGTTTTTAAATTATTTGATTTTCCCTTCCAATCTACTTGGATTGTTGCATTTTCATTAACTTCTCCACTTAATTCAATATCAAATTCTTCATAAGGAAATCCATTGCTAGAATCTTCACCAAATACTTGTCCACTAGCTCCTGAACTTTGGCTAACCCCCTCTGTTTTAGAAATATTATAGTCTCCTAAAACATATCTTTCACCCTTTTTAAAGGAAACAGTCATTATATCATTAGTACTATCAGTTGCTTCTATTTTAAAAGTTGGATCAGAATTTAATATTGCTCCTTGCCCTGGAGTTATTTCAAGTCCTAACTTTGCATTTTCTTCAGGAATAATAAACTTAATTTCCTTATTATGTTCATTATTACAATTATCAACAGCATAAATAGTTAAAGTATGCTCACCTGGGGATAACTCTAAAGCTCTGAAGGTATAAGGCAATTCAATTTTCTTATCATCTAATTTTACCGATAACTCTTTAACTCCTGAAAGGGCATCATTTGAATCTACTATTATTTCATTTGTTCCTTTATATATTTGATTATCCTTTATATTTGTAGTTATTTCAGGAGCAGTATTATCTACAATAAATTTAACATCTTCACTTTCATTTGATGAAGTTAAACTACCACTTATAGTATGCTCTCCATCACTAAATTTTGTTGTATCTATTTCATATCTTAATGCATTAAAAGATTCATCACTTGGTGTAAATTTAGCTTCTAAGATTTCAATTTTTCCTGCTGAATCTCCCATTTTAATAACTTCTTCAGGATTTTCAAATCCTTCTGGACGTAATATACTTCCATCAGGTAATACTAATCTGATATTTCTAACTACAAAGTCATCATTATTTTCCCAGTTATGCTCTAATGCATTTGCTTTATTACCAGCATGAATATCAATTTGAATTTTCTCTCCCTTAGTCAAATAAATAGGATCTACATCATACGCAACTGTATCCCAATTATCATAAGTTCCTTCATTAAATATTCCAAGAACAGTATTTCCAATTGCAACTGCATTTTTAAAGAAAGTATCTGTATCCTTAATATCAAAAACTATCTTAGCATTATTTTCTATAGATTCTACTGTTTCAGAAGTTTTATCTACTCCATCAATTAATAACTTATCACCTGTTGTAATTAAATTATCTGTTCCAGATATATATTCATTTTCACTTATGTTAAATCTAATAGCTGATGTATCAACTTCTGCATTGGTAGTTTTTTCTATAGGAGTTTTTACCGTTGTAAAACCATCACTAACTTCAAAATAATATTCATAATAAGCTTTTCCAATTAAATCATATTTAGAAATTGTCTTTGAAAATATATCTCCATCTTCTTTTAATAAGTTATATGTTTCATATTTACTCATCTTATCATTTTTATAACTTAATTTAACTGTTTTGATATTAGTTTCATCAGATTTTGCTTTTACTTTAAATACTACTTCCTCTTCATTTGTAAAGTTTTCTGCTGTCATATTTTCTACTATAGGTTTATTCACCGGAGAATTGGAATTAGATTGCACGGGTTTATCCTCTTCTTTTACAGTCCCTGGATCTGGCACAGCTTTATTACTTGTCATAACACTTTCATTAGTATTTTCATCATAAAGATACTTTATAGATTTATCTTCCGATGTATCTTTTACGCCATTCATATTATAAGCAACAAAATCTACTTCTTCCTTTATATTAGTAGTAAGTCTAAGAGCTCTTGCACCACTATTAGCCATACCAGCACTATATACCTCAAATAAATTTACATTCATTTCTAATTGACTATTAAAATGATTATTAAAATCAGCAGCTGTTAAAGTGTCATTACTTCCATTCTTAATCCAAAAAACAATAGCCTCTCCACTTTTAACATTAATATCTTCATTAATATCCACCCATAATACATCACTTGAATCACCCTTATCTGGATAGTTGTAATATATCTTATAATCCTTTAAATTGACTTCTCTATTTGAGTTATTGTAAACCTCTATAAATTCATAAGCATCTGCTCCATCGATATTTTTAGAATCTGGTAATATTTCTGTAATTGATAATTCTGGTATTTGAGCTTTATCCGCTTTAATATTTTCTTGAGTAGTATTAGCTTGTACCAATAATGTTTTTGTGCTTAACGCCATAGTTTCTAAAGGTCTTGTAAAAATTAAAGCAGTTAATCCTAAAGTAAATAATTTGCTTTTGTATAGTTTTTTCTTAGCCATGATATCCTCTCCCCTTAATAAAACTTTTCTTAGTTTTAAAATTACATCTAATTGGAGTATATCATGTGGAAAATTTAGTTAATATCATGGTTTTGTAAAATAAAGTAAAGTTTTTTTAACTATTATTATATTTATTTAACAAATTTAATTATTATTAAAAACCTATTTAAATCTTATATTTATAATAAAGAATATTATTTAAAGCTAATCTAAGCTTCCTATAGCATCATCTATTAACTTACTACATATTTTAATTTTATTTTTATCAGATTCTACTATCGAACTAAGAGGTTTTCTTACTCCTCCAATATTAATTCCCTTTTCTTTTAATATTTCTTTCATTACTCCATAAAGATTTCCATGACAAGAACACATCTCATATATAATTCTATTAATCTTATATTGAATATCTTGAGCTTTTTTTAAATCACCTTCGCCTAAAGCTTTGTTAGCTGCAAGAAACAATTCTGGCATAACTGCATAAGTTCCGCCAATACCTCCATCAGCTCCCATTATACGTCCAGCAACAAATTGCTCATCTGGCCCATTAAATACAACGCTTTCATCACCAGATATATCCTTAAACATTTGAATATCTTGTACTGGCATTGAGGAATTCTTTACACCAATTACTCTTGGATTTTTAAGCATTTGCTTATATAAATTAATTCCTAAACTAACTCCTGCTAATTGTGGAATATTATATATAATAAAATCAGTATTTGGTGCAGCATTGCTTATATCATTCCAATATTCAGCAATTGAATAATCAGGTAAATGGAAGTAAATTGGTGGAATAGATGCTATAGCATCTACCCCTATACTTTCTGCATGTTCTGCAAGTTCTTCACTATCTCTAGTATTGTTACATCCTACATGAGCTATTATAGTAATTTTTCCTTTTGCAACTTTCATTACATTTTCTAATGTTATTTTTCTTTCTTCTTTACTTTGATATATACATTCTCCTGAAGATCCACAAACGTAAAGGCCTTTTACTCCTTTATCTATTAAGTATTGAGTAAACATCTGTGTGCGTTCTGGACTTATTTTTCCCTCATCATCATAACAAGCATAAAAAGCTGGTATTATACCTTTATACTTTTCTAAATTTCTCATAAATCTTCTCCTTAATATTTTCTAATAATCTTAGTTAGATATAGGTTGCTTTAACTCATTAATTGAAAATGTTTCATATTTTAATATATTTTTAAGATGCAATTCATTACGAGACCAAGAGTCATACTTCTCATATAGTAATCCAATATCTCCATTAGGTAATTCTGTAAGACAAGAATATGAATATCCCATATTTGAACTATCTACTGAATAACAATATTTCCATTCAATAGAATATTTATTTATTCCTGAAGCACCTGTATCATTAATTAAACCTATCCATACCTTTCCATTTCTACGTGCACTACTTGAATCTGGTGCTGATAGAATAATGGCTTCTTTTCCATCAATCAGCCCTGAATAATTAATAACTGATAGTTGAGTTCCATATGAAGTAGTGTGCATATTAGGTACAGTTACTCTATCGCTCCAAGTTTCTCCTCCATTAATACTTGTGACTTCTGCTATAACTCCAGACCCAGTACGCAAATATGATTTAAGAGATCCATCAGGCATTTCAACAATTTGTGCTTCTGCTGTAGATCCGGTATTCCTATTGTCTGCTGCTACATAATTCCAAGTTTGTCCATGATCATCACTATACATAAAGCCAAGCTCAGCATATGAACTTGAATATAGTGGTACAATTAATCGTCCTTTATACTGTCCCTTTGAAATTTGTTTTCCAACACCTGGTCCTAAAACTAAGAATTTAGAATTTTCCGGTTTAAAGCTACTTACAATGTTCAAATTAGACCAAGTTTCTCCTTCATCATCGCTATACTTCATTGCTAAATATGTTGTTGGAAATACTTTAAATAGAGAATCTTTATAAAATACGTTCATGTTAACATCAACATTTGTAGCTGTCTCCAATAGAGTTGTACCACTAAAATTATAGTCATATTGTTTACATAATAATGCGATTCCATTTTTATATAAATTATAATCTCCATCAATTTTATACTCTGTAGGTAAGTTAGTTACATCATTATATATTACCCCATTTTCACGGATGGAATAATTATAAGTTGAACTTCCATCTTGGTGCCATCTTAACTTCATATATTTCTTACCAGCAATATCCTTATATCCTGATCCCGTTGATGCATTAGAACTTCCTATTCCAGCAGGCATAGCATCTGCAAAAATAAACAATCTCTTTGTTTCCTTATCTTCTAGTAATACTGGGTCAATAAAAGATGCACTTCCTTGAATTTGAACATTTTTTCCTATAGAATCACGTGGCCAATCTATATTTTTTGCAACATAATCATTAAATTGTAATGGTATTGTTGGATTCTTCCATGTTATACCGCCATCTAGACTCTTTGAAAATGCAATATCTATATTACTTTTAGAATCATGTGTTCCACCATATCTTGCATCAGCAGCTGATACAACAGTTCCTGAACTTAATGATAATAATGATGGTATTCTAAAATAATTAGATTTAGTACTATCACCAGCATAAAAAATATTTTCTCCATATGTTGTTGCTCCAGTTTCTGCCTTAAGGGCCTCATCAGTTAAAATCTCATTATAAATTTTCACATTTCCAATTGTTCCTCCGAATGGATATGCTATAACTCCATCTCTAACGGTCCCACCTAGCATAACATTATTTACACCTGTAATATCATTTATAAACTTATATACATCGGTATTTAAAGTTGCAAGTAATTCACCATTGGCAAATAATTTATATTGCTTATTGTTTGGATCTGCTTTAAATGCAATTGTGTTAAATACAAGATTATTTTTGTATATCGATCTTACAGCTGCTGGTCTACTTAATGTATATTTTAATACACTATCAGTATTTCTAAGTTCCATTCCCACTTCCCCTGTATTAGTAATATAAATATGGAAATGTCTATCCCTATTCCTGCTAGTATTATTTCCAATGCTTACTAATGACTGTATACTATTATTACTTGTTGATTTATAAGAAACAATTATTGTTCCTTTTTCTAAAGCTTTTACATATTCCGAGCCCATTTCAGAACTTAAGTCATAACCTTTTCCTTCTGTAATATTAATATTACTTTTTTCAATAATTAATCCATTAGGAATAGTTGAATTTGATGTAGATGTATCTTCTTTAGTAAAATCTACAACCGTTCCACTTAGAGTCTCTATATTTTCTTTTTCTAATATTTGAGTATTTAAATTTTGTACCAAACTAAAAGATTTATTTTTTATATTTTTTGTATTCTCTATATTGTTATTTATAAAATATTTTCTTGCTCCATACTCTTCTGTAGTTTGACTTGATACACTATAAGTAGGTAAAGAAGTAATCGCTAATGTTGATAAAGCAATAGTAGATATTGATTTTTTTATTAAACTATACATCATAATCTTCTCCTCAATTTTATTTATATTCTCAGTCCACAACTACACTGTAATATCTATTTATTTAGAAACAATCTCATTTAATTTTACTTTTCTATTTTCATAACGAGATTTAGTTAATGCATCTGCAGTAGCAATTGCTGCTCTAGCTGCTTTCCCTGTTAATAACGGTCTAAACTCATCATCAACATCTTTTCCATGTAAAATCTCATTAAAATATTTCATTTCATTTTTCATAATTCCATGTAACCACTTTGGAGGTAATTTTCCTGGTTTACCATACATTATAGCTCCATCCATTTCTGTTCCATGGTAAATTCTTGTACGCTCATCATCTTCTTCCTTTGTTTCATGAACAAGATATGTTTCTTCTCCATTTTTAGTTTTTACTGTCATAGCAACATCTTTCATATCAATTCTAATGGCACCTTTTGTTCCTTGAATTAATACATAATGCTCTGGCCAGTGGAATGCTGATCCATATTCTAATAAAGCATATCTATTATTTGGGAATTGCAATGTAATAAATAACATATCATCTTCATCACCAAATTGTTCACCTGAGTGAGCTACATTTCCACCTACCATAGTTACTTCTTCTGGTGTCCCCATAATAAATTGTATACAATCTAATTCATGAATATGATGATATAAGTGTCCACCTGATTTTTCTCGAATCTTTTTCCATGATATACTTGATTGAGGCTCTTCCCATCCATTTCTAGCAGAATGGCAATAAAGTACATCTCCTAATACACCTTCATTAATTAATTTTTTAGCATGTCTTACACTTCTAAAAAAATTCATTACATGTCCAGCCATAAATATTACGCCTTTTTCTTGACAAATACCAACCATTTCATCACAATCTTCATAACTTAAAGCTATTGGTTTTTCACAAAATACATGTATTCCATGTTCTGCTGCTTTAATAACTGGCTCTTTGTGTAGATAGTTTGGTGTTGCTACTATAACAGCCTCTACATCTTCTCTACTATACATAGTATCTAAGTCAGTTTCTACATCGCATCCTAATTCTTTAGCTATTGTTTCTGCATTTTCTGGATCTAGTACTGCTACAACCTTAGCTCCTTCTTGATCTTTCATAATACGCGCTAATTCAGCGCCAAAATATCCTGTTCCTACTATTGCATAACCTATATTCTTCATAATTCACCCTCCATTTTTATGTTATTTATTTTACTGATCCATCAGTCATTCCAGCTGCAATTTTCCTTTGAATAAACATAAAGAAAATTATTGATGGTACTACTACAAGTGTTGATGCTGCCATCATATCACCCCATGAAAGAATTTCCGCTCCTTGTAATGATCTAAGTGCAACTGAAACAGTCATTCTATCGGTGCTGTTTATTAAAATTAAAGAGTATAAAAACTCATTCCATGCATTTATAAAAGTATAAATTGCCGTAGCTACTATTCCTGGCATAACCAATGGAAGAACTATTCTTACAAAGGTTTGTAGCTTGTCTGCTCCATCAATTTTAGCTGCCTCTTCTATTCCTATTGGAACAGTCTTAAAAAATCCAACCAGCATCCAAACCGCATATGGTACACTAAATGAAAGATAAACTATTACTAACCCTATCCTTGTATTAGTAAGACCAATCTTTGCCATTACCAATGAATATGGAATTGCTAATAAAATTGGTGGAAACATATATGTAGTAACTAATAGTTTAGACATAACATTTCCAAACTTAGGGAAAAATCTTACGATACCATAAGCTGCCATTGCTGAAATTGTAATTGCTATCAAAGTAGTTATAAGAGAAATTAATAAGCTATTTTTAATATTTACTGCAAACCCTAAATCTTTAATTACATGAATGAAATTCTCTAAAGTAAAGTTCTTTGGTAAAAAACTTGTAGGATTTGCTGTTAGTTCACCTGATGTTTTAACAGAAGAAAGTAGTATCCATAGTAATGGGAAAACAGCTATAATAGTTAAAATAATAAGATATATATGACACATAAAATTTCCAAACTTATCTTTTTTACTTATCATTATTTATCCTCCCTTTCCCATTTTCCTATAATAGTAAAATAAGCTGCACATATAAGTAATAAGAATAATAGCAATAAAATAGTTATTGCTGATGATTTTCCTAATAACTTCGTACCCCAGCCCATATTATAAGCATATATTGGTACTGTTGTTGTTGCATTTGCAGGTCCACCACCTGTAATTAAATAAATTAAATCGAAATTATTAAATATCCAAATTGTACGCAATACTACAAGTAATCCAATTACTGTTTTTATATGTGGCATAGTAATAAATCTAAATTGTTGACCTTTTGATGCACCATCAATTTGTGCTGCTTCATACTGGTCTTGGGGTATTGTTTGTAATGCTGAAAGTACATTTACCATTATCATTGGTGCCCCAAACCATATATTTATAAAAAATAAAGTTGGTAAAACTAAATTAGCATCACTTAAAAATTGTGGTAAAGTACTAGTAAACCCTAATTTTACAAGTATATTAGGTATAAATCCTGATACTCCATTAAGCATCCATTTCCAAGATAATGCTATTACTATAGAAGGAAATGCCCATGGAATAATTAATGCTGTACGATAAACACCTTTTAAATGCTTTACTCTATTAATTGACAAAGCAGCTGTAAACCCTATAAATAATTGACCAATCAATGATACTAATGTCCATATAATAGATATAATAAATGCTTTAAAGAACTCTGGATCCTTTAAAACTGATATATAATTTTGTAATCCAATAAAATCATATGATTGCTTAATTAAATGCTTTGTTGTTAAACTATAATATAAACTAGAAAATATAGGATAAATCAATAATACTCCTACTATAATAAGAGCCGGAAGTACAAATACCCATCTTGCATAATCTTTTTTTGCTTTTATTTTCACAAACACCCTCTCCACCCTTTCTTAAATTATGGTGCTGTCGCATATTCCTATTTTATATTTTTAATTGTGCGACAGCTCCATCATTCAAAATTCATATTACTTAACTGTACTAAATAACTCGTTTAATTTATCTTCAGCAGTTTGAGCTGCTTTTTTAACATCTGTTCCATTTGTAATAATATCTTGGAACATAGATTCAATAATTCCTTGTGATGTTAATAAACCTGCTTCTACGCTTGGTCCATGTTCAAATCCTATAGCTGTACCCTTATCAGCAGCTGTGCTAATAACATCTACAGCATTTGAAAACTTCTTAACTGTTTCATTTGATTTATATTCTTCAGTATCTGATATACCTTTAATAGCAGGTAGCATTCCCACAGGTGTTGCTTCTAAGAATTTAATATAATTTTCTTTTTCATATAACTTTTCAATAAATGCTTTGCATATTTCTGGATGCTCTGATTTTTCCCAAATTACCATTGGAATATTTGATGTTTCAATTCCATAATCAGGATCATTAGCATTAACTTTTGGAATTGGAGCACAATCAATTTTATCAACTAAATCTGGTGAGTTTGTAGCTACACCACTTATTTGAAATCCCGAATTAAAATCAAATGCAGTCTTACCTTGGTAAAATAAAGTTGCTTGATCAAGAACTGCATAGTTAACAGAATCTTTTGGTGATGAGTTCTTATAAATATCAAGCCAATAATTAATACCATCTATAGCTAAGTCACTTGTAAGATCTGCTTTTAAATCATCTGTCAAAAGACTTCCTCCTGCACTACGTACATAGAAATTTAAGAATCTTGTCCCCATTAAATCTTTAGATCCAGTAGGGAATGAACATCCATAAACATCATTAGTAGTTAAAACTTTAGCAGCGTTTGCAAATTCCTTCCAAGTCTTAGGAACTTCAAGTCCTGCTGCTTCTAATAAATCTTTTCTATACCACATTACTTGTGCATGAGAGTATAAAGGTAATGAATAATGGCTTCCAACTGATTCTCCTTCTGACAATGCTGATTTAGAAAATTTATCACGGCCAATATTATCAATAACATCATCTACTGGAATAATTGCTTCAGCATCCATCATTTCAACAACATGACCTGGGAGAGCCGTACTCATATCTGGTACATTTCCTGAAGCAAGACCGGTTGTCCACTTTGTATAAAAATCTCCCCAAGAAAAAGTTTCAATATTAATTTTTACATCAGGATTATCTTTCATAAATTGATCCGCCACTGCTTGTATAGTTTCTAATCTTGCTCCTTGCGTAAAAGAATGCCAAAACGTAATTTCTCCCTTTAATTTCCCTGGTTCTGCTTCGGCTGCACTACCCTTAGAAGAGTTTCCTCCGCACCCTACAAGTAACGTTGCCCCCATAATCACCGTCAACATAATGCTTAATAACCTTTTTTTCATTTTTATCCTCCTTGATAATGAAGTTTCTTGTAAAGCTTTACTTCTAAGTTTAGTATATATTACCATTTTGTACTTTTCTACATACAAAACATTAAATATTAGCACAAAACATTTTTTTATTACTCTTTTTGTCTCTTAACTCAAGTACTATTTTATATTGCTTTATATTTATATTTGGATAAAAAAAAGCACTTGTATCAATACAAATGCCCTTTCTATCAATATCTATATTATATTTAAAAATAAATCTACAAAATTATACTTTTAATCATAAGTTGATACAATATAAATTTCTATTTTTTATAGGATAAATTAACTATTATATAGTTATTCTTTAGCATTATCCCTATATTGTTTTGGAGTAATACAAAAATATTTTTTAAATATTCTACTAAAATAATTTGCATCTTCATATCCTACTTCATATGCTATATCACTTATATTATCTCCTGAAACCAATAACTTTCTTGCAGCTGTCATAACTCTTATTTCATTTAAATATTCTAAAGGATTTTTTCCAACTTGCTGTTTGAATAATGTTCTAAATCGTGATTCACTTAGTTCAGCCATCCTGCTCATTTTTGAAATTGTGTACTGCTCTGTAGGATGTAAAATTATATAATCTACAACAACCTGTATTCTTGGATCTAAGCTAACATCTGATTTTCTTGTTCTCTTTTTAATTCTTTCTAAAGAAAATTCTTCTTCTCCAATCAATTCTTTTCTATCAATATCAATATTCTTCTTACCCTTATCAATAACATATCCTATAATTAATTCTAGATATCCTCTAACCCAAAACATCCTTGAATCATGATCTGTCTTTATGCATTTATACATTTTTTCAAAATACATTCTACCCTCATCATTTATATCATGAATTACTGTAGGTATATGAAAATAATCTGTTAGTAAATCTCCTCCATCATAATTTACTGATGTTGCAAATCTTATGCTATAAAAAGAAAAATCATCATTAAGCGCATGACAAGATAATTTACATCCAACTGGAAGATAAACAATATCGCCTTCCTTTACTTCAAATTCCTTCCCATCAATAAAGAATATAGCATTTCCTTTTATAACGTATCTTAACATACCATATGGTAAATAACTTTCAGGGTATACCCAGGACTTACCAAAGGAGTATCTATCAATATAAAGAAAATTAAATCTTATAGAATTAATAAATGAATTATTCATAAGCAATTCCCACCTTATTATACAGAATATTACAACAATTATAATATATCACTTTACTTAATTCAATTATAATTTAGTTGTTTTGTACTATAATTACTCATTTAACCTATTTATAAAAATTTTTCTTAATAATATAATTCAAAATATAAATATTAAATTCTATTGAAAGGAGAAAGTTTTTTATAGTTATGAAAGTTGGACATGATTATGTTAGCCCTGGTTATTTTTCATTAAATGTATCTGCAGATACCCGCCGAAAAGAATTTGATATAAAAAATCATACTCTAATAGAAAATAAATTAAAACCTGATTTTCTTTTCATAGGGGATTCTATTACTCATTACTGGGAATTAAGTGCATATTTTAACAAGCCTGGACAACTAATTATTAATCGAGGAATAGGCGGAGACACCACTACCTATTTATCCCAAAGACTTTTGGCTGATGCTCTACAATTATCTCCAAAATACTGCATCATCGGTATAGGAATTAATGATTCCTTAGACTTAGAAGGTGATTATTGGAGACAACTACCTGGTCTCCCCTATAATGATGTTTTAACAAAAGCAAAAGAAAATTATATAGATATCATAGAACAATTTGATAAGGCATCTTCAATACCTATTATAGTTTCTTTATTACCTATTAATATTCCAATTTCATTATGTGAGGCAAAACGCAAAAAATTCATTTGTGACTTTAATGATTTTCTATATAGTTATAGCAAAGAAAAAAATCTTATTTATGTTGATTATTATCATACAACTGTAGTCCCAGGCACAACTTTACTACTTGAAGGCATTACATATGATGGTCTTCACCCAAATGCAAATGGTTATAACATTATGGCTACAGTATTAAAAAATACATTAAAAAAACAAAATATAATTATCTAAAGGAGATTTTCATCTATGAAATATAAAAAATATGAAATATTAGAAAAAATAAAAGGTAAGCTAATAATATCTTGTCAAGCTCTTCCATCAGAACCTCTATACGTAGAAGATAGATCTATAATGTATCTAATGGCTCGTGCTGCTAAAAAAGCTGGTTCTCCTTGTATCCGCACAAATAGCATACGTGATATCATAGCAATAAAAGAAGAAACTTCTCTACCTGTAATAGGTATTATTAAAATTGAGTATGAAGGATACGATTCATATATCACTCCAACTATGAAAGAAATAGATGAACTTGTTTCAGTTGATACGGATATTATTGCTCTAGATTGTACAATGCGTAAACGTGGAGATGGAAGTACTATAAACGAATTCATAACCGATATAAAAAATAAATATCCAGACATTATACTTATGGCTGATATTTCTACCTATGAAGAAGGAATAAATGCTTGGAAGTGTGGTGTAGATTTTGTTGGGACAACCTTAAGTGGCTATACAAGCTATTCTCCTAAAATTAATGCTCCAGATATTGATCTAGTTAAAAGGTTATCTTCAGCAATTGATATACCTGTAATTGCCGAAGGTAAAATACATTATCCAGAACAAGCTGCACAAATGTTAGAATCTGGCGCATATGCTGTTGTAGTAGGTGGAGCTATTACTAGGCCATTAGAAATTGCCCAAAGATTTATTAATGCTATTGAGGTAATAAATAATGTATAAAATTTATTTAGGTGTTGATATTGGTGGAACAGATGTTAAAATTGGTTTAATTACATCAGATGGTAATCTTATTAAATCCACAGCTTTTTCTGTTGACTTTGATCATTATAAAACTCCAATTATTGATACTGTATTAAAATCAATAGATATATTCCTAGAAAACAATAATTTAGATTCAAATAACCTAATTGGTATCGGAATTTCTGCCACTGGTCAAATAGATACTTATAGTGGTACAGTAATTGGAAGCGCTGGGCATATAGATAATTGGATTTCTACTCCGATAAAAGATATTGTACAAAATAAATATGCTGTACCAGTTTCAGTAGCCAATGATGCAAATTGTGCTGTTATCGGTGAATACTGGAAGGGAAGTGCAGTAAACTATTCTAATGTAATTATGATTACCATTGGAACTGGTGTAGGCGGCGGAATTATTTGTAATGGGAAATTTCTCTCTGGAAAAATAGGATTAGCTGGAGAACTTGGACACTTCTCTATAGATAAAAGTGGGAAAAAATGTACTTGTGGAAATTTCGGATGCTATGAACAATATGCATCAACTACAACTTTAGTTAATAATGTAAACGAATTACTTAACTCCCTTCCATCTTATCCATTTAATAAAACTGAGAAGATAAATGGAAAATTCATATTTGAACAAGTAAAATTAGGTAACAGTGACATAACATATATAGTAAATAAGTGGATAGATGATATTTCTGTAGGATTAGTAGGATTAATTCATATTTTTAATCCTGACCTTGTAATAATAGGTGGCGGAGTAAGTAGTCAAGAAGCTTATTTTATTACTCCTCTACGTAACAAAGTATTTAATATGATTATGCCTAGCTTCAAAAGGCATTTAAAAATCACTTCCGCAAATTTAGGAAATAATGCAGGATTGATTGGAGCTATTTATAATTTAATAAAAGATAATAATTTCGGGGGCATTTATGATAATTGATAATATAAAAAATATCTATAACTACAAATCTTTTTCAATAATTTATAAAGCTTTACAGGAACTTTCAAAGCTTAATATAGAAAATATACCTACTTCAACTATCGTTTATGAAGAAAATAAACTGTTTTATAACCCAGTATCACTCATATCTAAACCTGAATATGAATGTATATTTGAATCACATAAAAAATATCTGGATGTACATTATATTTTAGAAGGTATTGAGGGTATTTCTACATCTTCTATAGATAAACTTAAAGTTCAAACTCCTTATAATAATGAAAAAGATATTGCCTTTTATAATGGAGAAGCTGATGGAACATATTATTTAAATCCTGGTGACTTTATGATTTGTTGGCCTACTGATGCTCATAAAGTTGCTATTATGAAAAACTCACCTTCTCAAATAAAAAAGATAGTTTGTAAAATTTCTGTTGATTATTTATAAAATTTGTTTCTTTTGTATTGAATAAACATCTACTGTATTTAATTTTAAAACCACATAAAAATCTATAAAACTTATAATATAGTCAAAGGACCTAACGTTTCGTTAGATCCTTTGACTATACTACGATTTAAATTAAAAAACACTTGTATTTCTTAATTTTTGAAATAATATATAACTTTAATTAATTATAAAATAAATAGTAAAGAAATGATTTATTATACTTCTATAAGTACATTCATTATCCCACCACAAACCATTCCTTCATCTTCTGCTACATCTCCTGTCATATCAACTTGCATTGTCATAAAGCTTCCTTCTTCGACTTCCTCTATTAAATCCCTAGCTGCAAGAATTACCTCTCCTTCACTACATCCTCCGCCTATGCTTCCAAGTGTTTTCCCATTTTGCCAAATAATCATTTTAGCTCCTGCTCCTCTTGGTGTAGACCCCTTTGTGGATGTTACTGTAACAATTGCTCTTCTTTCTTCATCTTCTTTTGCAAGGTTTTCTAAGACTTTAATATCCATATCAGAATAATTTGTTCTTTTTTTAGCATTTGCACAAGCTATCATATCTGATATACCTAACCTTTTTTGTGCAATAATCTGAGAAATAATAGATATTGCAATTTCTAATGGTGTAATTCCCCCAATTCTAAATCCTATTGGAGAACATATTTTATCTAACAGCTCTGCACTATATCCTTCTTCTTTAAATTGATCCTTAATTCCTTGAACTCTTCTCTTAGATCCTATCATTCCTAGATATTCTGGTTTTATATTTAAAACTGCTCTAAGACATTCTTTATCATATTTGTGTCCTCTTGTAACAATTGCTACATAATCATTTTGATTTACATTTATTTGTTCAAAAACATTTTCAAAGCTTTCACAGATTACTTCTGTTGCTAATGGAAACCTTTCTTTATTTGCATAGGATAATCTATCATCTATAACTGTTACCTTAAATCCAATTTTAGCTCCTAAATCCACAAGATGCTCTGAAATATTTCCGCCTCCAAAGATAATTAATCTTGCTTCTGGAAAAAACGGCTCTATTAAAATTTGCTCTTCATCATTATGTATGATAAATTCTGGAGTCTTTTTATCTATTGCTTTATTTATTGCATTTTTCATATCTTCATCAATATCTAATAAGTCATCTTTATTTAAATCTAATAATATTTTTTCTATTTTCTTTCCCCTTTTAGATGAAAGCCTTGTCATCATTACCATGCTATGGTTATCCTTCAATTCATTAATAAGTTCTCCATAAGTATTTCTCATATAATCCCCCTGTATTTTGCTGAGCAAAATAGTGAAAGAGTAAAAAGTGATTTTCACTAAAATATCTCTCAGCATTTTATTGTAAATAATTTATAAGTTTTTAGTTAAAATAAATTTCCTTTAGCGCTTCAACTAATTTTTTTACGTCTTTTATATTATTTTCTTCTCCAAATGTAAATCTAAGTGAACATTGTGCCTTTTCATGAGATAAGCCTATTGCTTTAAGTACATGTGAAGGCTCTGTTAATCCTGAAGAACAGGCTGCTCCACTTGATACTGCAAATCCCATTTTATCTAACTTTAATATCATTGTTTCTGCCTCCATTCCTTCAAAGAGGATGTTAACATTTCCTGGTAATCTATCCACAGCATGTCCATTCAATTTTGTATTTGGTATGTTTTTTAAAATCTGAATTATAGCTTCATCTCTTAAGCAACATAACTTCTCTTGATATTCAATTAAGTTTTTATTTGCTAATTCAATAGCCTTTCCAATACCAACAATAGATGAAACATTTTCTGTGCTTCCACGCTTTCCCTTTTCTTGCTCTCCACCGTCCATAAGAGAATCAATGCCTGTACCTTTTCTGATATATAAAGCTCCTACCCCCTTTGGACCATAAAATTTATGTGCTGATATTGATAATAAATCAACTTGTAACTCTTCAACATCTATAGTAATACAGCCAACAGCTTGTATTGCATCTGTATGAAATATTATTCCCTTTTCCCTAGCTATTTTCCCTATTTCTGCAATTGGCTCTATAGTTCCTATTTCATTATTTGCCATCATGATACTTATTAAAATAGTATCTTTTCTTATAGATTTTTTTAAATCCTCAATTGATATTTTTCCATCCTTATCAACTGGCAAATAACTTATTTCAAAGCCTTCTTTCTCTAATCGTTTACAACTATTGATAACTGCATGATGTTCTATAGAAGAAGTAATTATGTGTTTCCCCTTCTTTTTATAATATCCAGCAATACCCTTAATTGCCCAGTTATCAGCTTCTGTTCCCCCACTTGTAAAGTAAATTTCACTCTTTTTAGCATTTATAGTCGCTGCTATTTGCTCTCTTGCTTTTTCTATTGCTTTTTTACTTTTCCGTCCAAAACTATAAATGGAAGATGGATTTCCATACTGATTAGTTAAATACGGCATCATTTCTTTAAGAACCTCTTCATTAATAGATGTTGTTGCTGCATGATCTAAATATATCATCTTATTTTCAATCATATTTTCTTCCAAAAACTCACCTCTACTTTTATTAAGCCCTTTGATTAAGACGTTTTTTTATTCCCAATACTCCTATAAATTTAGCTATTCATTGATATTTTTATTACTTCCGTATTTTAATTTGTACTATATTTAATTGATTTTTAAATTTTATTTATTATTGAAACTTAGTAAGTCCTTATAAGTTTATTTTAGCATATATTGTATTTAATTCAAATTAATATTATCCATTATATATATTCATTAATTGTATTGAAATTGTAATGATTTTAAATTCTACAATATAAAATATATGCTTTAAAATTATAAAAATATCAATTAATATACCTTCATATTAATTCTAATTCTTCATTAATTAATTAATTGATGAAAAATAGAAAACCCTCAAAGGATTTTCCTCTGAGGATTTTTTATATTATTTATTGTATGACTAGATATTAAATTATATATTTTATATCTAATCATTCGAAACTCTTATTATATGCATAGATAAGTATAAAATTTCATCTTCACTAATTTGTTTATTTATAACGTTCTGAACGTAGTTTTTTATTAGCCTAGCACATTTTACTTTATCTGGATATTGAATTTCAATTTGCTCTAAAATAAAACTATTTTTACTATCTGTTATTTTATCTTCCATTACCCTTTGTAAAAAATACTGCAAGTGTGTAATAAATCTTGAATAATTTAATGAATCTTTATCTAATTTAATTTTTAAATCATATTTAATAATATTAATTATGTCTTTCATCATTTTAACCATTAAAATTGTATTTTCCATTTTTGCATCTTCATTTTGTGCATTTACAATATGAAAAGCTATATTACAAGCTTCTTCTTCTGGAAGATTTATCTTTAACATATTATTAATTTTTTCTACAGCATAAAGTCCAACCTTAAATTCTTCTGGATAAAACTTTTTCACTTCCCACAATAGCCTATTTTGTAAAACTACTCCTTTATTATATCTTTCTACGGCAAAAGATATATGATCAATTAATGAAATAAAAACATTATCATTTAATTCACATTTTAATTCATTGGCAGCATGTCTAATTATCATATTTGTAACATCAATATACTCGCTTGGCATATCTTCTATAACTCTAAAATAGTTTTTCTTAGTGCTTTCATCTTTTAATGTAAATATCTTTTCTATTTTATTTGGATCTATGTCATCTCCAACTTTTTTCATAAATCCAATCCCTTTACCCATAGCTATTATTTCATTATTTTCCTCATCATTTACAAAAACAAGACTATTATTCATGACTTTTATTATTTTCATACTCTTCATCCTCATTCTTAGCAATAAATAATGATTTAAAATATACTTGGACAAATTAAACTTTTATACTTCACTATATTTATTATTCAATATTATCTCCATTAGTTTTAATTATGTCTTTATACCAATAAAAACTTTTCTTTTTTATTCTTCTTAAGTCCATTAGGTTAAACTCATCTCTATTTACATAAATAAATCCATATCTCTTTCCATATCCTTGATGTGTACTTACAACATCTATAGCTGACCATGGACAATAACCTAATACATCAACACCATCAGATATTGCTAATTTTAATTGCTCTAAATGTTTTTCTATGAAATCTATTCTATCATCATCATTTATTATATCATTTTTTTCTAATATATCTTTATCTCCATATCCATTTTCAGTTATTAATATAGGTAAATTATATTTTTCTGAAACCTTTCTTAATGTCATTCTTAAACCTACTGGATCTACTACCCATCCATACTTAGATTTACTAACATATGGGTTTTCTGCTGCTCTATATACCCCTTGCTCTCCTAACATTATTTGCTGATCTCCAGCTCTCGCTGAAACATCTGAGGAATCTCCTTTACTTTGAGCAATGGTTGCTGTAGAATAATAATTCATTGCAATAAAGTCAGGCTTTCCTTCTTCCATAACTTTCATATCACCTTCTGATATGATCGGCTCTAATTCTCTATCTTCTAAATATCTCCAAAATAGCTTATTATATCTTCCGAAAACAGCTAAATCTAAAAAGCTCCAGCATCTTAATGTTTCCCAATTATGAGCTGCAATTGCATCATTTGGATTACATGTTTCTCCATACATAGATGTAATATTTAACGCTGGTCCTATCTTACCATTTGGACATACTTTATGACATAAGCTCATAACCTTAGCTTGTGCTAATAACATATTATGATTTTGCTGATATAATTCTTTTTTACTTGGTAGCTTTCCGCCCTTAGGTACTCCTATGGCACCTGGATGTAATATCATTGTGTTTTGCTCATTTATAGTTAGCCAATATTTTATTTTATGTCCAAAATTATCAAATAATACTTTTGCGTAATCTACAAATGCATCTATAGTTTCTCTATTATTCCAGCCACCTTTTTTTTCTAGTTCATATGGTAAATCAAAATGATACATTGTTACAATAGGTTCTATATTATAACTTATAAGTTCATCAATCAAATTATTATAAAACTCTATTCCTTTTTTATTAACTTCTCCAGTACCATTTGGTATAATTCTTGTCCAAGCAATAGAAAATCTATAGGCCTTTAGTCCCATTTCTGCAAATAATTTTACATCTTCCTTATATCTATGGTAGTGATCACTAGCTACTTTAAAATCCGAAGTATCTTCAGGATGATCTAGCATATCTATTACAGATAATCCCTTACCATCCTCATTCCAAGCTCCCTCTACTTGATAAGCAGATGTAGATGCCCCCCATAAAAATTCCTTTGGAAAACTTTTTCTATTTTTATATATCATAAACTTACACCTCTTTTTATCAATAGATATGTTAGTATTAATCTAAATTTATACTAACATATCTTAAAAATTATATTAATATCTATATATTATTTAATTACTTGTAATATATCTTCAGTTGATTTAACTATAGTTCCAAGTCCTAAATTTTTTATTTCTTTATAATCAGCTGAATTACAAATTAATACTGGAGTTACTACTTCGTATCCTGCTTTTATTATTTCTTCTTTATCGAATTCTAATAACTTATCTCCAACATTAACCTTATCCCCAATTTTAACAAAAGTCTTATAATGTTTACCTTCTAAATTTACAGTATCAATGCCTACGTGAATTAATATTTCCATTCCTGAGTTACTCTTTATTGCTACTGCATGTTTTGATTCCAAAACTGCTTCTACAGTTCCTTCTATTGGTGAAACAACTACGTTGTTTTCTGGTACTATAGCTATGCCTTTTCCTAATATTTCAGCTGAAAAGACATCATCATTTACTTCTGATAAAGGTATTAATTTCCCATTTAAAGGACTTTTTAATATTATTTCATTAGCATCATTTTCTTCAACTGAATTTACGCCATTATCATTTCCTTCTTCAACTGGATCATCAAATCCAATAATCCAAGTTAATGCAAATGTTACTATAAAAGCAATTAGACATGTTACTATAGCATGAACTATATTCATTGGATTTGCACCTATAAATGCTGGTAATGCTGCTAAACCTGGTGATACAAATGCATAACGTACTAATCCTACCGTACCTGCATATATACCTGCAATTCCTCCACCAATCATTGCTGCAATTAAAGGTTTTTTAAGTTTTAATGTTACACCATATAAAGATGGTTCTGTAATACCTAAAACTGCTGTAAATCCAGAAGATGCTGCTAATTGTTTTAAAGATTTATTCTTAGTTTTCATTGCAACTGCTAATGTTGCTCCCCCTTGAGCTATGTTAGATGCTAACATACCAGGTCCATTAACTGTTTCTGATCCTAAATTAGATAATTGCATAGTTGCAATTGGTGTCATTGCCCAAGCTGTACCTGTTACTACTAATAATGGTTGTAAACCTCCCATTAAGAAAGGAATTAACCAGCTTGCTTTTCCATTTATAAATTCTGCTCCTGAAGCTACTAAATCATTCAAATAAGTTCCAAAAGGTCCTATTACTACTAGTGCCAAAGGTGCTGTTAAAAGTAATATTAATAGTGGTTTTGTAAAGAATTTTATAATTGATGGTGATACCTTTTCTGCAAAGCGTTCAACATAAGACATCGCCCAAACTGTAATAATTATTGGTAAAACAGACCCTGCGTAATCAGTTAATCTAACAGGTAACCCTATAAAGTTTATAGATTCTCCTGATGATAAAAGACTACCTATGTTAGGATGTAATAAAACTCCTGCTATAGTAATAGCTAAAATTGGATTACATTCAAATTTAATTGCAGCTCCATATGCTAATAACATTGGCATAAAGTAAAATGCTGCGTCTGATATTGTATCTAATAAAACATAAGTATTACTATCACTACTTAAAACATTTGTAAGTGTCAATATTGCAAGTAAAGCCTTTATCATCCCTGCCCCAGTTATTGCTGGAATCATTGGTGTAAATGTAGTTGAAATAACACTAATAAATTCTGAAACTAATCCTTGCTTTTTCTTATTTTTATCAGAACCCTTATTATCTGATAATTTATTACCTAACTTATTTAATATAGCCCTATATGCAGTTTGAACCTCATTTCCAATAACTACTTGGAATTGTCCACCTTTATTTACTACAGAAATTACTCCAGATAAATTCTCAATTTTATTTACTTGCACTTTAGACATATCATTTAACTCAAATCTTAATCTAGTTGCACAATGGGTTAACTTACTTACATTCTCTTTCCCACCGACTAACTCCAAAACATCTAAACCAACTTTTTTATAATCCATTTTTCTCCCTCCATAATAAAAATTTTAAAATTAAATATAAAAAAGACCAAAATAAAATGACTTCTATATCAAAAGAAATCATTTTTATCTTGGTCTTGCCTGCATTATCAGTAACATGCCTTAATAAAAATAAGATAATTTATGTAATTGTTTTCTTGAATTTATATTAACATATCCAAATTAATTTTTCAATAGTAATTTTTATAATTTTATATAAAAAGTATCATTTTTAAAAATAAAAAAGGAAGTCGCAAAACACAACCTCCTCTGACTTTATTTGATTTAAAACTTATATTAATATATCAAATATAATTATTCTTATATATTTAAATTCATATATAAGAAACTATTTAACTTTTCCATATGCCTTATTTATATCATCGTCAAATCCATCGAAAGAATTACCTAAATTCCAATATTCACCTACAGCTTCAACATAATGGAAAATAGGCAGCATAATTTCACTGCCTATTTACATAACTATACTATAAATATTTCATCATGTTATCTAATATTACATTATAAGCATTAGCATACATGTGTATTCCTTCAACTGTATACTCTACTTTCAATCTTCCATTTTCATCAGTTAAGCCTTCATTTACATCAATATACTTATATCCTATTTTTTCTGCTAATTCCTTAACTGCATCATTTGCTATTTTTATATTCTCATTATTACGTGTTATAAAAGCACTTCTTTCCCAATCATTTTCTGGAATCTTAGCTACTTCATTTATTGGATAATATGCCATAACATAAACTTCTGTATTAGGTAATTTATCTTTTATTTTATTAAGTATAACTTCATAATTTTTTATTAATTTATCTAATGCATACTCAGGTAACCCTATATCATTTGTACCAATATTTATAAATATTTTAGATGGCTCTACTCCAAAAATCATTTCTTCCATATGCCCTAATAAATCAGTAGTAGTAAATCCACCAACCCCTCTATTATATATAATTTTATTTATTCCTCTATTCATTAATAACTCATCTATAGGAAACTGTTCCATTAATGATGAACCTGTAAATAAAGTTTGTCCCTTTACACTTAATTCATTTAGATGTTTTAATTTATCTACTCTCTCTTTTTGTTGATTCTTAAAAATATTTCCTATTTCTTCTTTTATAATATTGATCATTTCTCCCATTTTTATTCTCCTTTTCCTTTTAAAATGTTATAATTTATTAAAAATGTTATTTATTATTTAATCATTATTTGTGAGGTAAATATGGAGCTTCTTCAACTAAAATATTTTCAAACTATAGCTAAAACCCAGCATATTTCTAAAGCCGCTGAAATTTTACATATTGCACAACCCTCTCTTAGTCAAACATTAAAGCGTCTTGAAAGTGAAGTTGGAACTGAACTTTTTGATAGAGTAGGTAAAAATATAATTCTTAATGATGTTGGAAAAATATTTTTAAAATATGTAAATGAAATTTTTTCTTCTATTGATAATGCTTTGTTAGAAATAAAGACACATCAAAGTATAGAAGATAAATCAGTTACAATATTTGTCCAAGCAGCCTCTTTAATTTTAACTAATTTATTAAAAGAAATAAAAAAGGCTGATGATTCCATTAACTTTAAGATATTTCAAAATACTTCTATAGATGCTTTAGAAAATGGAGACTTATTAATTTCATCTTCTTATAAAAAACCAAATAACTCTTCGTCTCAAATCTTACTTGAAGAATCATTAGTTGTTGCTATCCCCAAAACTCATATTCTAGCTAGTAAAAAAAATATACAACTACACCATTTATATAATGAATCTTTTATAAGCCTTAATAATAATAGTAATTTATTTAAAATAATTTCTCATTATTGCTCAAAGCAAAATTTTGAACCTAAAATTTCAACCTTTGTTGATACACCAAGTATAATGAGAGACTTACTTAACCTTAATCTTGGAATTGCATTTATTCCTGAAATATCTTGGAAAGATTTCTCTTCTGAATCTATTGTAACACGTAAATTATCAGACTTTAATATGAAGCGTTATATAACCTTATCTTGGAATGAAAATAAATATTTAACGCCTTCTGTTTTGCTTTGTAAAGATATTATAATATCCTACTTTACCAAATATAATTCGCTATACTAATTATTATTGGTAGGGTTACAATACATAAAATTGTACTTAAACATACATCTTTAACAGCTTGTTTATAATTCTTATTGTATATTTGAGAAAATATAGCGACATTTGAACCTACTGGTGCAGATGTTGCTATTAATATTGTTAACTTTATTATTATAAACTTACTTGGAATTATAGATAACACAATAATGGTAGCTATTGGAGTAACTATAAGTCGTACAATTGAACAAGCATATACTACTCTATCATTAAATAATTCTTTTAATTTTATTTGACCAATATATACTCCTAGTATTATCATTGCTAAGGGTCCATTCATGTCTGCTATAGTGTTCATAACTGTTTTGACTGTACTTGGTAATTTTATAGGTAATATAAATAAAATAATACCTATAACAAAACTTATAATAATTGGATTTTTATATATCTTTTTTAATGATATATGTTCTTTATTCTCAGTTATAATATACACACCATACGTCCATTGTAAAATATTTAAAAGTGCTACATACGAAGCTATAAAAAATACAGCCCCTTCTCCTAAAGTCATACTAACTAATGGTATTCCTATAAAACCTGCATTAGAAAATGATGCACTAAACATCTCTATACTATCTTTATTTTTAAATACTAATCTTGAAATAAGTATAGATATTCCCAAAGAAGCTACTGCTCCAACAAATGAAATACATAACCCAATTAACATTTCTATAGAAAAATCTATAGAATAAGATTTTATAATTGCTATAGGCATTACAACATATAATAATAATCTTCCTATTTCATTACTTCCTGAATTAGTTATCAGTTTCTTCTTAAATAAAAAATATCCTATAATCATGTAGCAAAACATTACAATATTCTGTTTAATTAACAAAATAATAATATCCATTTCATCATCCCCTATTTTCCTAATGCCCTATTTATCTAATACCATAATTATATTTTACCCTTCCAATAAACTCCAATATATATATTCATATATATTTATAGTTTCAAAGCTATAAACTAAATATTTCACTATTGATTATAAAAATAAAGAACCCAGATCATCCAATTTTTTTGGATTTTCTAGGTTCTTTATTATTTATTAGTTAGAAGATTCTTTATATCTTTCACTTACTAAATTATACATATTTTCTGCTGTATTCATGCAATTAATAACTATATTATTAAAATATAAATCATCGCTAACTAGTCCATAATCATTAGCCTTTTTTGACATAATTTGATCTACAGTTAATGCATTACTTTCTAATGTTACTTTAATTCTATTTAAAACAATTTCTATATTATCTAGCACTTCATTTATATTTTTATCTACTTGTAATATATCATCATTATTAATAACTAAATATGAAATTTGCTGAATTTCATGTATAAGCTGTTTGTTTATCTCTAATAAATTATTATAAAAGGCTTCTTCATATTCATTTTTCTTTTTGTAATTTTTAATATCTACATTTATTTGATTTGATCTTATTAGTAATTCCTTTAAGTATGTGCTATCAAATTCACTTCTGTTTTCTAAAGCCTTTCTTAACATTAACACCATTTTTCTATCTATTGCAATTAAATTAGTTACATTCAATTTAAATTCATAACTACTCTTATTTGGCAAAATATACTTGTTAGCTAATATTGAAATAATGGCTGCAATAATTATATATACTAGTCTAAGCTCTATTGCTTCTTCTCTATCCATTGCCAAAGTAGCTAAAGTAAGTCCATAACAAGTAGTATATGAAGTCATAATCCATGTTGATGGTATTACTGAATACATACATATTGTCATTATTACTATTATTATAATATGAGCATTTGATGTCTTAATTATATTAAGTAATAAAAATGTTAATATAGAACCCAGAATTGTTCCTAATATACGATGATTAATCCTTTTTGCACTATCTTCATAAAAAGGAGTAATCATCAAAAAAGCACTCATAGGAATCCAATAAGAATGATTTAATCCTGATACCCTAGATATTAAAAAAGTTACTGTTAATACAACAGATAGTCTTACTGCAAAACGAAATTGAAATCTATCAAGCTTAAGATTATACTTAACTCCATGTATTTTATGAGCTATCTTTGGTATTCTCCACTCTTCCTTAGTATTATCAAAATTTGAATTAGTCATATTAGAAAGAGCTATTTTTAAAATATTAATTATGTATTCTATATCCTGCTCTATTTTCTCCTTTGTAAAATATTTCTCTTCTACAAAACTATCTAATAACTTTATTAAATCCGTATTATTCACTTCATTAATCTCTTTTGATATCTTTTTAAATAGTTCACTTAATTCCTTTAAATATAAAATATCACTATCTTTTAAGTCATCATAAGTCATATAAATATTTTTTATAACATACTGAAACTTTTGGAATACTAACATAAAATAATAATTATTTGAACCAAAACTATCTACTAAATACTTATAATTTCTACTTGAATATATAAGATTATTTAATTTATAAATTATCTTATTAAGTTCATCCTTCTCTACTATTAACTCTTCCTTTTCAGATAATTTATTTATTTGATTAGATAAGTTTAATAGTCCATATTCTGCTAATTCATAACTATTTTTACGTCTATCTTTTAAAGCGTTTATAAATAATCCTAAGGCTACAACTACCATACCAAATATTAATGCAGCAAATCTCCTAGGTAAGCCTGAAAACTCAATAGGGACTAGCTGTAAAAATACAAATGCCATAATATAAACAAAATATCCTTTTGGTGTAAAACTATCTGTATATAAATAAACTACAATAGTTGGAACTAATAAATTTAAAATTACACATAATACTATATTAATATTTACTAAATAAGAAAAAACTGATATTAGTAATAACATAGAAAATATTTTTAATAATCTTTTAAAGTTAAATTCCTCTTTTGACTTAAGTATAAATAAAAGAACTAAAAATGGTACCAATATTACTTCAGTTGCTCCAAATATTTTTAAATAAGAAAAAAATAAAATAAGGGCTACAATAATAGAGGGTATCCCATCTATAAATCCATTTTTTATATTAATTAACTGCTTTCTTACTATTTCCATTTTAAAATTCACCTTCTAGCATTTCTTTCCTGATATAATTACTATAGTATTTTCAAAAATTTTTGTCAATTTTCACTGGCTATACATTCTTTTATAAATATACTTTCTTTCATAAAATTAACCCTTAGTAAGCAATAATAAATATTATCCTACTAAGGGTCTTCATATTATAAATTAATTAAATCATTTAATGTTAACTATTCTTAAATATTCAAGAATACATGATTTAGCTCTAACTCATTCATCCAGTACATAAATTGCCAAGTTCAATTACCTACTAATACAGCACATACAATTGTTCTTGCATCTTCAAATTCATAACTACATGTATATAATGTAATTATTTTAGAAAAATCACTTTTTATATCTTTTTGATAATATGACTTATCCATAAGATTTTGAAGATACTCATTATACTCTTCTATAATACTAAAATTAGTTTTTAAATTGATACTATTTGCATCTTCTACAAATACAGAAAATACTTCATAGTTTTCTTCACCATTTTCAGTAATTATTCTAATTTTTCCATTATCAAAAAAGTCGTTTTCTTTTAATTTATTTATAGCTGCAAACATACTTCCGTCTCTCATATTGTGACCATATAAAATTAGATTTTTATCTTTTAATTCATCATTTTTATTATCTAAAAATATCGTTCCTGAAATGCTATTTTCCTTATAAAAATTATTATTCAAATAAAAATCATTGTCCTCTCCTTGAACAACAGGATAGTCTATTACTGTATCATCAATAGTAATCCAAAACCTATAGTCTGAATTTACCTTCTTCATATCTTCATACATTTTTTTAAGTTTTTCCGCTTTACCTTCATCTTTATCGCTATCTAATGAATTATTATCTTCAGCTTCATTTTTAATTTCTCTAATATTGTCATAAGCTTTATTATCCTTATAATAATTGTATTTTTTAACTCCAATACTTATTAGACAAATCAAAATGATACAATATAAAACTATGCTAATTAATTTTTTTACTTTATTATTCAATATCATCTCTTCTTCTTTCAAATCTATTTATTGCATTTATATCTTATTAGTCAAATCAACTTTTAATAAATAAGCTGAAATAAATGATACTAATGGCACTGCTAATATAATTGCCAAGCTTCCTGAAATTCCTTGCATTATTTCTATCCCAACTTGATACATATTAATTAACTGATTGTATTTTAAATTATAGGCATAGTTCATAATAAGAGTATTTATTGATCCACCTGTAAATGCAAGAATTAAAGTGTTAGACATAGTTCCCATCATATCTCTTCCAACATTTATTCCAGATTTAAAAAGCTCACCTCTAGATATTTCTGGATTATGAAGATGTATTTCATTAATTGTAGACGCTATAGACATACTAACATCCATTACTGCTCCCAGAGATGCAATCAGAATTCCTGCAAATAATATGCCTCCAACCTGTAATTTTGTATTATTAGCTATAAAAACTAATTCTTCTATTTCCGAAACATTATATCCTGAAATTTTAGAAAAATATCCAAACCCTGCTGCAAATACTCCGGATATAATTACACCTACTATTGTTCCTATCATAGCTGAAATTGACTTTTTACTTATCCCATCAATCAAATATAATGAAACTATAGACACCAAAATTATTACAACTACTGCTGAAAAAAATGGGGAGTATCCCTTGTATAACATAGGTAAAAATAAATATATGATGCAGATAAATGTAAAAATTAATCCAAGTGCTGATTTAAAGCCCTTTCTTCCTCCAATTATCCAAATCATAAGTAAAAACAATCCTACAAACATATAAATCACATTAGATCTTTGATAACTATATACAGATAAAGTTGCATTATTATCATACTCACTTATCCCAACTATTACCTTCATTCCAACTCTACAATCAGCTCCATAAAGATTTCCTGCAAAACTAGTAGCCTCGTATATATTACCTTTTAAACTTCCACTTGTTACTTTTACATTTACTTTTTGATATCCTATTCTAGAACCATCTTCTTGTAGGTTATCCTCTAAAATTTCTACAACTACAGCCTTTTCATAACTTGTACCAGCTCGATTAATTAACTCTACCTTATCTATTTGATTGAAAAAGTATAAAAATACAAAAAACAATATAACAAGAAATCCTACAATTATATTATTTTTCATTTTCTTTTTATCTTTAATATAATTACTACATTTAATATAATTACTAGACCTAATATTTTTGATAGATTTAAATTTACCTGTTAACATAATAACCCCCTGGGATAATTGATAATGGAAAATTGACAATTAAGGATGAACTTCTCCGAAGTTCTCAAATTGATTTAATTTTTATTTTATAATTGCCAACTAGTTATATAAGTACTTCAAATTATTAAGTATAATTTATTTCTCACGCTTTATAAGTTAGAGTGAAAAAGTGAAGAGCTGTGGAGTTTTTCTACATAAAACTATGGTTTCTAAGCATCTCTTATTCATAAACTACTTAAGGATTTTTTCCAACTCTTTCACTCTTCACTTTTAACTTTTCACTCTTTACTATTTTGCTTTTCTCTATTTTGCTTCTGCTTTTTCTTCTTTGGTTTTCTTAAGTTTTATTGCTGCTAATGCTAACATTGATGCTGCTAATATTCCATACATGTATAGGTTAGATGAATCTCCTGTGTTTACGGAGCTATTTCCTTTACCTGCTGAAGTTGTGTTGTTACTGCTTGTACTATTATTTGCACCATTTGTACTATTTCCATTGTTTCCATAATTACTATTCCCATCACTTGTCCCATCATTTGCATTATTTGAAGTACTTCCATTATTTCCACTGTCTCCAGTACCATTACCTAAAGTTCCATCATTATTGTCTATTACTATAACTTTAGATTCAAAAGTTTTAATTGCTTCTTTTAATTTAGCAACTGCTTCATCTACAGCTGTTTGGTTTGCATCATCTGAAGAAAGTATTGCTTTTGCTTCATTTATTGCGGCTAAAAGTGCTTCTTTATCTTCTTCTTTGTAATTTCCATTTTCACTTCCTACAACTGCTTTATCAGCAATTTTTGTAGCTTCTTCAATAGTAGTGTTTAATTCTTCTTTATTTCCTTGTAACACAAGTGAATTCATTGATGTATTTAAATCTGTATAAGCTTTAGTAACTATTTCAGATGTTGCATCTGCTTGGTTTGAAATTGCCTTAGCATTAGTAAGTGCTCCTTCAAAAACAGCCCATGTTGATGATGTGTAATCAGCTTTAACTTTTTCTTCTGCTATCTTTATTAAATCTACTAAATTTGTCTTATCAAGAGATTTAACTATAGTATATGTTTCATCTATTTTTTCCATAGTATCAGTTCTATAAGTGCTTATAGATAAGCTAACTTCATCAACGCTTATATTAGAGAAAGTTGGTACATCTTCTTGCCATCTATTAGCTATATAAGCTTGTTGTCTTGGAACATTGTCATAGTACTTACTACCTGATGCAGAGTTTGCTGTTATATAAAGTATTCCATCAGGATCAACTACTTTTCCAGATTCAATGTTAAGATCAGTAACTACAGCATTTTCATCTTCAATGCTCTTTAAGTAATCTAAATAAGTCTTATCAGTAACTAAATCAGTATATCCACTTTCAAATTCTGCATCAAAGAAAGCTTCATATTCATCTTCACTTATGAATGCTTCTTCATCCATTACTCCACCCTTTAAGATTTTAGATCTTGCATAAGTGTGATCATGTCCAGTTAAAACAACATCTATGTTATTTTCTTCAAATATAGGTACTAAAGCATATCTAAGCTCAACTATTTCTGGCTCATTTGAATGTTCTCCTGATCCATAAATATCGTGGTGAATTGTAACAACTCTCCATGTTGAATCCTTAGATTTACTAACTGCCTCTTCTATAAATTGCTTATGCTCAGCTATGTTTCTATTATTAGTATTTAAATTAATAAATAAGGTATTTCCATATGTGTAATAGTAGTTACCCCCGCCTACTGTCATTCCTAATTCACTTGCATTTGGGTTATTAAAATGATAAGAATAATTTCCACTAACAGCATCATGATTTCCAAGAGTAGTTGCTGCTGGTAAAGATTTTAATGCATCTGGGCTTAAGTACCCTGCATATTCAATTTCATTTTCTGTATAAACTAACGCTTCTTCTGTAGTAGCTTTTTTATTTCTAATTGATATTTGGTCCCCAGCAGATATCATGAAACTTGCATTAGGAACTAAAGATAATGCTTTATTTAAAGTATTATTCCAGTTAAAACTATCATTTCTTACAGATTTATCTTGTCCCATAGCATCAGTTTCACCAGTAGCTGCATTTTTTAAAGATGAACCAATTTGAGGGTCTCCAACTAAGATGAAATTAAATTTATCAGTATTTTGAGTATTAATTTCTACAGCTTCACTCCAATTACCATTTGTACCATAGCTATAAAAATATTTAGTACTATTTTCAAGTCCAGTTACAGTAACCTTGTTAGATAAATACCCAGGAACTGCATTGCTTTGTGCTCCATCAAACGCAATAGCATTGCTCATATCCTTACTCTTACTTATTTTTACCTTTGGAGAGCTTTCTCCATCCTTTGAATACCAAGCAAAATTAAGTTCACTTTCATTTTCCCCTGGTGATATAGATAATTGAGTCCAATCATTTTTAATTGTCTCCCACTTTTCACACCAAGCTTCCCACGCTCCATTCTTTGCTGCTTCAGTTTGAGAAGCTTCAGTCCAACCATCATTTTCTGCTGCAAAAGCAACATTAGTTGTTGACGCCATTACTGTAGCAAGCATCATAGATGCTATTATTCTCTTAGTTCTTTTTATCATTTATAAATCCCCCTTTAATCTTCTTACAAGTGGATTATATATTAATAAATTTGTAAAATGGGTGTTTTTAACATTTCTTAACTTAAGCTTTACTCTACCTTTACTACTGTTAAATTAAAATAAAATAGTTAACACATGTTTTACTTATAAATTGTAAAAACCCATAGTAGAACAAATATAGTATTCTACTATGGGCTTTTATATAAAAATATATTCTTAGTCGTATCCATTACTTTTCGTTCATACGTTCATAAACTTCAACAAATTCCTTTGCTAAATCTGTAAATGCCATTGAAGTCATTAAGTGATCTTGACCATGTACCATTAATAATGTAATTTCAGTTTTATTACCTTGAGCTTCCTTAGTTAACATTGCTGTTTGAGAGTGATGTGCCTTTAATAATGAAGCTTCTGCAGCAGAAATTTTAGCTTTAGCTAATTCAAAATCTCTATCTTTTGCAGCTTGGATAGCTTCCATAGCATTACTTTTAGCATCTCCTCCATACATAATTAACTCCATAACTACTTGTAAATTTTCTTGTTCTTCCAAAATTAACACTCCTTTTAAAAGTAATTGATTTACAAACTAATTCTTAATTAATCTTATAGCTTGATCCAATACTTTTTCTCCATTCATCATACCGTAATCTGTCATTTGTATTACATCTAATCCAATACCTAATGGTGCAACCTTTTCTTCAAATTGTTTTTTCATAAAACGTACTTGTGGTCCTAAAAGCAGTACATCAACTTTCTTCTCAGTTAAATAACTATCTGCTTCGCTAGCTGAAACAGCAAATATATCAGCATCAATACCTTTAGCTTCCGCCGCCTTTTGCATTTTAGTAACCATTAAACTTGTGCTCATTCCAGCTGCACATACTAACATAATTGTTTTTTTCATTCTTATACACCCCTTTTATAATTTCATTACTAAAATCTCTATAAATTTAGTAATATAGGAAGGTAAGTTAAAATTAAAACTAACCTTCCGTATATTTTAATTATCGTCTCTTTTATTCAAATGATTAGCGATTAATTGAACGAGCAATCATTGATACAGTATGACGAACACCACGAATTGCCTTACTCATAGCAAAAATATTTTCAAAAGGTGCAACTCCACCATAACCTGCATCACCAATATGTTGAATATCTACGCCACAAATTTTATTGCGAATTGCAATTTGTTTAATAGTATCTTCATCAGAACTTTCTTGACTAGTACCTATTGCAGTTAATACAAGTGCACCTTTACTATGTGCTACTTTAACTACTTCTTTTAATTCTGAATCATCAAATCCTGGTACTGTTCCAACTGCAGGAACCAAAATAATATCTGCACCTGCCTCAATAAACTTTTCTACTGCCTTTATGTCTGCAACTGGTTCGTTAACACCAGCTCCATGCATTTTGCCTGCAATAATTAATCCTGAAAAGTGTTCTTTTGCTAGATGAATTGTTTTTTCTATTTGTGAATTTGTAACTCCTGTACCAGGATTTCCAGTAAAGCAAACAAAGTCCATACCAAGTTTTTCAATTTCTTGAATTGTTTCAAAATTAGCTTGTCTACCTTTGCTAATAGTTAAAATATCTTCTGCCATATCTGCATCTAAATCTACTGGTTCTAAGTTTACTCCTATTGGTCGTCCTACTAAACGATGTAATTGATCCACAAAATTTCCTTCCTTCATATCTAATCCAAAAATATATGGATTCAAAACATCTACCCCATTAAGTAAAATTAAATCTGCTCCGAAAGCCCTAGCAATTTCAGAGTTAGTAATATCACCGATAAAGGATTCTCTTGGTGCCACATTCTCTGAAAGAATGGTTCTCCCTTCACTAGCCTTAATACTTTGTTTTAATTCAGCTGCGGTCATATTTAGTATCTCCGAAGCATTTGCACTAATTAATCTTTTACCCATAATTACTCCTCCAAAAATCATTTAAATTATTATTATTATATTTATTTAATTTACTGTTTTTATTTAACTATTTGCTGATCTTTATTTAAATCGTTTATCACTTATTTAAATAACTAATTTAATTCTAATTTTTTATATTTTTCACTTAATTACTATAAGTAAATTAACTCATTATATTATTATTAACTTCAACTTCCTCAGCTGCTTCTAAAGCTAAGTTTTGCTTTTCAACTGCTTTATAGAAGAACCAATAAATTGCTACGTCTACAAGTATACATACTATTTGTAACACAGCTCCACTTATATGATTTCCAGTTGTAAGGAATCCACTAAGAATTGGTGGCATTGTCCAAGAAACTGTTATACCTGTAGTTCTTGCAACTAACCCCGAAGCCATTGCCACATATGATATTACCGCATTTGCTACTGGTGCTAAAATAAATGGTATTATTAATGAAACATTCATTACTATTGGTAAACCAAACATAGCAGGTTCATTAATATTAAATATCCCCGGTGTTAAAGTTAATGGTGCCATAGCTTTAGTCATTTTACTTGCATTTCTACGTCTAGCAATAATCGCAATAACAATTACTAACCCAATTGTAGCTCCACCGCCACCCATATATACGAAATTATCTATAAATGGTAGTGTAATAATATTGGGTAAATTAGCTGCACTATCAGCTTGGAATAATAAACGGTTTGCATCTGAATTCATTAACCAAATAGGTTGAAGAATACTGTTTACAACGTTTCCTCCATGAATACCAACGAACCAGAATAAACTATTTAATAAAATTGCAATAATTGTTCCAAATATGTTATTACCAAGTAATCCTAAAGGTCCTCCTAGAACTATCATCATTATGTCATGAATATTACCAACATTAATCTTATCAAGAATTGCAAAAACAACTAACCATAAAGTTATAATAGCTGCACCTGGAATTAAAGCACTAAAACTTCTAGCTACTGCAGGTGGAACAGAATCTGGTAATTTTATTTGAATATTACGTTTTATAAACCAACTAAAAATTAAAGCTGAAATAATACCAAGAATCATAGCTACAAATAAACCTTTACTTCCCATGTAGCCAACTGGAATGCCTGTACCTGTTTCACCGCTTACAAAAGGTGTAACAATGATAAAAGATGATAACGCTATAATACCGGCTGAAACTCCATCAACTTTATTTTGACGAGCTAAGCTATTTGCAATTCCAAAACTTGCTACTAGACCCATTAATCCGAAACTACCATCTACACCCTTCCATAAATAAGTATCAATTCCTACCGCTGTCAACCAATCAGTCCATGCTTTAACTGGAAAACTTGCTATTATCATGAATAACGAACCAATAATAATTAGTGGCATACTTAATGTTATACCATCACGTATTGAAATTAATACTTTGTTTGACCCTAACTTAGCAGCTATAGGCAACATTTTTTCTTCAAGAAACTCATTTAGTTTTTTCATAATAACCTCTCCTTTAATTAATTATAAAAAATAATTTATATAACTTATTAAAACATTTTCATAGGGTATATTAATAATAAATAATTATTTATTAATTAAATAATATATTAAAAAATATGGTGTGTCAATAATATTTTATAATTAACTCTAATTAAATTTATTATAAAATAAGTTTAATTGTTTATAAATTATAATTAATGTTATATAATATTATTATATTAGGAAGGAGGGTATTAAAGAAGTATTATGAAACTTACAAAAAACCAACAAAAATTACGATTTAAAATTTTAGATAAAATATATGCTAAAGGACCTATTTCTAGAATTGATATTTCAAATGAAACTGGAATTACTCCTGCAACAGTTAGCGAGATTACTGGTTACATGATACAAGAAAACCTTATTCATGAAATTGGAGAAGTTGTCCCAGAAGAAAATAAATCTGGTCGAAAAAAGATATTATTAGGTATATCCTCTAATTATAGTTTTTATATAGGTACTGAATTATCTCCAAAGTATATATCATTTTGTCTAACTGATAATATGGGGAAAACTTTTAAAGAAAAAACTATCTTAGCAGATACTTATGATTTTTCTGATACTTTAACTGAAGACTTTTATATTAATGAACTAAAAGAATTTATTAAATCCTGCGAAGAATATAATCCAAAAGGAATTGGAATAGCACTTCCTGGTCATTTTGATGAAAATGAGATAAAAATAATAAGTAACAATAATTTTTGGAAAAACTTCAATATTAAAGTTCTGTTAGACAACATTGATTTACCAATTTACTTTGAAAATAATGTTAAATGCATGACATTAGCAGAAAGATTATTTAGCTTTACTAGTACTGATAGTAACTTTATATTTTTCCATGTGAGCCGAGGAATGTTTTGCTCATATATGTACAATGGTAAACTTTATGCTAAAGACAACTTTCTTGTTGGTGAAATAGGACATATAGTTGTTCATCCAGATGGAGAATTATGTGAATGTGGTAAAAGAGGCTGCTTACAAACCTATGGCAGTGAAGCTTGGATTATTAAAAAGTCCCAAATACTTTTTGAGAACTCTGAGATTACATATCTAAAACAATTAGTTACAGATAAAAATAAAATAACAATAGAAACAGTATTAAAAGCATATAGTTTAGGAGATGAAGGTGTAATAAATATACTTCACTCTGCAATTAAATATCTTTCAATTACAATTAATAATTTATCCATGTTGATTGATGCAAATAAAATAATAATTCATGGAGAATTATTCAAAGAACCTTTATTAAAAAATCTATTAAATGAATTCTTAAATCAAAACATTAATTTACTATCATCCTATAAAAAACAAGATATTTTAATTAAGGAATATAATAATTATAATGGTGCTTTAGCTGCTGCTGCTCTTTGTGTATCAAAACTGTTGATTGAATTTGAGTAATAAACTTTTATATCTTATTAGCATTGCTCGAACTTAATATTTCTCCAAGATTTCATGGTTTTCATAATTAACAAAGGATCTAACGAAACGTTAGGTCCTTTGTATTTTTAATAAAAGCCTTCAAAAAAGTTACTAAATGGTCCTATACTTATTATGTAGATAAATAGATAAATAAGCTTTCAACAAATAAAAGGTAGATGATTTTTAATCTCACCTACCTTTCTATATTTAAATACCTACTTATTTAATTTATATATTTTGAAACCGGCACCATATCAAAAATATCTATTATTCCATCCATATTCAAGTCAAATCTGTTTATGAATAAGTTACCACCTCTTGGTATATTATACTTTAATGCTACTTCTGAAATATCTTGTATATCTATTACATCATCTTTATTAACATCTTCTTTTTTATAGCCTGGTATAAAACTATTGTTGATTTTATTTATTAAATTTATATTACTACTATTAATATATGCTCTAGCATTCCAATTATATATACCATTATAGTTTGAATAACCATTACCATTGATAGGACTATTCACATCCGGAAAAACTTCGTACCTTCCATTAGCATTTTCTTCATCATACGCTAAAGCAACAACATTTCCTGAATATCCACCAAATCCGCTTACTATTTCATTTATATTATATAGTAAACTTCCACTTTTGCTTACAACCTCATTTGCTCCAGCATACATAGCCAATTGATATCCATTATAATCTTTTAGATTTGTTAAGTCTCCATTAGCCATACCTAGTTCAATACTAAATACATGTTGTGCAGCCTTTTCTCCCCAAAAAGGATCAGATGCATATTTTACATTTGCTCCTAAAGCTTTACCCCCTAAATATCCTCCATAATATCTATAATCATCTGGATTTGTATAACCTGCTGATATATAATTTTTAGTAAATTCCCTTACAGAGTCACTAGGCGATTCAAATTTATTAGCTCCATCTGGAGCAAAATCTATTGCTCCTATTCCAAATAAGTTATTATAATATTGAGCATAATAAGACGTTCCCCATCCATCTTGCCCTGAACTTTCATTAATAGCAACTCCTAAGGTTAATAAAGCATTAACTCCATAAGTATTTTGACATTCTATTAAAGTTTCACCAATACCTCTTAATTTGCTATTAGCTGGTGTATTTTCATTTATAAATTTATTCAACTCAGTACTTGTGTAATTAGTTCTTGTTCTAAAAGGAAGATATTTATAATAATTATAATAAGGATTGTCTTTGTTTATGGAATTATTTTTTACATTATTCTTTAAATCCGTTATTAATTTATTTAACCCTTCCTCTATAGTATTCCCTTCATAAAAATATACTCCATCATAACTGTAATAATCCTTGCCTTCCTTCAAATAACTAGGTGCTGGACCTATTCTTAAAGAATTACCTGTTACAGTACTTGATGTCATATTTCTAGTAATATAGTGATATAAATACCCATTCTTCACTAAATAACAACTAGGATCTTTTACTTGATTAATAGGAACTACAACTAAATCATAATCATCCTTTGTATCATCTTTATTAATCCATCCACTATATCCACTTACTTGAACTTTAGCTACAGTCCCCATATCTTCAATGATAGGAACATCATCTATATATCCATGGTTAATATATGTATATTCTGCATATAACTTACCAACCTTTTCAGGACTAGAGTATAAATAACTTACATTATTTATAGTTGTATCTGGTTCATGATTTATATGCTTCCATACTCTCCCCATAGAATTAGTGGCATAAACTACTTGTCCATCTTTACTTATTATTGAAGGAATGATACTTTCTTCACTTTGTGGTAAAGCAATGTTTTCTAACTTTTCTTTTGCTTCTTCTAAACTATCTGCGGTATCAATAAAAGTAAATTTTCCATCACTATAAGCTAAAGCTAATTCATAATTAGAGCTTGTTTTTGGAATTATTACCTTATATTCCTCCATTGAATTTAATTTTTCCTTTGCATCTTCATCAATTTCTTCAGCACTATTATATATAAAATTCCTCTTATTCAAATCTACTGCATTTTTTACATCATAAACATCTCCAGCTTTAACATCAGCTTTTACAGTAATACAAAAAATACTAGATAAAAATACTGTTGATAAAATGATTTTCTTAATATTAATCATATAGTTCTCCCATCTATCTTTATTTTTATTCTTTATTTAAACTTTATCAATTGTAATTACTTTCCTTGTATTATAATACATAGCTCAAAATGAAGTAAAAGGTTATATTAGAATTAGTCCTTGACAGAAAGGATATCCTTATTATTACCTATTATTGAATTTCCCTAGATAAAATAACTAAGTCAAAAATATCTATAACTTTATCTCCATTAAAATCATAAAGAGAATTCCAACTTTCGTTCTTTGATGTCATATTGTATTTATTAGCTAACATCGCAAGATCTAATATATCAATTTCCGAATTATTATCTAAATCTGTTCTTGGGCCCTCAGTCGTAAATTCATATTCATAATCAGACTCTATATAATTTCCGTTAACATCCATAATACTTTCTTTAGATATTTCAATCTTATATTCTTTATTATAAAGCATATATTCCTTTGGCGAGATATTAAGCTCATTACCATTTATTGAAACATTTCCTTGAACAATATTCCCATCCTTATCTTTCAATATTACTTTTTCAAAACCAGTACCTTTAAATATATCTTTGTTAAATTTTATAGATATAAGTTTATCAACCATTACTTTATCTTTCAAATAATACAAATCAAAATAACTTAATATAGGATTTTCATAATCAAATATCGGAGTATTTTCATGTTTATTAATTAAAAATGGTTCATATGATATATAATTTGTATTTTGGTTATTAGATAATAAACGGCTTCTTCTTAAATCCATAAAGCTGAATACTTCACCCGCTGAGCCCAAATCATCCTTTTTATCAAAAATCATACTATCAATAATTTCAGTATCATTTGTATTCCAATAATTATTTATTGCTGTCATCTTCGCATTATTATACCCACTTGGTAGTCTTAATGCTATTTTGTCAGTACTCATAAAACTGTTATATTCTACTATAGTTTCAGATGAATCATAGCTTGCCCAATTTTCTATTGCAAAGTTACTTGTTTGTTTATAGAATACATTATTCCTAATAGCTACCTTTACACTTCCATCAGTTCCTACACTTATTCCACCAGAGTTTTCAAATATATTTCTCTCTATATTTACATCGCTTTTTGGATACCATACATACATATAGTCTTCAGTATTTTTAATATGTGAATCTCTTAAATTAAAGCTACCATATGCACTACCTCCCGAAGGACTAGCTATACTTCCACCATTAACTTCTGCAAATCTTATATCCATAAAGCTATTTTCTTGTGATGTTCCATTTAATTTTATCTTTACATCATTGAACATGATTTTATCATTTTCAGTACCTATTGCATTTAATGTTCCCCATACTTTTATATAATTATTATTTCCTTTTATTATTACTCCTGGTTCTATAGTTAATGTTGCTCCATATGCTACTTGTATATCTTCTGTTAATATGTATGGAGATTTTTCTAATTCTAATGTAGTATCACTTGAAATAATTCCACCTATAGAAGTTCCTTCTATATCTTTTTGATGTTCAAATTCTATAGCTAATACTGTACTTGAAAATAATACATTAATAAGCAAAAGTATACTCAAAAATAAACTATACCCTCTTTTTAACTTTTTACTCATTTAATCCTCCCAAATCTTTCTCGCGATTTATTAATTTATATTAAGATTAATCATATCTACTATATACAAATTCTATTTTTAGTTATCCTTAGCTTTAGCCTTTCTAAATTTATAATAATAGTAGCCACATCCTATTATTATCAGTACTAGAATTGATATATATATCAATTTAGCAGGATTTTGATTAGAAATTTCTCTATTATTTTTATCACTTTCCAATCTTTTATCTTCTTTATTTATAGTATCTTCACTACTTGATTTACTTTCATCCTTATTTTGACTTTTATCCTTATTATTTTCTAAGTTCTTTTGATTATCATCATTAATTGAAGCATAGTTGTCTATAATATCATTATTTTTGATATTTGAATTATTTTTTTCTATATTGTTAATTACCTTATTATCGCTTGATGTATTACTACTTTCTGATGAATTATTAGATTTAATATCTTCACCACTAGCTTCATTAGATGAATTACTTTCAGAACTTGAATCCGCTGGCTTTGCTGGTGTATTAGGTATATTACCTTCATGACTATATCCTATAAATTTATACTCACAATTTTCAACATTATCTCCAACTCTTTTCACAAGTTTAATATCTATAGAATCTTCTCCAATTGATAAGTTTCCATCTTTTAAAACCTCTGCTTTAATAACAGCTAAAGTTTCATCTCCATTAATGCCATTATTATCACCTAAAAATGTAAAGGAATATGATGTCTTATTATTAATACTATCTACTTCTCCACCTATCTCCATTATTTCATCTGAATGTTCTTTTATAAAGTCACTTGTTGTTAAATCAACTATCTTTAAAGCGTTTTTATCATAGTTAAACTTTACCGAAGCAGCATATAAACTCTCTAACCCTTTCATATTTATTAATATGTCTATTTTTTCTCCCTTTTTGACTTTACCATTTACATTAACTTCTATTGATGTTGTACTAGCATAAGACTTTAATGGAAATAAAAAAATCAAAATTAACGTTATAATCATTATCCTTTTCTTCATATACATCACCTAATTCTATATTAATATACTTACTTAGATAAAGTAACTAACTCAAATATATCTATTATATTATCATTACTTAAATCATAGGTTTTATTTAAGCTAGAGCTTGTACTTGTTATACTTACCATCATATTCATATAATGCTTATATTATCAAATTATAAGAATGATACTATTAATCATGAAACTCTATCTATGATGAAACTATTTTTATTATATACTTCAAATCTTATGAAATATAAGAAATTGAGTTATCTTTAAATCAGCTTAATTTTTTAAGTCTCTCTTTCATCTCGAAATCATACTCTTCTATATCACTTGAATTTAACTTTAAAGAATAGATTCCCAAAGAAACTAAATCTTTAATTGATAAACTAGTTTCAATATTATTCATCATTTCAGATATAGTATTTATAAAATCTTTCTTTGGAAGGTCAAAAATATTATCTAATAATATTTTTAAAACCCTTTTTAATCTTTTTGACTTATCTGCTCCCACATAGTCAAGTGTTAAATATTCAATAAGTTTTTCACCATTAAATTTATATATATTACTTTCATTCATCTCTAATTTTAGTAATCTTGATTCTCTTGGTGTTATTCTTAAATTTAATCCATTTATTTTATCTACATATTCTTTTATTATGCTGTAGTCAAATTTAATATAATTATTTATAGATAAATCATTCTCTAAATTAAGTAGCTTTATAGTTTCTATCTCACCATTTCTATTATAAAATTCACTTAACTCATTCGTATTCATTTGAAAATTAGCTATTTTAACTTTATCATTTTCTTTATTGAAATTTATCATTAATAAATTTTCATAAATATTGTTATTTAATATAAATATAGATAAATCTTCATTTTCATTATTATAACAATTTAAGTCCTCATTAACCTTTACTCTCTTTATATTTGATACATGTGTACAAATATAACCTGCCCCTAATGTTAATAATACTTTTTTATTTGACAATTACACTCATCTCCTTTTCTAAAAAACCTATAAAATTTTATTTGATAAGTTTCTATATACCATAATCACTTATAGCCTCTTCATTTTTATAAAATAAATATGAGCTACTATTTTTATGCACTAATATAATTTCACTTTCTTTATATATTGCAAAATTATTTTATTAATTGGTAAAATATTTAACCCTACAAAGACTCTTACTTATCCAAATCATTTACATAATATCACATATATAGTAAAATTACATTATAAAAATGTATAAATTAAGGGGGATTATAATTGAAAAATACGTTTAAATATTATAAACACAAGTTATCATTATTTTTTTCTATTTTATTTTTATTTCAATTAGTATTATTTAATACAGATAATACAGTATTCGCAGCCACTACCCCTTCTGTTTCATATACGGTAACTGGCGAAGCAAAAGTTGGAAACATAATTACAATCGCTGTAAATGTAGCAAATGTAACAAATCTATATGGTGGATCAATTGATTTTGTTTATGATTCAAAGCTTATAGAAGTTCAAAGTGTTACTAAAGGTAATATATTTGCTAGTAATGAAGTCCTTACCCCTATAGGTTCTAACGGAAAAATCGAAAACGGACAAGCTTCTTTTGCCATTTCAATGAAAGGAAATAAACCTGGAGTAAACTCAACTAGTGGTACTATAGCTATTATAAAAGCTAAAGTTCTTAAAGAAGGAACTATTAAATTAAATACAACAAATACTAATACACTAGCTTTAACATTAAATGGCAATACTATAAGAGTTAAGTTATCTAATTCTAATGGTAATAATATAGGTTATAATTTTACTAATAGAGATATATCCTTAAAAAGCAATGCATCTTTAAATATTCAAATTGATAAACCAACTTCTAACCTAGGTGAATCTATTACTTTTACCGCTTCTTCTAATTTAGGAAATGATGCTCAATATAGATTTTATATTTATATTGATAACACTTGGAAGTTAGTTCAACCTTATTCAGACAAAAACACTTTTACTTATAAAGCTCCTAAACCTGGTTCATACAAAGTTAGAGTTTGGGTAGTTGATAAAAATAATGTTTCTAATTTCACTTATAAAGATTTAGATTTTTCTGTTGTTAATATAGCATCTTTAAATATTCAAATTGATAAACCAACTTCTAAATTAGGTGAACCTATCACTTTTACTGCTTCTTCTAATTTAGGAAATGACGCTCAATACAGATTTTATATTTATATTGATAACACTTGGAAGTTAGTTCAACCTTATTCAGACAAAAACACTTTTACTTATAAAGC
>OIEX01000005.1_pt1 | contig 280875 bp, 301 predicted proteins | sample 1581911 | NCBI WGS metagenome assembly OIEX01 (sample SAMN07977761, study PRJEB24534) | human gut metagenome | reverse complement strand
GGAATGGGTAACAACCCAATGGTTGGAGCTACTGTTGCAGTTGCTGTTGCTATAGAAGAAGCAATGAAATAAAGTAAAATCAATAGTTTGTAGATTTTAATAATTTTGAGTTCTTATATAAGACAGTTCACGTCATATTACAATAGGTTAAATTCTATTGATTATGATGGGAACTGTCTTTTTTGTATCTAAAAAGAGGTGATAAGTATGAAAAGAATGAAAATCAAGACTATTAAGAGTAAAACATTTGAAGAAGGCTTTAAAGATTTTATTTTTAATAGCAAGGCAAGAGGATTAAGGGAAGGAACAATAAATCATTATAAGCAAAGCTATATACAGATAATAAAATACATTAATAAAGATATAGAAATAGCAAATATTGATGAAACAGTGTTTGATACATTTATTGTTAATATGCGTGAAAATAAAGATATGGGCTCTCAGACACTTTTTACTTATGCGAGAGATTTAAAGGCTATAATCAATTTCTATATAAGTCAAGAATACTGTAATCCATTTATCATGAAACTTCCTAGAATGGATAGAAAGCCAATAGCAACTTATACTGATGATGAATTAAAGAAGCTTTTAAAGAAACCCAAAATAAATAAGTGTAGTTTTGTTGAATATCGCAATTATGTTATAGTAGCAATGTTTTTGTCAACGGGGATAAGGCTGAGCAGTTTAATTAACATAAGGATTAAAGATATAAATTTTGATGATGAAGTTGTAAATATTATACATACAAAGAATAGAAAGTCATTAATTATTCCACTTAATAAACAGATAAAGAGTATCTTAAAAGAATACTTAAAATATCGACAACATAGCGATATTGAAGAAAAACTGTTTTGTAATTGTTATGGTAAAGATTTAAATAAAAGTAGTATTATACAGGCAATATCTTCTTATAATCGAAGTAGAGGCGTGGAGACTACTTCTATTCATAAACTTAGACATACATTTGCAAAGAAGTGGGTTACAGGAGGAAATAGTGTAGCAGTTTTACAAAAGATTCTTGGACATAGTTCGTTACAGATAACGCAAAATTATTTAAACGTGCTAATATCAGATATTAAGATGGAAGTAAACAACTATAATATTTTACAAGAATTCAACAGTAATTTTATTAAATTAAGATAAAAATAGAGAGGTGAAAAGATGAATAATTATAATGAAGGATATTTTAACTTAAAGAACAATGCAATTATAGAACTTAAAGCACATTTACTTAGGACTTACAGTTTTATTGTTAGTAAGGATTATAAAGACCAAGGTGTTTTCTATTCACAAGCCAAGATAGCAGATGAGTTAAAAATCAGTATTAGAAGCGTACAAAGACATATAAAATCATTAAAAGAAATGGGGTATTTAAAGGTTAGACGTAGAGGGTTTAATATGACTAATCTATATACAATAGTAAAGAAGGTTATAAAAACAATAAAAGAAAAGAAAGAAGAAATGACTAACAATTTTAAAAAATCTTTTGCTAATGAAAAAACTAAGTTAAGATTTAATAACTTTAAAGGGCATGATTATTCTAAGGAAGAATGGAACAGTTTAGAAAAGAAATTACTGGGTTGGGAATGATAAAAAGTACAAAAAAATACCCTTAGAAATTGGCACTTTCTAAGAGCATCGAACTTGTTAACTCGAATTAACAAATAACTTAAATATATTATAAACATATAAGCAGATAAAAGCAATAGTTTATAATATTTTTTAAAAAAGGGAGTTGAGAGGTTTATTAGTTATGTTTAAAATTAGAAATTTATATTATAGATTAAAGCTTATAAGGTGATTTAAATATATTTTTATAGTATATTTAAATGATTTTATAAGCTATTTTTTTTCGCTAATATATTTATGTCTAATTTGTCGTATCAGTTATGACATTTATAAGATTTCTAGATAAGACAAATGATTCGGAAGTTATACGACAATATTAATGCAGTAAGAAATAAAAGATATAAGAATTAATAATATTAATAAAGAAATACTTAAATCTATTTTTATAAATTCTCTTTTACATTTCAATTTAATCACCTCATTATATTGTTGACATAATATTGTAAAATAGTACAATTGTAGTAAAGTGGTATTTTATTTGAAAATTAAATTTAATAATAAAAAATAAAGTTTGCTATACTTTGATTGAAAATATTTAATTAAAAGGAGAAGAAATTTGAGTACTATAAGTTTAGGTAGAAGTGGGATAGTAGGGATATCCTACAGTGAGACAAGCCTATTAAAAAGTAATCTAATGAGAGCGAATGAAAGAAGAAATAGTGCATCAAACAATATAAATTCAGCAAAAGTAAAATTGCAGGTAAATGGAAGATCAGGTAGAATAAGAATCGAATCAGATAATTTGCAAAGTTATTATAGTAGTTTAAAAAGTAATAACTCAAAAATAGAAAAAATAATAAGAGATATAGACTACATAGTAAGAAAATTTAAAGAAGTTGATAGTAGATGTGCAAGTAGAGTAAGGGCAATAGGTAAAGGCTATAAAGTACAATCTTTTATAAGTAAGATTGGAAATTCATTAATATCTTTTGGAAACAAGGTGTTTAATGGAATAAGTAACTTTTTTAAAGATGGAATTAGCATTATAAAAAATATATACAATTCAGCCTCAAATGGTGTTGAATGGGCATATAGATCAGTAACTGACTGGTTTGATAGACACCAACTTGCAGGAAATGTAATTTCCTTTGGATTAAATGCATTAGCAGTCGTAGGAGCAGGAGTTATTATAGTTGCTGGAGGTCCAGTAATTGCAGTCGTAGGAGCAGTTTTAGGAGGAGCATTAGCACTAAATAGTTTATTAGATGATGGAACAAAGCTATATAATAATATAGCGAATGGAAGTAATAAAGGCTTTAATGGATTAGAAGTTGGATTAAAATCTGTAGCAGGAGAAAAAGTAGGTGGAATTATATATGGAGGTCTTAATGTAGCAGATTTTGCCCTAAATATTCCACATATGTTTAAAGGCATAGGAAAGATAAAAACATCATTAATAGATGCAGGAAAAGCAATCAAAAATTTCCCTAGTAAAGTATCAGGCATGGTAGGAGCATTTAAAACTAAATCAATAGAAGCCATAAAAGATACTGGTAATATACTAAAAGTAGTCTATAATAATTATATTAATGATACAAAAAGTTTCAGCTTAGGATCTAATCTTGGAGGAGAAATTAATAAAATTGGAAGCAATATTAAGAAAGCCGCTGAGGATATTAAGAATAGTAAGAAGATACAATCTGGAATAGATGTGTATGATAATTTAAGTGATAGTAAGTTAGTTGAGGGGGTAAGAAAACCTGATTTTATTGGTAAATTAAGAGGGGAAAATGTTACATTAAAAGATGTAAAGACGAAAGAAATATCATATATAAAAAGAGATACAGTTGAATTAAATGCTTTAAGAAATGATTTCAATACATCTGCTAGAAAGAATTTTTTAGAAGAGCTATCTAAAGATGTAGATTATCTAAAAGAAGCAGGTTTTTCAGAAAAAGATATATTGAAGATTAAGAATGGAAGAGTGCCAGATGGATGGCAAGTTCATCATAAATTACCGTTAGATGATAGTGGAACAAATAGTTTTGATAATTTTGTGTTAATAAAAAATGAGCCATATCATAAAGTAATAACAAATTATCAAAATTCTTTTTCTAAACAATTAGAAGTTGGTGAAATAAAGAATGTTAATTGGCCGATACCAGAAGGTAACATATATCCTAAAAGACATTAAAAGGAGAGTAAGATAGTATGTGGGAAAATAACTTGAAGAAAATAATAGATGATAAAAAAATGTATGATGAAGAAGTGAACTTAGGTGCTTCTAGAGAAGAAATTGATAAACTAATAGTAGAATCAAAGGAAAAATTAGGGGGGGAACTACCAAAAGACTATTTAGATATTATATCAAAGATAAATGGAATTGAATTTAATGGATTCATTTTATATGGTGTAGATGAGTATTTATTAGAACATGAAATTAATCAAAATATATATGGATTAGTTGATTCAAATCAAATATGGTATGAAAATGAAGAACAAAAGAAGTATTTATTTTTAGGGGAAAGCAATATAAGCTGGTATGTTTATGAATATGAAAACAAGAGTTTTATTGAGCTTGATAACCCATCAGGAAGAGAAATTGGTAAATTTAATAATTTTTATGAGATGTTTAATAAGTTATTAGAGGATGCATTAATATAGTGTTTAGCTGCATAATCAACATTAACTTATTTTATAAAAATAATGTTATTAAAAATTATATAAGATAGAGAAACAAGTTAAAACTATACTTTTCATAAGGAAAGTGATAAATATAACTAATGAGGATAGATTAAAGCAAATAAAATTTGAATATGTTACTAACTAAAATATATTTTTTGTTGTTTTAATATTAATCCTACTGCTAAAGAAAATAAACAGATAAACATTAGACTTATACTTAAATCTATTCTTATAAATTCTCTTTTCATATAATCACCTCATTTAAATTAATAACAATTATTGTAAATTTATTCTGTGAAAATGTATAATATGTTTTAGGGGGTGCTTTATTTGGTTAATAACAGATTAAAAGAAATTAGAATGAAAGAATATATGATGAATTCTAGTGAATTTTCAAAAGTTATAGGTATAAGTTTAAGTACTTATAGTCAGATAGAAAGCAATAAACAGCAAGGTAATATAGATACTATATTAAAAATCGCAAAAGCTCTAAATCGTAAGGTAGAAGAAATATGGTTCCTTATAGATTAGGAGCTTTTCTTTTTAAAAATAAATTTCATAAACATAAATAAATTTCATAAATAGGAAACTTTATATGATTACAAGCATAGATATATATTAAGTAAGTTATAGGAGGATTATTTATGGAACTAGCAATAGTAGGAGGACTAGCAGTAACAAGTATATATTATAGATTTACTATTAACTACAGAAGAAAAAGAAAAGTGATAAAGAAATGGAATGAACTAATGGATGAATTAAAGCTTTATAGTAAAAAATCTAATTTTATACCACAAGTAACAGATGTTAAATTTATAGATAACGGCTATATATTAAGTATTCATATCCCTACTGGATTAAATGTGAAAGATGTAGAAAGTAATAAAGAGGCTATAGAAAATAAGTTTAAAGGAATAGTTACTATAGAAAGTATAAGGTTTAGTAGCTTAGCAAAAATTAAAGTAATAAACAAAGATATAGGAAAGTTTATATTTAAACCAGTTAAGGCATATCCAAACCAGCTATACATCGGAAAGACTTTTGATGGAGAAGATTACTTTATAGATATTACTAAAGCTTGTCATATTCTAATAGGTGGAGCAACTGGAACTGGTAAAAGTTTTTTATTAAGTAGCATATTAACTAATTTAATTTATAATTCAAGCAATTCTATAGAAATTCATTTGTTGCAAATAATGAAAGGCGAAGTAGGATTATTTGAGAAGTGTAAGCCGGTTAAATTTGTAGGGAAGAATCTTAAGGAAGTAGCTTATGATTTAGACAAGTTAGCAAGGTTAGTAGATGAAAGATCTAGGAAGTTTACTGAATTAGGAGTAAAGAATTTAAATCACTACAATAAACACTATAAAAGTAAAATGAAAAGAATTTATTGTGTAACGGAGGAATTATCTTTCTTTATGCCACAAGAATCAGATAGTGAAGAAGATAAAGAACTTAAGAATAAATGTTGGAGTGCAATTTTAACTATTGCAAAAGCTGGTAGAAGTAGCGGAATACATTTATTAAGTCTTACTCAAAGAAGCACAACAACAAACCTTCCTAGTGATGTTAAGAGCCAATTATGTAGAATAACATTTAGGCAAATAAGTTCTATAGATAGTAGAAATATAATTGAGTGTGATGATGCAACACAGCTAGAAGATAGAGAATGTTTATGTTATGGAACTAGTAAAACTATGGAGGTTATTAAAACACCTTGGATAGACGAAGATTTTAAAATATTACATGAGTATGTGCCAGAAATAATTATTCCAGGGATTAAAGTAGAAACTAATTTATTAAATAAAAAACCTATAGTTGTAAATAATGGAATCCCCAGAGAGTTACCTTTATATATTCCTAAAAAAGAACCAAATAACATAAAGGAGAATGAAGTAGCAACAACTAAAGTCATTAAAAAGAAGATAAGGAAAGGGATGATTGAGGATTGATTACTGATAGAGATAAAGAAGTACTTAAATGGATAGAAGAATATAAAGCTATAACATTAAGACAAGCTACAGAATTATTTTTTAAAGGTAATTATAAAGGGACTAGCAGAAGGATGGCTCAACTTGAAGATATGAATATATTAAAAAGTTATATAAGTAAAGCTAAAAAGGAGAAAGTATATTATCAAGAAAGAAAAGTAAATGACCATAGATTATATATTTATGATTATCTTAAAGAATTAAAAAGATTAAGATGTGATTTAATAGATATTAAAATAGAACCAGAATATCTAAATGGATTAATAAGACCAGATGCTTATGTATTATTTAAATATGAAGATTATAAATATATCACTTTATTAGAAGTTGATTATACACACTATACTAACAACATAAAAATGAATACTCTTTATGAAAAGTTATATTCTGAAAGAGAAAACTATAAAGAGTTTTTTGGAACATTTCCAATAGTGGTAATAGCAAGACCGACAAAGGGTGTTAGATACAATTCTGGTAATTTTGAGGTGATTTATACTAACTTGTTCTACTCTAATCTAGAGGGGTTACTATTACAATAATTACTTTACTCGCTACGCTCCACATTTCTTTATTTTATTGGATAGAAATAATCTTTTAATTATGCTGGTTACAGGACTTAAAACGTAGATTACTTAAACGTAGATTAAGATGTAGATTCTACACTATATTCTACAAGTTAATCTACAGTACATACCCTATTACACTAGAAAATATTTATACAAAACACACGAAAAAGTTTATACAGAACAATTAGAAAGGAGGAGCGTACTTTAGGGTATAAAATAACATTAGAAAGGAAGAAAGAAAATGAAGATACTATTATCAATAGTTGTAGGTGTAACACTTATAAAGGTATTAACCTTTTTTGTTGTAAATAAGATTAAAGTTGCACCTAGAAAAAGTTTTGATGCTGAGGAGGTTATAAGATGTGGACATAAGAATCCTATATTATATAAAGAGCATCTAAAAAATACGATTATAGACTATACAAGAGATAACGATGTAGAAGAAGAATATGAAGTAGTAAGAGATCTATTTAAATATAAATTGCAACATAAGGAGATATCTAGAGGGCAAATTATAGGAATAGAGAATTACTTAAGAGAACAACTAAAAGATAAGAGAAAATACAAAAATAATGCCCATGCGATTTATAGTATGCTAAAGAACCCAACTTTAACAAAAAATCACACAAGCACTATTAAAAAATTTCTATGTCAATAGTATTAACTTTCTACTCTTTTTTATTATGCAGCCGTTTAATAATTAATTAAAAATTTAACACCTATACAAAGAATAGCAATAGCCGAAAAATATAGACCTATTATAGAGAAGAAAGCAAAAGAGAATCAAGGCAATAGGACAGATATTAACTTTTGTCAGAATTCTGACAAAAGTGATATTAAACCAATAGATACCAAAAAAGAGCTTTCAAACATAGCTAAAGTTTCATATGATACATACTACAAAGGTAAAAGAATATTGGAAAATGGTAATGAAGAAATAAAGAAAAAGCTAGAAAACAATGAGATATCAATAAATAAATTCACTTAATAATTAATTAAAAACGAAGAAAAATATAGATAATAAGAGAAAAGTAAAGAGATAAAAAGTTATTTACTTTAAATGAAATATTATGTATAATTATGACGTAATATGGATAAAGGGGATAAATATATGAAATACAGTGAGTATAAAAAACATATAGAAACTATAAAAGTTGCTAGGTATAAAATTGAGGAAAACATAAAAATTATAGAGCCTAAAAAAGAAAGATGGGGATTGTTGCTTTTTGATAAAAATAAGATAATTAGAAAAATGTATTTAGATTATCTATCATTAATGGATATGGAAGAAGATGCTGAAGAAATAGATTTATAATTTAGGAGTATAAATATGATATTAAGAAATTTATTAGGTGAATCATATAAGTTAAAAAATAAGGTGACACTAAAGGAATTTATAAATGATGTAATAGAGAAAGATGAAGAACGTGAGATTAAGTTTTATGAAGTGCATTTAGAAAAAGAAATTCAAATGAAAAATATGATACTATATTATCAAAATGGAAAGTTAAAATCACATCATACTACCTTTCGCAAGTTTAATTATTTAGATCATTTAAATGACTTTATAAAAATAAGTTATGAAAGTGGTTATATTAAAGGTGGAAATATATATTCATTTTCAAAAGATTATGAAGTTGATAAAAAACCTAAAATTAAAGATAAATCAATTGATGAAATTATCGAGGAAATGATAGAAGAGCGTAGAAAAAATGATTTGATTAGTGATGCACGTTTTCGGTTGAAGAAATTAAGTAATGAAGAAATGAGAGAAGTTATAAGTATATTAATAGAGAAAGTAGATGATAACAGGTCTAACTTATCTAGCTTAAAATCAGAATTAAATAGACAAGAAACAATTAATTATTGTTTGTCAGAGAGTATTAAGTGGTTAGAATATAAAATGAAATTATCAATTACTAATAACAATAGTAAGATAAAGAAAAAGTCAATTGGAATAAAATACATGAATAAATATAAAAAGTAAGCAAGGTTAATTAATTAACCTTGCTTACTTTTTATATTTATTTTTCTATGTATTCTATTATATCTTCAGTTTTACATTTGAAGAATTCACATAAAATATCTAAGTTCTCTACACTAATATGTTTAGCTTTATTATTAACATAATCACTTATAGTTGCTTGCCTTATGCCAGTTTCTCTAGATAATTCCCTTTGACCTATATTATGTTTTTCTAATAATTTATTTAGCTTAAAAATAACCATTTTACACCTCTTTTATTTGTTAAGTTTATTATATCATATAATTATCAAAAGTGATACTAAAAAAGTTTCAAAAAAGAGTTGACACTAAAATAGTATCGGAATATAATAAAAGTATGATACGAAATAAGTGTCAAATATTTAAGTTTAAAAGGGGATTTAAAAAAATGAATAATTTAAAAAGTTTCAAAAAAGAAAAAGAAAAAATGAACAAGTTTGTTGAAATAATGATGGAAGAAAATATAGACTTCTACTACAAAGAATTCTTACCAATGTATGATGAGTACACAGATATAGTTATTAATCCAGAAGAAGATATTAGAATTGAAAATATTAGTTGGTTGATTGAGAAAGATGTTAAGGAGATCTATTACATAGATACAGAAAGTGTAAATTTGTTGTTGTGTGATGGTCAACATTTAGAGATAAGTATATTGTAATGGGGTGATGGAATGAGGAAGGTGTTTTTGGATGATTTGCCTAGGATGAAAGGTTAAAAATATCAGAATTAGCTAATGATACAAAAGTTAATAAATATAGATACTAAGGAATTAGAAAAATACGATAGCAATTACAAGATTAATGCTTATGACATTCTAGACGGAAAAGGGTATTTCATAGATAACTTATACGAGGTGGTTGATTATAAAGGAAATATAGTAGCTTATTATAAAGATAAAAACTATAAGATTATAAAAAATAAATAAAGTTAAATGGGGGATGAGAAAGTGATAAAAATAAATGGAGATGTTAAAGAACTTCTAGAAGTTTCAAGAGATGAAGAAGAGTTAGAGAAAGAATACTTAGAGTACTATTGCATAGATAATATGTTAGTTTTAGGCTCTAGGAAGGGTTTTAAAGAATATTAGGTATAAGTTATTGTTTTAAATTTCAAAGCTAAAATAAGCCTTTTAAAGCAAATAAACGCTTAGATAAAAACTAAACGTAAATAAAATTAGAGTTTTATTAAAAGTGTAGGTTATTAAAATTTTATTGTAAAATATGCTAAAATTAATATTAATAAAGAAAGAAGGTGTATTTTACATGAATAAAGAGAGCAGTGAAGAATTTAAAAGTAATATTGATTTTACTAAAATAAACTATCCAGGTATGAATGTAATTGCAGAAAGAATGGAAGAGATATCTGCTTTAGCAAAAGAATCACTTAGAGGTTTTAGTAATGTTACTGATATGATTGCAGAGAAGATGTTTAAAATTGAGGATGTTTATGAGACTCTTTACAAACCAGTTATTGAAAATCTTAATAATATGTTTAAAAAATTTGATTTTAATAAGATATGGATAAATATCTATAAAGCTTTTTTGATGGAAAACAAAGCGTTTATAGACAAGCTAGTAGATGAAACAATATTTCCCCCAATAAATTATATGATAGAAGAAGAAATTTTAGAGAAAGGAATAATTGGAGACTTATATGATTTTATATATTCTGATGAATTAAAAGAATACTATTTAAATGAAATTGAAGGATGGAAAAATAAATATAAAGATGAAGCTGTTAAGAAAATGATAAATGACATAAAGACATCTTTTAAATCTGATTCATATTATTCTGTTTGCTTCTTAGTTTTTCCATTAATAGAAAGAATGCTTAGAGAAAATATATTTGAAGAAGAAGGAAGTGTACATTATAGTGATATAAAGAAGGTTTTAAAAACGGAAGTTTTTGATGTAATAGAAGACGATAAAATGCATAAAGTGTTTATAGAAAAGAACTTGTATTGTGATACAAAGAAAGCCGAGGAATTTTCAAGACATATAGCACATGGTGTCAAATTAGACTTAGTAAACAAGAAAGTTGCTATGAATATGGTATTTATATATGATTTTATACAAAGTATTCTAATTTAGTCACATATATATTTTTTGTCTTAAAGAGAAAAAATAACAAAATGAAGAGAAGAAAAGAGTATAAGCAGTAAGGACTACCGTCCTCACGTGCTTTGGTGTATGTGGTAGGGAAAATCCTTATCGAAAAATAAATAAAGGGGCTAGTGGAATTATGGGACAAATTAAGATTAAAGAATTATTAGTTAGAATCATGAAAGCGTGGATAGAAGATAGAGAAATAACAGAAAAAAAATATAAGGAAAAAGAAATTACAATGGATAACAATTATCTATTTGAGATTTATAGCATATATAAGGAAAAGAATATAGAAGATATAATTAAAAATTTAATAAAAGTAAACCTTCCAAATGATAAAGAAGAAGCTAAAGAATTATTGCTAAATGGGTTTAAGTATAAAGGTGTAGAATATGTTAGTTTAATTACGACTGTTGGAGCTATGAAACACGAAAACATGGAACTTGAAACTAAATGTGATTATTTTTTTATCAATAAGGAAGATAAAGATTTTATAAATGAGTTAGAAAATATAGCGTCATTGGGTAAATTAAAGACTTTAGAAGGCGAGGTTATATGCATAAATAAAGATATAGTAAGTAGATTGAGTTTATTACTATCATCAGGTAAGTTCATATATTTTGATAAACCTTTAAAGTATGCAGTATTACCAGAAATGACATTTACATATATAAATAACTATCTACAATTTGCAGAAAAGATTGTAATGGATGAGGAGAGAAAAGAAATAAAGGTCATAGATCAAGATAATTTAAGATTAGAAAAATATCCCAACTTAGAAGTAAAACATATAGCAATGGATGGATCAGGCTTTATGATGCCCTCTATAGCAGATGAAATAACAAAACAGTTAAAAGTGGATTATGATATTAATTGGGTGGGTTTCCGAATGTTGGGTAATGCATCCAAAGGACTTTTAGTGAAATTTGATTGGAAAGAATACCTTAAAGAAGAAAAAGGGCTGGACAATCTAATTATAAAAGATATGTGGAACAATGACGTTGATTTGTTTGAAGTAGATTTAGTATTTAATGAATCTTTAGTTAAGTGGGGGAAGTTATTTAATAGTTATGAAGAGATGATTAATTTAAAAGACGGTTATTCCAAATATTTAAAATTATTTGATAGTTTATGCATAACTAAATTTAATAAGAATGAACCCAAAGAATATTCTTTAAGTAACTATCAGATATTAAGTAATTTAGCTTTAAATTATACAGATATATATGAGTTAGCTAGTGAAGATATAGAAGTTTATACGAGCTTACTATATAAAAATCAAGATAAGGATAGAATGATTGATACATTAAGAATAATGCTAGGGGATTGGGCAAAAAATGATGAAGAGTTAGAGGGCTTAGACCTCACACCTTACACTAAAATACACCAAGCCTTGCAATTGGATAAAGATATGACTAAAGTACGAAATTGCAAGTACTTAATAGATAAGATGATTAATAAAAAAATAAATCTTATGGCAGGTGGCAGATTTCACATTAAAGGCAATTATAAGGTAGTTATAAAGGACGTATTTAGTTACTTTGATAGTCTTATTAATGCTGAGTATGTAGTTGATGGCATTAAAGGGCAGATAAGTAAAAATGGATTGAAAGCTGAAACAAATTATGTTCCAAATGAAGAAGGTAAGCGTGTTCTAGCTAGGTGCCCGTTAAATAGTGCAACTGAAATACTCAAAACAACATTAGTAAAAAATAAAATGTATGATAAATATTTTGGTAACTTTAGTAAAGATATTATATTTTATGCTTTTGATGATTTTATGATGAGACAATCAGGCGAGGACGAAGATACAGACATATCATTAGTTATAGATAATGAAGAGATTTACAATTCTGTAATTGAAGACATAGATAAGAATGGTACTAGATGGTGTTTTAGAAATCAGTTCGATGGCAAGGCAGACAAAAGGAAATATACTAAAGCTAATATGTATAAGTGTATTCTTGAGACTGCTGGGAACTCCATTGGTATGTTATCAAATTTCGGTGCTAAAATTAGTAATCTTATAGGAGCTATAGCAATTAAAAATGAATATGGAGAATTAACCAGTAAAATAGAAGTATTAAAAAAACATAAAGAAAGGCATAAAGCTGAATATGATAAAGCGAAAAACGAAAAAGATGAAAGTAAAAGAAAACTTCTTTATCAAGAGTTAAATGAAGGTTTTGACAGATTTATTAAGAATAATTATTTAGAAGTTAGCCAAGAAGAACAAAAAGTGTTTACACTTAAACAATTTCAAGATTATAAACAATATTCTTATTATACTTTATATCTTCAAATGGTGGCGATAGATTCTGTGAAAACTAATATAAAAGTAGGTAGAAATATGTTAAAGCCACTTAATGAAATTGGAATAAAATTTATAAAAAAACCAATTTATATTTACCACTCTAAATATAAAGAAATAAATAAAACTGTGAATTATAAGGATGTTAGATATACAGATACAACTTTAAATTTATTCTGCAAAACTATAGTAAGTGAATTAGGTTTTAGAGCTAGAGAAAAGGACTTGGAAAGAGCTAAAAATGATCATATTTATACAGTTATGAGAAGTGTAAAAAAACAAGGGTACACTTCAAATAATAACCTAGAAAAAGAGTTAAGTAAAATATATAAGGATTATCTAATTGATGCCGATTTAATAAAAGAACAAGTTAAGGAATTAAAAGCTGAAAAGAATAATATAAAAGATGGAAAAGATTTAGAAACTATTAATATTAAAATAGCTGAAGCTGAAGAAGATAGAAATGAGAAACTAACACAATTATCTGTAACAGTAAATAAGAAGATAGATAAAGAAATACGTAGTAGGTACAAGTGTGAAGAAATCCTTTTATTTTTAGCAGAGTACAGAGATGACTTAGGGCATAGAGTAAAACCTTATTTTATATTTGAGTTTTTCTTTGAAGAATTCAAGAATGTTTTGATTGAAAGAGCTAAGGGAGTTATTGATGTTTATGTATTAGATGAAAAAGGAGAAGTACATTATTTATATAAAAACTATAAAAAAGTACCGAAAAACTATAAGGATATAAATCTTTCAAAAGCTGAAAACTTAAAGAAAGCTCAAAAGTTAGGTGAGATTAAGAAAATAAGAATGAATGATTTAACTTATATTGAAGTAGAAGAAGGCTTTACTGTGACTAAAAAGTCCAACTATATTTTTATCAAGAAAAAAGATAGCGATAACTTTGAAAGATTAGGTACTTTATTTGATGAATATTTAAACATAGAAGATGATGATTATAAAGTTGTTGATGTCGAGATTCCTAAGAATAAAAAATATACGGAAGCGAAAAGCCTAGGGCTATATATAGAAGTATAAAAATATAAGGAGAGCATCGCCACTTTTGGCGTTGCTTGTTCCCCTATTTTGGGGAGTAATCTTTAACTGGGGAATTTCAAGGTCTTTCTAAAGGACTCTAAACGGTGATTTTAAATTACTGTAATGTAAACTGTTAAATGAATACTTTTTCAACTAACTGAGAATTTAGGTATAATGAAGTGGAAGTGAGTCCGTTAAAAAGACTGAGTTTATAGGTGGGTTGACCCAATCAACCGAGCTTATATGATGTGATTATGTCGTGCCCATAAGTGGGTATGGACAATTATTTTATGAAATGGAGATGGAATAATGGAAAATAATAATGAAATAAAAATTGTAAATTATAAACAGGCTAGTATGTATATCAAGTATGGAGTGCAGCCTAAAAAGTTATTTTATGATAATGTATTAGTTTTTGTATTCAATAGAGAAGAAACTAAAGAAGTTTACGACAAATGGTGTAAATATGAATTAAATTAACAAAGTAAAAGGGGTATGGTGATAGAGTTTGGAAAAAGTATATGAATATGGTACAAAGTTCAATGATATATTAACTGAAGATGAAATTGAAAAATGGGAAGGCGAAAATGTTATTTTGAATGGAGCAACTGGAAGTGGAAAAACACATTGGGTTTTGAATACATTAAACAAATATGTTAATAGAAGATTTAAAAAGATATTATTTTTATGTAATAGGACAGCTTTATATAGGGATATTTTAATACAAAAAGACGAGTGCGGATTATATAATATGGATATTATGTTATATCAGACTTTAGAGAGTAAAATAACTAAAAAAGAATTTTTACAAAGATATGATTACATAGTTTGTGATGAGTTTCATTATGTGCTGACTGATGCAATGTTTAATATTTACACCGATCTTACTTATGATTGGATTGTGAATAAAAATAATTCAATTAAAATATTTATGAGTGGGACAGGGCGTGCAATATTTAATAAATTAAAAAACGATAATATTGTAAAGGAAGAATTTGAATATATTATACCATATAACTACTCTTATGCTGATGTGAAGTTATTTAGTGAAAAAAATAAAGTATATAATATTATAAATAATATTATAAATAACACTGATGATAAAATAATATACTTTAGCAACAGTATGGATTTTGCTATAGAAATATATAACCAATTTAAAGAATACTCGGTATTTAGATGTTCGGAAAGTACTTCAAATGAAGAAGCAAAAAAAATAAATGATGTTGATTGTATTAGGACTTATAATAGAAAACTAATTACATTTAACAATAGATTATTAATAACAACTAAAGCGTTAGATAACGGTATAAATATAGTAGATAAAAATGTTAAACATATTATATGTGATGTTTTTGACTTGGAGTCGGCTCAACAATGTTTAGGGCGAAAAAGAATTTTAGATAAAGATGATAAATGTACATTTTACATAAGAAATTATGGCAAAAAGGCTTTGGGTAACTTCAAAGGAGGGATAAACAAAGATTACAATCCTGTTAAATTGTTTATTGAAGATATAGGTGAATTTAATGAAACATATAATAAAAACAGAAAGTTTCATAGTAATTTTATTTATTTCGATGGAGATAAAAGAAGATATAATAAGTTAGCATATTGGAAGATGTTAGTTGAGTTAATCGATATAGAGCAAGAGGAAAAACAAGGTTACGCTAATGTATTCTTAAGTAGATTAGGAGATACTTTTTCGAATATTGAAAATTTAGATAATATTGAACAATATAATATAAAAAGTGAATTAGAATTATATCTAAGAGGTAATTTATATAAAAAATACTACAAAGAAGATAAAAAAGAATTAATAGATAAAATTGGATTAAAGGATAGTAGAAATAGAATACAAAAATCAATAAATACTTTAAATCCATATCTTCAAGAAAATTTCAATCTTTATATTTTTTCTGATGAAGATAAAAGAAGAAAGCTAGATGATGGTAGTGTTAATATAAATAGAAAAAAAATATTTTGGGAATTAAGAGAAGGTAAAATATATTAATTGGTTTGTGGGTTTGTGGTTTGGTCGGTTTTTATGGAAAGGCAAATTTGTTTATTATTGATAAATACATACTTTAACTAATTTTTTTAACCATATATAGGTTCACTCCATATTTTCCGACCAAGAAAGGTTTTAAAAAGATATACGTTAAAAATATACACGTGCATTTCCTTGAAAGTTGAAGGGGTGTGGGGAAGTGAAAACTTGGAAATGCAAGGAGGAACGTATGTGACGACTAAAGGAGGCAAGTTGTCAAGCCCCACTATATTATATGAAAGGATGTTAATAAATGAGAGAAAATTATATTGAAGAAATCTCGGAAACAGGAATTAAAATAAACATTTGCAAATCATATAATGCAGATGAAGTATCAGATATCATTAAAAATGTAAATGAAGCAACAAAACGTCTTCCTGAAAAAATATTGAATCATTTAATAAAAAATGAGTTTGAAATAGAAGTTGTTTCTAAAGAGTTTATTGTTAATGAAGTATATTCAGGGTTTAATAACATGTCACTTAAAAATAAGAAAAAAGAGAATAAGAAGAATAAAAACGATACTAGAAATGGATGTTATATTTGGGGAAAACGTTGTATTTATGTAATATTGGTTAATGATATGAATAAAGTAATTTTACATGAAATAGGACATTTCTTAGATTATAAAGGAAAAATGAATATAGATTATAAAGATTTTAAGAAATTTAGGTGGAATGATAGGCTGAATATAAAACATTTTAGAGAAAGTTATAATAGTGAATTTTTAAAAATATATAAGGCTGAAAGAGGTAAGTATAATCGTAAAGATGTATTTGAAGAACATTACCGAAAAAAATACTCTGAACACTTTGCAGAATCTTTTTCTAGATATATCAGAACAGATAAAAAATTTATACAAGAGTTTGAAAAATCAAAGAGTTATATAAAAAAATTTATTGATTTGTTCGAGCCACATATAATTGAATAAAGGTATTTCCCAATTTTTGTAGAATTATATTTCTATGGGAAGGGGGTGATTAGATGGATGAGAATATCGCACAATGTAAGGTTAGTGTGATAAATGATTCAACGAATGAATCTATTTATGTTTGGGCAAAAGATTTTAATATAGCTGAATTAAATGCATTAAAAATATCTGATAAAATATATATTAATAATAGATATTTAGATGTTATTACAATTGTATTCAATTATGATAATAAAGTACTAGAAATACATGTAGAATATTAAGTTAAATGTTTTAAAGTTTGATATAAAAAGGGAGATTATTATGAAGTTGTATCATATAGATAGATCAGGAACTTTAAAGACTGGAAATACTATAGATTTAATGAAATTTAATGATATAATTTGGGATGTTAAAGAAAGAGAAACAATATTACAAGATATTGTTGATGATATGTATCCTGAAGGGGTTACAAGACATGGAGAAAGATATTTTTTAATGAAACCAGTAGTTAATGATACTAGCTTTGATGTAGAGATGTTATTTGAGTTGGTAAGATTGGATAAATACAAAGTTAAACAATCAAGATTTCAATCTTTTTTTGCGGTAGATAAAGACTACTTTGGTGCGATGTTTGATAAATTACAACCTGATTTGAATACAGCAAAGATATTCGAGGTAGAAGCAGATGAGGTTTCTAAGCATGATATGAATTTATTATCAAAATCTAGTAATTTGGCTAGTGTTGCATTTGCTAGATTATATTGGGAAGGAGAAAGTTTAGATAATTCACTATATGAATATCTATTAAAACCTCCAGTTAAAATTATTAAAGAAGTAACTATTGAGGAATTGCTAAAAAGTGAATAAAACTAAGTAAGGTGTAGTGCAAAAGCTACATCTTTTTTATTGTCTAATTTTTTATGCCTACAGGCATTCCATGCCCTTGTCATGGTGTAGGTGAGTAAGAATTTAATCTTGCTCAACAGTAAATAAAAAAATAGAAGGGATTGATTAAAAATGATTAAAACTAATTATGAATTATTAAAAGAAACGTTTAATGAAATTAATGAGGTGTATGGCTACGTACTGTTCATTATTGAAGAGAAAGATAATTTATCAATAAGGTATGAAGATGAGGAAATAGTTAAAATAAGCAAGGAAGCTGTTGAAGCATATGATGAACCAATTAAAGTTATTATTGACTATTTCTATGAAAATAATGAAAAAGCCAAATCAAAAGAAACAGATAAAAGCTTAGATAAAATATTAACTAGGAACTTTAAAAAGGTTTTAAAATCTGATGATAAAAAGGAAATATTTTCACTAATTGACTTATGTAAAGTAGTGAAAAGAGAAAAAGATTCGTTAAAGGATAATTTAAAATGGACAAGAGACATTGCTAGGAGTTTATACTTAGCCAGAGATTTATTTGTAGAAAAGTTTGATGATGAAGTGATTTAGTTTAAGCAACATAAATATGAATGTCTACTATTTTATTTGAATACATAAGCTCCTAAGCATGAGCTAAAACTGCTTATTTTATTATAGAAGGGATTTGATGAAAATTATGGAGATTAATGTTATTGAATTTACATTGGCGTTGTTAAAAATTTTAATTATAGCTGAGGTGTCAGGAATATATTGTTTGACAATTACATATATGATTATCTTATTTTTTAAAACATTAGATTGGATTTTTAGAAGGTAAGGTGGTGATTGTATGAGTTATTATAGCGAGAATAGAGAAAAATGGAAAGATATATATAACAATACTGAAGAGTATAGAGAATATATGAAAAAGTATTGGCTAGATAATAAAGAAGAGCTGAGAGAGAAAAACAAAAAATACTGTGAAGAATTTAGTAAAGAATATGAAGGTAAATTTATATATTTTATATTTGATGAGTTAAACAAACTTAAATACATAGGAAAAACTAGTAATATTTACAGAAGAATGGCTTCACATAAAAACTTTAAAGAAAAATATAATCCACAAAAAGATAGGGTTATGTACTTTGATTTTAGTAATAAGCTTACTGAAGAAGAGTTAGAAGATGCTGAAAAGTATTTTATTGAACTATATAAATTAGGACTGAATGAAAAATGTGGGGATTATGATACTAATATTGTTTTCAAGATTGAAGATAAAGATTTAATTTTCAATGAATTTAAATTTAAAAAGGATAATAAAGTAAAGCCAAATGAAGTTTATAAGATAGAAAAAAGAAAATCAGCTTCTTTCTACACTGCTTCAGAGAAAGACAAGAAAGAAATAGAGGATGAAACTATATTTGAAGGTGAATATATATTATTTTGGTCTGACTTTGAAACTGTAAAACATTATATAAATTTAGATATTACAGATGAAGAGTATGAAATAATGAGAAAAAGGGTTAAGGATAGTTATGAATTTCATGAACCAGCAACAAGGCATATATTGAAATCACTAAAAAATTATAAAGATATAACCTTAGCAGATAAAGGCAATGCAATAAATCATTATTGTGAATTATTAGAAGGCTGTAGTGATGAGAAATTACAAGATATTCTAAGTGAAGAAGAGATGAATTTATATAAAAAAATAAAGGGAGTAGATAGAAATGATTAAAATTAATGATGTATTTAAAATTGAAAAAGAAATTATTGAAGGGATTAATCCTAGGACAAAAGAACCATTTATATTTGAAAGAAATATATTTATAGCTGATGATATTAAGTTTACAGGAAACATTAATTATGTTGAAGGAATATTAAATTTAGATTTAACTAACGAAGAATATGAATATGTTAGAGATTATTTAAAAGGATATGTTAGCTTTTTAGAAGAGTTAGAAGTTATTGATGAGGATGAAAAGGAAATAGAAAGAGTATTGGCTATGGATGATTCTATCATAGTGAAAACATATTTGATACAAGCTATGTCAGATGTATTTTTTACATATTTAAGTAGTGATATGGAAGCAGATGAAGTTAGAAAGTTCATATATAATGATATAGAATATGAAGTTTTTAAAAAGTTATGTGAAATTAATGAATAAAAAATACTTCGATTATAGGTTGAAAATGCAACAAAAGTTTTATGAGGTATTTAAAGAATATAATTTAAATAATGAAGGAGAGAGTAAAATGAGAAGATACACAACACAAAATTATTTTAGACAAATATTATTACTAGATATTGAGGGAGTTAATATTATTAACGTAAGGAAGATAACTGAAACTGATAAGGAAGAAATTATATTTGAGTTTGATGATGATATACTATCAGAGGTAAGTAAGGTTATTAAAGACTGTAAAAATCAAGTTTATTTAGGTAAGACAATTGAAAACTTTGATGTGCTAAAGAGCAACAGAAAGAGAAGGATTAATGAATTTTATAAGAGTTTGAATAGTGAGGTTAAATAAATGAAAACTGAAGATGTAATTACGTTAGAAGAGTCATGGCAAGATATAAATAGAACAATTAATAAACCTATCGATGTGTATATTTCTTCTAGAGAATTATCAAAGGAGATATCTAAAGAAATGAAAACTGAACTAGATAAACTAAGGAAAATGCCCATTGAAATCGGAGATATAATAAAATTTAAGAGAACTAGAAAATTTGATAGGCATACAAGCTATGGACTAGTAAAAGAGATACATAAAATAAAGGATAGTTTAATTGAAGAAAACATTAATGAAGTTATTTATGTTGTGGAACTTTTAAATAGTGAAACAGGAATTATCAGTAGGATTGATGTTTTTGAGAAAGATATAATATGTGTGTATGATATAAAATAATAGGGTGATAGAGTACATTATTAATTTAGTGTGCTTTTCTGACCTTATTATAAGGTCTTTTTATTTTTTACATTATATATATATTTGGTATAAATTTGCTCATTTTAAATTAGTTGTAGTTTACTAAAGGTAGTCAATCCTTCGTCCTCCTGCACATTCGCTTAAACTACTTAAACTGTACCCTGTAATTACTTGAAAGGTGGTGAATCTGCCTGTACTAGAAATAGTATTGTACGGTATATTAGAGTTTCCTAGTTAATCTCCGAGTGCATAAAAACTAGGTGTAATTTATCACATGTATAAATTTATCTAAAATTGTAATTTTTAAAAGGAAAATAAATGTATATGTAGAATATATATTTAATCTGGATAAAAATACAATTTTGGAGGAAATTATATGGGATGGTTTAAAAATAAGAGAGAAGAGCAGGAATGTTATATTGATAAAAAGATAATTGATGCTAGTAATCTAAGTTATGACAAATTGAAAAAAAATATATATTTGAAAAAGTTCGATTTAAGAGTTTTAAAAGAAGAAATAAAAACTACAATGGCATCATTAATCGTAACAGTTTTACTAACAAGTACAACAATATTTATGTCGTGGGTTACTTTTTATACTAATTTATCAGATAGCATTATAAAGGCAAATGAAATTTCGAATGAATTTAAGGGAGAAATAAATCAGGATGAAAAGAATGCTCAGATTGATTCGATTGTAGATATGCTAAATGGAAGTGTAGATTTAGGTAGGAGAGTTATATTAGTAGGTGGTATCTTTATATTTATCGCTATGGCTTATGGAATAACAGAAAGAATTTTAAAGTCTTCAAAAGAAAAAAAGATAGCCTTATTAGAGTTAGAATTAGATATACTTTTGGAAGAAGATAAAAGAAGAAGGTCGGTTAAGGATATATTAGAAGAAAAATGTATAGTAGAAAATAAAATTACAGAAATTAATGAATAAGAAATATAATATAACTATATAAGTCTAGTTAAATCTAGGCTTTTTATTTTGTAAAATATATGAATATATGAACATGGAGGTGATATAAGTGTTAACTAATCAACAGATAGAATGTATTGAAAACTTAGTTGTTGGAATTATGACAGTTGCAGAGGTTGCTAATAAAGTAGGATGCACTTCAAGAGTAATTTATAAGTGGAAAAATAATGGTGAATTTAAGGCTGAATTAGATAAACGTTCACTCGAGTTTAAATCTGGAATAATACAAGAAGCACAAGATTTATTAACTTCTAAATTAGGGGTAGCAATAAGTAATATAGTGGATATAGCTAATGATAAGAATACTAGTGATAAAGTAAGGTTAGATGCTAACCAATACTTAGTTAATAGGATATTAGGCAATACTACAACTAAAATAGAGCAATCTATAGATAATAATAAAGACGATAATAGTGTTAATATAGATGCACTGATTGATGATATAATAGATAATGAAGATAATGTTATTGAGTTAGATAATCTAGCGAAATAATATCTATCTATCTATTCATTTATTTCGTACGAAATTATATGTTTTTAAGTGAAAGTTTATAATAACTAAACTTTTTAAGGATGTTTTCTTGAATTTTTAAAATAAGAATGGCTTAAATAGGGCGTTTGATATAACTTCACAAAAATGAGATTTAACGAAATTAATATATTTAGTGTTGGATTTTAGATTATATAGTTCTATGTGGAGGGGTATGTTCTAAAATTGAGATGTATAAAATTGTGGTAGTAATCCATATAAAATTTCATTATATTTTTAACTTCAACATTATATTCAATATTAGATAATAATGTGCTATAATATTACATATTTAGTATATGGAGGGATATTGTATGAAGTTAGAAGAGTTGGTCAGTGAGGCGAATAAAAAGAAAGATAATGAAAAAGAATTAGAAAGATTAAAAAATGAATTAAAAGAGAAATATAATGAAGTATTATCTGTTGGAAAACTTATAAGCGAAAAAGAAGAAGTAAAATGGGAAGTATTAAAATCTCAATTTGAAAGTGAAATAGTAAATTTTTTTGAATCAGGTAATTTTATAGTAAACAAGGAAGGTAAAAAATATATAGCTAAATTGAATAATATAACTATAGAGTTATATTATGATGGGGAAGAAGAAATGATTATCTACCCAATTAAAATAGAACCTAATGGAATATATAATGCGATTCAAATTAGACCTTGTAATGATCATCGAGATATGCTTTGTTGGAAAAAGTTAATTAAACTAAATGGTAAGCATGTTTATAATGAAACCTTACAAAAAGAATTGGATATTTGTAATGATAAAATTGAGTTAATATCGCAAATCACAAAATTACAAGAAAATATAGAACATTTTAAAAATACAAATGATAATTATGAAAAAATTAAATATATTTATTCATTATATAAATGTAATGATATAGAATGTAATACGTTTAGAGAATTATTTGAGAAACATATTGGTTAAACTTAACTAGGTTGAAATATACCTAGTTTTTTTATTCCTAATAATAGGGAGGGGGATAAATATAGTATATTTTGATAATAAAGAATTTAAAGAAGATATAGAGTTTAAAGTTTATATTTTAAATAAATATCTTATAAGGCACTATAATAGAGAAGTTGCAGAAAAATTACTTAAAAAATTCAGTAAAGATTTAAATATACTTGCAAGAGCGTTAGGAGAAAAAGATATTGGATTTTTTTGTTTATATTTTATGAGTAATATATTCGTAGTTAAAGATAGTAATGAAGCTAGGCAACTCTCATCAACTCATTATGAAATGTGGGAGTTAGCAAATGATACTTTCATAAAAGATAAGCATGATAAATTAAATATAATATGTCCTAGAGGATTTGCTAAAACTACTATATTTGACTTAGCTATATCGGTATGGTTAATTTCTTATGGAAAATCAAAATTTACATTGATAGGGGCTAAGAAAGATGATGATGCAGTACAATTTGTTGACTCTATTAAGAAAGTTTTTAAAGAAAATGAATTAATAAAAAATACTTTTGGTGAGCTAATTAATAGTAAAAAATTTAAAGTTAATGCTAATGAAATAGAATTTACTAATGGGATGTATATTAGAGCTGTAGGCTCTGCTAGTTCAGTAAGAGGTGCTAACTTTAAAGGCGTGAGACCAAGTGTAGTAATAGCAGATGATTATCAAGATGAAAAGGATATTCTTACAGATGATGCAAGAACTAAAAAATATAATCGTTGGACTAAAGAAATAGAACAAGTTGGTGATAAGGCAGTATATAGAAATGGTGAAAAAATTAAAGCTGCAACAAAAATAATAGCTATAGGTACAGTTTTACATATAGATTGTTTGATGAGTAAATTAAGTAGAAATAAGGAATACAAAACAGTGTTAAAGAGAGCAATTATATTGAATGATGATAAAACTGTAGAAGATGTATTTGAATCAGATTTGTGGATTGAGTGCAAAAAGCTTTACTTTAATGATAAAGATGAAGACTCCAAAGAAACTGCAAGAGATTTCTATATAAAGAATAAAGAGAAAATGAGATTTTCAACTTTATGGGATGAAAAGTGGGATTGTTTTAATGATTTAGCTATTCCATTTTGGGAAAATAGAATTTCATTTATGTCAGAGTTAATGAATGATGCAACTTCGATAGGAGTAAAGTGGTTTAAGTCTGTAAGAGAAGAACATGAGGAGTTCTTTAAAGATATTAATTATTCCAAAACAATGCTTTGTATAGATCCAGCTTCAACAACTAATAAAAAAAGTGACTATACTGCAATGGTTGTAGGCTCTAATAATTCTAATAATTTTACTTACATAAGAGATATAGTAATGAAGAAACTAGAGTTTAACAGTTACTGTAAAAAGGTTGTAGAACTTTTAGAGACTTATGAGGATATACTTTATGTTTATATTGAAAAAAATACATATCAAGGGGCAGATGTTATAAAAATAAAAGAAATAATATCTAAAAATATTAAGTTAAGAAATAGAAGATTGATTTGGATAAATGAAATGCAAAGAAAGAATAAAGATGAAAAGATTTCAACTATTATAGATTCAGTAAACAATGGTCAAATAATATTTAATAAAGATTGTGAAGATAGTAAAGAAGCTATTCAGCAATTATTAGATTTCCAAGGACAAAGTTATAGCGTTCATGATGATTTTCCAGATATAGTTGCTGAATGTGCAAATAGATTGAAAGAAATAAAAACAATTAGTAAGATAACTCTATTAGATAGAAGTTGTCTTTTTTAATATTTAAATTAGGAGGTGAAATAAGTGTTATTCAATAAAGAAATAGCTGAAAAAATGTATGATAAATATAAAATTAATAGAAGTACATATCAAAAGATGTATAACTATAAAATAGGTAAAACTGATATTGTAAATGGGTACGTGCAAACAGATAGAAGTAATAGAGTGTTACAAGATAATTATATTAAAACTTTTATAGCAGAAGAAGTGAGTTTTATGGTAGGAATGCCTATAACTTATTCCAGTAAAAGTGGAAATAATCAAATGATAAAAGAGATAGATAATAATATTTATAATGAAATTCTAGACACTGAATTAGCTGATAATATGCTAACATTTAGTGAAGCATATGAATTATATTATATAGAAGGAGAAAATGAAGAAAGAAAATTTAAGATTGCAACATATACACCTTTGAATTCTATAGCTTATAAAAACTTAACTAATGAAGTTGAACTTTTTATGTATTTTTACTATAAAGATTTAGATGATAAATTATATATGGATATTATAGATGATGAATATATATATCATTTCGATGAAAATTTTAAAGAAGTAGAAAGTCCTACTCCTCATATTTTTAAGAAATGTCCTGTTGGAATAGCTCCATTACCTAATGGTATTAGTGATACCTTGTATCATAATATTAAGAGCTTACAAGATAATTACGAACTTTTAATGAGTGACTGGAGTAATGAAATAGGAGATACTAGATTAGCTTATTTAAAAATTATAGGTGCTACCATAGATGAAGATAGTGCAAAAGAAATGAAGCGAATGGGAATAGTACAAGTTCCAGAAAAAGGTGATATAGGATTTTTAACTAAAAACATATCAAGTGATTTTTATAATACATATAGAAATATTATTAAGGAAGATATATATAGAGTTGCCCAACATATCGACAATCAAACGCAAATACAAAGTAATACTTCTGGGACTATGTTAGCTACGAGGATGAATTGTTTAAGAATAAAAATAACAACTCAAAACCAATGTTTAATAAACTGCATTAGAAGTAGATTAAAGTTTTTATTTAAATATCTTAATATTGCAAATGGTGTTAATTATAATTATAAGGATGTTATAATAATGCCACAATTAAATCTACCTTCAAACGATGTAGAGACTGCACAAATCATAAGTCAATTAAATGGTAAATTATCCGTTCAAACTGGATTAGAGAGATTATCTAACGTAACAAATGGTAGAGAAGAATTGATAAAGAAGCTTGAGGAAGATGTCTTAATAGCTAAATATCAAAAGAAAGTTAATGATATATTAAATGGTGATGATGGAATTAACTTAGATAAATTAGATGGTGAAGATAATGAAAATATCTAAGGAACAACAATTTTATATTGAGGTAACCGAGAATATTAATAAAGAACTCTATAATTTGTCTGATAAAGAAATTAACAAAATTCTAAAGATACATAAAAACAATAGAGATACTATTTTAAATGAGATAGGAAGAATAATACTATCTTATAATGTAAAAGAGGATAGTCTTAGTATTGCATCAAATGAACAAATTAAGTTGAATAAAGAGTTAAAAGATAAGATAAACAAATTATTTAAAAGTGAAACTGAAGAAGAGATTAATAAGGTTACTAATATATTAGAAAAAGTTACCTTAGATAAATATTATTCTAACTCATATTTAATGGGCTTAGGATTAGATTTTACTTTAAAAAAAGTATCAGATAATCAACTTAATAGCATTATAATGAATACTATTGATGGAAAAGTCTTTAGTGATAGAATTTGGGATAATAAAAATAAAGTAGCAAAAACTTTAAAGTTAGAAGTTAAAAAGTTTTTAAATGGTGAAATAAATTTAAATAAAATAGAGAAGATTATAAAAGATAAATATAACTCAAATGCAAATAATACAAAGAGATTAGTTAGAACAGAGACAGCAAGAGTTATGGAACAAGCTAATGAAGTATTTGCAGAAGAGTGTAATATTGAATATCAATTATTTTCAGCTACATTAGATAATTTAACAAGTCAAATTTGTGAAAATTACGATGGGAAAGTATTTAAATTTAATGATCCAGATAAACCAATTTGTCCATTACATCCAAACTGTCGCAGTACATTAATAAGTTTACCATCTAAAGAGTATAGACCAAAGACAAGATTAAATAATATTACAAAAGAAAGAGTAGATTATAATACATATCAAGAATGGAAAGACAAGCAAGACCTATAAGGTCTATTTTTTATGTGAAATTTTAATACTTTCTAGTGTACTACCTAGAAAGGTGAAAGGAGATAAATAATGAAAAAAAGTGAATTATTAAAGTTAATAGAAAGTTTAGAGGATGAAGCAGAAGTGCTTGATGCTTTAAAAGAACATGAAGAAATAAAGTCTTTAGCTAAGGACTTTGATGTTAATAAGATAGCATTAGAAGACTTTACAAAACTCTTGCAAGAGAATAAAGAAATAAAAGGATATTGGACGAGCGAAAAAGATAGAGCAGTATCTAAAGGTGTAAATACTTTTAAAGAAAATAATCTTCAGAAATTAATTGATGAAGCTATAAAAGCTAAGAGTAATGAAGGAAAAACTCAAGAACAAATAGCATTGGAGGAAATCCAAGCTAAGTATGAAGCTATGGAAAAACAAATGAAAATAAAAGAATTAGAATCTAAGTATAAAGATACTTTAGTAGAAAAGGGATTAGATACAAGATTAATGAAGTTTATCATAGCAGAAAATGAGGAGGATATTACTAAAAATATAGATTTCTTTAATGAAATAATAGCTAGTAATACTAATTTAAAGGTCAATGAAAGGTTAAACGAGTCAAGTTTTAAGCCTAAAAATAATAAAGATTTAAATAATTATAAGGTTATGACTAAAGAAGAATTGTTAAAGAAAGATTATAAATTTATACAGGAATTTGCGAATGAAAATCCTGATGAATATAAAACTATAATGAACAACTAAGAAAAGAGTGAAATGATATATCTCTTGTATAGTTGTTCTTTTATTATGTCTTTTATATGGCTGAATTAGACATTAAAGAATAAGCCTACTATAAAAAGAAAAAGGAGTGTTTTACATATGGCACAAACAAAATTAGCAAACTTAATTAATCCACAGGTGATGGCAGATATTATAGATGCAAAAATATCAAAGAAAATAGTTGTTACACCTTTTGCAAAAATTGATACAACTTTAGAAGGCGTTGCAGGAAATACTATTTCTGTACCAACATATGCTTATATAGGAGATGCAGAAGATGTATCAGAAGGAGTTGCTTGTGGAACTACAACATTAACAGCTACTACAACTACTGCAACAGTTAAAAAAGCAATGAAGGCAATAGAATTGACAGATGAAGCAGTTTTAAGTGGATATGGAGACCCAATAGGTCAGGCGACTTCTCAATTAGCTAAATCTATAGCTAGTAAGGTAGACAATGATTGTATGGCAGCACTATTAGGTGTAACTACTTTAAATTTTGATGGATCTACTTCAAAAATTTCATATAATGGTGTGGTAGATGCTATAGATTTGTTTGAGGAAGAAGTAAATGGAGAAAAGGTGATGTTTGTAAATCCTAAGCAATTAACTGATCTAAGAAAAGATTCAAATTTTATAAGTGCAGATAAATATACAGGGAATGTAATAATGACAGGTGAAGTAGGTATGATTTGTAATACTCATATTGTTCCTTCAAAGAAAGTCGTATTAGATGCAACTTCTGCATTTTACACTTGTCCTATAGTTAAATTAGAAACTGATGCTGAAGTAGATTCAGAAGCACCTGCTTTAACAATTTACTTAAAGAGAAATGTTAATTTAGAAACTGAAAGGGAAACTTTAAAGAGGAGTACAACTTTATCTGTAGATGAAATATATACAGCAGTAGTATCAAATGCTTCAAAAGTTGTACTAGCTAAATTTAAGAAGTAGCTTTGAATAAAGGTAGGGGCTTTATCTCCTACCCTATCTTTTAAAAGGAAAGGAGATTAATAAAATGTATGCAGATTTAGAATTAGAAAAAATAGCAATAGAGTCCATTAAGAACTATTTAAATGTAATAGGCAAAGAATTGTGGACAGATGATTACATTAAATCTAATTATTCTTTAGCTATAAAATTAATAGCAGATAACTATAGAAATATGGCTGAAATTAATAATGGAATATCTAACATTAGCTCTATTTCTCAAGGTGGGCAGTCTATTAGTTTTAATAACAGTTCAAATTTATTTATAAGCGAAGAAGTTAAGCTATTACTTCCCAAACCTTTTATTAGGCTATATTAGAGGTGTAACCATGATATTTTTTAAAAATAAGATTATTTATCTTACAAAAAATACTAAGCTGAAAAATAAAATTGGACAAAGTATAGAGTGTTATATAAAAGATAGAGCTATTAAGTGTAATATCCAACCGATAGATGAAAAATCTTTAAAATATACTTGGGGAGAAGATATAAAATCAAGTTATCAAATGTTTACAGATAAAGATATACAGGTAAATAAAATACTCGTAAATGATAATAAAACATATAAAATAGAAAAGAAAATCGATTGGACTACATATAAAATATATGCATTATTAGAGGTTGATGTGGAGGTATTAGATGAAGAAAGTAAATAATATAAAAAAAGTTATGAATGAGTATAAAGATTTAATAGCTGATGCATCTAAGGAAATATCTATCACTGAATTATCTAATATACAATCTAATACACCAGTCAAAACAGGAAACTTAAAAAAGAGTATTGCAACTGATGTTCAAGGGGAAGGTTCAGAAACAACAATAGTTTGGGGTAGTGATTTAATTTATGCACCAAAAGTTGAGTTTGAAAATACATCATACTTAAGACAAACATTAAGAGATAATCATGATGAAATAGTTGAAATATTGAAAAAGCATCTTGAGAAAATAGAAAACTAGGAGGTGTGTATAATGATAGATCTAGAAATAGTGCAAGAAGAAGTTATGAGCTTGATAAATTATGAAAACTGCTATTTAGATGAACTTCCAAGTGATTTTGATTTTATAAATTCAATAGGTGTAGTTTCTAAAATTGGAGATTCAATTCAAGATAAAGTTTATCGAGATGATATTACCTTGGAATTTAGATTGGTTGGAAATAAAGATAGAAAAATAGAAATTCAGAAATTAGCAAATGATTTTGAGGTTGTGCTGAATAAACATTACTTTAAAAAGTCTAATGCAAGAATTATAAAGCAAAACGCTTTTTATACATCATACATAGATGAGGATAAATTGAATATTGTTTTGCAATTTTATATTTTAAATTATTAATAAGAAAGGATGATGAAAATGGCTAATGAAATGAATATAGTCGTAGATAGTGGAGTTATATACTATGGAGATTTTGATATGACTACATTAGATAATTTAATGACTACCATTGATGGTAAAGAATTAGGACTTATAAAATCTAGTTTGAAGTTTGAAGCTAAACCCGAAATTAGAGATATCGAACATGCAGGTTCTTTAGAAAGAAAAGTTAAAGGGATGCAAAGAATTTTAAAGTGGGATGTTTCAGCAGAATCGGAAATATTAGATTTTAACGAAAAGGTTCTTACATCAAGCTTGATAAAAAAAGAAACTAACGTAAGTAGTAAGTTTGATGTTTATGCTCCAAGTAATGATATAGCTGATGAAGACTATAAAGATTTACTGATCGTAGGTAAAAAGAAAAGTGGAGAACCAATAGTTATTCACATTTTTAACAGTTATAACCCAGAGGGGATTTCATTCGAGATGAAGGATAAGGATGAATCTGCTGTAAGTATGAAATTCATCGGGGCATATAGTTTTAATGATGACACTAAAAAGCCTTTTAAGATTTATATACCTAAAACAGTTTAAGGATAGATTAATTTCTATCCTTTTTTTATACAAATTACACAGAAAAATGATTTTAACTTTTAATTATAAAGTGTAATTTGTAGATTTAAATAAAAGTTAAGATGATTTTTTTAATAGAAAGGAAGTATTTAAAATGATAAATGAAAACAATGAATTAATAATTACAACTGGTGAAGGATTTGAAATCGAAAGAATAATAAATAAATTAGGAATGAAAGAAAATGTTGTTAATTTTATAAATGTAAATATAAAAAATGAACAGTTAAAACAAAAAGAAACTTTAAAATTACAAGCTCTTATAATTGAAAAAGTAGGAGGAAAGGATAATTATATAAATTTATCAGATGAAGAAAAGGCAAAAATTAGTGATGAGGTATTGGGCGAACATGAAGATATTTATAATGCATTATTAGAAATTCAATCATCTACTGCTAAATTAGGTGTTGATTTAATGTATGATTTTGTATGTAAAATGCCTAATGCTGAAAAAGAAATATATAAAACATTAGGTAAAATTTTTAATAAGCAAATGAAAGAAATAGAAAACCAACCTTTGGGGGAAACAGTCACTCAAATTAAGGAAATAGTAAAATCTAAAACATTTAATGATTTGTTTGGTTTTTTCAATTAAGCAATCAGATTAAGGAATTGGGATTGAGTTTAAAAATTATCCTATTTAAAACTGGTTGCTTTGATTACATAGAAAATATGGATTTAGAAGAGAGTTTAGAAATAATAGAAGAAGCTATTAATGATTATTTTGAAGAACGAATATATTCAAGATATATATTAGATAATCAACTATTACAGTTCAATGGTACTGGAATGGGATATTTGGAATATAAGAAAGAGCTAGGATATTCTAATAATAATGATGATAATAAAGAAATAGATAAAGATAAAATAAGAAATGAAGCAGAGGAAACTTTATCTAAGATTTTTGGATAGAGTTTCTTTTATTTTTTAGAAAGGGGGTTGTAGAAATGGCAGATGTTTTTAAGTTGGAGAGTAGCGTTAAACTTGATTCTAAAGATGTGTTAGAACAATTAAAAAAGTTAGATGATCAATTTGAAGAGACAGCTGATTCGGCAGAAAAATCAGAAAGTAAATTCACAAAGTTTTCTAAGGGATTAGGAGATGTAAGTAAAAACTTAGGTAATGCAGGTAAAAAGATTGGTGATTTTGGTAGCAAGTTAACCAATATAGGTGGAAGTTTAAGTGCAAAGGTAACTGCTCCATTAGGTATTGCGTTTGGAGTTTTAACAAAAGGAACGGAAGAGTTGCGAATGGACTTATCTAAACTTGAAGCAAATGTAACTAATGCAGGAGCAAGTGTAGAAAAAACTAACTCACAGTTTAAATATTTAAGTGCAATAACAGGTGAAGCAGATAGTAGTATCGAAGCTTTATCCAACCTATTGAGTAGTGGACTTACTGAAACACAAATGCAACAAGCAGTAGATAATTTAAGTGGAGCAATAATTAAATTCCCAGATACTTTGAAAATAGAATCATTAGCAGATTCTCTTCAAGAAACTTTAGCAACAGGTCAAGCTACAGGACAATATGGAGAATTATTAGAAAGGTTAGGAGTAAACTTAGATAGCTTTAACACAGGACTTCAAGAAGCGACTGTTTCAGGAACAGAACAACAATATGCCTTAGATGTTCTAGCTAAAAATGGAATGGCAAACCTTAATGAAGAGTATAAAAAAAATAATGAGGAAGCAATTAAGAACGCTGAGGCACAACAAAACTTACAAATGAAATTTGCAGAATTAGGAGCAAAATTAACACCAGTATTAACAGCATTAACTGAATTTGGGACTAAAATTACAGATGCATTTTTAAATTTAGATGAAGGAAGTCAGAATGCTATTCTAAAAATATTATTATTAGTTGCCTCACTCGGTCCTGTATTAACTGTAGGGGGAAATATCGCTAAAGTTATAGGAGGTGTATCAACTGTATTTAGTACAGTAAGTGGAGCAATATCAGTAGTAACGACTGGTGCAACAGCGGCAACTCCAGCAATAGGGGCTTTGGCTGGGGTATTTACTTTTTTAACAAGTCCTATTGGAATTGTAATAGCAATTGTAACAGCATTAATAGCAATAGGGGTTTTACTTTGGAAAAATTGGGACACAGTTAAGGAGAAAGCTAGTGAATTAGGAACATGGTTATCAACTACGTTTAATAATATAAAAGCTGCTATAACAAATGCTATTGATTCAGCAGTTAGCAGTGTTATGTCAAAGTTTGATAACATGAGGGAAAAAGTATCAAATGTAATAAATGCGATCAAAGGTTTCTTTAGTGGACTGAAATTACCTGAAATAAAAATACCACATATTAAATTACCTCACTTCAGTCTGACAGGTTCATTTAGTTTGGCACCTCCATCAATATCTAAGATTGGCGTTGATTGGTATAGTGAAGGAGCTATATTTACTAGAAAAACAGTTTTAGCAAATGGAGTAGGCGTTGGAGATGCTAACAAAGGACAAGGGAATAATGCAGAAGCGGTTATTCCACTAGATATTCTTTTAGATAAATTTGATAAAGTTGCTAATAGACCTATAAATGTTTATCTCTCTCCTAGAGAAATAGCAATAGGAACAGCTAGTGAAATGAAAAATGCGATAGATAAAATAGATTTAAGAGATGTCAGATTTAACTATTGAGGAGGTGTTTAAATGATAACTATAAACGAAAGAATAAGCACAAGAGGGACTATACCTCAATATATGAATATAGAACAAACATTAGCTTTAGAAGAATACGAAATCTTTTTTAATGGAAATAAATCTAGCTACTATGGATTATTAGTTTCAGAGTATCCTACTATCCCTTGTATTAATGAGGAAGTTGAAGAAGTAAATATTGAAGGTAGGAATGGAAGTTTACTAATTAAGAAGGGTACTTATAAAAATAGAGAGTTAAGTATTAGATTTAAAATGCTAGATAGCGAGTATTTTTGGAGCAGATTTAAGAAGGCTGAGGCGTGGTTAAGTAATATAACTGATAATAGATTGATGTATGATAGAAAAGACAAGTGCTTTATTGTTAAACGTGTTATTTTAGGAGATATATCAAAGGAATTAAGATTGTATGGAGAATTTGAAGTTACATTTATCGTTGAACCTTTTCTACAAGATTTGTTACCGTTTTCTAGATTGTGGTTGGATAATGAATATATAATTACTAATCAAGGGGATTTTGAAACATTTCCAGAATTTAAATTCTATGGCAATGGTAATATTCAAATTCAAGTAAATAGTGATATTTTTACGATAAATAATGTAGAGAATGAAGTAACTGTCAATTCTGAATTAATGTTGTGTTATGGAAAAAATAAAGAGAATAAATTACTTGATATGACTGGAGGATTCCCAACGTTGGAAATAGGGGATAATGAAATTATAGTATCTAGCAATGTAACTAAAACATCAATAAAATTTACAAATTATTATAGATAGGAAGTATCTTTTACTTTCTATCTTTTATTTTATATAGAAAGGAGATAGAAAGATGAGAGACTTTAAATATAAAGGTTATTCTTCAAAAGAATTATATTCTACAGTAAGAGAAAAGTTTGTAATAGAAGAAAGAGTAAGTCATGAGGATGAAAATTTAACAAGTGGTAGAACTTATATTTATAAGCCAGTTAGAATAAAAAAAATAAATAAGATTACAAATGAAGTTGTACCTTTTAAAAAATTAGATTTAGATTATTTAAACCGTTGGATATTAAACAATAAAGATTATGAAATTTTAGAAATTGATAAATATCTTTATAAAGCAATATTTTTCCCTTATGCCGATGATTATACAAAAGGAGCTAAAGAAGGCTATGTTGATTTGAAAGTAAGATTATATAAAAATGCCTTAAGTTGCATATTGGTAAGCGAAAGAACTCTTACAGATAGGATAATAGATAATATAAATGATAATGAAAAATATTTATGTATTGATAACAAAAGTAATTTAGAAGGGTTAATAATATATCCTAATTTTGTGATATCTAATATTCCAAGAAAGGGGTTTAAGGAATCTAGAAATATAATAATAGAAAATACTTCAATTACCAATAATATAATAAATTTAAGTTTAGAAGAAAATGAAAAGATATATATAAATGGTAAAAATGATTATATAGAAAGTAATAAAAATAGATTAGTTAATAAAATAGGGGATCATATCAAACTACAAAATGGAATAAATACAATTAAAATAAAATCAGATGGTTATACTACAATAACCTTCTCATATCAAGAAGAATTTAAGATAGAAGGGGCGTGGAATCTTGAGTAAATCAATAAAAGTTGGTTATTTTCTACCCAATATCTCAAAGAGTACATTCTTAGCATCCAATGGAGAATTTATATTAGATGATATATGTTTAGGTGTATTTTCAAATGAAGAGTTGGCTACTTCTAACTATGACCTTGAAGCAGTATTTTTAGTAGATAAAGCTGGAAAGCATAAATGCATAGTAGAAGAAGGTATTTTAAAAGTAAAAGTACAATACGGATATGAAGTTTTTGAAATATGTAAAATTACTAAAGATGCTGAGCGAATAAGAGTTTATGCTAGGCAAATTACTATATCAGATTCATTAAGGTGTTGGTTAGGGGATGTAAGACCTACTAATTTAAATGGACAGGCAACGCTAGATTATATGCTGAATAATACTAATGAGTATAAAAGCAATAAGCTATATGCGAAAGATTTAGAAGTATTTTCAGATATAGGTGAATTTAATACTGCATACTATCAGAATATGAATTTATATAAAGCTCTCCATGACACTGATCAAAGTTTCAAAAATAGGTGGGGTGGGGAAGTACAAAGACGTGGATATAGAATTAATATTAATAAAAGAATTGGAATTAATAGAGGTTTTCAGGTTAGGTCTAGTAAAAACTTATTAGGTTTTGAAGCAGAAACTAATATTGATGCTGTATGCACAAGAATAAAACCTGAAGGATTTAATGGAATAACAATAACAGGTTATGTAGATAGTCCATTAATAAATAATTATTCAAGAATATATACAAGAGTAATTAAATATGAAGATATAAAGGTTAAAAGTGAAAATAATGATGAGGGTTATGATACACTAGCACAAGCTCAAGAGGAATTAATTAGGAGAGCTAAGTTGGAATTTAGTGAAAATCATATTGATGAAATTCAAGCTGAATACAGAATTAGTTTTGTGGATTTATCTAAAACGGAAGAATATAAGAATTATGCGATTTTAGAAAGAGCTTACATAGGTGATACAGTAAACGTGTATGAAGAAAAACTAGGTATTAATATAAATGTAAGGGTAAATAAAATTAAATATGATATCTTACAACAAGAGGTAATAGAAATGGAATTAACTAATAGTGATATAAGTAAATATAAAATTCCTTCTATTATAGATATAGTTAAATCTATTGAAGAAATTCCATCAGGAGATTCTATATTAAGTGAAGCGAAGAAAAATGCAACAGATTTGATAAATTCAGGTTTGAAGGACAGTAATGTTATAGTTAGAAAAAATGAAATTATAATTGGTGACACTAAAGATATAAATACTATGACTAAGGTTTGGAGATGGAACAATGGAGGATTAGGTTTTTCTTCTACGGGATATTATGGTGAATATGGCACAGCTATCACGAAAGATGGACAAATAGTTGCAGATTTCATAACTACTGGACTGTTAAATGCAAATTTAATTAGAGCAGGAATATTAAAGAGTTTTAATGGTAATTTGATAATAAATCTTGATACAGGAGAAGTAACATTTAAAAAAGGCAAATTAGAAGGTACTAACGCTTTAATAGATATAACTAATGGAAATATATACACAAAGTCTAATGGAAATAAAGCACTTGAGTTTGTTAAACAAAATATAAATTTTTATGATTGGGAAGGAACAACAAGAACAACTCCAGTAGGATTTATTTATAGTGCAAGAAGGAATAATGATGCTAATAAAACTGGATTGGGCATAGCTAGTGGAATCAATTCTTATTTCTCAATAAATTATGATGAAAGTAATAATTCTAATGTTAATAGACCTTACGTGGAATTTGACCACTATGGGATAACTGGAAATACGCATCCTATAACTTTTTATGATAAAGTTAAATTTTGGCAAAATATAAATCTTAATGGAGCTAAGATATTAGGTGGCGAGTTATCGAGTCCGAGTGGAAAATCGGGAATATATGCAGTTGAGGATGGCATAATTAATCGTGGGGGAACTACTATAATTGGTGATTTATCTGTTTCTGGAAATAAAAACTGTATTCAAAAGACAAGTACATATGGTGATAGACTATTTTATTCTGTAGAAGATGCAGAGTCTTATTTAACGGATACTTGTACTGAAGTAATGACGGTATCTAAAACAGAGATAGGAACATTTGAAAGAGTCATATTAATTGATACTATCTATAAAGAATGTGTTAATTTATATGAAAACTATATTGTAGAGATTTATAAAACAGGATGGGGAGATTTTAGAATAAAAGAACAAACTAATGATTATTTTATAGTGGAGAGTGATAGGGAAGATTTTACTTTTAAATACACTATTAAGGCAAAGAGAAAAGGATATGAAGATTTAAGATTAGAAAAACTTAGTGAAGAAATAAAATGTATACAAAATAATAGAATTTATAGAGCTAATAAGTAAAGTTTAGATGTTAAAGTTCCTAGCTTTATTTTTTTGAAAATCTGATTAATATGTTTTAATTATATAGAAATTGTTTTTCAAACGATTGACTATTGTAATATAATAATGTATTATTATATATAAAATGACGGGAACTTTAAATTATAAAATCACTGGTAACTCAACTAACCCTACAAGATTCCAACATCCAGTTGCTGGAACATACAAAAAAGAATGTGTTGATCAAGGAAAGAAATACTTCTCAGTAGCATCAGGTGGTGGTACAGGAAGAACTCTTCACCCAGATAACATGGCAGCAGGTCCAGCTTCATATGGTATGACAGATACAATGGGAAGAATGCACTCAGATGCACAATTTGCAGGATCTTCTTCAGTTCCAGCTCACGTTGAAATGATGGGTCTTATCGGAATGGGTAACAACCCAATGGTTGGAGCTACTGTTGCAGTTGCTGTTGCTATAGAAGAAGCAATGAAATAAAGTAAGGCTTTTTAAAACATAGTACACGTTATGTTAAATATTTTGTTTAACATAACGTGTACTTTTTTTATACCCCAAAAGGAGTGTTATGAGAAGAAAATTAACTATTAGAAAAGAAAATGAAGAAGAAAGAAAGCTATTGCAGAAAAGTGTAAATGAGTTTAAAAGGTTAGTGGAAGGAGTGAAATAGAAATATGACAATAGATAATTATATAGCTACAGTTTATAAAAATAATCCATTTTGGTTTGTAGAAGAAGTTAATAAAACTATTAATATACATAGAGTGAGTAAAGTATTTGCACTTAAAGACTACTTGAGGGGTAATCACAGAGTATTAAATAGAGAAGATATGAAGTTTAAAGATAAGGAGTTTAGAGTAAAAAGCTGATTTTACAAAATGCCAAAACTATATTAAACTTTCATAGCACATATTTATTAGGATCACCAGTATCTTTAGTTGGTACTGAAAATATAATAAAAGAAATGCAAGATGTATATAGATTCGGTGGCTATAATGATACAGATTTTAAACTATTAGACAAAATGATAAAGTACGGTGATAGCTTTGAGTACATCTATAAAGATGATGATAGAATTAAATCAAAAGTAATAGCAAGTGAGGACAGTTATCCTGTATTTGCAGATGATGGGAAATATATTGCATTTATTGAAAATTGGACAAATATAGATAATATCAGCTGTTGGAATGTTTATTATAAAGATAGCGTTGAGGAATATACTAATGATGGTGGAGATATTCACTTGTTAGGTCAGTATAGAAACGTATCAGGACTACCTATTCATTATCATGCCATTTCAGATGAAGATGATAGATTTGGTGAAGGGTTATTACAAAATATAATCCGTGTATTAGATGAAATAGAAGATTTACTTTCTAAGATGGGGGATAGTATTTATACGCTATCTTTAAATCCTTTGTTATTAACACTAGGTCAGGCGATAGATGGAACTGTGAACAATGATGCAGTAGGTTATAATGTAGCTTTAGAAGTAGGTAGTGATATGAAGTACGTTAATGCAGAAATGAATTATAATACTATTAAATATTATTTAGATACATTACAGAATAATCTTAATATGTGTGTATATATGCCATCAATATTAGGGGGCAATGGTAACATAGCAAATGTGTCTGAGGTTAGTTTAAAGCTATTATATCAATTAGCAGATGTATATGCCATGTTGACTGAAAAGGCTATGAGAAATGGTATTAATGAAAGATTTAATGTTATTAGAAGGTTGTTAGGGCTTAATGATGATAAAGAATATATAGATGTAGTATTTAATTATTCAAGACCACAAAATGCAAGTGAGTTATTAGATAATTTAAAGAAACAATTTGAAATGAGTGCTATATCTATTCAAAGTATAATAGAGAAAAGTCCTTTGACTACTGATGTCAATATGGAGTTAGGTAGAATAAAAGAGAGTGGTAGCAGTATAACTAATAGTTAGAGTGGTAAAGTTGAAGTATAAAAAAGATACTGTAAGAGATGATAAGAAGTTGTTATATCGTTACATTTAGAATGTTGAATATAGATGGGTTATAGGTGAGTGAATTGGTTGGAATTAAATTGTCAATTTTAAAACTCACTATATAATTTAAATAAATAATCAATTATGATAAAAAACATAAAAAATATTAAATGATATAGATTATCAGTAGATACTACACGAATTATTAGAACTTATATAAATTAATGTTCGTATATGTATGTGTGTATTCTCATTTAGACTTAAAATGATGATAAAATTTCGTTTTATGTAGTAAACAGTTAAAATGCGAAATGATTATAAATGGCTACAAGTGTCATGAATACTAGCTTTAAGCCTTATTATTTCGTTTAGGTGCGAAATTCGATAACTTAACTAAATAAACCTTTAACGAAATTGAATAAAAAACACTTTAAAATCCTTATAAACCTAGTAATATCAATGGTTAATTTATTTCGTATGGTATATAAAAATAGTTCTTAGGGTACGATAATTACTTAATTATAATACTTTAATAGATTAAAAATACGAATAATATTCCATTACCCCTTTTTAAATATGAGCCTTTTAACTAATCATTTAACCACCCACAAAAAAATTGACTTTTTATACTTTGGCATTTTATTATATTGATTGAATATAAATAAAGGAGAAATACTGATGAAAAAAGATGGAAAAATAGTCAAATTAATTGAGGTAGAAGAATTTAAGGAAGAAATGAAAATAGTAGAAGAGTATTGTAAGTTTGTAAGGAAAACTCTTAGAACTATATCAAAAATGGAACAATTAAATTCAAATGATATAGATGAATGTATAGAGAAAATTGATTCTATAGAAACATATGCACATGCAAAAGCTAATGGAGATGAATTAAAAGCAAAAATGAGTTTTATATTTGGTTCATTTTAATAAAAATTATGGGTTCGTAGTAAATACGAGCCTTTTTTGATATTCTAATATACAAAAGAAGGAAAAAGTGTATTTAAATAGAATAATATAAGTGGATAATTAATGGGGGTGTTAAAAGTGAATAATGACTACAAAGAAATTGAGAACTCAGAAGAATTTAAAAAGAGTATGAAGGAAAATGAAACTACTACTTGCTATAAAAATGAAATAGCTAATAAAATATTAAACGCATCAACTATAGTTACAATAGTAGGATTTTTAATAGCTATTATAGGATCGTACAATTTGTATTCTAATCATGAAGGTGTATTAGCTATTGTAATATTTTTTGCAATAGTTGTTGGAGTAGGATTGTTATCTTCGATTTTACTTAAAGGATTAGCTGAGATAATAGAGTTGTTACAAAGCTTGAATGGAAAATTTTAAATTAGGGTGAATTTATATTAGATAAAGATAGGGGGCTCGACAATCAGTATAGCTTTCTATTTTTAATGATTTAAATACAAAAGAAGGAGAAATGTATTTATATAGAAATATATTATGTTGGAGGGATGAAGTTATGAAAAAGAAAACATTACTTATAAGTGGAATATCTTTGGTGCTAATTATTGGATTTTTAAGTTATTTAAGTAATGATAGTGTTGTTAAAGAAGGAAAAACAAAAATAATAAATACATTAGTAGAAGATTATAGAGATAATAAAATTTCATATTCTGATGTTGCAGGAGAACTGGGGAAATATAGAGAAGATGAAAGTATAAAATACAAACACAAAGAGGCTTGGAAAGCAATTGATGAGATAAATGAGGGTAGAGATATATATGAGAATACTGTTGGAAAAAGGCTTGATTATGAAGATATAAATGAGATGACTGATAGTTCAAAGGAGCACTATATAGAAGTGCTTTCTAAAGTTACAGCTAATAGTGAGTATTTTGATAAGTGTAAAACATTAATAGCTCAATTGAAAGGGGAAATACCAGCAAATCCTCCGAAAGAAAAACCAATAGAGAAAGAAACAAAATATTTATTTGAATTGCTTAGCTATTCAAAACATTATCAAGCAGGCTCACAAAAATTGGAGATAAAAGTTAAGAATACTAGTGGAAAAGATATATCATATTTAGCGATAGATATATTTGAAGTTTCAACTCAAGGTGAGATATTGAATTCAGACTATACAAATACTAACTCTTTAGTTAAAGACGGTGCAACAGTAGTATTGGATACATATTTTAAATACCAGAGAAGTGATAGTGATTTAAAATTTGAAATAAGAGATGTTAGATATAAATAGGCACAGATTTGTGTCTTTTTATTTTATAAAGAAAGGAATTATTATATGGAATTTAAACAATATGAAAAACTAACTTAGATAGATTAAAGATTGAACTAACTCATAAATCTTATTATTCTGATGAAGAATATAAAATGTTTTTGGAGGAAAATGGACTTATTGCAGAAGAATATTATAATAAAGAAACTGATGAAATAAAGTTATTAAATACAGTAATTGCAGTATTGGAAACATTAGCTAATGATGTAGATTTAATGAGAAAACTTGACACTAAAGATATTGTATCGGTTGACCAAGCTAGTAAATACCTATCTCAAAGAATCTATAATATTAAAAATAAGATTGTAGAAATTGAGGAAAGTAAAAAGGAATATCAAGGCAATATAAATCCTATATTCTTCACTAGATAAAAAGTTTATGACCTTGTGTAAAAAATAATAAACATTTATTGTAAATATTTACCTAAAAACATATAATTAAGATGAATAAATTATATAGGGGAGAATTTTATGTGGAATAAAAAGAAAAATACAATGTTTATTATTAATATTATTTTAGTGTGCATACTAATGATAGGATGTTCAGGTTCTAACAACAAAGCTCAAATACCTAATTTCGTAAAGACATTACAGGAAACTATTGGTTATGATGTTGAATATATTGAAGATAGGTCAATCATAAGGGTTACTGATTATTTAAGTAAGGATACAATAATTGATGCAGTTTCAAAAGATAATGTTTATAATCAATGGGTTGAAATGAGGAATACATTTTTGGGCTTGTATGATGGTGTAGAAAAGTTAGCTAATTCAAATGGTATGAAAGACATCAATTATGAAATTATTGTAATTGATAAAGAAAGTGCAAATACAGATGAAGAAGTCCCTTTATTGATTATAAATGAAACAGGGATAGTTTTTGATATGGTTGAGGAAGTTAAAAATTAATAAATGTAATTACAAAGGAGCTTAGATATATTCTAGGCTCTTTTATTTGTAAAAGTATAAAGTTAGGAGAGTGTGTATGATACAAGAATCTATAAGAAAATCTATTGAAAAGGCTTTTGATATGTTTGGTCAGCCTATAATGATTTTTAAGGACTATAAAGACAACTATTATAATAGAAGTAATTCAATAGTAAAATATGATAGACAGTTGATTGAAGATGGAGGAATAGTTTCAACTCTTGCAGATAGATATGAGTTTACAACGTTTTCTGAAATAGAGATTAATAATTATATAGCCTATAAAGGGCATTTTTATAAAGTTTTAAGTGTAGATAATACAAGGGAAGATGTTTATATAGCTTATGCAAAGTATGATGCCATTGGAGTTCCTAAGTTTACTGTATCGGTTAATTCAGAATTTAGTTTAAAAGTAGGAAATACATCGAACTTAGGTGTAAAAGCCTATAGAGATGGTAGTGTCATAGAAATGCCCATCATAAGTTATAAAAGCTCAGATAATAATATTATTAATGTAGACAACGCAGGAAATATAACTGCATTAAAGGAAGGTACTACTATAGTAACAATTAAATTTAATGAAGTTATTACTACTGTTAAAGTCAATGTAGTTGGAATTGTATATAGTTTAGAATTAGAAAATACTACATTAGAATTATCTAAAAACAATACTTATAAAATAAATGCCATCTGTAAAATGGATGGAGTTATTGATGAATCACCTATACTATTATATAGATCAAATAATAATACAGTTGCATCGGTTGATAGCCAAGGTAATATAACTGCAATAGGAGTAGGTAGTTGCATAATTAAAGTTACATATAATAATGTAGAAAAAGAAATTAATTTAAATGTAAAAGAGAACATTGAGCCTGTTTACTCTATATCATCTAGCTCGGGTGCTTTTGATATTAGACAGTATGGTGCGTCAACTTTTACTATAATAAAGGATGGTATAGTAGATACTGATACTTGGGATATAACTATTGATTATAACGGCGTTTTAACAACTCATATATCAATAGAAAGTACAACATCGAATAGTATAAAGATAAGAAACTCTAAGGGGTTAAGTACAAATAAGATAATCTTAAACTTTGTTAAAGGTGATACAACTGTTAAACAAGAAGTTGGATTAACTAAATAAAAACACTAGACAATAAAAAGAAAGAGTCGTATACTTATATTAATAATATAACGTGTATATGAAAAAGAGTTTTGACGTGTATGAGGTCTTATATTTTAACGGTTAGATATATGTATTTGTATTCTCACGTTGAAATGATGGGTCTTATCGGAATGGGTAACAACCCAATGGTTGGAGCTACTGTTGCTATAGAAGAAGCAATGAAATAAAAAATAATATAATAGATATATTAAATTCAAGATTGTGGCAATGATGAAGAAAAGACTTCGTTATTACCACAATCTTTTTTATTTTAAAATCAAGTATAGAAGTTAAAACTAAAATAATAGAAATAAAAGAAAAATAATTTTTTATAAAATAAAGTAAATAATATTTATTAATGAATAAAAAATAATATATTTAAAAAAATAAGAATTATGAATTTACGAATTATAACACTGAAAAAAATATAAAAGTATACATATGTAAATATTATCACAGAAAATAATAATAAAAAATAAAATAATATTCGCTCAATGCTTGGAATTTGTCTAAAAATGATGTATTATAGTCCATGGATTTATAAAATAATACGAAAGAGTGATAAAATGAGAAAAGAAACAAAAACTAATCAACTTATAGACAGATATTTTGGTATAACTGAAAAGGGGTCTAATATAAAAAGGGAAATGTTAGCTGGAGTAACTACATTTATGACAATGGCATATATATTAATCGTTAATCCTTCTATACTTTCACAAGCTGGAATGGATAGTGGAGCCGTGTTTACAGCAACTGCAGTTTCGGCTATTGTTTCTACATTAATAATGGGATTATATGCAAAGCTTCCATTTGCTCAAGCACCAGGTATGGGATTAAATGCTTTCTTTGCATTTACTATAGTTATTGGAATGGGATATTCATTTCAATTTGCACTAACAGCAGTATTTTTAGAAGGTCTAATATTTATTTTACTTACTGCCTTCAATGTTCGTGAAGCTATAGTTGACTCTATACCAGCAAATATTAAAAAAGCAATTTCAGTAGGGATAGGCTTATTTATCGCACTTATAGGTTTAGAGGGTGCAGGAGTTATTGTTAAAGGTGAAGGTACACTAGTTTCACTTGGAGATATAACAAAGGGACCTGCATTATTAGCAATTATAGGTATAGTTATAACAGGTATATTAATGGCTAGAAATGTTAAAGGTGCTTTATTTATAGGGATGATAATAACTGCAATTATAGGAATTCCAATGGGAATTACTAATTTACCTGATTCAGTTATAAGTGCACCACCTTCAATTAGTTCTGTGTTTATGAAATTTGAATGGCATAATGTATTTTCTATAGATATGTTAATAGTATTATTTACGTTATTATTTATGGATATGTTTGATACAATTGGAACACTAGTTGGAGTTGCTACAAAAGCAAAAATGTTAGATAGTGAAGGAAAAGTTCCAAATATCAAAAAAGCTCTTTTTGCCGATGCAGTTGGAACTACATTAGGAGCCTGTTTAGGAACTAGTACTGTAAGTACATTTGTTGAAAGTGCATCAGGAGTAGCTGAAGGTGGAAGAACTGGTTTAACAGCCGTGTCAACAGCAATTATGTTTACATTAGCATTATTCTTTGCACCATTATTTGGAGTTATTACACCAGCAGTAACATGTTGTGCTTTAGTATTAGTAGGATTATTTATGTTAGAACCTATTAAGGAAATAGATTTAGAAGATTGGACAGAAGCATTACCAGCATTCTTAACTATTATAATGATGCCACTAGCTTATAGTATTTCAGATGGTATGGTATTTGGTGTTTTATCTTATATAATAATTAAATTATTTACTGGAAAATATAAGGATATTACTATCCCAACAGTAATAGTGGGAATTGTGTTTGTTTTAAAATTTATAATATAACTTTATATCATAATTAACATAATTAAAAAAGCTTAGGAATATTTAAGTATATTTCTAAGCTTTTATTAGTTAAAATTAAAATAATAAAAATTGTAAAATAAATAAAAATTGTAAAATAAATAAAAAAATGGTATATTGGATAGTGATTAAATTGAATAGATGGTTTGATTTAGATTAATTATTTGTATAATAAGAAGTACTTTAGTATAAAGTAAAATAATTAATTAATGTAAAATGTTAAAATATCTAAGATATATTTAGTTTTGTATATTTTATAATATAATAAGAATTTTTAGGGAAATATAAGAATATATTATGGATAATTAACGAAATGTTTAATATTATCAATAAAACATTAAAAAAATGCTAATATAATAAAAATATGTAAATGAATAAAATATTTATTATTGTCGGAATATAGTGGTATTGGTAAAATAATTATGGATTAATGATTTAATACTTAAGAGTTTAAGGAGGCGCGTTATGGGAGAAGACGCTAAAAAAATTAGGTGGTACAACCTGGCATTAATGGCATTTGTATCAGTTTGGGGATTTGGAAATGTAGTAAATAACTTTGCAAATCAAGGATTAACTGTAGTTGTATCATGGATATTAATAATTGCTTTATATTTTGTTCCTTACGCTTTAATGGTTGGTGAATTAGGATCAACTTTTAAAGATGGAAAGGGAGGAGTAAGTACATGGATTAGACAAACTATGGGGCCAACTTTAGCATATTTTGCAGGATGGACTTATTGGGTAGTACATGTACCTTACTTAGCTCAAAAGCCTCAGTCTGTTTTAATAGCACTTGGATGGGCTGTAAAGCAAGAAGGGACTTTTATAAGTAATATGAATACACTTTTAGCACAAAGTCTAACATTAGTTGTATTTTTAGTATTCTTATGGGTAGCATCTAGAGGTATTACATCTCTAAAGAAAATTGGAACTATTGCAGGTACTTCAGTTTTTGTAATGTCTATGCTATACATATTATTAATGGTAGCAGCACCAGCTATAAGAGGGGTAGAAATTGCTACTACAAATATAACATTAAAATCAATTATACCTAATTTTGATTTTACGTATTTTACAACATTATCAATGTTAGTTTTTGCAGTTGGAGGTGCTGAAAAAATATCTCCATATGTAAATAATATGAGTAAGCCTAGTAAGGAATTTCCAAGAGGAATGATAGCACTAGCTGCTATGGTTGCTGTTTCAGCTTTACTTGGATCAATGGCTATGGGAATGATGTTTGATGCTAATAATATTCCAAAAGATCTTATGATGAATGGTCAATACTATGCATTCAAGATGTTAGGTGAATATTATGGATTAGGTAATTTATTCTTAATAATCTATGCAATAGCAAATATGCTTGCACAAATATCAGCATTAGTATTTTCAATAGATGCACCACTTAAGGTTTTAATAGGTGATGCTGATGAAAATTATATACCAAGAAAATTAACTAAGACTAATAAATACGGCGCTCCTATAAATGGATATGCCATGACTGCAATATTAGTTGGTATATTAATTATGGTTCCAGCTTTAGGAATTGGGGATATGAACGCATTATTTGATTGGTTATTAAAACTAAATTCAGTAGTAATGCCTTTAAGATACTTATGGGTATTCTTAGCATTTATAATGCTTAAAAAGCTATCAGGTAAGTTTAATTCAGATTACAAATTTGTAAAGAATAATAAAGTAGCTTTAGGTTTTGGTGTTTGGTGCTTTATATTCACTGCTTTTGCTTGTTTAATGGGTATGTTCCCAAAAGGTGTTGAAGCATATTCTGGTGAATGGTGGTTCCAAATATCTCTTACTATAATTACAATAGTTGTATTATTAGGATTAGGAGCTATTTTACCGAAAATTGCAAAGAAAGATAAAGCTACATCAAAATAATAAGAGTTATAATAAACCTTTTAAAGAAATAAAGATTATCTTTTATTGAAAAACTTTTTTCCTTATGGTATAATACCTTTATTGTAGCGGAAACTAACAATATAAAATATAAAGGTAGGTTTATTATGAGTAGTGGATTAAAGACAGGATTATACTTAGTGGGTGGAGTTTTAATAATTGGTTTAGTTGCAGCCTTAGCTATTCAGCTTTTAGTATGGGTATTACCTTTTATAGTAGTTTTATATATTGTATTTAAGGTAAAAGGATACTTTGATAGTAAAAGAGGGAAGAGCACAACTAGCAATAGTTATAACAATGAAGCTAAAACAAACTTTAATAATGATTATTCAAATAATGTTGATGATTCTGTTGGAGAAGTAATTGATGTAGAATATGAAGATTTAAATAAATAATTAATTATAGAACTCAGCTATTGCTGAGTTCTTCTATTTATAAGTAAGGGGGTATAAGCTGTGAATTTTAGAAAGCTTAAGATATTTTATGAAACTGCTAGATATTTAAATATGACAAAAGTAGCAAAGGAAATGTATATAAGTCAGCCTTCAATTAGTCAAAGTATAAATGAATTGGAAGTTGAACTTGGTGTAAAACTATTTGATAGAATGGGTAAAAAATTATTTTTAACTCATGAAGGAGAGGTTTTTTTAAATTATACAAGGAGAATACTTAATTTATATGATGAAGGGGTAAAAAGCATAAGGGAATTTACAGATAATAAAAAAGGTAAAATTGTTATTGGAGCAAGTACAACGATAGGAATATATATACTTCCAGAAATAATTAAGGATTTTTCTAGTAAGTTTAGAGATATAGAAATATCTTTAATAATTGAAAATACAAAAAACATTGAAAAATTAATACTAGAAAATAAAGTAGATTTTGCATTTGTAGAAGGAGAAATCTGTTCAGATGAAATATTAAGAGAAATTGAATGGAAAGATGAATTGATATTTATATGTGGTGATGAAAATGAATTAAGAGATTTAACAATGGTATCAGGAAAAGTGTTAGAAAAACAAAAATTAATTATGAGGGAAGTAGGAAGTGGAACAAGGGAACATACAGAATCATTTCTAAAGAAAAATAAAATAAAGTTTAACACTTTTTTAGAATTAGGGAATACAGAAGCGATAAAAAGAACTGTAGAAGCAAATTTAGGAATAGGGTGTGTTTCACATAGAGTTGTAGAAGATCAAATTAATGCAGGTAAGCTATTTTATTTTAGGATTGAAGAAGGCAAAATTGAAAGAAATTTATATTTAATCAAGCATAAAGATAAGTTTTTATCTAATAATATGAAAATGTTTATAGAATACGCAAGAGATAAAAAATACATATAAGTAAATAGTTATTATAATAATAAAATAATAGTATTTTACCTTTAAGCAAATGGTATCTATAATAATGTCATAAGAAAGACGTTTTAAATTTATAGATTTTGAGGTGAATACATAGTGAGAAAAATAAAGAGTATATTACCTGGATTGATAATTTGTATAATTATAGGTATTATTTCTGAAGTATTAGGAAAAAGATTTTCGACAGTAGGAGCTGCAAGCTTTGCTATATTTATAGGTATAGTAGTAGGGAATACAATATTTAAAGGAAATAAATATGATAATGGTACTAAATTTGCAGAAAAGGACCTTTTAAATTATTCTATAGTCCTTATGGGTGCTAATTTAAATTTAAGTGAGATATTAGAACTTGGGTTTAATGGACTTATATTTGTTGTTTTACAAATGATATTAACAATTACAATAACATATTGGATAGGAAGAAAACTTAAATTTAATAGAAAATATTGTTTGCTTATGTCGTCAGGAAATGCAGTTTGTGGCTCATCTGCAATAGGTGCAACAGCTCCGGTAATAGATGCTGATGATTCTGATAAAGTAATATCTATAACAATAGTAAATGTTATAGGAACTATTTTAATGATTTTACTTCCATTTATAACTGCAGCATTATATAACAATGAAACACTTCAAACATCTGCAATGATGGGTGGTATATTACAATCAGTAGGTCAAGTAATAGGTTCAGCAAAATTTGTTTCAGATGATGTTGTAAAATTGGCAACAGTATTTAAAATTATAAGAATAATATTATTGGTGGTTGTCGTACTAGTTTTTGAAAAAATAGATTTATCTAAAGGGTCTTCTGCTAAGGAAAAATCAAATACTGAAGTTATTAAAGAAGAAAATAAAGATAATAGTAAGGTAATTAAAAAAAGAAAAATCAATATTCCATGGTTTATTAATGGATTCTTTATAATTTGTATATTATATACGATAGGGGCAGTACCACAGTTTATATCTTCTATGTTTAAATGGATTAGCAGTAATTTTGAAATTATAGCTCTAGCAGGAATAGGAATGAGAGTTAAAATAAATGATTTAATAAAAGAAGGACCAAAGGCAATCTTATATGGAGGAACAGTAGGCGTTTGTCAGATAATATTTGCTATAGTCTTAATATCGATTTTCTTTTAGAAATAAGGATTAAATAAAATAATAATCTGATACTAAAATTATAAATAGATTAGTATCAGATTTTTTTTATAAATGATTTTTATATTATTTGAGTTGTTAATATTTAAATAAGATAAATATTCTGTGTAGATAGATATAAAAAATAAACTTAATTGTAAAAAACTAACTTATAATGTATAATTAGCTTATTAAAAAATTAAATATTGGGGGGCTAAATATGAGCAAAATAAGGATGACAACACCATTAGTCGAAATGGATGGAGATGAAATGACAAGGATTCTATGGGGTATTATAAAGGATGAATTGTTAAATCCATTTATTGATTTAAAAACAGATTACTATGATTTAGGATTAGAGTATAGAAATAAGACTGATGATAATATTACTGTAGAGGCAGCTGAAGCAATAAAGAAATATGGTGTAGGAGTTAAGTGTGCTACAATTACTCCTAATGCAGCAAGAGTTAAAGAATATAACTTAAAGGAAAGGTGGAAAAGTCCTAATGGAACTATAAGAGCTATTTTAGACGGGACAGTTTTTAGAGCACCTATAATAATTGATTCTATAAAACCTTACGTGAAAACATGGCAAGAGCCTATAACTATAGCAAGACATGCTTATGGAGATGTATATAGGGATGTAGAAATGAAGGTTGAAGAGAAAGGAAAAGTAGAGTTAGTTTTTACTAATGAATCTGGACAAGAGACTAGAGAGCTTATCCATAACTTTGATGGTAATGGAGTAGTTTTAGGAATGCATAATTTAGATAAATCTATAGAAAGTTTTGCTAGAAGTTGCTTTAACTTTGCAGTTGATACAAAGCAAGATTTATGGTTTGCATCAAAGGATACTATTTCTAAAAAATATGATCATACTTTTAAGGATATATTTCAAGATATATTTGACAAAGAGTACAAAGAGAAATTTGAGGAGCTTAATATAGAATATTTTTATACATTAATTGATGATGCAATAGCAAGAGTGATAAAATCAAAAGGAGGGTACATATGGGCATGCAAAAACTATGATGGTGATGTTATGAGTGATATGGTTGCAACAGCCTTTGGATCTCTTGCAATGATGACTTCTGTATTAGTATCGCCAGAAGGTTATTATGAATATGAAGCAGCTCATGGAACTGTACAAAGACATTATTACAATTATCTAGCAGGAAAAGAAACATCTACTAATTCTATAGCAACAATATTTGCTTGGTCAGGTGCATTAAGAAAAAGAGGGGAACTAGATAACTTAAATGAACTAGTAGAATTTGCAAATAAGCTGGAAGAGGCATCTATAAAGACAATTAATGAAGGGTATATGACAAAAGATTTAGCACTTTTATCCGATTTGGAAAGTATTACTGTAACTAATTCTTATGATTTTATAAAGCAAATAAGAATAAGGTTAGAGGATTTTTATAAAAATAAATAAATGATACTGATATAAGCTGCTTATTTTTTTAGGCAGCTACTATTTTTTAGTTTTGTAAGTGATATAATTTTATTGTGGTAATTAATGGTTTTAAATTTGAATATGAGGAGAAGATTTATGAAGAAAAAAATAATTATAATTTCATCTATTGTTTTGGGAATAGTATTATTATGTTTAATAAGTGTATTTTTATTAACTAAAGCTACTCCAATAGAAGATGGAAGTTTAGAATGGGTTAAGAATACTAAAATATCTCATAGAGGTCTACATAATAATGATGATATACCTGAAAATTCTTTAAAAGCATATAAAAAGTCTATTGATGAAAATGTGGCTATAGAATTAGATGTTCAATTAACTAAAGATAACAAAGTTGTTGTCTTTCATGATTATAACTTAGAAAGAATGACAGGATCAAATAAAAATGTAAATGAATTAGATTATATAGATATTTTAGATTTGAAACTTTTAAGTACAAATGAGTATATACCTACTTTAAATGAAGTTTTGGAGCTTATAGATGGAAAAGTCCCATTGCTTATTGAAATTAAAAATGAGGATAAAGTTGGAATCCTTGAAAGTGAAGTTTATAATATAATAAAGGATTATAAGGGAGATATAGCTGTTCAAGCATTTAATCCATTTGTTTTATCATGGTTTAAAAAGAATGCACCAGAAATACCAAGAGGACAATTATCGGGATCTTTTGATGATTCTGATTTACCTAAATACAAAAAGTTTTTATTAAAAAACTTACTTTTAAATTTTGAAAGTAAACCAGCTTTTATAGCCTATGAAGTTGATTATTTACCAAAAGCTGTAGTTAAATTTCAACGTAATAGAAATGTACCTATTTTAGGATGGACGGTAAAATCAACAACTGATTTAGAAAAAGTCAAAGAAAATTGTGATAATATAATATATGAGGAATAACTAAAATTTCTAATTATTACTTAGCATAAAAGTACCTTAATATCTTAAAAATATATAAGATAGGAGGTGTTTTTATATGGCACATAAAAATAATAAGAATTCTAAAAAAAATAAGAAATCAGGACAAAAAACTAGAACAGAACTAAAGAAAATGCAAATGGAAACTGCTGACGAAGTAGGCTATTCTAAGGAATCTAGAAAACTTGGAAAAAATAAACCAAGATCTGAAGATAAAAGTTAATTTCTATAAAAAAATAAAAGGATGTAATCCTTTTATTTTTTTTATAGTAATTTATTCGAAAAGATGTAATAATAAGATTAGGAATATAAGTTATAAGGGGGACTATTAATGAGTAATTATAATATAAGTATAAATTTAAATTATCCAATAGAAAGAGTATTTAAAGTTTTTATTGATTTAAATAAAAAAGAAATGCCTAAATTTAATGATAAAAATCCAACGGAAGTAAGTTATAAAAAAGTAATAAAACAAGTTGGAAAACAAAAAATTGAAATGGAAACTAGTATAACTGGATATGAAAAAAATAAGTTATACGAGGTAACAAATTCAATAAGCAATGATAAATATATTTCAAAATATGAGTTTAAAGAAATAAATTCAAATTCTACGGAGATATTATTAAGTGAAACACAAGAAATGATGGGATTTACATCATCCTTAACGTTAATATTTCAAAAGTTTAGTGCAAAGAAAAAATTAAAAGCTAAGATGGAGGGTATAAAGGAAGTATTAGAAGAAGAATTAGAAAGAAGAGATGGAAGAAATAATAATTCTAAAAATGAAATAGAATAAAAAAGTTTTACATCTAAATATTTAATAAAAATAATATATTTATTTATATGATAATTAAATAAGTTATAACAATAAACAAAAAGCACCAAATAAGAATAACTGTATCTTATTTGGTGCTTTTTGTTTAATACCTCTTAAAATTAACCATTAAATGATGGTTATAAAATAAATTATTTTTACTATAATGATTTCACAAGTTTAGAGTCTTGGTAAAAAGGCTTTTTATCAAGATACCATTTATATGACATTTCTAATCCTTCCTTTAAATATATAACTGGTAAATGGAATCCATTTTCTCTAAGATCCATTATATTTAAATTAAAGTTAGTGCTTCTAAAAGGGAAGTAACTTCTAACTTCTGAATTAGATAAAGGAATTTTTTTGATTTTAGCTTCTTTATTTAAAATAGATGCACAGGATTTAATTACTTCATCCCAAGAATATAAATCAGGGCTAGTTAAATTATATGATCTATTATCATTATCATTATATATTGCACATTCAAATGCCTTAACTAAATCTTGAATATGAATAAATTGAACTTTAACATCATCTTCTGGAACTAATATAACTTCATCATTTTTTATTTTATCAAAGAAAAAACATTCTCTATATAAGTCATTTCCTTCACCATAAATATAGCTAGGTCTAAATATTGTTGCATGTAATCCTTTATTTTTTATTAATTCATTTATATAATGTTCAGCCTGCAATTTATTATATCCATAACTACCCCAAGTAGAATTTTCTCCTTTATTAGCATCTTCCTTAATATTTTCAGTACTTGGGATATATACTGCTGCAGATGAGCAGAAAATATATCTTTTTAAAGAAGATGGATTAATACATGAAAATAAAATTTCAACATCATCCTTTGAGTAAGCGGAAATATCAAATATCACATCATATTTCTTATTAGATAAAGCATTTTTTAGAGCTTCTTTATTTTTCCTATCACAAATAATATGATTTTTGTATCCTGAGTAATTTACCTTTCTTAAGCCTCTAGTTAAAATATCAATAGCATAGCCACGATTAATTAAATAGGTTGCAAGAGATTCAGAAACAAATCCACTTCCACCTAATACTAAAACTTTAACCATTTTTTCCTCCTTTAATAACATAACAAAACCCCTCCCATAGATATAGTATATACAATATTTTCATAGTATAAACAAATTTAAGTAATTAATATATATAAAGTAAAATACTTCAATATGTACTAATATATGATTAAAGGTTTTGAAATATTAAGAAGAACTAAAATGCCCAGTTTCCTGAGTTGAATATTTTAATTTCAGTGTTATCATAAGTATATCCTGTTATATCTAAATCATCTGTTCCAATCATAAAATCAACATGGATTATTGAATCATTTGCGCCTTTATTAGCAAGTTCTTCAGTACTTAGATTTTCTCCGTTAATTATACAAGTTGGATAAGCTTTACCAAATGCTAAATGGCAAGCTGCATTTTCATCAAATAATGTATTGTAAAAAATTATATTAGAATTTGAGATAGGTGAATCGAAAGGAACTAATGCAACTTCTCCTAAATAACGAGCACCTTCATCACTAGCTAATAATTCTTTTAATGATTCATATCCTTCCTCAGCATTGAAATCAACAACTTTTCCATCTTTAAATGTTAGAGAAAAGTTATTAATTAGGTTTCCTCCATAGCTTAAAGGTTTTGATGAAGTAACAGTTCCATTAATTCCATGCTTTTTAGGAAGAGTATAAACTTCTTCAGTTGGCATATTAGCATTAAATTCTATACCAGAAGTGCATTTTTCTGATCCTCCAAGCCAAATATGATCTTTAGGAAGCTCTATAGTTAAATCAGTACCGTTAGAATTTCTATAATGAAGTTTTTGGAACTTATTAGAATTTAAAAATTCTAATTTTTTATCTATATTATTGTTATGATCTTCCCAAGCTTTGATTGGATCATCATTATTTAATCTAACTACATTAAATATTACATCCCAAAGCTTTGATACAGCTTCTTCAGAGTTAGAGTTTTTAAATACTTTTAATGCCCATGCCTCAGTTGGAACAGATACTACAGTCCAACGTATCTTGTTTGCCATTGAATAATCATAGTATTCCTTTAAAGCTAATTGACGATGCTTTTGAAATGTTGATATTTTTTCCATAGGAATATCTTTATAAGCATCTGGGTCCGAAGCAGAAATTGAAATAACTGCACATCCTTCTCTAGCATAAGAGTTATATGATTCAGATACCCAATTTGGTACTTCTTTTAATGTATCCATTGATGCATATTCAAGTTTAAGTCTTTGTAATTTTTGATCTCCATAATGAACAACAACTTCTTTAGCGCCTTCTTTGTAAGCAACTTCAGCAATAGCTCTTGCAAAATCTATACATTCTACTGGTGAACTAACAAGTAAAACCTGATCTTTTTGTAAATTAACACCTTTTTTTACAGCTAATGTTGCATATTTTAATAACATATTTTTCATATCCATGAAATCACCTCGATTTATTATTTATATTATTTATTTTTACATAATATAGTAAAATAGTCTAGTTAAAAATATAGAGGTATAAATTCCCTTGTGTATAATAATAATTATTAATATAATAGAAATACTTAGATATGGGGCAAAATAATTTAACATAAAACAAAAGATAGCATGAGGTGATATAAATGTTTAATTTGTTAGATACATTAGTTGATAAAAACAGAAAATATGGAAGTGATGGTAAACTAGCATCATATATTCCAGCATTGTCAGAGGCAAATCCTGATGATTTAGGAATATGTGTAGTTGATTTAAATGGAAAGGAATATTATTCAGGAGAATGTGACAAGAAATTTACTATTCAAAGCATATCAAAAGTTGTTACATTAATTTTAGCACTTAGAGATAATGGAAGACAGAATGTCTTTAAGAAAGTTAATGTAGAGCCAACTGGAATGGGATTTAATTCAATAGTAAACCTTGAGGTTAGAGACACAGGAAGACCATATAATCCTATGATAAATGCTGGAGCTATAGTTACAACATCATTAATAGATGGTAAAGATGTTAATGAAAAGTTTCAAAAAATATTAGATTTTATAAGACTTGTTACAAATAATGAAAGTATATCAGTAAATGAAAGAGTATATTTATCAGAAAAGGAAACAGGAAATAGGAATAGAGCTTTAGCATATTTCATGAAGAGTAGTGGTATATTAGATGGTGATGTAGAGGGAATATTAGATTTGTATTTTAAGCAATGCTCAATAGAAGTATCCGCAAGAGATTTAGCTAGGTTTGGATCAGTGCTTGCTAATGATGGAGTTATTCCTTGGAATAATGAAAGAGTTATGTCAAGAGAGGTATGTAGAATAGTAAAAACTATTATGGTTACTTGTGGAATGTACGATGCATCTGGTGAGTTTGCAGTTCATGTTGGAATTCCAGCAAAATCAGGGGTAGGAGGAGGAATCCTTGCCACTGTTCCAAGGAAATATGGAATAGGTATCTATGGACCATCATTAGATGAGAAAGGAAATAGTATATCAGGATTACATGTAATTAAAGATTTATCAGAAGAATTAGACTTAAGTATTTTCTAATATTTTAAATATAGATTTTAATTCAAATAGATATATTAATTAAAATGTAATGATTTGTTACTATAAAAATAGTATAATTTATAATAAACATAAATTTAAGGAGTTAACACCTTAATTTGGAGGAAGATATGGAAAGATTATTGATATTAGATTCTAACTCACTTCTAAATAGAGCATTTTATGCTATTCCAGAGTTAACAACTAGTGATGGGATTCATACAAATGCAGTTTATGGATTTACAAATATGTTATTTAAAATGAAGGAAGAGTTAAAACCAGATTATATAGTTGCAGCTTTTGATAGAAAGGGACCAACTTTTAGGCATAAAGAATATGAAGATTATAAAGCAGGCAGAAAGAAAATGCCACCTGAACTTGCAGAGCAATTTCCTATAGTAAAGGAACTTTTAGATTTATTATCTATAAGTAAATATGAAATTGATGGATTTGAAGCAGATGATATAATAGGTTCTTTAGCCAAGTATGCAGAAAAAAATAATATTGAAGTTTATGTAGTAACTGGAGATAGGGATGCTCTACAATTAGCATCAGATAACATAAATGTAGTTATAACAAAAAAAGGTGTTACTGAAACAGCAGTATATGATCATAAAACTTTTGTTGAAGAATTTGGAGTAACACCAACTCAGTTTATAGACGTAAAAGGTCTTATGGGAGATAAGTCAGATAATATACCTGGAGTTCCGGGAGTTGGAGAAAAGACAGCTTATAAATTAATTCAAACTTATGGTTCTGTAGAAGAAGTATTAAATAATATAGATAATATTAGTGGGAAAAAGTTAAAAGAAAATCTAGAGAATTTTAGAGAACAAGCTATTTTTAGTAAAAAGTTAGCAACTATAATAACTGAAGTACCTATTGAATTTGACTTAGATGAGATAAAAAGTCAAGAATCATATGATAAAGAAGGATTAAGGAAGCTATTCTTTAAGTTGCAAATGAAGTCCATGTTCGATAAACTTCCTAAATCAGATAAAGATTTAGAAGTAACTGAAGAATCTTTAAATTTGATTACTATAGATAATTTAGAGGAATTGCTTAATTTATCAAAGTCATTAGATAAGGTGTGTTATATAACATATGATGTTATAAATAGTACAAAATACTCAGAAATAGAACTAAGTAAAATATATTTATCTAATGAAGATAAAGTATATTTAATTAATTTTAAGAATATTTATAGTGTTAATAAAGATGAAGCAAATTTAGCTTTAAAGGCAATCATGGAAAATGAAGAATTAACTAAAATAATTCATGATGGAAAGTCATTAGTTACAGTATTAAATAAGCTTGACATATCAATAAAGACATTTGAATTTGATACTGCTATAGCAGCTTATTTAATAGATTCAGCTAGATCATCATATGATTTATTAACATTAATAAATGAGTATCTAGGTGAAGATATTACTGGCGAAGGTGAAATCTTAGAAGGAAAGGTAAACTTTAAACTAAGAGATATATATGAATTATTAAAGAAGAAAATAGAGGAGGAAAAAATGGAAGAACTTTATTATAAAGTTGAACATCCATTAATATTTGTTCTTTCTTCTATGGAAGCTTTAGGATTCAATATAAATAAAAATATGCTAGATGACTTAGCAATAAAATTTAAAGAAGAGATTACTAGAACAGAAAAAGAAATATTTGGTTTGGCAGAAGAGGAATTTAACATAAACTCACCAAAACAATTAGGAAAAATACTTTTTGAAAAATTAGATTTACCTGTAATTAAGAAGACAAAAACAGGTTATTCAACTAATGCTGAGGTTTTAGAAAAACTTCAAGATAAACATGAAATAATACCAAAGATAACTTATTATAGACAAATAACAAAACTTAATTCTACTTATGTGGAAGGATTAAAAAATGTTATAGATAGTGATGGGCATATTCATTCAAGCTTTAATCAAACAGTAACTACTACAGGAAGATTATCAAGTACAGAGCCTAACCTTCAAAATATCCCTATAAAATATGAAATGGGAAGAGAAATAAGAAAGGTATTTATACCTGATGAAGAAGGTGACATTTTATTATCTTGTGACTATTCACAAATAGAATTAAGGGTTCTTGCTCATATGTCAAATGATGAAAATATGATAGATGCCTTTAAGCATCATAGTGATATACACACTAAAACTGCATCTGAAGTATTTAAAGTGCCAATAGAAGATGTTACATCACTAATGAGAAGTAGGGCTAAGGCTGTAAACTTTGGAATAGTTTATGGAATAAGTGATTTTAGTCTTTCACAGGATTTACACATAACTAAAAAAGAAGCTTCTGAATATATGGAGATTTATTTCGAAAGATATCCTAAGATAAAGGGATATTTAGATAGTGTAATGCAAGAAGCAAAAGAAAATGGATATGTATTAACTATTTTAAATAGAAGAAGATTTATACCAGAAATTAAATCTTCTAATAGAATAGTGAAAGCATTAGGGGAAAGATTGGCTATGAACGCTCCTATTCAAGGAAGTGCAGCTGACATAATTAAGTTAGCTATGGTTAATGTTTATAATAAATTAAAGGAAAAAGAGCTAAAAAGTACAATGATTTTACAAGTGCATGATGAGCTTATATTGAATGTTAAAGAAAATGAACTTGAAGAGGTAAAACAAATAGTTAAAGATGAAATGGAAAAAGTTTTAGATATGAAAGTACCTCTTGAAGTAGATACTAATATGGGTAAAACATGGTATGAGGCTAAATAAGGGGGCTTAACTGAAAATGATTAAGATAGGGTTAACAGGAGGAATTGGTTCTGGCAAAAGCACTGTGTCAAGAATGCTTAGAGAAGAAGGATTTAAAATAATAGATGCAGATACAATCTCTAGAGATGTCCTTATTAAATACCCTGAAATTCTAGATAAGATAAAAATAGAATTTGGATCAGGTTTTTTCGATTGGAGAGGGGAATTTAGAAGAAGAGAATTTGGAAATCATATTTTTAGATTTCCAAAACAGAGAAAAAAATATGAAGAGATAATTATTCCATATATAAAAGATGAAATTTTTGAAGAGCTAGATAAGTACGAAAAAAGTGGAGAGTCAATTGTTATATTAGATGCTCCAACTTTGATAGAAAATAACCTTAATGATTATATGGATTATATAATTGTAGTATGGGTAGATAATAACACTCAGATAATGAGATTAAAAAATAGAGACAGATTATCTAGAGATGAAGCTGTAAATAGGTTAAATGCACAAATATCACTAGATAAGAAAAAAGAGTATGCACATATTATTATTGATAATAATGGTGACTTATTAAAAACTAAGAATCAAGTTGATAAGGTAGTGGATTTTTTAAAGGTAATTAAATAAGTAAGGAGAAAGCAATGAAGTTTAAACGTATCTTGACTATTCTAATTACAGTATTTATTGCTTATATTGGAATAACATTAGTAATGAAGAACTATGTGTATCCATACAAATATGCTGATTATATAAATAAGTATAGTGAGGAATATGAAGTAGATCCGTATCTTGTATTAGCAGTTATTAAGACAGAAAGTAATTTTAATAAGGAAGCTGTTTCAAAGAGAGATGCCAAAGGACTAATGCAGATTATGGATACAACAGGGGAATGGGCAGCAAAAGAAATTGGAATAAATTATTTTATATCATCTATGCTTTTTGATCCAGAGTTAAATATAAAAATGGGATGTTGGTATTTAAAAAACTTAGAAAATGAATTTAATGAAAATTTAGATTTGATATTAGCAGCTTATAATGGTGGAAGTGGAAATGTTAATAAATGGCTAAGTGATGAAGAGTATTCACAAGATGGTGAAAATTTAGATTATATACCATTCCCAGAAACAAAGAAGTATGTAGATAAAGTTAAAGCAAATTATAACATATATAAATACCTGTATGAAAAATAAAAAATGAATAATAATTAAGCCTATATACGAAAGTTTATCTCAAGTATATAGGCTTTTTCCTTTTTTAATTAAATATAGCTGTTATCCATTCATTAGTTTGATATTTTGTTTCAAGTTTAAATCCATGACTTTCAACTATGGATTTAACTTTATCAAAGCTCCATTCTACAAGTCCAGATACAAGAAGTTTTCCATTGGATAATAAATGTTCTTTTATAAAGTCCATAAACAATTCAGTTTCTTCTCCACCTATATTTATATAAATCCAATCATATTTATCATCTATTTTAATTTCTTCATTTAATGCATTGCCAACTAAAACTTCAATATTATATAATCCATTTAATGAAGCATTTAATTCAACTTCTTCTCTTACATCTCTTATATCTAAAGCAGTAACCTTTGATGCACCTATAATAGCAGATGCAACTGATAAAATTCCTGATCCAGTGCCTATATCTAGTACTGATTTATTGCATAAATCAATTTCAGTTAAAATAACATTTAATAAGTCTCTTGTTGTTTCATGCAATCCAGTACCAAATGCACCTTGAGAAATAAAAGAAATTTTATGCGTATTTTTGTCATTTATAACTTCATCAGGGGAAGCTAAAACCCAGTTATCATTTATATGTACCATAGGAAAGTTATAATTTTCATAATCATAATTTACTTCTTCAATATTTATACAATTTGTCTCCAAAATAGAAGAAACAGTGTGCTTGAATGAAGATAAGTTATCTTTATCTAGCTCATAAGCAACTTTAATATCGATAGTAGAAACTGATTTTTCTAGATAACCATATCCATACTCATCAGTAGTAATTTCTAAAGGACTTTCATAAAATACATTGAAGATATCATTAATTTGTAATTTTTCAATTTTCTCATCTAGTTCTTCATATTTAATAGTATATGTTAATATAAACATGGCTTAATCCCCCAAATCTAATTCATTGTAACATTATTGAGTATAGATAGATTTTTACTTAAAGTCAAGGAATCTATTGGAATAATAAGCATTTATTAAAACAAATTTATATGTAAGTTTATCCAAAAAATATATTCCGTAATATATTTAGATATTATTTATTTTTCTTTTTAAATTTAATTGAATTACTTGCTTTTTTGGATTTATTTATATGATTTTTTTTACTATTTGATTTTGAACTATTGTTAGGAGAATTATTTTTATTCAAGAAATTATTTTTAGATTTTTCTTCTATTTTTTTATTATTATTTATTTTACTGTCTTTTTGTTTTTTAGAATCCTTAATTTTTTTTGAAACGGAGAATCCAAAAGATCCAATAGAGTTTTGAGGAAGTTTAAAATATTCTCCGTGACAATATGAAATTAAATCACCTTTTTCAAAATGGATTTTTCCTTTTTCATCTATTAAGTTACTATTTATATGAGAGCCTACAACTTCTGCAATAAACATATCATGTGTGCCTAATTTTATTATATCTTTAACCTTACATTCGATAGTAACAGGGCATTCATCTATATAGGCAACATTAACATTTGTTCCTTCTTTCATTGTAAATCCCATGTCTTTTATTTTATCGAATTTTCTGCCAGGCTTAACTCCACAATAATCTACAGCTTTAACCATTTCAGAAGAGGGCATATTAACAATGAACTCCATAGTTTCACATATGTATTCATAAGAAAGTCTTTCAGGTCTAATGGAAATAGAAAGCATTGGAGGCTTTGTACAGATTGTTCCAGTCCATCCAACTGTAAAAACATTATCTTTCCCTGATTTATTTCTAGAGGTAATTAAAACTACAGGTACAGGGTTTAAAACGACGCTTCCTTTAAAATCAACTTTATTCAAAATAGAATCTCTCCTTTAAAATATTTTCTTTAGGATTATAGCATATATTAATTCTAATTTATATAAATTAGAATTAATATTAAATAAAAGGTAGATTTAATTAAATCCACCTTTTATTTTTAATAATATCTTCTTCTTCTTCTTTTTTTCATATTAATTATTCTTACTATAAATAATATTAAAACTAATATAATTACAATAATTAATAATGATAATAAATATATAGGTAAATTAGCTTTAATAAGCTCAAAAGATGAAAGCTTAACTGTTCCTAAAACATCTTCGGTATGTCCTGGAGTTGAAAATGTTAACTTAACTTCTTTATTACCACTTAATTTCCAAGCGTCTTTTACATCTCCATTATAAGAAAGAGTAGCATTTTTATCATTAAAATCATTTTTATAATATTCTACATCTTCGTTAACAACTATAGGAGCTGTTATTTGCTTTTCAGGACCAAAGAATCTAAATGATTTGTAAGTTAAATCTACAGTGCCAATTTCATCACCAGCATTTTTATATATTTCTTTTGGTGCTGAATAACTATAGTTAGCTAATTTTTCTGTATCTTCAAATACATTAAGACCAGTTGCACCATATTCAGATTTTAGAACTACAGTAACTAGATCTCTACCATCTCTTTCATAAAATCCTACAAAGCAGTGTCCAGCTTGTTCTTCAGTTCCTGTTTTACCACCTATATTACCATTTTTACCAAGTAATTTGTTTCTAGATTCAATTATTATAGGTGTGCCTGAAAGGCTAACACTAATTTCACCATTCTTAGGAGCCATGGTTTCTCTAACCCAATCGTTTTTAAAAGCAGCGATTCCTATTTGAGCTAAGTCATATGCTGTAGTTTGATTTATTTCAGTATTGCTAGGATTTAAAGGATCAATTTCTAATCCTGATGGATTAACAAAATGAGTGTTTTTAAGTCCTAATTCCGCAGCCTTATCGTTCATCATATTTATAAAGTTATCTACTGTACCACCAACTGACTCTGCCATTAAATAAGCAGTATCATTTGCAGAAAATATCATTACAGCTTTCATAGTATCTTCTGCTGAAATTTTATCTCCAGGATTTATTGATTTGTAGTTATTTAGTGATGTTTCAGTTACCTTAACGACAGTATCACTAAAAGTTAATGTGTCTGATTTTGACTTGTTCTCTGCAAAAAGTAGAGCAGTCATAAGTTTAGTAGTACTTGCAGGTGATAATTTTAAATCAGCATTTTTTGAATAAATAATTTCACCTGTATTAATGTCCATTGTTACAGCGGCTTCTCCAATAATTTCTGGAGCTTGAATATTTGTCTCTTGTGCACTTACTTTATTAGCAAAAGGAGCTAATAACGAAATAGAAAGAGCAACTGCCAGCGACTTTAGTAAATTTTTCTTTTTCAATTTCATCTCCCCATTTCTAAAGATTTTAATATATATAAGTTGTAATAAATTATATAGCTAACAAAAATATATAACCTAATTATATGAATATAATATTTTTAAAATTATGTATTTTAGTAACTTATATAAAAATTCAAACAATATATGGCTTCTTTTAAAATATTCACTTAAAGCATATGTAATTAATATTAAATAGGTTTATTGTCTATTTAATATTATACTATAAATAAGATGTATATTAACAACTTAAACATGAATATGATTTAATTTCTTATTTTGAAACTATTAGGTTTATACACAAATTTAAGTATAACACCCACTTTACATAATAACAACATATAGAATGATTGTTAAGTGGTTTAATTTACATGTAATATAAATTTAATAATTGTACAAAATAGAAATATAAGAAAGAGGTGGTTAATATCAAAAAGTTTAGTAGATTTATTAGTTTTGTTGCACTTTTTATATTTCTTAACAATATAAATTATATCCCAGTTTCTGCATTGTATACAGAAAATCATATGAAAACTGTATATTTAACTTTTGATGATGGACCATCTGTAAATATAACTAAAGAGTTAATTAATATATTAAATGAAAATAATATAAAAGGAACTTTTTTTGTTGTTGGAGATTCTGCTAATATATATCCATATATGATAAAATCACTAAATGAAAATGGGATGTGCGTAATGCCTCATTGCAATATGCATGATTATACATCTCTATATAAAAGTGAAGAAAATTATTTTAAAGATTTAGATAAATGTAAGAGTACTATTGAAAGTATATTAGGAAAAAGAAACTTAAATTTTATAAGATTACCAGGTGGTGCTGATAACAAGGTTTGTGATATTAATGTATTATCTAAAATAAAAGAGAGAATATCAAGAAATGGTGAATATTATATAGATTGGACTATTGCAGTAGGAGATGCGGAATCTAAAGATATATCAGCAGAGTTTATTAATTCAAGAATAAGAGATGAAGGTGGATTATATGATGTTGAAGTAGTTCTTATGCATGATTTAGGGGACAAATATGCTACTGTAGAATCACTTCAAGGTATAATCGATTTTTATAAAGAAAAAGGCTATAGATTTAAGTCATTAAATGAAATTGAAGACTGGGAAATTCAATATTTAAAAGATATAAATGTATTAAATAAATAAAAAAATTAAGGCAAACTACTGTGTATAATAGTTTGCCTTAATTTTATTTCTTATTTTCTAATCTTTTTATCATAACTTCTTTTGCTTTTAGTTCAAGAGAATCATCTATTTTTTCTAGGTTTATATTATCATATTTTTTACTTAAAGCTATATTTAAAAATCTATCTGCTAACTCAGGATTTTTAGATAATAATGATCCATGGAAATAGCTACAGAATGTATTTTTATATATACAGCCTTCATTTCCATCGTCACCGTTATTTCCATAGCCATGTACACACTTTCCTAGTGGTTTTAACCCATTAGTATAAGTTCTACCAGAGTGATTTTCAAAACCTACATATGTTTCATTAAACTCTTCATTATATATAACTGTATTTCCTATAAAGCGAGTATCCCCACCTTCTGTATATATATCAAGAATTCCTAAACCTTCAATTTTTTCTCCATTTGGAGCCATATAATATTTTCCAAGCAATTGATAACCACCACAAATTGCAATAACTACTTTTTCATCTTCAATATATTTTTGCAAGCTAGGTTTTTTTATAGTTTTTAAATCATTAGAAACTATTGATTGCTCAAAATCTTGACCGCCACCAAAAAATAGTATATCTGTATTTTCTGAGTCAAATTCATCATTTAATGACGTATTAATTATATTAACCTTTATTCCTCTTTGCTCAGCTCTATGTTTAAGTATTAGAATATTACCAACATCTCCATAAACATTAAGTAAATCAGGATAAAGATGACAAATATTTAATTCCATTTATAAACCTCCTTATTTACCAAAGTTTTTTAATGTAACCTTTTGAATGAAGATATTTTCTAAAGTTAATCATAGCAGTGTAAGTAGCAAGAATATAAATTTTATCATTTTTACTATTTTTAATTTTTTCTGTTAGCTCTTCAAAAGTTTCTTCAATTATAAAATTATCTTTATTTAATCCAGCTACATTAAGTCTAACTGCCATATCATAACATCTTATACCAGAAACAAATACTTCATTAATATTAAGGTCATGAAGCTTTTCAAAGTCAACATCCCATATCCAAGAAACATCAGTACCATCTGCATAATTATCATTTAAAAGAAATGCTGCAGCAAAAGGATCTTTATTTAAACAAAGCGTATCTAAAGCCTGATTATATCCTGCAGGGTTTTTAACTAAAATAATCTTTACATCTTTACCTTCAATATTTAATGCCTCTTGTCTTCCAAAACTAGAATCTTGGTTTTGTAATGATTTTTTTATTGAAGCATCATTTATTCCAATTTCTTTAGTTACAGCGTAAGCACAAAGACCGTTATAAATGTTATAAGCACCTGATTGGCTTATAGTAACTTCTAAATCATTAAGCTTCACAGTTGAACTATCAGGTGTTAGTTCTAAAACTTCATTTACTGCATATTCTAAAGGAGCTCTTTTAAAGCCACAGCCTGTACAGTAGAAGTCACCTAAATGATTATATGTAATATGATTATATTCATAAGGAGACTTACAGAATTTGCAGAACTTAGCATCAGCATTTATTTCTATATCTTTATTATCTCCTATACTTGCATTAAAGCCATAAAATACAGTTTTATTTGGAAGTTCTAATTTACCTAAGAGAGATTCATCTCCATTTAAGACTAATGTAGTATTAGGAGAAAGATGTATTCCTTCTAATATTTTTGATAAAGTAGTGTAAACTTCACCATATCTATCTAGCTGATCTCTAAAAAGGTTTGTCACAGTTATTATTTCTGGATTAATATATTCAGTTATATATTTTAAGTTAGCTTCATCAACTTCAATAACTGCATAAGAATCTTCAACTTTATTAAAGAACTTATAGTTATCAATGAATGTTGTAACTATTCCAGGAAAAAGGTTTGCGCCAGTATTATTAGTAATAACCTTATTTCCGCTTTCTTTTATAATGTTATAAATCATGCTAGTCGTAGTAGTTTTACCGTTAGTACCTGTGATTAAAACTACTTTGTAGCCTTTGGATACCTTTGAAAGTATATTTCTATCTATTTTTAAGGCCACTTTTCCAGGGAAGGTTGTTCCCCCTTTTAGTATTGTTTTTGTTAGAAAAATTGTAATTTTTGAAGCTATAATGCTTATTATTGATTTAATACTAATCTTTTTCACCACCTTATAATACTTATCCAATATTATATACAATAATATTAATAGATAATCAAATAATAATAAATTTTTGATTTTAACTATGAATAGTATATCATAACTTTATATACTTACAAATAAGGTTGTTATAAGATTTTATTAATTATTGAAGTTTGACAGGGATAAATATAGAAGAGATAATATAATAAATAGAAAATCGGGGGAGTTACTATGAAAAGTTTTGTTTTTAAGAATAAAGAAGGAATAAATATTAGTTGCTATAAATGGAGTGATAATTCAAGGAAGCCAAAAGCTGTTATCCAAATAGTTCATGGGATGTCAGAATGGGCTGGAAGATATGATTATTTTGCAAATAGACTTGTTGAAGAGGGATATACAGTTTATGCTCATGATCATAGTGGGCATGGAAAAAGTGTAAATGACTTAAATGAACTGGGTTTTATAAGTAAAGAAAATAGATTTTATTCAATGATTGAAGATATAAGAAGATTAAATGAAATTATTAAAAATGAAAATAAAGAGATACCATTAATATTATTTGGTCATAGCATGGGATCTTTCTTAAGTCAAAGATATATACAAATGTATGGGGATACTATTGATGCTCTTATTTTATCTGGAAGCAATGGAAGTCCAAAAGCCTTTACTAAAGCTGGATTAGCTGTTTCTAAATTTGAAATGTTTATTAAAGGAAACAATAAAAGAAGTGGCTTAATGGACAAGTTATCATTTGGGGGATTTAATAAAAGTGTAAAAAATTCAAGGACTAGTTTTGATTGGTTATGCTCAGATGAAAATGAAGTAGACAAATATATAAATGATGAGTACTGTGGATTTATATATCCAACTCCTTTTTATTATGATTTAATAAATGGATTATGGGACATACATAAAAATGAAAACTTAGAAAAAGTAAAAGCTTTAGACATTCCTATTTATATTTTTGCGGGAGATAGAGATCCAGTTGGTTATTTTGGGGAAGGAATAATAAATCTTTATGAAAGCTATAAAAAAATTGGTGTAAAAGACATTAGTTATAAGTTATATAAAGATGGAAGGCATGAGATGCTAAATGAGGCAAATAAAGATGAAGTTATTAATGATATTGTAAAATGGTTAGAAAAATAGAATATTAAAAAATAAGTATATGAACCTATATATAAGTTCATATACTTACCATATCTACAAAAAATCTACAAAAGTTTCTAAAATTATTCACATATAAAAGGAAATGATGTAAAATTATGTAGTAATAATTGCTAGTGAGGAGAAATAGAGTGGATTATAATAATTTTAGAATGAAAATTTATTATATTGATATGAAAAAATTATTATCATATATATTAATAAGTTCAATTTTCTTTAGTATGTACCAGATAGCCTTAATATATGACTTTAGAGCCATATATGATATTGTACAAGCGTTGAAGATAATAATAGCTATGATTTTACTTATGTTTACAATACATTTAAAGAGTTTAACTAAGAAAGAAATATATGGGATATTGCAAATATTTCTTTTTATTATGTGTATAGTTTTTATGGTATTTTCAACTCCTGAAAATCAATTTCAAGAATTGAAAATAATTCTTTCTAAGATAGGATATAGTAGGTGTTATGAGTTTAAATCTCTTAATATAATACTTTTATATTATATAATAGCTAAATATAAAGATGTTACTGGAATTTGTAATAAAATATATTTAGAGTATATATTATTATTTGGGATTGTTTCATTTTTAAGTTTAATAAATAATATTATATATAAGAATTTTGCATATTTATTATATATAATTACAACTGCAGTGCTTTTAATAGCAACATATAGATATCTTAATATAAATAAGGGAAGATTTAATAAAAAAATATATTTACTAAAGTTAAATTTAAATATTATAACGATAGACTTTATTATTAGAATTCTTATGAAAAATATAGAAATATATTTGCTTGTTGATATAGTTAGTGTGATAAAATTGCTGATTTATACAGCTACAATTTTATCTATAATAGTCAATATAGCAAAGGAAAATTATAATTTTATTTTTAAAGAAACAGTTAAGACAAATAAAAAATTAGAAGAGATAAATAAAGAAATAATAGAAAGTAACTATAAACTAGAAGAAGCTTATAGAAAGTTAAAGGATAGACACTTAGTATATAAAAGTTTTTTAGGTTGCTTACCTGATCCTATAGTGATAATAAATAATAATCTTAGGATATCTTATTGTAATTCAAATTTTTTAAAAATAATAGAAAAAGAAAATTTAAGAGAAGTTGTAAATAGAAGAATAGATAACTATATAGATTTTAATATTGATATAAGAAAAATAGTAGTTGATATAAATAAAGGACCATATTCAACGACAATAGATAAGGATGATAAGAAAGTAGAAGTTAGATTCTTTTCTTTAAATGGTGAAGAATCAGAATGTATATTATTATTAAAAGACTTAACTGAAGAAATAAAGCTCGTATCTATGAAAGAAGAGTTAGAGAGCATAAAAATGAAAGAAGAAATAAAGAAAAACTTTTTATCGAATATTTCTCATGATTTAAAGATACCTATAAGTGTAATATATTCGGCAATACAATTAGAGAAAATATTAATTGAAAATAATGATATAGAAAAAATAAGTGCGTATAATGAAATAAGTAAGCAAAATTGCTTTCTTCTTACTAAGTTTGCTAATAATCTTATAGATACAAGTAAAATAGATTCGGAAAACTTAGAGGCTAACTTAGTTTTAGATAATATCGTAGAATTTGTTGAGGATTACCTGGATTCTCTTTCTACGCATATAAAGAGCAAAGGAATAAATATACTTTTCGATACTGATGAAGAAGAGATATATGTTTATTTTGATAAAGAGATGATGCAAAGAGTTATATTAAATTTAGTATCAAATTCATTAAAATTTACTAATGAGAATGGAACTATATTTATAAATATAAAAGATTCAGAAGAGGAAGTACTTATAGAGGTAGGTGATACTGGAATAGGTATGAGCAAAGAATTTATAAAAAAAGCCTTTAAAAAGTATGAGGTTGAAGATAGAATAAAAAATAATAGCTCAACAGGTTTTGGAGTAGGTCTTTTTGTTGTATATAATTTAATTAAGGCTCAAAATGGAGATGTAGAAATAATTAGTGATATAGGAAAAGGAACTATTTTTACAATTAAGTTGTATAAATGAAGGGTGATTAGAAGATAGATGTTAAGTGAAAAAAATTATAGGCGTAAAGGGTTAATGTTTAATGTATTTATACCTATACTTGTAATGCTAATTATTATTAATATAGTTTTTAAAATGGTAAATGAATACATATTTATAACTAGATTACTTTGCTTTTCAATATCAATACTAATATTCATAATAAGCATTGTAAAAGTTAACAACAAGGATTTAGGATTGTTAAAATACATTGGAGTTGGTTATTTTTATATAGCTATGTTAAGGTTTATAGACCTAGAGTATTTATGGCAAAAGGAAATACTTGGATTCCCTTTGTCTTTTATAGGGATCATTACATATTTAGAGCTAATAAACATAATATCAAGCATAATTTTATATAAAAAAAGATATTCTCCTAAAATTCAAAATTTAGTTTTTATTATAGTTATTCCTATAATTTATATGTTTCCATTAAGAGCATACAACGGATTAACTTATTTAAGATATATATATAATCCTAATAAGCAATTTATTATAAATCAAATTATATTACTTATTTTATTTGGATTTATAGTATATCAATATAAGAAGCTAGATAAGGGAAATAAATGGATTATATATACTAGTGTATTACTAATAGTAAGTGATAGTCTTATTACATTAATGGGAATATTAGATGTTAATTTAACTTCTTTTATATGGATTATAAAATTATTATCATATTTTTTGGTCTATGATAAATTTGAAGAAGCTTTATTATCTAATGCTTATTCCAGTGCATATGAAAGTTTAAATAGAGTAAGAAAGATTGAAACAAATTTACATAAAAATCTAAAAAGAAGAGAAAAGGAATTAAAAGAATTAAATTTGCTTTTAGAAAAAAGTGAAAAAAGGTATTACGATGTTGTCAATGCCTTTTCTGATGGATTGTTACTTTTTGAAAATGATATAATGGTTCATTCAAATTATTATAATGATATATATTATAATATGCCTAGTAAAATATTATGTACTCAAAGTGAATTAAGATTAAACTATATATTAAATAAAATTATAGATATAGAATATCCTGATGATTATGAGATAAATAATTTTTCTGCTGAGGTAAGCATACAAGATGAATATGGAGAAATTAAAGAGCTAGAGGTTAGTCTAGTTAAGATTTATGATGATAAAAAAATATTATTATTTAATGATGTAACTAAATTAGTAAAGCAAAGAGATGAAATTTTAAAACTTGAGAAAAAAATTAATGATGAAAATATTAAGGATGAATTTTATTCTAATATATCACATGAATTAAGAACTCCTATAAATGTTATTTATTCTGCACTTCAATTAAATGATATGTATTTAAAGAATTGTGAAGTAACAAAAATTAATAGAAATAATAATATAATAAGGCAAAACTGTCTAAGATTAATTAGAACGATTAATAACTTTATAGATAGTAATAAGCTTTCAGAAGGATTTTTAGAAATTAATAAAAGAGTTTATAATATTGTAGATATAATAGAAAATGTAGTGCTATCATGTAATTTTTATATGAATCTCAGAGAAACAAAATTAACGTTTGATCCTGAGTATGAAGAAATATACTTTTATTGTGATAAAGACTATATAGAGAGAATAATGTTAAATATTTTATCTAATTCTTTAAAATACGGTAAATTTAAAGGTAATATATACGTTATGGTAAGAATAGAAAATAAGGAAAATATAATTATAGAAGTTATAAATGATGCGGAAGCTATTCCAGAAGATAAGAGAAAGGTTATATTTGATAAATTTACAAAAGTAAATACATCATTAAATAGGCCATCGGAGGGAAGTGGTTTAGGGTTATTTTTAACTAAGGGATTAGTAGAATTACATAATGGGAAAATAACAATCAACGCAGGAATAAAGTATGGAAATATATTCAAAATAACATTCACATATGATAATAATATTAAAGGAGAAGTTGTATTACTGAATAATAATGTAGAAATTAATGAATTACAAGAAAAAATAGATATAGAGTTTTCGGATATATATTTTTAATTTCATAAATTAAAATACTAATGCATATATAATAATGAATATTATATAGAGGTGCATTAAATGAAGAATAAGGAAAATAAACTCAATAAAAAGAAATTTAATAAAAAGGATATTAAGAAGCCTAAGAAAATAAAACATAAAAAAACTCCTAAGAAACATAAAAGTTTAAATATATTTAAAGTAAATGGTAAATTTAAATTAATACCTTTAATAATTAATATACTAATACCAGTAGTATCTGGATTTATAGTAGGATATCTTAATAAAAACTCTATTGCTACATATGAGACTTTAAAAAAGCCCTTTTTTAATCCGCCAGCTATTGTATTTCCAATAGTATGGAACATATTATATATATTGATGGGAATTGCAGCATATAGAATATATATGAGAAATAAGCAAGGGGTTGATGATAAGGGAGCGTATTTCTTCTATCTAGTTCAACTTATATTTAATTTGATGTGGAGTTTTATATTTTTTACATTTAGACTATATGCAATTTCATTTTTTTGGATTATAATACTATTTGTTTTAGTAATAATAACATTTATTAAATTTATTAGAGTAGATAAAATATCTGCATTTTTAATAACTCCATATATGTTATGGCTTATATTTGCAGGAGTTTTGAATTATTTTATTTGGTTACTTAATGAAATGTAATTTAATATGTAGTATAATATTAATAAGCCTTCTTCTGAAGGTTTATTTCATTTGGAAAGGAAGTTTCTATGGGGAAAACTTTATTTATAGCAGAAAAACCATCAGTAGCTATGGATTTTGTAAAGCTACTTAATGTTAAGGGGAAAAGAAGCAATGGATATATAGAGGGAGAAAAAAGCATTTTTACATGGTGTGTAGGTCATATGGTTACTATGAGTTATCCAGAAGCTTATAACGAAAAATTAAAATTTTGGAACTTGAGAGATTTACCCTTTTTACCTACTGAGTATAAATATGAAGTTATTTCTTCAGCTTCAGCTCAATTTAATATTGTTAGTAGTTTAATGAATAGAGAAGATGTTGATAGTATATATGTATGTACTGACTCTGGAAGAGAAGGAGAATATATATATAGATTAGTAGATGATATGGCTGGTAAACCCAATAAGATAAAAAAAAGAGTTTGGATTGACTCTCAAACAGAAGAAGAAATAAAAAGAGGTATTAAAGAAGCAAAACCGCTATCAGAATATGATTCATTAGCACATTCAGCATATTTAAGAGCAAAGGAAGATTATATCTTTGGGATAAATTTTTCAAGGTTATTGACTCTTATGTATGGAAAGACACTAGCTAATGTATTAAGAAAAGATAAGAATGTGGTGGTAGCGGTTGGAAGAGTGATGACTTGCGTTCTTGGAATGGTAGTAGAAAGAGAAAGAGAAATAAGAAGTTTTAAAAAGACATCTTTTTATAAGATATCTGGAGACTTTATTAGGGATAATGATGAGTCTATTATAAAAGGTGATTGGAAAGCAATAGAAGGATCTGAGTATTTTGAATCTCCAAAGCTTTATAATGAGGTAGGATTCAAAAATAAAGAATATGCTGAAATTTTAATTAAAGATTTAAGAGATATTGGCTTTGGAACAGTTAAGGAAGTCAAAAAAACAAAGGAAAAAAAGAATGCACCACTTTTATATAACTTAGCAGAATTACAAAATGAATGCACAAAGAGATTCAAAATAAGTCCTGATGAAACATTAAAAATAGTTCAAGGATTGTATGAAAAAAAGATGGTTACATATCCAAGAACAGATGCAAGAGTGCTATCTACTGCAGTTGCAAAAGGAATAAAAGGTAATATAATAAAACTTAAAAATATGCCAATTGGAGAAGAATTAACTAATATTACAAGTGAGATACTAGAAAAAGATTATCCAAAGTCTATAATGAAAAGTAAATACGTAGATGATAGTAAAATCACAGATCACTATGCTATTATACCAACAGGGGAAGGAAAAGATACTCTAAGTAAATTACCTAGTCTAGATAAACAAGTTTATTATATTATACTTAGAAGATTTTTATCTATTTTCTATCCACCAGCTCAATATAGCAAAATGTCTATTACAATTTCAGTTGGAAAGGAAAATTTTATTTTAAATAAAAAGATATGTGTTGATAGAGGATATTTAATTGTTCTTGGGAATGAAAAAGATGAAGAACAAGAAGCCTTTCCAGAGAATTTAAGAAAAGGAACAAAATTAAATATAAATGAGTTAGAAATAAAAGAGGGAGAAACATCTCCTCCAAAGAGATATACAACAGGTTCAATGATAATTGCTATGGAAAATGCAGGTAAGTTAATAGAAGATGAAGAGTTACGCGAGCATATAAAGGGAGCTGGTATAGGAACTTCAGCAACTAGGGCAGAAATATTAAAAAAATTAATTAATATAGAATACATACAATCGAATAAAAAAACACAAGTTATAACTCCAACAGAGCTTGGAGAAATGATTTATGAAGCAATTAGTGTATCTATTCCTTCGCTTTTAAATCCATCTTTGACAGCTTCTTGGGAAAAGGGCTTAAAGATGGTAAATGATAAAGAAATTAAACCAGATGAATTTATGGTTAAATTAGAAGCTTATACTAGGAAGAATACTTCTAGAGTATTAAATAATTCTAATATAGGACTTTTAAATACAAAGCTATTAAAAATAAAGAACCAATAAAATAAAACTAGTAAAGTTTAACATATAATTAAACTTTACTAGTTTTATTTATTTTATAAATATTAAAAATAAACTATATAAAGCGGGAGCTAAAAATACTGTCATTATACCTGCAATTCCAATAGATAAAGAACTCATAGCTCCTTCTGTTTCACCAAGTTCTAATGCCTTTGTTGTTCCAACAGCATGTGCAGCAGTTCCTAATGAAATTCCAACTGCAACCCTTTCTTTAATCTTAAATACCTTACAAAGAATAGGTCCTACTACAGCACCGATTATTCCAGATAGAATTATGGACAATACTGTTACAGGAGCTAATCCCCCAAGTTGATTTGTAATTTCTATTCCTATAGGTGTAGTAACAGATTTAGAAAGTAAAGAGATAGTAATTATATTTTCCATTCCAAAAATATTACCTATTAAGAAAACTGAAGCTATTCCAACACTACTTCCAATCAATATACCTGTCACTATTGGTAATAAGTGTTCTTTAAGTAATTGCAATTGTTTATATAAAGGTACTGCTAAAACTACTGTAGCAGGTCCTAGAAACATATTTATAAATTGTCCACCTTTATTATAAACATCAAAATCTATATTAAATAATACTAAAAATCCAATTACTAACGCTATAGATATTAGTAGTGGATTAAATAGTGGGATTTTTGTTTTTTTATAGATAAAAAGTCCGATTTCAAAGGCTATTAGTGAAATTACTAGTCCAAATAAGATGTTTTCAGTTAAAATGTTCATTATTTTGATTCATATCCTTTCTTAGTTTTTCTCTTTTGAAAATTCATAACAAATTGAACTACACTTCCTGTGACTACTATAACGATAGATGTAGTAATTATGCATAATAGTATAATAAGTATTAAACTATCTTTAATAGAATCAAAGGATGTAATAAGTCCTACACCAGCAGGAATGAAGAAAAAGGCAAGGTGATCTAAAAAGAAATTAGATACTGTTTCAACTTTTTCAACTTTAATTATCTTGCTACATAGTAATATTAATAAGATTATCATTCCTAATATATTACCAGGTATAGGCAACGAAAGACCTTTAGAAATAAGCTCTCCAATTAAGTAAATACCAAGAATTATTATTGCTTCTCTAAAAATTTTCATTTTGTGACCTCCTTAAACTATCCAATTAATAATTTATCACTATTAAATAGAGATGTAAATGCAATAATAAAATTTACATAACTTACTTTTAAATATAATCAGTTACAGAACTACCTAATATAAATTAAAATATCTTATTTTTTAACAAAATTTGCTCTGAACTCATATTATAAATTATGATAACAATTAGAAACCTTAAGGAGGTTTGAATGAAAAGTAAATTAATTAAAGTTGCAGCTCTAATAGCATTAATAGGTATCGCAAGCCTTAGTTTTATTTCTTGCTCAAAAGATAATAAAAATTCTAATAATGAATTAACAAAGGTTAGATTAAATGAAGTTGTTCGTTCTGTATTTTATGCACCAATGTACGTTGCTATAAATGAAGGATTATTCGAAGAAGAAGGATTAGAAATAGATTTAGCAACAGGACAAGGTGCTGATGCAACATATTCTTATACACAACATATTTAAATATTATATAGCACTATAAGTATATGAAGGAAACTAGAATTTTTAGATAGAAAATTTTATAGGAAATATGTTACAATTAAAGAATGATATTTTAGTATTAAATAATTACATTATATATGATTATAAGTAAGAAAGAGGATAAGTATTATATGAGGTGGAATATTTTGAAGAATCCGTTTGTAATTATTCCTGTAATGATAAGTATTATAATGATTATTATAGAACTTATAGAATATATATGGATAAAGGGAAGATTTTTACTTGGAAATTTTATATTAAAGAGACATAATAAGAAATATATTAAGATATTTTTAAAAATTAATACGAATATAAAAAATTATGATTCAAAAATATTATATGTTACTAGAAGGTTAAAAACCATATTGGCAATATTACTAAGTGCCTTTTTATATATAAATGGCGCAATAGGAAGTTATTATATTATAAAATTATCTATGCTTATAATTTTTAGCTATTTCAATATAAGTAATTATATTATTCAGTATACATCTCTTACTATAACATTTACAATTTTTATGTATTTTCCGGTGAAAATTGGAACATGGATTAATAAATTTTTAAGTAATATGGTTACTAAAATTTTTTTTAGAAAATCATTTATTGAATATAATGATTTATTAAATAAAATAGAAAAATATATTTTTAAATTAAAACCTAGGGCATGGGTTTATTTGGTATCAGTAATATTTACGCTTTTAGGATCAATAGAGAAGATATATGGTTCAAATATAATTAACTTTCGATTTTGGATTGATATAAAATCTGTTGTTATGGAATCTATTTTTACAGTAATTGTTATTGATGGATTTGTAAATGAAATAAAAAAGAAAAATTGATACTTATAATATAACATGTATTTTACTCTTTGAAGATAATATTAAGAAAATAGGTCTTTTAAGTATAGGCCTATTTTCCATTTATTACTTAGAATCAATAAAGATAGTTATAATCTTATCTTAAATTTAATTTGCTTTGTATCACTATTATAAGTAAAGTATTCAACTAAATTTTTTATCATATTTCTTTTTATCTCAACATCATCTATAAAATCAATAGTGTTTTTAAATAAATTTAAACTTTCTATGAAGGCTTTTTTATTTTCGGTTTCATCTTCAACAATGAAGGATTTTATAGATAAATCATTTATATTTTTTTCAATATTTTCATTATCATTTTTTAAAGTCTTAATTTCAGATTGAATGGCTTTAAGAACATCTATATCATCAAGTAATGCTAATTTTTTTATAAGGCCAGAAATTATTTTATTGTTTTCTGTTAATGTTTTGTTTAGCATATTTTTTTCTCTTTCAATGTTAGCAGCATTGATTGAGCTTGATTTACTTTTTATATTGTCTAAATATTTTATATTAAAGTTTTTCAATAGATCTATTACAAAAGTCTCAGCTTTATCTGCATTTAGCATTTTACAAGTACATCTTTTAGAAGCTCTATTTTTAAGCTCACATCTATAGTATCTTTCATATTTATTGCTCTTAGGATTATTTCTACTCCAGGAGCACATAGAAGATCCACAGTGTTCACATTTTAATAATCCAGACAATAAAAATTTATTACCAGTTCCAGACTTATTATTAGATTTTTTTCTTACATCATCTAATATTTGCTGACATTGTATCCATTTAGCCGAAGGAATTGCCCCTAAATGCTCTCCGGTTGAGATTATCCATTCATCTATTGGATTATCCTTCCTACCATTCTTACGCTTATTATAAGCCATAAGACCTTTATTAGAATTGATATTACCTTCAACAATTGAACCTTTAGATTTAAAATATTCAAAAGCTTTTTTATCAGCAGTACAATATACAGGGTTAGTTAATATTTGTAATACTGTATTCCTGCTAAAATCACCACCATTTTTCCCTTTAATACTATTGCTGCATAGATAACGAGCAATAGGACTACAACTATGTTTTTCAATATACATATCATAAATAAGTCTTACTATTTCCATTTCTTCTTCAATTATTTCAAGAGAATACATTTTCTTTTTATGGCCATTACTTTCATAGGTAATAGGAATAGATTTAAATCCTAAAGGACAAGTACCACCTAGCCATCTACCAGTTTTAGAAAGCTCAAGCATATTATCTTTTATTCTTTCTGCAATAGTCTCACGCTCCATTTGAGCAAAAGTTGCAGATATATTAATCATAGCTCTACCCATAACAGAAGTTGTATCAAATTGTTCAGTTATAGAAATAAAGTTGACGTTGTTTTCTTCTAAGATCTTTAGGGTAGAAGTAAAATCAGCTACATTTCTTGAAATTCTATCAAGTTTATAACAGACTAAATAATTAAATCTTTTCTTTTTAACATCTTTAATTAATTTTTGAAATTTAGGTCTATTTATATTTCCACCACTAAAACCTTCATCTTGATATATAATAAATTCGATATTATCGTCTAGGTGAAGATTAGAAAAATATTTTTTACATAGCTCTATTTGGTTATTAATAGATTCACCTTTTTCTGATAATCTAGATTTTCTAACATATATTGCTGCTCTAATTTTAATCACCCCTTTAATACATACTATTCATTAATATAAGTTAATATTTTAAATTGTTAAATTGATTTAGAATAAATAAAAAGCACATTTAAAGGGATAATTATATATTACAAGCATTATATTGAACTTCATAAATTTTAAATATAGATTTAATTTTTATATATTTTTCTTCATCTTTTAAAATGGACTTAATCTTATTTTCTAATATGTCATATGTAATATTAAAATACTCACACATTTCATATTTATTACTTATAGAAGATAATAAAGCTTGTACAAATTCAGCATCACTAATAAGAAAGTTAGAGGCCCATTTCCTTGCTAAATATTCCTTTTTATTTTTATATAGCTTTTCAGAATAATCTTTAGAAGGTTCTAATAAGTTCCCTTGAGTTGTAAAATGATGTCCAAGTTCTTCAGCAAGTATTGAAATATATAGGGCTGTATATTTAACAATAGATTCGTCTATAGCAATAACAGGTGGAAGATCTTCAACTTTAAAATATACTCCTTTAGAATGGATATTTTTTAACTTAGCTTCTTCATAAATTATATTTTCTTTTTCAATTATCTCAAAAATATCATTTATTTTTTTCATATTTCTGTCTCCTTATGTAAAATTATGTTATTCTATAATTATAATATCGAATGTATGTTCGCGCAATAGATAAATAAATATGTATTATTATTAATTTAGTTTATATTTACTAACTAAATAATTATATTTATAATTATAAATAGGAGTGAGAGAAATGAATATTTATGATCCAGATATAAGACAAGTATTATATAAAGATTTTATAATAAGGGAAGAGTTTGCTAATGATTCTACAACTAAAGTCGTTGATGAGATGCAGGTATGCAAAGGTGTTTCGAGAGTAGATATAGCAGTGATAAACGGGAAACTTCATGGATTTGAAATAAAAAGTGAAAGAGATACTCTTGATAGATTACAATTTCAGATAGAATCTTATAACAAGGTATTTGATACTATGACTATAGTAACTTGCAAGAATCATTTAGAAAAAGTAAAGAAAAAGGTACCATCTTGGTGGGGAATATATTGTGTAGAAAATCTAAAAGGTGAACTTGTATTAAAAAGAAAACGAAAAGAAAGAATAAATAAAGGGACTGATTTATTCTCATTATCTCAACTATTATGGAAAGATGAATTATTGAATTTACTAAATAATAATGGGATTACAAAGGGAATAAAGAGCAAAACAAGGTCTGCTCTTTGTGAGATTGCAATATCAAGTATAGATGAAATGACTATACGAGATTATATTCGAATTTGTTTAAAGTCTCGTCAAGAATGGAGAGCTGTTTCACTACAACAGTTATATGATGATTTACAGCAATCGCAACCCAATTAGTGCCGTTTCCTGGACCTAATGTGCCATTGGCTCTTTTAAATATTTCCGAATCACCAAAACTAAAAGTACTACCAAAATAGTATGGCTTTTTCACTAATCTTGCTGCTAAATCAGGAAACTTGATACCAGTAGGATTAGTGATATTTTTATTCTTACCTTTTAACATAACATAATCATTATATGTTGTATATCTTATTTTTGAGATTATAGGACTACTAATCTTTGAAAAATCAATATCAGGATCTTGGTATCTTGTTACTCCATAATCACTATAAGCTATAATATCTTTAAAATCTTGAAAAGTATTGTTTTCTATTATTTTGGTATAAACTAAAATATCAAATCTTTTAAATTTGCTTTCTGAATCGCTTTGAATTTTTGATATATCTTTAGGAAATGATGTAGAGGCAATAATTATAGAATCAATATAACTTAAATAATTCTTCAAATTATTTAATGCATCAACTATATGGTGATATTTGTTAGATGCATCTCTGCTATTTTCAATATTATCAACGTCAAGAATAATATCAATCAAGTTATTTTCTTTTATATTTGTAACAGCATATTCAATTAAGTCTTTTATAGAATCTAATTCTAAATCTAGAGGTAATTCAATTTTTATAGCTACTTTTGATGAAATTTCGTTAAAGATATTAAAGTAATCTTCTAAATCTGTTGGATATAAAACGGGAATACAATTAATTCCTAAAGAGCTTGTACTAATAATAAGATTTTTTAAGTCGCTACGGTATTCATCTTCACTTATAATAGTATCAATATATACTGGCCTATTAAAATAATTCTTAATTTCTTCACTAAACTTATCAGGATCACAATAATCAACTATCTCAATTAACGGGATAATTGAATCTTTGACACTCTCAGATAAATTTAATAAACCATTTTTTTCGCCTGCTTTCCATTTGATAATTGGAACAAATTTTTTCATTTAACCACCTCATTTATTTATTAATCAGAAAATTCTGATTTATTTACATAAAAAATAAAAACTTTTCACTAGAAATATTAATAAAATTACAGAATATGAATATTTATTATATTATGTAAATTAATTACACATAAATAATAAAAAATAATAGTGTTCACTATTGAACACCTTATTTTTTATATTTAGCTTTAATAAATTCTATAAAATTTTCTATTTCTTTTTTGGCTTCATCAGGAAGTTCATCATATTCATGATCACTATGAAGAGCAATAGTCGGTTCTTTTTTTACTTTATCATAATTTTTTATATCTGATTTACCAAGGAGATAATCAAGAGTAACATTAAAATAATCAGCAATTATCATTTTAATTTCATCATTAGGCGTACTATTTCCATTTTCGTACATAGATATAGTAGTTTTGCCTACACCTAGTATTTTACCTAATTCTTCTTGGGTTAAATTATTAGATTTTCTAAGTTCCTTCAATCTATCTGATAATGTAATCATTTTAAATCTCCTTTTAAATTAGTTCAATATAATTGTACCTTGTTTTTAAATTAAAATAAAGCAAGTTCAAGAAAATTGAATTTATATATTGACAGTTCAATAATATTGGAATATTATATAATTATAGAGTCCAAGAAACTTGAATAGCGGGGTGTGAGTAGTGAGTAATTTACTTAAGGAGTTAAGAATAAAAAATTCTAAAACTCAAGATGAACTAGCAAAAGTGCTAGGATATAAAAGTAAAAGTGGATATTCAATGCTTGAGAATGGAAAAGTAGAGTTAACCATACAGAAAGCAAAGATATTAGCTAAATATTATGATGTTGATATAAAAATTTTTTTAGAATAAAGGTTCAAGTAACTTGAAGTATGCGTTTTAGTAGGAGGTGAGAAGGTGGAAAAAAATAAGGCATTAGAAGTTTTAAAAGATATTAGATATTCATCAGCTAACTTTGAAGAATATGAGGTCAAACCTTATGATGTTGAAGCATTAGATTATGCGATCAAGATAATAGAAGAAATTAATAATAAGTAGCAATTACTATTTTAAAAAATATACTAAATTATAAATAAGATTAAGGAGTAGAGATTATGGCTTGTATTAAAGAGTTTAAAAGTGACAAAAGTGATTTAACAGCTATTTGTTTAAATTACCCAAGCACAGAAGAAGAACTTGAAGCTTTAAGTAATAGATATTACAAGTCTATGATAGAAGGTTTAGAAAAGCAATACGGCCCAAACTGGGGCACAATTATTATGCAAAAGGTTAAGGCCGCTAATAAAGATGTTTAAGTATTTTATAAGAAAAGTATAGATTAAATGTTTTTAAAAGTAGATTTGTAATATGTTTATCTTTATATTAATTATCTCATGTTCAATTTAGTTTTTAAATTGAATATGGATAAATTTAGAAGGTACATAAGTTTATTATTGTTAAATAAAAGAAAGGAAGTGTTTGAAATGACAAGACAAGTTACTAAAGCAGCACAAAATATTTATTGTAAAGCAAGACTTGAAGCTGCTAAATTCAATCCTAAGTTTGCTAGTAGAGAAAGTGCCAGTGAAGAGTTAGGAATTAGTAAGGATTCCTTAAATCAATATGAATTAGATTTATGTAAGGTTGTACCAGTAGATAAAGTTGTGATAATGGCAGATGCATATAATGCTCCAGAGCTTTTAAACAACTATTGTTGTAATGAATGTCCTATAGGCAAAAAGATTATACAGCCTATAGATAATGAAAATATAGATAATTTATTTAGGTTTGCAGTACTAACAACTAACACATTAGAAGAAAGCCCTAAGATCCAGAAGCTTTTATTTAAAATAGTTGAAGATGGAGTTATTGATGAATCAGAAAAAGGAGAACTAGAAATAATAGTTGATTTCTTTAGTAAGTTAGAAATGAGAGCATCAGAGCTTAAGGTATTTGCTAAAAAGTTGATGTTATAAATTTAGAAAGGAGAAGAATATATGAGTAGTTTATTAGCTAGATTTAAAGAAGTATATGAAAGTGGAACTGATTTTAAAGTTTCCTGGAGCAACTTAGATAAAGATGGGATCTTAACTGTTGGAATAGTTGATAAAGAAGGGCATGAAAAGTTTTGGCTTCATGTAGTAGAACGTAATGGTGAAATTCAATGGTTTTAAAATAAAAAAGAACCTTATAAAAGGTTCCACACACAAAACAGATACGGACTGCCATCCGTATCTCCATTATAACATAAAAGGAGAGAAATGAAAATGAATATTACAGTAATTGATTTAGGAAATTATAACGTTAAAGGAATTAATTCAGAAGGTAAGCAAGTTAATTTCAAAAGTAATGTGAGCAGGGATTATGAAGCTTATCCAGATGGATTTAATTACATAAATATTGATGGTGAATATACTTTCTTTGAAAAAGGCAACTTTAGTAAGGAGTATATAAAAACCAAAAAGGATTATGTAGCTCAATTATTATATGCTATTTCAAAACTTAATGAAGATAAAGACACTATAGAAACTAATTTAACTTTATTATTACCAATATCTGAAATGGAGCATAATAAAAAATATGTTGATGATTTAAAAGGTAAAGAATTTTCATTTGTAGTTAAGACAAGTAAAAAGAGTAGTAAGAAGATAAAAATAAATGATGTTTTTGTAGTACCAGAGGGATATGCAAGTTACTTTACACTTGAAGATTCAATTAAAAGAAGTAATGTGTTAATTCTAGATATTGGGGGTAGAACTACCAATTTAGTAGCAATGGATAATGGTAAACCACAAGTATTAAATACTTATAAAATAGGAGTTTTAGATTTTTATTTAAAGCTTAAAAATATAAATTCAGATAAAGAGTACAAGCTTGAAGATATAGAAAAGGCCATAAGTAAAGGAGATATAAAAATATCTAAAAGGCATTTAGCATCTTTCACAAATGACATTATAAATGAGGTTAGCATAAATGTTAATTTAAATCATTATAACTATGTTATCTTTACTGGTGGAGGATCACTAATAATAGAAGATGTTATAAAGGAAAGTTTACCTAAACAATGTGTAGTAGCAAAAGAACCATTATACACAAATATAAAAGGAGCATTAATTGCAGCAAAAGAGATATGGAAGTAGGTGCACATTGTTATGGCTAGAGGAAAACGTGAAACGTTCATTTTAAATGAATTAAATCCTAAAGATAAATTAATACTAGAATTTTTAAATAATCAATTTAATAGAAGTGAAACTATTAGAGATATTCTATATGAATACGTTAAGAATAATCATGGTAATGCTATTACAATGGCATTACCATACAATGATAACACTATTACAATACCATTATCAAATGATGATAATACTATGATAAACGTATTACCATATGATGATAATAGTATTACCAATTCATTACAACAAGATGATAATACATTCAATATCGATATAAGTTCTTTAGAGGATGACTTTATAGATATAAAAACAAATGATAAGGAAATTAATGCTAATGATGAAGCACTTAATTATTTAAACAATTGGAGGTAGAGAAGTTATGAGGGAAAACTTTTATACAGTTAATGATAAAAATCGAGAAGAGTTTTATAAAATTCCAAAGGACTTATTTGTATTAAAAAAATATGCTAATTTAAGCAATGAAGCAAGGATGCTATATGGGATTTTAAAAGATAGGTTAGATTTATCTATCAGAAATAACTGGATAGATGATAATGGATATGTTTATTTTAATTATTCAAGACAAGCTATAGCAGATCTTCTTATGGTTAGTTTAAATACCGCTAAAAGTAGATTTAAAGAGCTTAAGAATGTTGGACTATTGATAGAAAAAACTTCAGAAAAAGGACAATCATTAAGATTATATTTATGTAAAATTTCTGTAGAAAATGAAGTCGTAAACAATGGAAATATAGAAAAAGAAGATATAGAAAAAATACCAGTAGGGGGGTCAAAATTTGATGGGGGTCAAAATTTGACCGGGTCAAAATTTGGTTCAGGAGGGGGTCAAAATTTGGCCCCTAATAAGACTAATATAATAAGACTAAATATATATAGTCATTTTAATTCAAAAAACATAATTGTTCATAGGCAATTAAATTCCAAAATAAGCAATGCAATAAATAAAGCTTTAAAGGATTATACCCATGAAGAAATTATTAGTGCTATAGATCATTACTCTGAAATATTTCATAGTGACTTTTATTATGAGCATAAGTGGTCTTTAGATAAATTCTTAAAGCAAGATAATGGTATTTCTAGATTTACTGATGAAGGGGATATATGGAATAGTTATTTATCTAAAAAAGGTATTAAAAATCAAGATGAAAGTATTAACAAAAAAGATAATGATGAAAATTTAAAGAAACCTATAATGACTTTTGAGGAGGATATGTAAAATGAGCAATACTATAATGCCACAAAGCATTGAAGCAGAAATTAATTTACTTGGATGTATTATAAACGATTATAAAAATTTTGATGATGTTAATGCTATCCTGAATCCAATAGATTTCTATTTAGACAAGCATAAGTTTATATATAAGGCAATCTTAGATTTAAATTCAAAAGGAACAGTAGTAGATCTTATTACTTTAGCTGATTATATAAAAACAAAAAACATAATAGATAAATGTGGTAGCATAAGTTATTTAAGTGAATTAGCAACAAGTGCTTTATATAGCTCTAATATCTTAGAATATGCAAATATAGTTAAAGATAAATCAAATAGACGAAGCTTAATAAATACAGCAAGAGAAATGATAGAAAAGTCATATAGCGATGAAGATCTTGAAAGTATAGTTGGAAGCATTGAAGATAATTTATTTAAAGCAGCTTGTAAAAATCAAGATGATGAACCAGTTTTTATTTCAGATGCTGTAGACAAAGCATTAATAAGCATTGAATCAAATTGGATGAATGGTGGAAAGATTCAAGGGGTCACAACAGGATTTAAAGAAGTTGATAAAGTTATTTCAGGATTAAAGAAAGGTAATTTCATTATACTAGCAGCAAGACCTTCAATGGGTAAAACTGCATTTGCTTTAAACATTGGTCAATGTGCATCCAAAGAAGCAAGTGTTGCTATATTTTCCTTGGAGATGCCTCAAGAACAATTGATGAACAGGTTAATATCTGCAAGATCTTTAGTTGAACTAGGAAATATTCAAAATGGAAGTTTAAAAGAAAATGAATTTGAAAAAATAGCAATGGCAGCAAATGACTTATCTAACAGAAAGATATTTATAGACGATAAATCAATGACTATTTCACAAATAGAAAGTAAGTGTAAAAATTTAAAAAGAAAAAAAGGGCTAGATGTAGTTATTATTGATTATTTACAGCTAATAGAAGGGTCAGAAAAAAATATTCAAAGGGAGCAAGAAGTAGCTAAAATATCAAGAAAGTTAAAAAAATTAGCAATGTCTTTAGATATAACAATAATAGCTTTATCACAATTATCTAGAGCACCAGAGCAAAGATCAGATCATAGACCAATGTTATCTGATTTAAGAGAGTCAGGAGCAATTGAGCAGGATGCAGATGTAATTATTTTTCTTTATAGGGACGAATATTACAACAAAGAAAGTGAAGATAAAAACATTGCAGAAGTTATACTAGGTAAAAATAGAAATGGAGAAGTTAAAACTATCAAGCTAGGTTGGGTAGGAAAATATCAAAGGTTTAGTTCACTTGCATGGGTTTAAAGGGGGAATCTATATGGTTGATTTAAGATATGTTGAACTCAATGATTTGATTAGAGAAATACAAAATAGAGATGGAATAAGAAGTATGGAAATTAAGAAAAATGAAGTTCATAAAGTACAAGCTGCTGGACTTGATGATAGTAGAAATCGTTACATAAAGGGAGAAGGCCCAGCAATTATTTTAGAAGTTAGGAAGTGATTGCATGAAGGAAATGTTTGAATACCTTGACAAGATAGCATGTATGAATCCTACAACTATAAAAAAGAAGCTTAGAAGTAAGTATAATTTAAGTGAAAATATAACTGAAAAAGTGTATATTATATGGAAGAAAGAATTTATGAAATATGGATATAAAGGATGTAGGTAAAAATGACATCTAAAGATTTAGAAAAAGTTTTAACTAAAGCTGTTGAAAATTACTTTAATGGAATGAGTGCCAAAGATGCCATATCTAAATCACTAGAAATATATGATTCAGAAAATGATGGATATAGAAAATAATTTAAGCATAGAAAATGGAGGAATGAAAATATGAATAAAGCTATTTTAATAGGCAGATTAACTAAAGATCCAGATTTAAGTTTTATGCCTAACACAGGAAAAGCAGTAGTAAGATTAAATTTAGCTGTAGCAAGACCATATAAAAAAGATGAAACAGATTTTATAACATGTAAAGCCTTTGGGAAGACTGCTGAAACAATTGCAAATTATATAACTAAAGGCAGACAAATTGCCATAGTAGGTAGTATTAGAACTGGAAGCTATGATGGAAAAGATGGTACTAAAAAATATACAACAGAAGTTTGGATAGAATCATTTAACTTCATAGGCAATAATAAAACAGACATAGAAAATGCACTAAATAATGGAGACCCATTTATGGAAGAAATTACACCAGTTGATGATGGAGATATGCCATTTTAAATATGGAATTTAGAATTAAGATGTAAAGTGATAAAACGAAAGTGAGAGTGTGATATGTTAATAAATGAAGAAAAGTATAAGAAGTTTAAAAGACAAGTAGAAGATGATTTAGAAAAGTATTATTATTACTTAATTTCAATAGAAACTCCAGGATTAGGACAAGCTACAAGATGGGATAAAGTATATGAGAAAAGTAATACTCCGTCAGATCCAGTAAGTAAAGCTGTTATAGATGATGAATATAAAAGAATATTAGTTAATGCAATAGATAATGTATATGATAGATTAGATGAAAAAAGTAAAAGGATAATAGAAGAGTATTATTTTAAGGGAAATATAATTAAGGCAGAAGAAGTTATGGCTGAATTAAAAATTAACAAGAGTAGATATTATGAGCTGAAGAAAATATCACTTTATAAATTTATGATAGGGTTAGGTTATTGTTAAAAATAAATTTGAAAAATTTTTATAAAAGTGGAAAATCACCGGAAAATATCATAGACAAGCATAAAACTACTTGGTAATATAATGATATAGTGAGAAAAGTATATAGATTTAAAAATATTGAGCACAGGCTTTAAGAGCTTGTGCTTTTTGTTTACCTAAAAAGGGGTGAGGGTGTGAGGATAAAAGATATATTAAAAGAAAAACAACCAGGAACATACAGTAAGCTGCACTCTAATAAAGAAGAAAAGCTTACTGAGAAAGATTTAAAAGAGCTTATGAGTCATAGTTCTTATAAAAGATGTTCTGGAGCAATTAGGCAGGTGAGGTAATGGACGAAATAATTCGTGGTGAAAAGGTTCCAGCTAATCCTATTCCTGAAAGAAGATATGAGCAGTTTAAGTATAAGCTAGAAGAAAAAAGTGAAAAGTATGCTAAAAGAAATTTAATGATTTTTTATTTGGGTGTAGCAACAGGATACAGATTAGGTGATATATGTGATTTGACCATTGGATATATTGTTGAAGCGATGAATGAAGGTAAGTTTTCAATACAAGAGAAAAAACAATATAAAGCTTGGCAAAGATACATGAAGGAACATCCTAATTCAAATAGAAGGCCACCTAAAAAAAGAGATTCACCTATAAAGGCTAATCTTAAAAAATTATTAAAAGATTATTGCAAAGGAAAGCCTAAAAGTGCATATGCATTTGAAAGCAATAAAAAAGGGAATCATATATCTGCAAAATCTTATAGTAATTTACTTTCAGAAGTAGGAAAGGAATTAAATTTAAAAAATATTAGTGGTCATAGTTTGAGAAAGACTTATTCAACTAGACTTTGGGAATCAACTAGGAATTTAGAATATGTAAGAATTGCTTTAGGTCATAAGAGTATTGAAACAACAAAAGTTTATCTAGGGTTAAATGATGAAGTTAAAGAAGGAGCTGCATCAATTGCTGATGATAGGCTTTAATTTTTTTTAGAAATAAAAATAGGCTAAAAAGTACACTAGGTTAATTCAGCAATAAATTTAAAAATTATTACTAATATATATATGCTAAAAATGGAATGAGTAATCTATACTGTTATTACCTATTTAATAGAATTTTTAAAATGCATCTAAAGTCTTGATATTACTAGTTTTACAAGGGTTTTAATGAAATTGATAAAATTTATAAAAATTTATATTAAAAAATCATATATTCAAATTTGGGAAATATCTTAAAAAATTGCTATTTAAAAAAGTCAATTGTCCAAAATGTTAGGGGGTGTTTTTACATGGCAAAAAGCAAATTGAATGAAGTTTTAAAAAGACTGGAAGACATTGAAACATGGGCATCTATGGGATTATCAGAAAGCCAAATTTCTTATAATTTAGGGATAAGCAGATCAAGTCTTGAGAACTATAAAAAAAGCAATTTGGACATTGTAAACAGTCTGAAAAGGGGCAAAAGTAGAGCCAGTTTTAAGGTTGAAAATGCATTATATAAAAAGGCTACTGGATATGTTGTCAAAGAAACAGTTCCTTGTAAAGTTAAAGATACTTACTATGATGATAAAGGCAATAAATGTATGAAAGAAAACATCGTTGTAGTAGAAATTGAAAAGGAAGTTCCAGCAGATGTTCAAGCTATAAAGTTCTGGTTGATTAATAAAGAGAAAGGTAGATGGAAAGAGAATCCTTCAAAGGTAGAAATGGATAAGGCATTACTAGAATTAAGAAAGAAACAAGTAGATCAGGGTGAGTGGTAATGAGCACAGGAGTATTAAAGAAGTTTTATAATTCTGATGAGTGGAAGATATTTAGGCAACAGATAATACTAAGTAGAAGAAAGAATGGAAAAGTAGTATGTGAGAATTGTGGAAAGAACATAGTAATATCAAAGCATATTCAAGTCCATCATTTAGAAGAACTTACAGAAGATAATTATAAAGATGCAAATATTAGTCTTAATCCTAACAACGTAAAGGTATGGTGTCATATATGCCACAACAAACATCACAAAAGATTTTGTGGTGGTGGACATAAGAGAAAGGAAAAGGCAGTCTATATTATATATGGGCCACCAATGAGTGGTAAGTCCAGTTATGTTATTGAACACATGGAACTAGGAGATATAGTTGTTGATATAGATAAACTATATGCAGCAGTATCATTTATGGATGAATATGATAAGCCTGATAATCTTAAGTATAATGTATTCTCTATAAGAAATCACATCATAGATAATATTAGAACTAGATATGGTGGATTTAGAACAGCATGGATTGTTGGTGGTTATGCTAATAAAGTTGAAAGGGAAAGGCTAGCTAATGAGCTAGGAGCAAAGCTTATATTAATTAATGCAACTAAAGAAGAATGTATTAATAGGCTAGATACTTGTAATGATTATAGACAAGAGCATAAAGATGATTGGATAACTTATATTAATAAATGGTTTGATGAATTCATTGAATAACCTACCCCCCATTAAAAATTTTTAATGGCTAAGGGAGGACCGAAGGGTAGGGAAGGTAATTAGCGTGCAAGATAAAATTTTGACTTTTTTGTGAAAAGTTTTGAAAGAAAATTAGAAAGTTGGTGAGGTTAATGGATGTTCAAAAAGAATATGAAAGAATTAAAGCTTTATTTGATGGAGCTGATGAAAGTCAACTTAGTTTAATTGATGGAACACTTTGGGAAGCAGCACGAATCAGAGTTGAATTAAATAGTCTTCATGAAATAGTAAAACAAAGTGGATTAATAAAAGTTCATCCACAAAATCCAGGATTACAAAAAGAATTACCAGTATCTAAGTTAATAGTTAAGGCTAGAGCAAATTATTTAAATTATATCTCTAAGTTAGCAAGTCTACTTGGTAAGAATATTGATGATGAAGATGAAGATTTAAGTGATTATGAATAATAGTTATATAATTCAATATTATGATTTAATAAAGGTTGGAGAAATAATAGTTGGGCATGAGTTAATGTTACAGCTAGAGAAATTAGTAAAAGAAATAAGAGATCCTATTTATCAAAATATAAATAATATAAAAGTTGATTTAGATGAATCAGAAAAAAGAATAAGGTTTATAGAAAGTGAATGTAAACACTTTGAAGCTCCTTATGCTGGTAAACCATTTTTATTAGAATTATTTCAGAAAGCTTTTGTTGAAGCAATATTTGCAATAAAAATTTATGATGAAGAATTAGGAAGGTATGTCCGTAAATATCAGGATATACTTTTTTTAGTTGGAAGAAAAAATGGTAAGACTCCACTTATAAGTGCTATTTGTTTAAGTGAATGGTTTTGTGGGCCAATTGGACTTAAGATTTTATGTGCATCTAATGATGATACTCAAGCAGATTTGATGTTCCAGGCAATAAATGCTATGAGAGAAGAAAGTAAAACATTAGAAAAGGTAACTAGAAAAAATCTTAAGGGTATTTTCTTTGGTAATCCTAAGCAGAAGAAGAAAAAAGGAAAGTTTAGTTATCAAAATAAAGGTAATATTAAAAAGCTTAGTGCAAAAACAGGAGCAAAAGAAGGTAGAAATATTGGTATTGGTGCAGTTGATGAAGTTTTTGAAATGGAAGATGATAGCACAGTAATGCCAATAAGACAAGCTTTATCAACTCAAGATGAACCATTGTATTTTGAACTTACAACAGAAGGTTTTACTAATGATGGTTACTTAGATGAAAGATTAAGAGATGCTAGAAAAGTTCTTAAGGGAGAAATGCAGAATGAAAGATGGTTAATATGGATGTACACTCAAGATAATGAGCAGGAAGTATGGCAGAATGAAGAATCCTGGTATAAATCTAATCCAGGACTAGGCAAAATTAAAAAGTGGTCTTTCTTAAGAAGAATGATAGAAGAATCTAAAACAAGTACTAGTAAAAAAGCATTTGTATTAGCAAAGGATTTTAATGTAAAACAAAATAATGCTCAAGCCTGGTTATCAACTAAGGACATAGAAAATGATTTAACATTTGATATAGAAGAACTTAGAGGATCAATTGCTATTGGAGGAACAGATTTATCAGAAACTGGTGATTTAACTAATGCAAGAGCACTAATTTATAATCCAAAGACTAGAATAAAGTACACTATTAGTAAATATTTTATTCCTTATTCAAAGCTAGAGGAAGCAAGTAATGAAGATAGAGAAAAGTATAAAGAATGGGCCAAACAAGGTCATTTATATGTTTGTGAGGATAATGAAGTAAATCAATCAGATGTAGTTGCCTGGTTTGTAATGCTATATAAGAAGTATAAAATTAGATGCTTATATACTGGGTATGATAAATGGCAGGCAAAAGCTTTTGTTAATGAAATGAAAGATTATGGCTTTGATTTAGAGAAAATAGGACAAGGATTTGATTTATCTAATGCTATGAATAGTTTAGAAATGGATTTAAAGCAGAATTTAGTTAATTATAATCAAAATCCAATAGATAAATATTGTCTTGAAAATGTTACTGCAAAATGGAATTCGGCAGGGACTAAGAGAATGCCAATAAAAGTACAAGGTGATGTTACAAAAAAGATAGATGGAGCTGTAACAATGCTTATATGCTATGAAACACTAGATAGATATAGAAAAGAGTATATGGATATTGTAAGTAGGAGGTGATTTAAATAGGGATTTTAACTAATTTAATTAAGAATAGACAAGATAAAAAGACGGCACTAGCATATGCAAAAATGATGAATGGATATTCTCCTATTTTTTCTAACTTTGGTGATGATATATATGCTAGTGATTTAGTTCAGATAGCTATTGGGCGAATTTGTACTGAAATGAGCAAATTAAATCCTAAACACATTAGAACAGATAGTACAAGTGGATTACAAACAGTAGTTAATAGTGATATTGGAAAGTTATTAAAGTTTGGCCCTAATCCTTTAATGACAACTAGTGATTTTTTAGAAAAGATAACTTATCTAAGAGAAATAAATAAAAATGCTTATATATATCCTGAATACAGAACAATACCATTAGGAGATGGATATTACAAAAGAGAATATATTGCCTTATGGCCATTGAATCCAACAGAAGTAAATTATTTAGAAGATGAAGCAGGAAATATATATATTAGATTCTTTTTTGCAGATGGTGAGCCTTATACATTTCCATATGCGGATATAATTCATTGGAGAAAAGATTTTACTGCTAATGAGTTTGTTGGTGGAGATATAAATGGTGGAGCTAATAATAAAGCTTTACTTAAGTTATTACAAACTGATGATATTGTAATACAAGGAATAGATAAGGGAATAAAAGCAGGACTTACAATTAAGGGAATATTAAAAATTAATACTTTACTCGATGATGATGAACAGAGAAAAGAAAGAGAAAAGTTTGAAACTAAGATGACAGATTTAAAAAATGGCATCTTGCCGATAGATTTAAAAAGTGATTTTACTCCTATAACAATAGATCCTAAGTTAATAGATAAAGATACTATAGAATTTATTGAAAAAAGAATACTAGCTAACTATGGAGTGCCGTTAAAAATATTTAATGGGGATTTTACAGAAGAGGATTACCAAGCATGGTATGAGCAAAAATTAGAATCTATGATAATAGGATTAGGAAGAGCATTTTATAAGTTATTTACCCAAAGAGAATTGGAAGTAGGGAATGAGATTACTTTCTATAATCAAGGTCTTATGTATATGAATACTAAAAATAAAATAGCAGCAGTTGATATTTTAAGTAGAATAGGTACTCTTACAGATAATGAAATTCTTGCAGTATTCGGTTATCCTCCATTTGAAGGTGGGAATATTAGAAATAAATCTCTTAATTATATTAATAGAGATATTGCTGACACCTATCAGTTATCAAAAACTAAGCCAGGAAAGGGTGAAGAAAGTTGAGTAAGCTAAAGAATGAGCAAAGATTCGTTGAAATGAGAGCAGTTGATAATTCAGAAGGCAAAATGGTTATTGAAGGTTATGCCATAACATATGATCAACCAGCTACTCATGAATATGGAAGTAGAAAATTCACAGAAATTATTAAAAGGGGTGCATTAGATTATACAGATATGAAAGATGTACCACTTAGATATAATCATAATGATACATGGTGCATTATGGCTAGGACTAGAAATAATAGTTTGCAGCTTATAAAAGATGAAAAAGGATTAAAGATAATAGCAGATCTAATTGATACTCAAAGTAATAGAGACATCTATAAATCAATTCAAGAAGGATTGATTGATAAGATGTCTTTTGCTTTTACTGTAGCAGATAGAGGTGACAATTGGAGCTATGGTGAAAATGAAACAATAAGAGAAGTAATAAATATAAATAAACTTTATGATGTTAGCGTGGTGGATACCCCGTTTTATGATACGACTTCCGTTTATTCAAGGAGCTTTGAATTATTGGAGAATAATTTAAAACAGCTGGAGAGCTTTGACTTGAGAAAGCGTAAGTTAGAAATGCTATATAAATAAAAATAATAAATGAAGTGAGGTAGAAAGAATGAATTATTTACAAATGTTACAAGATGCAAGAGAAAAGAGAGCAACTTTATGTACAAGTATAAGGTCAGCAGTAACAGCAGAGGAATTGGATAAAATAGAGTTAGAGTTAAGAAAGTTAGATTTAGAAATTAAGGATTTAGAAGAAAAAGTTGCAGAGGAAGAGGCAGCTAAAAGAAGTGTAGGTGATAATAATCCACAAGGTGGATTTAATCCTATAGCAACTTATAGAAATGTTCCGCAAAATCCAGAAAGAAGAAATTCAGAAGAAGATATATTTGGAACAATGGAGTACAGACAAGCTTTTAGGAATTATGTTGTTAATGGGACACCGATACCTGAAGAATTTAGAAGTGTTGAACAAAGAGCTGATGCACTTACAGTAGTAGGAGATGTTGGAGCAGTTATCCCAACAACTATTATGAATAAAGTAATAGAAGATTTAACTGTAGAAGGAAAAATAATTAATAGAATTACTCAAACAACATTCCAAGGTGGAGTTCAAATACCTATATCTGATATTAATCCAACTGCTACATGGTTAGCATCTGAAGAAGAAGTATCAGATGAACAAAAAGCAGAAATGAAAGCAAGTGTGAAATTTAGTTATCATGTTTTAGAAGCAAAAGTTGCAATAGGATTATTAACATCAACAGTAACTTTAGGTGTATTTGAATCAACTGTAGTTAAGCAGCTTAAAAAGGCTATGATAAAAGCTATTGAAACAGCAGTAATTAGTGGCACTGGATTAGGTCAACCAAAAGGATTAACTAAATATACATTACCAGAAGATCAAGTAATTGAATTTACAGATAAAGAAATTGGAACAGTCAAAGGATGGGCAAGAGCAGAAGCAGCTATTCCAGAAGCTTATGAAGATAGTGAAATCTATTTAATGAATAAGCAAACTTGGGAGATGTATTTAAATGGAATGACAGATACTAATGGCCAAAAAATAGGTTTAGGAAAAATAAATGAAAAGGGTCAAAAAATACTTAATGGTAGAGAAGTTCTTACTACTGATAAATTACCTAGATTTGATAATGCATCAGAAGGTGGTATTTTTGGAGCTTTAGTTAATTTAGAAGATTATATATTAAATTCTAATTTAGCAATGTACTATAAGAAATACTTTAATGAAGATAAGAATAAATGGATTCATAAGGCTTTAATGATAGCTGATGGTCAAATGGCAATTGGTGAAGTAAATTCAACGCTTATTGGAGCAAAGGGGTTAATATACTTAAAGAAAAAGGCAACAGTTTAGGTGAATTAAATGGGAGATAATCTTGTAGAAAGTGTTAAGGATTATTTAGGAATAACAACAGATGATGAAGATGTAACTAGGAATATTTCTATTAAATCTAATGCTGTAAAAAACTATTTAATTAAAGCTGGAGCAACTATAGGAACTATAGACTATAGTGAAGAAGTTGTAGCTTGCATTGCTACAGGAGTAAATGATTTATTAAATAATAAGGCTGGAGATACTAAGTTTTCTCCAGCTTTCAATATGCTTGCAATGCAAATATGTAGGGGGTGAATATATGCAGTTTATTAATCCAATTTATTTAGTATCTATGATTTATGAAGAGAATAATATAGGATCATATTCACCAAAGGAAGAAAAAAGAAAAGTTTTATCAAGTATTTCTTCAGTAAAGCAAAGTGAATTTTATCAAGCACAAATTTCAGGATTAAAACCTGAAATAGTATTTAAAATAAGGAGCTTTGAATATAAGGGAGAGGAAAGTGTTATATACAATAATAAAAAATATGATGTTATTAGAACTTATAATACTTTAGAAGGAATAATTGAAATAGTATGTACTGAAAAAATAGGTGATATAGATGGGCAAAAGTAAAATAACAGGTATTTCAAATGAATTTGCTAAAATCTTATCTGAATATAAAGAAGAAGTGATGGTAGGAATGACTACTGTAAGAGAACAAGTAGCAAAGGAAACAGTAAAAGAGTTAAAAAGTACCAGTCCGAAGAAAAAAGGAGCTGGTGGAGGTAAATATGCTAAGGGGTGGAAAGTTTCTGATATTAGAGGAAGAATGATTATTCATAATAAAAAATATCAATTAACTCATCTATTAGAATATGGCCATGCTAAAGTTAATGGAGGAAGAGTTCCTGCCAAAGTTCATATAAGACCAGCTGAAGAAAGAGCAATAGAAAGTTATATAAGAGGTGTAGAGAAGGTGATTAAAAGGTGATCCTAGAGGAATTGTATTTAATTTTAAAAAGTACTGGATTACCTGTTGCATATTCGCATTTTAATGAAAGAAAATCTCCACCATATATAACTTATTTAAGTGCATACAGTTCTAATTTTAATGCAGATAATAGAGTTTATAAAAAAATAGACAATATTCAAATAGAATTATATACAAAGAATAAGGACTTAGAAGTTGAAGAGAAATTAGAAGATTTACTAGATGAAAATGAAATAGCTTATGAAACTACTGAAGAATGGATAGATTCAGAGAAATTATTTCAGAAAATATATGAAGTGAGGTTGATATAAATGCCAGAAAATAAAGTTACATTTGGACTTAAAAACGTTCATTATGCTACTTATACTGTAGCTGATGGAACAATAACATATGAGAAACCTAAAAAAGTTCCAGGAGCAGTAGAAATATCACTTGATCCAAGAGGAGAGATGAGTGAATTTTATGCAGATGATATTTTGTATTATTCAGCGTCTAATAACCAAGGGTATGATGGAACTTTAAATATTGCTAATATACCAGAACAATTTGCTATAGATTGTTTAGGTGAAGTAAAAGATGAAACAGATATGGTTATTACTGAAAAATCTAATGGAGTAGGAAAAAATTTCGCATTATTATTTGAGTTTGATGGTGATGCTAAGGCTATAAGGCACGTTTTATATAATTGCAGTGCTAATAGACCAAAGATAGGTTCTAGTACAAAAACTAATAATAAGGAGCCTAACACAAATGAATTAACTTTTGTAGCAAGTCCAAGAGAAACAGATTTAGCTGTAAAAACTAAAACTACTGTAAATACACCTGAACCTATTTATAATAATTGGTATTCAAAAGTTTATGAAAAAACAGGAGTAGGTGCATAGTATGGAAAAAACAATAATAATAGATGGTAAAAGTGTAAGTTTTAAATCTACAGCTGCAACTCCATTAAGATACAAAGCACAGTTTAGAAAAGATTTTTTCTCAGATATTTTAAAGCTTAGTGGATTAGAAGGACTAGATTTAGGGAAAGTTGATACAGAAAAGATAGATAAACTAGATTTTGAAGTGTTTTATAATATTATATGGGTACTTGCTAAAACATCAGATAAATCAATACCAGATCCAATGAGTTGGTTAGATGGATTCGATGAGTTTCCATTACTAGAGATAATTCCAGAATTGCAAGATTTAATATTATCTAGCATTCAAACTAAAAAAAAATAGAAAATGAAGAGGGGAATAGTGAAGAAATGACAACTGAACTATTCCTTTTCTTATGTAAAAAGGTTGATTTAAGTAAGGAAGATATGGAAGATATGACTATTGGAATGTGCATTGACTATATGGAAGAAGTTATAGAAATGAATAACGGAGAAAAGAAACAAAAAGCTAGAAAAGCAACACAAGCTGATTTTGATTCATTCTAGGAGGTGATAAGTTGGCTACTAAAAGCAGAATACAAGGTATAACTATTGAACTTGATGGAGAAGTTACAGGATTAGAAAAAGCTTTGAAAGATGTAACGATGAAATCTGTAGATTTACAAGGAGAGCTTAGAGATGTAGATAGACTTTTAAAATTTGATCCAGGGAATGTTGAAGCTTTAGCTCAAAAGCAAGATATATTAACTAAGCAAATAGAGAATACTACTGAAAAGTTAGATAGATTGAAATCAGCTCAAGATGAAGTAGAAAAACAATTTCAAAATGGAGATATTGGAGAAAAGCAATATAGGGCATTTAAAAGAGAAGTTGAATATACAGAGAAGTCTATAAAAGACTTGAATAGTAGATTATCAGAAATAAGCGGTTCAGAAGTAAGTGAGTTAAAGAAAGATTTTAATAAGCTTGAAGAAAGCACAGAAGAAGCAAAAGATGGCATTAAAGATGTAGGAAGTGAGCTTTTAAACTTAGCAGCAGGAACAGCAGCTGTAATAACAGTTGGTGAAGTATTGGAAAAAGCACTAGATGTATCCTCGTTAAATACTAAAATTGATATTTCTTTTGATGTACCAGAAGAATCTATAGGTAGTGTAAAGGAGGCAACTAATGCAGTTATAGCATATGGAGTTGATGCAGAAGAAGCATTAGAAGGTGTAAGAAGACAATGGGCACTTAATAAAGGTTACAGTGATGAAGAAAAAATAAGTATGACAAAATATGCAGCAGCAATAACAAATGCTTATGCTGGGATAGATTTTAATGAGTTAATTCAGGAAAGTTATGAATTATCAAGTTCATTACAACTAAATAATGATGAATCTTTAGGACTGACAAATAGTCTTTTAAAGATAGGATTTCCACCAGATCAATTAGATATTATAACAGAGTATGGATCTCAACTAAGTAGAGCAGGATATACGGCAGAAGAAATACAAGCAATTATGAAAGCAGGAGTTGAAACAGGAAGTTGGAATATAGATAATCTACTAGATGGATTAAAAGAAGGAAGAATAGTTTTAAGTGAATTTGGCCAAGGGATTGATGAAGCAACAGCAGAGCTATTTTCTAAGATAGGAATATCTAAAGATCAAGTAGAGTCTTGGGGGCAAGCTGTAGCTAATGGTGGTGAAAGTGGGAAAAGTGCTATGGTTGAAGTTGCTAAAGCTATTTCAAATATTGAAGATAGTACTCTTCAAAATCAGATTGGAGTAAAAGTTTATGGAACACTATGGGAAGAACAAGGAGCTGCAATAACTAATACAATAATTAGAGCAAATGATGAGGTAGTATCACTTAAAGATAATCAAGAAGGCTTAAATAGTACTGTAAATTCTTTAGATTCAGATCCGGCAATAGCAATGAAACAAGCAATGTTAGATTTGCAGTTATCAATGCAACCACTATTAAGTGTTATAGCAGATATAATCGGGAAGATAGCACAATGGATTCAAGATAATCCAACTCTTACAGGAACAATAGTTGCAATAGTAACAGTTTTAGGAGTTTTAATGGGGATATTCATGGCTTTATCTCCAATTATGACTGTATTACAAGTATTAGCAGGTGCATTAGGAGTAAGTGTAGGAGCAATTGCAGCACCAGTATTAATTGTTATTGGAGTAATAGCAGCACTAATAGCAATAGGGGTGGCACTTTATAAAAATTGGGATGAAATTAAAGCTAAATGTATAGAGATATGGAATAGTATAAAAGGCTTCTTTAATGAAACATGGCAAAGTATAAAAACTACATTTATGAATTCATTATCAAATATTTTTAGTACTGTTATAGATAAATTTAATAATATAAAATCATCTATCTCTAATAAGATGTATGAAGTTAAAAGCAGTATATCTAGCATATGGAGCAATGTCATGGACTTCTTTAGAAATATTAATCTATTTGATATAGGAAGAAATATAATACAAGGGCTTATAAATGGTGTGAAAAATATGGCATCAAGCTTAGTTAATAGTGTCAAAGGCGTTGTTGATGGTGCTATTGAAGGAGCTAAGAATTTATTAGGAATACATTCTCCATCTAGAGTATTTATGGAATTTGGTGAGTATTCAGGAGAAGGGTTCATTAATGGAATAGAGTCTATGAAAAATGCAGTGGCAAAAGCTGGACAAGATATGGCTGATGCTTCAATTTCTTTAGTACCAAATGTTCAGAATTCAGGAATAAATCAAATAAATAGTATTATGGAAAATTCAGATGATACTAGACAAATTTTCGTATTACAACAATACATGGACAGTAATGAAATAGCCGAATATACCTATCAATTGGTAGGTGGAAAGTTAGCATTGGCAGGAAAGAGGAGAAGATAATGCTAATAAATAATGTAGACATATCTGCTTTTAATGCTAAATTACTAAAAGTAGATATACAAAACTCTAGTTATAGTAACAATAGTAATTGGAGCTTGAAAAATATAAATCCTGTATTTATAGAAAATTATTATACATTTAAAAAAATAAGAATAGAGTTATTGTTTAATGATGAGAATAGAGAAAGAAATCTATTAAATATAAGTAATCTAATGAGCTTATTAAAAAGAGAAGTTATTTTAAAGATAGATGGATATAAAAATTATTATAAATGTATATTATCAGAAGATGAAACGATTAAGACTCCATCACTATATGTTTATAAGAAGGATTTAATATTTTTAGGATATGAATATGGGAAAGATATAACAGAGTTAATGAATAGAATAGCTAATAAAACTATTAATATTTCTGGTAATCTAGAAACTCCGGCAATTTTAGAGGTAATACCAAGCATAGATTTAATAGACTTAATCATAAATGGACTTGATGAAGAACCTATAATTTTAAAGAATCTAAAAGCTAATAAAAAGATAATAGTAAATGGTGAAGATGGAACAGTAACAGTAGATGGTGTAAATAAATATTCAGATACAGATATGTGGGGATTCCCAAGATTAAAGCCAGGAGCTAATACTATTACAGTAAGCAAAAACAATGTAGATATAACAATAAAATATAAACCAAGATATATCTAATGTGTTCAAATTGAATACATTTTTTTAATTAGGAGGAGTAGGTATGTTTATAAGAAAAAAGACATTATTAAATATGATTGAAGTGTTAAAGGGAGAAGTAGTTAATCTTAAGGAAAGAGTATCAGAATTAGAAACTCTTAATACTAGTAAAAAGATTAATTTTAATATTGATGGTAAAGAAATAGGAACAATTATAGCTGAGAAAATATGTTTAGCTAGTACAGAACCTATAGCAAGTTTTGATAGTAATGGACTTACTATTAAAGGTGAGATAAATATTAATGGATACAAGGAGGAGAAGCAATGCTAAATATAACTGAAAATATTACTATAAGTGGAACTGTAACAATAGAAAACAAACAAATAATAAATATGGTAGGTAGCATAGGTGGAGATTATCCTAATCTCACTGTTAGTATTTTAGATAAAGAGGGATTTAAAGCTAATTTTATTACTTGCAAAGAAGGAGTAAATGAATTTATAGAAAAGGTACTAAATAAAGAGTATGAAGCATTAGGAGGAACTATAAATGAGTAAAATCAAAATTACTAATTTTGAAATGTTAAATGGATTAAATACTTTAGGGACATTAGCAAGATATAAATTACCTGTAAAAATATCTTATGGTATTAAAAAGAATATAGAAATTATTTCAAGAGAAATTAAGATATACGAAGAGGAAAGAGCAGTATTAATTGATAAGTATGGAGAGAAAGACAAAGATGGGAAAGTAAAAATAGAAAATAATAACTTTCTAATTAAAGATGTTGAGAATTTTAATAAAGATATACGAGAATTGCAGAGTATAGAAAATGAAATAGAAACTTATGATATATCTTTAGACCTTCTTTTAAATTCTAATATAGAATTAACTACAGCTGAATTAACAAGTATTGAGTTTTTGCTTAAGTAGCATTCTATAAACTTCTAAGAAAGGAGGGGAAGAATGTTACAACTATATGATAAGAATAAAAACAAATTAAAGGGGTTAACTAAATATAAAGATTTTTGTATAGAAAGTGTTCTTAAAACTGGAGATAAGACACTTTCTTTTTTATATCCTTCTAAATTTATAGATGGAATAGTAGAGGAAGGATATATAAGAAGTAAGACTGATGAATTTGTTATTAAGGAAATAGCAGACCGCGGAGAATGGACTTCTATTAAAGCGCAGATGAATGTAGAAGATCTAGAGGGTAAGGCGTGGGAACATTTTAATACTACCGAACAAACAATAGAGAATTGTCTTAACCTAGCTTGTGCTGGTACAGGGTGGACAGTGCAAGTAAACAATATTATTAAAAAGAGAACTTTAAGAAAAACTAATTGCAGTAGTTGGGATTTGATACAAGAAGCTAAAAAGATTTATAGAGTAGAAATAGAATTTGATACTTTAAATAAAGTGGTAAAAGTATATGAAAAACTAGGGCAGGATAAGGGTGTTTATTTCTCGGATGAAATTAATTTAAAAACTTTAAATATAGAAAGTAACTCATATGACTTCTATACAAAAATAATCGCTATTGGCAAAGAAAATATAAAGGTAGAAGTAGAAAATTTTCAGTACTCAATTAAATTAAAAACTTTAATATGGAAAGATGAAAGATATACAGTTTTAGAAAATTTAAGGGAAGATGCGGCAGCAAAGCTAAAAGAATTGTCTAAACCTAGAAAGTCTTATAGCGCTGATGTAATAGACTTAGCAAAGCTAAATTTTAAGTATAAAAATATCTTAGATTACAAGCTAGGTGATACTATAACTCTTATATCTAAAGACAAGAAAATAAGGGAAAAACAAAGGATAGTAAAAATTACAGACTATCCAGATGAGCCAGAGCGTAATTCATGTGAGATTGCTAATACTACGTTAGATTTTATTGATATACAAAAAGAATTTCAAGATACAGCAGACACGGTAAATAATATAACAGAAGATAATGGAACTGTATCACAAGAAGCTATTAAAGTAGCAGTAAAGAGTCTAGTAATAGATAAAGCCGATATAGGTAGCTTAAATGCAGCAGTAGCAAGAATAGGTAGTCTAGAAACTACTAAAGCAAATATAACTGACTTAACTGCTATAAATGCAAATATATCTAATTTACAGGCTAATAAGGCAAACATAACAGACCTTACAGCTACAAATATAAAATTTGATGTTGCAGAAGGGAGCACTTTAAGCCTGCAAACTTTACTTTCTAAATTCATTACAGGAGAAAACGGACAATTCTTAAACCTTACTACTGATAATGTAGTTATAGCAAATGCTGTAATAAAAGATACTATAGCAGCAAATATAAGTGTACAAGACTTAAAAGCAGGAAATATTGATGCTAATAGATTTAATATAGTTGGTACTAATGGGAACTTACTTATTAAAGATAATACTATACAAATAAAAGATAGTACGAGAGTAAGAGTTCAAATAGGTAAAGATGCATCTAATGATTATAGTATGTATGTTTGGGATGCAACAGGTAAGTTAATGTTTGATGCTACTGGACTAAAAGCTGATGGTATTAAATCTAAGATAATACGTGATGATATGGTTTCAGATACAGCCAATATAAGTGGATCAAAAATTAATATTAGTAGTTTAATTACAGAAGTAAATAAAGATACTAACACACAGTTAATTAAAGCTAGTAAAGTAGCAGTAGATTTAACAGGACAAAGTTTAGAAGTAAGTTTTAATAGTCTTAAGAGTAATTTAGATAGTAAAGAAAGTAGAAACTATATAAGAAATGGTAATTCAGTAGCTAATGACTATTTTACTTATCTTGCTATAGAAGAAGTTGAAGGAAAAAGATGCTTTTATCAGACTCATAAAGGCTCTGGAGAAAGATATATAATGACTACTAGATACTTAGAAGATCTAGCGGGGAAAACAGTAACTCTATCTTTTTTAGCTAAACAAACTAGTAATTTAAATCAATCAGAAGTGTTTATTTTATCTAGGAAAAAAGGTTCAATTAAAGATTTTGATTATGCACCATTTAAAACATATAGGTATACAGAAAAACTAACTCAGTATAAATGGACATATACATTTCCTGGTGACATAGATAGCTTTTATATAAGGTGGGACAATAATGGTTCTAGTGATGGAGTAGATGCTAGATTATGGATTACAGATATTAAATTAGAAATAGGAGAAAATCTTAACCCAGTATATTCAATAGCACCAGAAGATTTAGACTCTAAAATAAAAGCTAACACAACATCTATAGAAGTAGTACAAGGAAGTATAGCAACTCTTATAAGCGATACAACTATAGAAAAAAATGGAACAACTACAAAATTAAAAGATGCTTATTCTACTTTAGAACAAACTGTTAGCGGAATTAACTCAACTGTGGCTAGTCATACATCATCAATATCAAGTGTTCAAGCAACTGCAGATAGTAAAGCTAAAGTATTTATATCCACTCCAACTACTCCATATAAAGTTGGAGATATATGGACAGGCGGGCCAAGTGGCGAACTAATGAAATGCAAAGTAGCTAGAGCAAGTGGTTCATATGTTGCTGCAGATTGGGAAAAAGCTTCTAAATATACGGATGATACTAAAGCTAATGCAGTAGAAGGAAGCTTAAACACTTTAAGTGGGAAAGTTACTACAGTAGAAAGTAATTATATTAGTTTAAGTCAAGATTTAAGTGGATTTAAAACTACAGTTTCTAATACTTATGGCACTAAAGCAGAATTAAGTAATCTTAGCGGAACAGTATCTAGTATAACAAGTAGAGTATCTACAGCAGAGAGTTCTATTACACAACTTAATAATAAAATTACTCAAAAAGTAGAAGCTACTGAAGTAAATACTATAGTTAATAATGTAGTAGAAAATCTTCAAGTTGGTGGAAGAAACCTTTGGATAAAATCAAAAACAACAGGGTATTCAGCAATTGAAAGCTTAGGAAGTAACCATATAACAGGACAAACTGAATGTTATAGACTTAATAATGGTGCTGCATTAAGCTTTAACATTGAGCCTGAATTTAGTTCAAGGCTTTATAGAAAAGTTACTTTTAGTGCTTGGGTTAAATATGACAATGTAGTTCAAGGAGTAAATTCTTGGAATAGATTTAATATATTCAAACATATTTTAGTTAGAAAAAATAGTTCTTCAGGGGTAACTTCATCACAAGATTATCCAACCCTTGCTGGATTCATAGGAACTTCTGATTGGAAGTTTGTTTCATATACTTATGATTATTCTTCAAATATTAACTATGACATGATAAAAACTTCATTAAGGTTCAACTTAGAATCAGCAGCAAGTGGAACGGCTTGGGTAACAGGAATAAAAGTTGAAATTGGAGATAAGGCAACAGATTATTCAGATGCGCCAGAAGATGTGGACGAAGCTATTACAACAGTAGATGGTAGAGTTACTACTTTAAATACAAGCTTAACAACTACTAATAATAAAGTAGCAACAATAGAAACTAGCTTAAATTCTATAACAAGTAGAGTATCTAGTACAGAAAGTTCTATAACTACTATAAATGGAAATGTATCTAGTTTACAAAGCAGGATATCAACAGCAGAAAATAAAATAACATCTGATGCAATAGTATCTACAGTTAGAAGCTCTACAGCTTATACAACTGATTTAAATGCTAAAGCTAATCAAAGTGCTTTAAATACTACAAATAGTAATGTAAGTGGACTTACAACTAGAATTAATACAGTAGAGCAAAGTATAACAGCTACAGCTATAACTACTACAATAAGTAGTGCAATAAATGCTGGTACAAGTAGTATAACTACAACACAATTTGTAATGGATAAGACAGGATTTACAGTTAAAAATGGTGCTATAAAGATACAAAATAAAGCTGGAACTAATGTATTAACATCAGATACAAATGGAAATTTAACTATTACAGGGACATTTGTTAATAAAAGTAATAATGGTGTAGATGCAATTAAGATAGATTCTACGAATATATATTTTTATGATTGGGATAGAAATGCTAGAGAACTAGGTATAATATATAGTTCAAATCTTACTGATTATCCTAATGTAAAAGGGTTTTCCTTGGCTCATAATCAACAAGGATATATGACTTTAGGGTACAGAACTGGTAGTAACTCTTTTGGAAGTTATGTGACATTCGATAAATATGGTACTAATCCAAATTACGCAGCACCTATTAGAGTGCATGAAAGTTCTGTTTTTCATAGTGCTGTTAATATACAAGATAGAGTTTATATACCAGCTAAAATATGTTTTGAAGGAGGTCTTAATTCTACAACTCCACAAATTTTTAAAAACACAAGCGACTCAAGAAATATTCTTATTTCACAAGTTTCGGTTAATGCTGTAAATGATGGGTATATGATTCAATCAAATACGGGAGGTGTTTTATTCTCTATTTTAGCAGGTAGTAGTTATCCAGCATACTTTAATACAAATGTAAAAATAAATGGAAACTATACAGCCACAGGTTCTAAAAATTCTTTGCAGTATACTGAGCATTATGGGGAAAGACTTATAAACGCTTATGAAACTGCTGAGTACTATTTCGGAGATATAGGTAGTGGAGTAATAAAGGATGGAGAGTGTATTGTATGGATAGATGATATCCTTCAGGAATGTATAAATACTGATGTAGAATATCATGTGTTTACACAAGTTTATCATGGAAGTATTACAAGAATAGAAAGATATAAAAATTACTTTATAGTGCATGGAGAAGATAATACAGAGTTTAGCTGGGAACTTAAAGCAAAGAGAATAGGATATGAGAATGTAAGATTAGATAAACCGGACACTGAGGAATATATAGATAATAGTCCAGTTTTCACAGATGAAGATTTACAAAGTAATACAAGTGAAGATTTATTGCTTCAAGAGTTAGATTATAAATTAGAAGATTTATTGATGGAGGTGGTTTAGATGAATAAAATATTAACAGGATACGCAGTAATAAAAGATGCAGTAGGACATAGAATAACCTATACTTATAGCGATGTGGATGAACAAGGAACTATAATATCTAGTAATAAAAAAGAAAGCTTTATAGTTTTAGATGATGATACTAAGAATTTAATCAAGAAATTAGAAAATAAAATAACAGAAAGATTATAAGGACTTAACTTCTCTTTAAAATATGTATATAATATAAAATATATACATATTTTAGGAGGGAATTATGAGAGTTAGTAAAAATATTATTATAAGTATTGTTATTACTTTAGTTACTGGTGTTGGAATTAGTGCATTAGTATTTAAACCAATGGGAACTGTAGCAACAGAAAAAAATAATGCAGAACTTTATGCAGAAATGAAGGAAAATGCTAAGGAAGAAGTTAAGGTGGAGTTACAAGAACAATTTAATAAGCAGTTAGCGGATGAAGTAGCTAAAATTAAAGAAGAAACTAATTTGCAAATAGAAAAGCTTAAAACGAATTATGATTCAGCTATAGCAGATGCAAAATTAGAACAAGCTAATAATATTCAAGCAGCTATTCAACAAGCTAATGCAGATGTACAAGCGAAAATAGAAAGCGCAACTTCTCCGGAAGAAATTGAGAGAAGAAGGCAAGAGGAAATGAAGAAAAATCCAGAAAAATATGGTTTAAACGATCCAGTACCACAACCAGGAAGTAATGGTGACTAATATAAATCTTTTAGAACTTACGAAAGTAGGTTCTTTTTATTTTCAATAAAGGAAGGTGAAGTATGGAGAATGAACTATTCAAAGTAATAATAAATAATGGAGCATGGGCAGTATTATTTGTATGGTTACTTATAGACACAAGAAAAGAAAGTAAAATAAGAGAAGAAAAATTGCAAAGTATAATTGATAAAAATCAAGATGTAATAAGTGATCTTGCTGAAAAGTTTGATGTAGTTGAGGATATTCAACATGATGTTACAGATATAAAAATGAAATTAGATAAGGTGGGATAATATGAGTAAATTAGTAGCTAAAATAACAAGTCTTATAGAAGTTAAAAAGATTATAGCTTTATTAGTTATAACAGTATTTTGTATTCTAAGTGCTAGAGAAGTAGTAAGCACAGAGCAATTTACTACAGTGGCAATAATGATTGTATCTTTTTATTTTGGACAATCTACAGTAAAAGGCACAGTAAAATCTACTAAGGAGCAGGAGTAATCTTGTTCTTTTTATATATTTTAAATATGAAAGGTGGAATAAATTATGAAAATAGCAGTAAGGGGAGGACATAATTTCTTAGCAACAGGAGCAAAAGCTTTAATAGATGAAGTTTTAGAAGATAGAAAAGTAAAAGATGCATTGATTAAATACTTAAAACAACTAGGACACGAGGTTTTAGATGTTACTCCAGGGAATATGGATACAGATAATGACCTTATGTATGGCGTGTCTAAGGCTAATTCTTGGGGTGCAGACATATTTATCTCTATACACTTTAACAAAGCTTACAATAGCTATAATGGTGCTATAGGAACTGAAACTTGGGTTTATTCTAAGACAGACAATATAAAGTTAGATGAAGAAGTTGCAGGAAGAATAGTAGATAGAATAGGAGCTTTAGGGTTTGTAAATAGAGGAATAAAAGAAAGAACAGATTTATATGAACTTAAAGCAACTAAAATGGCAAGTGTAATTGTAGAAGTATGTTTCGTAGAAGCTACAGAGGATGTTAACCTATATAAAAGATTAGGTCCAGATAGAATTGGACAAACTATAGCAGAAGCAATAGCTAATAAAAAAGTAGAAGTTAGTAAATTCCCATTACCACTAAAAATGGTTAGTGATGCAATGTCATATGATGGAGAAGTAAAGATATTTAATAAGGGAGATTTATTGACCGCAGATGCAGAAAATCAATGGGCGTATGCAATAGAATTAGATGGTAAGCGTTGTTGGGTAGAAAAAGCAAATGTTAAGTTGTTAGGTATAACAGATGAAAGATATAGAAGGTTTAGACTACAAGTTACAGAATATCCATGTAGGGTTTGGGCTAAAGAAATTAAACCATTCTATAAAGATGAATTAATAACTGCAAGGTTTGAAATGAGCGGGTATTATGCTTTAGATATAGATGGAGCAAGAGCATATATAAGAAAGAATGTAACTATGAATAGATAATTTTAAGGCTAGTAGGTGAGAAATTACTTACTAGCCTTTTTTATTTACTTTAAAATTCATATAAAAAGAATATTTTTGTCAAGAAAAAGGATTTTATAGAAATATACAGAATAAGTAGTATAGTAATGAAAAGCACAAAGGATATAAGGGGGGAAATAATAATGAAAAATGTAAAGAATTTAATAGAGGTTATAAAAAGTGCATTAGCTAGCAGTTTAAAGGCTAAAATAATAGCGGGAGTTGTAGGAGTCACAGTAGTTTCTGGCGTAGCGGGTGGTGGGTATTATTTATACACTACTAATGTTAATAGAAATGAATTGGAAGCTACTCAATTAACTCAAAAAGAAATAGATAAATTAAATTTAGAGAGAAAAGAAGCTGTTAGGACAGAAGAAGAAAAAGCTAAAGATGAGAAAATGAAAAAGCTAAATGGATTAAAGGTTGAATTAAAAGAATTAGACCCTAGTATTTCATTAGAGGATAATGTAAAAGATGAAGATGTTGATAAACTTATAGAGGACTACACAAAGAAGAAAAATGAATTAGTTGTTAAGAAAGAAGAAGAGAGTAAAAAGGAAGAAGAAAAGAAGAAGGAAGAATTAGCACAAAACACAGAAACTCCTAGTCAAGGTAGTGGTGGTAGTTCTAATAATTCTGGTACTAGTAACTCTGGTTCTGGTAACTCAAATCCTGGTACTGCACCTGAACAACCAGTACAAACACCTACACCTCCTCCTGTTGTTCCTCAAGAACCTGTAACACCACCACCTGCTCCAAATAGACCAGCTAGTGGAAATAAACCTGAGGTTGCAGCTGAGGTTCAAAGTCGTATGGGTTCTAATAATACTCCTAATAGTTCCATGTATACTCCTGGACAATTTAATACAGTTATGTCACTAGTTGATGGTTGGTTTAACGGAAGTCAAAGTAAGGATTCTATTAATTCCACTATGAGGACTCAATTTAAATCTGAGACTGATTTTCCAATACAAGTTACAGGTGCTGGAATTATAACAGTTCCTGGTTTAGATGCTACTTCTATAGTTAATTCTTTATTTATTAACTTTGGATATGCGACTAATGCATTTAATAAGTGTACAATTTATTATGATTCAGATTCGGATACTTCTACTGTGAAGTATATATGTGGTTCTAATTAATAAAATAAAATGGGGGAAATTGATATGGAGAGAGTATATATGATTACATCTAATAATTTAGATGATAAGTACGTAGTTGAAAAATCTATTACACTTAAATTAACTGATGAAAAATTTGAAGAAATAAGAGAACTTGCAATAGAGATTGACGATACTATTGAAGAAATACTTACATGTATTGTAGACAATAATTTAATAGATAAAATGGATCACAAAGATTTTAAGAAACTAGTAATAGATGCTTATTATAAAGAAATGTTTACTTTTTAATAAAAAAGCACCTAGATTTTAGTCTAGGTGCTTTTATATTTCAATTTAATCACCTCACTATTTATCAGATTGTAATTCTTTTATGTTGTTTAAATCAGTAAAGTCTTTTCCCTCAGCATATTTAAAAAACCTCTCTAATTCAGTAGAAGTTATTTTTAACATTCCAAGTTTTAATGCACTCAAATGTCCACCTTTTATAAGTTCATATACAGAGTTACTATTAATCCTTAATTTTTGAAACAACTTCGAGAGTGGAATGTTTAATTTTATCTATAAGATCATTAATTCCATTACAAGGAATATTTATTTCTAACTTTATAAACTCTTCTTTTATAATAATCACCTCATTTTAATTAATATCCAATTAAAAGAAATTTAAACAAGCTATAATAAATAAAATATATGAATATTTTAGTCACCATTTTAATACATATATAACATATGGAAGGTGGTGAGAAGATGCAAAGATTAAGAATAACAATAGATTTTAATAAAAACAGAGAAGATGATTTAAAGTTATATGAAGCATTATTAAGATATTCTAGTCCAGGAGCTCATATCAAAGATGTTCTTAAAGGATTAAGTCCGTTGCCTATTATATCCAATGGTGCTGAAAAGGAATAGAAGAGTAGGTCCGTACAGTACGGATATGTACGGACAAGCCTTTTAAAAGTATTAAGAAGAGTAATAATAGAAGTGGGGGAGAGTAGTATTGGGTAAGATAATAGAGTTAATTAATTCTATATTTAAAAAGGAAGAAGAAATAATTCTTGATGATAGATTTGAATTTAGACTTAATTCTAAAGAAAAGCAATTAATTAAAAAGTATTGTGATTTAAAACATATATCAGCTAGTGAATTCTTTAGATCTTTAGCAATAAAGGAAATAGATAATTTTATAAAATATAGTGGAAGATAGCATAAAATGATTATTTAAAATCAATTCAGATATTCATTTCTTAGATAGCTCATATCTAAATTTTATTTCATGAAAATACTTGTGTAAGAGAATATGTTGCAGATAAAACAATGCAACAAGTTTTAAGTAAAAATGCAGATATAGGATTTTGTGGACCTGAGCAAACTGTGTACATTAATAATCAAGGCAGAGAGGATTACCCAGTACTCTTTGCACAATTAACACAAACAGATGGAGCATTTTTAGTTGGAAGGGAAGCAGATGAAGATTTTAAATGGACTGATTTAAAAGGAGCAGAAGTTATAGGAGGAAGACCAGGTGGTGTTCCAGAAATGGCATTTGAATATGTATTAAAACAAAATGGATTAGATCCTAAAACTGATGTAAATATGGTAACTAATATAGATTTCACTGCTACATCAGGTGCTTTTAAAGCTGGTACAGGTGAATATGTAACATTATTTGAGCCAACAGCTTCTATGTTAGAAAAAGAAGGTAGTGGTAAGATTATAGCATCAATTGGAGAAGCAGTTGGAGACTTACCTTATACTTGTTTCTTTACAACTAAATCTTACATGGATAAAAACCCAGAAATACTTCAAAAATTTACAAATGCAATTTATAAAGGTCAACAATGGGTTGAATCACATAGTGATGAAGAAATAGCTGATTCAATAATTTCATTTTTCCCAGGAACCGATAAAGACATAATAGTTTCAGTTGTTAAGAATTACAAAGAGATAAATGCTATAGCTACTAAGCCATCAATTGAAGAAGAAGATCTAACTAGATTAATGGATGTAATAGAAAGTTATGATAGTGGCTTATTGACAGATAGACCGTCATTTGAAAAGATAGTTAATAATAGTTTTTCAGAAGAAGCAATGAATTCTAAGTAAATCTTCAAGAGCTAGCTCTAGAATACTAGAGCTAGCTAATAAACTTCTTTCTATAAATATTTACATAAATTAGAAAGGAGGTATAGATTTGAGTTTAATAGATATATCAAATATAAGTTTAACTTATCACTCTTTGAAGGGTGAGACAAAGGCTATAGAAAATGTAAATTTTTCAATAGAAAAGGGGGAGTTCGTTAGCATAATAGGACCATCAGGATGTGGAAAATCAACGCTTTTAAATATTATTAGTGGTCTTTTAAAACCTTCTGATGGAAAAATAATTTATATAGATAAAGATATAAATAATAGATTAGATAAAATGGGATACATGTTTCAAAAAGACTATTTGTTTAAATGGCTTTCTGTTAGAAGCAATGTATTATTAGGGTTAAAGATAAAAGGCTTAGATAATGAAGAAAATATACAAAGAGCTGACAAGTTGTTAGATAATTATCAATTATCTAAGTTTAAAAATCATAAGCCAGCAGAGCTTTCAGGAGGAATGAGGCAAAGGGTAGCACTTATTAGAACTCTTGCATTAAATCCAGATGTTCTACTTTTAGATGAGCCATTTTCAGCTTTAGATTATCAAACAAGGCTTAAAGTGTGTGATGATGTTAAGAGTATAATAAAAAGAGAAGGAAAAACAGCTATAATGGTAACTCATGATTTAGGAGAAGCAATTGCAACTTCTGATAGGATAATAGTTCTTACGAAAAGACCTGCAAAGGTAAAATTAGATGTAAAGATAACATTTAAAAATGCTGAGGCAACTCCGTTTCAAAGAAGAAAGGAACCAGAATTTAATGAATATTTTAATTTGCTATGGAAGGAGTTGGACAGTGTAAATGAGTAAAGAACATGAGGATTATATTAAAAAAGTAAAAAGAGATAGAATTAAGATAGCTGTATTTAGAGTAGCCATATTATTAATATTTATTGTTTTATGGGAAGTAGCAGCAAGGCTGAAATGGATAGATCCATTTCTAACATCAAGTCCATCTAGGATACTTGATTCATTTATATCTTTTGTAAAAGAAGGAACATTGCTTAAGCATATATTAATAACTTGTTATGAAACAATATTAGGATTTACATTAGGAACGGTGCTTGGAGCAATTATAGCTATTGTATTATGGGCATCACCTTTTACATCAAAAGTGTTAGATCCATACTTAGTAGTATTAAATGCTTTACCAAAAGTTGCACTTGCACCAATAGTAATATTTTGGGTAGGAAATGGTATGACAGCGATAATAGTTATAGCACTTTTAATTTCTATAGTAACTACAATAATAACAGTATTAACAGGCTTTAATGAAGTTGATAAAGGTAAACTAAAGCTTATGCAAACACTACAAGCTACAAAGTTTCAAACACTAAAGTATCTTGTATTCCCATCAAATATCCAAGTATTAATTTCTGCATTAAAAATAAATGTTGGTTTATCTTGGGTAGGGGTTATTATGGGTGAATTCTTAGTAGCAAGAGAAGGATTAGGATTTCTAATAGTATATGGTGGACAAATTTCACAATTAGATATGGTTATGATGAGTATTGTAATTCTTTCAGTAATAGCATTTGTTATGTATATGATTGTTGCAAAGATTGAAGAAAGATTAAAAAATATAAATTAGTGTTGAAATTAAAAAGCTGATAATAGTTTTATTATTAGCTTTTTAAAATTAAATTAAATTTATTTAAAGTTTCTTCGTTAATTTTAATATGTTTAAAATAAGTATTAATTATTAGGCGAAATTTGTAAAGATTTCAATTGTAAAAGTTAAAAATATTTGATAAAATGTATATTATATAATAATTGTGTAGATAAAATGAAAAGGTGGATTAAGTTATGAAAGAAACAGACAAGCTTTTTTCTACTATAATAAAGTGCTTGAAACCGTTTGTTAAAAAACTAAAAATTGTAATTAAACCATTGGGAAAGAGCATTAATAGGACAAGCAAAAAAATAAATAATACATACAAAAAAATGAATAAAAAAAATCCTTATATTGAACCAGTTGTTATGATTGGTATTCCTTGTTTATTTGTACTTGCTATGATATTAGGAATAAAGAGCTTTACAACTGTTGAGGAAATTAACATAACTAAAAACAGTGCAGAATATCTATATTATGAAAATAAGTATGATGAGTCAATTGAAGAATATAATAAAATGCAAAAAGAAGAAAATTGGCCAATTTGGACAGTAAAATCTGCTGATATATATTCTATAAAAGGTGATATTAAAAAATCAAGTTCTCTTTTAAAGGAAGCAATAATAAAAAGAGATAGAGTAATAAAAGAAGAGGGTTTTGATAACTATAAAGATAAAGATATAGAATTGATTAATTCTATGTTGTTTACCTTTATAATGAACAAAGAATATGATGAAGCTATTTCACTTGGAGAACAATATATAAATGAGTATGGAAGAAACAAAGAAATCTTAAAGACATTATTCTCAGCTTATATTTCAAATAACCATATATATAAAGCTGAAATGTTAACAGAAGAGTATCCTATAGATGAAAAATCAGCTTATGATGTTTGTGTGTTAGCTAATATGAATATGCTAATTAATAGATGGGATAAAGGACTTGAACTCTTAAAAGATGCATGGTATTTAGATAAGAATGAATTGAAAATATATGATGTTATAGAAGATATGTCTTCATTTAATAATGAAAAATTAATAGAATCAATACAAGCTAAGATAGAGAATAATACAAATGAGGATGCATATAAAATGCTTCTAGCAAAAGCTTATTCTGTTTCAAAAGAAACTGCAAATGATGCAGAAGAATTAATGAAAGATTTAGATGATAATAATGTTGATGGAATAGCAAGTGATTTTATAAACTATGAAATATGTAAATCTAGAAATAATAATTCAGAAGCAGAAGAGTATTTAGAAGAGGCTGAAAGAAAAGCAGAAAAAGAAAAGAAAGATTCATATGTAACATATTATATTTCAGCGGTAAAGGCATTTAATAATGAAAAGTATGAAGAAGCGTTTAACTTGGCTAAAAAAAGCATAATAGCCAATCAAGAATATACTAATAATTATGAAAGCTTAATTCCTGATATTTTATTAGCAAAAGGAAATATTAAGCCAACAGAAGCGTATTTTAGAACTGCTATGAAAAAAGAGCCATACAACTATGAAACAATAATTAAAATAGCAAATTATTATTCAAATTATGAATCTAATAATGAAAAGGCTAGGAATTATTATGAGTTAGCTTTAAATATTAAAAAAGATGATAGTGAGTTGTATTTTAAACTTGCTAAGCTAGATATAGTTGATGAAAAGTGGGAAGATGCTTCTAACAACTTAAAGGAAGCAATAAAGCTTGATGAAGATAATCCGGAATACTATAGAACTTTAGGTGCTGTATATTTAAAGAGTTCAAAGAATGAAGAGGGAATTGAGCTTACTCGTAAAGCTTATTCTATGAATGAAAAAGATATATTGGCATTAAATAATGCAGGTTGGTATTATTTAATGGTTGAAAATGATATTGCAAGAGGATATGAAAATATAAAAGCAGCATATGAAGAAATTCCAGCAAGTATGGACGAAAGTACTAAGAATTTTCTTATAGAAAATTATAATAAATCAAAAGAGGTTTATGATAAGTTTTTAAAAGATAGCTCCCAAGAGTTTAAAATAACAGGATTGAAACTGTTTTATTAAAAGTGCCAGTAGGCACTTTTTTTATGTAGAAAAACAATACAATTTCTGGTATTATTATAATTATATTATATATATAATTATATTTATGGGGGGATCTTATTGAAAAAATCTAAAAAAATAGTTAGGTTAATTGTAGTTATTTTAGTAATATGTATCGGGTTTATATTTATTTTTAAATCAAAATATTCAAATGATGTTACTATTAAAAAGTGGGATAATATATATAATGAAAGCAATATAAAATTCTTTTATGGAGAAAAGGATGATGAAAAAATAAAAATACTTAAAGATATGTATAGTATAGAAGAAAAATTAGAAGGTGAAAAAGATAAAGTTAAAAGGGCCATAAAAATATCGGAAATTTTAAATGAAATAATTACATTTGATGATGTTCCTAATACTAAAGGAATAAATGGATTTGATATATTAAAGGAAAAGAATGGAGCTAAGAAGGCTTCAGCTAGAGATCTTGGTATAATTTATAGAGATTTTCTTGAAAGTGTAGGGTACACAGCAAGACTTGGAGAGTTTAGAAGAACTGATGCTAAATTAAGTAAGCAAAGTTCATATTATATAGTTGAGTTTTGGAGTAAAGAAGCTAATAAATGGATAATGATTGATTTTATTGATAGAGGATATTTTGATAAAGAAGGATTTCCTTGTAGTGCATTAGAGCTTCTTGATGGAGACATTAGAAATTTAAATTACACAGGAAAAAGTGATAGAAGCGATTATATACCAATGCTAAAGAAGTCTTTATATACTTATACGATAAGTATTGATAATACTACTGATATGAAAAAAAGTAATAGCTATGTAACTTATATTAAAAATGAAAGTGATATAACTTTTAAGTTTAAAGGAAACTACATTGTGCCTACAATATTCACACAAAATAAAGATTTGATAAACAAAAACCCTATTGATACACTTGTTTCAAGTGATGAAAAAGCATATATAGTTTTAATGAAAAAGCAAGAAAAAACATCACTTGAAGATGAACAAGAAAATAATAGTTTTGTAGTTGGGGCTTTTAAGGATGGCAAAATAATGGATGAATATTATATAAAAGAAAAGGATAGTGGATTTAGAAAGGTTAAAAAGTATTCAGATATTTTATTAACTAAAGGAGATAATTTAATAGAACTTTCAATAGATGGTGAAAATGTAGTAAGTAGTATAGAAATAAATTATAAAAATTAAAATATAAAGTTTTCTTTATTTTATTTTTAAAGTTCTTTAATATAATCTTAAGATTTAATGGATTATATTCAATAGACAGTAGAAGATTATAAAGGTATAATAAGATTTGTTGTAATTATTACAGGTCTTAAAAGGAGGAAAAAGAATGGGTTTAGATTTTATCTATATACTTAAAGCTATAGTTATAGCTATAGTAGAAGGTCTTACGGAATTTGTACCAGTTTCATCGACAGGACATATGATTTTAGTAGGAAGTCTAATAGGCTTTAGGTCAGGTGCTGTTGGTGCAGAAGAATTTGCAAAGATGTTTGAGGTAGTTATACAACTTGGAGCAATTTTAGCGGTAGTAGTATTATATTGGAATAAACTTTGGGGAGCGGTAGTTGATTTCTTTACTTATATCTTTACATTAGGGAAAAAAGGACAATCAGGTTTCAGATTTGGAATAAATGTAATAATAGCATCAATTCCAGCTTTAATTGTAGGTTTAACTTTATATGATGATATAAAAAGTTTGTTTAAACCTTCTGCAGTAGTTGTTGGATTTATTGTTGGTGGTATATTATTACTAGTAATAGAAAATAGATTTAGAAATAGGGCTTCCAAAAGAGGAAAAACTACAACAGTTGATGTTTTTGATTTAACTCCGATACAATCATTAAAAGTTGGATTATTCCAAGTTTTATCAATGTGGCCAGGAATGTCAAGAAGTGCTTCAACAATAATGGGGGGATGGATTGCAGGACTTGCAACTCCGGTAGCAGCAGAGTTTTCTTTCTTTTTAGCAGTTCCAGCCATGATTGGTTCATCAGCTATGGATTTATTTAAATTTGATTATTCAATAATGAATTCTACATATATAGTAGCATTAATTATTGGCTTTATTGTAGCTTTTATAGTATCAACAATAGTTATGGATATGTTCGTAAGCTATTTAAAGAAGAAGCCTATGAGAATATTTGCTATATATAGAATTATTGCAGGTATAGTTTTATTTGGGTTATCACTTGCTGGAATAGTAACTTTAACTATGTAAAATAACTTTATAAAAAATAAGAGTACTTATTTGTACTCTTATTTTTTTAATTCATTTTCTAATTCCTTTTTTAGATTTTCAATTTCTTTTTTATAATTTTGAGCTTTATTTGTTAAGTTTGATTGTATATTATTTACTTTAGCTTTTAAGTTTTTTGTGGAATCTAAAGCAGAATTGATTTTACCTTGTACAAAGTAGTCTGTAAAAAAATTATCAAATAAATAGTCAAATATACCAGACATACTATCAAGATTTAAATTAACATTAATTTCATTACTTAAATCTTTTAATTCAGCATTATATCTATTTAACATTACTTTTATTGAATTTATTGATTTTGAAGCATCATCCATTTTTGAACGTTTGGCCATTGTTGCTATGAAATCTCCACCCATCATATCATAGATACCCCAGTTTTGAGCACTATTTAAGTTTGATATAGCTTTGTCTATATAAGGTATTAGATTATCACCTTCAAGTAAAGCTTCTTGTATTTCTTTGAGCTCTAGAGAGATAATTTTTATTTTGTTTAGAATTAATGATACTTTTTCACTATTTTCATTATTAAGCTTTAAAATATATTGTGCAGAACTATTTAGAAGGTCATCATATTTTAAATCAATATCACCAATATCGTTAATAGCTTTTAACATTTGTTTTTTATTAGATGTTAATCTATTCAAGTAGTCTTCTTTTTCTAAGTATCTAGCTTGTGCTTCTAAAAATTCAAGTTTTTCTTTAGAAAGCTTTTCATCTATTGATCCTTTAATTTTATAGTAAATATATGATAGACTAAAGGATTCTAAATTATCTACATCCTTTTTTTCTTTGGCTAAAATTTTTTTTAGTGCTTCTAATGATTCATTAGTTTTATTTATTTCTACATCAAGAGTAGAAATCTTTGATTTTAGTTTTTTCAAAGTAGTTCTTTCTTCCTCAAGTTTTAAAAATTCTTCGTTAAAGCTTCTCATAAATAACCCCTTATCTTTAAAATAAATATAAACATATTATAAAGTATTTAATACTATATTTCAATATAGTTTAGCTAATTTCATATAAATTAAAACAATAATTATGAGAAAATTACAAAAATATAAAAAATATTGAAAATAAAGATAATTTTACTTTTCAGTATATTATCTTTATGCTATCATTAAATAAGAGAATTAACAATAATGCTTTGAAAACAATTGCATTGAATGAAGTTAAATTGTTATATTCAAAAAAAGAATTAACAGAAAATTTTAAATGTATAATCAATTTGAAAGTAACTGAATTGGGTAGGGGGAGTTTTAAATGTCACAACAAATTAAAAAAATAGCATTACTAACAGGTGGTGGAGATTGTCCAGGATTAAATGCAGTTATAAGGGCCGTAACAAGAACAGCTATAATAAACTATGGAATGGAAGTAATAGGTTATAAGTTTGGATACAGGGGATTATACAACAATGATTTCGTACCTCTAACTTTAGATAGCGTATCAGGGATTCTTCATAGAGGAGGAACTATATTATATAGCTCAAACAAGGACAACTTATTTGATTACTTAGTAGAAGAAAATGGCGTTATGGTGAAAAAAGATGTATCAGATGTAGCTGTAGACAATCTAAAGAAAGAAGGAGTAGATGTATTAGTTGTAATAGGAGGAGATGGAACTTTAACATCAGCAAGAGACTTTGCAAGAAAAGGTGTTAAAGTAATAGGTGTTCCAAAAACAATTGATAATGATTTAGCATCAACAGATGTAACATTTGGTTTTAATACGGCTATAGATGTTGCCACTGAAGCGTTAGACAGACTACATACTACAGCGGAATCACATCATAGAGTAATGATTTGTGAAGTTATGGGTAGAGGAGCAGGTTGGATAGCATTAGAATCTGGTATTGCAGGATCTGCTGATGTTATACTTTTACCTGAAATGCCTTATGATATAAATAAGATTGCTGAGAAAGTAAAAGAAAGAGAAGCTGCAGGTAGAAGATTTAGTATAGTTGTAGTAGCAGAAGGAGCAAAACCTAAAGATGGAGAAGTAGTAGTTGCTAAGATAGTTGCTGATAGTCCAGATCCAATAAGACTTGGTGGAATAGGAAATAAATTAGCTGAAGATTTAGAAAAGTTATTACCAGATAAAGAAATAAGATGCACAGTGCTTGGTCATATTCAAAGGGGTGGAATAACTTCAACATATGATAGAATTCTATCAACAAGATATGGAGTTGGAGCTGTTGAACTTATTAATGAAGGTAAGTTTGGAGATATGGTTTGTCTTAAAGATGGAAAAATGTCTAGTGATAGTTTAGAGAATGTTATAGGTCAAAAATCAAAACTAGTTGATCCAGAGGGAGAATTAGTTAAAGTTGCAAAAAAAATAGGAATTTCATTTGCTGATTAATTATAAACGAAGTGGTAGATATTTTACTCTACCACTATTTTTGTTATTAAATTTAAATAAAAAACTAAATAAAAGTTATATAAACTTTTATTTGATACTTCAAAATTTTCTGACAATATGATATAATTTTATTAGGCAGAGAATACAGTAAAGAAAGCTGGAGGGTATTATGAAAGAGATAAAGAAATATTTAGAATCAAGAATTGGGACATATGGATTTTTCTTTGAGGATTTGAAGAGTGGATACATTTATGGTTATAATGAAAACGTTCAAATGGTAGCAGCAGGTTGTATGAAGCTGCCTATAGCTGTATCATTAATTAAAAGTGTAGAAGATAAAAAAATTGACTTTCTAGATAAAATAAAAATTGATGGAAAAGATAAAGTTTATGGTACAGGGATAATTCATGAGTTTAATGAAAGAGAATATACTGTTTTTGAGTTATTAGTTGCTATGTTAATACAAAGTGATAATACAGCAGCAAATAAAATAATTGATATTGTTGGAATGGAAAAAATAAATAAAGATATAAAAGAAATGGGACTAAAAAATACAGTGCTAAATAGAAAAACAACTGATGAAAGAAAGGCTAAAAGTGAAGTTGAAAATATAACATGTGCACTAGATCTTGCTAGAATTTGGAGACATTTATATAATTCAACCTATTTAAATGAAGAAAATAGTCAGATGTTAATTGATATTTTAACAAGACAGCAAATTAAAAATAAGTTAGCTCTATATATTCCAGATGATTTGAAATATGAAATTTCAAGTAAGACTGGGGATAAGAATGGAGTAGAAAATGATACTGAATTAATTAGATTATCAAAGGGGAATTTTACATTCACTGTTTTATCTATGGGAATACCTAATAGTGTTTATGGAACAGTTACATTAGCTAAATGTGGAAAAACTATGTGGGATAATGTGATGAATAATTGGCATTAATCCTTGACATATTTATATATTAAAGGTTTATGGAATGTTTGTCTTCTTAAATTGAAAGGCATAAAAGTGCATAAATTTTTGAAGTAAAATAGAGGATAATTATAATAACTATCCTCTATTTTATATTGTTTAGAATAGAATCTTTTTAGATTTAGATATTTAATTTATAACATGTCTATTGGGTGTTATATTTGGTTATCCTTCAAATTCTTAATAAGTTATTCATAAACACTTATATATACTTTATAGAAAAGTATATATAGTGTTTATGAATAATAACTATATTATTCTTTTGATAAAAGAATAGTACCTTTTCCGATAACTACTATTCTATAGCTTGGATCTAGTGGTGAAATTTTATGTTTAGAAGAGTTTGGAGGTAGTTTTATTGATTGAATTAAGGTGTCATTTTCATTAAATACTACAAAGTAAACATCATCTGTTTTTGAAGTATTTTCGATATAATTTATTTCATTTAATGGGGTAGTAAAAGTATTTACCCTATATACTCCTTCTTTAAGAGGGGGTTCAGCAAATTGAATAACAGCATTAGTAGGTATGTAAGATACTGACAAAAGAACTAATAGTATGATAATAAATTTTTTCACTTTAACATCTACCTTTCTATTTCAATTAATTGAATATATATTATATGTAGGAATTTTTAGTCAAAATAGTAAATATTTATATGACTAAATCATAACTTTAAGATAAAAAAGCTTCACCATCGCCAATTAATATTAATTTATAGTCTTTTCCAAAATCGTTTAATACATATGTTTCAGATTGTGGTTTCATTTTTATTGTTTGTAATACTGTTTCATTTTGATCTAAGAGAATTAGATATATAGAACTATAATTTGATACATTTTGAACATTTTGAACGTTGCCTAGTATGTTAGTAATAGTATTTACGTTATAAACACCTTCCTTTAATATATTTGAGGAAATTTGAGGATTTGCTTTTACTATATTAAAGTTTAAAAATAAAGAAATAAAAATAATAGCTATAAATTTTTTCATTTAAATAACCACCTTTCCCAATTATTTTGTCTTTATAAATATTTAAATATACAAAAAGAGTATTTATAAAGACAAAATATATAAATATAATAAAATTTTGTAATAATCTTGTTACCAATATAATAAATATGTAATGTAAGATCGTTTAAAACTACTATAGAATTAGAATAGTTTTTAAACTACCTTTTCAGTAAGATAATTTTAAATATATATCTATGGAGGACAATAATGAGTAATATATTAAATTTAATTAAGTTTATTTTTAAGAAGAAGGAAGATTCTATTTTAGATGATAAAGTTGAGCTTAGACTCAACAGTAAAGAAAAACAATTAATAAAAAAATATTGTGATCTAAAGGATATCTCGATAAATGAATTTTTAAGAACTGTAGCTATGAAGGAAATAGATGAGTTCATTTATATAAATATATAAAAGGCAAATATATGGAAGAAGGAATAACTAATAATATAGTTATTCCTTGGAGAATTTTATAGTCCAATATATACCTTTTCAGGAACTTAACTTCATAGTTTATAGTATGATATATGTATAAAAAGAGTTACAAAAAGATATGAAAATATTAAATAAAATGTATGACTATAAATTAATAATTAACTTTTTAGAAAATAAGTATAGCTTAAGATCAAAATATTAATTTATAAATATAAAAAAAGAACCCTTAAAACGGGCTCAATAGCATAAATTATAGTTCAGGGGCTTCGATTAATGTTGTGAAAATAAACTCGTGAACATGGCCTTGCACAAATGTTGTAGTAGCAATTACCAAATGAATGTGTTTACCATTACCCATAGGTATAGCAGGACCTGTTATAATACATATGTCATGATAATGTCCGAAAAAGTCTGTACTAGTTTTTATTTTATGAACATGAGATCCATTGTACGGTATGGCTTCGCTTGAGATACCTGCAAAGCGATGATTATGTCTATCATCGCTTTCTTCACTAAATCTAGTACTTCCTAGGAATTCGTGATTGTGCGTTTGTCTACGATAACGTCTTAAAGCACTATAATCATTCGGATACATATAAAAATCTCCTAACTAAATATAATATAAACCTTATTTCAATATAATTTATATTATATTTAGTTTAAAAGGCAAATGTGCAAAATGATCATATAGAATATGTTTTTATGCTCCTAGAGAATGGATATAAAGTATAATTTTATATAAATTAGTACTAACAAGAGAGGTTCTTATTAATACTTTCTTGACAATATATTATATAAGTGTTATTCTATTGAAAAAGATAGCCTTTAATTTAATCCAGAGAGATTAACAAGGAAGAGATTGTAATAGTAAAAGACTTTTATTTAGGGCTTATTATACCTTCCTTGAAATAAGGAAGGTTTTTTTGTGTAAATTATTATAATATATGTTTCAATTAATAATCTGTATTATTACTATCTTATAAAATTAAAAATTAATAGGATTATTTAAGTAAAATAACAAAATTGAAAACATATATACCTTTAAATTTAACACAGAGATGTTAACAAGGAGTGATGTAAATGAATATTAAAAGCAAACATTTGATTGATCCAATGGATTTTTCAAAAGAGGAATTACAAGAAATTTTTAAATTAGCACATCAAATAATAGCAAATCCAAGAGAGTATTCTCATATCTGTGATGGAAAAATTTTAGCAACTTTATTTTATGAACCAAGTACAAGGACAAGATTTAGCTTTGAAGCTGCAATGATGAGACTTGGTGGTAAAATTCTAGGGTTTTCTGAGCCAAATTCAAGTTCTACTGCAAAGGGAGAAACTTTAGCAGATACTATAACTATGGTGTCTATATATTCTGACATAATTGCTATGAGGCATCCAATGGAAGGTTCTGCTAAACTTGCAAGTATGTACTCAGAAGTTCCTGTAATAAATGCAGGAGATGGAGGACATCAGCATCCAACTCAAACATTAACTGATCTTTTAACAATAGAGTCTTTAAAGGATGGTTTAACAAATCATACAATAGGAATTTGTGGAGACTTAAAAAATGGAAGAACAGTTCACTCACTTATAAAAGCTATGTCACGATATGAAGGAACTAAATTTATCTTAATTTCACCAAAGGAATTATCTATACCAGTTTATATAAGAGAAGAAATATTGATAAAAAATAATATAGAATTTAAAGAAGTTGAAAAATTAGAAGATGTAATAGATGAACTAGATATTTTATATATGACTAGAATTCAAAAAGAAAGATTTTTTAATGAAGAGGAATATATAAGGCTTAAAGATAGCTATATTTTAGATGTAGAAAAGATGAAGTTAGCTAAAAAAGATATGATAGTTATGCATCCACTACCAAGGGTAAATGAAATTTCCATAGAAGTTGATAGAGATGATAGAGCCTGCTATTTTAAGCAAGCAGAGTATGGAATGTATGTAAGAATGGCATTAATTGCGAAACTTTTGGGGGTGGCTTAGATGTTAGAAATAACAAGTATTAAAAATGGATTAGTAATAGATCATATAAAGGCTGGAATGGGAATAAAAATATTTAATTATTTAAATCTAGATAAGGTTAATAGCCAAGTTGCATTAATAATGAATGCAGAAAGTGATAAAGTTGGCAAAAAAGACATAATTAAAATAGAAAATTCTTCAGAAATAAACTATACAATTTTAGGATTATTATCACCAAATCTAACTATAAACGAGGTAAGAGATGGACAAATATCTAGAAAAATAAAACCAGAGTTACCTAAAAAGGTTGTAGATGTTCTGATTTGCAGTAATCCAAGATGTATAACAGAGGTAGAACAATATGTTCCGCATACATTTAACCTAATAGATGAGAATAAAGGAACATACAAGTGTGATTATTGTGATCACATAACAAGTCTATCTGATTTATAGATTTAAATATAAACTATGAGGTGAAATTATGAATTTGCTAATAAAAAATGCTAGAATAGTAGATTACTCACAAGACTTTATTGGAGATATTTATATAGAAAATGGAAATATAAAAGAAGTAGGATTAGATATTAATATAGATGCTATAAATGTTATAGATGCTAAGGGGCTAATCTTAATGCCTTCATTTATTGATACTCATGCACATTTTAGGGAACCAGGGCTTACTTACAAAGAAGATATAGAAACAGGGTCTAAAGCAGCATTAAGAGGTGGATATACTGGAGTATGTCTGATGGCAAATACTAAGCCAATATGTTCTAGCAAAGAAGTTATAGAAGAAGTTAGAAACAGAGAGAAAGAGTTAAATTTGATAGATTTGCATCAATGTATATCTGTTACAAAAGGTTTTAATGGTAAGGATATAACACATTTAGATAACTTTGCTAATGATAATAGGCTTAAAGCAATATCAGATGATGGCGTTGGAGTTATGGACTCTGAAATTATGTATAAAGCTATGCTAAAAGCAAAAGAACATGGATGGGTAATAATGTCTCATGCAGAAGACCATAGTTTCTCAGATATAGATATGAGAATAGCTGAAAATATAATGACATTAAGAGATATTTATTTAGCAAAAGAAACTGGGGCAAGGCTTCATATGTGTCATGTTAGTACAAAAGAAGCTATAGGGTATATTAAGAGTGCAAAGAAGCGCTTTAGCAATATAACTTGCGAGGTTACTCCTCATCATATATCATTAACAAAAGATATAAACAATTATAGAGTAAATCCTCCTATAAGAGAAAAAGAGGATGTGTATGAAATTATAAATGCTATAAAAGATGGAATTATAGATTGTATAGGTACAGATCATGCTCCTCATACACAAGAAGATAAAGAAAAAGGATCACCTGGAATGGTTGGGCTTGAAACATCATTTCCTATATGTTATACAAGCTTGGTTAAATCCGGAGCTATAAATTTAAATAAGTTAAGTGAAATTATGTCAAAGAACTGTGCAGATATTCTAGGTATGAATAAGGGGAGAATTAGTCCCGGAGTTGAAGGAGATGTAGTCTTATTAGATTTAGATAAGAAGATCAAAGTAAACTCAAAGGAATTTAATTCAAAGGGAAAAAATACTCCTTTTCAAGGTATGGAGTTTTATGGAGAAGTTCAAATGACAATAAAAGCAGGAAGGATTCTTTATAAGAAATAGGGAGATAAATATGAAAAGTTTAATAATGGATAAATTGTTTAATAGAGTAGAAGAAAGAGGAGTAGTTTGCGTTGGATTAGATACAGCGCTTGAATATATACCTAGTTATCTTTTTGAAGGAAGATCGGAAGTTGAAGCATTAGTTGAGTTTAATAAGCAAATAATAGATGCAACTATCGATGTGGCAGCATGCTTTAAAGTTCAAATTGCTTATTATGAAGCTTTAGGATTAAAAGGAATGATTGCTTATAAAGAAACTTTAGATTATTTAAGAAAAAAAGATGCAATTATAATTGCAGATATAAAAAGAGGAGATATAGCAGCAACAGCCAAGCAATATGCAAAAGCTCACTTTGAAGGAGATTTTGAAGCTGATTTTATAACTCTTAGTCCATATATGGGGATTGATAGTATAGAGCCTTATATGCCATATATGGAAAAAGGAAATAAGGGAGTATTCTCATTAGTTAGGACTTCTAATCCAGGGGCAGAAGATATAGAAATGCTAAAGACTACAGATTCCAGAGATGTATATAAGGTAGTTGGTGATAAAATAGCTGAGCTTGGTAAAAAAATAGTAGGAGAATGTGGATACTCAAGCATAGGCGGGGTTATAGGATGTACTCATGTTGAAGAAGGTATTGAAATAAGAAAAAGATTTAAAAATATGTTTTTCTTGATACCAGGATATGGGGCTCAAGGTGGAAAGGCAGAAGATGTGGCTTTATATTTAAATAATGGAAATGGAGGAGTCGTAAACTCTTCAAGAGCTATACTTTTAGCATATAAAAAGCAGGAAGGCATGGAAAAAGACTTTGCATTATGCGCAAGGGAAGAAGCTATTAGAATGAGAGATGAAATAAGAGCAGCGGTAGAGAGTCTATAGGAGGAAAACTAATGAAGGTATCGTATACTAAATCAAAAGTTATATCAAACGAAAAGGTAGTGGATGGAATATACAAAATGGTAGTAGAAGATAATAATGAAGTAAAGCCTGGACAATTTTACATGTTGAAATTAGGTGGACAAACATTACTTCCGAGGCCAATAAGTGTATGTGAAAAAAATGAAGGGACTATAACATTCTTATATGCAGTTGTTGGAAATGGCACAAAAGAATATGTTAGTTTAGAAAAAGGAGATTATATAAACCTTACTGGACCATTAGGAAATGGATTTAATGTATATGAAAAGCTTGGTAGAGTTGCATTGGTTTCTGGTGGTATAGGCACTGCACCAATGCTTGAGGTAGCTAAAAAGCTTAAAGAAAATAATAATGCCTCTAAATTAGATTTATATGCAGGATTTAGGGATGAAATTTATTTAATAGATGAAATAAAGAATTATGTAGATGGAGCATATATAAGCACTAATAGTGGTAACTATGGGCATAAGGGATTTATAACTGAGATCCTTAATGTAGAGGAATATGATACTGTACTTTGCTGTGGTCCAGAAATAATGATGAAAAAAGTTATAGATATATGTAAAGAAAAAAATGTAAAAATATATGTATCTATGGAAAAACATATGGCTTGCGGAGTTGGGGCTTGTCTTGTATGTACATGTAAAACTAAGGATGGAAATAAAAGGACATGTAAAGATGGTCCAGTATTCGATGGATATTATGTTGAACTTTAAAATCAAAGGAGGAGTTTTGTAAATGTTGAAAGTAAATATAAATGGAATAGAGTTTAAGAATCCAGTAATAGCAGCATCAGGAACCTTTGGTTTTGGAGCAGAATATAATAATTTTTATGATGTTGGAATTTTAGGAGGAATATCATCAAAGGGATTAACTTTAAATCCTAAAGGTGGTAATGAAGGAATAAGAGTATATGAAACTCCATCAGGAATGATGAATTCAGTTGGACTTCAAAACCCTGGAATAGACAGATTTATAAAAGAAGAACTTCCTAGAATGAAGGAACTTGGCACCAATATTATTGCAAATGTTGGTGGAGGATGTATTGAGGATTATGAGGAAGCCATTCAAAAATTAAGAGATACCGATATAGATATGATAGAACTTAATATATCATGTCCTAATGTAAAATCAGGAGGAATGGCATTTGGAATAAAGTCAAATGTAGCTTATGAAGTTGTTTCTAAAATAAAGAAAATTTCAGATAAACCTCTTATGGTTAAGCTTTCTCCTAATGCAGAAGATATAGTGAGAATGGCAGTAAGCTGTGAAGAAGCTGGTGCTGATTCAATATCACTAATAAATACATTAAAGGGATTTGCAATAGATCCGTATAAAAGAAAGCCTATATTCAATAATATATATGCAGGACTTTCAGGACCGGCTGTAAAGCCAATAGCATTAAGGATGGTACATGAAGTATCAAAAGCTGTCAGCATACCTGTAATAGGATTAGGTGGTATTTCTAATGGAATAGATGCAATAGAGTTTATGATGGCAGGAGCAACTGCAATTCAAATAGGTACAGTAAATTTTATAAACCCTATGGCAGGAAAAGAAATAATAGATGAAATGGAAAAGTTTTGTATAGAACAAGGTATTAAAGATATAAAAGATATAATAGGGTGCATAAAATAAAGAATGAAGTATTTAAATAGGACAGTACATAGTTGATTAAAACAAATATGTACTGTCCTATAACATATGTATATTATTTTTTTAAAAATACTCCAACTATTATATTTATGATATCTTTTATAGTATCTAATTGATTAACAATTCCATCCTTCATAACAATAGCCTCTGCTGTAGTTTCAACAGCAACATCACTTATATCTTTAACATTTTCAGAGATTCCGTTTAAATTCTGTATAGTACTATCTAAATTTGTTTTATTATCTTTAAGAGTTGTATTTATAGTATCAATAAGTACAATAAGTTTTCTTAGGGCTAAAATTAAATAAATTAAAGCTATAACAGAAACGATAACTATAATAGTTAATAAAAGAGTATTAAGATTAATAGTAATAGTCATATTATATATCCTCACTTAATATTTATAAAATAAGCATACTATTTAATTAAATATTTGAATTTTCTTGAAGGTTATTATCACTTTCTTCTGTCATTTCTTTTGAAGATTCTTCTAAAGAATCGCTAGTTATAGCTTTTTTTGACTCAAGATATTTTGCAATTTTACTTTTAGCATCACTAAAATTACTCTTAGCATCCTCAGTGACATCGATAGCTTTACTCTTAATTGTATTATTTAAATCATTAGCAGTTTTCTTTAATGATTGTCTAGTATCTTTACCTGACTTAGGTGCAAATAATAATCCACTAGCTAGTCCAGCAGCAACGCCAATAGTAGCTCCTAAGGCTACATTTTTAGCAACTTTAGCTTTTTCTTTCTTAGCTTTTTCTTTTTTCTTTTGTTCTATTAATTTTGATAAATTCATATTAAAATCCCCCATTTATAGTAAATTAGTTGTATACATGGATTATAGAATAAATGGTATATAAATACAAGGTATGTTTAAAAGAAGTTAATAATATTAAATATTATTAACTTCAGAAATTAAAAAATACTTTATATTATAACTTGTATAATGTAAAATATAAATATAACAATTAAGATTTTATTAAAATTATTGTATTAAGAAAATCTAGTTATAGGATTAAAATTAATACAAGAAGTTAAGGAGGATACAATGAGACTAAAAAAAGGAACTATAGTTTTCAGTATAGTTATTGTAGTATTATTAGTTCTTATAGTATTTATGATAAACAACATACTAAATAAAGGAACAAAAGAAGTTATTGTAGCAAAGAATTTTATAGAAAATTTGTCTGATAGTAATATAATAGAAGAATATAAAAATAATAGTAAAATAGATGAAGAAGCAACTTTAAATAAACTAGCTAATAAAAGTTCCCAAATACAATACTCTGTTATAGTTGGAAATTATGGGGTAGATATAGATAAAGATTATAATGTGCTGGGATTTTCTAATAAAAATTTAGGAAGTACATCTACAAATGAAGTTATAGATGAAAAAAAAGCTATTAATTTAGCAACAAAGTATGTTAATGAAATTACTAATGATGAGTTCAAATTTAAAGAAGTTAGGTCAAGAGAAGAGGAAAATAGTCCATGTTATAATATAATTTTTTATAAGTGTAAAGATGGATATCCTTACTATAAGCAGGAAATAAGTGCAGTAATTGATAAAAGCAAAGGAAAGTTAGAAGGATATTCAAACTATCCGTTGGATCATATAAAACATATCAAAGAAATAAACATTGATGAAGTTAAGGCTGGAGAGATAGCAAAAGGACACTTTGTTAATCTTAATTTTAAAGTTAGTGCTTTGGAGAATCCTATGATTGCTTTTGTCTCTGTAAAAGATAACGAAATGGTATTATCATATATTTATAATGTAAAAGTAATTAATAATGATAAAAAAGAAGAAGTATATTCTATATGTGTAAGAGCTGATTCAGGAGAAGTAATAAATTTCAATTTAGATGCTGTAGCAATAAATTAAGAAAAATAAATAAAACTAGTAAAAAAGAGATTTGAATATTAAATTTATTCAAATCTCTTTTCTATTAAACAACTATATAATTTTCATTATATGATTACCATTCTATTATTTCATCAGAAAGCTCAGGAATTGATGAAGCATCAAATACAGGATCTTTTATTCCGGCTCTTTTTTGCTTTTTATAGTCATCTAATGCTTTAAATGCAATCTTACTTAGTAATACAATTGCTATTAAATTTATTATAGCCATAAAGCCCATAAATACATCAGCTAAATTCCAAACGATGTCCATGCTAACAAGTGAGCCAAAGAACACCATTGCGCCTACTGCAATTCTATAAATTTGTAAGTAAATCTTTTTATCAGTTATAAATTGAATATTTGCTTCGCCATAATAGTAATTTCCAACAATGGAGCTAAATGCAAACAATAAGATACAAATTGAGATAAAGATTCCACCCCAAGAACCAACTTGAGAGTTAAGTGCTACTTGGGTAAGTTCTATTCCTTTTATAGAACCATCAAGAGGAGCATCTGATAATAAAATTATAAAAGCAGTACAACTACATATTATTATTGTATCAGTAAATACACCAAGAGTTTGTATAAAGCCTTGTTTAACAGGATGTGATACAGTTGCTGTAGCTGCAGCATTTGGAGCTGAGCCCATACCAGCTTCATTAGAGAATAAACCTCTTTTTATACCTTGCATCAATGCAGCACCAATTCCACCACCAACAATTTGATTTACACCAAATGCATTTTCAAATATTAATTTTAGTACTGAAGGGATCTCACCTATATTTTTACCAACAATAAATAGCGCAACAACTATATATGCTATTGCCATAATAGGAACTAAAATACTTGAAACTTTAGCAATTCTATTTACTCCTCCAAAAATAATAAAAGTAGTAAATATTGTTATTAAGGCTCCAATGAATACCCTATTAAATCCAAATGAATTGTTTAGAGAAAGAGTAATAGTATTTGCTTGAACTGAATTAAATACTAATCCAAATGCAATTGTAATAAGTAGGGCAAAAGTAACACCCATCCATCTTTTTTTAAGTCCTTTTTCCATATAATAAGCTGGACCACCTCTAAAAGTATGACCATCTTTAACCTTGTATATTTGAGCTAAAGTTGATTCTATAAAACTTGATGCTGCTCCAACAAGTGCTATAAGCCACATCCAAAATATTGCACCTGGCCCACCTATTGCAATAGCAGTTGCGATACCAGCAAGGTTACCAGTACCAACTCTAGAAGCAGTACTTATACAAAAGGCTTGGAAGGATGAAACTGAATGTTCCTTTTTTTCAGCAGTAGCACCATCTCCAAGAAGTCTAAACATTTCTTTAAGGTTTCCAAATTGAACAAATTTAGTTTTTATAGTAAAGTAAAGTCCAATTATAATTAACATAGCTATTAATACATAAGTCCATAAAAAATCATTAAATGTTAAAATTATATTGTTAAAAAAATCCATAAAATAAAAATCCCCCTTTTCTTTCGTAATTAATACAAATTTCATCTTAGATTATAATATATTAAATACGAAAGAAATGCAAGAAAAAAGTAATGATAATTCATAAAGTGAGATAAATAAGCTGCTTTTTCTTGATATAAGCAATATAATGAATTTGATTCTGACAACTTATGCATGATAAAAAGTAGATGATAGAAAAATTATAAAAAAAGAGAACCTATTAGGTTCTCTTTTTGATGTATTTAATTAATCATTATCAGAATTTGGTGGTGGAGTATTGTTATTATTGGTATTATTGCCATTGTTATTAGGTTCATTATTATTTTCGCCATTATTATTTTCTTCAGAGTCTTTCAATTCTATAGTTATTGTATCACCTTTTTTAGCTTTATCGGCTGACAAACTCTTAATTATTCTAGTTTTAGCATCATTGTTAGAAATCTTTACATTTACTCCTTTAGATTTTAACAATTCTATAGCATTATCAGCGTTACTTCCTATAGTTATTCCTAAATCAGATAAATTGAATGCTTCATCCTTTGGAACATATTTTGTATCATCTTTTTCTGTTGGAAGTACATATTGATAATCAGCTGTACCTGAAGAAGGATTAGCTTTCTTTATAAATACTCTTTCTTCAATTAAATTCTTTGGAGTATTTTCTGTTGCAAGTTTGTTATTGTTTTTATTAACTTTCGCTGTTACGTGAACATCACAAACTCCTGTAGGCTCAGTTCCAGCAATGAACAACTCATTATACACCCTTGAACCTCTTGGATCTTTATTGCATAAATCTGTAGGCCTTTTTCCAGAGTCTTTACAAATAGCAACACTAGTAACACCACCAGGATTTCCATCAAACTCTTTATATTCTAAGTTTTCATGTATTGGAGCCATCATAGCACCCCATAATGAAGCAGCTGAAGAACTATAACTAGCACCTCCCATTGCAGAATGATTATCGTATCCAATCCATACGGCACCTGAATAATATGGAGTTAATCCAGCAAATAAAAAGTCTGTAACATTGCTAGTTGTACCTGTCTTACCTATTACAGGCATATTAGGAATTTTAGCTAAAGAACCATCAAAGGTTAAAGGACCTTTAAGTAAATCTCTCATTATATATGCAGTTTGAGGAGAAAATACTTGTGTTTGATTAAGTTTAGGTTCTAATATAACTTTACCAGTAGCATCAACAACTTTAGTATATAATATAGGCTCAGTATATAAGCCGTTATTACCAAAGCTTCCAAAGGCAGAAGCTAGGATATATGGATTACCACCATCAGGGTTGGCTTCGGCCTCTGTAAATTCACCTAAAGATATAGTAGCTATACCTTTTGATTCTTCACTATAGACTAATCCTAATTTTTCCCCATAGGCTAATCCAGTTTCAATACCAAGTTTGTCTTCAATAAGAACTGTTGGTACATTTTTAGATAATGCAATTGATTGTCTTGCTGTAATTAATCCGTCTGAAACTTTGTTCCAGTTTGCTGGATTATATCCACCATATTTACTTTGAATAGATGATGGAAGACCAGCATCATCTAGAACAGTACCAGCAGTAATAGTTTTAGTATCAATTGCAGGTCCATAAACAGTTAAAGGTTTTGTAGTAGACCCTATAGATCTTAAAGCATAATAAGCTCTATTTGTAGATCTAGCAGGTTGCTCACCTCTACCACCAACCATAGCTTTAATTTGGCCTGTTCTATAATCCATAATTACAGCAGCAGCTTGTAGTGCTGGAGTTCCATTTTCATCGGTAACTTCTGGATTAGCATAAATATCTAGTTGTTGAATGCTATTTCTATCATTTAAAACAGCTTGAGTAGAATCTTGTATTTTTCTATCCATAGTAGTATAAATTTTTAGACCACCAGTAGAAAATAATCTATCTACTTCCTCATCAGTATATTTATATACGTCCTTTAAATCTTTTCTGACTTGATCTAAAGCAGGATATACAAACCATTCATAATTGATTTTGTAATTAATTACTGTTTGAGAAAAAGCAAATTGATTTGCATCTGTAAAAGCATAAGCTTCGTCATATTCTTCTTGAGTTATATAACCTAAATCCCTCATTTTCATAAGAACAGTTTTTGTTCTATCTAAGTATATTGTAGGATCTGCTATATTTTCTGGATCATATGGACTATAAGCACTTGGTGCTTGAGTTAAACCAGCAATAAATGCAGCTTCAGGTAAAGTTAAATCCTTAGCACTTTTTTCAAAATAGTACTTTGAAGCAGCTTCAACCCATAAATTTTACCACCTAGAGGAATTGTATTTAAGTACGCTTCTAATATTTGATCTTTTGTAAGTTTACTTTCTAGGTTTAGTGAAAGATACATTTCTCTAATTTTTCTTTCAATCTTAACATCGTTTGTTAATAATGTATTTTTTATTAATTGTTGAGTTAGAGTAGATCCACCTTGTACGTTTCCACTTCCTGTAAAGAAGTATTTTGCAGATCTTAGAGCTGAACCTAAAGTTCTTTTTATATCTACACCAGGATGCTTATAGAAACGTTCATCTTCAATTGAAATATAGGCATCCTTTAAATATTTAGACATTTCATCTAACTTTACTTTATATCTCTCTTCTTGAGTTGGTAGATTATCAATATATTGACCTTCACTATCATAAATCATTGAAGGCTCATTTAAAGTCAGGACTGCATTTACGTCAAGAGGCTCAGTACTTTTAATTATTGCAAATACATAACCAAGTCCAACAACAAAGCAAAGAAGCCCTGCTATTAATATTCCAAGAAAAGTACCTTTCAAAATTTTCTTATATTTAGGTTGATTTTTTTTCTTTTTAGAATTTTTGCCGCTGTTTTTATTTTTCTTAACATTAGCTTGGCTTTTTTCTGTTCTAGAAGTATCTTTATTAGCCATTTGTTCCTCCCTTGCAATTTAAAATTATTTAAAGTATAAAATAAATAATATAGAATATTATAGCATATTTATATAAAGAGTAAAATAATAACTCAAGAAGGTGTCTATGAAGTATTATACAAAAAAACCTAAAATGCGATTTCAAATTAAACATCCTAAACTTATATTGGGTATTATTGCCATTTGTGTCTTATTTAATTCTATATTGTATTTTTTTGATAAAAATATTTTACCAGCCGTTTTAACAATAGGAGAAGAGCAGTTAAAAAGAGAAGCAACAGAGATTATAAATGAAACAGCTTTGGATATTTATTCAAATCAATTTGATTATTCTGACATGATAATTATAGAAAAAGATAATGATGGAAATATAACTATGCTAAGAGCCGATACTGTAAAATTAAATTATCTATCGTCAAAATTGATTTTAGCATCTAACGATAAATTTGGAAAATTACAAGAGATGGGGTTAGAAGTGCCCTTAGGATATATGACTAAAAATTTAGTTTTTTATAATTTGGGGCCTAAAGTGAATATAAAAATGACTCAAATAGGAAACATAACTAGCAGCTATGAGTCGGTATTTGAAAGTGCAGGAATAAATCAAACAAGACATAAGATTTATTTGAATGTTAATATGAAGATGAAGATAGTAGTACCATTAAATAGTAGGGATGTAGAAGTAGCATGCCAAATACCAGTTGCAGAAACAATAATAGTTGGGAAAATTCCTAATACTGCAATTGAGCTAAATAAACCTTGAAAGTAAATAACAATTAACGACTGATAAGATACATTAGCTAATTTATAAGTTAAAATATTCATAAGAAAATACTTAAAACACTGTAAAGAAAATCTATTTATATAGATGAATGAGAAAATAAGAAAATTACAAAAATAAAGAAATGCTTTAGTTAAATGTAGTTAAAAATTATAAAAGCCCCAATTTTAGGGGCTTTTATAATTTTGGGTAGATTAATCAAGTATATTTAATATCTAATTACTTACATGTATATTATTAATTGTTATATTAAAAAAATAAATATGGATTTTTATTTTGATTCCCAGTTAAATACATAAGGAACATTTCTATAGAAGCTTTCATAATCAAGTCCGTAACCTACTACGAATAGATCTTCTATTTCAAAACAACAATAATCTGGTTTCAAATCAACCTTTCTTCTTGAAGGTTTATCTAATAGAGTACAAGTTTTTACTGAATTAGCTCCACGTTTTTTTACATAATCTATTACAAATTCCATAGTGTAGCCAGTATCTATGATATCATCTACGATTAATACATCCCATCCCTCTATATTATCAGGAATGTCATTTACAACTTTAACTTCTCCAGTACTTTCTTCTCCATGCCCATAGCTAGATGTAGTCATAAAACCAACTTTAGCCCTGCAATCAATAGCTCTAAATAAATCTGCTCCAAAAACAAAGCTACCTCTAAGAAGTGGAAGCACATAAAGCTTCTTGTCCTTATATTCCTCAGTTAAAACCTTTCCAAGCTCTGCTATTCTAGTTTTGATTTGTTCTTCTGTAAAAAGTATGTTTCTTTTCTTGTCATCCATTAGTTTAATCCTCCTAAAATGTTCTATATAAAACCCAATATTTTATAAAAATTGCATTATAAAATATTTATAATAGTTATACTTAATCAATTTATAATTAGCTTTTGCAATATTAATTATATTATTATTTTTATATTACATATTATTTCAAATTCTTGCAACTCATTTTTGAAGACTTTTTCAGCATACTTTAAGTTTTTATAAAGTATAATATGAATTTATATGTTATTATTTATTATGTGTAATTAATTCAATATAATTTATATAATATAAATGGTATTTTAATTAGATAAACATAGATATTATATTGGTTTGGCTATATTTACAATATCTAATTAATAGTATAGAATTATATGAAAGTTGTTAATAGTATATAAGTGAGGTGGTATTAATGATATTTGGAAATATAGATGGTATTAAAAAAACTTATTTAGAGGAGCTTGAAAGGCTTTATAAAGTAAAGGTTTTAAAAGATGAGGCATGTAGTGTAGAAATAATAGAGGTAATCTCAAGGTTAACTTCTATTTTGGATAGGGAAATAAGCATTGTAGTAGATAGAAGAGGTAAGGTTGTTTCTGTTGCTATTGGAGATTCAACTTCAGTTGAAGTATCTATGATAGACATAAGAGAAAAAAGATTGTCAGGAGTTAGAGTTATACATACACATCCTAATGGTTTTTCTAATTTATCGGCCCTTGATATATCAGCATTATTAAAATTAAAGCTTGATGCAATTATGGCAATAGGAGTACATGAAGGTAATGTTACAGATTGCTCTTTAGGAATGATCACAATTTCAGATGATTTATTAGACTATGAAGAAAAATTAAATCTTACAATTGAAGAAGTACTTTCAATTCATATATTAGATAAAATTCACCATGTAGAAAATATGATTAAAGAAAAAGATATTATTGAAGATGAAGGTGAAAAGGCTATTTTAGTTGGATCTGATACTAAAGAAAGTTTGGAGGAGCTTAAGGAGCTTACAAAAGCTTGTGATATACCAGTACTAGATTCAGTATATCAAAGTAGAAGTAAAATTGATCCAGCTTTTTATATAGGAAAAGGAAAGGTTTTAGAAATAGCTAGTTTAAGACAAAGTAAGCATGCAAATCTTATAATTTTTGATGATGAACTATCAGGTTCTCAAGTTAGAAATTTAGAAGCTGCTACAGGTGCTAAAGTAATAGATAGAACAACTTTAATTTTAGAAATATTTGCAAGGAGAGCAAGAAGTAAAGAATCAAAAATTCAAGTTGAATTAGCACAGCTGAAATATAGAATGGGTAGGCTTCAAGGCTTAGGAACAGTACTTTCAAGAACCGGCGGTGGAATAGGAACAAGAGGGCCAGGAGAAAAGAAACTTGAAACTGATAGAAGACATATAAAGGAAACTATATATGATTTAAATGATGAACTTAAGAAGATAAAGAAAACAAGGGAAGTCCAAAGAGAAAAAAGGACAAAAGAAAGTATTCCTAGAGTATCATTAGTAGGATATACAAATGCAGGTAAATCAACTCTTAGAAATAAGCTTTGTGATGTTGCAGCTCAAAAAGAGATACAAGGAAAAGAAAAAGTTTTTGAAGCAGATATGCTATTTGCAACTTTGGATATAACTACAAGATCTATAATACTAAAAAATAAAGGCGTAGTTACTATAACAGACACCGTAGGATTTGTAAGAAAATTGCCTCATGATTTAGTTGAAGCATTCAAATCAACTTTAGAAGAAGTAATATATTCAGATCTTTTATGTCATGTTGTAGATACTTCTTCAGATTCTGCACTTGATCAAATAAAAGCTGTAGAAGAAGTCTTAGAAGAGCTTGGGGCAAAAGGTAAAGAAACTATATTAGTTTTAAATAAAATAGATAGAGCTACAGAGGAACAAGTAGAAGAAGTAAGAAAGGCATGTTCAGAATATAAAATAATTGAAATATCAGCTAAAGAAGGTATTAATTTAGATAATCTTCTTGACCTAATAGAAGAAAAATTACCTTATAAAATGAAAAAATGTGAATATTTAATTCCTTATGATAGGAGTGATATGAATTCATATCTTCATAGAAATGGAAGAGTTTTAGAAGAAGATTATAGAGATAATGGAACATTTATGGTTGTTGAAGTAGATGACGAAGCTTATAACAAATCAAGTGATTTTATAATAAACATACTTACTTAAGAATATACTGTAACAAACAAGTTATGGAGATGATTAAGTGCAAAATATGATATATGAGGTAGCAATAGATTCATCAAATGACGAAGAAGATATAACTCTTGAAGATGATCAAGCAGCAATAATTGGTAATAATACGCAGTTGAATAATACATCAGGATTAAATGATACATCAGATGCATTAAATCATTCATCTTGCAACTCTGTGGATGATGCAGTAGCTAAAGTAACAACTTTATCTGCTGCAGTAAACAGTATGCAAACAAATATAGGTTCAATAATTATAGGTGGTGAAGAAGAAAAATACTTTTATGATAGAAAGGTTAAACCACTATTAGATGAACTATATTTTCTTTCTTTATCAGCACAAGGTATATCTATAGCAGCACAAAATTTACAATCTAATGCATATGCAAAAAAGAGGCAGATTAAACTTCCAGTTGATTTAACGCATGAAATAGTAAAAGAAGCTTATTGTGTTTTGGATACTTTAAAGAAAAGAAATGCTATATATAGGCGTGCTGTTGAAAATGATATTGAAAGATGCGGAGATTTGCCAAACGATTATAAATCATGTTTTGACTGTTTAAATGAAGATGATAAATATTCCGAGAATGACAGTAAAAAAGATGATGACTGCGATGAAGATTAGACTTTATTGCAGTTTTTTTATATAATAAATTGTAGTAATACAATAGTAAATAATAAGGGGGAATATTAATGGTAAAATCAATTATAGATTATCAAAAATCATATAAGGAAATTACAGAAATTCTTATGAAAAATACTGACGTAATAGCCATTTTTGTATTTGGAAGTATGGTTACTGGTGACTTATGGGAAGAATCAAATATAGATTTGTTTGTAATATATAAAGATGAATTTGAACAGGTAAGAGATTTATACTCAGAGATTATGGATATACCAATACATATAAAATTTTTAGGTAAGGAGGCTTTCAAAAAGAATTTTCTTGAGGCAGGAAAGCGAGATATAATAAAAAATTGCCTTATATCCTCTAAATTAATATATTCAATTGATCAGGAAATAACAGAACTTTATCAAAGGCTTATATATGTAATGGATTCAGATAAAGGACGATGGAATTTGGTTTATTTAGGAAATACATTGAAAGAAATAGGAATTTGTAAAAAGTATCTAAGTACAGGAAGTAGGTATACTGCTTCTGAGCTTTTAATTAGAGCACTAAGTAGTTTTTCTAATCTTTATTTAAGTATTAACGGATATACTGTAAGCAAGGATTCATTAACGATGGCATGTAATTTGAATGATGAACTTAATGAAATGGTTAGAGAACTTTTTTATTCTGATATTAATGATGAAAATATAAAAAGTGTTTTAAATTACATTGAAAATTACTTAGAATATAATATTGAAATGTCCGCAAAAGATATATTAGATTATATAAAAGAAACGGATAAGCCTTTAAGTGCTTTTGAAATTAAGAATAATTCATATTTTAAAAATTTTAATATTAAATTTGAAGAAATATTAAAACAACTATATAAGAATAATATTTTGACAAGAAGTGAAAGAAAATTTAGAGATTCGAAGGGAAGTTTACTTGCTGTTGAAAATGTATATAGTTATAAAAAATAAGTTGCTTTGGGGGAAGTATGAAAGAATTTTTTAAGATATCTTTTGAAGAGGAAATTCCTAAATATGTACAAATAGCAAATCATATAAGAAAATTAATAGATAATAAAGATATAAGTGATGGAGAAAAATTACCTACTATAAGGGAATTAGCAGATATCTTAGAAGTAAATAATGTTACTATAGTAAATGCATATAAAAAACTAAAATCAGATGGATATGCTTTTCAAAAAGTTGGTTCTGGAACATATGCTAAAAGAAAAGAACTAACATCATTATTTAATAGAGAATATTCTAAGATATTTAAAAATATACTACCTGAGGAACTGGAAAAAATTATAGATTTTACAGGAGAAACAAATACAGAAGTTTATTTCCCAATAAGTGAATTTAAATCTGTAATAAATAAGGTCCTAGATAGAGATGGAGCAAATGCTCTTATAATAAAAGAACCTCTTGGATATGAAAAACTCAGAGAAACTATAAATAAATCCTTTTGGAACAATAAATTAGATTTAGATAATATATTAATAGTTTCAGGAGCACAACAGGGTATTGATATAGCATCAAAGGCTATCGTAAATATAAATGATAATGTTATAGTAGAAAAGCCAACCTATGGGGGAGCATTATCGGTATTCAAATGGAGAAGGGCTAATATATTTGAAGTAGAAATTAAAGAAGACGGTGTAGATTTAGAGAAATTTGAAGAAATATTAAAGAAGAATAAAATCAGTTGCTTTTACACTATGAGTTATTTTCAAAATCCTACTGGTATAAGTTACAGTCGTGAGAAGAAGCTAAAATTATTAGAGCTTTCAAAAAAATATGACTTTTATATTATAGAAGATGATTATTTATCTGAACTTATATATGATAATAATATAATTCATGAACCATTTAAGAAACTTGATAAATATGAAAGAGTTATTTATATAAAAAGTTTTTCAAAGATATTTTTACCAGGAATAAGGCTTGGATATATGGTAACACCAGCTTCATTTAATGAAATTATACAAAGTTCTAAGATAAATACTGATATTACTACCTCAAGCCTTATGCAAAGGGCTTTGGAGCTTTATATAAGTGAAGGATTTTGGAAAGAGCATATTGCTTACCAATGTAGGGAATATAAGAAAAAATATAAACTAATAAAAAGTTTAATTGAAGATGAGCTTTTTGATAAAATAACATATATAGATCCTAAAGGAGGGCTTTATTTTTATATAAAACTAAGAGATAAAAGCTTAACATCTAAGGAGCTATTTTATAAATTAAAAAAGAAAAATGTATTTATTACTCCAGGAGTAATATTTTATAGAGATTCCAAAAATGGAGATTACTTTTTTAGAATTGGTTTCTCGCAAGTAAGTAAAGATAAGATAATAAAAGGTATAGGTTTAATTAAGGAGGAGCTTTAATGAGTTACATTACTATAAGAGATTTTGGAGAAGATAGTTTTGTAGAGAAGAAATCAGAATTTATTGGTTATGCTAAAAGATGTGAAAGTGAAGAAGAAGCAAAGGCATTTGTATCAGAAATAAAAAATAAATATAAACAAGCTACCCATAATTGTTTTGCATATGTTATTGGAGAAAATATGGGGATTCAAAGGTATAGCGATGATGGTGAACCACAAGGAACAGCAGGAATACCAATACTTGAAGTAATGAAAAAAAGTGATGTAACAGATTGCGCAATAGTAGTAACCAGATATTACGGTGGAATATTATTAGGTACAGGAGGGCTTACTAGAGCATATACAAAGGGGGCATCTATAGCTTTAAAGGCTGGTGGAGTAGTTGAAAAAGTAAATGGAGTAAGACTATTATTTAATATGGACTATGATATGTTAGGTAAAATCCAATATAAATGCAATGAAAATAACTGGTATATAGAAGATACAGAGTATACAGATAAAGTTGTTGTTCATATATTAGCAGAAATAGAAAAAGCTAGTGATATTGAAAAAGAGATAATTGAAATATCAAATGGAAAAATAAAAGTGGATAAGCAAGATGAAGGAATATATTTTAAAGAAGAAAATAGGCTTTATAAGTTGATTTAAAATTATAAAATTTGTAATTTACTTGTAAATATATTAACTATTAAGATATTACTAGTTTTATAATAATAGAGCATATTACTAATTTAAGAATATATATTATATATTCCATTTAGAGGGTGATACAGTAAATATGTTATTAAAAGAGGTATGAAAAATTAAAATCTTTAAAATATGTTCATTTTTTAGGTTTATCTTGTTACAAAAGGCTTAAAAAGCTTAGATTGCATTTAGTGAAAATATGAAAATATAAAAGGCAACCTTGATCGGTTGCCTCTATTGTATCATATAAGAATATTATGAACATAATATTCTTTCGGTTCGCTTTCTTACTTCTTTGGGTAAATTGCCTTCTAATACTCTTTTTAAAACAAAAGATTTATTAATTCCATTTGATAGAAGGTATTTTTCTATCATGTTTACTTTTGGATCTCTGTTAGGAATTAATTGATAAATTACATACCAATCTTCTAAAGAAGTAAAGGGTATACTAACTCCGTTGATTATCTTAAATTCCGATATTGATGTATTGTCAAAGACATATTCATATACTCCATTATTATGATTAATTGCAAATCCTGCCATTACATCAACATCAACCCCATCTATGACATACTCATAGAAATATTTTGTAGAATATGTGGATGTCTTTTCCCATTTTTTCTTTTCTCCGATACTTTTAAGTATTCTGTCTGCTCTTTCAATGTCTCTAATATCTATAAAAATGTCTATATCGTTAGGTTTTTCTATAAGCCCAAATTGATTTAGCAATATAGAAGCACCGACTCCCCATACTATATTTGAATTATTAAGTTTTTCTCCAATGTAACTTAAGGTATTGAACATTTTATCTTCTCCTTAATTATATAATTAGATACATAATACCTTGTTTGTTTTCAGGTTGTATAATTATAGTGGAATAAACCAAATATTATTATGGGCTGATAGAATTTTTAAAAGCTTTGCCCTTGATAGCCTTAAAATCTTCATCGGCTATCTCTGTGATGATTAACTTATTATAATATTATCGATATCATATAACTTCAATATGCACTTACAAGACTGTATAAGGCAAGTTGCTTATATTTTCTCATGCCATGCGGCTTACTTTAATTCTTGTTTTAAGCATTTTCAGTTCATCAAATTGCTCGTAGGTTAGATAGCCTCTGTCACACCTCTCAACTAAAGTGAAATCAATGCTTAAGATGATTTTATCACACTTTTTAATGTTTCACAACGAGAGAAGTATAATAGTTAGGAATACATCCGTATAATTCATTGAAAATAAAGGTTTTATTATCACCCCATTATTGGAGTATATAAAATATATAAGAAAGTTTGTCATAATAATATAATTGTGTTATAATTCCAATATATTTATAAAATTTTTGATTAATGTTGGGAGGAATAAAAATGTCAGGACATTCAAAATGGCATAATATACAAAACAAAAAAGGAAAAGCGGATGCTAAAAGAGGGAAAATCTTTACAAAGTTAGGTAAAGAAATTGTTATTGCAGTTAAAAATGGTGGCCCTGTACCCGACACTAATCCAAAATTAAGAGATGTAATAGCAAAAGCAAAGGCAGCAAATATGCCTAATGATACTATAACAAGATCAATAAAGAAAGCTTCAGGAGATCTTGCTGGAGTTGATTATGAAAAAATAGTTTATGAAGGTTATGGTCCATCAGGAGTTGCTGTAATAGTTGAAACTTTAACAGACAACAAAAATAGATCAGCAGGAAATGTAAGAAGTGCTTTCACTAAAGGTGGTGGAAACATGGGAGCAACAGGTTGTGTAGGTTTCATGTTCCAAGAAAAAGGTGAAATTGTTATTGAAAGAGAAGATAAAGATGAAGATGAAATTATGATGCTTGCTTTAGATGCTGGTGCAGAAGATTTTGCAGCAGAGGATGAAGTTTTTATAATAACAACTACACCAGAAGATTTTGGTACAGTTAGAGAAGCACTAGAATCAAATGGATTAGAATTCTTAGAAGCAGCAGTTAAAATGCTACCAGATACATATACTGAAATCAATGAAGATGATGCTAAGAAGTTCCAAAAAATGTTGGACTTACTTGAAGATGATGATGATGTTCAAGAAGTGTATCACAATGCTGAATTCCCAGAAGGATGGGATGAATAAATTTAATAAAAACTCCGTATCAATTTTAAGTTGATACGGAGTTTTTTTATTAAAATATTCATTTATTTAATAAAGCAAGAATTTGCAACGATTTAAGAAGATAAAGTAAATTAGAGTGGGTTATTTTAATCTATTGCAATTTTTATAGGAATATGAATAAGAATAATAAAATTGACAGTATATAGGAGTCTATATATAATTAATCATAAAAATCCTGGAAAGTTTTGTGGGGGGGAAATAGATTTAATATATTCAGATAATTAAGAAGATATGAAGTTATTTCAATTCTAAAAGTATTAATTTAAGGAAATAATAATAAAAAGACGTCACAAAGGGAGTGAGCTTTATATGAAATTAATGAAGAACGTAAAGCCTGGTAGAATTATAGTTTTAGGATTTTTATCAGTTATTATTATAGGAGCAATTTTATTAAAATTACCAATAGCTATAAATGATGGCGTTAAAGTTTCTTTTGTAGATGCGTTATTTACTTCTACCAGTGCAGTTTGCGTAACTGGATTAATAGCTATAGATACAGCTGATACATTTACTGTTTTTGGACGAACTGTAGTAGCTTTATTGATTCAAATAGGTGGATTAGGAGTGACATCAGTAGGTGTAGGTTTTATTTTACTTATGGGAAAAAGAGTAGGAATTAAGGAAAGAACACTTATCAAGGAGTCTATGAATTTGGAGTCTATGAAGGGACTAGTAAGATTAGTTAAATCAGTTCTATTAATGACATTAACATTCGAGACAATAGGTATAATATTAAGTTATTTAGTTTTTTCAAAGGACTATAAACCATTAGATGCATTAGGAATAAGTATGTTTCATTCCATTGCAGCATTTAATAATTCAGGATTTGATATACTTGGAGGACTTCAAAATTTAATACCATATCAAAATAATGTTTTGTTAAATTTGACTACATGTGGATTAATAATCTTTGGAGGATTGGGATTTTTAGTAATTAAAGAAATTTTAATGAAAAGATCCTTTAAAAAGTTTAGTTTACATACAAAAGTAGTAATTACAATGACAGCTATATTACTAGTAATTGGAACAATATTATTAAAGTTTACTGAAGATATTTCTTGGCTTGGAGCATTCTTTTTTAGTACTTCTGCGAGAACAGCAGGATTTAGTACTTATTCATTAAGCAATTTTACAAATGCAGGATTATTTGTATTAGTTATTTTAATGTTTATTGGAGCATCTCCTGGGTCAACAGGTGGTGGTATAAAGACTACTACTATATTTACATTATATAAAAGTATTTATAGTACAGCTACAAATAAACATTGTATTGCTTTTAAAAGGAAGATACCTACTAGTGTAGTATTTAAAGCTTTTAATATAACTATATTAGCATTGTTTGTTGTTTGCCTAGGAACCTTTATATTAAGTGTGTTAGAGCCTAATTATACCTTTATGCAACTATTGTTTGAAGTAACTAGTGCTTTTGGAACAGTAGGGTTATCAACAGGAATAACACCAAGCCTTACTGATTTAAGTAAAATTATAATTTCAATAATCATGTTTATAGGAAGACTTGGACCAATGACTATTGCTACAATTTGGTATTTTAAAGAAACGGCAAATGCTTATTATTCAGAAGAAACAGTTATAATAGGATAGGAGAGATAGATAATGTTTAATCATAGACCTGAAATTGAGTTTGGAATAATTGGAATAGGAAGATTTGGTTTTGCTTTGGCAAAGACTTTAATAGAAGCAGGTAAGGAAGTAATAGTATTAGACAATAATGAAAATAAGATAAAGCAAATTAGATCTCTTACAGAAAATGCTTTTGTAGTTAATAATTTAGATAAGGAAACCTTAGAAGAAACAGGAATTCAGAATTGTGAAACTGTATTTGTATGTATAGGAGAGAAGATAGATGTAAGTATTTTAACTACATTAAATGTAATAAATATGGGGGTAAAGAGAGTTATTTCCAAAGCAATAACATACGAACAAGGATGTGTATTAAAAAAAATAGGTGCTGAAATTGTATATCCTGAAAATGATATGGCAATTAGAATTGCAAATAGATTATTAAATGAAGAAGCGTTAGAATTTATTGAGTTAAATAATGATATTCATATAGAGGAGTTAAGGGTTACTTCAAAAATAGATGGAAAATCAATATTAAAATCTAAAATAAGAAATGATTTTAATTTAAATATTATTGCATTGGAAAGAGATGAAGAAACTATAATAGAAGTAGACCCAAATTATATTTTAAGGGAAAATGATTTAATAGTAGTTATAGGTAAAAAGAGTAATATAAGAAAATTAGAAGAGCATTTAAATAATAAATAAAAATATAAACTTATGAAAAAAGGTCTTTTATAGGCCTTTTTTTTGTAAAATATAAAAATAATTAAATCTAACTATCAAAATATTAAGTTGATTTATAAAAAATAACAGTGAGTTAAAATAAAAAAAATAGTGATTTGCCATAATCACTATTTACAATAAACTTGTATAATATCTATTTCACTCCACTTAAAAGTCACTTAAGATTAAATTTATATTAGCAATATATTATGAATGATTCAAGTTATAGTTTAGGCTATATCTTAAAGTGTGTAGAAGATTAGAACTCTAAATTTTATTAAGTTTTATTTAATGAGTTTGCTAAATGAAATATTTTTAATTTATATTAATAATTTAATAGCGTATTAAAAATATATTTATGATTAATACTAATTTAAAGATTAAACTCTATAGAAGATGATTATATAAATTTTATTTTCCAAAATATAAGTAGGAATAAAGATAAAATTATATAAAGTTAATTTATTAATGAACTAAAGATGATGTGGAGGAGAATATGAAAAAAGTAAGTTTATTTAGTTTTATAATAATTATAATTATGAATACCTTAAGTTTAGATATAAATGCTGAGATGATTAATATAAATCCTATAAAAGCAGGAGTATTATTATATAAAGAAGATGATTATTATATTTCAGAGTTGAGAAATTATTTATTAAAAATAGAAAATGAAAATAAAGAAACGATAGATTTTATATTTTATGATGCAGATGCAAATCAAGAATTGCAAAATAGGCAAATAGATGAACTTATAAAGGCGAAAGTAGATTTAATATTATTAAATATTGTGGATATACATGAAGCAGATTCAATAATAAATAAAATTAAAGAAAATAATATACCCTTAATACTTTTTAATAGAGAGCCGCTATCTTTAAATGAAATTAAATCTTATAATAAATCCTTATATGTAGGAACAGAATCTTGTGATGCAGGGAAGATAAAAAGTGAAATGATAATTAACGAGATAAAAAGTGGAAATATAAAAGATAAAAATGGAAATGACAGTTTAGATTATGTATTATTAGAAGGAGAAAAAGATAATATAGAAGCGCAGTTAAGAAGTGAATGTGTTATAAGATCCTTAAATGAAAATAAAATTAAAACTAATGAAATAGCTAATAAAGTTTGTAATTGGTCAAAAGAGTGTGCAAAAAAAGAGGTTGAATCTTTATTCTCAAAATATGGGGATAATATAGAAGTAATAATTTCAAATAATGATGAAATGGCCATAGGAGCTATTTTAGCACTGCAAGAAAAAGGATATAATATAGGAGATCCTAATAAGTTTATATCTGTAGTAGGTGTAGATGGAACAATTGAAGCTAGAAAAATGATAGAAAATGGATTTATGACAGGTACAGTTCTACATGATGCAGAAGCAAAGGCAAAAGCTCTTTATAGAATTGGATTAAATTTAGCAGAAGGAAAAGAACCATTGCAAGATACAGAATATAAATTCGATGAAACAGGGGTAGGAGTAAGAATACCATATAATGGTTATATAACAAGAAATTCATCAAATATATAAAATTGATATTTTATATAACTATAAGGATTGTAAATAGATTATTAAATGAAAGAGAAGTAGTAAATAAAAAATAAAGGTCTTTATAGACCTTTATTTTTTATTTAATTTATTTATTTTTAAAGTATATCTATATAAGTTTACGTTAACTTGAAAATAAACCAAAGAAAAAGCTAATTTATATAGATATACTTTTTATTGAATATAAAAAATAAAAATGAGTTTAAATAAAAAAGAGTGATTTGCCATAATCACTCTCCACAATAAACTTGTGTAACATCTATTTCACTCCACTTGGAAGTTACTTAAGACTAAATTTATAATATCAGCATGTTACTAATATTACAAGTTGTAATTTATTCTTTATATTTAAGTATATGGAAAATTAGAGTTGTAAATCATATTTTAAATTGGTATTAAAAATACCTTTATGATTAATACTAATTCTAGGAATTATAACTTATAAGAGTAAATATAAATATTAAATTTTCAAATTACAAAAATATATAGGAATAAAAATAAATTTAGATATAAAAAACTTTATTAATAATTGCAGAAAAGGTGGAGGATAATATGAAAAAAGTAAGTTTATTTAGTATTATAGTAATTATAATATTAAATATATTTAGTGCTGATATAAGTGCTAATACAACGAACATTAAGCCTATAAGAGCAGGAGTACTATTATATGATGAAGATGATTATTATATTTCTGAAGTGAGAGATTACTTGTTAAAAATAGAAAACGAAAATAAAGAAAGAATAGATTTTATATTTTATGATGCAGATAGAAATCAAGAATTACAAAACAAGCAAATAGATGAACTCATAAATATGAAAGTAGATTTAATATTATTAAATATTGTGGATATACATCAAGCAGATTCAATAATAAACAAAATTAAAGCACATAATATTCCTGTAATATTTTTTAACAGAGAACCTTCATCATTAAAGGGAATTAAATCTTATGAAAAGTCTTTATATATAGGAACTGAAGCATGTGAGTCAGGTGAAATTCAAGGTGAAATGATAATTAATGAGATGAAAAGTGGAAATATAAAGGATAGGAATGGAAACGGTATATTAGATTATGTATTATTACAAGGCGATAAAGATAATATAGAAGCACAGTTAAGAAGTGAATGTGTTATAAAATCAATAAATAAAAATGGAATTAGGACTAATGAAATAGCATCTGAATATTGTAATTGGCAACAGGAATGTGCTAAAAATAAAATTGAGTCTTTATTTTCAAATTATGGAGATAATATTGAAGTAATAATTTCAAATAACGATGAAATGGCAATAGGAGCTATATTGGCACTTCAAGAAAGAGGATATAACATAGGAGATCCAAATAAGTTCATATCTGTAGTAGGAGTTGATGGAACAACTGAAGCTAGAAAAATGATAGAAAATGGATTTATGACAGGAACAGTTATACAAGATGCTGAAGGAATGGCTAAAGCACTTTATAGAATAGGATTAAATTTGGCTCAAGGGAAACCACCATTGCAAGATACAGAGTATAAATTTGATGTAACAGGCGTAGGTGTTAGGATTCCGTATAATGGTTACATAGTAAGAAATTCACCTAATTTATAATTTGAGTTTTTATATTTAAATAAGAATTACAAATAGATTGTTAAGGAAAGAACTATTAGAATTTATAGTTTAGGAAGAAATTAAAAAACTACAGTAGAATTATATAAAGTTATTTTTATGATTAATAATGCTTCTTAAAGTATAGAGTATGAAAATAATATTTGAAATTATAAAGTGATAAAAAAATTACATAGCTAACTGTATTAGTAAATAAAGGAGATGTGAAGAATAATATGAAAAAAGTTAGTTTATTTAGTATTGTAGTGATTATAATTATAAACATATTTAGGTTAGATATAAGTGCTAATACAATTAATACAGCACCATTAAGAGCGGGAGTACTTTTATATAATGAAGATATTTATTATATTTCTGAAATAAAAAAACAATTAGAAAAACTTGAAAATGAAAATAAAGATGAAATAGATTTTATATTCTATAATGCTGAAGGAAATCAAGAATTACAAAATAAGCAAATTGATGAACTTATAAAAATGAAAGTAGATGTAATACTATTAAATATTGTAGATGTACATGAATCAGATTCTGTAATAAATAAAATCAAGGAAAATAATATTCCTGTAATATTTTTTAATAGAGAGCCATTATCATTGAATGGAATTAAATCTTATAATAAATCTTTGTATGTAGGAACACAAGCTTGTGATGCAGGTAAGATTAAAAGTGAAATGATAATTAATGAGATAAAGAATGAAAATATAAAGGATAAGAACGGAAATGGTAGTTTAGATTATATATTATTAGAAGGAGAAAAAGATAATGTAGAAGCTCAATTAAGAAGTGAATGTGTTATAAGATTTTTAAATCAAAGTGGAATTAAAACTAATGAAATAGCTGCTGAAGTGTGTAACTGGCAAAAAGAATGTGCTAAACAAAAGATTGAGTCTTTATTTGATAAATATGGCGATAATATTGAAGTAATAATTTCAAATAATGATGATATGGCAATAGGTGCTGTCTTGGCACTTCAAGAAAAAGGGTATAATTTAGGTGATCCAAATAAGTTTATATCAGTAGTAGGTATAGGTGGAACAGAGGAAGTTAGGGAAATGATTAAAAAAGGCTTTATGACAGGTACAGTTCTACAAGATGCTGAAGAAAAGGCAAAAGTTCTTTATAGAATAGCGCTAAATTTAGCACAAGGTAAGGAAGCGTTAGAAGATACAGATTATGAATTTGATGTAACAGGAGTAGGAGTTAGAATACCATATAACGGTTACATAATAAGAAATTCACCAAATTTATAAATTTAATCTTTTATAAGTGAATTTTTTATGTTATAATCGTTGGGTATTTTGGAAGAATGGGGGAGTATAATCATGAAACATATCAAGACAATCAATAAGACTAATATCAAAAACAGCTTAGTAAAACCAGGTTGTAAAGAATGTGCTAACTCATGTCAATCAGCTTGCAAAACTTCATGTACAGTTGCAAACTTAGAGTGTGAAAACTAATTAACAAGAAGCGGCAACAATTAAGTTGCTGCTTACTTTTTATGTTAAGCAAAGCTTTTGGAGGGATGGAAAATGTCTTTAATACACAAATTTAAACAAGGTGATAATTATTTTGTATTAGATGTAAATACAGGAGCTGTTCATATAGTAGACGAGCTAGTATATGATTTAGTACATGATGATGGAATGAAGGATAAGGAAGAAACATTAAAGCTTTTATGTGATAAATATGATAAAGAAACTGTTATAGAAGCCTATGATGAAATAATGGAACTTGTAAAAGATGGATTATTATATTCAGAAGATAAATATGAAGATATAGCTCATGGATCAATGGATGATAGAGATTATATAAAGGCAGTTTGCCTAAATATAATTCATGGATGTAATTTAAGATGTAAATATTGCTTTGCAGATGAAGGAGAATATAATGGACATAAAGGTGTTATGTCATTAGAAACTGCTAAAAAGGCAATAGATTATGTTGTAAAAAGAAGTGGTCCAAGAAGAAACATAGAAATAGATTTATTTGGTGGAGAACCAACTATGATCATGGATACTGTAAAAGAAATAATAAAGTATGCTAGAGAAAATGAAAAAGAGTGGAAGAAAAATATAAGATTTACAATGACAACAAATGCTACTCTTTTAAACGATGATATGATGGATTTCATGGATAAAGAAATGGGAAATATCATACTTTCATTAGATGGTAGAAAATGTGTTAATGATAATGTTAGAATAAAAGTTGATGGAAGTGGATCTTATGATGACATACTTCCAAATATAAAGAAGATGATAAAAAAGAGAACACCTGGAAAGATGTATTATGTTAGAGGAACATTTACAAGAGCAAATACTGATTTCTTTGAAGATGTAATGGCTATGGTAAATGAAGGCTTTGATGAAGTTTCTATAGAACCAGTAGTTTTAGAAAAGGGACATCCTCTTGCATTAAGAGAAGAAGATTTACCAGAAATAATGAAAAATTATGATAAACTATATGAAGATATGGCAAGAAGAAAAAGAGAACAAAATGGAGAATATAATTTCTACCATTTTAATGTTGATTTAAATGGTGGTCCATGTGTTTATAAAAGAATTTCTGGTTGTGGTGCAGGATTTGAATATGTTGCAATAACACCACAAGGTGATGTTTATCCATGTCATCAATTTGTAGGAAAAGAAGAATTTAAACTTGGAAGTATATATGATGATACATACAATAAAGACCTTGGCAGAGAATTTAAAAAAGCTCATATATACAACAAGCCTAAATGTAGAGATTGCTGGGCAAGATTCTATTGTAGTGGAGGATGTCAAGCAAATAACTTTAGCTTCAATGGCGATATGAAAATACCTTATGAAGTTGGCTGTAAAATGCAAAAGAAGAGAATTGAATGTGCAATTGCTTTAAAGGCAGAATAATTTTAAATATAAAAGTTGGTATTTGCTTATGTTCAAATACCAACTTTTTATATTACAATGATAATAAAAAATAAGTTTTGGAGGATAAGATGGAATTTATATTAAAAAATAAGATGAAGCTTATATATACAAAAACTACATCTAATTTAACATCAATGTCTATATCAATAGATGCAGGAGCTTGTAAAGAAAAAGACTTATTAGGACTTGCTCATGCAACAGAGCATATGGTTTATAAAGGCACAAGAAAGAGAAATGAGGAAAAAATAAATAAAAACTTAAGTAAAATTTTTGGATTTCAAAATGCCATGACAAACTTTCCATATGTTATTTACTATGGAACTATGTTAAATGAAGATTTTGAAGAAGGTGTAGAACTTTTTTCAGATATAATTTTAAATCCTATATTTCCAACTTATGGATTTGAAGAAGAAATGAATGTAATAAAGGAAGAGTTAAGAGAGTGGGATGAGGAATTAGAGCAATATTGTGAAGATAAACTATTTTTAAATAGCTTTAGAGAAAGAAGAATAAAGTATCCAATTATAGGTACAAATAAAGATTTACAAAAAATAAAATTAGAAGATATAAAACAATTTTATAAAGATAATTATTTACCAGAGAAGACTTCTATAGCAGTGGTTTCTTCTTTAGAATTTGAAGAAGTTAAAAATATAGTTGAAAGCTATTTTGAGAATTGGTGTACTGAGTATAATGGAAATAATAAAGAAAAAATAATTTATGATAAGACTAACTTTGGAGTTTATAAAGAAATTAAAGAGGGAATTAATACATGTAAAGTTCAAGTCATATTTCCAATAGATGATTTAAGCTATAACGAAATAAAAGCATTAAGAATATTTAATGAGTATTTTGGAGAAGGAGTTAATTCATTATTATTTGATACATTAAGAACAAAAAATGGACTTGTATATGATATTTTAACTAAGATTTCTTATGAAAAGTACATCAAGCTTTATAAAATAACTTATAGTACTTCAAAAGAAAATTTAGATAAATCTTTAGAATTAATAAATGAATGTATAGATAAAATTGAAAAGTTTGAAGTAGATATAAGTGATGATGATATATTTGATTTTAAAAAGTCTATGAAACTAAAGAGATGGTTTAGAGAAGAACAAAATATAATTTTAGCAAAAGAATTATCAACGTATAGTACAATGTTTGGAGATTATAAAATATATTCAGAAGAATTTAATAATCTTGATGCTATAGATAAAAATTATATTTTAGATGTAGCTAAAAAAGTGTTGGAAAATAAATCTATACAAGTAATAAGCAATTAAGATAAGTGAATCTATAATTATTTTAATTTATTAGTTTGTAAGTGAATATATGTGGATTGCTCTTGACTTGATACGAAGGAAAAGAATAACAAAGCTATATTTACTTTTTATAAATATAATACAATTTTTTATTCATAATTTAAGTATAAATAAAAGGGAGATATTAATGAGTAAAGCACCTTTATTAGAAGAATTATTAAAATATCATAAAGAAGAAAATCTGATTTTATCAATGCCAGGAAATAAAAGTGGGAAAGCGTTTTTAAGAGATTCATTAGGAAAAAAGTTTAAAGAAACTCTAGGTGATTTGGATATTACAGAAGTGGATCCTTTAGACAATTTACATTGCCCAGAAGGGGTAATAAAGGAAGCGGAGGAGCTTCTAGCAAAAACTTATAATGTAAAAAAAGCATACTTTCTTGTAAATGGAAGCTCTTCAGGGAATTTAGCTTCAATATTTGCTGCTTTTAAAGAGGGGGACGAGGTATTAGTAGAAAGAAACTGCCATAAGTCAATTTATAATGGCCTTATTTTAAGGAAACTTAAGGTAATTTATATAGATGCTGTAATAGATGAAAATATAGGAATATTTTTGCCGCCTAGAGAAAAAGAAATAAATGAAGCTTTAAGTAAAGCAGTTAATCCAAAAGGAATAGTAATTACAAGTCCGAATTATTTTGGAATATCTTACGATATAGAAAAGAAAATAAAAGAATTAAAAGAAAGAGGACTAAAAGTAATAATTGATAGTGCTCATGGTGCTCATTTTGTAGTAAATAAGGATTTACCAAAGTCACTAGCTAATCTTGGGGATTATGTAGTATTAAGTGCTCATAAAACACTACCTAGTTTAACACAAGGAGCATATTTATTAGTAAATAATAATGAAGAAAATATTGATTTTTATGTAAAGACTTTTATGACTACATCACCATCATATTTAATAATGGCTTCATTAGATTATGCTAGATACTATCTAGATAATTATGGGAAAGATGACTATGATAACTTAAAAGAAAGAGCAGAAAAGTGGAAAGAAAAAATAAACTTATTAGGTAAAGTGAGTGTAATAAGTGATGAGAATTTATTTAATAAATATACAATAGATAAAAGTAGATATTTAATTACTTTAAATAAAGGATATAGTGGTCATAAACTTTTAGATTATCTTAGAGTTAATAAGATACAAGTTGAAATGAGTTTTTCACGAGTAATAGTCCTGATTTTTTCGCCTTCAAATACAGAAGAGGATTTTGAAAAATTATATTTAGCTATTAAGAATTTAAATATAAATGTGTTGAAAACTAATGAAAAAAATGCAGTGTTTTCAAAAATATCACCTGTTAAAGTATTAGAGCCTTATGAGGTTTTTAATTTAAATAGTACTAGCTTAGATATAAATGATGCTTTGGGGAAAATAGCTAAAGAGGCGATAATTCCGTATCCGCCAGGAATTCCTTTAGTTTGTGCAGGTGAAAAAATTACTAAAGAAGCTATTGATATAATTAAAGAATATATTGAAAATAGATTAAAAGTAATTGGAGTACAAGACAATATTATTAAAGTAATTGAAGAGTAAGGCATATAATATTAAAAATATTACTATCTAGAAAGTGCTTTAATATAAAATGTAGAATGTAAAATTTCCAGTGTATTTAAGAATGAAATACTGAAACCTATATTATTTTGAAATTATTTTCAATAATTTTTACTTATATTATGCATTCTACATTTTCAATTGAGCTATAGATCCGTTTTTAGATTACAATAAAATACAAGCTAATAAGGAAATTACTCCAGCTAAACAAATGGAGATACTATTACTTTCAATATTTCTAAAATTGATAGTATTTTTAATTGAATTGTTTAATTTAGATTTTTGGAGTATAGGGCGTATAATAGCTATGATACCCAAAGCTATAAGGGATATCCCTAATATAAAAATATAATTAATTAAAGGAAAATTTAAAGTATTATGTAGGTAAAAAGACAATAAAGATACAACTAATATCCAAGATAAAGTATTAAGAATAAGCTTTTTCAAAATAAAACCTTCTTTACAAATTAATAGATAATTCATTATATTAATATTATATAGCCTCTAGGAATTATTTTACAATATGTTTTTATAATAAACTTAATACTATATATTTAGACTTTTATATTAAGTTGTAAATTTATATAACTTGTTAAATGAAAATCAAAGAAAGTAAAAGAAAAACTAAGCTTTGTTTTACAAAATTAGTTTTTATTCAATTAATTGTTAGTAGAGATATTTTAATAACTAAAACAAGCTTTAGTAAATATTGACATAATAGTATCTTTTAAATAAAATATTTATGGTAAAGAGGAGGGATTGTTAATGGAGAAAAATAAAGGAAATATTTCAATACATACAGAAAATATTTTTCCAATTATAAAGAAATGGTTATATTCTGACAAAGATATATTTATTAGGGAAATTATTAGTAATGGGTGCGATGCTATAAGCAAATATAAAAGATTAGTTTCTTTAGGAGAAACTAATGGAAATGAAAATGAAAAATATAAGGTTACAGTTTCGTTAAATAAAGAAAATAATACTTTGAAATTTATTGATAATGGAATTGGCATGACTGAAGATGAAGTTAAGAAATATATAAATCAAGTTGCATTTTCAGGTGCAGAGGATTTTATAGAAAAATATAAAGATAAAATGGAAGATGGAAAAGATATAATAGGTCACTTTGGGCTAGGTTTCTACTCTGCTTTCATGGTTGCAAAAAGAGTTCAAATAGATACTTTATCTTATTTAGAAGGAGCAGAAGCAGTAACTTGGATTTGTGATGGTGGTACAGAATATGAGATATCTCCATCGTTAAATAGAAAAGAGAGAGGAACAACAATAACTCTTTTTATAGATGATGATAGTAATGAATTTTTAGAATTGTATAAAGTTAGAGAAATAATAGAAAAATATTGTTCATTCTTACCTATAGAAATATATTTAGAAGAAGAAGGTAAAGAAGTTAAGGAAGAAGATATTAAACCGTTAAATGATACAACTCCATTATGGATGAAATCTCCAAAGGATTGTACTGATGAAGAATATAAAGAATTTTACAAAAAGGTATTCCAAGATTTTAATGATCCATTATTTTGGATTCATTTAAATGTAGACTATCCATTTAACCTAAAAGGAATATTATATTTCCCTAAATTAAAGCATGAACTGGAAGCTACTGAAGGGCAAGTAAAACTATATAATAATCAAGTTTTTGTTGCTGATAACATAAAAGAAGTTATACCAGATTTCTTACTATTATTAAAGGGTACAATAGATTGTCCAGATCTACCATTAAATGTATCTAGAAGTTTTCTTCAAAAAGATAAGGATGTTATAAAAATATCTAAGCATATAGTTAAGAAGGTTTCAGATAAATTAGTTGGACTATATAAAAATCAAAGAGAAAGCTTTAATAACTTTTGGAAGGACATTCAAATATTTATTAAGTACGGTTGTTTGAGAGATGAAAGCTTCTATGATAAAATAAAGGACATTGTTATCTTTAGAAGACTAAATGGTGAGTATATAACATTAAAGGAATATTTAGAAAATAATAAAGATAAACATGAAAATAAGGTCTTTTATGTAACAGATGAAAAGCAACAATCACAATATATTAAAATGTTTAAGGAAGCGGATTTAGATGCTGTAGTTTTAGATTGCTCAATAGATAACCATTTTATTAGCTTTTTAGAGTCAAAAGAAAATGGAGTTATATTTACCAGAATAGATTCTGATATTTCAGAAACACTTAAAAATAGTGAAAGTGAAGATTCAAAAGAGTTAAATACTAAGCTGGAAGAGGTATTTAAAGAAGCAATTTCTAATAAAGTAAATAATATTAAAGTTGAAAATCTAAAAAATTCAGGAACTCCTGCTATGATATTGGTTTCTGAGCAATCAAGAAGAATGGCTGAAATGAGCAAAATGTTTGGTGGAATGGAAATGCCAAATATGTTTATGGAAGAAAAAACTTTAGTTATAAATAATAATAACTCAATAATTAAAAAGCTAGCATCTGTAGACTTTGAAAGTAAAAACGATGATATTAATTTAATATGTCAGTATATTTTAGATTTAGCTTTAATAGCTAATAAGGAATTAAGTTCTGAAGAAATGAATGACTTTATTAATAGAAGTAATGAGTTATTAAATAAAGTAATAGAATTATAGTAATATCTTAAAAATGAAATCAATAAAAAATAGAACTATTAAGTATAAATAGTTCTATTTTTTATTGTAACTTAATATTGTATCGGTACAATGGACAAAATGTAATTATTGGATTATTATAAAATAAATAACTTAATTAAAAAGCAGGTGCACTTATGAATGGGGTAAAAAAAGTAGCTACAATAAATGATTTATCTGGAATAGGAAGATGTTCACTAACTGCAGCACTTCCTATATTATCGACTTTAGGAGTTCAATGTTGTCCATTTCCAACAGCTATACTTTCTTCTCAAACTGAATTTGATAAGTTTTCATTTTTAGATATAACAAATGAAATGAACAATTATAAAAATGTTTGGAAAGAGCTCAATATAAATTTTGATTGCATATATAGTGGCTTTTTAGGTTCTGAAAAGCAAATTGATATAGTTTTAGATTTTGTATTAGATAATAAAGATTCTTTAATTGTTATAGATCCAGTCATGGGGGACAATGGAATACTTTATGATACTTTCACAGAAAATATGTGTAATAAAATGAAAGAACTTGTTTCTATTGCAAGTATAGTAACACCAAACTTAACAGAAGCATGTATATTAACAGGAGAAGAATATAAAAAGTATGATACAAGTAATGAAAAAGTTATGAGAATTGCTAAAAAACTAGCACAAATAGGACCAGAAAAGATTATTATTACAGGAATAATAAGAGAAAGTGAAATATATAATTTTGCTTACGATAAAGAAAGAGATGAATTTTTTATAGTAAAATCAGTTTTTAATAATGAATCATATAGTGGAACAGGCGATATTTTTACTTCAATTATTATAGGATTATTATTAAATAATCATGATTTAAATTTTGCAATTAAAAATGCCACTAACTTTATATATGAAGCAATTAGTTATACATCTAAATTTAAAACTAATCCAAAAGAAGGAATAATGTTTGAAGTATTTTTAAAGGAGTTGATTTTGATAAATGAAAACAAAAATTAAAACAAGAAGTTTAGTTTTAGCAGCATTATTTGCAGCTTTTATATGCATTACAATATCTATTCATATTCCAACAGGTTTTAATGGAGGATATGTACATTTAGGAGATACATTCATATATCTTGCAGCAGTACTTTTACCTACTCCATATGCAATGCTTGCAGCGGGTATAGGAGCTGGACTTGCAGATGCATTGGCTGGTGGAATGATATGGGTGTTACCTACAATAATAATTAAACCTATAATGGTATTATTCTTTACTTCTAAAAGAGATAGTATAATATGTAAAAAAAATATACTAGCAATATTTATAGCTGGTATTGTAGGCTGGTTTGGATATTATTTAGCAGGAGCTATTATATCAGGTAGCTTTGTAGCTCCACTTGCAACTTTCTTTATAGATATAATGCAACCTATAGGAAGTGGTATAATATTTTTAATAGCTGGTTATTCTTTAGATAGGGTGAAAATTAGACAAAGATTATCTATAGAGGCAAAATAACTCTAGAAAAAACGTGAGGTAGAAGTATGAAGGTTATGACCTTTAACTTAAGGACAGATTTTTTATTAGATATAAATAATAGATGGAATAAAAGAAAAGAAATTGCATATGAAATTATAAATAATAATGATTGTGACATAATAGGTGTTCAGGAATTAAATAATAAAATGTTTAAAGATATTTCAAAAGGAACTCCAGGTTATAATATAATTGGGAGCCCTAGAAGTCTTAAGTATTTTATAGAAAGAAATGATATCTTAGTTTCTAAGAAGCATAAAATATTAGAGCACAGTACATTTTGGCTTTCAGAAGACTCTGAAAAAATAGGGAGTTCTATTTGGTATTCTGTTTATCCAAGAATATGCACCACAGCGTTAATAAGATTAAATGATGGTAATATAGTTAGAGTATATAATACACATTTAGATTTTTTATTATCAAAGGCTAGGGAATATGGACTTAAAAAAATAGGTGAGTATATGGATAAACAACATGAAAAAGACAATTATCCAGCTATACTAATGGGAGATTTTAATGCAAGTCCAACAAGTAAAGCCATTAAAAATTTCTCGGAAGGTAAATATAGTAGTAAAAAATTTATAGCTGTACAAGATCACAAGAAAGAAATTTATAATATGTCTACTATGAGTAAGTTTAAAGGAAATAAAAAAGGTCTTCATATAGATTATATATTTGTAACCGAAGAGTTTAAAGTTTTAGATACTGAAATATTAGAGTATAACAAAAATGGTAAATATCCTTCAGATCATTATCCTATGATTGCAAAACTTGATATAAATAAAAATGCTAATACTTCAAAATAGAGTATTAGCATTTTCATTTTAATTAAGCATTATCAATTATCTTAAAGAATAAATCTTCTATATTACCTAATTCGTTATATTTTTCTTTTAAGTATTCTTTACTACCAGAATCTACTATTTTGCCTTCCTTCATTAAAATCATTGTATCGCTTATTTCTTCCATTGAAGCTAGAATATGAGTACTAACTAGTATAGTTTTTCCAAGAGATTTTATTTTTGATAGTATTTCTCTAAATTCCTTTATTCCATTAGGATCTAAACCTACAAAAGGTTCATCAATTAAAATTATACTTGGATCATGAATTAAAGCCATTATAATAGATACCTTTTGTTTCATACCTTTAGACAAGTCTTTAGCAAGAGAATCTTTTTTATTTGCTAAGTTGAAAGCATTCATTAACTCATCAGCTTTACTTGTCCAATCTTTAATTTTATAAGCTAAGGCTATAAATTTAAAGTGTTCCCAAACTGTTAATAAATTATATAAATCAGGGGTTTCAGGTATATAGGCTAAATTTTCTCTTATGCTTCTATCCTTTGTAGATTTTCCATCTATTAAAATATCACCTGAATCTTTTCTTAATAAAGAAAGTATGCACTTTAATGTAGTAGTTTTACCAGCACCATTGGGGCCGCATAATATGGATATTTCACCAGTGTTTAATTTAAATGATATATTATCAATTGCTTTATTTTTCTTAAAAGATTTAGATAAATTTTTTACTTCTAACATAATTTCCTCCAAATTAATATTCTATAAAATCAAATATTTTATTACATAACAACATTAATAAGCTTATATAAATCCCAACAATTACAGTTAATACTCCAAATGCTATATATGGATTAGTAGTTACACTGTAAGTAGCTACAGTTGCAACAAATGGAATCATTATAAGTATCATTAGCACGAAAGTTACAAGCATTCCTGGCCCAGATTCATTATCCTTTGGCATAAGAAGTATTACGATTAAATTAAGTAATTTTACTACTAATGAGAATGCTATAGTAATTAAGTAGCATCCTATTCCTAAGATTAAGAATTTATAATCTAATATAATAGAAGGAATAAGCATTATACTGATTCTAATTGCTAACATTAAAAGTTCGTCTAAGACTGTAGAAAGAATTTTATTTATTGGTTTTCCTGGGATAATATAAATATATACATTTTTTAATTCTCTAGATAACTCGGAAAAATTAGATGAAATAAGAACTATATAAACTGTACCAATTGAAATCACTAACAATGAAACTAATTGATTTCCTTTTAAAGTAACATATCCTCCAATTATTCCAATAATAATATTAACTAAGAATAATAAATATTTTTTTAATGAAGTCTGTTTTCTTTTTCTAATAATTGAAGCTTTCCAATATAATGATAATGATCCCCATCTTTCTTTAGAACTACTATTTAAATTAACTTTTTTTATATCTTTTTCCATTTGTGAATGAACATCTCTCTTGTTGTTTTTTAACTGCTTTAATTTTTCATTTTGTGTAGATACCTTTTCAGCTATTTCTTCATAATATTCAACATTAAGAGTTATAAATAAGAAACAATTAATAATAATTAATGATAATAAATATAATATATCAAATATTGGCGGTGTAATTGTTTCTGTTAAAAGTAAAGATATAAATTTAACTATAGAAGAAATTATAGGTAATTTAACAAGAAAGCTATCAAAAATAGACATAGACAATTCGTTAAAATTAAAGTTTAAACTCCAAAACTTATATAAATAAAATAAAAGTATTAAACATGCAATACCTTGTAATATGTAAGAAACAAATTTTAAGCCTTTAACTAAGCCTGTTTTAACTTTTATTGCAAAAAACAAATAAGATAAAGAAATAAAAAATAAGAATATAAAGAAAAATCCTAAAGCTATTGGCAATAATCCTATTAATGATAAATTAGTAAAGGCTAGGAGCATTAATATAATGAAAATAAACGTTAAAAAGAAGCTTGCTACACCTTTTATTGCACTACGAATCATTGAATAAAAAAGTATTAATTTATTATTTATAGGTGAAGGAAATAAATAGCTAATATCTGAAATTGAGAAGTTACTTGGAGCATAATCATTTAAATAATTTGCTAATACAAATAGTATAAAAACTAATGATATTATAGCTATAATTCCTAGAGCAGATTGCTGCATTTCTGGAGCTATAGAAGCTTTAGCTTCATTTTTAAATATTGAAACTATAAATGAAGAAAAGCAAAGTCCGAAAAATATGATTATAGAAAATAATTTCTTTAAGAATAGAAGCGGATGATGAAAAATTTGAAAAAAGAAATTTTTAATTTTTAAAAGATCTAAATAGACTAAAACTTTTAAATCGTTCATTAAAACACCTCCATAAGTTATTTGTTAAATTATAGCAAAAATATGTATTTTAAACAAGAAATATTCATATAAGTGATTAATAGACGTAATTTAGAATTGAACATTGAATTTTGAAGGAGTTTAAATATGACATATCATGAATATATTATTTAGATGATTAAAAAATCGTGATTTAATAACAAAATAAGATAGCTGCTGGAAGTAAAGTGTCAACTTTTTAATTTTTTAATGCATGAAAAATGCTAATTTTATATTTGGAATATTATAAATTTCGTTTATAGTGAAGTATTTACTAAAAAGTTCAAAAATAATACACTTATATGCGAATGGAAAAAATATTGACTAAAATAATATTCGCATTATATACTCTTTGTATGATATTTTAACTAAGGAGGAGTTTTGGTGAAAAATGCTTTAGTATTTCAATCAGATTTTGGAATCGGAGATGGTGCGGTTAGTGCAATGTATGGAGTTGCTTATAACGTAGATAATACACTTCGATTATTTGATTTAACACATGAAATACCACAATATAATATTTGGGAAGCTTCATATAGACTAATTCAAACTGTGGTCTATTGGCCTAAAAGCACTGTATTTGTATCTGTAGTCGATCCTGGAGTTGGATCAAATAGAAAGAGTATAGGAGTTAAGACTGTAAGTGGACAATATATAATTACCCCAGATAATGGAACACTTACTCACATTAAAAGAATATGTGGGATAGTTGAGGCCAGAGAAATCGATGAAACTATAAATAGATTACCTAATTCTGGCGCATCTTATACTTTCCATGGAAGAGATATATATGCCTATACAGGAGCAAGACTTGCAGCTGGAGTTATAGATTTTGAACATATTGGCCCAAAAATTCCAGTTGATAAAATAGTAGAATTACCAGTTGTTGAATCTATAAAAGAAAATGATTTAGTAACAGGAACTATAGATGTTTTAGATGTAAGATTTGGTAGCTTATGGACAAATATTGGAAGAGAATTATTTACTAGATTAGGTATTAAGTATGGAGATAAAGTTGAAGTTTCTATTAGAAATAATACAAGAGAAGTTTATAGAAATATAATGGTTTATGCAAAGTCGTTTGCTGATGTTTATGTAGGTGAAACTTTGGTTTATGTTAATTCATTAGATAATTTAGCTGTTGCTATAAATCAAGGATCATTCTCAAAAGCTTATAATATACAAACTGGGACAAATTGGATAATATCTATTAGAAAAGCTCCTAGAGTAATATATGATTAGAAATTAATTTAAAACACGAATATTATTTATTCACTATATGTGAAATGAGGAGGGGAATTATAATGGGAAATAAAATGTCCATTAAAACAATAGTGGCGATTGGTATAGGTGCAGCTGTATTTATGATACTAGGGCGTTTTGGAGCTATTCCATCAGGTATCCCAAATACTAATATAGAAACAAGTTATGCTTTTTTAGCATTAATGTCAGTATTATATGGTCCTATTGCAGGAATATCTATAGGTTTTATAGGTCATGCTTTAAAGGATTTGGTGTTTTTTGGTTCACCTTGGTTTAGTTGGGTTATAGCTTCAGCTGTTGTTGGTCTTATAATAGGATTATCATGGAAAAAATCAAAAGTTAATGACGGTGAATTTGGCAAAAAAGAAATTATTGTTTTTAATATATACCAAGTAATTGCTAATTTAATTGCATGGCTTTTAGTTGCTCCTACATTAGATATACTTATATATGCAGAGCCAGCTAATAAAGTTTATTTACAAGGTGTAGTTGCTGCAATTTCTAATTCAATTACAGTTGGAATATTAGGTAGCATTTTACTTTATACATATGCTAAGACTAGAGTTAAAAAAGGAAGTTTAGATAGAGAGTAATATCTAATTAAAATACTGGGGGCTTTAGGTCTCTGGTATTTTTTACGTATATATTACAAACAATATACTATTATTTTTAATGATAAATAACGTTTTCGAGTAACATATAATTTATATATAAAGGGAGATTTGCTATGAAAAAACCTGTAATTGAGTTCAATAATTTTACATTCCAATACAGAGCTCAAGCAAAGCCAACATTAAATAATATAAACTTAACTATATATGAAGGCGAAAAAGTTCTTATTGTTGGTCCTTCTGGATCAGGCAAGAGCACTATTTCAAGTTGTATAAATGGTCTTATTCCATTTTCATATAAAGGAGAGATTTCAGGAAGTCTGAAAGTTAAGGGGAAAGAAACCAGTAAAATGAGCATTTTTGAATTATCTAATTCAGTGGGGACTGTTCTTCAAGATCCAGATAGCCAGTTCATTGGATTAACTGTAGGAGAAGATATTGCTTTTAAGTTAGAAAATGATTGTATACCTCAAGATGAAATGAAAAAGAAAGTAGAAATTGTTTCTGAAATTGTTGGAATAGATAAGCATTTAGAAGCAGCTCCATATAGTTTATCAGGTGGTCAAAAGCAGCGTGTAACTTTAGCAGGGGTTATGGTTGGAGATGTAGATATACTTTTATTTGATGAACCACTTGCGAGTTTAGATCCTGCAACAGGTAAAAATGCAATTGAATTAATTGACAAAATACAACAAGAAACAAATAAAACTATAGTAATTATAGAGCATAGATTAGAAGATGTGCTACATTGCTCTGTAGATAGAATAATAGTAGTAGATAATGGAGAAATTGCTGCGGATATAACTCCAGAAGAACTTCTAAGTTCGAATATATTAGCTGAAACAGGCATACGTGAACCATTATATATTACTGCTTTAAAATATGCAGGCTGTGAGGTTACTCCAGATATTAATCCACAACATATTGATACATTAAATTTAAATACATGTAGAGAAAATCTTAAAGAATGGTATGATGAAACTGATGACAAGAGTGTTAATATAAACTCTGAAACTATACTTGAATTAAAAGATATAAAGTTTGGATATGAAGAAAAACGAGAAATATTAAAAGGAGTTTCTTTTAATATTAAAAAAGGTGAAATGGTTAGTATAGTAGGAAGAAATGGTGCAGGAAAATCTACTATATCGAAACTTATTTGTGGCTTTTATAAGCCAACTAAAGGGCAAATATTATTTAATGGTAGAGATTTAGTTAATGATACAATTAAAGAACGAGCAGATAAAATTGGTATTGTTATGCAAAATCCAAATCAAATGATATCTAAGACTATGATTTTTGATGAAGTCGCATTAGGACTTAGAGTTAGAGGAATTAGTGAAGAAGAAATTAAAGAAAGAGTACTTGATACATTAAAAATTTGTGGATTATATGAGTTTCGTAATTGGCCAATTTCAGCACTTAGCTTCGGACAAAAGAAACGTGTAACTATTGCATCTATATTAGTTTTAAATCCAGAAGTTATAATTTTAGATGAGCCAACTGCTGGGCAAGATTTTAGGCACTATACTGAAATTATGGAATTCTTGCAAGAATTAAATAGAAAAGGTGTCACTATAATCATGATAACTCATGATATGCATTTAATGCTTGAGTACACAAATAGAGCAATAGTATTATCTAATGGGTTGAAGTTAGCAGATGATACAGCAGCAAATATACTTACCGATGAAAGAGTAATATCTGAAGCTAATTTAAAAGAAACATCTTTATATGAATTAGCAATAAAGGCTAAATTAGATAATCCAAGAGAGTTTGTTAAAAAGTTTATTGACTATGATAGGAGGATTAGAGGCATATGAGCAAAATGCTTGAATATACAAATATAAATTCACCTATTCATAAATTGACAGGTGCGTCTAAGTTAATTGCTTTGATAATATGGGCATTAGCTTCAATGATTACATATGATACGCGCGTACTTATACTTATGTTTATTTTAAGTATATTTGTATTTAAAATTTCAAAAGTAGAATTTAAGCAAGTATCCTTTGTTCTTTATTTTATATTAATATTTTTATTGTTAAATAATTTAGCTATTTTTATTTTTTCACCATATGAAGGTGTTCAAATTTATGGAAGTAGAACTGACTTATTTAAAATTGCAGGGCCATATACACTAACATTAGAACAATTATTTTATCAGTTTAATATAACATTAAAATATTTTTCTATAATACCAATGGCATTATTATTTATGGTTGCAACTAATCCAAGTGAGTTTGCAGCTTCATTAAACAAAATTGGTGTTAGCTATAAAGTTGCTTATTCTGTTTCAATAGCATTAAGATATATCCCTGATGTTCAACGTGACTATCAAGATATATCATTTGCACAACAAGCTAGAGGAATTGATATGTCTAAAAAAGAAAGAGTAACAAAAAGAATTAAAAATTCTGCAGCAATATTGATGCCATTAATTTTTTCAAGTTTAGATAGAATAGATACTATAAGTTCAGCAATGGAGCTAAGAGCTTTTGGAAAAAATAAAAAACGTACTTGGTATAGTGGAAGAAAGTTTGAAAGAAGAGATTATATAGCGATATTAATAGTTAGCTTAATATTTATTATAGCAATTATTGCAACTATAGTTAACCATGGTCGCTTTTATAATCCTTTTATATAAAGCTGTAATAGAAATTGCATATTAAAACATATTTAGTTTTACTTTTAAAATTATATAACTTTTAATTGTGTAGGTTATTGATTTAAGCATGATTATATATAATTAAAATTTTATTTAAATTGCTTTGGAAAATATATTAAGTGATAGATTTAATGAAAGAACCAATAAAATGGACTCTTGTAAAAGGAAGAAATTTTATTGGTTCTTTTTTCATATAACATATTAATTTTTGTGTGTAAATAAACTATGTAGATTTAGAATAAAGGGAATTTATTAATTATAAATAGAATGCTGAATTTTTTATAGCGATTATTTGACATAAGGTATTATAAAATATATTATTAAAATACAGAAAACATAAGATAGATTTAAGGTGGTGAAAGTATGGAACTTTCGAAAGTTCAAAATAGATTTATAAATCATAAAAGTTCTGGATATCAGCTTTTGAAAGGCAAAGAAGGAACAGGGAAGAGTACTGCATCAATTTATAAGGCTATAAATTTAGAAAATAATTATTGTATTTATGAAGAGGATAAAATTTTATTTGTAACATCTAATTATACTAAGACATATGAAGCAATTGAACTTTATAAAAAAGAAAGTAATGAGAATTATTTTTATTCATTGTTTTCGTTAGAAAAGGATAGATTAAATATTATAACGTTAGAAGAACTTATTGATACATATTCTAAAGCCTTCAGAAGAGAAAAGGGACTAGCTATGCAAGTTATAGATAAAGTAAGAGGCATAGAAATTTTAAAAGAATTAGAAAATGAAATATCATCATTTTATAAGAAATCTAAGTTTCTTCAAAAGGCAACAATGAACTTTATATTAGAGGAAATTTTATGGATAAAAGCTAGTAATCTTTCTAAGGATTACTATCTTGAAGTTGATAGAAAAGGACGTGGAGGAAGAATTAAAAAGTCTTCTTATACAAGAGAATCTATTTATAAAATTAAAGATCTATATAATGAAAATTTAATTAATAAAGGCTTAATGGATGAGTATGATCATGTTATATATGCTATTTCATATATAAATAATCATGGCGGATTATATAGTCATGTTATATTAGATGATATGGAGAAGTTTACTAAGGGAGAAATAGATTTTATAAAAGCTATTTATAAAAATAAACCACATTCTTCATTTGTTTTTATATTAAATAGCGAACTTAATAATAAAGAAAATTCTTGGATGATAAAAGGTAGAAAAGTAAATACTTTAGGAATTGATGTAAAGGGAAAGAGCTTTAACTTTAAAACTAAATATGATTTAAAAAAGAAAAAGCAAGTAGACACAGTTGAAAAGTATAAGTATATAAACTTGAAAAATAAGGGAATTGTGGAGTTTAATATAGATACAGCTTCGAATAGAAAAGAAGTATTTGAAGGAAATGATATTTGCTATAATGAAAATGAATTAGAAGATATTCCAATGTTTAATAATATAGCAGCAGGAACACCTATAGAAATGAATGACAATATAGAGGGAAGTTTTTATATACCTAAATATTGGCTTGAAAGAGGAAAAGATACCTTTATATTAAGAGTAAAGGGTGACTCTATGGTAGAAAAAGATATTTGTGATGGTGATTTAGTTGTTATTAAAAAACAAGGGACTGCAAATCATAATGAAATAGTAGCTGCAAGCTTAGATGGTGAGGCAACATTAAAAACACTAAACCTAAATGGGGATTTACCAAAATTAATGCCTGCAAATTCTTTATATGCTCCAATTAGTTTGGAAAACAAAGAAGTCAATATATTAGGAGTTGCAATTGGAATAATAAAACAGGAGATAAACTAGAAGTTTATCTCCTGTTTTATTATCAGTAAAATATATAATATGCTTTTTTAGTATATTTAAACATAAGGTAGTCAACTTAAAGTGGGTATATAGAGGTTTCCTATAATGTAAAAATAATTAACATAATAATAAGTTATAGCTAATACATATTATATATAAGATATGATGTAGAGTTAATATTTAGTAAGACATATAACTATTTTATAATCTTGAGTAAATTTAGTATTTTAATAGCTTATAAAAATTAAAAATATATGATTTGAATTTGTTATTTAGATTAATATTACTATTTACTATAAATGTATAAATTATTTAGATAACAATTAGAAGCATATATAAATATAAATAAAATTAAATAGGTAGGAGGGGTTTTATGAATTTAGAGTTTATAAATGATCAAAAAAGAAAAATATTAGACAATATTAATTATGCTAAGGAATCTAATATAACTAAGGTTTCAGCTATACTTATGTGTAATGATAAAGAAGTACAAAAGGAATTATTATCTTGGCTTGTTATTGAAGGATACAAAGTATCATTAATAAAAGATGAAGTTAATATTTTAACAATTGAGTGGTAAGGATTAGCCAATAATGATATTGACAATATGATTAAAAGTGTTATAATTAACCATATAAAGAAATGGTAATGAATTTGATTTTTGGAAATATTTAGATTAGGGGTGTGCCATGGGATCTATAATATTTATTTCTATTATTTGTTTGATCTTTATAGTATTAGGAGTAGCTATTAGCAAGTATAAATGCTACTGGTTGATATCTGGATATAATACTCAGTCTAAAGAAGAAAAAGCTAGAGTAGATATTGAAAAAGTAGCTAAACATATGGGTAGAATGTGCTATTTAATAGCTTTTATAATATTTATAGGAGCTATAGTTTCAGATTATTTTGAGATTTCTATAATACCTTTTGTAATTATTTTAATAATTATTATATTTGGGTATTTAATATATCTTCAAAGATTTGATCATAATAAAAAGAGCAAAGCAGAAATAATAGTAATGATAGTTATAGGATTTATAACATTTTCAATTTTAATTATAACATTTTCATTTGGGAATGAGCCAAATGATCTTATAATTAAAGATGAAGCTATAGTTATAGATGGAAGCTATGGAACTACTTTAAAAAGAAAAGACATAAAATCAATAGAGCTTGTAGATGATATTCCGGAAATAGGAATTAGAAGTAATGGATATAGCGATGGCGGTGTCATTAAAAAAGGTGATTTTAAATTAAAGAGTGGAGAAAAAGTTAAGCTCTATATTCAAAGTAATAAAGGACCATACATTAAAATTTCTACAATAAATTTTGATGTATATATAAATTATAAAGATGTATCTTTAACAAAACAGTCATTTAATAATTTAAAATAGCAAAGATAGGGAAGCTTTATTTGGCTTCTCTATCTTTTTTGTTTTTAGAAGGATTTTCAGACTTCATTTCCCAATGAATAATTAATGTTAAGAATCCTCTTAATAAGGTTATTGAGCCTAGAATTATTAGTTCATTCATATTTCTAATAATAACTGTTTTTAATATTTCAGCGGCTAGCTTGAATTCAAGTGCTGTAGCCATGGAATTTGCATATTCCCATTTTAAAGGGTAATATTTTTTGGTTATTAATGAATAGGAATAATGATAAAAAGCTTTAATGGATCCAATACATATAACTAAAATTCCCATTAACTCTAAAATGTTTACCAAAGTAGGTATAATTAATTTTATAAAATCTTCTAACATATAAATCTCCTATTAATAGTTTCTTATAATATTTATTATTCCTTTTTAGAAAAAAATAATAAGTAATAATTATGAAATATTTAAGGAATAAATATAGTAGTATAATGGATAATAAAGTTATAAAGATAATTAATTTATAAATTGAAATTGGAGATTTATTATGATTATTGAAAAAGAGTTTTATAACCAAGGAGCTATTGAAGTTGCAAAAAGTATTTTAGGTCATTATTTAGTAAGGGAAGTGAATGGATTAAAGATTAGAACTAAAATAGTGGAAACGGAAAGTTATATAGGGGCTACTGATAAAGCATGCCATGCTTATAATTATAAAAGAACAGATCGAACAAAGCCTTTATTTGAGGAAGGTGGCATAGCATATGTTTACTTTATTTATGGTTTATATCATTGTTTTAATATAGTAACTAATATTAAAGAAGAACCTGAAGCTGTTTTAATAAGAGCTGTAGAGCCCCTTGATAATTTTGAATATTTATCTAATATTAGATTTAACAAAAATTATAACGAGTTAACTAATGCACAAAAAAGAAATTTAACTAATGGTCCATCTAAGTTATGTAGTGCTTTAAGTATTACAAGGGAAGATAATTATAAAAAATTATATATAGATAGTGGATTGTACTTAGAATATAATTATGAAAAAAATATCGAAATAGTAGAAACTACTAGAATAGGTATAGATTATGCTGAAGAGGCAAAAGATTTTAAATGGCGATTCTATATTAAAAATAATCCATATGTTTCAAAAAAATAAATAGTATTAAGAATATGAATATTTATAAAAAACAGGACAAAACTATTAGTGAATAAAAATCAAGGAGGAATTAATATGAAATTAAAAAAATCATTGTTAGTACTTTGTTCACTAATTATTTTTTCAGGGATTTTAATTGGGGCAACTCCTGAAAAAGGAATGTCAACAAAAAGTCCAGTTGTTATAGGAGAAGTAACAGAAGTAAAAAAATCAGAAGATGGAAATTCAACTATGATAACTGTACAAGGATATATGAAAGGAAAAGAAGTTAGTAAAATGACAGTTGTCGGAATTGTAAATAATGAAACAAAAGTTATGAATTCTGCAAATGATAAAAAAGAAAATATAGTAATTGAAAATGGAGATTTAGTATATATGAGAGTAAGTGAAGCTATGACTAAATCAAATCCACCTCAAACTGTAATAAAAAGAATATTTATTACTAAGAATAAATAGAAATTTTACAAAAATGGCTTTATAATATAAATGGAGGATGAAATATGGAAAAATTGAATAAAGATGAATTAAAAAATAGATTAACAGAACTTCAATATAGAGTCACTCAAGAAAATGGAACTGAACCACCTTTTATGAATGAATATAATAATCATTTTGAAGAAGGTATTTACGTAGATATAGTTTCCTTAGAGCCATTATTTATTTCAACGGATAAATTTAATTCTGGTTGCGGATGGCCTGCTTTTTCAAAACCTATAGATAGAAAGTTAATTGAAGAAAAAGTAGATAAAAGTCATGGAATGGTTAGAACTGAAGTAAGAAGTAAAAATTCAGATTCACATTTAGGTCATGTATTTTGTGATGGACCAGAAGATTTAGGAGGACTTAGATATTGTATTAACTCAGCATCCTTAAAATTTATACCTAGAAAAGAAATGAAAGAAAAAGGATATGGGAAATATTTAGCTTTATTTGAAGATAATAAGTAAAGGTGGAAATCCACTTTTACTTTTTATTTAGTTTAATATATAGGAAATAATTTACATAATAAATATCTTTTTGATATAATAAATTGGACAACCTATGAATAGTAAATCTTTAAATAGCACCATGGGGGAGAAGAATGAATAATAGAAAAAAAAGTACTAAAAGAAACAATGATAAATTTAAGAAAATTTATACAAGAGAAAGAGCTTTGTATAGTAGTATTAGTATTTGTTTAATATTTTTATTTTTAATAGGAAGATTAACTTACATTATGATTTATAAGAATAAAGAATATAAACATATGGCTCAAGGACAGTGGAATTCACAAGTTTCTGTGGAGGCTAGAAGAGGAGACATAAAAGATAGAAATGGTTCTATACTAGCAACATCAATTGATGTATATAGAGTAGATTTAGATTTAGAAGCGATACAAGTACATTTAGAAGAAAAAGATACGACTATAGAAAAAGTTGCACAAGATTTAGCCAATGCTTCAGGACTATCAATTGGAGAGGTTAAAGAAAAATTAAAAACTGTTGATGAAAATGGATCTAAGATAAAGAACAGTACACTTGTTACAGGAATAGAAAAAGAAGTTGCAGATAAAATTAAATCATTAAATATATATGGAGTTATTATTTCTATTAATCCAAAGAGATATTATCCAAATAATAATTTCTTAGCTCATGTACTAGGAAGTGTGAATTCTGATAATACAGGATTAAATGGGGTAGAGTTACAGTATGATTCAGAGTTAACAGGGATAGCTGGTTATAAAATAGCAGAGGTCGATGGATCATTAAAGGAATTACCATTCCAAACAGTAAAATATACAAGTCCAATTGACGGTAAAGATGTTATGTTAACAATAGATGAAAATATTCAACTTATGGCTGAAAGAGCAGCTCAAAAGGCTTACGATGATAATAAAGCCAAAGAAGTATCCATTATAGTGATGAATCCTAATAGTGGTGAAATTTTAGCAATGGTGAATAAGCCAGATTTTAATCCTAATGATCCATATGAAGAATATGAGAATTTTGAAGGAGAAAATGATTTTGAAAAGCTACAAAATATGTTTAGAAATAGTTCTATAAGTAATACTTTTGAGCCAGGATCTACATTTAAAAATATTACTATGGTTGCAGCTATAGAAGAAGGTGTTGCGCAAGAAAGTGATACATTTTATTGTGATGGTGGAGTAAAATTTGGTTCAACAACAATCAAATGTTGGAACACAGCAGGACATGGTACTCAAACTTTACCTCAGATATTACAAAATTCTTGTAATGTAGGTTTTATGGAATTAGGATCTAGGTTAGGTAGTGCAAAATTAAAAGAATATATAGATAAATTCGGATTCGGAAAATTAACTAAAATAGATCTTCCAGGAGAGTCAGAAGGAATTGTAAAATCAGTAAGTGATATGAGTGAAATGGATTTAGCAACCATTGCATTTGGACAAACTAATACTGTAAATAGCATTCAACTTATGAGAGCTTTCAATGCTATAGCTAATGGAGGAAAGTTAATTCAACCACATATTATGAAAGAAGTTATGCATGAAGCTGATAATGGAACAAAAGTAATAGATGAACAATTTAAACCTACTGTTGAAGAAAATGTAATTTCTGAAGAAACAACAGCAGTACTAAGAGATTATCTAGAAAGAACTATAAATCAAGGGCAAGAAATTGGAAGCTTTATGGGGAAAGAGAGAAGGGTAGGAGCAAAAACTGGAACAGCTCAAAAAGTTGACCCTATATTAGGAGGATATTCAGCTGACAAATATATTGCATCAGTTGTTGCTTTATATCCTGTTGAAAATCCTCAAGTAACAATATTTATAAAAGTTGAAGATCCAAGTGCAGGTCAATATTACGGAGGACCTGTAACAACTCCAGTATTAAAATCATTATTATCAGAAATGTTTACTTACATGGATTCTCAAGTTTATACTGAAAGATATGCAGAAAAAAAGAAAATAGTTGTTCCTGAATTAAGAGGAAAATCAGTTGATGAAGCAACTAAGATATTAGAAGCAAATAAATTAAATATAAATTTAGAGGGAAATGGATCAAAAGTTACTAATATGGAGCCTTATCCAGGTTCATTAGTTGAAGAAAATGCTATTATAAGTGTTAATTTATCTGATTCAAAAAGTGATGCAAATAAGTTAATAATGCCAAATTTAAAAGGTAAGACTTTAGAAGAGGCTACAGATATTCTAAATAAGCTTCAAATAACATTTAAAGCAAATGGTACAGGTATAGTAGATAGCCAAGATGTTATTGCTGGTAAACTTATTGAGAAGGGAACAAAAGTTAAATTAGATTTGAAATAATAGGATAGTAGGAGATAATATGGATAATGTAAGAGAGCTAAATATAAAGGGGAGAAATAAAAAGAAGATAACTTCAAAAAAAAGAAAAAAAATAAAAATGAAAAATATAGATTATAGTTTGTTATGTGCTATATTAGTATTACTTTTTATAGGTATAGTTATGGTATATTCATCAAGTTCATATTATGCTTTGTATCAAGAAGATGTTTGGAATTCAGATCATTACTTTACTAAAGAAATAATATGGACAGTTGTAGGGATAATAGGCATGATAGTTACTATGTCTATAGATTATCATGCTTATAAAAAGTGGACTCCTTGGCTAGTTATAATCACCATAGGTCTTCTAGTACTGGTTTTATTTGCTGGAGTAGATATTAATGGAGCAAGAAGATGGATTAGATTAGGGCCATTATCATTTCAACCGTCAGAATTAGCTAAATATGTTGTAGTATTATATTTAGCATTATTAATAGATAAGAGAAGAGGAAAAATTAAAGAATTTAAGGGAGGAACTTTATATTATTTAGCTATAGCAGCTGTATTTGCAGGCTTAATAATTTTAGAGAAAAACTTAAGTATTACTGCAATTATTATGATGGTTGCATTCATAATGATATTAGTTGGTGGAGCTAAATTGAGTCATTTATTTTCGCTAATTCCAATAGGTTTGTCAGCTGGGCTTGGATTGATTTTTATGGAGAAATATAGATTGCAAAGACTTACTAGCTTTTTAGATCCTTGGGCAGATCCGAGCGGAGATAGTTATCAGCTTATACAATCACTTTATGCTCTAGGTTCAGGAGGGCTTTTCGGTGTAGGTCTTGGTAATTCAAGGCAAAAGGCTTTGTTTATGCCAGAGCCTCATAATGACTTTATATTTGCTATTATAGGTGAAGAATTAGGACTGATAGGCTGTGTAGCTATAATATCGATGTTTATATTTATAGTAATAAAAGGGACTTCTATTGCAGTTAAAGCAAGAGATAATTATGGATATTTATTAGCTATAGGAATAATTTCAGTAATTGCTATACAAGCAATAATAAATATTGCAGTTGTAACAGGTTCAATGCCAGTAACAGGGGTTCCAATGCCATTAATAAGTTATGGAGGTACTTCCCTTGTGTTTAATTTATCTGCAATAGGTATATTGCTCAATATTTCGAGACAAGGTAAAGAAGATATTTAAAAAGCACTATTTTGGTGCTTTTTCTTTTAATAAAATTACTTAAATATATATTAAAACTTAAATAATAACTTATAATATGTTAAAATAAAAAGGGGTATAGTAAAATATTTACAGTGGGTATTGGAGGGGTTAACTTGATAGTTGTTATAAATAATGTATTTAATAATAATAATAATATTGATATTTCAAAAAAAGTTTGTGAAGAAATTGAAAATAGTATAGTTTATAATCCGTATGAAGTAGCCTTGATGTTAGATAATATATTAAAAAAAGATATAAAGGAAAATTTTGAGGATTTAGATATTTGGAATAAGTTAATAGTTGATATAGCTAGAGAAATTCAGAATAAGTATAAAAAACATCTAATTGTACCAACAAAGATTAATAAAATAGCAAATCTTATATTGCTAAAAAATAGTTTTCTCAATATAGATAGTGAGGTTTATATTTTTAATATTACTAATAGTATAGATTACATTCAAAATGATAAAGAAGAAGAATATCATAATATTAACATAAATGATAAAAGTAATGAAAATATTAAATCAATAATAATAGATAAAATAAAGATTTTAAGTAGTGATTTTTTAAATAACGAATTTTTAGTTAATAAAACTTATATTATTAAGGGAAGCAAAATAGATATAAATCTTTTAAATTCTTCTCATCAAAGTGTAAAAAATTTATATAAGAAGAAACCCAATTATGAAGTTATATTAGAAACTCATCCATTAATTATTCAACAAGAGTTAAATATAGAAAGATTAGAAAAATATTTAATGCCAACTAAAAGTATAGAGAGTGATTCTAAAGATATTAAAAAATTAGTTAAAAATTTAATTAGAAATGAGAAAGATAAATTAATTATCATAAATAAAATATTAGAATTTACTAGAAATATAGAATTTGATGATGAGTTATCTACAAGAATATATGAAGGCGAAGATACTCAAAGTGCTTTAAATACAATAAGTACTATGAAGGGAGGTTATAGTGAATGTACTAATGTATTTATTGCATTGTGTAGGGCAGCTAATATACCAGCAAAATTTATTTTGGGGAAAACTTCTAAAAATTTATATCATACATGGGCAGAAGTATACATTCAGGGTGTTGGGTGGATACCAGTAGAAACAAGAATAAATATTCCTGTAGACATAAATAAGGGGTACTTTGGAATTACTAATAAACATATAAAAATTTATGAAGGTGTCGACTTTGAAGATATAAATGTTAAATTATATAATTTAGATATAGATTTAAAAGTATTAAATAAGGAGGAATTTTATGATTAAACATATAGTTATGTGGAAGTTAAAAGAAAATGCAGAAGGTAATACTAAGGAATTTAATTCTTTAGAAATAAAAAGACAAATAGAATCTTTAAAAGAAAGGATAGATAAAGTATTAGAGCTAGAGGTAGGCATAAATTTTGAAGAATCTAGTCAAGCTTACGATGTAGTTTTATATTCAACTTTTCATTCAAAGGATGATTTAAATTATTATCAAAACCACGAAGAGCATTTAAAGGTAGTTAATTTTATAAAAAAGGTAATAGAAAAAAGAATTGTGGTAGATTATGAAGTATAATATTAAATTGCTTCGTAAACTTCATAGAAAAACTTTGAATATAGATGTATAATAAAAAGCATATTATAATTATAAAAAGATATTTTTGGAGGAGATGACTATGAAGACAGTTATTTTGACAGATTCTTGTTGTGATTTACCTATAAGTTTCGTTAAAGAAAATAATATAGAAATAGTGCAGCTTAGAGTTAATATAAAGGGAAAAGATATTCCAGATGATTTAGGGCAAAGCATAAAGTATAAAGACTTTTATGATATGATTAGAGCAGGTGAAATGCCTTCTACATCTCAAGCTAACTCATATACATTTGCAGAAATATTTAAAAAATATTCTAACGAAGGCTGTTCAATAATTTATATAGGATTTTCATCAGCACTTAGTGGTTGTGTAAACAGTGCAAGAATAGCTAAGGAAGCTGTAGAAGATGAAATTAAATCTGCAGATATTACAGTAATTGATACAAAAAGTGCATCACTGGGACTAGGACTTATAGTTTATAATGCTGCTAATATGCTTAAGAATGGAGCAACTAAGGAAGAAATAATAAACTGGATAGAAGAAAATAAATTAAAGGTTAACCATTGGTTTACTGTAGATGATTTAAATCATTTAAAAAGAGGTGGTAGGGTATCAAGTACAGTTGCTATAGTTGGAACAATGCTTAGTATAAAGCCAATAATGCACGTAGATGATGAAGGAAGGTTAATTCCAGTTTCTAAAGTGAAAGGTAGAAAAAAATCAGTTAAAGAATTACAAGAAAAACTAAAAGAAAGAATTGTAAATCCAGAAGATCAAACAATCTTCATAAGCCATGGCGATTGTTTAGCTGAAGCGGAACAATTAAGAGATTTAATTTTAAATGAAGTAAAAGTAAAAGAAGTTATTATAAATAACGTAGGACCAGTTATAGGAGCACATTCAGGTCCAGGAACATTGGCATTATTTTTTATAGGTAATAATAGATAAGTTTTGGAATAATTATTTTATAGAAAGGAGTAAGATAAAATTAATCTTACTCCTTTTACATCTTTATGCTTATGTTTCTACCTTGAATTATTTTGGTTATAATGATAAAGTATAGTGTAGGTTAGAAACTAAATAGACTATTTAGTTGGCATATGAGGGGGTTAGTTGTATGTACGAATACATAAGAGGAAAATATAAAGGGATAAATAGAGATTATATTATTATTGAAAACAATGGAATAGGATATAAAATATTTACATCAGGAGCAACTATGTCATCTATGCCTAAAATCGATGAAGAAGTTAAGTTATATCTTGAGCAAATAGTAAGAGAAGATTTTTTAGGCTTATATGGATTTGATTCTAGAGAAGAGCTTGAAATGTTTAAGCTATTACTTTCCATTAATGGTGTTGGTGCAAAAGCTGCATTATCATTGCTATCCATTAGTAGAATTAATAATTTAAGGTATGCAATAATGATGGGAGACGAAAAACATTTATGTAAAGCTCCTGGAATAGGAAAGAAAACTGCAGGAAGAATTATATTAGAGCTGAAAGATAAAATTAAAAAAGAAGATATATCTGAAGTAATAGAAGGTTCAGGAGAGTTTGAAGATTTAATGCCAAACAATGCAAGTAATATAGCTGAAGCTTTAGGTGCACTTTTAGCACTTGGATATTCAGAAAAAGAAGCAGAAGCGGCACTTAAAAAAGTAGATAAGACAGATACCCTAGAAAATATAATTAAAAATTGTTTAAAGGTCCTTATGGGATAGAGGTGAGTTATGGAAAGAATAATAACACCACAAGAAATATTTGAAGATGGAAGTTCTTTGAGTTTAAGGCCTCAAAGTTTAAATGAATATATAGGCCAAGATAAAGTTAAAGAAAGATTAAATATATTTATAAAGGCGGCTCAAAATAGGGATGAAGCTTTGGATCATGTATTATTATATGGACCACCAGGGCTTGGAAAAACTACATTAGCTAATATTATAGCAAAAGAAATGGATGGAGAACTTAAAATAACTTCAGGTCCAGCTATAGAAAGAGCTGGGGATTTGGCTGCGATATTAACAACACTTAAAGATAATGATGTTTTATTTATAGATGAAATACATAGATTAAATAGAAATGTAGAAGAAATACTATATCCAGCAATGGAGGATTATGTTCTTGATATTGTTATTGGAAAGGGAGCTGCTGCTAAATCTATAAGGCTAGATTTACCAAAGTTTACTTTAATAGGAGCAACGACAAGGATAGGTATGTTAACATCTCCATTAAGAGATAGATTTGGAGTTCTTTGCGACATGCAGTATTATACGGAAGAGCAACTTAAAGAAATTATAGTTAGATCTGCTTTTGTATTAGAGTGTAACATTACTGAAGAAGGCGCTTATGAACTTGCAAGGAGATCAAGAGGAACTCCGAGAATTGCAAATAGATTATTAAAAAGAGTTAGAGATTATGCTCAAGTTTATTCTGATTCTCTTATAAGTTATAAAGAAGCAAAAGCAGCACTTGAGCTTTTAGAAGTAGATAATAAGGGTTTTGACAGAGTTGATAATAAAATATTAGAAGCGATAATAGATAACTTTAATGGTGGACCAGTAGGAATAGAAACTCTTTCTTATTTTATAGGAGAAGAACTTGGAACAATAGAAGACGTATATGAACCATACTTATTACAAACAGGATTTATAGTGAGAACTTCAAGAGGAAGGGTTGCAACTGATAAAGCCTATGAACATTTAGGTAGAAGTAAGGGGAAGAAAAAAGTAACCGGAGAGCAGCAAAAGCTGTTTTAAAGAAAATTTGAATTATTAACGATAAAGATTAGGAGACAAGAAAATGAAAGTAAGTGATTTTGATTTTGATTTGCCAGAAGAATTAATTGCACAACATCCTTTAGAAAAAAGAGATTCTTCAAGGCTAATGGTTTTAGATAAAAATACTGGTGAAATAAAACATAAATCTTTTCATGATGTAATAGAGTATTTAAATGAAGGAGATACCTTAGTTTTAAATAATACAAGAGTAATGCCAGCAAGATTAATAGGTGAAAAAGAAGGAACTGGTGGAAAGATTGAGTTCTTGTTATTAAAAAGAATTGAGGGCGATAGATGGGAATGCTTAGCTAAGCCAGGTAAAAGAGCTAAGGTTGGTCAAAAATTTACTTTTGGTGAAGGTAAACTAACATGCACTGTAGTTGATATCGTAGAAGAAGGAAATAGAATAATAGAGTTTTCATATGAGGGAATTTTTGAACAAGTATTAGATGAGTTAGGAGAAATGCCACTTCCACCATATATTACTGAAAAGCTTGAAGATAAAGAAAGATATCAAACTGTATATTCAAAAGAAAAAGGGTCGGCAGCAGCGCCAACAGCAGGATTACATTTTACAGAAGAATTATTAAAAGAAATTAAAGCTAAAGGAGTTAACATTGCGTACTTAACTCTTCATGTTGGACTAGGAACTTTTAGACCTGTAAAAGTTGAAGATATAAATGAACATATAATGCATTCAGAATATTATCACTTAGATAAGGAAAATGCAGATTTAATAAATGAAACTAAAAAAAGAGGTAATAAAGTAATAGCAGTTGGTACTACTTCTACAAGGACTTTAGAAACAATTGGTGATGAAAATGGATTTGTAAGAGAACAAAGTGGATGGACTGATATATTTATTTACCCAGGATATAAATATAAAGTTATCGATGAGCTAATTACTAATTTCCATTTACCTGAGTCTACTTTAATAATGCTAGTTTCAGCTTTATCAGGAAAAGAAAATGTAATGAATGCTTATAATGAAGCTGTTAAAGAAAAATACAGATTTTTCTCCTTTGGAGATTCTATGCTAATAAAAGAATAAACAAGAAGAGGAAGTGAAATTTTGAGTAAGAAAAGATATACATTACTAAAAAAAGATGGAAATGCAAGAAGAGGGAGATTTGAAACTCCACATGGAACTATAGAAACTCCTGTGTTTATGAATGTTGGTACACTTGCCGTGATAAAAGGAGCAGTATCAACAATGGATTTAAAAGAAATAGGATGTCAAGTGGAATTATCAAATACATATCATTTACACTTAAGACCATCTGATAAGGTTGTAGCAAATCTTGGTGGATTACATAAATTCATGAATTGGGATAGACCAATACTTACAGATTCAGGCGGATTCCAAGTGTTTTCATTATCAGGAATGAGAAAGATAAAAGAAGAAGGTGTTTATTTCTCATCACATATAGATGGTAAGAAAATATTTATGGGACCAGAAGAGTCAATGCAAATTCAAAGTAACTTAGCTTCAACTATAGCGATGGCCTTTGATGAATGCATTCCAAATCCATCTACAAGAGAATATGTAGAGAAGTCAGTTGCAAGAACAACAAGATGGCTTGAAAGATGTAAAACGGAAATGGATAGATTAAATGCACTTCCTGAAACTATAAATAAAGACCAAATGCTATTTGGAATAAATCAAGGTGGATGTTATGAAGATATAAGAATCGAGCATGCCAAGACTATAACGAAAATGGATTTAGATGGATATGCAATAGGGGGGTTAGCTGTCGGAGAAACTCATGAGGAAATGTATAGAATCATAGATGCTGTTGTACCACATTTGCCAGAAGATAAACCTATATATTTAATGGGAGTAGGAACACCAAGTAATATATTAGAAGCAGTTGATAGAGGTGTAGATTTCTTTGATTGTGTACTTCCGGCAAGAAATGGTAGACATGGGCATGTATTCACAAAAGAAGGAAAGATAAATCTAATGAATGCAAAATTCGAGTTAGATACGAGACCTATAGATGAAGGATGTGGATGCCCAGCTTGTAAAAGCTATACAAGAGCATATATAAGACATTTATTTAAAGCTAAGGAAATGCTTGCAATGAGACTATGCGTATTACATAATCTTTATTTCTATAACAAGCTTATGGAAGATATAAGAGCTGCAATAGATGGTGGATACTTTAAAGACTTTAAAGAACAAAAATTAAAAGAATGGAATGGGAAAGCTTAAAGTATTAAGTATCTGTTAATATAATTGACAATACCACATAAATAAGATATAGTTTTTATTATGAAATATATTAGTTATTTGATGAAGGGAATGAATTTAAATGGCACAAATTTTATCACTTGTAGTACCATTCGTATTAATGTTTGGTCTTATGTACTTTTTATTAATTTTACCTGAAAAGAAGAGAACAAAGAAATACAATGAAATGCTATCAGCATTGGAAAAAAACGATGAAATAGTAACTAGAGGCGGAATAATGGGAAAGATAATAATAGTAGAAGAAGACTATGTTATTATTGAAACTAGTGCTGAAAGAACAAAATTAAAAATTTCTAAGAATGGTATTGCTTCAAAAGTAAATAAAGTAACAGAATAAGAATAATACCCCCTAGTATTTCATAAAATTAATACTAGGGGGTGAAATTTTTATGGAGTGGTCAAATTATTTTAAAAGTGTTCTAAAAGGCGTTGTTTGGGCAATTATGGTTACATTTTTAATAACAGCAATACTTTCTCTAGTAATGAACAGTATTACTCTTGGAGAAGGTGTTTTTAATATTATTTATGTAGTTATATCTTGTCTAGCATTGGTTGTAGGCTCACTAGTTGCAGTAAAAGCACATGGAAGTAAAGGATGGATAGTTGGTTTAGCGGTAGGATGTATGTTTTACATAGCTCTATATATAATTGGAATTATATTCGGCGCAGAACCAACATTAGGCATGTATGATTTTATTAAATTCACATTATGTGTATTTATTGGCCTTTTTTCTGGAATGCTTGGCGTAAATCTATAACTTTATTAATACAAGAAAAGTTATTTGTTAAAACTAAAGATTATTTAAACTAATTTATAATAATTAAATAATATATCATTAAAATAAGAGAATTAAAAATTCTCTTATTTTTTATGTTGTAAGAAAATATATGATGTTTTAACAGTAAATTAAATGAAAGATTTTACTCCAATCTAAATTTATCAATATTTTATATAAAATATAAGATAAATATAAAATATACGTAATTATTGTATAGATTTACAAAATAATAGTTATACTTAAGTATAGAATTGTGTAAAGTAATATTTATTAAGAGAATTTGGAATATAAAGGATGGAAAACGACTCCAATTAAGTAAAAAGTAGTTGATATTACTTAACATAAGTAATATAATTTTAGGTGAAAACTTACCAGAGGGGGAAGAACATGAAAGCGAGAAGCAAAAGCAAGAGTAAAAGTTCAATATTATTTATACTCTGTATCGTTGCTATTTTCTCATTAGCATTTACAGGTTTTAAAGGGTTTGAAATAGCAGGATGGGAGTTTAAGTCATTTAATAAAGCAATAACTAAGGGACTTGATCTTCAAGGTGGAGTATCAGTTTTAATGGAAATACAAGAAGATGATGTTCCATCAGATGTTCGTCAAAGAACAAAGCAATTATTAGAACTTAGAGTTAATAAAATTGGAGTATCTGAAACAATTGTAACTGAAGAAGGCGAAAAAAGAATAAGAGTAGATATACCTGGAGCTTATAACTCAAGTGAGATAGTTGATGGATTAAGTAAAACTGGTAACTTAGAGTTTAAGGACCCAGAAGGTAATGTTGTTTTAACAGGTAAAGATGTTAAAGAGGCAACGGCTATTCTTGATGATACATCAAGACCGGTTGTATCATTAGAATTAAATGAGGAAGGGCAAGCAAAATTTGCTGAAGCTACAGCCAATAATATAGGAAAGACAATCAGTATATCAATGGATAATGAAGTGGTATCACAACCAGTAGTTCAAAGTGCTATTACTGATGGAAAAGCTGTTATTAATGGAATGTCTTCAATGGATGAAGCAACAAAGTTATCAGGAATCATAAGTTCAGGGGCGCTTCCAGTAACAGTTAAAGCAGTATCTGTTAAAAATGTAGGAGCTCAATTAGGTGCAGAAGCATTTCCAAATGCAATTAAGGCTGGTGTTATTGGAATATCATTAATATTTATATTCATGATACTTTGGTATAGGGTTCCAGGAATTTTGGCAAGCATAGCATTAACATTATATATAACATTAGTACTTTTAGTATTTGTAGAAATGGGAGTAGCACTAACACTACCAGGAATTGCAGCGTTATTGTTAACGGTAGGTATGGCAGTAGATGCAAATATATTAATTTTTGAAAGAATTAGAGAAGAACTTACAAGAGGTGTATCAGTTAAAAGTGCTGTGAAAAGTGGATTCGAAAATGCAATGTCATCAATAGTAGATTCAAATGCTACAACATTTATTGCTGCACTTATATTGTATTTTATAGGTTCAGGAACAGTAAAAGGATTTGCTGTAACACTAATGATAGGAATAGTTTTAAGTTTAATTACTGCTTTAGTAGTTACTAAGATTTTAATGAATTTTGCAGTAGATATTGGACTTTTAAAGAGTCTATGGCAGTTTAGAGTGAAGAGGGGGGCTAATAATGCTTAAAATTATAGAAAAGACTAAGCTTTGGTTCGCCTTATCAATTATAGTTATAATAGTAGGATTAGGATTTACTATCTCAAGAGGATTGAATTTTGGAATAGACTTTTTAGGCGGAACTAAAGTTGTTATTGAATTAGGTGAAGGGTTTAATAAACCTGAAGCAGATGAAATAGTTAAAGGAATAGTTCCAGACGCAGTTACAAATGAGGCAAATGAAACAGAATACGAAATTAAAGCAAAAGATTTAGATAGTGAAAAAGTTTCGGAAGTTTTTAAAGCCTTACAAGATAAATACAGTTTAGAGGATAATGATTTATTATCACAGGATGAAATTGGAGCTTCAGTAGGAAAAGAGCTTACAAGAAACTCAGTAATTGCATTAATAGTAGCTTGTGCTGCTATGCTAATATATATTGCAATGAGATTTGAAATGAATTATGGGGTAGCTGCTATCGTAGCACTTGTACATGATTTATTTATTACAATTAGCGTATTTGCAATTTTCAACATACCTGTTAATACACCATTTATAGCAGCTATATTAACAATTGTAGGTTATTCTATAAATGATACAATAGTAATTTTCGATAGAATAAGAGAAAATTCTAAAAATATGAGAAGAGCATCAGCTACTGAAATTGCAAATAAGAGTTTAACTCAAACTATGTCAAGATCAATAAATACAACATTGACTACATTAATTACAATTATAGCCGTAAACATATTTGTACCAACAGTTAGGGAATTTACATTCCCATTAATAATAGGTATTGCAGCGGGAGCATATTCTTCTATATGCATAGCTTCACCAGTATGGGTTATATTAAAAGATAAAAGAGGTAAAAAAAGTAAAGCTAAATTAGCTTAATCTTTTAAAAAAAAACAAAAAAAGTTAAACCTCCGAAATATTTTGGAGGTTTATTATTTTTTCCTTAGAAAACATTTGTAATCTTAGAGATTTTACATTATAATATATGTGTTTTCTTAAGTTTTATGGAGGAGTTTATAATGCGTAAGTTTTGGGAGAGTATTTATAGTCCAAATTATATTACTGGATATAATCCCTTTATACTTAAAAATATGAATAAAGCTATTGAACATATGGTAGAAGCTATAAATAATAGAAAGAAGATAGTTATTTATGGAGTGCCAAATGTAGATGGGTTGTGTGCTATATCGTCTTTAATATTAGTCTTAAAATATTTAAATGCAGATATAGAATATATAATTCATGATGAAGCTTCTAGTTCTGGAATAATATCAGAAGATATAAAGAATAATGTTAGTTTTCTAGGGGGCCAGCTTTTGATAACCTTAGGTATAGATTTAAGTTCAGAAAAAGAAGAAGAGCTTTGTAGGGATCTTGGGATAGATTTGATAGTTTTGGAAAATAAAGAAGTTAATAATGAGAGAAATTACATATACATAAATCCAAATCAAAAGGGATGTCAGTATAGATATAAAAATTTATCTATTAGTGGATTAACCTTTAAATTAATGCAAGCAATTGCAATATACTATAACATAAAAAGCATAAATAAGTATTTGGATTTGATACTTATAGGAGAACAGTGGGCGGAAGTTCCTTTAAAAGGTGAAAATGGAGTTATTTTAAAGGAAGGTAGAAAGTTCTTAATAAATACAAATAATTATGGTTTAAGATCTATAATGAATTATTATAGTATTGTTGAAATGGATGAAGAATGCATATTAAAGATTATAGATGTTATTACACCAACCATAAATGCAGTAACAATGATGGATAATGCACGTATAATTATAGAACTTTTGACTACTACTAAAAAAGATAGAGCAGAACAAATAACAAAATATTTAAACAAATCAAAAATGACTATATAATTAATTTGATAATTACTTAAAATAAAAAGTAGTAGTTTTAGTAAGGAGAATAATTATATAGTTTATAATTTTTAGTGATGGAGGATTTATCATGAATCTAAAAGAGAAAATAAGAGTAATTGAAAATTTCCCAAAGGAAGGAATAAGCTTCAAGGATATAACTACAGTAATTGGAGATGGAGAAGCATTAAGATACTCAATTGATAAAATGGTTGAACATTTAAAGGACAAAAATATAGATTTAATAGTTGGACCAGAAGCAAGAGGATTTATTTATGGAGTTCCTGTAGCTTATGCAATGGGTATAGGATTTGTACCAGTAAGAAAACCAGGGAAATTACCTGGTGAAACAATATCAATAACTTATGATTTAGAATATGGTAGTGATACATTACAAATACACAAAGATGCTATTAAAAAAGGACAAAGAGTTGCAATAGTTGATGATTTACTAGCAACTGGTGGTACTATAGATGCAGTAGCTAAGCTTGTAGAATTAGCTGGTGGGGAAGTAGTTTGTTTAGATTTTGCAATTGAACTAACAGGTTTACATGGAAGAGATAAATTAGAAAAGTATGAAGTTATGTCTTTAGTTGATTACGAATTCTAATATTGTTGAAATATCAAAGTAAATATTATATAATAAAAGAAAATGGCTGGTTGTTAAAACCAGCCAATTATTTTAGACTTAATCAAAGGAGATTACCCATATGTATGAAGGCCTATTACGAAAAATAAATGAAAATTGTAACAATATAGATACAGATATCGTAAAAAAAGCATATGATTTAGCATGTGATGCTCATAAGAATCAAAAGAGAGAGTCAGGTGAGCCCTATATAACCCATCCAATAGATGTGGCTGAAATACTTGCTGAAATGGGTATGGATACTAGCACAATAGTAGCAGGACTTTTGCACGATGTTATAGAAGATACACACTATACATATGATGATATAAAGAATATATTTAATGAGGAAGTTGCAGATTTAGTTCAAGGCGTAACTAAGCTGGGCAAGATAGAATATAAGACAAAAGAAGAGCAACAAGCTGATAATGTTAGAAAAATGCTTTTAGCTATGGCAAAGGATATTAGAGTAATAATTATAAAGCTAGCTGATAGATTACATAATCTTAGAACTTTAAAATTTATGCCTAAAGAAAAACAAAAACAAAAGGCTAAAGAAACTTTAGATATATATGCTCCATTAGCTCATAGATTAGGTATATCTAAAATTAAGTGGGAACTTGAAGATTTAGCTTTTAGATATTTACATGAAGAAGAATATTATGATTTAGTAAAACAAATTGCAGAAAAAAGAGTTGAAAGAGAAACTTATATTGCTGAAATAATAGAAGACTTACATAATAAATTGGAGGAATCTGAAATAGATTCTGATATAGATGGAAGACCAAAACATTTTTATAGTATATATAAAAAGATGATTAATAAAAATAAGAGCATTGAGCAAATATTCGATTTAACAGCAATAAGAATTTTAGTAAATACAGTTAAAGATTGCTATGGTGTATTAGGTATAGTACATACTATATATAAGCCTATTCCTGGCCGATTTAAAGATTATATAGCAATGCCTAAGCCTAATATGTATCAATCTCTTCATACTACCGTAATAGGGCCTCAAGGTAAAACATTTGAAATACAAATTAGAACATTTGAGATGCATAAAACTGCAGAATATGGTATAGCAGCCCATTGGAAGTATAAAGAGGGTGATACGCAAGAAGATAAGGAAAAATCCTTTGAAAATAAGCTTGCGTGGCTAAGAGATATGCTTGAATGGCAAAAAGAAACATCAGATGCAGAAGAATTTATTGAAGGTTTTAAGATAGATTTATTTACTGATGAAATTTTTGTGTTTACTCCAAAAGGTGTTGTAATCAATTTACCAAGTGGAGCTACTCCTATAGATTTTGCTTATAGAATACATACTGATATAGGAAATAGATGTGTTGGTGCAAAGGTAAATGGAAAAATAGTACCTCTAGATTATAATTTGAAAACAGGTGAAATTGTTGAGGTTTTAACATCTAATAATGCTAAAGGTCCTAATATGGATTGGCTGAATATGGCTAAGAGTAATCAAGCTAAGAGTAAAATAAGGCAATGGTTTAAGAAAATTAAAAAAGAAGAAAATATAGATAAGGGAAAAGAAGTTTTTGAAAAAGAACTAAAGAAGCAAGGTGTAATTTATTCAGAAATTGCAAAAGGTGAAGCATACGAAAAGTCAGTTAAAAGATATAATATTCATAGCATGGAAGATTTATATGCTTCAATAGGAGTAGGGCAGATTTCCGCTTCATCATATATATCTAAGTTAAAAGAAGAAAATATTACTGAAAAACAAAGTTTAGAAAGTGTAAATAAATCAATTGATGATCATATTTCTAAATCTGATAAGGCAAGTATAAATAAGAAAATATCTTCTAATGATTATGGAGTAACAGTAAAAGGCGTAAATAACCTTATGGTAAGATTCGCTAGATGTTGTAATCCAGTTCCTGGAGATGAGATACTTGGATATATAACGAAAGGAAGAGGAATTTCAGTTCATAGAAGTGATTGTAGCAATTTAAAATCTTTAATGGATTATGATGATGGAAAAATGATAGAAGTTTCATGGGGTTCTTCAAAAGGAGCAGCCTATGTAGCTGAAATACAAGTTAGAGCAGAAGATAGAATAGGCATATTATCAGATATAATGATGATAATAACCGAGGCTAAATTACCATTAAATGCATTAAATGCTAAGTCATCAAAGGGTAATGTTGCTATAATAAATATAAAGGTAAAAATAGATTCCATTGAGCAACTAAGAGAGCTTATGAGAAAGATAAGAAGATTAAAGGGTGTAATGGATGTATACAGAATGAATAACTAGAGGGGTGATTATATGAGAGCTGTGGTTCAAAGAGTAACATCTTCTAAAGTTACAGTAGAAGGAAATATAATTGGATCAATCAACAAAGGATTAAATATATTAATAGGTATCTCAAAGGACGATACTGAAGAAGACCTATTATATATAAAAGAAAAGTTGATTAATTTAAGAATATTTGAAGATGAAGCTGATAAAATGAATTTATCAGTTTTAGATGTGAAAGGCGAAATTTTAGTAATTTCTCAATTTACCCTTTATGGAGATTGCAGAAAGGGTAGAAGACCAAACTTCATGGAAGCAGAAGGTGGAGAAAAAGCAAAAGTTTTATATGAGAGATTTATTGAGTTATTAAAGGAATCAAATTTGAAAATTGAAACTGGTGAGTTTGGAGCTCATATGAAAGTGGATATTAAAAATGATGGACCAGTGACTTTAATGTTAGATAGTAAAAAGAATTTTTAAAAAGGAGGATAAGTATGATAGTAAAGACATATCCACTTGGATCATTGCAAACAAATTGTTATTTAGTGATAGATGAAAATACAAATAAAGCAGCTGTAATAGATCCAGGTGCAGATGCAAGTTATTTAATTAAAGAAATTGAAGCTTTAGGAATTAAAATAGAAGTAATACTTTTAACACATTGTCATTTTGATCACAATGGAGCTGTAGAAGAATTAAAAGATAAATATAAAGTAGATGTTTATCTTAATAAAGCAGATGAAGAATACATGGAAATAGATTCATCTGGAATATTTGGTAAGTTACCTAACATTTATAAATATATAAATGAAGGTGATGAAATAAAAATTGGAAAATTAACTTTTAAAGCATTATTTACACCAGGGCACACAAAAGGTGGAACGTGTTACTTAGTAGAAGATAAGGTATTTACTGGAGATACTTTATTTAATGGTTCAATAGGTAGAACAGACTTCTTAGGTGGTAGTTATAATGAGCTTATAGAAAGTATAGAAACTAAGCTTATGGTACTTGATAATGACGTAGAAGTTTACCCAGGACATGGGCCAAAATCTACTATTATATTTGAAAGGATGAGAAATCCCTTCCTAGCATAAGAGGAGAATAAATGGAATTAAAGATTAAGTTAAATAATTTAAAATATAGATATGACGTATATCAAATGTTTAATATATATTATGCACTTGACGAAATTAAGTTTGAAGAAGATGGTAACTATATAATAAATATAGAAGAAGATAAAATATCATTTTCATTTAATGATTTTTATAGAGAATGTAATGTTTTAGAAAATATAAAAGAAGATATTAAGAGATTAATTTTTTCTTCATTGAAAGAAATAACTGGGGATTACTATCCATGGGGAATACTTGTAGGAATAAGACCTTCCAAAATAGCTTTAAAGTACTTAGAAGAAGGAAAAAGTGAAAAGGAAATAATAGATTTATTTGCAAAGAAACATTTAGCTTCGGAAGAAAAAGCTAAGCTTTGCATAAAAGTAGCTAAAAAGGAACAGGAGCTTGTAAATAAAGATGAAAAGAGTATTGCAATTTATATTGGAATGGCATTTTGTCCAACAAGATGTTTTTATTGTTCCTTTACAGCTAATCCTATAGGTAGTAATAAAAAATTAGTTAATCCTTATTTAGAAGCGTTAACATACGAAATAAGAGAAATGAAAAAGTATGTTAATGAGAGAAATCTAAAAATAGAAAGTGTTTATTTTGGCGGGGGAACTCCAACAGCAGTAAATAATGAAGCGTTTGAAGATATTATGAAAGAAATTTATAATGCTTTCGTATTAGATAAAGACATACTTGAGTTTACTGTAGAATGTGGAAGACCGGATAGTATAACTTTAGAAAAGCTTCAAACTATGAAAAAATATAACACTACTAGAATAAGTATTAATCCTCAAACAATGAATGATGACACATTAAAAATGATTGGTAGAGGACATACATCAAAAGATGTTATAGATAAATTTAATTTAGCTAGAAATTTAGGCTTTGATGATATAAATATGGATATGATAATAGGATTACCTGGTGAAGGGATAAAAGAAGCAGAATATACTGCAAATGAAATCTTAAAACTAAGACCAGATAGTTTAACTGTCCATGGATTATCTTTAAAAAGAGCATCTATTCTTTATGAAAATTTCATTTTAAAGAAAGGTATACAAATAAAGAAGCAAGATGAACTTTCATCAATGTATGAAGTAAGTAGAAATTTAGCTAAAAGTTTAAATATAGAGCCGTATTATATGTATAGACAAAAAAATATGGTTGGCAATATGGAGAATTTAGGCTATTCTAAAGAAGGCAAAGAATGCTTATATAACATACAAATGATAGAAGATAAGCAAACTATAATAGCTTTAGGGGCAGATGCCGTATCAAAAGTAGTCTTTCTAGAAGAAAATAGAATTGAAAGATTTGGAAATGTTAAAGATATTAGAGAGTACACAAGTAGAATTAAGGAAATGGTAGAGGAAAAGATAAAACTTTTAGATGCACTTTACCTTAAATAGGAGGAGATATTTTATGGAAATCCAAGCACCTAAGGGTACGAAGGATATGCTACCTCAAGATGCATATAAATGGCATTATGTAGAGGGAGTTTTAAGAGATGTTTCAAAATCATATGGGGTAAGAGAAATAAGAACTCCAATGTTTGAACATACAGAATTATTTTTAAGAGGTGTTGGAGAAACAACTGATATAGTGCAAAAAGAAATGTATACTTTCAATGATAAAGGTGATAGAAGTATTACCTTAAAACCAGAAGGTACAGCACCAACAGTAAGGGCTTTCATAGAAAATAGATTATTTAATGAAGCTCAGCCAACAAAGTTATATTACATAATACCTTGTTTTAGATATGAAAATGTTCAAAAAGGAAGACTTAGACAATTCCATCAATATGGAGTTGAAGTTTTTGGTTCAAAAGAAGCTTCAATTGATGCTGAAGTAATTTCATTAGCTATGGAATCATTAAAAAAAATAGGGCTTAAAAGCTTAAGTTTAAATATAAACAACTTAGGATGTCCTAAATGTAGACCTAAATACAATGAAGCGCTTAAAAAATATCTTGAAGAAAATTATGATAATCTTTGTGGAATTTGTAAAACTAGATTTGAAAAAAATCCAATGAGAATTCTTGATTGCAAAGAAAAAAGTTGTAATGAAATAACTAAGCATGCTCCAATTATATTAGATTATATATGTGAAGAGTGTGATTCTCATTTTACTGAAGTTAAAAATTATTTAGATGCTTTAAAAATACAATATAAAGTAGATCCAGGTATAGTTAGAGGATTAGATTATTATACAAAGACTATATTTGAAATATTAAACGATGATTTTACAGTTTGTGGCGGCGGAAGATACGATAAGCTTATAGAAGAAATTGGTGGACCAGAAATGCCAGCTGTAGGATTTGGATTAGGTTTAGAAAGACTTATAATGACTTTAGAAAAAGAAGGTATAGAAATTCCAAATGAAGGATTAGTTGATATTTATATAGGTGCTAGAGGGGAAGCGGCTAAGACAAGTGCTTTTGTATTAGCTAATAAACTTAGAGCTATTGGTATAAAGACAGAAATAAATCATATGGGAAGAAGTATAAAGGCAGAAATGAAATATGCAAATAAGATAGGTTCAGCCTTTACTACAATTTTAGGTGATGACGAGCTTCAAAATAATACATTAAAACTTAAAAGAATGAGTGATGGTGAGCAATTTGAAGTAAGTTTAGATAATATAGAAGAAATAGCAAAGCTTGTAAAATAGTTAGGAGGAAGAAAAAATGGGTGAAGCTTTAGGTGGCTTAAAAAGAACCCTAATGTGTGGGGAAGTTAGAGAAAATAACGTATCACAAAAAATCACATTAATGGGTTGGGTGCAAAGAAATAGAAAATTAGGAGGTCTACAATTTATCGACCTTAGAGATAGAACAGGAATAATGCAAATAGTATTTGGTGAAGCAATAAATGCTGAGGCTTTTGAAAAAGCTAAAGATGTTAGACCTGAATATTGTATAGCAGTTACTGGTGAAGTAGTTTTAAGAGAAGCTCCTAATCATAATATGCCAACAGGATTAGTAGAGCTTAAGTGTGAAAGTTTAAAAATTCTTTCAGAATCAGATACACCTCCAATATATATAAAGGAAGGATTAGATGCTGCTGAAAGTATAAGATTAAAATATAGATATTTAGATCTTAGAAGACCAGATATGCAAAGAATATTCATGATTAGAAATAGAATTTCTAAATCAGTTCGTGATTATTTAGACGATAATAACTTTTTAGAAGTAGAAACTCCAATGCTTACTAAGAGTACTCCAGAAGGAGCTAGAGATTATCTTGTACCTTCTAGAAACTATCCTGGAATGTTCTATGCGCTTCCACAATCACCACAAATTTTTAAACAACTATTAATGGTATCAGGATTTGATAGATATTATCAAATCGTAAAATGTTTTAGAGATGAAGATTTAAGAGCAAATAGACAACCAGAATTTACTCAAATAGATTTAGAAATGAGTTTTGTTGAACAAGAAGATGTTATTAAAATGAATGAAGGTTTAATAGCTCATGTATTTAAAGAAGTAGCAGGAGTAGATGTTAAATTACCAATAAAGAGAATGACATTTAAAGATGCTATGGAAAAATACGGTTCAGATAAACCAGATTTAAGATTTGGAATGGAAATAACTAATATTACAGAAGACGTTAAGGATATGGATTTTGTAGTATTTAAATCAGCAATAGAAGCTGGTGGTTCAGTAAGAGCTCTTTGCTTAAAAGGTGGAGCAGATCTTGGAAGAAAGCCAATAGACAAATTAGGTGAATTTGTTAAGACATATAAGGCTAAAGGTCTTGCATGGATTCAATTAAAAGAAGATGGAATTAAGTCTTCTATTGCTAAGTTCTTAACTGACTATGTTACAAACTCAATAGTTAAAACTATGGGAGCAGAAGTTGGAGATGCTATATTTATAGTTGCTGATAAGAATTCAGTAGTATTCCAAAGCTTAGGAGCACTAAGATTAGAGCTTGCTAAACAATTTGACTTAATAAAAGACAAAAATGAATTTAATTTTACTTGGATTACAGAATTCCCATTATTTGAATATGATGAAGAAGAAGGAAGATATCATGCAGCACATCATCCATTTACATCACCTATGGATGAAGATATAGATATGCTAGAAACTAATCCAGGAGAAGTTAGATCAAAAGCTTATGACTTAGTTTTAAATGGTGAAGAATTAGGTGGAGGATCTATAAGAATCCATGATTCAAAACTTCAACAAAAAATGTTTAAAGCATTAGGATTCACAGAAGAATCAGCACAAGAAAGATTTGGATTCTTAATAGATGCATTTAAGTTTGGACCACCACCACATGGTGGATTAGCTTTTGGACTTGATAGAATGGTAATGTTCTTAGCTGGAACAGAAAATATAAAGGATGTTATTGCATTCCCTAAAAACCAAAATGCTTATTGTTACTTAAGTGAAGCACCTAATATAGCAGATGAAAAGCAATTACAAGAATTAGGTATTTCAATAAATACAAAAGAAGATTAAAATAGATTAAAAAGTGTAGTATCAAGAAAATTGATATTAGATTATAAAAAAGGAAGTTCGAGTTAGAACTTCCTTTTTTGCGTATATTAATGTAATTATAAAAGATTTTCGTAAAAATGTGATACCTATGCAATAAATAGGTTTTCGATTTAGATTACTTTTTTAACGTAATAAAACTTACTTGAAAAAGTAAATTAAATTTTACTTTAAATAGGTTTCTGAGACTATGAATTTTTTATTCTATTGACAATAGTGTGTATATGAATTAATATATGTATATAGATGATATATACACTTTATATACAATTGGAGGTGAAAGATTGGATATAGTAATTAGCAATTCCTCACAAGTACCCTTATATGAACAAATTGAAAGTCAAATAAAGAATCAAATTATTAATTTTACTTTAAAACCTGGAGAAGCATTACCTTCAATAAGAACTTTAGCTAAAGAGTTAAAAGTAAGTATAATTACTACTAAAAGATCATATGAAGAACTTGAAAAAGAAGGATTTATTAAAACTGTTGTAGGAAAAGGGACATTTGTAGCAGAATCAAATAATGAAAGACTTAAAGAAGTGGTTATGTTTGAAATTGAAAATAAATTAGAAGAAGCAATAGTTTCTGCAAAAGCTATTGGATTAACACTAGATGAAGCATTAGAAATATTTAAGAGTTTATATGAGGAGGTATAAAAGTGGAAGCAATTGAAATTAAGAATTTAAAAAAGGAGTATAAGAATTTTAAGTTAAATATAGAAGAATTAAAAGTAAAGGAAGGCTTTATAACAGGATTTATTGGACCTAATGGCTCAGGAAAAACAACCACTATAAAATCTATTATGAACATGATTAAATGTGATGAAGGAGAAATATTAGTTCTAGGAGAAAATATTTCTGAAAATCCTAAAGTTAAAGAAGAAATAGGATTTGTTGGTGATGTATGTGGATTTTTAGAAGAAAGCAAATTAAAAAATATAAAGGTATCTATATCTAGATTTTATACAAATTGGGATGAAAAATTATATAATAACTTAATTAATAAATTCAATCTAAATGAATCTTCAATTTATGGGAAATTATCTAAAGGGCAAAAGAAACAATTTGAATTAGCTATGGCATTATCTATAAAGCCTAAAATTATAATAATGGATGAGCCTACTGCCAGCTTAGATCCAATTATAAGAAATGAATTTCTAGAGATATTACAAGAAGAAATGGAAAAGGAAAACCTTACAATTTTTTATTCAACACATGTAACTAGCGATTTAGAAAAATGTGCTGATTATATTATATTTATATATAAAGGTAAAATTATATTATACGGTGAAAAAGATGAAATATTAGAACAACATTCTATAATAAAAGGAAAAAAAGAACTTTTAGATAATGAAACAAGGAAATATCTTATTTCTATTAAAACTAATGGGTTTGGTTTTGAAGGACTAACATCAGATAAAAAAGAAGCATTTGAGATATTTGGAAATGAAGTTATTTATGAAAAACCAACTTTAGAAGATATTATGCTTTATTATACTAGGAGGAATTAATATGAGGAAAATATTAAATTTATTATTTTTACAATTTGAAACAGTATTTGCATTAAAAAAATATATGATTTTAATAATTGCCATGGGAATATTTTTAGGATTTATAAATCCTGAAATGATGACTTTTGGTGGAGCACTATTTATAATGGCCACATGTTATAGTACAGCATTTTATGAAGAGAAAAGTAAAATGAATTATTTAATATATTCTCTACCAATAAAGCCAAAAGAATATATATTATCAAGATATATATTTGTAGCTATTAATACACTAATAGCCACTATAGTATCATTAGTACTATATACAGGCTTGATTTCTTTAAATATAGTTACGATAAGTGAACTTGGTCCATTATGGCCATTTATTTATATAATGATAGGTATAGGTATTTTTGTAATGACTATATTGATTCCATTAGAATTAACTTTAGGATTTGAAAAGGGCAGAATAGCAATGGTATTTTTAGTAGTTTTTCCAATGGTATTTTCAACTGAATTAATAAAATATTTACCTAATATAAATTTTGATATGTTAATAGTAAAAATACTAATTGTTCTATGTATATTTACATTAATTTTATCATCATATTTTATTACTTCAAATCTATATGCTAAAAAAGATATCTAATAAATTGGATTAGAATTTATATTATATGAATTCTAATCCAATTTACTATTTCTACTTTATATTAAGTAATAATGAACTTATTTTGTGTATAGCTTTTACAATTATATTACTTTAGATTTCAAGCGAGTGTAAATTTACTTTAATATTAAGATAGCGATAAAATAATAAAAATTATATATGTTAGTTTTTTTATAGAACGTAATTAATTTAAGATTCATATATTTTATTAAAAGAAAAACTAGCAGGTGTAATTATGAAATTAGAATTTATAGATAAACAAGACTTTAATAAAATAGTAGATGAATTAAAAAGCTTATATAAAGTGTGCCTTAATAAAGATCTAAGTACAGAATATTTTTTATGGAGATATTTAAATAATCCAATAGATGATTTTGTTCTTTGTATTGCAAGGGAAGATAATAAAATATTTGCAAGTTATTCAGTTTTACCTATTAATATAGTAGTAGATAATGAAATAATTAAAGCAGGAATATCTATGCCGATATTAGTTAAACCTAATTTTCGAAATAATGGATTGTCTTTTGAACTTGCAATAAAAGTCTATGAAAAGCTAAAAGAAAGAAATTATAGCTTATTATTAGCATTCCCAAATGAAATATATCATTATAATTTAGTGAAGAAATTTGGATTTGAGGATATATATGAAATGCCAACACTTAAGCTAGAAATTAAGGATAAGGATATTTACCATATAAATAGATGTGATATTCAAAAAGTAGATGTAGATAATGATTATAAGTTTAATTATTCATTACTATTAAAAAATAATACTAACAAAATCAAAATTTATAAGGATGTAAATTATTTAAAATGGATATTTAGAGAAAATCCTATAGAGAAATATAATAATTATGTCGTTAGTAAAAATAAATTAGTATTAGCATCACTTGTATTAAAAAAAGATAAAAATAAAATTGAAATATTAGAATTGAATTCAATAGATAAAGAATACACTAAAATTTTATTATGCAAATTATTTAGAGATAGTATAGAAGATGAAATTAAAAATATAGAACTATGTTGTTCTATTTATAATAAAAATCACAGAGTTTTAGAAGAATTAGGTTTTAAAAATGATATACCTGTAACATACTTTACACTAAAGAAAATAAATTGTTTGGATAATAAAATTAATGATTATAAAAATTGGTGTATTCAAATGAGTGATTTTAAAGATAGCTTAAAATAGAAATGGATAATTTATTATAAATTATCCATTTCTATTTTTTTATAATTAGATAAGTTGAGAGCTGTATTAAAATTATTATTGGTATTCCTAAGGTGAATTTAAGATGTTTTGTTTTGTGCCTAAAAAAATACATGCCTAAATAAGTTCCTATACTTCCACCAATTAAGGAAATGAAAATAATAGTAGATTCTCTAATTCTCCATTGTTTTTTTATAGCTTTTTGCTTGTCTATATAAACTATTGTAAAAGCTATAATATTAATAATAAAAAGATAATAAATAATAATTTTTTCCATAGAAATCTCCTTTATAAGTTTTATAGTATATATGCTAAGTATAAACTATAAAACTTATTTTAGGAAATAAAGTTAATTATTTAATTGAGCCTTGAACTATTCCTTTAATTATATACTTTTGAACAAAGAAGTAGAAGATAATTATTGGAATCACGGCTAAAATTAATGCTGCCATGGCTAGTTCCCATTGCTTAGAAAATGCACCAAAGAAATTATTCATAGCAAGAGGAATAGTGTTTATTTTACCATTTATAGTTAGGAATGGTAGCAAGAAGTCGTTCCATATCCATATACCGTTTAAAACCATAACAGTTACGGTAATTGGCTTTAAAAGAGGAAATACAATCTTATAGTATAATTGCCATTTATTACATCCATCTATTATAGCGGCTTCTTCAACTTCTAAAGGAATATTATTTATAAATCCATGATATAGGAATATACTCATACTTGATCCAAAGCCTATATACATAAAAATAAGTCCATAATGTGTTCCAAGCATATTAAAGTTTATAGCATCAATATGCATCATACCAATCCATTTTACTAGAGGTAGCATCACAGCTTGAAAAGGAACTATCATTGCGGCAACAAATAAGTAAAATATCACTTTACTGGTTTTAGTTTTGGTTCTAGCTAAAGTCCAAGCAGCCATTGAGGAAAATAAAACTATTAGTATTATGCTTAATGCAGTTATTATTAACGAATTAATAAAAGCACTACTCATATTCATTCTTTCTATTGCATCTGTATAGTTACTAAAATTCCATTTTGAAGGCAAACCAGTAGTATTATCAAATATTTCTCTTCGGCTTTTAAAGGAATTTATAAGCATAAGATAAAATGGAACCATATAAATTATAAGTAGGCACCAACCAAGGGTTTCTAGTATCCCTAGTTTATAGTTATAGCTATTTAATGTTTTTAATTTGCTTTGTCTTTTAATTTGCATTACATTTCAACCTCCTTTTTCTTAGTAAAATAAACTTGAGTCAAGGAAATTGCTGTAACAAATATAAAGAATATTATAGCTTTGGCTTGACCAACTCCCATACTATTTGATACAAAAGCTTCTTTATATATATTTAAAGAAAGCATTTCAGTGGTCTTTAAAGGAGTTAAAGAAAAGTTTAAATCAAAAAGCTTAAAAGAATTAGCAAGTGTTAAAAATAAACATACTGTTATTGAAGGAGCAACCATTGGTAAAGTAATATGCTTAAAGGCTTGTAGTCCATTAGCACCATCAATATGACTTGCCTCAATTAAATCAGTAGGTACATTTTCGAGTGCAGCTACATAAATAACCATTATATATCCAGCATATTGCCAAGCAGAAACTATAAGCATAGCTAAAATAGCAGTATTTCTTTCTTGAAGAAGGGATATGGATAGAAAATCAGATCCAAGCTTAGCCCCAAGAGATGCAAAAACTGAATTGAATAAAAATTGCCATATAAATCCTAAAATAAGTCCACCAATTAAATTTGGCATAAAGAATCCAGTTCTAAGAAAATTCTTAGTCTTTAAATTTCTAGTAACAAAATAGGCTAGTCCAAATCCTATTAAATTTATAGAGATAACACTTGCAATAGTATAAACTATTGTAATTTTGAAGGAATAAATAAATTGTGTATCTTTAAAAAGATTACTATAGTTAGAGAAACCTACAAAATCATAATTAGGATTGGCACCATTCCAATTAGTAAATGTATAATATATTCCTATCAAAAATGGAATTATTACTACTATAGTTAGTGCAAATAAAGAGGGACCTACAAAAAGCCAAAATCCCTTATTAGATTTACGTTTTTTTGCCATATTATCATCTCCCATAAAATTTAGCCATAATATAAGTATCCACAAGGGATTAAAATCCCTTGCGGACAAAGAAAAATATTATGGATTTACTTTTTAGTAAGGGCTTGTATCTCTTCAAGCATCTTAGTTTGATCTATTTCACCTTTAGCATATTTTGAGAAAATAGGTCCTATTTTTTCCATACTAAATCCATCAGGAAGGTTAGTAAATGCCCAAGGAAGAATTTTTCCAGCATTATTATATTCAATTATTGATTTAGCTAACTTATCATCAGTTTCAACTTTGAAATTAGTAAATGCAGGTATCATTTTCATATCTTCTATTAATGATTTTTGACCAGTTTCACTAGTAACCATCCAATCAAGGAATTCTTTAGCTTCAGTATTTACAGCAGAATCTTTATTAACTGTCCAGTACATTGGTACTCCAACAGGAATGCTTCCACTTACTTTAGTATCATTATTGATTGCTAGTGGAATAAAGCCCATATCAAAATTTGCTTCAAGCTTAGTTAAATCTCCAGCAACCCAGTTACCTTGATGTAAGAAGGCAGTTTTACCTAAAGCAAAGTTACCAACTTGAGTACTATAATCTATAGTATCTAAAGTAGCTCCTCCACTATATTTGCAAAGTAAATCAACAAGGTTCATCCAATCTTTAAAACCTTGATTATTTGTAATATCAGCTTTCCCATCAGTATAATCCTTAGTGAATTGAGCAGGATTTTCTTGAACTGCTAATGGAATATTAAAAGTATGATTACCAGTTACCCATGTTTCCTTAGTTGTATAAGATATAACATTTTCTAAGCCTAGATCAGCTTTCTTGGAATCTAATGTTTCAACAGCAGCTTTTAATTTATCGAAAGTGTCGATTGATTTTGGATCTATAGATGCCTTATCTAAAATTTCTTTATTATATATTAGTCCATAACCTTCAGTTGCAACTGGCATACCATAGATTTTACCATCTTTCGTTACTGTATCTAAGGTACCTTTAACAGCATTAGAAATCCATTTTTCAGAAGATAAATCATCAACTTTATGAGACCATACTTCTAAATCACCAGCCCCTTGAATCATGAATATATCAGGCTCAGTACCTTTTTGAAATTCAGCTTTTAAAGCTGCACCATAGTCAGCACCACCTCCTACTGAAGTGACTTCAACTTTAACTCCGGTTTCTTCTTCATATTTTTTTGCTAGTTGTTGTAAAGCATCGTTAATTTCAACTTTAAGTTGAAATACTTTAACTACTTTATTTCCATCACTTTTATTGGTATCGTTTTCTGTTTTGCCAGAATTAGAAGAACATCCAACAAATATTCCAGCCATTAATGATGTAGTTAAAACAGTTGCTAAGACTTTTTTCATTTTATAATCCCTCCATATATATTTTAAAATTAATTGAAAGAGCAAACGATTGCACTTCTTACCAACATATTACATTTAATAAAAATATTATTCAATATAAATATTAACAAATTGTAAAATTTGGATTTCTGCACTAAATAATATATTTTATCTACAGATAAGATTAATATATATATAAATAAATTTCTTCTTGATATATAAATTAAATAAGCCTTAAAGTAATATATTTTGAGGATATCAATAATATATTTAAAAAATTATAAATATCATCTACATAAATGAGAAAAGAGTGTCAATATTTTTATAAATTTAGTAGTGAAATATTGGAGAATTAAGAGAAAAAATGAAATATTAAATTTGGATAATTTTACAATTGATTAATTTTATAAAATATACTTAGTTTATTAATTTATACTAAAAATAGGTCATATTCAAAAACTATATAAAAATAGAAATAATATGGTTCTTAAAGATATTTATATATTTAAGAAAATAAATATATAAAATTAAGTTAGTTAATGTTAACAAAATGAGTTTAATATTTGAATTATATTTGAATATTGCTAAATTTTTATTCTTATTTTTACCTTTTTGTGGTATATTGGACATAGTTATTTGTCATTATTAATAAATATAAGAAAAAGAGGTGGAAATATGAAGAAAAACGAATATGGTTTATTCACTGCCATAGGGATGATAGTAGGAATTGTAATAGGATCCGGGATATTTTTTAAAAGTGATAATATTTTAGTAGCAACTAATGGAAGTATAAGCTTAGGAGTCCTTGTTTTCTTTATTGCTGCTATGGGAATAATATTTGGAAGCTTAACTATTTCAGAATTAGCATCAAGGGAATCAACTGCAGGAGGGATAATAACTTATGCTGAATTTTCATATAATAAGTCTATTGCTTGTGCATTTGGATGGTTTCATACATTCCTATATTATCCTACACTTATTGCTGTAGTTGCATGGGTATCAGGGATATATATATGTATGTTATTTGGAATTGATGGTGGACTAGCAATTCAAACATTCATTGGATTTATAGTTATGATAGTACTATATATATTAAATATTTTATCTGCAAAACTAGGAGGATATTTTCAAAATGCTTCAACTGTGATTAAAGTTATACCGCTAATATTAATAGCATTAGCAGGAGTTTTCTTTGGGGATCCTAGTGAAATATCAGCAAGCGACATTACACATATGAAATCTGCAACATGGATAGCTGCAATTGCACCTATAGCCTTTTCTTTTGATGGATGGATTATATCAACTTCTATTGGGCATGAAATTAAAGATTCTAAAAGGAATCTACCAAAGGCTTTAGTAATTGCTCCTTTATTTATATTAGTTATTTATGTATTATATTTTGTTGGGATAAGCATGTATATTGGACCTGATACAATTATGAGTTTAGGAGATTCTCATGTTGACTTAGCTGCCAATAAATTATTTGGAGCATGGGGAGCTAAGATAATATTAACATTTGTAGTTATATCTATATTGGGTACTGTAAATGGATTAATAATGGGACATACTAGGTTACCATATTCTTTAGCTATAAGAGGAATGTTTCCAAAATCAAATAAGATAAAAATAGTTAATGAGAAATTAGGTATGCCAATTATATCTTCAATAGTAGCTTTGGTAATTTCATTAATTTGTTTAATTATTCATTATATAACGCAAAAATATAATTATTTACCTAATAGTGACATATCAGAAATATCTATTACAATAAATTATTTATTATACATATTATTATATTTTAAAGTATTTAAAATGGGATTAAGTGGTGAGATTAAGGGAATATGGAAAGGAAAGGTTAATCCTATTCTTGCAACTATCGGATCGCTTATAATTTTATTTGGAAGTATTGGAAATACATTATTCTTTATATACACATTTATATGTGGAATTATCTTAATATCAGCAATTTTATTTTGGAAATATAATAAAGATGACGTTGTACTTTAACATAAGAAAATAGTAAGAAAAGATAGGGAAAAGTCCTATCTTTTCTTATTTTGAAGAAAAAGAAGGAATAATATATAAATATGTAAAATTAAAAATGTTTCCAATATTTTACATATAATATATAATTATTAACATAAGCTTATTATTGTAGCCTAATTATATTTTAACTGGGATAAAAGGAGAGGGTTATATTGAAGGGTATGATCTTATATTTTAGTGGCAGTGGAAATACAAAATTTATTGCAAATAAAATAGAAGAAGAATTTATAAAAAATGGTTGTGATATAGAAACTCATTCTATAGAAGAAAAGATAAATATTAAGAACTTTTCATACGATTATTTAATACTTGGATTTCCTAAGTATTTTGAATATATTCCTCAAAACTTTATGGAGTATATAGATGATAATTTAGGTCCATCTGATAAAGAAGTAAAAACAATGATATTTACCACTGGTAAGGATAAAAATAAAATGTACTTTGATGAATTAGAAAAAGGTTTATTAGAAAAAAATTTTAAAGTCATAATGACTAAAAATTTTAAAATGCCAAATAGTTTTATTATAAGTAAAAATTATAAAAGTGTTAAAGATTTAGATAATATTTATCAAAGTTCATCAAATAAAATAAAAGATGCAGTTGCAAATTTTTTAATTGAAAATTATAGTAAAGAAGAAATAAATAATTTTAAAGCAACAATAATGAAAAGATTATATAAGTTTAAAACAAAAGATTTATATAAAAATTCATATAGGTTTTCTGTTAATTCGAGTTGTGACAAATGCAATTTATGTGTTAAGGCTTGTCCGACAAGAAATATAGAATATATAGGAGGTGATATTAAATTTAGAGATAATTGTATTATGTGTTGTAGATGTATAAGTTGCTGTCCTAAAAATGCAATATTGTATAAAAATAAAAAATATCCACAATACAAAGAAAATATAAATTTAATTATAAGTTAATTGATATATAAGAATAAATACAGGGTATAATGCAAAAACTTTCTATAAGAGCAAAATCTCTTGTTGAAAGGATGATTAAATGAACAGATTAGCATGTAATGTAAGGAAGTGCAATCATAATTTTTTTGGAATATGTGATAATGATAATATTAAAATCATCAATAAGATAGATGGTGAACTAAAAACATCTTGTATAACATTTGAAAAATATAAAATTTCTAAAAGAGTATTTATGATAGGAAAAACAGATTTATATATAGATAGATTAGATAAAATTCAAGATAGTTTACTTACTCCATATATTGAGTGTAGTGCAGAAAAATGTTTTTATAATAAAGAGAAAATATGCTGTTCTAGCTATGTTATGATAAGTTCCATCAAAGAAAATGGTAAACTGGAAGGACGATGTGAATCTTTTAAAGCAAATTAAAAATAATTAAAGTTTAAAACAATATTATAGATATAAGAGGTTTGTGTAAATTATTACTAGAACTATCTTATATCTTTTTTAGTATTAAAAATTATTTGTAAAGAAACTAAAATCAATTATTTTGAGGATATAGTGATTGCTTTATTTTTTATATTCAAAATAATAATTATTATGTTATTATATATATAAGTTAAAATATATATTTTTATTTAGCTAAAATATGTTGTTAATTAATAATATTTAATAATGTTAGAAATAAAAGAGGTAGAAAATGAAGAGGTTGTTAATTTCAATATCCAAGATTATTCAAGGAATAATGGTAGCTTTATTTACAATTGGATTAAGCGTGATTATATCATTAAATTTAAGGGTTATTTATAGCTACTCGATAGATAAATATGATTTAACAAGATTAGGACAACTTTCAAAAGACGCATTAATGAATGATTATAATATATTATTAAATTACTTACAAAATCCATTTATAAAAAAGTTGAAATTTAATAATTTTATAATGAGCACTAATGGAGAATTTCATTTTTATGAAGTTAAAAAAATATTTTTGAATATTTATTTAATTATTATAGTCATATTACTGGCATTTATAGTAATTAAATTTATTTTAAGGAAATATAATAAAAAATTAAACCTATTTAAGATTCTTAATTATGGGGCTAATACACTGATAAGCATAATTGCAGTATTATTAGCTTCAATATTTATAAATTTTTCAAAGGCATTTGTAGTATTTCATAAGATATTTTTTAATAATGATTATTGGGTCTTTGATTCAAAGACAGATCCTATTATTGATGTCTTACCAGAAGAGGTATTTAAATTATATGCTATAATAGTGATAGCATTTGTTTTAGGATTTATAATTCTTTACAAGATATTTTATTATAGGGAAAAGAATAAAAATAAATTAGGTAAGAATGAAATTATTATGAAAGAGTGAAGGAATCCCTTCACTTTTCTTTTAAATATATAAGTTATAATAAATGTTAAATGTAATATAAGCGTTAATTAAACAGATTATTAGTTGACAAATATAATTTTAAGATTTGCAGATAACTTATTTAATTATTAAATATGATTAAGAACGTATGTTTGCGTTGATAATTATAATAATTAAATAAATGGTAGATAGTTTTAAGGAGTGTTTTATATGAAAAATAGAGGTTTAGAAATATTAGAAAAATATTATGGATATAAAAGCTTTAGAAGAGGGCAAGAAAATATTATAAATAGTATTTTAAGTGGAAATGATGTATTAGCTATAATGCCAACTGGTGGAGGAAAATCAATTTGCTATCAAATACCTGCATTATTATTAGATGGAGTAACTATAGTAATATCTCCACTTATATCTTTAATGAAGGATCAAGTTGATGCAATAAAAGAGATGGGAATAGAATCTACATATATAAACAGTTCATTAACCTCTAAAGAGTTTGAAGAAATAATAACTAATGTTAAAGAAAATAAATACAAAATAGTATATGTAGCTCCAGAAAGATTAGAATCATATGAGTTTATTATGGCTATAACGGAATGTAGGATAAGTCAAATTGCAATAGATGAAGCGCATTGTGTATCTCAATGGGGACATGATTTTAGATCAAGTTATAGAAGAATAAAAAACTTTATTGAAATGCTTAATATAAGGCCAATTGTAACAGCTTTTACTGCTACAGCAACAGAAGAAGTAAAAGGGGATATAATAAATTTACTTGGACTTAGAGACCCAAGTTTATTTGTAACTGGATTTGATAGAGAAAACTTATTTATCAATATAGAAAAAGGAAATGACAAAAAGAGTTATATATTAAAATATATAGAAGAAAATAGAGATAGCTCAGGAATAATATATGCAGCAACAAGAAAAGAAGTTGATTATATTTATGAACTATTAACTTCCAATGGATATAAAGCTGGTAGATATCATGCAGGGCTAAATGATGAGTTAAGAAAAGAAAATCAAGAAGATTTTATAAAAGATAAAATTAATATAATGGTTGCTACAAATGCTTTTGGTATGGGAATAGATAAGCCTAATATTAGATTTGTAATTCACTATAACATGCCTAAAAATATAGAAGGATATTATCAAGAAATAGGTAGAGCAGGTAGAGATGGAGAAAAAAGTGAATGTATATTATTATTTTCTCCAAGTGATATCCATACACAAAAATATCTAATAGAAGTTAGCACTGAAAATATAGAGAGAAAAAATAACCAATATTTAAAACTAAAGCAAATGGTAGATTTAATTTATAGTAATGATTGTTATAGAAAATATATTTTAAATTATTTTGGTGAATCTGTTAGCGAAGATTGTAATAATTGTAGCAGTTGTTTAAGTGAAGGTGAATTAGTAGATAAAACTATAGATGCACAAAAGGTATTATCGTGTATTTATAGAATGAAAAAGTCTTTTGGAGTTGCAATGGTAGTAGACGTTTTAAGGGGCTCTAAAAACAGTAAGGTTATTAATGCAAAATTTAATGAACTATCAACTTATGGAATAATGAAAGACTATTCTAGTGATGAGCTTAAGGTTTTTATAAATACTTTAATTTCTCATGGATATATAGATTATGTAGAGGGGACATATCCAGTTATAAAGCTTAATAATAAATCAATTAAAGTTATTAAGGGGGAGGAAAATGTTCAATTCAAGGAAGTTAAAATTAAGAGTACTTCAAATGATAATAATACATTATTTGAAATTTTAAGAGAACTTAGATTTAATATTGCAAATGAAGAAGGGGTTCCTCCTTATATTATATTTGGTGATAATACACTAAGAGAAATGAGTACTAAATATCCACTTAATTTAGAAGAACTTATGAATATTAGTGGAGTTGGAGAAGTAAAACTAAATAAATATGGAGAAATATTTATTAATACAATAAAAGATTATGTTGATGAAAATAATATAAAAATAGTCAATAATGAATACAAGAAGAAAAATGAAGAAGTTTATTTGAATGTTGAAAGTAATAAAGAGTTATTATCAAGGTTAAAAGTAATCAGACGAGAATTTGCTAATAAAGAAAATTCTCTTCCACAAGCTATTTTATCTTTAAATACTTTGAAGGAAATAAGCGGAAGGTTCCCTTTGAATTTAGAGGAGTTAAAAGATATATCTGGAATAGGACCAAAGAAGATAACAAAGTATGGAGATGAAATAATAGAAGAAGTCAGAAGGTTTGTAGTAGAAAAAGACTTAAATATAGTTTTCGAAGAAAAAGGAAAAAGAAAAGTAATAATTGATGGAGAAAAGAGATCAAATGAAGAAATAGCTATAGATATGATAAAAGATGGAGTTAATTTAGATTTAATTTCAGAAAATATTGAAGTATCTATTTCTACAATATTAGGATATGTAACAGACTATATAAAGGAAAATGGAGAGTTTTCTATTAGTTTAAATTTAAATAAATATTATAATCATGATGATAAAGAAAAGATATTAAAAGCTTGTGAGGTAAATGGGTATGAAAAGGTTAGTATTTTGAAAAAGTATTTACCTGATAATATAAAATATGAGTCAATAAGAGCGGTAATATTAGAGGAGTATTTTAAAGTATCCTAGGTAAAATTAGAACAAAACAGGTGTTACTTAAAAGTAACACCTGTTTCATATTTGTAGATTAAAGAGCTAATTTTAAAATTTCTAAAGCTTCAGGATAACGTATTTCTACAAAGTTTCCTACGTGATCGCAATGGGCAACTAATTTTCTTGCCATTTCATCTATATGTTTATCATTAATATTTACATGACTTAATCTAGTTGGAAGCTCAATTTTAGTAAAGAAGTTTTCTAAAGCTTCAATACCACGAAGAGCTGTTTCTTCAGGATTATTCATATTTATATCAATATCAAAAACTCTATTTGCAAATTGAGCAAATCTATTTATATCATGCTTATAAACGTATTTCATCCAAGCTGGGAATATAATAGCAAGTCCAGCACCATGAGCAATATCATATATTCCACTTAATTCATGTTCTATGTCATGTGTTGCCCAATCTCCAATTCTACCCATGCTTAAAGAATCATTGTGAGCTACCATACCTGATAGCATGATTTCTGCTCTAGCATTATAGTCATTAGGATTTATATTCAATCTTAATGCATTATTTATTATTGCTTTTAAGGCACCTTCACATAATCTATCAGTTAAATCTACATATTGCTCATTAGTAAAGTATCTTTCAAGTATATGAGCAAACATATCTGCAATACCGCAAGAAGTTTGATACTTAGGTAAAGTAAATGTAAGTTCTGGATTTAAAATTGAAAATACAGGTCTTAGTGTAGGGTGTCCAGTACTTCTTTTATATAATCCATCTTCATTTGTTATAACACAACCAGAGCTTGTTTCACTACCAGCAGCAGGTATTGTTAATATAGTTGCGACTTGTAGACATTTATGATTTATAGGTGTACCTAAAAATAAGTCCCAAACATCTCCATCATAATTTACACCAGCAGCTATTGCTTTAGATGAATCAATAACGCTTCCTCCACCAACAGCTAATATAAAATCTATATCATTTTTTCTGCAAAGCTCTATACCTTCTCTTACAAGTGATACTCTTGGATTAGGTTTAACTCCAGAAAGTTCGATTACTTCTATGTTTTCTTTCTTTAATGAATTTATAACTTTATCATATAATCCAGTGGATTTTATACTTCCACCACCAAAGTGAAGTAATATTTTATTGGCATATTTTTTTACCTCTGCACCAACATTATTTTCAGTATCTTTTCCAAAAATGATTTCAGTACCATTTTTATAATTAAAATTCCTCATAAAGTCCTCCTTATATTTAAATATTAAAATATAAATACATAATACTCCAATAGTGAAAAGGTTTCAAGTAGCGTAAATTACATAAAATATAATTTACATATGAATAATTATTTCATAACTTTCTTTAATAAATTAATTTTATTATTATATGGTGCAAATTTAATTGGAAACTCAATGAAAGTTCCTCTTTTAATTACGGATTTTTTATGAGTGAATACATCAAAGCTTGCTTTACCATGATATGCCCCCATGCCACTTGGACCAACGCCTCCAAAAGGTAAATATGAAGATGCAACATGGATTATAGTATCATTTATTGCAACTCCACCAGATGTAGTTGAATTTAATACTTTTTCTATTGAAGTAGAATCCTCAGAAAAATAATATAATGCAAGAGGCTTATCTTTATTTATTACATAAGTTAAAGCTTCATCTAAACTTGAATATTCCAAAATAGGAAGAATAGGACCGAAAATTTCTTCTTCCATGATTAAGCTATTTTCTTTAATATTTATTAAAATAGTTGGTTCCAAATATAGATCTCTTTCGTCAACTGATCCTCCAAAATATATTTCACCATCATTTAAATAGTTTTTTAATCTTAATAATGAATTTTTGTTTACTATGCGAGGAAAATCAGAACTAGATTTTATATCAGATCCAAATTGTAGTAATAATTCTTTTTTTAATTCTTTTAATAATTTTTCTTTAATATCTTTTTGAACTAATATATAATCTGGAGCAACGCAGGTTTGACCAGCATTTAAAAATTTTCCCCAAACTATCCTTTTGGCAGCCAAATCTAGTTTAGCCGAATTATCTACTATACAAGGGCTTTTTCCTCCAAGCTCTAAAGTAACTGGAATAAGATTTTTTGATGCCTTTTCCATAATTATTTTTCCAACTCTAACACTTCCCGTAAAGAAAATGTAATCAAATTTTAAATCTAGTAAATAGGAAACAGTATCCTTTCCACCTAAAGGATTAACAACTCTTATATAATTTTCTTTGAAATTTTCGTTTATTATTTTTTCAAGTAGTAAAGCTATATTTTGAGTGCTTTCTGAAGGCTTAATAATGGCACAGTTTCCAGCAGATATAGCACCTATTAATGGAGCAATAACTAATTGAAATGGATAGTTAAAAGGACCTATTATTAAAGTTACCCCATAAGGATCTTTATAAATGTAACTTTTAGCAGGAAAGTGAACAATAGGACTTTTCCTTTTTTCTCTTTTAGACCATTTCCTTAAATTTTTTATATGAAGATTTAATTCATCATAAACTATTCCAATTTCAGTAGCATAACTTTCAAAATTTGATTTTCTTAAATCTTTATATAAGGCATCCATTATATCTTGTTCATTTTCTTTTATTAAATTTTTAAGTTTTTTTAAATTATTAATTCTAAAGTTAATATCTTTTGTTTTATTAGAATAAAAAAACTCTTTTTGACTATTAAATATATTTAAAATATTCTCCATAAGAACCTCCATGATTTATCACATAAAAATCAAAATCTACATAATAATATTTATATATAAGCTTATTATAGCACTTAAAATAATAATAAATTAAATTATCTTTAAAAATAGTAATTTATATATTTTAAATAAAAATATATAAAGGTTATGGTGAATATTTTTAATTAAAATGTATAAATAATAATGCTTAAAAATATGAGTTATATTGATTTATATAAAATTAAGTAAGATATATTTAAAATTTGAAATTTCATTTAACTTGTTATATTGATTAGTTAATAATATATCATTAGTAATTATGTATTTTCTTAATTGAAAGATAGATGTATAAATGTTAAAATATATATACCCTATAGAGGTATAGTATTATGGAGGTTTTAAGTATGGAAGAGGAAAATGAAAAGTTAAGAAAAGATATAGTAAATAGATTAAAAAGAATTGAGGGCCAAGTAAAAGGAATTCAAGGAATGATGGAGAAGAATGTGTGTTGTTCTGATATATTAGTGCAAATATCAGCAATTAGATCAGCAATAAACAGAGTAGGTGGACTAACAATTGAGTATTATGCAAATAATTGCTTAGGTATTGAAGAAGGGTCATGCGAGCAAGATACTTTAAAGCAATTAATAAAAACTATAAATACATTTGTAAAATAAGATTTAAAAAATCTTAATTAACTATTTACAAACTATTAATAAAGTGATAATATTTTTTATAAATAATTGAATTATAGGCTATGATGAGAAGAAGTAAAATTGATGTATCTTTTCAGAGAGTTCTACATTAGCTGTGAGTAGAATAAGAAAGTTAATTTGAATAACATCTCTGAGCCGTGCCCCGAAAGATAACACCTAGTAGGCGGTAACCGGGTTGCGCCCGTTATAGTGCTAGAGTATCTAAGTTTTACTTATGTACTTGAAGAGTCTATTATTGTGAAGTAATAGTGAATTAAGGTGGCAACATGGAATTATAGCTTTCATCCTTTTATATATAAAGGATGAGGGCTTTTTTTATTATAATAAAACTGTTTTACTCTTGGGGATTTGATTATTTAAATTTAATTAATTATTTATTTAAAGGGGGAAGTTTAAAATGAAAGTAGAAGGAATAATAATACCAGAAGGTTACAAAAGTAGCACAACATTAATTGAAACAGAGGTTCATATTAAAAAAATAAAAGACTTCTTTGAAAAAAAACTAGCAGAAAACTTAAACTTAACAAGAGTTTCAGCACCATTATTTGTTGATGCACAAAGTGGTGTTAATGATAATCTAAATGGGGTAGAAAGACCAGTAAAGTTTGATGTATTAGCAACTGGAAAAGATGTGGAAATAGTTCATTCATTAGCTAAATGGAAGAGACTAAGTCTTCATAGATATGGATTCAAAGTATCAGAAGGATTATATACTGATATGAATGCAATAAGAAGAGATGAAGAACTAGATAATTTACATTCTATTTATGTAGACCAATGGGATTGGGAAAAAGTTATAGATAAAAAAGATAGAACTGAAGAAAAGCTAAAGGAAGTAGTAAGATGTATTTATGATGTTTTTAAGGAAACTGAAAAATATGTTCATAAAGATTTAATAGAAGGTGAAGATAAATTACCAGAAGAAATATTTTTTATAACTACTCAAGAGTTAGAAGACAAGTATCCAGAATACACTCCAAAAGAAAGAGAAGATGCTATATGTAAAGAACATAAAGCAGTATTTTTAATGAAAGTTGGAGGAGTTTTAAAATCTGGAGAAAAGCATGATGGAAGAAGTCCAGACTATGATGATTGGAACTTAAATGGAGATATATTATTTTGGTACCCGCTTTTAGATAGGGCTGTAGAGCTATCTTCAATGGGAATAAGAGTAGATGAAAAAGCATTAGATCATCAACTTAAAGTTTCAGGAAATGATGACAGAAGAAGTTTAGATTTTCACAGGATGCTATTAAGTGGAGAATTACCTTATACAATAGGGGGAGGAATAGGACAATCTAGAATTTGTATGTATTTATTAAATAAAGCACATATAGGAGAAGTACAAGCAAGTACATGGGATGAAAAAAATTTGAAAGTATGTAGAGAAAACGACATAAACTTATTATAATCTATTAAATAAAGAATAATTAATATCTATTACTAATAATAACTTTTAAATAATATTGACAAATAAAAATAATTATTTATAATTATGATATATTAACTTATAAATACACATTAACTTTTGAAGGTTTAAGGTAATGTGAATAAAGGAGGCGAATTGCATGAAGGCATTTGTTGACGAAAATACATGTATATCTTGTGGACTTTGCGAAGGAGTCTGTCCAGAGGTATTTTCATTAGAAACAGGAATTTCAGTTGCTATAGAAGGAACTGTTGCAGCAGAATTGGAAGATGCAACAAGAGAAGCTTGTGAAAGCTGTCCAGTAACAGCTATTTCAATAGAAGAATAATTTAAAAGCCATACACTGAATAATAAAGTGTATGGCTTTATTTTTTAAATTTTCTTTTTGCACGTCTTTCTAATTCTCTAAATTCTCTCTTCTTTCTAGCAGACATTAAAAGTCTAGTAACTGTCGATACAAATATAACTCCAAGAGAAAGTGAACCAGCATTTGCTAATGTAGTTAAACCTATTTCTAAAGACTTCATTATGTCTCCATTTATAGCTTCATACATTGTATAATACATTCCTCCACCAGGAACTAATGGAATTAAGGCGCAAATTATAAGCGTTGTAACAGGAGTTTTTAATACTCTTGCAAGAACTTCTGAGTAAATACTAAAAATAATTGCTGAAATAAAAAATGATGAAGTTGTATTAAAGCCTAAACTTTCACAATATAAACTTGTGAACCAACTTAATCCACCACCTAAAGCAGCATAAAATAATTTTTTCCCCTTTATATTAAATAATATACCAAAACCGAGGGTAGAAAAAAATGCAAATAATGATTGTATTAGCATATTATAATCCTCCAAAAGTAGAAATCCAAAAACTAAGTACAGCACCAGTACCTACAGCTATTGAAATTGCAACTAAAAAAGCCTCAGCAGCTCTAGTAAGGCCTGCAAGTAAATCGCCGGATATTGTATCTCTTATTGCATTTGTAATAGCAAGACCGGGAACTAATAGCATTATGGAACCAATTATAGTCTTGTCTATGTCATTTATAAATCCTAACTTTAAAAATAAAATAGCCATTATAGCAGCAATTCCTGCTGAAATACTATTTATAAAAAATTGATTTATTTCAAGGCTAGAAAATTTTATAGATACTGACTTTATAATAAGTCCAATGAAAAAAGCAGCAATAGCTTCTTTTATTTTTCCACCAAAAAGAAACACAAAGCAAAATGCACCTAATGCAGAAATTAATATAGCTGTTTTATCATTATACCTTTCTCCACTATTTATTATTTGGAGTTGAGTTTTTAGTTCAGATACAGATAATCCTCTGCTTATAATATTTCTAGACAAATCATTTACTTTATCAACTTTATCTAAATCAATAGTCCTTGTTGAAACTCTTCTAATTAATGAATAAGTTTTTCCTTCATGACATACAGAAACCATAATACCAGTTGTAGTAACAAAGCTTTCTGCATCCTCTACTCCATAGATTTTACAAATTCTCCATATTATTTCTTCAGATCTATATGTTTCCCCACCAGACTCAAGCATTATTTTTCCTGCGAAAGTTGCAACGTGAAGTATTTCATTCATATCCATATTGTATGCTCCTTATAAACCTAAAAATTTTCTTAAAGTATTATAACATAATAGCATTATACATAGTATATACTAATTTACAGAATTAATAATATATATAATATTATTAATGAATTAATTTATAAATTTATAAAAAAACAAGAATAATTTAGAAATATTAATTGATTATTATTTAAATTATATTTATAATTTAGTAAAAAAGGATTTGGGGTGATTAAATGAATTTTGAAAACATTTCAAAAGAAGATAAAGCAATTTATGAATTAATAGAGAAAGAACTAAAAAGGCAGCAAGATGGAATTGAACTAATTGCATCAGAAAATTTTGCTTCAAAAGCAGTAATGGAAGCTATGGGCTCATTCCTTACAAACAAATATGCAGAAGGATACCCAAATAAAAGATATTATGGTGGATGTCACGTAGTTGATGAAGTAGAAGATATAGCAAGAGAAAGAGCAAAAGAACTATTTGGTGCTGAGCATGCAAATGTTCAACCACATTCAGGTTCACAAGCAAATATGGCTGTTTATTTATCAGCACTAGAGCCAGGTGATACAGTTTTAGGAATGGATTTAAGTCATGGAGGACATTTAACTCATGGTTCACCAGTAAATTTCTCAGGAAAGCTATTTAATTTTGTTTCCTATGGTGTTGATAAGGAAACTGAAACTATTGATTATAATATAGTTAGAGAATTAGCTCTTAAGCATAAGCCAAAACTTATTGTAGCAGGTGCAAGTGCATATGCAAGAATAATTGATTTTAAAGCTTTTAAGGATATATGTGATGAGGTAGGAGCTTTATTTATGGTAGATATGGCTCATATTGCAGGGCTTGTTGCAGCAGGAGTACATCCATCTCCAGTGCCATATGCCGATTTTGTAACATCAACAACACATAAAACATTAAGAGGACCAAGAGGTGGATTAATTCTTTGTAAAGAAAAATATGCAAAGCAAATAGATAAAACAATATTCCCAGGAATACAAGGAGGTCCACTTATACATACTATAGCAGCAAAAGCAGTATGTTTTAAAGAAGCACTAGACCCAAGTTATAAAGAATATATAAAAAATGTAGTTAATAATTGCAGTACATTAGCTAATGAATTAACTAAATATGATTTTAAAATAGTTTCAGGTGGAACAGATAATCATTTAATACTTGTTGATTTAACTAATAAAGATGTTACAGGAAAAGATGCAGAAATACTTTTAGATAGTATAGGAATAACAGTAAATAAAAATACTGTACCAAATGAAACTAAAAGTCCATTTGTAACATCTGGAATTAGAATAGGTACTCCAGCTGTAACAACAAGAGGATTTAATGAAGAAGATATGAAAGAAGTGGCAGCTATTATAAATGATGCAATTTCTAAAAAAGATCATGATTTAGAATTATTAAAATCAAGAGTTAAAGCTTTGTGTGAAAGGCATCCATTATATAATTAATAAAATTTATATATAGTATTGACTAAATTATAAAATAAATAAAAAAACTATAAATAGTAGAAAGATGATTTTATTCTGATAAAGCAGTTTATTACATATTTCTACTATTTTTTTATTTATTAACATATATGTTGTAAAGCTTGATAAAAATATGACGATATTTATAGAAAAAGGGTTTGGGGGAAGAGATACGTGGAAAATAAAGTAACAAGAAAAACAAATAGAGGATTTGTCATAGCAACTTCAGTTCTTGCAATAACATACTCATTAGGGTTATTAGCCATGTTAAAAAACAAAAGAATAGAAAAAGAATTTGCATATTTAGCACTTGCAATCACATTAGTATCAACATTTATTATGGTCATATTTTATTTTAAGGATAAAGATAATATAAAGATAAGACATATAGTTGGAACACCATATGCAATAGTTTATGCAATATTATTATTTAAATCTAATTTGATGGTAGCTCCAGTTGCAATAGTACCTCTTATAGTTATATGTATGATATATTTAGATCATAAATTTATGATAATACCAATAGTAGGAGCTTTTATATTAAATATAATCTGGGCTTTTATAAATTTTAATAATGAAGCTGTTAGAGATAATATACTCTTAGAATTGGTATGTATTTTCATGTTTTATGCTATGACGTTTATTATAACTAGAATATCAAATAAAATAAGGGTAGAAGCAGATCTCGAAAGAGAAAAAAGCAATAATATGGTTAAAGAACAAGAGAGGATATTAATTGAAATAAGGTCAGCAATAGAATTATTAAATAAGAATACATCATCAATATCAGAGACATTTAATACTATAGAATCATCATCAACTGATATAAGTAGTGCAATTTTGGAGATATTAAATGGTTGTGAAAGTACTACTTCAAATATTGAAGAGCAAAATAAAGCATCAAATAATATAAAATTAGATATTGAAAGTGCTGTAAATAATTCAAAGGACATGGAAACTGAGTTTAAGAAAAGTAGAGATATTTTCGAAAACGTATTTGGAATGGTAGAAGAAGTTGCTAGAAATTCTAATGAAGTTAAAAATAAAAATTTAGAGGTTTATACAATAGCTAATGAACTAAAGGAAAAGACTTCTAAAGTATTAATAATAATTGATATTATTAGAGATATATCAGAGAAAACTAATCTTTTAGCCTTAAATGCAGCTATAGAATCAGCTAGAGCAGGTGAATATGGCAGAGGGTTTTCAGTTGTTGCAGATGAAATAAGAAAGTTAGCAGAGCAAAGTAAGGATTCCTCAAATGAAATAAATAGTATTATTAAAGAATTAGAGGGCGAAGTTTTAAATGTTTCTAAATCTATCAATGATGTTACAGAAATAATAAATGAAGAAGAATTAATAGTAAAGAATACTACTAATGGGCTTTATGATTTAACTAATGGATTAGATGATATGGAGAAACTTGTTAAGGGAGTAACTAATAGAATTATAGCAATAGATAACGATAATTCCAAAATTACAGATGGAATAACTAATGTTGCTTCAATATCAGAGGAGACATTAGCAAATTCACAAAATACAGCTGCAACAGTTGAAATGCTATTTAAAGAAGTTACTGAAGCAAAAAATTCTTTAGATGAATTAGTTGAATTATCTAAAAGAATGAATACATATTCATAGAATGATATTAAATTAAAAACGTGATATAATATTATTAAACATAATTTTATATCAAAGGAGAAGAATAAATGAAGTTAATATCATGGAATGTTAATGGAATAAGAGCCTGTGTTACAAAAGGTTTTTTAGAATATTTTAAAGAAATGGATGCAGATATCTTTTGTATTCAAGAAAGTAAATTGCAAGAAGGACAAATAGATTTAGAATTAGAAGGATATCATCAGTATTGGAACTATGCTGAAAAAAAAGGTTATTCAGGCACAGCTATATTTACAAAAGAAAAGCCTTTAAGTGTAAGCTATGGATTAGGGATAGAAGAGCATGATAAAGAAGGTAGAGTTATTACTTTAGAATTTGAAAATTTCTATATGGTAACAGTTTATACTCCAAATTCAAAAAATGAACTTGCTAGATTAGATTATAGAATGGTTTGGGAAGATGCATTTAGAGATTATTTAAAGGTATTAGATGAAAAGAAACCAGTTATAGTTTGTGGAGATTTAAATGTTGCACATAAGGAAATAGACTTAAAAAATCCTAAGACCAATTTAAGGAATGCAGGATTTACAGAAGAAGAAAGAAGTAAATTTACAGAATTATTAAATGCTGGTTTTGTTGATACATTTAGATATTTTTATCCTGATGAAGTTGGAGCATATTCTTGGTGGTCATATCGATTTAATGCAAGAGCAAAGAATGCAGGATGGAGAATTGATTACTTCTTAGTATCAAATTCAGTAAAGGATAAATTAGAAGATGCTAAAATTCATTCTGAAGTTTTAGGCTCTGATCATTGCCCAGTTGAATTAAAAATTAATATTTAAGATAATAAAGAATTAAGCTACTGTACTATTTATGTTTTATATATAGTAAGGTGGCTTTTTTTATTAGAAATTATAAATTAATTTTGAAATCAGTAATATATTAATATAGAAGATTACAAAAAACTTAGAGATGAAATTATATAGAAAAATGAAAGTAATATTTTAAAAATTTCAGTTAAATATCTTTATAAATAGTTTTAAAAAGTTATTGGAGTAAAGGTTACAGAAAGAATAAGCGTAGAAGTTAAAAAGCAAGTGAAAGTTATAAAAAAAGCATAATTTATACAATTGAAAAGTAATATATATTATGAATAAACTATAGGGGTGATGTAGTGTCAATTAAGGAAGTTAAAAATAGCTTACCAAAAGAGCTTATAGAAATTTTAGAAAATATATTTACAGATGGTCAGTTAGATCTTATTTATAAAAGTTATTATAGAGGACGAAATACTACATTTAGAATTAATACTTTAAAAGGCAATACTAAGGAAGTTATGGATGAATTAAGCATGAATAAAATAAAGGCTGTAAATCATCCAGTATTAAAAAATGCATTTATTGCAAAAGGCATTAAGGAGAGTAACTTAAGAAGATTAGAGGCTTATAAATATGGTAAAATATATTTACAAAACCTATCTTCAATGTTACCTCCTTTATTTTTAGATTTGAAAGAAGATTTAGTTGTTTTAGATATGTGTGCAGCACCAGGTGGAAAGAGCCTTTACATGGCTGATTTAACTAAAAATAAAGCAACTATTTTAGCAAATGATGTAAATGAAATAAGAAGAGAGAGGTTAAATTACAATATAGAAAAACAAGGTGCAAATTCAATAATAGTCTTAGGTGCAGATGGATGTTCTATAGGTAAACGATTAAATAAATATTTTGACAGGGTTCTTTTAGATGTTCCTTGCTCTGGAGAAGGAATAATCACGTTGAAAAGTAGTAAAGCATATAAGGGATGGAATGAAAAAAAAGTTGCATTGTGCTCAAAATTACAAAAAAGATTATTTGATAGTGCTTATAATGCTCTAAAGCCTGGGGGAATCATGGTATACTCAACATGTACTTTGAATCCTTTCGAAAATGAAGAAGTTATAGAATATGCATTAAATAAATATCCAGATTTGAGATTAGAAAAAATTAATTTAGAATTACCAAATGTAATAAGAGGTTTGAGTAAATATAAAGAGAAAATATATAGTGAAGAAATTACAAAATCAATAAGAATAATTCCAAATGAAAATATGGAAGGATTTTTTATAGCTAAATTAGTTAAAAATAAAGAATAATTTGAATACTACTTGAAAATTGTAATATTGAAACTTCTATTATAGTTTGGAAGTAAAAAGGAAGAAAATAAGTTAATATAAATAAAAATACCACTACAAAGTTATAAATAAATTTTGTAGTGGTATTTTATAATTAAATTCTTAGTAATGAACATGAATTAGATGAAATCTTATATTATCATTACTCCAACCTAAGTCATAGGGAACAAGGAGTCTATTAGTGTTATGACATGTAACTAAAGGATATCCCTTAGAATCAAATCCAGTAACTGTTGATATATGGGTTATTCTCCCTTTCTTTTCATATGCAACAAAATCTCCAGGCCTCATATTAAAGGCTGCCTTATATGTTTGTTGATAGGATCCTTTAGCAATATATGAAGCTCTACCACTTCCAACCATATAATTTTTGAAGCCTTGTGCGTTTAGCCAAGCCTTAGTTCCTTCTTTTCCAGAGTAATTCCATAGGCCATTTTTCTTGAAACCTCCACCTTCAAATAGTATTTGTGAAGCAAAATTTGCACAGTCACCACCATCAGGATTGTGATCTTTATATTTTGAATTATATTTAAAAGTAAATTCCTCATCTTCAGAAACTCCACAATATTTATGAGCATATTCTACTGCCTTTGTTACTCTTTCATTAGGTATAAATTCTGGTTGCTTTTGAGTCAATATATAGTTTTTTATTTCATCAGATTTTATATTTTTCATATCAAGTGAATCTGCAAAAGGGTCAGTATACCATTCCTTAGTTATAATATATCTATCATTTTCTTTCTTTAAGTTTAAGTAGTGATTAGTTCCTAGCCTAAAGTGATTAATAACATCTGGAGTATCAATATAAAAATAATTAAAATCTGTTGCAACATCACAAATTACTCCATATAAACCGGGCTCTTTTTCAGCAACTTTTCTTATTCTAACTATAGATTTTAAATCTCTAAACTTTACAGCTTGTTTTTCCGACCAACTTATTAAATAATTAGTTTTTTTAGCTTCACTTTCATATGCCCATAAGCTTACTTTTATATTTAAATCATAAAATCCCTTTAATAATTCACAATCTCCAGAAACTATAGCAGCATTTCTTTGTGCAAATAAATCTTCTAGCAAACCTTTAAATTCTTGCTTCATTTCCTCAGAGGATAAACCATTATTTAAAAAGTTAATAGTTTCCTCATCTTCATAAAGATTATCTGCAAAAGAAATAGAAAAGGGTAGTATATTAAAGGTAAATAGTACAATTAAAATAAAATTTATAAATTTATATTTAAGCTTCACAAATTTCGCCTCTTTCCTCTTTAAACTATATAAGTAGTTTATACAAAAGATATTAAATTTATCTATAAGTTATTAGTATTTTGTATGGATGTTTTTAGCAAATAAGTAATAAAAACATATAATAAAGTATTAAAAATTAAGTAAGAGGAAATTTATGAAAAGATTAAACTATCTTTATGAGAATGCAATGGAAGTAAAATTTGATGATGGGGATAATATAGTATTTATTTCAGATATCCACAGAGGTGATGGAACTTTTTATGATTCCCTTCTTCCAAACAGAAATATTTATAAGACAGCTCTAGCTTATTATTACAGAAAGGATTTTACTTATGTTGAAGTTGGAGATGGAGATGAGCTCTGGAAAAATAGAAATTTTAATGATATAGCATATTGCTATAATGATATATTTAAGTTATTTAATAGATTAAAAGAAGAAAATAGAATTTATATGATTTATGGAAATCATGATATAATAAAAAATAGAGATAATTTTTATAATACACAGTATAGGGCATTAAGAAAAATTGGAGCCAATTATGGAAAAAACTTTTTAAAGTTTATTAAAGATATTAAGTTTTATGAAGGTATTAATTTTAAATTTACTCCTGTTAATGAAAAGTTTCTAGTTACTCATGGACATCAAGCAGATTTAATAAATTCTGATTATTGGATGATATCACGATTTTTAGTAAGATATGTGTGGAAATTTTTAAATGGATTAGCAGGATTTAATGATCCAACAAGTCCTGCTAAAAATAATAAAAAAGGAAATAAAGTTGATAGAAAGCTTGAAAAATGGACAAAAGAAAATGGTAAAATGCTACTATGTGGACATACTCATAATAGTAGAATGCCAGGCAAACTTGAGCCACCATACTTTAATGATGGGTGTTGTGTTTTACCATATGCAATGACAGCAATAGAAATAGAAAGTGGAAAAATATCTCTTGTAAAATGGAGTGTGGAATCACAAGAATCAGGAGTTCTTTGGGCAAGAAGAAAAATTATTACTGGACCAGAAAGGTTAGAAGACTACTTGTTATGGGCAAGAAACGAAAGAATAAGAATGATAAATGAAGCTAAAGAAGGAAATGAAAGTAAAATAGAAAATAGGAAATAAAGGAGAGATATATATGAATTCAATTGACTTACATTGTGATACTGCTAGCAGATTATTATATGAAAATCTAAAGCTTAAGGAGAGTATTTGCAAAGTTGATATAAAAAAATTAAAGGAAGCTAAAGCATTAGCACAGGTTTTTGCGCATTTTATAGAGTTAAATATAGTAGATAATCCATATTTAGAATTTAAAAGAATGCATGAAGTTTTAATAAAAGAATTAAAAGAAAATTATAATGATATTGAAATAGTAACAAATTTAGAGGAGTTAGAAAGAGTTAATAATAAAGGGAAAATAGGAGCTTTCTTATCAATAGAAGAAGGTGAAGTATTAGAAGGAAAAGTAGAAAGAGTAAAAGAAGTTTATGATATGGGGATAAGATTCATAACATTAACATGGAATTTTCCAAATAGTATAGGTTATCCCAATGCAGGATATAGATATAAAGATAATGGTTTAACTTCTAAAGGAAAAGAAATAGTTAATGAAATGGAGAGGATTGGAATAATACCAGATTGTTCTCATTTATCAGATGGTGGATTTTATGATTTAGTAGATATATGCAAGAAGCCTTTCGTTGCAACTCATTCTAATGCTAGAGAAATAACTAATCATTCAAGAAATTTAACTGATGATATGATAGTTAAATTAGCTAATAAGGGTGGAGTTATGGGGTTAAACTTCTGTGCACCATTTTTAGGAAAAGAAAAGATTTCTACAATTGAATCTATGATAGCACATATTAAACATATTAGAAACGTTGGAGGTATAGATGTACTTTCACTGGGAACAGATTTTGATGGAATTGAAAATGAAGTAGAAATTAGAAATATTGGAGAAATAGGAAAACTTAGAGATGCTTTAATAAAAGAAAAATTTACAAATTCAGAAATTGATAAGATATTCTTTAAAAATGTAAAAAGAGTAATTAAAGAATGTCTATAATATAAACTAAAAGCTAGGAGAAAAAGATGGAAAACTTACAAGGAAAAATAGCCTTAATTACTGGCGCATCACGTGGTATTGGAAAAGCAATAGCCATTGAATTAGCTAAAGAAGGAGCCACTATAATTATAAATTACTCAAAAGACGATGATGGTGCAGAAACTACGTTAGCAGAAATAATTGCATTAGGAGGATATGGTAAGCTATATAAGTGTAACATATCTGATTATGCTATGTGTAAAGAAATGATTGACCATGTTATAGAATCATTTGGGAAGATAGATATATTAGTCAATAATGCAGGAATATCTACTATAGGATTATTTATGGATTCTTCAAAGGAAGATATAGATAATGTTATGGGAGTAAATATTATAGGAGCTATGTACTTAAGTAAACATGCGCTTCCTCATATGATTTCTAAAGGAAAAGGGAATATAATTAATATTTCTTCTATATGGGGAGATGTTGGAGCTTCATGTGAAGTAGTATATTCTAGTTCTAAAGGGGCAATAAACTTGTTCACTAAATCACTTGCTAAGGAAGTGGCTCCAATGGGAATAAGAGTAAATGCAATTGCACCGGGAGTAATTAATACAGAAATGAATTCATTTTTATCAAAAGATGAAAAGAAGGAACTAGAAGAGGAAATACCAATGGGAAGATTTGGAGAATCTAATGAAATTGGAAAATTAGTGGCTTTTATATGTAATGATTCATGTAAATATTTAACTGGGCAAATTATAAAAGTTGATGGAGGACTTATTTAGAATAATAATAGGTAATTGATAATATAATGATCTTCTATTTAAGTTTAAAAATATCTTTAAGTAAGTAAATTCAATGGTTTAAAAGAGGGGATCGCGTTTCGCGACCCCCTTTATAAAAATAAGAGATTAAATTTTTTAAGGCAATAAAGATTACTTGAAATTGAATAAATTTGTTTTAAATAAAAATTATATGTTAAAGTGATATTCAATACTATAAGTCAGTATGAAAAAGTCTATAATTATTTTTTATATTTCGTATACATTTTCTTTATTACTATTACAATGAGCTTGATAAGTAAATAGATAAAAAAGATATAAATGAAACCATATAAACCATAAGCAATATCAGCAAATTCCATATTACCTCTGTTTGTTAGTTTTTGCTGTATTTCTATAGCAAAAACTATAACTATCATAACTGTTAATGTATAGATAAAAGATATTGCAGTAATGCTATATTTTGCAAGTTTCTTAAATAAAACTTGTGTTACTCCAAATATAATTATTCCAATTAAAGCCATAAATATAAAGTGAAGTTGCTTATCATTTAATTGATACCCAGCTATGCTGACAATATCTAAAACTTTATCATGTAAGTCATTAATAATGTTAGCTATTAATTTTAATATTTCTACCATAGATATTCCCCCTATGTTATTTTATCATTTATTATATCATTAAATGTGGGAATTTACTAATTATGAATACAAAGATATCTTAAATATAGATATCTTAAATATATAATGTTTATTTAAAGAAGGTTTACAGAATATTATAAATTAGATATAGTTTAAGTAGATAAAAGAAAATAAATAGAGATTTGGTTAAGAGTTAAAATAGAACTCTTAAAAGAGAAAGGACTTAATATTATGGGAAAAGTATTAGTACTAGCAGAAAAGCCTTCTGTTGGTAGAGATATAGCAAAGGTTCTAAAAAGTAATCAAAATAAGGGATCATATATTGAAGGAAATAAATATGTAATAACTTGGGCATTAGGGCATTTAGTTGGTCTTCAAGATCCAGAAGGATATGATGAAAAGTATAAAACTTGGAGTATGGAAACTCTTCCAATGTTACCTAAGTATATGAAGCTTACTGTTCTAAAAAAGACATCTAAGCAATTTTACGAAGTAAAAAAGCTTTTAAATAGAAATGATATTGAAGAAATAGTAATAGCTACAGATGCTGGTAGAGAAGGTGAGCTTGTAGCAAGATGGATTATAGAAAAGGCAGGAGTTAAGAAGCCTATAAAAAGACTATGGATATCATCTCAAACTGATAAGGCGATATTAGATGGCTTCAAGAACTTAAAGCCTGGAAGCCACTACGAAAACCTATATAAGGCAGCAGTATGTAGAGCAGAGGCTGATTGGATAGTTGGACTTAATGCAACAAGAGCATTAACATGTAAATATAATGCACAGCTTTCAGCAGGAAGAGTACAATCACCAACTTTAGCTATGATAGTTGATAGAGAAGATGAAATAAAGAATTTTAAACCAAAAGACTTTTATACTATATCTGCAAAAGCAAATGGAATATCTTTTCAGTGGGTGAATAAAGATAATAATTTAAGGATTTTCAATGAAGAAGCAGCAAATAAGATTTTAAATAATTTAAAAGGACATGATGCTAAAATAACATCTATAACAGAAACGCCTAAAAAGAAATTTTCACCGGCTTTATATGATTTAACAGAGCTTCAAAGGGATGCAAATAAAATATGGGGATATTCAGCAAAGCAAACTTTATCAATAATGCAAAGACTATATGAAAATCATAAGATTTTAACATATCCAAGAACTGATTCAAGATATATATCTACAGATGTTGTTTCAACTATTCCAGAGAGATTAAAAGCAATATCTATTGGTGAATATAGAATGGCATCTTCGGATATATTAAAGGGAAAAATAAATGTGAGTAAGAGCTTTGTAGATAATAGCAAGGTAAGTGATCACCATGCAATTATACCGACTGAACAAAAGCCAAACTTAAGTAATTTAAGTTCAGAAGAAAGACATATATATGACCTTGTAGTTAAAAGATTTTTAAGTGTTTTAATGCCTCCATTTGAATATATTCAAACAAATATAAAGGCTGAAATAAATAAAGAAATATTTATTGCAAAGGGTCAAGTTATAAAATCAAAGGGATGGAAAGCCTTATATGATAAAGAAATAATAGATGATAATTCAAAAGAAGATGATTTAAAAGATCAAGTTCTTCCAAAACTTAATAATGGAGATATATTAAAGATAAACTTAGTAGATTTAAACAAAGGTCAAACTAAGCCACCAGCTAGATTTAATGAAGGAACTCTTTTATCAGCAATGGAAAACCCACAAAAATATATTAGTGTAGATAAAGATTCTGCTAAAACATTAAACGAAACAGGGGGACTTGGAACTGTTGCAACTAGGGCTGATATAATTGAAAAATTATTTAATTCTTTTGTAATAGAAAAAAAGGGAAAAGAAATTATACCTACATCTAAAGGAAGACAACTTATAGATTTAGTTCCAAAGGAGCTTAAATCACCATTACTAACTGCAAAATGGGAAAAGAAATTAGATGGAATAAGCAAAGGCAAAGAAGATTCTAATTTATTTATAAAAGAAATGAGAAACTATGCTGTAGCATTAATAGAATCTATAAAAGGAACTGATAGTAAATTTATTCATGATAATAAAACAGGTAAGAAGTGCCCTAATTGTGGTAAATATCTTTTAGAAGTAAAAGGTAAAAATGGAGTCATGAATGTTTGCCAAGATAGAGAATGTGGATATAGGGAAAGTGTAAGTAGAAATACAAATGCTAGATGTCCAGAATGTAAAAAGAAATTAGAACTAAGAGGACATGGAGATGGGCAAATATATGTATGTCCAAATACTAATTGTACATTTAGAGAAAAGGCTTCAGTATTTAATAAAAGATTTAACTCTAAGTCTGATAAGGTAAATAAAAAAGAAGTAAATAATATAATGAAGAAGATGAAAAAGGAAGCAGAAGAACCACTAAACAATCCTTTTGCAGAACTTTTAGGAAAGATGAATTTAAAAGACTAATGTAATAATTAGATAGCAAAAGAAATAGGTATTTCTACCTATTTCTTTTGCTTTTTTTCAAACAAAACACAAGATATTTTGTTCAAAATGGATATACATTTAATAACCAATATTTGGTATAATTCTCTTATTAAATATCGGAGGTGTGGTATGGATGAAATGATTTTGCTTGGAATTAAAGTAGTAGCTATAATCCTTGGAGTAATACTATTATTTTGGATTATGGGATTTAGAATAATTCCAAATGATAAGGTTGGTATTGTGGAAAAATGGTGGTCTACAAAAGGCTCATTAAAGGAGCAAATAATTGCATTAAAAGGGGAAGCAGGATATCAGCCTGCATTGCTAAGAGGAGGTATTCATTTTAGGACTCCATTTATTTATAAAGTCCATATAGTTCCTTTAGTAACAATTCCTCAAGGGAAAATTGCATATGTATTTGCAAGAGATGGTAAGCCTCTAGAAGCAACACAAACTTTAGGAAAAGTAGTTAAAGGTGGAAACAATTTTCAGGATGTAAGAGGATTCATAGAAAATGGAGGGGAAAAAGGTCCGCAAAGAGGAATAATAAGAGAAGGTACTTATGCTTTTAACCTTGCACAATTTGTAATTATCACAGAAAATAAAACTTATTATTTGAAGATGGGAAGCAAACAAGAACTAGATACAATTTCAACTATGTCTAGATTAATTTCTGAAAGAAGAGGATTTGAGCCAGTTATAATTGAAGGCAATAGTGATTTAGTAGGAATAGTAACAGTGCATGATGGACAATCATTAGGAGCAGAAAATATAATATGTCCTATAGTTGGAGATAATCACAATGATGAAAATTACCACAATAATTTTCAAGATATTGATGCGTTTTTAAGAGCAGGTGGATATAGGGGAAGACAATATCAAGTTTTAGCTGATGGTACTTACTTTATAAATAGGTTATTTGCTACAGTAGAGTATATTCCCAAAATTATTATTCCAGTTGGATTTGTAGGTGTTGTTGTTTCATATACAGGATCAAAAGGTGAAGATTTTTCAGGGAATGATTATAAACATGGAGAGCTGGTTAAGAAGGGATATAGAGGAGTTTGGAATGAACCATTAATGCCAGGTAAATATGCATTTAACACATATGCTGGTAATATTATTAAAGTACCAACAACAAATGTAATATTAAAATGGATTAGTAATCAAAATGGTAGTCATAAATATGATGAAAATCTTAAAGAAGTAAATTTAATAACTAAGGATGCTTTTGAACCAACATTACCGTTATCAGTAGTATTTCATATAGATTATAGGAAAGCACCTCTTGTAATACAAAGATTTGGAGATATAAAGATGCTAGTAGATCAAACATTAGATCCTATGGTATCAGCATATTTCAAAAATATTGGACAAACTAAAACATTAATAGAATTGATACAACAAAGAAATGAGATTCAAGCTCAAAGTTCATTAGAAATGAGAGGAAAATTTGAGCACTATAATTTAGAATTAGAAGAAGTATTAATAGGAACTCCTGGAAGCTCTAAAGCAGATACAAATATTGAAACAATATTAACACAACTCAGAAGTAGGCAAATAGCAAAAGAGCAACTTGAAACTTATGAAACTCAACAAAGAGCAGCTGAAAAAGAAAAAGAGCTTAGAGAAGCAGAAGCTATTGCAAAGCAACAAACTACTTTAACTGAATCAGATATTAATATTAGAATACAGGAAAATCAAGGTAAAGCTGAACTTATGAAAGCTAAGCAAGATGCTGAAAAAATACAAAATCTTTCTGAAGCTGAAGCATATAAAGTTAAAAAGCAATCTGAAGCTGAGGCTTTTAAGATAAAAATAACCGCAGAAGCTGATGCAGATAAGGAAGCAAGAGTAGGTATATCAAAAGCTATAGCAGCAAAAGAACAAGTAAATGCTTATGGTGGTCCACAATATAAAGTTATTAATGATGTTATGACTTCATTTACTAATGCAATTAAGGAAGGCAGTATTGATATAGTTCCAAGAACTCTTATAAATGCTGGAACAGAAGGAGAAGGTAAAGGAGCAAATGCTTTTGAGTCTTTAGTTATGCTTTTGTTAAGTGAAAAATTGACTGACATTGGAGAAAGTAAATCTATTGAGGAATCAGCTGATATATTAAAAATAAAAGAAGAAATAATGAATAATTTAAGAGAAAAAAAGCCTACAGAATTAGAAATTGATTAGTAAAAAAATAAACTATATTTTTAAAAATATAGTTTATTTTTTTATAATAATTTTGGAATAATAATATAAAATAATAATATAAATATATAGTCTGAAAAATTCTATTAAAAATTCAAGTTAATTTCAGATGAATAAGAAAAGTAATATATGGTAAAAATTAGAACTGTAGAGAGGATGAAGTATATGGAAATAAATAAATCAGAATGTACATGTAGTAAATGTGGATACACATTCGAGGAGTTAAGGGATGAATGTCTAATTATATGCCCACATTGTAAAAAAATAAAGAAGATACAGGAGTTTAATTTAATAGAAGGTTAAATTGTTAAGTAGTAGAAATTTTAATTTCCTACTACTTTTTAATAATATAAGGGATGAAATTTCATCCCTTATATTATTTCTGAGTCATCTGCTTTTTTTAATGTAAATTCAAATATAACTCCATCTTCTGTATTATTTAGTGAATAAGAACTTTCATGTAGTGTTAAAATTCTCTTTACTATTGAAAGTCCAAGACCATTACTATTTTTAGAAGTAGTTCTAGCTTTATCAATTCTATAGAATTTAGTATATAAATTTTCTATTTCATCTTCTGGAATATAGGCACCTTTATTTTCAATAGAAATATTAACTAAAGTATCAGTACTAGCTACTTCTATAATCACTTCTTTTCCATTAGGAGTGTATTTAAGAGTATTACTTATAAGATTTGTAATAACTTGTTCTAATTGAAATACGTCTCCAATTACATAACAGTATTCTAAATTTGTTTTCAACTTTAAGTTTATATCTTTTGATGTAAACTCTAATGAGAAGCTTTTAATTAGCTTTTGAATAAGTCTAAGTATATTAAATTTTTCTAAAACTAAATCTATATTTCCGGATTCAAGCTTTGAAAGTTCTAGCATATTAGTTACTAATTTATTCATTTTATGTGATTCATCTATGATAGTATCTAGATAAATTAATGCATCTTTACCTGTTACAATTCCATCTTTAAGTCCTTCTGCATATCCTTCTATTATTCCAATAGGTGTTTTTAAATCATGAGAGACACTTGCAACAAAATCTTTTCTCATTTCTTCAAGTTTACGCTCTTTTTCGATATCTTCTTCTAACTTTTTATTTTTTTGCTTTAAGTCATCTAAAGCGTTTTCAAGTGTAGAGGACAAAAAGTTTAATGTTGTAGCAAGATTACCAATTTCATCATCAGAAGTTGCTTCACATTTAGCGGTAAAATCCATCGAGGACATTCTTTTTGCTACTTTATTTATATTTATCAATGGCTTAGAAATTAAATTTGCATATACTGATGATAAGAAAACAGCAATTATACTAAAGCCTAAAAATAAATATCCATAAAACTCTTTAGTTACACCTGCAGCTTCATTTATAGGCTGCATTGATGAAACAGATACAATAATTGAATCATTTTTTGAGTTTAATGACATTGGAGATAAAATGCCAATTTTCTTTGAGTTACTTAATTTATTTTCAAAAATACTAGCTTGTGGTTTACCAGAAGTTAAAACTTGATTAACAAGATGTTTATCATTAATAAGTTCAGCACAAAATGCAGTTAAAACTTGAAAGTCATCGGTATTTTTACCGTAATTTGCAACAAATCTAATTTTACCATCTAATGAAAGAATAAGAGCTTTAGAGTCTGTTTCTTGCTCGAATCTAATTAATGCCTCAGTTAAAAGATTTTCATCAGTATAATAAGAATTTAAAGTGCTAAATTTACTTGATTCTTTAATCATTCCTTTTACTTTTCTATTTAAATAGAAATCTTCAAAAAATAAAATTTGAAATAACATGCTAAATATTAATAAAATAAATATTAAGCCAAAAGTTATTAAAAATAATTTTTTTGATATGTTAAATTTATTTTTGTGCTTCAAATCTATATCCACTTCCTCTAACTGTAACTATATAAGATGCTTTATTTCCAAGCTTTTCTCTAAGTCTTTTTATATTTGTATCAACAGTTCTTAAGTCTCCATAGTAATCTAACCCCCATACATTATCTAATATAGTATCTCTAGATAATGCAATTCCTTCATTGTCGGATAAATAAGATAATAGCTCAAATTCTTTTGGCGATAAATTTATAATTTCATTATTTACTTTAACTTCATGAGATAATTTATTTATAGTCAAACCATCATATTCATTTGATCCAGAAAAAGTATCTTCAGAAGTTCTCTTAAGTAAAGCTTTTACCTTAGCTATTAGTATTTTAGGTGAAAATGGTTTAGTTATATAATCATCAGCTCCCATTTCATATCCAAATAACTTATCTTCTTCTTGGCCTTTAGCAGTTAATAATATAACAGGAACTGTAGAAACCTTTCTTATCATTTCTAATACTGTAATTCCATCAACCTTTGGCATCATGATATCTAATATGACTAAATCTATTTTATTGCTAATAAAAAAATTAAGTCCCTCATCTCCATCAGCAGCTTCAATAATGTTAAAGCCTTCTTTTAGAAAATAATCTCTTAGTAAAAATCTAATACGAGTTTCATCTTCAATTAATAAAATATTTTTTTGCATAAAACCCTCCCTATAATAAAATCTTTAATATAATTATAAATGTCAAGACTTGTGTGGTAAAGATTAATTGATTAAATTAAATAAAATGTAATATTTATCTTGTTGTGTATTAAGTATATTTTTATATTAAAAAACAGTATTAATATTGAGATAAATTTCATAAAAATAAGTAAAGATAGATATTAATTACTTTTAGAGTAAATTGTTCATGAATAATAAGTAATTATTTGATTTAAAAAGAGTAATAATGTAGATTCTTAGTTGAAACATATATATAATTATAGTATTGTATTTAGAATATAGTCATATTATATTTTTAATAATTAAGTAGTATGAAGAATGGGTGGATTAATATGTTTAAATTGAATTTTGATGTTGAAAGACATTTTTTAGATAATGGATTAGAAGTTATAACAATTAAAAAAGATACAAAAATATCAGCTATAAATGTTGGTATTAAAGTTGGATCACTATATGAAAATATGAATGAAAAGGGAATTTCTCACTTTATAGAACATATGCTGTTTAAAGGAACAAAAAAAAGAAGTTATGAAGAATTAAATGATGAGTTAGAATTCCTAGGGGGAGAGTATAATGCATATACAGATTATACATCTACAGTATATACTATAAGTTGTTTAGAAGAGGAATTTAAAAATGCTATAGAAATTTTAGGAGATATGATTATAAATCCTGCCTTTAATAAAGAAGAATTAGAAAAGGAAAGAGGAGTAATACTTGCAGAAATGAGAACTAGCAAGGATGATATTGAAGATTTAAGCTTTAAAAGAACAAATGAAGTAGCATTTAATAAAAGTCCATTAAAATATGATGTTGCAGGCATTGAAGCAAATGTAAGAAATTATGATAGATATGATTTAACTAGTTTTTATAAGAAGCATTATATTCCGAATAATGCTTTAGTTACAGTAGTATCTTCATATAATCATGATGAAGCATTAAATGAAGTAAAAAAAGTTTTTAAAGGATGGGAACCTGGAGAAAAAATTAAAAAGAATATTTTAGAAGAAAAGAATATATGTAAGTCTATAACAACAACTAAATCTAATATAGAGCAAAATACAATAGTTTATTTATATACTTTCTATAATTTAAATAGAGATTTAGAACTTCCTCTTAGAATTTTAAATCATAGATTAGGAGAAAGCTCTAACTCACTTTTATTTAGAGAAGTTAGAGAAAAAAGAGGACTTGCTTATGATATTTATACAAGTATAGATATGACTAATAGTGTTAAGACTTTATATATCTATACAGCAGTTGGAGAAGAAGATCTTAATTCAGCTGTAAGTGCAATAAATGAAACAATATCTGGAGTTAAAAGTGGAAGTTTAGCAATTGGCGAAAGAGATTTAGAACTTATGAAAAAGGTTCATAAAACAGCTGTTATTTCAACTTTAGAAGATCCTTCAGAGTTATGCAATTATATGCTTCATCAAGGTTTAGATGGAGAGGACTTATATGAATTTGTTAAGGATATGGAAAAGCTACATTCTCTTGATATAAATAAAATTCAAGAAGTTGCTAGAGAGGTTTTAAGCAATCCAACAATTCATATATTAAAATCTTAAAATATTGGAGATAATTATGAATATTATTACAAAAATAGAGGTACAAAAGAGAAACAAAGAAAGAGTAAATATATATATTGATAATGAGTATTCATTTTCTTTAAGTACTGAATTGGTATATAAAGAAGGTCTTAAGACAAATGAAAATATTGATTTAGAAAAAATAAAATCTATTGCTAAAGAAGATGATTATATAAAATGCAAGAATGCTGCACTTAAAATAGTAGAAAAGTCATATAAGAGTGAAAAAGAATTGAAAGATAAACTTTTATTAAAAGGATATGATAATTTAACAATTGATAAAACTTTAAATTTTTTAAAAGAATATAACTTTTTAAGCGATATAAATTATGTAAAAATGTATGTTAAGGATAGAAGTAGACTACAAGGGAAAAAGAAGATAAAGTATGATTTAATAAAAAAAGGGATTAACGATAACCTTATAGAAGAAGAAATATCTAACATAGATGAAGATGAAGAAAGAGAAGTAGCATATAATATGGCATTAAAAAAGTATAATGTTTTATCAAAAAGAGAATCTGATAAATATAAGTTATCTCAAAAGATATATAGATTCTTATTATCAAAGGGATATGATTACGATATAGTATCATATGCTGTAAAAAGAGTAACAAGTACTGATGATATGTAGATTATTAAAAAGGAGAGACATTAATGGTTACATATTTACCTTATATTTTATGTGCTATATTAATGCTTTTTTCAATAAAGGGTAGTATACAAGGGGCTTTGGAAGAAGGAAGCGCTAAGTACTCTTTAAATAGATTAATTTATTATTTTTCTATTTTTATAACATTTTTAATTATGCTTACAAATTTAGATAAGATATATTTAGCTATATTGAAGTTCGTGAGTGATAATTCTAATGTTACTTTAGTAAATAATAATTTATTTAAAGCATTAGTATTAGGAATAGTTTTTTTAGCTATACAAACTATAATTTACTGGATTTTAAAGTGTTTAAGTGAACCATTAACAAAAGCTTATAAGTTGTTATTAAGCAAGGGTAAGTTAAGAATAGTATTATTTTCATCGCTTTTTGGATTTTTAAAAGGGCTTGTTATTATCTTAATTATGTTTATGGGAATAATAACCTATAATACAACCTTTGGAAGAAGCATGAAAATCAATTTATTTAACGGTATTAATGGATATAGTACTTTAGAAAGTATAATGTCAATAAATAAGCCTGTTTTATCTTACGATGATTTTAAAGAGTATATTCCTGCAAGTTCAAATGTAATAGTATATTACAATGGAGTTACTTTAGAAGATGGTATTAAATCATCAAAAGAGATAGATGAAAAGGCAACTGAAATAATAGGAAATGCTAAAAGTGATAGAGAAAAGGCAAAAAGGTTATATTCATGGATAGGATCAAATATAAAATATGATTTTACAAAAGCAGAAAAAGCATTAGGGCCTGAAGGTGTAACTAATAGTGGTGCAATTGAAGCTTGGAATACTAGAAGTGGAATTTGCTTCGATTATGCATGTCTTTATGTAGCTATGGCAAAATCAGTTGATTTAGGAAGCAGAATAGTAACTGGAGATGCATTTGACGGTCAAAATTATGGGCCGCATGCATGGAATCAGGTATATCTTGCAGATGAGGGGATTTGGATTAATGTTGATCCAACATTTTATTTAGCAGGAGATTACTTCGATAATAAAGATTTTAATGAAGATCATTTAAATGCTCAAATAGCAGGTGAATGGCTTTAATCATATAAGTTAAAAAGCATTATAACCTATTTAAGGTTATAATGCTTTTTTGTTTTTAGACATTATTAAATTTATTGCTTTTTCACAATCAGTATCAGAACTATCTAAAGACCAAGCTATGTTGAAATAAATTAATGCTTTTTTTATTTCTTCTTTCATTGCATAACAATATGCTAAGTTAAAGAAATATTTACTTTCTTGCTGCATAGCAAGAGCTTTCTTTATCATTGTTATTGCTGAATCAAAATCCTTAAGTTTTATATAACAAACTCCACAGTTATAGTAAGAGCAAGTCGTACTTTCATTGTTTTCAATTGCCATGGTGTAATATTCAATTGCTTTTTTATATTCTTTAAGATTATAGTATTTATTACCTTCATTAAAGTAATTCATTTTTACCTCCAAGTGATAATTATATGTATTTGAATTATTGACAGCTAAATAAGTTAATATTCAATATATGAATTTTAAAAGAAAGTGTAGCAGAATTTAGAAATTTTTAAATAAAATATATTGATAATAAATACAATTAAAAAATAAAATTCGACAAAGTTTGTAAATTTGACTTTATTTTTTTATATTTCTCTAATATAATATATTTATGTTTTTTAGTAACGGATTTTAAAGAGCAGGAGAGATGGTATGTGTAATAATAATCCTTATATATTAGTATTAGGAGCATCAATAGTAGATATAATAGGTTTTAGTAGAAAAAAATATCATGAAAGAGACTCAATACCTGGGAATATTAAAATATCCTTAGGTGGAGTATGTAGAAACATTGCTGAAAACTTAGCAAGAGTTAATGTTAATACAGAATTCATTTCTATTTTAGGTGGAGATGATCAAGGAAGAAATATTCTAGAAAATTCAAAGTTAATAGGATATAATATGGAACACTCATTGATTTTAGAGGATGAGTATACACCAACATATATGGCAATTTTAAATGAACATGGAGAAATGGAATCTGCTATAGTTGATATGGACAGCTTAGATAAGATGGAAGCTTCTTTTATTGATTCTAAATCTCATATAATTGAAAATGCCGAATATACAATATTAGATTCTGATAACCCAGAACTTTTAGAGTATATTTTAACTACTTTTAAAGGTAAAACTAAATTTGTTTTAGATCCAGTTTCAGCTACAAAAGCAGAAAAAATAAAACATTTAATAAAATATTTTCATACTGTAAAGCCAAACAGATTGGAAACTGAAGTTTTATGCGGATTTAAAATTGAAAATGATGATGATTTAAAAAGAGCAGGAGATTATTTCTTGTCCTTAGGAGTTAAAAATGTATTTATAAGTCTTGATGCTGATGGAATATATTATAAAAACTCTAAGGAAGAAGGAAAGATAGGAACTAGCAGTGTAGAAGTCAAAAATGTTACAGGTGCTGGTGATTCTTTTGTTGCTGGTGTTGGATATGGCTATATGAATAACCTTTCTATTAAGGATACTGTTAAATATGCTATTGCTATGTCAATAGTTACAATAACTCATGAAGAAACTATTAATCCAAGTATTAGTGAAGATTTTGTTAATGAGTTTATAAAAAATATGGAATGGATTGAAGGATAATAATAATTACATATTTTCACTTTCTTTCTTAAGATTTAATAAAATAAATAAATTTCTTTTACATAATCTAAGTATATAAGCTTGGAGGTGAAAGAAATGGGTAAGAAATCAAAGAATAGTCATAAGAAACATATTAATCATAATCCACAAGTGGAAAGTGTAAAAGCAGCTTTTGGAGAACCAAAAGCAAAAGAACATGATAAAAAAGATTTTATAATTTAGCAAATAATAAAAAGGTGCTATAATATCATAGCATCTTTTTATTTATTTTATTATAAGGACAATATTGACAAAAATAATAATATATTATAAGATAACCTTACAAAATCATATTATAAAAGCAATGATAAAGAGGAGTAAGGAATACAATATATAAAGAGAATGAAGGTCATCGGCTGAAAGCCTTCTATATTAGAGTATCCTGAAGGTAGCTTTTGAGCATCTTTACTGAACTAAAGTAAGTAAAGGCGGCTTTCTTAGTCGTTAATAAATAAAGAGCTTAATATAAAAAAGTTTATATTAAGAAAAAAGGTGGTACCGCGAGTCTTCGTCCTTTTGTGATGAAGGCTTTTTTTATTGCTTAAAATTAATAATCAAGATTATATAATTTTATTTTATTTCTAAATTACAAAAATGAATTTATAAATTAATTATGTGAATCTAAAGTATGAACCTTCAATTTAATACTTTATTACCATTTAGTACATATAATAAAGTTTATTATTTATCTTGATTATATAAAAATTTAATATGTAGTTAGTAAAGATTAATGAATTATTATATGAACCTTCAAATTATATAATAGAACTAAAATTAATATCTTTATTAAACTAGTTTTATTAATTTCAATAAAAGCAAATTTTTAGGTATCTATCTTTAATCTATATAAAGTAAAAAAAGGAGGCAAAAAGGATGTCTGAAAAGAAAAACTTAGCAACGACATACAATCCAAAGGAATTCGAAGAAAGAATTTATAAGCTTTGGGAAGAAAAAAAATATTTCACACCAATAATCGATAAAAATAAGAAGCCTTTTTCTATAGTTATGCCACCACCAAATATAACTGGAAAGCTTCACTTAGGTCATGCTCTTGATAATACACTTCAAGATATGCTTATAAGATTTAAAAGAATGCAAGGATACTGTACTTTATGGTTACCAGGACAAGACCATGCTTCTATTGCAACTGAAGTTAAGGTTGAAAATGAACTTTTAAAAGAAGGCTTAATTAAAAAAGAAATGGGAAGAGAAGCATTCTTAGAAAAGGTTTGGGAATGGGCTGACGAGTATAGAGATACAATAAGAACTCAATTAAAGAAAATGGGAGTTTCTTGTGACTTCTCAAGAGAAGCATTTACAATGGATGAAAATTTAAATAAAGCAGTTAGAACTGTTTTTGTTAAGCTATATAACGAAGGCTTAATTTATCAAGGAAATAGAATAACTAACTGGTGTCCAAAGTGTACTACAGCACTTTCAGATGCTGAAATAGAATATGAAGAAAAAGAAGGAAGCTTCTGGCATATAAATTATCCATTAGCTGACGGTAGTGGATATTTAGAAATTGCAACTACAAGACCAGAAACTTTACTTGGAGATACAGCCGTTGCTGTTAATCCAAATGACGATAGATTTAAACATCTTATAGGAAAAACATTAAAATTACCTCTAACAGATAGAGAAATTCCTATAGTTGGGGATGACTATGTAGATATTGAATTTGGAACCGGTGCTGTAAAAATAACTCCTGCTCATGATCCAAATGACTTCCAAGTAGGACTTAGACATAATTTACCTCAAATAAGAGTTATGGATGATAATGGTGTTATTAATGAGCTAGGTGGAAAATACCAAGGATTAGATAGATATGAAGCTAGAAAGCAAATGGTTAGCGATTTAGATGAGCAAGGTTTATTAGTTAAAGTTAAACCACATACTCATAATGTAGGGACTCATGATAGATGTGGAACTGTAGTTGAACCTATAATATCAAAACAATGGTATGTTAAAATGGAATCTTTAGCGAAACCAGCTATAGAAGCAGTAAAAAATAATGAAACTAAATTTGTTCCAGAAAGATTTGATAAAATATACTTCAATTGGATGGAAAATATTCAAGATTGGTGTATATCAAGACAATTATGGTGGGGACATAGAATCCCAGTTTGGTATTGTAATGATTGTAGAGAAATAATAGTTCAAGTAGATGCTCCAGAAACTTGCCCTAAGTGTGGATCAAAACATATGCATCAAGATGAAGATGTATTAGACACTTGGTTCTCATCAGCTTTATGGCCTTTCTCAACTTTAGGGTGGCCAAATAAAACAGAAGATCTTGAATACTTCTATCCAACAAATGTATTAGTTACAGGATATGATATTATCTTCTTCTGGGTTGCAAGAATGATATTCTCAGGAATACACAATATGGATAAAACTCCATTTGATACAGTTTTAATTCATGGAATTATAAGAGATTCTCAAGGTAGAAAAATGAGTAAGTCTCTTGGAAATGGTGTTGATCCATTAGAAGTTATAGATGAATATGGAGCAGATGCTTTAAGATTCATGCTAGTAACTGGTAACTCTCCAGGAAATGATATAAGATATATTCCAGAAAGAGTTGAAGCTGCTAGAAATTTTGCAAATAAGATGTGGAATGCTTCTAGATTTGTTATGATGAATCTTGATAAAGAAGTAATGGATAAATATGCTGATTGCAAAGAATATAGTTTAGCTGATAAGTGGATTCTTTCAAGAATGAATACTTTAGTTAAAGAAGTAACTGAAAACATGGAAAAATACGAACTTGGAATTGCTCTTCAAAAGGTATATGATTTCATGTGGACTGAATTCTGCGACTGGTATATTGAATTAGTTAAAGGCGTATTATATGGCGATGATGAAAAGCAAAAAGGTATAGTTTATAATGTTTTAAATGATGTTCTTAAAACTGGACTTAAGTTATTACATCCTGTAATGCCATTTATAACTGAAGAAATATATACTACTTTAACTGATGGTGATTCAATAGTAGTTTCAAATTGGCCAGAATACAATGAAAGCTTAACTGATGAAAAGGCTGAAAAGGATATGGACTTTATAATTGAAGCTATAAAGGGTTTAAGAAATGTAAGAGCTGAAATGAATGTTCCACCATCAAGAAAAGCTAAAGTAATTAGTTATACTACAAGTGAAGCAAAAGATGCATTTATTTCTGGGGTTCACTATATAGAAAAATTAGCATCTGCATCAGAAGTATCATTTATAGATGATAAAGCTATGATTCCAGAAAATGCAGTATCACTAGTTGTTAAGGGTGGAGAATTATTTATGCCACTTTTAGATTTAGTAGATAAAGAAAAAGAACTTGAAAGATTAAATAAAGAAAAGAAAAAGCTAGAAGGCGAAGTAGAAAGAATAGATAAAAAGTTATCTAATCAAGGGTTCGTAGCTAAAGCACCACAAGCTGTAATTGATGGTGAAAAAGAAAAGAGAGAAAAATATCAAGAAATGCTAAATGCAGTTTTAGTTAGAATAGATACTTTAAAATAGAATATATTATTTTAAAATATTAAAATAATATTCATTGCTATACAACATTAAAAGAATTTATTTTATTATTAAAGAAAATTTTTGTTTCTAATTTAGAGTATTTGGTTTATAATATTTAAGATAAAAGATTTAATAAGATAAAAGGCATTAAAGGCTCTAGCTTAAGCTAGGGCCTTTAGTGTTTTTAAAACATTTGTAATATAGTATTAGCTAAAGTACTGCTAGGGTCTTTTTCAATAACTTCTTCAGCAATTTTTATTGCATCATATGTTTTTATAAAGTTATTTGGAAGAGTTGAAAAAATAAGAAGCCATTCTTTATATTTAAGATTATTTTTATATTTTAATGCTTTATTTATATGATTAAATGCTAAATCCTCATATGATAAAGGTGTTAGAATAATAAAAATAAAATAAGACATTAAGTAATGAGCATATGCTAACTCATCATAAAGCTTTTCATCTTCAAAATAATTTATCTTATTAATTAACCAAAAATAAAAATTTGTTTGCATATAGTAATCGTAAGACTTAAGTTCTATTAACTTTTCTTCATCTATTTCAAAAATAGAGATTTTATCTAAATTTAACTTTAATGCTTCATTTAAATTGTTCATAATAAGCTCCTTCTTTAGGTTTTATATTTATTATTGTAAAGTACCTTAATATAAAATTCAATTAATAAAAAGTAATAAAGTAAGATGCTATATTGACAAAAAAAATTAAAAGTGATAAAAGTAGGGTAATTAAGAGTTATTACACAAGTAAAAATGTATAATTTATAATGAATTCAAAAGCTTGTTAAAGCAGTTTTAAAGTAATATAAATTGTGCAGTACATATTAAAGGAATCGAATTATTTACCATTATGAAGAAATAGGAGACATAAAAAATGAAAGATTTTAATATATGGTGGCAGCCATTTAAATCGTTAGGTGAAAAGAGTTTTATAAGAAATTTAATTGTAAGTTTATTAGTATTATTTTATTTGATATTTATACCAGTAGTAATGATAAATAAAATAAATATAGCAAATAGATTTTTGATAATTTTTACAATTATAATAAATGTTTTACTTATTATAATTGGATATTTTTTAGGTAAAAAGTTATGGGAAAAAGGCGAAAGCATTAAATAAATATTAAGTATAGAAAGAGTGAATTACTTATGACAGGATGGATAATTTATAATGGAACATTAAATATTCATAAAATAAATAAGCTTGTAAAATCTTTAGTAACTGAAGGAAAAAAGTTAAATATAAAGTTAGAGGCAGTTAAAAATACGGAGATAATACCTACATATAATAATGAAGGAAAAGCTGAGCTTTTATATTTAAAAGAGCTTGAAAGCCCCAAATTTATTATATTTTGGGACAAAGATGTATTATTAGCAAGGCACTTAGAAAAGATGGGATTTAAGGTCTTTAATTCAAGTAAAGCCATTGAATATTGCGATCATAAGGGGTTAATGCATTTAGAACTTTCTAATAATGATATACAAATGCCAAGAACAATATTATCACCAATGATTTTTGATTATTTACTAAATAGTGAAGATTATTTAATAAAATGTTATGAGGAACTTGGCAAAGAAATAATAATAAAGGAATCAAAGGGTTCTTTTGGTATGCAGGTTTATTTAATAAAAGGTAAAGAAGAGTTTATTAAAAAGGTTACAGAATTAAATAAAAGAAATGTAGACTTTATTATGCAAGAAAATATAAAAAGTAGTTATGGAAAAGATATAAGAGTAAATATCATAGGGAATAAAGTGATAGGGGCTATGCTTAGGGAATCTGATAAAGACTTTAGAGCTAATATATCTCAAGGTGGAAAAGGTAAATTAATAAACTTAACAACAGAACAAGAAGAGATTGCATTAAAAGCTCATAATGTATTAGGTTTAGATTTTTCAGGCGTAGATTTATTATTTGGTGAAGATAATAAACCTATATTATGTGAAGTGAATTCAAATTTGAATTTTTTAAGCTTTGAAGAGCTTTGGGGAAAAAGCTTTGGAGCAGAAATATTAAAATATATATTAGAGGAATGTTTATGATAAAAGGGTTAGTTATTTATGATGAAATAGATGTAGAAAAAAATAAAAGCTATATAAATTGGTTAATAGAAGATGGAATAAAATATAATTTAGATTTAGAACTTATATTAACAAAAGATATAAATTACAAAATTGTAAATTCAAAATATAAATTTGCTATAAATAGATCTAGAGATTATAAAATAACTTATGATTTAGAATTATTAGGACTAAGAGTTTTTAATAAATTTAATTTTTGCAGGCTTGGAAATGATAAGTTAGAAGCATATAATTTTATGGAAACTTTAGATATTAAATATCCAAAGATTTATAGAAGCATTGAAGAGTTAAATAGTAATAAAAAGATAATAGAAAAACCTAAAAATGGACATGGTGGAATAGGAGTTAATATATTAAAGGATTTTAAATCTTTAGATTTTAATAAAAATGTTTATCAAGAGTTTATTGAAGATTATGTTGGAGATATAAGGTTTTATATAATAAATAATAATATAGTTAATTCAGTAATTAGGCTTCCTAAAGAAGATGAAATCTTATCTAATTTTTCAAGGGGTGGTAATGTTGAATTATATAAATATTCATCTTTGCAAAAGGAGATATTAGAAAAACTACTAAATAATATAGATATAGATTTTGGTGGAATTGATTTCTTACTTTTAGAAAATGGTGAAATATTATTCAATGAATTTGAAGATGCAGTTGGAAGTAGAATGTTAAGTTATTTAGGTGTAAATAATACTATGGAATTATTTTTAGAGCATATAAGAAAAAGTGTTAAAGGAATGAAATAGATATGAAGGATTTAAAGACATTAAAATATTTAGAGGAGCTAAGAGTACTAGGTTCAAATTATGGATTAGAACGTACAGAGAGATTATTAGAGTTGCTCGGAAATCCACATAAAAAACTAAAGCTTATACATATAGCTGGAACAAATGGAAAGGGATCAACTTCTTCTATAATAGGTAAAGTTTTAATTGAACATGGTTATAAAGTAGGATTTTTTAATTCACCACATTTAGAAGAAATAGAAGAAACAATAAGAATAAATGATGAGAATATACCAGAAGAGGATTTGGTATACTTATTAGAAGAAATAAAGCCATATGTTAATAAAGTAGTAGAAGAAGGATATAAGCATCCAACTGAATTCGAAGTATTAACATGTATTATGTTTTTATATTTATATAGACAAAAAGTTGATTTTGGAGTAATAGAAGTAGGCCTTGGAGGCAGGTTAGATTCAACAAATGTAATTAAACCAATTTTATCAATAATAACATCTATAAGCTTAGATCATACAAATATTTTAGGAAATACAATACAAGAAATAACTAATGAAAAAGCAGGAATAATAAAAGAGGAAATTCCAGTTATAACTTGTAATCAAAAGGATGAAGCTCTTTATATTATAAAAAATAAAGCATTATTAACAAAATCTAAATTAACTATTGTAGATTCAAAGGATTTTGTTTTTTTAGAAATAGTAAATGATGATATTCCTTATCAAAGAGTTTCAGTAAATTTTAATAATAATAAATACACTTTAGATTTAGCTTTGCTTGGAAAACATCAAATAATTAATTTATCTTTAGCAATTAAAGCATTAGAAGAGCTTGAAAAGTTAAATTATATAAAGGTAGATATTAATAAATTATATAAAGGCGTAAAAAATGTTAAATGGAAAGGAAGACTTGAGGTATTAAAGAAAGATCCATTTATAGTAATTGATGGAGCTCATAATATTGCAGGGATAGAATTTCTTAAAAGTAATATAGAGGAGTATTTTAAATATAAAAATTTATATTTAATACTTGGAATTTTAGCAGATAAAAATGTAGAAGAAATGGTTAAAATAATAGCGCCATTAGCTAATGAAGTTTATACTGTTACTGCAAATTCTATAAGAGCAACTAGTGCCAATGAATTAAAGGAAGTAGTATTGAAGTATAACAATAATTGTATTTCTTTTGATGATTATAATAAGGCGATACAAATATCATTAAGTAAAGCAAATAAAGATGATTTGATAGTTGCATCTGGTTCTCTTTATATGATAGGAGAAATAAGAAAGAAACTTAATAATATATAAGATTATTTATATATTTTGATAGGTAATAATGGCAGATAACATAATCATTGCATATTTTATATTGAGGTGATTAATATGAAAATAGTGTTAGATTATGGACACTGTTTGTCGGGACCTGATACTGGAGCATCTGGAAATGGGTATAGAGAAGAAATTTGCACAAGGGAAATTGGAAAAAAGGTAAGATCTAAATTGGTAAGTTTAGGACACTCTATTGTTGTTGTGTCCCCAGATTATGCTTCAAGTGTTTCAGAAAGCTTAAGAATTAGAGTTTCTTCAGCTAATTCAGCAGCAGCAGATATTTCGGTTTCAATTCATTTAAATGCAGGTGGCGGACGAGGAACTGAAATTTATACAAAAAATGGTTCTACATTGGTAGAAGCCTCAAATATTTTGAGAGAAATGAATTCTATAGGATATATAAACAGAGGAATAAAAAATGGCAGTGAGCTAGCTTTAGTTGGGGGAATAAGAACTAAATCAATGCTAGTAGAGTGTTGTTTTATTGATTCTAGTGATATGAATATTTATAATCCTGAAAGAATTGCAACTGCTATAGTAAAAGGATTAGTTGGTCAAGAAGTATCAACACCAAATGAACCACAAACACCAGTAAATCCACCAACAACTCCCCCTGGTACAGACAGATATTTAAATTTAAATAAATCAGTTAATAGTTGGAGAGTATATCCTTTAAATAAAGCTCCTATTATAGGAAATGAAGTAGGGTTTTTAGCTCCATCAACTTATGGGGGATTATCATATAAAATCTTAGGAAATCCTCAAAGTGATGTTTATACTATAAATACCCAAAGTTTTGGAAAAGTGAATATTTATGCTCCTAGTGATAATGATAGCTCAATTACCAGCAATGCTTTATATGGAAATAGCACAGTAGTTTCACCAGGAACACCAGGATCATCTGGAAATTCATCTTCAAGTAAAAGATATTTAAATTTAAATAAATCAGTTGATACTTGGAGGGTATATTCATTAAGTAGAACACCTGTTATAGGAAATGAAGTAGGATTTTTAGCTCCATCAAGATATGGAGGATTATCATATGAAATCTTAGGAAATCCACAAAGTGACGTTTATACAATTAATACTGAAGCTTTTGGTAAAGTAAATATATATGCCCCAAGAGACAATGACAGCAGTATTACAAATAATCCAATATATTAGATAAATTTTAGTGTAATTAGTAAAATTAATTTTACTAATTACACTTTTTTTATAAATTGCGAAGCAATTTATTCTTTCATTTTTTCACTATTTTGCTTCGCAAAATAATATATATTAGAAAATAGTAAATAATATTTAGTATAAATCAAATGCTATTTTACTTTTTTGATAATAAATGTAACAATAATGATAATTTAAATTGAAAAGGTTTATTTGTTTTTAGAAATATGATAGTATTTTATTAATCATAAATTAAGGAGGCTTTTAACATATGGCAAAGCATTTACACATAATGGCTAATGAAGGAGCTATAGCAGAAACAGTATTATTACCAGGAGACCCATTAAGAGCTAAATTTATAGCTGAAAATTATTTGGAAAATCCTGTTTGTTATAATGAAGTTAGAGGAATGTATGGCTATACTGGTACATATAAAGGTAAAAGAATATCTGTACAAGGAACAGGAATGGGGTTACCATCACATTCTATATATGTAAATGAACTAATTCAATTTTATGGAGCAAAAAGACTTATCAGAATTGGATCAGCAGGATCCATGAATGAAGATGTTAATGTAAGAGATATAGTTTTAGCACAAAGTGCATCAACAAACTCAGCAATAAATAAAAGAAGATTTCAAGGTATGGATTATGCTCCAACAGCAAATTTTGATCTTTTATTAGAAGCATACAATAAAGGAAAAGAAAAAGGATTAAATATTAAGGTTGGTAATGTTTTATCTTCAGATTTATTCTATGATGATACTAATGTAGGAATAAAGTTATGGGCTGATTATGGTTGTTTAGCTGTAGAAATGGAATCAGCAGAACTTTATACATTAGCAGCAAAGTTTGGAGTAGAAGCATTATCTATACTTACAATTTCTGACCATATATTTAAAGGAGTAGAAACTAGTCCTGAAGAAAGACAAAAAAGCTTTACTGATATGATGGAAATAGCTTTAGAACTAGCAAAATAATTTTTTATAAATTAAGTGAAAGAATTGTATCAAAATAAATTTTGATATTAGCCGATAAAAAGGGAAGTTCTAATTCGAGCTTCCCTTTTTGAGCATATATAAAAATTTTTATTTAAGCTTAAAAACGTCTTTAAGTAAGTAAAATCAATGGTTTAAAAGGATATCGCGTTTCGTGAGACCCTTTATAAAAATAAGAGATTAACTTTTTAAGAAAATAAAGATTACTTGAAATTGAATAAATTTTTGAGGCTGTGCCTTTGCTAATATAAATTAATAAATATGTATCAATAAATAAAAGTTATATTTTAGATTATAAGTTTTAAATATGATAAATAATAATATAGAATTATGTTATTTAATAAGATCAGATTATTAAAAATATAAATTTTAAATTTACAAACATATTAGGAAAGAAGGTGATTAATTTGATTGATATATCACTATTAGGATGTGGTGGTGGAATGCCTATGCCAAAAAGAAATTTATCTTCTTTATTTATAAATTATAAAGGAAGAAAAATACTAATAGATTGTGGCGAAGGTACACAGGTAGCAATAAGAAGAATGGGACTTGGATTTAAGGCAATAGATTTAATACTTATAACTCATTGTCATGGTGATCATATTGTTGGACTTCCAGGACTTCTTTCAACCATAGGAAATAGTGGACGAGAGCATCCTTTAACTATAATTGGGCCGATAGGAATTACGAATGTAGTAAATAGTCTTAGGGTTATTGCACCATATTTACCTTATGATTTAAATATAATAGAAAATCCTAATGAATTATATTTTAATGTGAAAAAGGATTTAATTGAATTAGATACAAATGATAAAAGTGATTTGATACTAAGGACTTTAGAACTTGAACATTCATCGCCTTGTTTAGGTTATAATTTTTATTTTAAAAGAAAAAGAAAGTTTGATATAGATAAAGCTATTAAAAGTAATGTACCTAAAATGTTGTGGAATAAATTACAAAAAGAAGAAGAAGTGATTTATGATGGGCTTAAATATGATTACACAATGGTTTTAGGAGAAGAAAGAAAAGGAATTAAAGTAAGCTTTATTACAGATACAAGACCAATAAATAGTATCGCTAGTTTCATAGAAAATAGTGATTTGTTTATTTGTGAAGGTACTTATGGAGATGATAAAGATATAGAAAAGGCTATAAAAAATAAACATATGACTTTCAGAGAAGCAGCAGGCTTAGCGAATAATGGTGATGTGTGTGAAATGCTTTTAACTCATTTTAGTCCAGCTATGTTAAATCCAAATGAGTATTTAGAAAATGCTACTGAAGTTTTTAGTGAAGTAATAATTGGAGAAGATGAAATAACAAAAACCTTAAAGTTTACAGAGTAAGCTCTAAGGTTTTGATAAAGTTAATTACTTGAAGCAGCAGCGGCTGCGGCTGCAGATGTGGCAGCAGTTGCTGCTGCTATTTGCATTATAATAACTATATTTAAAGATATATTGTTAGTTGTTTCAATTAACTTTTCTTTGATTAAAGAATTAGTATCTTCTATAGATTCTAATGATAGTAAAGAAGCTATAATCATATTTCTCACAGCTCGGCCTAAAGTAAAGCTTCCAAATCCACTTTGTTTCTTTAATGAATTATTTATTGAATTTAAGTCAGTAGCAAATTTTTCATAATCAGCATTAGTAAGAGCTGCAACTCCTAAAATTGGTAAAGAATAGCCTTTTAATGGAACAGAGTGGTTACTTAAAACTTTATCCAATAAAATAACTTTATTACATTTTTCTTGTGGTAATCCTTCAAAAAGTGAAAGTATATGGGACAAAGCTTGAAGGTTATTTCCACTATAAAAACTATTACTTCTTAAAATATTATAGCATTCTTCCATATCTATAAATGTTTTATCTAAGTTATTTGAAGTTGTTGCAATGAGAGCTGCAGCACAAATATCATCTTGTCCAGTTAAAAACAAATGATTTTTTTTCATAGTGTCATAGGCTTTTCTAGTATTTATAACTATTAAATCAATATCATTTGTATTTTTGTAATTGTATATTATTTGGGCTGCTAAAACTAAAAATTGATTGTTTAAGAAATAATTTTTTAATTTGCCATATATAATCATAATATCATTAAAGCTTTCTTCTGGATTAGGCTGCATTGATAAATTAACAGCAGTAGTTAAAAGATTATTTCCTCTGAAGTTAGAAAATATAGAGGAATTATTTTTTATTATATCTATACAGTGATTAATTTTTTCTACATTTGCATTAATATTTCTTAATGTTAAATTTAGTGCGTTACATCTCTTAAATGTACCCATGCCAAAAGTAGATTTTACATTTTCTAAGCTATTACTATTCTTAATTAGTAACTCAATTTTATTTTCTATCATAAATTTTCATCCCCTTTAAAATTATATAATAATATTATATAGATAAAACAAAACAATATCAATACAAAAACTACTTTATGTAATAAGAAATAACTCATAAAGGGGTGAAAGTATTGTTTAGATTGACATTGAGTATACTAAGATTAATGTTATAATGGTAATATATAGTAAAGTATGGAGGAGTAGATAAAATGAGAAGAAGTAATAAAATTAAATTAAGTATTTTCTTTATAGCTACTATATTTTTTATATTTACAGGCTGTAAAGCAAAAGTAGAAGAAGATGTAATTCAAGATACCGAAAGAAAAGAAATATCAATAGTTGTTCCAAATGGAGTTCCGTCTACAGCAATTTCAAAATTAATAAAGGAAAATATACAGGTTAATGATAATTATACTATTAGTTATTCTATAGAAAATACATCAGATACATTAGCAACTTCGGTTATGAAAGGCGAACCAGATATAGCAATAGTTCCATCTAATCTAGCAGCACAAGCATATAATAAAGGATTAGGTTATAAGTTAGTTGGAACAACAGGATATGGAGCTTTGTACTTGGTTTCAACTGAAGGAAAAATAGAGTTTAATGATATAAAAGGAAAAGAAGTATATAACATAGGGAATGGACTAACTCCAGATATAGTTTTTAAAGCTTTATTAAAGGAAAGTGGAATATTAAATGATGTAACTTTAAGTTATGTAGGAGGAGCTACAGAATTAGCACCAGCAATATTAAGTGGTAAGGCTAAGTATGCTGTGGTACCTGAACCAGCATTAACTACTATATTAAGCAAAAATCCTAATATAAATATAATAGCTAGTTTAAATGATTTATGGAAAGAAAAATTTAATAGTAAAAATGGATTTCCACAAGCAAGTATAATAGTAAAAGAAGAAATAATAAATAATGATAAGGATTTTCTTAATGAACTTATAGATAAGGTAAATAACTCTATTCAGTGGGTAAATGAAAATAATAAAGAAGCTGCAGATTATTCAGTAGAAAATGGATCACAAGTAGAAGCTTCTATAATAGAAAAATCAATAAAAAATAGCAATATAAACTTTTCAAATGCAGGGGATAGTAAGCAAGATTACTTAGAGTATTTTAAGGTTTTAGAAAATGAAAACGCAAAATCAATAGGAGAAAAGATACCAAATGAAGACTTCTTCTATGAAGGATAAAAAGATTATATTCATGTCGCTACTTATAATAGTAGTGATATGGATATTTTTGTCCAATAAAATTAATAATTCTATTTATTTGCCTAAAATAAGTGAAATAATAAATGAAATATTAAGGATAATGAAAGAAAAGAACTTTTTATTAAATATAATAAATTCATTGCTAAGAGGATTTATAAGCTTTTTTATAGCATTAATAATAGCAATAGTTTTAGGAATAGTTTCTGGATTTAATAAATTTGTATATAACTTTTTATATCCAATTAATTCAATATTAAAATCTATACCAACAATTGCATTTATATTAATAGCACTAATTTGGCTAAATAAAAATTATGCACCTTATTTGATAGGAATAATTATAGCATTTCCTATTTTATATGAAACAACTGTGAATTCGATTTTAAATGGAAATAGTGAATTAAATGAGATGGTTGAATCTTTTGAGGTTAGTTTTTTCGATAAGCTTTTAAGCATACATATTCAAGCAATAATCATTAGCATTTCATCTATAGTGACATCAACATTTTCCTTAGTCCTTAAAGTAGTAATAGCAGGGGAAGTTTATGGTCAACCGTTATATGGAATAGGAACTGCAATACAAGGTGAAAAAATTAATTTTAATACATCAGGTATATTTGCGTGGATAATTATAGTAGCAATATTATGTTATATAACTGATAAGATCATTATATACTTTACAGGCAAGCTAATTAAGGGGAGGAGGTATATAGTTGATTAAATTTAACAAAGTTAATATAAGGTTCGAGGACAGAGTTTTATATGATGATTTTTCAATAGATTTTGAAGAAAATACTGTAAACTTTATAATGGGAGAATCAGGTATAGGTAAGAGCACTTTAACTAAATATATAAAAGATATATTACTTTCAAAGGGAAATAAAGTCAGTGTTGTTTTTCAAGAAAGTAGATTAATACCTTGGAAAAATGTATATAAGAATTTAGATATTGTGATTAAAAATAAATTAAGTAAAGATGAAAGAAAAGCAAAAATTAATGATATATTACAAAAGATGAACTTATTAAATTGTAAATATTTATATCCATATGAGTTAAGTGGTGGTATGAGGCAAAGAGTAAATATAGCTAGAGCCGTGATATATGATGCTGATATTTTTATCATGGATGAGCCTTTTAAAGGCTTAGATAAGGAAAATAAAGAAAATATTATTAAATATATAAAACAATATTTTTATGATAATAAAAAAACGGCTATAATTATAAGTCATGATATAAACGAAGCAAAAGAGTTTACAAAGAAGATAATTTTTTTAAAGAACGAGCCTGTAAAAAAAGAAATAATTGAAGTTTAAAAGAAGTGAGATTACACCTCTTTTTTTTTATTACATTTTAAAAAAATATTAAAAAACATATTTAAACAATTTGTTAATTATATAACAATCAATTATAAAACTGTGATAATCATCACAGTTTTTAGCGATAGTTAATGATAAAATTAAAAATCATAAAATAATATAACGAGTTTAAAAATTATGAATTGGAGATGTAAGTTATATGAAAAAAATTCAATCAACTTGTAATTTATGTGCTTTAGCATGTAACATAGATTTCTATGTAGATAATGGTAAGATTCAAAAGGTTTCACCTACTGTTGATTATCCAGTAAATAAGGGGTTTTGTTGTATTAAAGGATTAAACTTAGATAAGCAACAAACAAAAATTAAGGCAAGAAAATCCCCATTATTAAGAGATGAAAATGGAGAAATGAAAGAAATATCTTGGAATAAAGGCTTTGAAGTTTTTGCTGAAAAAATGACTGAAATTCAAGCTAAATATGGTAAAGAAAGTGTTGCATATATTAGTACTGGGCAAATGACAACTGAAGAAATGGCGTTGCTTGGACATGTAGGAAGAAATTACATGGGTATGCATGGAGATGGAAATACAAGATTATGTATGGCGACATCAGTTGTAGCACATAAGCAAAGTTTTGGTTTTGATGCTCCTCCTTATACTTTAAATGATGCTGAACTTTCAGATACTATAGTTTTAATTGGAGCTAATCCAGTTATAGCACATCCAATTTTTTGGGGAAGAATAAGAAAAAATAAGGATGCAAAAATAATAACAGTTGATCCAAGAAAATCAGAAACAGCAATAAATTCTCATATGTGGGTAGATATTAAACCTAAATCTGATTTAGTTCTATTATATACATTAGCAAATGTATTAATTCAAAATGGTTGGATTGACAAAAAGTATATAGACGAGCATACAGAGGGATATGAAGACTTTAAAAATCATGTTTCTAAATTTACTTTAGATAATGTAGAAGAAGAAACAGGAATATCTAAAGAAAGAGTTTTAGAACTAGCAGAAATAATACATAATGGAAAAAGAGTATCATTTTGGTGGACAATGGGTGTAAACCAAGGATATCAAGCAGTAAGAACTGCACAATCTATAATAAACTTAGCATTGATCACTGGAAATATCGGTAGACCAGGAACAGGTGCAAATTCATTAACTGGTCAATGTAATGCCATGGGATCAAGAGCGTTCAGCAATACAGCAGGACTATATGGCGGTGGAGATTTTGATAATCCAGTAAGAAGAAAAGCTGTAGCGGAAGCCTTAGAAGTTGACGAAAGTGTATTAGCAACCAAGCCAACGCTTCCTTATAACGTTATAATAGAAAAAGCAATTGCAGGAGAAATTAAGGGATTATGGGTAATATGTACAAACCCAAGACATTCATTTACAAATAATGATGAATTTAAAAAAGCAGTAGAAAATTTAGATTTCTTAGTGGTACAAGATATATATGAAGATACTCACACTGCACAGCTTTGTGATTTATATTTACCTTCAGTTCCAGCTATAAAGAAAGAAGGAGTTCTTATTAATACTGAGCGTAGATTGTCAAAAGTTAATCCAGTAGTACCAAAAGAAGAGGGCGAATTATCTGATTTTGAAATATTCTTAAATATAGGTAAAGCGTTAGGTATGGGAAGTTTACTTGATAATTGGAAAACTCCAAGAGACGTATTTGAATTATTGAAAAAATGTTCTAAAGGAATGCCTTGTGATATAACAGGAGTTACTTATGAAATGTTAGAAGGCAAAAATATGGAAGGCTCAAGAGGAGTTCAATGGCCATTCAAAGAAGGACAAGTTATAGAAGAGGATGAAAGAAGACTTTATGAAGATGGAAACTATTATACACCATCAAAGAAGGCTAAGTTCCATTTTGAAGATATAGCAGAAAATCCAACAGAGACCTCAAAAGAATTTCCTTATATATTAAATACAGGAAGAGGAACTGTAGGACAATGGCATACTCAAGTTAGATCTAGAGAAATAGAACATAATAAAATTTATAGAAAAGAATCATATGTTTTAATGAATCCAGAGCTAGCAAGAGAGTTAAATATTAATGAAAATGAGAGAGTTAATATAACTTCACAAAACGGTAATACTAATGAGTTTAATGTTGTTTATTCAGAAAATGTGAAAAAGGATCATATATATGCACCAATGCATTATATTGAAACAAATTCTCTAACTCCTTCAGTTTATGATCCTTATTCAAAAGAACCATCTTTTAAAACTGTTGCAGTGAATATTTTTAAAAAATAGGGGGGATTCAATATGAAGAGAATAAAAATAGATAGATCGAAATGTGTTGGATGTCTGACTTGTACAACGGCATGTATTGTTTCTCATAATTCAGAAGATACAAGAAGTAGAATAACAATAGATAGTAGTGGAAAGTATGCTCCGATTTTTTGTAGACATTGTGATAGACCAGAATGTGTTTATACATGCATGACTGGAGCTATGAGCAAAGATAAGGAAACAGGATTAGTTACTTACAATAAAGAGCGTTGTGCAAGTTGTTATATGTGCATAATGGCATGTCCTTATGGAGTATTAAAAGCTGACAGTAGAGCACAAAAGGAAATAATGAAATGTGATGCATGCAAAGATAAGGGGACACCACAATGTGTAGAGAAATGTCCAATGGCAGCTATTACATTAGAGGAGGTGCCTAATTAATGAAATATGTAGTTATAGGAGCATCAGCAGCTGGGATTAGTGGAGCAAAAACATTAAGAGAATTAGATAAGGATGCAGAAATAATATTAGTTTCAAAAGATACTGAAGTATATTCAAGATGTATTTTACATCATTACATATCAAATCATAGAAATGTAGAACAATTAAACTTTACATCTAAGAATTTCTTTGAAGAGTACAATATAAGATGGATAAATGGTGTTGAAGTTATTTGTGTAAATGATGAAAATAAAACTTTAACTTTATCTAACGATAAAGTTTTAAGTTTTGATAAATTATTGATTTGTAGCGGAGCTTCATCATTTATTCCACCAGTTGAAGGATTAAGAGAAGGAAATAATGTGGTTGGACTTAGAAATTTAGAAGATGCAGTGCTTATAAAAGAAAAGGCAGCTAAGGTTAAAAATGTAGTTGTATTAGGCGCAGGACTTGTTGGAATAGATGCAGTAAGTGGACTTATTGATACAGGTGTAAATATATCTTTAGTAGAAATGGGAAATAAGGTTTTACCAATACAATTAGATGAATATACTTCAGAAGTTTATAAAAAGAAGTTCACAGAAAATGGAGTAAATTTAAAGCTTGGGGTTAGAGCAGAAAAATTAATTTTAGATGAAAATAAAGATCCTAAAGCTTTAGTAATTAATACTGGTCAAGAAATACCATGTGAATTAGTTATTGTGGCTACAGGGGTAAGATCTAACGTTAACTTTTTAAACTATAGTAATGTTGAATGTGATAAGTTTGGATTAATAATAGACGAAAAAGGAAAGACTAATATTAATGATATTTATGGAGCAGGAGACGTAACTGGAAGAAATCCTATTTGGCCAACAGCAGTAAAAGAAGGTATAATTGCTGCAAACAATATGTTAGGAAAAGAAATGATAATGACAGATTTCTTTGGAAGCAAGAATACTATGAACTTTGTTGGTGTTGCAACTATGTCTTTAGGGGATATAGAACCAAAGGATGAAACTTACAAAGTTGAAATAAGCATAGATGGCGAAAACTATAAAAAGATAATACACAAAGATGGCAAAATTTATGGAGCAATAATCCAAGGAGATTTATCTTACGCAGGTGTATTAACACAACTTATAAAAGAAAAAATAGATATATCAAAAGTAACAAAAAATATATTTGATATAGACTATTCAGATTTCTTTAATATAGAAAATAATTTTGAATTTAGTTATAAATAATAATCTTTATATGGAAATTAGTATTTTAGCTAATTTCCATATAGTTTAATTAAATATTAAATCTTTATTGAAAATTATATAGTTAAAAATTTTTTTATAATATATTTTAAAGAAGGATTATTACAAAAAATCTAGAACATAATAAGTATAAATTTAAATAAAGCCATTAAAAATTAATAGTTAAAATATACTTAAAGGATGAAGATTATGTCTAAGGTAATTAATATAATTGGGGAAAAGTCAAATGTGGGAAAAACATTTGTAATGGAAGGGTTAATAAGAGAATTAAAAAGTAGAAATTTAAGTATAGCAACAATAAAGCATGATGTTCATGGATTTGATATTGATAAAAAAGGAAAAGATACATATAAACATAGGGAAGCAGGTTCAGAAACTGTAATAATATCTTCAAGTTCTAGGCTTGCAATAATAAAGGAATTAAATGAAGAAACAGAACTTTATGACCTTATAAACTTGGCAATTGATAAAGATATAATTTTAGTAGAAGGATACAAGAAAAGTAATTTAAGAAAGATAGAAGTATATAGAAGTGGTGTTAGTAGTAAAATAATAACGCCTAAGAATAATCTTATAGCAGTAGCAAGTGATAATAATTTAAGTTTAAATGATGTTTTAGTTATAGATAAAAATAATTTTGAAGAACTTGCTGATTTAATAGAAAAGGAAGAAGATTTTAACTTTGAAAATTATCAATAATATTTTCTAGAGCATAGTATTGCCTAAGGATAAATTCTATGGATATTATGCCTGAATTTTAGATTCACAGGGTGTTTATTTGAAAAGATAGCATCTCCACGATTTGGGAAGGAAAATAAGTTGATTTAAATATATTATACTTATAGTTAAGATAGGTCTAAAAATAATATTAAGTTTAATTTTATTTTTAGGTTTATATGCTAAGTGAATTTTAACACTATTAAAAGTGTTTATTTATATTTAAATTAAAAGCTTATTACTCACCAAATTTATGGGTAATAGGCTTTTTTGTATAGGAAAGTATGAAATGTTAATATTCTAAAAGGATAATTATAAGTGATGGGATGAGAAAAATTTTGTACATTAATTTTTTTAGGGAGGAATAACGTGAAATCCTTTATTTCATTAGAAGAAGCAATAGAAATATTAAATAATAATGTGAATAATTTAGATATTGAAGAGGTTGATCTAATTGATGGATTAAATAGAGTAATAAGTGAAAATATTTATGCACAAATAAATAATCCACCTTTTAATAAATCTGCAATGGATGGGTATGCATTAATTTCTAATAATACTGAATTAAGTAATAGGAAGCTTAAGGTAATAGATAAGGTTTATGCCGGAGGTGTTTGTAGTAGTGCTGTGAATGAGGATACAGCAGTTAGAATCATGACAGGTGCACCAATTCCTAAAGGCGCAAATGCTGTTATAAAACAAGAAGATGTAACTTTAGAAGATGATTTTATTATCTTAAAGAAAAATGTAAAGGAAAATGAAAATATCTGTATAAAGGGAGAAGATATTTCAAAGGGAAGTTTACTTTTAAAATCAAGCAAAAAGCTTGACTATGCTGATATTGGGATTTTAGCTAGTTCTGGAATAAATAAAATGAAAGTATATAAAAAGCCTAAAATAGCGTTTATAAGTACTGGCGACGAAGTTGTTGATATAGGCTTAGCTTTAGGAGAAGGGAAAATTTATAATAGTAATAAATATTCTATTTTATCAAGAATAAAAGAGTTGGGCTATGAAGCTAAATATATTGCTCATATAAATGATAATTTTCATGAAATAGGTAGCTATATTGAAGAAATTTCAAATGAAGTTGATTTGATAATTACAACTGGTGGAGTTTCAGTTGGAGAAAAAGATTTATTAAAAGATGCTATAGACACTACAAGTGGAGAAAAACTTTTTTGGAAAATAACTATTAAACCTGGCTCAGCGGTTTTATGTAGCAGAGTAAATAAATCAATTGTAATTAGTCTATCAGGAAATCCAACAGCAGCTTTAACAACATTTGAATTATTAGTTAAACCAACTCTTGAAAAATTATCTGGATATAAAGAAATTAAAATAAATCGAGAAAAAGCAATATTATCAAAAGATATCAAAAAGAAAAGTCCTCAAAGAAGGTTTATAAGAGGATATGTAGAAGTTAATAATTGCAAACAATATGTACATATAACACAAACTAAATCAGGAAATGGAATCCTTAGTTCTGCAATAAATTCAAATTGCATAATTGAAATAGAAACTAATAATGATAGTAAAAATCAAGGAGATTTAGTAGATATTATAAAGCTTTAGGAGAAAAGATGATAAATAAAACATTAGCTATTTTAGCAGGTGGGAAAAGTAGTAGGATGAATTATAACAATAAAGCGCTATTACTTTTTAAAGAAAAAACTTTTATAGAAAATATAATAGATGCTGGAAAAGATTTTGATGAAATAATAATTATATCAAATAAAAAAGAAGATTATAGAAAGTTTAACTTAAAAATTTTTGGTGATATTTATTTAGGAAATGGACCTTTATCAGGAATACATTCAGCACTTAAAAATGCAAAAAATGATAAAGTTTTATGTATTGCTTGTGACATGCCTTTAATTACAAAAGATACTTTAAACATTATAGGAAATTTAGATGAAGAATATGAAGTCTTAGTGCCTAAAATAAATGAAAAGCTTCAGCCACTATGTTCAATTTATTCAAAAGAATTAATTCCTAAAATTGAAGAATCTTTAATAAAAAATGAAAATAAATTACAAAAGTTTATAATGTCAACAAAATATAAAGTATTAGAAGATAAAACATATGAAGAGTTAAATAATAGATATTTTTCAAATATAAATACAATTAATGAATATAATGACTTGGAGGAAATTTAATGTATACTGTTGGAATAATAACTAGTAGTGATAAAGGATATGCAGGGGAAAGAGAAGATAAAAGTGGAGCTGTTATTAAAGAAATAATAGAAAATGCAGGTTTTAAAGTAGAAAAAATGGTGATTGTACCTGATGAAAAGGAAATGTTAAAAAAAGAATTTATAAATATGAGCGATGAGTTAAAGGTTAATTTAATATTAAGCACAGGTGGAACTGGATTTTCGAAAAGAGATATAACTCCAGAAGCAACTAAGGAAATAATTGATAGAGAAGCACCAGGAATCTGTGAAGCTATAAGAATGTATAGCCTTCAAATAACTAAAAGAGCAATGCTTTCAAGAGCAGTATCTGGAATAAGAAAATATACTCTTATAGTAAATTTACCAGGAAGCCCAAAAGCATGTGAAGAAGCATTAGATTTTATATTAGATGAATTGAAACATGGAATTGGTATATTAATTGGAGAAGCAAAGGAATGTGCGAGAAAATAAGTACATTTATAAGAAATATTTATTAATATAAGTATTTAGACAAATGATTAACTGATAGGAGATGCATTATAATGAAAATGATAAGCGTATATGATTCTGTTGGCTGTATCTTATCTCACGATGTTACACAAATAATACCAGGAGAATTTAAAGGAAGACTTTTTAAAAAAGGTCATATTATAAAAGAAGAGGATATTGAAAAATTATTATCTATAGGAAAAGAGCACATTTATGTATGGGAGCCTAGTGAAGGAGAGCTACATGAAAATGATGCTGCAATTAGAATTTCAAACCTTGTACTTGGTGATGGTGCTTGCAAATCAGAAGAAATAAAAGAAGGAAAAGTTGACTTTTTTGCAGATATAGATGGAGTTTTAAAAATAGATAAGGAAGAGTTGTTTAAGCTTAATAGCCTTGGAGAAATAATTGTATCTACATTACATAATAATACCCCAATAAAAAAAGGAGAAAAAATTGGTTCAACTAGAGTTATTCCATTAATAATTGATGAAGATAAAATTATTAATGCAGAAAAATTAATAAAAGATAAAATTATTTATATAGAAGAAATAAAACCTAAGAAATGCTTGCTTATAACAACTGGTAATGAAGTTTATAGTGGAAGAATTAAAGATGCTTTTCTACCAGTAATAAAATCAAAACTTGGATATTATGGTAGTGAAGTTATTAATCAAGTTATTCTACCAGACTCTAAAGAAAGAATAATAGAAGAAATAAAGAATGGGTTAAGTGAAAATGTAGATATGATTATATGTACAGGAGGAATGTCAGTTGATCCAGATGATGTAACACCAACTGCTATAAAGGAATGTGGTGGAGAGCTTGTTACATACGGATCACCAGTATTACCAGGGGCTATGTTTTTATTAGCTTACTATAAAGACATTCCAATACTAGGAGTACCAAGTTGTGCTATGTATTCAAAAAGAACTGTATTAGATTTAGTACTGCCAAGAATACTAGCAGATGAAAAATTAACTTTAGGGGATATAGCAGATTATGGACATGGTGGATTATGTTTAGATTGTAAGGTTTGTACCTTCCCACATTGTTCTTTTGGAAAGTAGGAGGATATAATGAATAGTAAATTTACTCATTTTGATAATAGTGGAAATGCAAGAATGGTAGATGTATCAGAAAAAAATAAAACTGAAAGAGTTGCAATTGCAGTTTCAAAAATAAAAGTAAGCAAAGAAACCCTAGAACTTATAAAAGAAGGAAAAATAGGTAAAGGAGATGTTTTAGGAGTAGCTAGAGTTGCAGGAATAATGGCTAGTAAACAAACATCTAATTTAATACCTATGTGTCATCCGTTAATGATATCTAGCTGTAATATTGATTTTGAAATAAATGATGAAGAAAATAGTATTGAAATAAAAGCCACTGTAAAAATAGTAGATAAAACAGGAGTTGAAATGGAAGCTTTAACTGCAGCTACAATTTCAGCTTTAACAATATACGATATGTGTAAAGCTATAGATAAAAGAATGGTAATAGAATATACTCATTTACTAAAAAAAACAGGGGGTAAGAGCGGAGAGTTTAATTTTTATGATAGCTCTATAAAATAATATGAAAGATAAATATGGGAGAGAAATAGATTATTTAAGAATTTCATTAACTGATAATTGTAACTTAAGATGTATATATTGCATGGAAGAAAAAAATAATACTTTTCTTAAAAAAGAAGATAAATTAACTAATGATGAAATATATAAAATAGTATGCGAAAGTGCAAAGCTTGGCATAAAAAAAGTTAGATTTACTGGGGGAGAACCTTTAGTTAGGAAAGATATAGTAGAGCTTATGCAAAGAATAAATACCATACAAGGTATAGAGGAAATATACTTAACTACAAATGGAATATTGCTTGAGGAAAACGTGGAAATTCTTGCAAAAGCAGGATTAAAAGGTGTTAATATAAGCTTAGACTCATTAAAGAAAGAAACATTTAAAAGATTAACAAGATTAGGAGATTTAAATAAGGTATTAGCAGCAATAGATAAATGTATTTCACTTGGAATAAAAGTGAAATTGAATACAGTTATGATAGAAGATATTAATGATGATGAAATAATAAATTTTGTAAATTTAACATTACAAAAACCAATAGATGTAAGATTCATAGAGCTTATGCCTATTGGAGTGGGAAGTAAATATAAAGGAATTAATAATGAAGTTATTATAGACATTATTAAAAATAATTATAAGGACTTTGAAGAGGTTAAAAGAATTAAGAGTGGTGGACCAGCAACTTATATAAAATTAAAGGATGCTAAAGGTAAGATTGGATTTATTAGTGCTATAAGTAATTGTTTTTGTGAGGATTGTAATAGAATTAGATTAACTCCAGAAGGGTTTTTAAAACAATGCTTACATTTCAATTATGGTATTGATTTGAAAGAACTGATTAGAAAAGGAGCTTCTGATAATGAATTATCACTTGCAATAGAAAATAGTATTTTTGATAAACCTGAAAAACATTTGTTTATGCAAAAAAGTAATGATAAAGAATTAAAATTTATGAATCAAATTGGAGGATAAAAATATGAGCAAGGTTTTAGCTATATGTACAAGTAAACATAAAGGAACTTTAAAAAATGAGGTTGAAGAAGCAAATTTCATAGAGGAGTTTGGAATAGAAGGTGATGCTCATGCTGGTAAGTGGCATAGACAAGTAAGTTTATTAGCTTTTGAAAAGATTGATGAATTTAGAAATAAAGGAGGAAATGTTGATTTTGGAGCATTTGGAGAAAATTTAGTTGTTGATGGAATAGAATTAAATAAACTTCCAGTTGGCCAAAGATTAACTGTAGGAGAAGTACTTTTAGAAGTAACTCAAATCGGTAAAGAATGTCATGATAAGTGTGCAATATACTATCAGGTTGGAGAATGTATAATGCCTAAGAATGGAATATTTACTAGAGTTCTAAAAGGTGGAAAAGTAAGAGTTGGAGATAAATGTACTTTATTAGATAATGAAAAGAAAGTATTTACATTATAATAAAGAAACATCTAGATATTAGATTTTAATAATCAAGTATCTAGATGTTTTTTTATTTATACGAAAGTATAAATAATTGAAATTTTCAAAATTAAATTATTGATGGTGTTAGAATTTTAATATTTAGAAATACACTAATTTTATAGTTATGGTTTGCTAATTTTTAATTAGATATATAAGTTTTTATTGCTTTCAAAAGCTGTGAATGAATAAGTAAATTTATATATGCCCATTTGTTTAATATGCATATAATAAGCAAATAATACTAATAATAGCTATAAAATGTTTATTGAAGAGGAGTAAAAATATGAAAGTTGTTAGATCTACTTGTAACTATTGTTCTATAGCATGTAATTTTGATTTTCATGTTGAAGATGACGGATTTATACAAAGGGTTAAGCCAGCAAAGGATTATCCTGTAAATAGAGGCTTTTGTTGTGTTAAGGGTCTTAACTTGGATAAGCAAAATACTATATATGAAAATCCTGTATTACCATTATTAAGAAATGGAAAAGGTGAGCTAGAACATATATCTTGGGATAAAGCATTTAATATATTTGCAGAAAGAGTAAAAAAAATTCAAGATGAATATGGTAAAGAAAGCTTTGCATTTTTAAGCACAGGACAGTTATGTACAGAAGAAATGGCATTGGCAGGACATATTGGAAGAACATTTCTAGGTGGAAATGGGGATGGTAACACTAGACTTTGTATGGCAACAGCTGTTGTTGCATATAAACAAAGTTTTGGATTTGACTCGCCACCATATACATTTGAAGATTTAGAACTATCTGATGTAATGATATTTATTGGATGTAATCCTGTTGTGGCTCATCCAATTCTTTGGAGTAGAGTAATAAAAAATAGAAACAAAGATAAAAAAATTATAACTATAGATCCAAGAAGAAGTGAAACAGTAACTAATTCAGATATGTGGATAGATTTAAAACCAAAAAGTGATTTAAGACTTTTATATACATTAGCAAATGTATTGATTGAAAAAGGTTGGATAGATGAAGAGTTTATAAAAAACAGTACAGAAGATTTTGAAGGTTTTAAAAATCATGTTAAAAAATATGATGTAAATGATGTTGAAGAGTCTACAGGAATATCAAAAGGAAGAGTATTAGAATTAGCTAAAATAATACATGAAGGTAAAAGAGTATCATTTTGGTGGACTATGGGAGTAAATCAGGGATATCAAGCAGTTAGAACTGCACAAGCAGTAATAAATTTAGCTCTTATGACTGGGAATATTGGTAAACCAGGTACTGGAGCAAATTCAATAACAGGTCAATGTAATGCTATGGGTTCAAGATTATTTAGTAATACTACTGGACTTTACGGTGGTGGAGAATATACTGATAAAGCTAGAAGAAAAGTTGTAGCTAAAGCTTTAGAAATTGATGAGGATATGCTACCTAAAAAGCCTACAATACCATATAATGCAATAATTGAAGGTATAAATAATGGAACAATAAAAGCTCTTTGGGTACTAGCAACAAACCCAGTTGCTTCATGGATAAATAGTTTGGAATTCAAAAAAGCAGCTGAAAAATTAGAGTTTTTAGCAGTGCAGGATATTTATAGTGATACAGAAACATCTAAGTATGCCCATCTTATACTACCTTCAACAAATGGATTGAAAAAAGAAGGTGTACTAATAAATACAGAAAGAAGATTATCTAAAATTCAACCAGTACTTGAAAAGAAAAAAGATGAATTAAGTGATTATGATATCTTATTAGGTATAGGAAAAGCTCTTGGAATGGGAAGTCTTTTAGATAAATGGAAAACACCTAAAGATGCCTTTGAAGTATTAAAACAATGCACTAGGAATATGCCTTGTGATATAACGGGTGTAAGTTATGATATGTTAAAAGATTCTAAGGGAATTCAATGGCCTTTTAAAGAAGGAGATGATATTGAAAAGGAAGAAAGAAGATTGTTTGAAGATAAAAAATTTTACACTCCAAATAAAAAGGCAAAATTTATTTATGAAGATATTATCAATCCTCCTTTTGAACAAAATGAAGAATATCCATATATTTTAAATACAGGTAGAGGAACTGTTGGACAATGGCATACACAAACAAGAACAAGAGAAATTCCTGATGTTGAAGCAATTATAATGAAAGAAGGATACATAAATCTTAATACAGACTTGGCAGAGGAACTTGATATTAAAGAAAATGATATGGTTAAAGTAAGTTCTCCGAATGGAGTAAGTAACAAATTTCTTGTTAAGTTAAGTAGAACTGTAAAAAAAGATCAACTTTATGCGCCAATGCATTATATAGAAGCAAATTCTGTACTACCATCAATATTTGATACATATTCAAAGGAACCTAATTACAAATACGGTCCAGTAAAAATAGAAAAAATTAATTAGGAGAGTATTATGAAAAGAATAAAAATCGATAGAAAGAAATGTATAGGATGTTTAACATGTACTACTGCTTGCAAGGTCTCTCATGGCTCTAGAGATACAAGAGGAAGAATAGTTATTAATAGCGAAGGACGATATGCACCAATTTACTGTAGACATTGCACAAGACCGGAATGTGTATATTCATGTCCAACAGGGGCAATGCGAAGAGATGATGAAAGTGGATATGTTATTTATGATAAAAGTCGATGTGCAACATGCTATATGTGTATTATGGGTTGTCCGTATGGAGTATTAAAAATGGATTATCAAACTAATAGAGAAGTAATGAAATGTGATATGTGTTTATCTACAGATACTAAATATCCACATTGTGTAGATAGATGTCCTATGGGGGCATTAAGTTTAGAGGAGGTATATAAATAATGGCATATGTTATAGTAGGTGCATCAGCATCTGGAATTAATGCAGCAAGAACAATTCGAGAGCATGATAAAGATGCAGAAATAACTTTAGTATCTAAAGATGATCATGTTTATTCAAGATGCATACTTCATCATTTTTTAGATGGAAGAAGGGATATAGAAGATTTAGACTTTTCACCAGACAATTTTTTTGAAATGTATAAAATAAAATGGATAAAAGGAGTAGAAGTTATTGGAATAGATATAAAAGAAAAATTATTAAAGTTATCTAATGAAGATAATTTAAGGTATGATAAAGTTTTACTTGCTACTGGATCATCATCATTTTTACCTCCAATAGAAAATTTAAGAAGTGCTAATAATGTAATAGGATTAAGAAATTTAGATGATGCTATAAAAATTAAAAATATTGTGCGAAAAGTGAAAAATGTTGTGATTTTAGGTGCTGGACTTGTTGGTGTTGATGCGTTAGCAGGATTGTTAGATTACAATGTAAATATAACATTGATTGAAATGGGTGATAGACTTCTACCTCTCCAATTAGATAAATATGCTGCAAATATATATGAAGAAAGATTAAAAAAAGAGGGAGTAAATTTAAAGTTTGGTGTTAGGGCGGAAAAAGTAATTGTAGATGATGAAAATAATCCTATTTCTATAAAACTTAATACTGGAGAAGAAGTACCATGTGAGTTAATAATTGCTTGCACGGGAGTTAGATCAAATGTAGGGTTTTTGAAAGATAGTGGAATAGAATGCGATAAATTCGGCCTTATAATAAATGCAAAAGGTGAAACAAATGTTAGAGATATTTATGGTGCAGGGGATATAACAGGAAGAAATCCAATATGGCCAACAGCAGTGAAAGAAGGGATGATAGCTGCAAATAATATGGTTGGAAAAGAAACATTTATGGAAGATTATTTTGGAAGTAAAAATACAATGAATTTTTGCGGAGTAGCTACTATGTCATTAGGTATGGTTGTAAAGCCAGATGAAAGCTATGAAGAAATAACTGATATTGATGGAAAAGATTATAAAAAGATAATTTATAAAGATGGAGCAATTTATGGAGCTATAGTTCAAGGGGATTTATCATATGTTGGAGTTTTGACGCAACTTATAAAACAAAAAATAAATGTGGATAGAGTTAAAAAGCCTTTATTTGATATTGATTATTCAGACTTCTTTAATGAAACAGAAAATTTAGAGTTTGTATACTAAAGATAAATGAAAAGGAGTATATTATGGAGAATAAATCTCTGTTAAAAAAGATAAAAAATATGCCTGTACCAATTTTGCCAACAATGGTTGGAGCAGCTACCTTATCTAATGTGTATCAGACTTTGGGATATACATGGATAAGGCACATAACAATGGTATGTGCAACTATAATATTAATTGCTTATGTTATAAAGATAACAATTTATTTTGACACATGTAAAAGTGAATACAGTAATACAGTTCCTTCAAGTTTATATGCAGGATTTACTATGATATTAATGATATTAGGATCTTATTATTTTGATTTTAATGAAATAATAGGAAAGGGACTGTGGTATATAGGTATAATATTACATGCAATACATATAATAATTTTCACATATAAAAATGTATTTTCAGGAGTAGATAAAGAAACATTTGTTCCAAGCTGGTTTGTAACATATAATGGTATAATGGTTTCAACAGTGGTGGGAATTCCTATGAATGAACCTTTGATTTGTAAGATTATAGTGTATTATGGAATTATAGTTTTTTTATTAATAATACCATTTATGATTTCTAGATTAAGAAAAGAGCCTATAAATGATGCATTATTTCATACTCAAGCTATTTTATTAGCACCATCTAGCCTTTGTTTAGTAGGTTATTTAAATTTTATAGATAATCCTAATAAGATATTTGTATATATTCTTTACTCAATAATATTTTTAACATTATTATTTATTTTATATATGTTACCTAAGTTTTTTTCTTATAATTTTACGCCTGGGTTCGCAGGTTTAACATTCCCTATGGCAATAGGTATAGTTGCATCAATTAAAGCATCATCATTTTTTATAAAATTGAATAATGATTTTTTAGGGTATACTATAAAAGAAGTAAGTGGAATACAAATATATATTACTACAACGATAATAGCATATGTTTTGTATAAATTTGTACACATACTATTTAAAAGTTTAAAAACTAATTAAATAAGAATATTACACTTCATTAAGCTAGATATTATTATAGTTAAAAGAAGTGTAGTATTTTTTTGTTTTAACAAAAATGATACTTTGTGATAAATATCACGGAAATTATATTTATTAGTGATATAATGCTAGTGTTGAATTATGATAAAAGATCTTTTATACATATGTAAGTGAAAAAATTAACAATAAGTATTGAAATTATAATGTGAATTTAATAGAATAATTAAAACTAGCTTAGGAGGAATTATGAAAAATAATTTAATTTTTAGAAAAATAGAAAATTTACCTATTCCAATAATACCTACAATGGTAGGAGCAGCAACATTATCAAACATTTACTCATCGTTAGGATATACTTGGGTAAGGCATTTAACGATGTGGATAGCAACAGGTATTTTAATAGCATATTTAGTTAAAATTTTAGCATTTTATCCTACTTGTAAAAAAGAATATTCAAATACAGTTCCAGCTAGTCTTTATGCAGGAATAACTATGATAACTATGATATTAGGTGGGTATTACTTTGACTATAATAATTCTTTTGGAAAAATGCTATGGTTTACAGGCGTTCTATTACATACAGTGCATATAATAATATTTACATATAGAAATGTTATTAAAGGAGTAAATAAAGATACATTTGTTCCAAGCTGGTTTGTAACTTATAATGGGTTAATGGTTTCAACAGTAGTAGGTTCTGTAATGAAAGAACCTTTAATAAGTAAGATAGTACTATATTATGGGATAATAGTATTATTAGTAATATTACCATTCATGATTATAAGATTAAAAACTATACCTTTAAAAGATGCATTTTTTCATACACAAGCAATATTATTAGCACCATCAAGCCTTTGTGTAGTTAGCTATATAAATGTTGTCGAAGAGCCTAATAAAATTTTATTATATTTATTATATATTTTAGTGTTTAGTACACTTTTATTTGTGGTGTACAAGCTACCAAAATTTTTCTCTTATAAATTCACCCCAGCTTTTGCAGGATTAACATTCCCAATGGCAATAGGTACTTTAGCTTCAATTAAAATGTCAGGCTTCTTAATTAATGATGGATATGAAATGATAGGAAATATTATAAAGCAAATATCAGGAATACAAATATATATTACTACAGGAATAATAACATTTGTTCTATTTAATTTTTTTACTATGTTTATGAAAAGTATTAAAGAAAATTAAAATATGTTTAATTTAAAAGAAATTGTATAATAATAATGATACAATTTCTTTTTTTATAATTCAAAAAAGATATTCACAAATTAATGAAAATAGAGTATTATATAAGTATAAAATAAACATATCGGAATAGTGGGATATATAAGGAGAGGTTAAAATGAAAATAGCAAAAAGTTTAGTTGAATTAATAGGGAACACACCATTACTAGAATTATCTAATTACAATAAGGAAAATAACACTTTAGCAACTATTATAGGTAAATTAGAATATTTCAATCCAGGTGGTAGTGTAAAAGATAGAATTGGATATGGAATGATAATTGATGCAGAAAAAAAAGGAATTTTAAATAAAGATTCAGTAATTATAGAACCAACAAGTGGAAACACAGGAATAGCTTTAGCATTTGTTTCTGCTGCAAAGGGATATAGATTAATATTAACTATGCCAGAAACTATGAGTTTAGAAAGAAGGAATCTTTTAAAGGCTTTAGGGGCTGAATTAGTTCTTACTCCTGGATCAGAAGGAATGAAGGGAGCTATAGCGAAGGCAAATGAACTTAAGGGCACAATAGAAAATTCAGTTATTCTACAGCAGTTTGAAAATCCATCTAATCCTGAAATTCATAGAAAAACTACTGCTGAAGAAATATTAAGAGATACAGAGGGAAATGTTGATATATTTGTAGGCGGAGTTGGTACAGGTGGAACGATTACTGGAGTAGGAGAAGTTTTAAAAGCTAAAAATCCTAATGTAAAAATAGTAGCTGTTGAGCCGACAAATTCTCAAGTTATTGCAGGTGGAAAGCCAGGACCACATAAAATACAAGGAATAGGGGCAGGATTTATACCACAAAACTTGAATATTTCAATAATAGATGAAGTAATTGCAGTAGAAAATGAAGCTGCCTTTAAAGCATCTAAAGATATTGCTAGGACAGAAGGACTGTTAGTTGGAATTTCAGCAGGAGCAGCTATAGTAGCAGCTACAGAGCTTGCAAAGAGAGAAGAAAATAAGGATAAAAATATTGTTGTTTTATTACCTGATACAGGAGAAAGATATTTATCAACTGATTTATATAAATAATTATAATAAAGTCATTGCTATTTATAGTGGTGGCTTTTATTATTAAATATATGAGTTATAGTAAAGATTAAGTTCTTAACTAAAATCTGCAATAATGGATAGAATTTAGATAAATATATTATTTAGTAATAGGAAATTATAATTTATGATTTAAATTGTACTATTTGAATTGAATAAATTTAATAACTATTTATTTGATATTATATTTTTGTTTGGATATATATTAATTGAAATATATAAAATAAAAAGAAAAAGGTGATTATGTGAAAATTTCAACTAAAGGAAGATATGGTTTACGAGCATTAATTGATTTAGCTATAAATATAGATTCTGAAAATGTAAGCATAAAGACAATATCTGAAAGACAAAATATTTCAGAAAGATATTTAGAACAAATATTTTCCTTATTAAGAAAAGGTGGAATTATAGTTGGTCGAAAAGGAGCTCAAGGTGGATATACATTGGGAAAAAATCCAAGTGAATTAACAATTAGTGAAATTTTAAAAGTTCTAGAAGGTGAAAATATATTTATAGATATAAATGAAGAAGAAGAAAATGAATTAGAAAATTTTATAAATAAAAATTTATGGAAAGATATAAATTGTTTAATAAGTAAATATTTTTCTGCTATAACATTAGAAGATTTAGTAAATGAGTATAAGAAATCAAAAGATACAATTATATACTATATTTAAAAAGAAGTGGCAAAGCCACTTCTTTTTAAAAGCATTTAGAATCTAACTCATTTGAAATTGCCATATTATAAATATATGAATTACAAATTTCAATGATAAACTCTTCTTTTTCCTCGACAGTAAGAGTAAGTGTATTTAGCATATTGTGATAATTCATAACATAAGCTTTCATATCTCCAAGATCCTTATAAGAGTAATAATTTAAACTATCATTATTTATATTATAATGATCTTTTAGTAAACTATAAAATATTCTACCACCAAATAAATCTGCTAAAAATCTTGTATATGCATGAGCAATTATTAATTTAGGATTTTTTGCACAAGCGTGATTAATTTTATCTACATATGCTATAGTAGAGGATAGAGGTTTAAATGATGTAGTTGATATAATATTTTTTAAATCTTCTTTAATAAAGTCAGATCTATATAATTCTGATGTTGCAAATGGAGCAATAGTTTCTATATCCTTTAAATTCTCCAAATTATTTTCAATAGCTTGATATACGTAATATAAGTTGTAGATATATTCGGCATAACTTTCAATAGTAGCATTTTTATTAAGAAGTCTTTTTGTGAAACCGGTATTTTCGGTTGCTTTGTGTAATACATTACTTCTATCTCTAATTTCCATCATTAAATTATTCATTATAGTCACTCCTTTTAAATAATAATTAAATAAAAATTATTATTAATTAATTCTTTATATTAATAATAATTTTTAATGCTTAAAATATCAAACTCTTTATATCCTTAAAATCCTTTAGATTTTTTCTTAAAAAGTGAAATTAAGAAATTAGCATTTCATATCTTGAACATAGTTCATAATAATCGATATATGAACTGTGTTCATATATCGTGTGAAAAATTTTAAAAAGTAGTATTTCTAATTAAAAATTTATTTAATTGTGATAGAAGAAAACTTTTAAATTATATAAATATATTTATATGATAATACATTTATAAATATATTAAATTATAAAAAATTATATATGCAATAAATGTTAATTTCTTTAAAGATAATTGTAAAATTTTATAATATTAATAATTTAAATAAAGGCTAGGAGTTTAATAGTATATTGTAAAAAATGGCTAAAATGCTATAATGTAATTGATTTCAAAGAAGGGTGGATGATGATTCTTATGATTAAAAAGAATTCAAAAACTTTATCAAAATTTATAACTATTTGTATTATTAGCTTGATGGTTACTTTTAGTTTAGGAGAAATTATTTCTAGTTTTCAAGGGTACAATTTTAGAGATGTGCTTTTTGTTGAAGGCATAATAATATTAATGATGGGTATATTTTCTGCGGTAGGAGGAAATCCTATGAGCTTATCTCTTCAAGATTTTGGTCAAATTAATCCACAGTGGCTAGCTAATATAAGTTTAGAAACAAACGAAATCGATAGAAGAAGAATAATTGATTCATGTAAAGTTAATATAAATATTGATATTACAACTATATCTTTAGTAATTGGAGGATCAATATCATTACTAATAAGTTTTATTTTGTAGAAACGTATAAAGTTAAGGTGAATATTCTAGTTTTAGAATATTTACCTTTTTTTTATAATAATATAATAATGAAAAATAATATATGATTATAAAAAGGTGATAAATTTGAAATTAAATAAGATTTTGTTATTAATAATTATTCCGATTAGTGCTTTAGTTATATTAGTATTATTTAAAGAAAATTTAAGAAGCTATTTTAAGATAAGCTATAGAACTTTTTATAATGTAAATATTAGTTATGATGATCTAGAATTATTAGAAAAAGATTTAAATATTATATATAGAGATTATAAATGGAAAGAAAGATTAGAGTTAACTAATAATCCTAATAAGATAATATATCATCATTCTGCAAGAGGTGAATGGAGTCCTGAAGAAATAAATGAATATCATAAATCTAAAGGATGGAAAGGAATTGGATATCATTATTATATAAGAAAAGATGGCAGTATATATTCTGGAAGACCAGAAAATGCGGAAGGTGCACATACAAAAGGAGAAAATAACAGTTCGATTGGAATTTGTTTAGAAGGAAATTTTGAAGATGAGTATCCAACAGAAGAACAATTAGAAAGCTTATATAAACTATCATTATATACATCATTAAAATATGATATTTATAAAATAATAGGACATAGAGATGTTTATAAAACTCTTTGTCCAGGTGAAAATTTCCCGATTGAAGATATTAGAGATAAAGTAATAACTTTGATTGAAAATTATAATAAGAAGGAGTGATTTACACTCCTTCTTATTATGCAGATTTTTTATATTCTTCTAATGCTTTAGATAATTGATCAGGACAAGATGTACCTTTGCCTTTACAATCAATTCCTTTTAATTTATCAATGGCTTCATCAATTTTCATGCCTTTTACTAAAACTGATATACCCATAAGGTTACCAGCACATCCCCTAACAAATTCAACATTTTTAATAATATTATTTTCTACATCTAAATGTATTTCTGTAGAACAAACCCCATTAGTCTTATAAACAAACATTGTATATCCCTCCTAAATATTGTACAAGTAGTATTATATATCTATATTAAGTAGAAATGAAGAGAAAATGTGGAAATTTGAAATAAAAGATAAAAAGTTGTCCCGTTTAACTAAATAAATCATATATTGTAAATGTACATAGTATTTATGGAAATTATTATAAAATATATTAATCTATATTTAATTTCTAGAAAGGAAGGTGCTATATGAACTCTTTAATTGTATGCAATACAGGTAGTGATTCTATAAGTAAAGTATCTATAGATGAAGATTTTGGTAAAGAAGAATTAGTAACTGAAGAAATGTTTTTAAGAAAGATAGACAAGCCTTTAGGGCCTAGTAGCATTTGCTTAAATGATAATATAGCTTATACTGCCAATAGTTATAGTAACTCAATGTCTTTAATAAATATGAATACATTTAAAGAGGAAAATAGTATTTACGTAGGAGCTCATCCAAATGACTTGGCTATTGACAAAAATTATTTATATATTGCATGTTCTGAATCTAATTCAGTTGTTATTTATGATATAAAAGAAAAAAAGATAGCACTAGATATAGCTGTTAATAGTTGGCCTCATAATATAGAAATATGTGAAAGTCTTAATTTATTATTTGTTTCAAATTTTCAAAGTAATAATGTATCTATTATAGATGTGACTACAAATAAGGTTATAAAGGAGTTAAGTACATTAGAATATCCAACAAAGCTTAAAGTTTCTAATGATAAGAAGTTATTATATGTATGTGAAAGCTATATGGGTGACGATAAAGAGGGATATATTGAGGTATTCAATATAAAGACATTTGAATCTTTAAATAGAATAAAGGTCGGGAAATCACCTGTAGATATTTTAGAAGATGAAGAAATTATTTATATTTGTAATTTGGGGGATGGAACTCTTACTATAATAGATAAAAGCAACTATAATAAATGTAGAAAAATGAGCTTAGGTGGTATGCCTAAATCAATAATTAAATTTGGCAAAATAGCTTTTGTATCAGATTATTTAAATGGAAGAGTTATATGTATAAACTTAAATGAAAATAAAATAAAAGTCATAACAGTAGGTAAGGAACCTAATGCTATGACTTTGTATTAATCGTCATCACTAAATAAAGAGTTCATGATTTTAGTATAAATATCAGAAGGGTTGCTTTTCCATCTATTGCATAATGATAATGCTTGCTTTTTAGAAGGAACAGATACCTTTAAAGAAATTAAAAGATTTTCATTTTCTAATGCTTGTAAATCTACTATAAAAGCATTATCTTTACCTAATGTATAATCACTATGAATAGTTAACTCCTTTTTTATAGAGTCAATCATAGAAAGAAGATAGTCATCGATTATCTTCTTTTTCATAGTTGAAATTCTATCAGAAAAGAAAGAAAGAACGTTTGATCCTTTTTCAGTTATATAAATTAAATTTTTATCATTTACCATGTCATATCTTAAAAATTCTGACGAAACAAGTTCACTAATATATTGTTGAAGAGTGAAATAATTTATAAAGTTATTTTCCAATATAATTTCAGTAAGTTGAGTATTAGTAATGGGAGACTTTAAAGATTCCATTACATATAAAACTAGTAATTTGTTTTCTGCTAATTCTGCTGAGTTTTCGTACATATTAAACCTCCATTTTAGAAAGTATAGATTAATTATATCATAAATTTTACTAAGTTGTTATTATAGTCATTAATATTATTTTTCAGAATATAAATAAGTGATAGCAATTTAAGGAGTTTTTTGTGAAAAGGAGATATAGAGTAGTAATAAGTTTATTATTATTATTATGTACAATGGTTTTGTCTATTTTATTTAAAGCGGATTTTAGGGAGGTTTCTTTAGAAACTTCTAATGATAAGCCCATTTATAGAGTTAATAAGGATGAAAAGGTTATATCATTAACTTTTGATATAAACTGGGCTGAAAAAGATGAAATTTATAACATATTAGAGGTACTAGATAAATATAATGTAAAGGCAACCTTTTTTATAATGGGAGGTTGGGTAAATTATAGTGAAGAAAATAGAGAAAAGCTTGTGAAGATAAAGGAAGGGGGGCATGAAATAGGAAACCATAGTTATATTCATCCTATGTTTACAAAGATAAATGAAACGAGGATGAAAGAAGAACTAGATAAAACAGATAAAATAATAGAGGAAACTGTAGGAGTTAAGCCTAATTTATTTAGATTTCCAAGTGGCGATTATAGTAAAAAATCTTTGGACTTTGTAAGTAGTCAAGGATATAAATGTATTCAATGGGATGTAGACTCAGTTGACTGGAAGCAAGCTAGTGCGGATGAAGAGTATAATAGAGTTATGAAGAGAGTAACTTCAGGATCTATTTTACTTTTTCATAATAATGCAAAGTACACACCAGGAAATCTAGATAGAATAATAAAAAAACTAAGTGAAGATGGATATAGCTTTGCTCAAGTTGGTCAAATGATATATGAAGATAGTTACTATATTGATGATAAAGGTGAGCAAATAAAAAAATAAATTAAAAAATATTGAAAAATGATGATATAATGTATTATAATGGAAATATATCCAGTGGGGTTAAAAAGTATAACTAATTAAAATTATTACTAAGGGAGAGAGGGGTTAGAGATGGACAACTTGATGTTAAATAACAAGATTTATTTAGAGGGAAAAGTAATATCAGAACTAGAATTTAGCCATGAAATGTATGGGGAAGGGTTTTATACATTTTCAATGGAGGTTATGAGACTTAGTGATTCAGTTGATGTTTTAAACATAACAGTATCAGAAAGATTAATAGCTAATATGGATTTATCAATTGATAAGGAAATAATAGTAGATGGACAATTAAGATCATATAATAAGTTTGTTGATGGATCAAATAAACTTATTTTAACTGTATTTGCTAGAAATATAGAACCTTGTATTGAAAGAAGTAAGAATCCAAATGAAATTTTCTTAGATGGATATATATGTAAGGAACCTGTTTATAGAACAACTCCGTTTGGAAGAGAAATCGCTGATGTATTATTAGCTGTAAATAGAGCATATAATAAATCAGACTATATTCCTACAATTGCTTGGGGAAGAAATTCAAGATTCTGTCAAACGCTAGAAGTTGGAGACAACATTAGAGTTTGGGGAAGGTTACAAAGTAGAGAATACCAAAAGAAAGTTAGTGATACTGATGTAATTAAAAAAATTGCTTATGAAGTATCAGTATCAAAAATGGAAAAGGTTCAAAATGATCATTTAGAATCAGATCATGAAGGTAATGAACAAGAAGTTATGTAATATAAAATAAAGGTGAAAAGCTTTGCTTTTCACCTTTTATTATGTAGTAGCTATTTTCTAAGGTCATTTAAAAGTTTTGTTTTATCTTTTGTTTGATCATCAACTATTTTAATTATTTTAGCGGGGCTACCAGCAACAACAACACCAGAAGGAACATCTTTAACTACTACGGATCCAGCTGCAATAACAGAACCATTACCTATTTTTACTCCTTCTAATATAACAGAATTAGCACCTATTAAAACATCATCTCCAATTTCACAAGGGGATTTACTTGGAGGTTCTAAAACTCCAGCAACTACGGCACCAGCTCCTAAATGTACTCTTTTACCTAGCTTTCCTCTAGCGCCAACTACTGCATTCATATCTACCATAGTACATTCGCCTATTTCAGCGCCTATGTTAATTACAGCACCCATCATAATAACAGCATTTTTGTCAATTTTCACCCTATCTCTTATTATTGCACCAGGTTCTATTCTTGCATCTATATCTAAAAGGTTTAGCATAGGAATAGCTGAGTTTCGTCTATCATTTTCAAATCTATAATGATTTATAAGGTGCTTATTTTCTTTTATAAACTCATTAACTATATTAGCTTCACCAAAAAGTATATAAAAGTTATTGGTACCATACCATTCTAGATCTTTTAAATCAGCATTACTTAAATCACCGTTAATATATGCTTTCACTGGCGTTGTTTTTTGTGTATCCTTTATGAATTTTGCAATTTCATAAGGGTCTGTTAACTCATTATAGTTCATATTATACCCTCCTATACTATAAGGTTAGAATGAAGAAATTATATCAATATATTCAATGTATATCAATAGGAAAGAAGTAAAAATATGTTAAAATATATTTAGTTTACAATAGAGTTGTACATAATGTACAATTTATGAAAAGGAGTTGATAGTATGAAATTAAATAAAGGACTAGTTCAGGTTTATACAGGAAATGGTAAAGGGAAAACTACTGCAGCCATAGGACAAGGTATGAGGGCTTATGGAAATGGGTTAAAGATATATATGATTCAATTCTTAAAAGGAGGTCCAACTGGGGAGCTAAAAACAATTAACGAACTTGGTGATAACTTTAAATTATTTAGATTTGAAAAACCAAGAGACTTTGTATGGAATTTAAATGAAGCTGAGAAGGAAGAGTTGAAGCTTGAGATTAGAGAAGGTTATAAATTTATTTTGAATACAATAAAAGAAAATAAATGTGATGTTTTAATAATAGATGAAATAATGGGAGTTTTATATAATAAGTTTTTAACAGTAGAAGAGGTCATATATATTATTGATAATAAACCTGAAACTATGGAGCTGATACTTACAGGAAGAGATATACCAGAAGAAATTTTAAAAAAGAGTAATTTAGTTACAGAAATGAAGTGTATTAAACATTATTTTGAAGAAGGTGTTGAAGCAAGAAAAGGAATTGAATATTAGTTATATTTTGCGAAGCAAAATAGTGAAGAGTGAAATAGTTAATAGGGAAAAAGTTAAGGAGAAAATCCTTA